>Ga0316204_10000297_pt1 | contig 203354 bp, 181 predicted proteins | sample 6monrhotite_MG_2_FD_205661 | JGI IMG/M metagenome (GOLD analysis project Ga0316204, IMG submission 205661) | Microbial mat bacterial communities from mineral coupon in-situ incubated in ocean water Damariscotta River, Maine, United States -... | ecosystem: Environmental > Aquatic > Marine >... | reverse complement strand
CTTGGGGCGGAGACGGCCGACCATTTTGCGTTACCAAAATATCTACACCGACAGACACCGTCTTCTTTCCAACCAGCGCCCTCTTGGAAATGCCCTTGGGGTGCAACGATCGTTTGCCTGTCCCAAAGAGAAGAACAGTTCGAATATAATATAGGTGTGAGGGGCGTGGATTTATCTCTGTGCATTGATTATAAGCCGTTGAAATGTCGAGCAATTTATCAAATTTAACCATGGATGTAGTTTGGGTGTTTATGGTCTCCATATAATCCAACACATTCAACAACACTACAGCGGCATGTCATGGTCCCTCAAACGCTTTGTGAGTGTGGGCAATGTGTGAGCATGGGCGCGGTGTGGGGGCCTTGTTTTTGGCTAAGCCACGGATTTAAATGGTGGTGGGAGAGAGACTTGAACTCTCGACCTCAGGATTATGAGTCCTGCGCTCTAACCAACTGAGCTACCCCACCTTATTGTGTGTTGATGTTCTGGTGTGAACAAGGCGGGTGCTATAAGCCAATTCTATGCACCTGCCAAGAGGCAAATTGCGGCCACACCATATTTTACACCACCGGCATTATTAATAAATTACCGGCGTCTCTGGCGAGCAGGTTGACTGACTATTTGTTCCTGAGTGAATTGCTGAGTTTGTCCGGTACTGGCTCCGGCCAATGCGGTTTGTGGGTAAGCTGTGTTGGGGTATGTTACGGTCACGCCGTAAGGAGCGCTGGGTGTTTTGCCTTGGGGATAGGGTTGTACTTGCTGTTGAGCCTGTTGTTGCATTTGGGCCCGCCCTGCCAATTGTTGTTGCTGTCTTTGTGCAATTTCAACCTTGGACATGTTGTTTTGCGAAATTTTCCCCAGCACATTTTGCGGCGCATTTGTTTGAGGTGCTCGCGCGGCGGCTTGCTGTTGGATATTTGTATATGCATTAGTATTCGCTCGCCTAGCCGCAGCTAGTGCGGCATCGCGGGCCGAAGCCACACCTGCATTACTTGGTTTTGTCGTGTCTACCTGACCATAATTAGTTAACCTTGTGGCCGGCGAAGATATTGTTGCTGGCTGTTGGTACGAACTGCCATAAGCCTGTTGAGCTTGTAGAGGGGCTTGAGGCCGCTGATAGTTAGCAGTTGCTGTTTGCTCATATGGCTTGTTTGTAGAAACAAGTGATTGTGGTCTACCCATGGCTGGTAATCTCGCGGATTTTTCAATGGTGTTTGTAGGGGTGCTTGTAGGCGCTGACGAGCCCCGCAAAGCGCGGACATAGGCTATGTTGTTGATAACGGCTTGTTGATCAAGATCGCGCCGTGCCCACCTTTCCGCTTCCTCAAATTTGTTTTGTAGCCCAAGAACTAGAGACAGGTTTTGTCGCGTGCTTGCACTTGCACCTGGCATGTTGGCGGCACGGCGTAGCCAAATCTCTGCGGTTTTTGCATCACCTTCAAGGGCATATGACAATCCAACATTTGCAATAATGCCCGGATCGTTGGGGGCAAGGGAGAGCCCTTTTGAATAATGTTGCCGCGCTTCGGAAAATTGCTCAAACTGATCAAGCGCCGCCCCTTTAAGCGACCAGAGGCGAGCCGTGCCCGGGCTTTGTCTTAGGGCTGAATCTATAATGGGCAAGGCATCTTTGGGGTTGTTGTTCGCGATGAGGGACGCGGCCAGTTCGGCCATCAAATTTACATCGCGGGGGTAAAGCGCCCGTGTGGTTTGTGCCACTTCTATGGATTGATGCGGGTTCCCAAGCCGGCGAAGCGCACTCGTTAGATTGATCGCCGCCTCAAGATCGGCGGGGTTTAAGTCGTATTCCCGAGACCAGAAAGTAGCCTGAGCAAATAAATCTTGCGTTAAAATTGCCGCACGCTGATCCTCGGATCTTGGCGTATAGTTCGCGGTGCTAAGCTCTTGTACTGTTTGTTTTTCAATCGGGCTATAGCCGCTCGGCATGCTTGCGAGACTACATCCGGTCAGAACAATAAGGCCTGTGCTGGACAACAATAATTTTATGATGTTGGGTTTACTCATTTAAGCCTCGAACTGGTTCATTTGTTAGTTGCCGTTAACTTTTGTTGCTATCGGTCAAGATTTGGTTAACAAAAGTAAAAGAACACAGTTAATAATTGTCTAAGGACGGCTAATGTCAGAATGTTTTATTACAACAGGAGCGGTGGGGAGCACCGAGACCGTAACGCCAATACATATATGTAGACCGTGCGCGGCAGATAAAATTTTGGCGAGCCTTAGTCAAGCGCAACACAATTATGCCAACGCCCATAAATTTAGCGGTGCCGCCGGCCAAGCAGTTTTATTGCCGGGTGAAAATGGAGACGTTGCGTTGGTGTTATTTGGCGCAGGCGCTGTTTCTGATGGTTACGAGGATAGCGCATTGCAAGCCGGCACGCTGGCCGGAAAACTAGGCGCAGGCCTTTACCGGATAGCGAGTGCGCCAGACGATTGGGATTTGACACTGCTGGCCACTGCTTGGGGTATGGGGGCCTATAAATTCAGCCGTTATTTGAAAAACCCGCACACGCCACCAACTTTGGTCTTAAACGACGATATGCGCCCCGAAGAAACTACGGCGCTTGTCACAGCGGTTAACCAGGGTCGAAATTTGATCAATACTCCTGCGGGCGACATGGGGCCAAAAGCTTTACACGCTGAGACCAAAAACCTGGCAAAAACACACGACGCAGAATTTAAAGCGACTATTGGCAAAGATCTGCTCAAAGACAACTACCCCATGATCCATGCTGTTGGACGTGCGGCCCATCAAAAACCACGCTTGCTGGAAATTATTTGGGGCGATGAAAGCAATCCGTCTTTAGCGCTTGTTGGCAAAGGCATTACGTTTGATACGGGGGGCTTGAATATAAAAAGCGCGACAGGTATGCGCATCATGAAAAAAGACATGGGTGGCGCAGCACACGCTCTTTCGTTGGCCGAAATGATCATGGCAAACAAGCTACCCGTGCATTTGCATGTGTTTTTGGCGGTCGCGGAAAATTCGGTTTCTGGCAATGCTTTCAGGCCTGGCGATGTGCTGTCTTCGCGCAAAGGCTTAACCGTTGAAATTGACAATACTGATGCTGAAGGGCGTTTAGTTTTAGGAGATGCACTGACAAGAGCATCCGAAGACAACCCAGACTTAATCATGGATTTTGCCACACTTACGGGTGCCGCTCGCATAGCGCTTGGTCCGACTTTGCCGCCCTATTTCACCAACCGCGACGAGATGGTTTCTGGGGTAATGGCGTGCGGCACAAACCAACTTGACCCGCTTTGGCACATGCCTTTGTGGCAACCCTATATGAGTTTATTGTCATCTCCCATTGCTGATATGAAAAATGCCGGTAGCAGTTTTGCTGGGTCAGTAACTGCGGCTTTGTTCTTGGAAAAATTCATTGGTGATAGCCAACCGTGGATGCATTTTGATGTTTATGGCTGGAACCCAACAGACAGCCCAGCACGGCCAAAAGGCGGCGAAATATTTGCAGTACGCGGTCTGTATCATTGGCTTAAAAATGGGGGCTTAAAAACGGGGGTTTAAAACGGCGGGCTAAATAATGTGCGACCTTAATTAAAGCCAAAATTTTCAATGGCCTGTAGAAGCGTTCGTAAAACACGCCGGGTTTTTCTTGCTTTAGCCGATTGATAAAGCCAAGGCGGTTTTTCTGACATATATGTGCGCTGTGCTAGCTCCATTTGAACGGCATGAATGCCTATACTGGGATTGCCGTAGTGCCGCGTCGTCCAGCCACCTTTGAAGCGACCGTTAACAACATTGGTAAATTCATCTGCTTGCAAACAAATATTTGTGACAATTTTTTCCAGGCGCGGGTCACACGTCTCTCCATTATTGGTACCAATGTTGAAATCTGGTAAAGTGCCTTCAAACAGATAAGGCGCATGCGAGCGGATAGAATGGCAATCGTATAAAACAATTTTTTTATGCCGTCGCCGCAAGCGGTTAATTTCAGAGGCAATGGCCTGGTGGTAGGGCCTATGGAACGCTTGGCGGCGCTGCTCTATTTCGCCGGCATCTGGCACACATGTTTTTTTGTATATATCTTTTCCGTCAAAGTCGGTCTGCGGGCATAGGCCCGTCGTGTTTTGACCCGGGTATAGGCTTTTGCCGGACGGGTCACGGTTAGCATCTATGACATAGCGGTGGAAATTGGCCTTTATCACCGTTGCACCCGGCAAGAGTCCACGGTACAACCTATCCACATGCCAATCCGTATCGGTTAGCTTGCAGCCATTTGCGTTGAATTTTGTTGCGATATTGGCGGACACATAAGTCCCTGTGTGGGGCACGGCCAGAATGAGCGGGCTATTGCCTCTTTTGATATGGACGGGTTGCATGAACCATTTCTATATTGCTTTGCGGTTTATGGCAATTTAGTTTCTACGCTTTGCTTAAGGCATAACGATGAAGGTAATTTTGGAATGACAGTTATTTGGGCGAAACAAGTATTGACCAGCCAGGGATGGGAAAACAATGTAAGCATCACAATTGGTGATGACGGCTATATCTCCCGGCTTGAATTGTATAGCAAACCCCCGGGCGAAACAAATCCCAAGCGGTTTGATGTTCTGTTGCCTGCACCCGCCAATACCCATTCCCATGCATTTCAACGCGCCATGGCGGGCATGACAGAAAGACGCGGGCCAGACCTGAAAGATAGCTTTTGGACGTGGCGAAAAATCATGTACCGGTTTGTTGATTTGCTCACGCCTGAGGATATTGAGGCTATCGCCGCTTTTTTGTATATGGAAATGCTGGAAGTAGGGTTTAGTGCCGTAGCTGAATTTCATTACCTACATCACGGGCAAGGCGGGCAGGAATATGATAATATCGCCGAGACTGCCCACCGGATTGCCGCAGCCGCAAACCAAGCGGGGGTAGGCCTTACTTTGTTGCCGGTTCTTTATACGCAGGGCGGCTGTGACGGGCGGGCTCTCGTCGGCGGTCAAATGCGTTTTGGTAATAATCAAGATCAGTTCACGGCACTCTTCGAAGCTAGCAAGAGTGCAATAGCCAACCTTGCTCCAGACAGCACGTTGGGCGTTGCCGCTCATTCTTTGCGGGCTGTTACATTTGAACAATTATCCCTTGTCTGTAATCTTGCACCTAGTGCGCCGTTTCACATTCACATTGCCGAGCAAGACGCGGAAATTGAAGAAGTGTTAGCTCATTACGGACAGCGGCCTGTGGAATGGTTACTGGATAATCACGATGTTAATGGCAGGTGGTGCTTAATTCATGCCACACAAATGACAGCTAGCGAAACGATAACTCTTGCGAAAAGCGGAGCAATTGCAGGCTTATGTCCAATCACAGAAAGTTCTTTGGGCGACGGCATATTTAATGCGCGTGAATATAGAGGAGCAGGCGGCGCATTTAGCATAGGTTCTGATAGCAATGTCCGAATTTCTCTCGCCGAAGAACTACGTACACTTGAGTATTCTCAGCGCCTCAAGCACCGCGAACGTGCCGTCTTGGCGAACGCTGGGCAATCGTGCGGACATGTTCTGCTACAAGGCGCAGCCAAAGGCGGCGCACAGGCTTGCGGTCGGGAAAGCGGTGCAATAGAAGTTGGCAAGTTAGCCGACTTATTCGCACTTGACGGAGCCGCGCCGGACCTCATCGGAAAACAAGGTGATATGCTTTTGGACAGCTTTATTTTCTCGGGTAGCTCGAATATGATTACGGACGTTTGGTCAGCAGGGCGCCACATGGTGCGAGACGGTGCACACATAAACAGAGAAGTAATTCGCGCTAACTACGAAAAAGTCATTCTGTCTTTGCAACAAAGAATGTAAAGAGAGCCATGACCTTAAAATTCGACACTCTGTTTATCAATGCCAATCTAGCGACAATGGATCCAAATATTGATGCGCCATATGGTACGATTGAGCATGGAGCGTTGGGCGTGAAGGATGGGCGGATTATGTGGTTGGGTAAGATGGACGATTTGCCCAAGCACAAATGCAAGAAAAAAAATATGCGTGACTGCCAAGGCGATTGGATTACACCAGGACTTGTGGATTGCCATACGCATCTTGTCTTTGGCGGTAATCGCGCACGAGAATTTGAACAACGTCTTCAAGGTGTTAGCTATGCCGAAATTGCTAAAAACGGTGGTGGAATTGTTTCAACGGTAAAAGCTACGCGTGAAGCTGATGAAGAAGATTTGGCGCTAGACGCATCCGATCGTTTGATGGATTTAGCAAGCGCAGGAGTAACGACTGTTGAAATTAAATCAGGATATGGGCTTGATTTGGATACCGAAATTAGAATGCTAAAAGCCGCCCGATCTTTAGAAGTCGAAGAAGAAGTTAGGATTGTTACAAGTTTTCTCGGTGCTCATGCAGTGCCACCTGAATATAAAGGACGAGCTGACGATTATATTGATATGGTTTGCAACGAGATGATCCCTAAAATAGCACGGCTCGGTCTTGCTGATGCTGTTGATGGGTTTTGTGAAAACATTGCTTTTAGTCCTGCACAAATCCGTCGGGTTTTTGAAGCGGCTAAAGAACATGGCTTACCCGTCAAACTCCATGCTGAGCAACTTTCCAATCAAGGCGGTGCGAATTTGGCGGCAGAATTTGGCGCTCTTTCCGCAGATCATTTGGAATATATTGATGAGGGTGGTGTCAAAGCCATGGCGAAAGCGGGAACCGTCGCCGTGCTTTTGCCGGGCGCTTTTTATTATTTGAAAGAAACGCAAAAACCGCCCATTGAATTGTTTAGAAAATACGGTGTGCCTATGGCGCTGGCTACGGATTGCAATCCGGGAAGCTCGCCGATAACCTCACCACTTATCATCTTGAATATGGCGTGTACTTTATTTGGGTTCACACCCGAAGAAGCGTTGGCGGGTATGACGCGGGTCGGCGCACAAGCCCTTGGCATGGGCGAAGAAATTGGGACTTTGGCGGTTGGAAAATCTGCTGACTTAGGACTCTGGATGATTGAACACCCATCCGAGCTTAGTTATTGGATCGGACGAGATTATTGTCCGACGCGATTAATACGAGGGGAATTTGTGTGTTAGATGAAATAACAGCAGGCCATGTGAGCCTTGATACATGGCGCTCTATTTACCGGGACGGCGCGAGCATAAAACTTGATGCATCCGCAAAACCTGCTTGCGAGAAATCCGCGCAAATCGTCGAAGCCGCTGCCGCTGGAGCCGACCCTGTTTACGGGGTCAATACCGGGTTTGGGAAATTGGCGCGTATTCAAATTAGTGTGGAGGATACGGCCAAGCTGCAACGCAATCTTATTTTGTCTCATTGTTGTGGGGTGGGGGAACCGACACCGGAACCGATTGTGCGATTAATGATGGCACTTAAAATCAACTCGCTGGGGCGCGGTGCGTCTGGTGTGAGTTGGGACTTAATTTCTTTGTTGCAAGACATGCTCGCGAAGGGTGTAACACCTGTCGTTCCTGGTCAAGGTTCTGTGGGCGCGTCCGGCGATCTCGCTCCGCTTGCTCACATGGCCGCCGTGATGATCGGCGAGGGGGAGGCGATCTTTAAGGACAAGCGCATGTCCGGCGGGAAAGCTCTAAAAAAAGCTGGTCTCAAGCCAATCATTCTACGTGCCAAAGAAGGTCTCGGCCTGATTAACGGCACACAATTTAGCACGGCATATGCTTTAGCTGGATTATTTGAAGCTGAATTGTTAGCGCGTTCAGCATTGGTAACAGGTGCCATGAGCGTCGACGCAGCCATGGGATCTTCGGCTCCATTTCGCAAATTTATTCACGAACTACGTGGTCACACAGGACAAATTCGTGCCGGAAGCGTATTGCGAAAACTTATGAAAAATTCGCCCTTGCGCGATAGCCACCTTGAAGATGATGAACGGGTACAAGACCCTTATTGTCTGCGCTGCCAACCACAAGTGATGGGCGCGTGTATTGATATATTAAACCAGGTTTCAGTCACACTGGAAATAGAAGCAAATGCTGTCACCGATAATCCGTTAGTAGATATTGAAAGCGGCGATATACTCTCGGGCGGCAATTTCCACGCTGAGCCTGTGGCCTTCGCCGCTGACCAAATTGCGCTTGCGTTGGCAGAGACAGGTGCCATTGCCCAAAGGCGCATTGCGTTGTTGGTAGACCCGACACTGAGCTTTGGCTTGCCTGCGTTTCTTTCGCCCAATCCCGGTGTTAATTCTGGCTTCATGATTGCCGAAGTGACCAGTGCAGCGCTAATGTCTGAGAACAAACAACGCGCCAACCCGTGTAGCACCGACAGCACGCCGACCTCTGCCAACCAAGAAGACCATGTCAGCATGGCCGCCCACGGCGCAAGGCGGCTGATGGATATGGCTGGGAACCTGTCTGCTATATTGGCTATTGAATGGTTGTGCGCGGCACAAGGCATTGAACTGCGTGCCCCTATTGAAACAAGCGACCCCTTAAAGTCGGCCATAGCGTCTTTGCGCACCAAAGTGGCTCCTCTTGGAGATGACCGCTATCTGGCGGGGGACATAGAGGCTTCAACTGAATTGCTCAAAGCTGGTGTATTAATAGACGCCGTAGGAAAAGAGATATTTGCCCATGACCGATAGAAAAACTAATAATAGATTTAAAAACTCAAGAACCGTTAAAGCGCCAACAGGCACAGACCTCAACTGCAAAAGTTGGCAGACGGAAGCACCGTACCGGATGTTGATGAATAACCTTGACCCCAACATCGCCGAACATCCTGACGAATTGGTGGTTTACGGCGGTATTGGCCGTGCGGCACGGTCTTGGGTGGACTTTGATAAAATCACACAAACACTCGAAAAACTAGAAGAAGATGAAACTTTGCTGGTGCAGTCTGGCAAACCTGTTGGCGTGTTTAGAACTCATGCAGAGGCACCGCGCGTATTAATTGCCAATTCTAACCTCGTGCCCCATTGGGCAACGTGGGATCACTTCAACGAGCTCGATAAAAAAGGCTTGATGATGTACGGGCAAATGACAGCCGGCTCGTGGATTTATATTGGCACCCAAGGCATTGTCCAAGGCACTTATGAAACATTTGTCGAGGCCGGACGGCAACATTACGGCGGTGACTTGTCAGGCAAATGGATACTCACCGCCGGGCTTGGCGGTATGGGCGGTGCGCAACCGTTGGCCGCGACTATGGCTGGGGCATCCTGTCTGGCGGTGGAATGCGACGAGACCCGGATAGATTTTCGTTTGCGCACTGGATATGTGGACGTCAAGGCGAGAACATTGGACGAGGCTTTAGCCTATATTGAAGATGCCACCAGTAAAGGTGAGGCGTTGTCTGTGGGCCTGCTTGGTAATGCTGCAGACATTTTTCCTGAAATATTCGCTCAAGGTGTGCGCCCTGATATAGTGACAGACCAAACCTCCGCCCATGACCCCGTTAATGGTTATTTACCCCAAAATTGGACAATGGCTGAATGGGCCCAAAAGCGAGAGAACAATAAAAAAGCGGTTGAAAAGGCGGCGTGTGCGTCCATGAAAGTTCACGTCCAAGCCATGCTGGATTTTGAAAAAGCGGGTGTCCCAACATTTGATTACGGCAATAATATCCGCCAAGTCGCTTATGACGAGGGCTTGGAAAATGCATTTGATTTCCCGGGCTTTGTGCCTGCTTATATCAGGCCGCTATTTTGCAAAGGCATAGGCCCGTTTCGCTGGGTAGCATTGTCTGGAGATCCCGAAGATATCTATAAGACCGACGCCAAGGTCAAAGAATTAATCCCCGACGATCCGCACTTGCATAACTGGCTTGATATGGCTCGTGACCGCATTCAGTTCCAAGGCCTACCCGCCCGTATATGCTGGGTCGGTCTCGGACAGCGCCACAAACTCGGTCTGGCGTTTAACGAAATGGTGCGCACGGGCGAACTATCCGCCCCCGTGGTCATTGGCCGAGATCATCTGGACAGCGGCTCTGTCGCTAGCCCTAACCGCGAAACGGAAAGCATGAAGGATGGCTCCGATGCGGTGTCCGACTGGCCTTTGCTCAATGCGCTGCTGAATACGGCAAGCGGTGCCACATGGGTCAGTCTGCACCACGGCGGTGGTGTTGGCATGGGCTTTTCCCAGCACTCAGGTGTTGTCATCTGCGCTGACGGCACAGACATGGCGGCGCGTAAACTAGAACGCGTCTTGTGGAATGACCCCGCAACAGGCGTTATGCGCCATGCCGACGCAGGCTACGAAACCGCAAAAAAATGTGCGAGAGAGCACGAGCTGAATCTACCAGGGATTTTGTAGAGCTGTCGCCGGTGTGGATAATGCCAATTCGAACGAAGTGACGGTTTTAAATGAACCCCAAGGGGGACAAAACCCCAAGTTGACACCGAGTGTGATGTGTTGTTGAGTTCAGGTTTGCAAACAACAAAACATTACTATTTTAAGTGAGATCTGTGTCAGAAAGAGAACACATACACGCCCTGTAGGAAATATAGAATTGATAAGCGTACTCAAAAATGAAAACATCCGTCTTGGGTTTGGCTGTTCGGGTGCTTTGGGAAAGCCATGGTTTCCCGAGAAACAAGTACGCGAAGTCCTGCATGCGGCCCTTAAGGGCGGGATTACCCATATTGACACGGCGGGTTTTTACGGAGAGGCGGAGAGACGCCTGGGGTGTGTTCTAAAAAATATGAATGATGATGCCATTTTTGTCAGTACGAAAACGGGTACATCTTTTACCGTAAGCGGCAGTGTGAAAAAAGATTTTTCTAAAGCCGCCATTATTACTGGAGTAGATGCCAGTCTGAAGCGATTGGGCCGGGAGCGGTTGGATTTGTTGTATCTCCATGGGCCAAACAGCCATGAGTTGGCCGCATGTGAGACCGTATTAACCCACCTAAAAACGCAAGGTAAAATCCGGTATGCTGGGATATGCGGAGAGGGCACGCCGCTTGAAGATGCCGCAAGCCTCGCCTTTATTGACGTGCTGATGGGGCGGTACAATATTATTCACCGTGAACATGCGCCGATATTTGCAAAGCAAAGCAAAATGGCAAGGCTGTTATTGCGATTGCTCCGCTTATGCAGGGTCTGTATCAGAAAAAATTCTTTCTACCAAGTTCACGGGCGCAAGTTTGGTATATCGCTAGAGCGTTGGCAAAAAACCGTGCACAGTTAAAGCGTGTTCAGACCATATCCAAGCATCTCTCAGAGCCAGGCTGGAGTAAAGCCAGTCTATCACTAGGTTTTGTGCTAGCTAACCCCAATGTTGATCTGGCTATAACAACGACCGCAAATGTCGAACATTTAAACGACAGCATAAATGCTGCTCAGCAACGCCTACCTGAGCATGTGTTGAAACGACTAATGGCATTAAAGGTAATGTAATTACAGATAGCGTCATAAGTTACCTTAATATTGTCTCAATTCATCCAGCCTCTTGACGAATGAAACCTAACTGTGCGATTCCTTTATAAAGAATCACCGTGATTTACAGGAAACGTATGCGCAATCAGCATGTCAGTTTGAACCGGGCGCAGGCTTTGTTGCTTTGGCACCGGGTTAATTTGGGTTCGGTGCTGGCGTCTGGCCCCGATTTGAGTGCGCGGCAAATGGCTATTTTGACGACCGTCTATATGGATGCGGGTCCGCATACGGTTCGGTCTTTGGCGCAGCGCCTTGGGATCACTATATCTCCGGTCACGCGTGCGCTTGACACATTGGGGCGGTACGGGCTGGTGGATAGAGGGCCTGACCCCGCAGACAAACGCTCTGTCCTGGTGCGCCGCACCGCGCAAGGCTCGCGTTATCTTTCGGGTTTTGCCGAACGGATTCGCGGTGAAGCACAAAGCCTTAATATCCCAAAACCGTCACAGGTGGCGTAGTGAACAAACCTGACCCTAAGCCAGACCCGCGCATTACACCGTACAAAGCCGACTTGGCGGCGAGCCATTTAAAAGATGTGGTAGAAGCTAAAAACTACGGCGATGCCATTCGCCATCAAGTTATGATGCCCGTGATACCGCTCCACAAAACTCCAGCCAACGCTAGCATGATGGACACACAATTACTACTCGGTGCAGAATTTGATATTTACGACATTCATAATGGTTGGGCTTGGGGGCAAGAAGTACAAGAAGCTGGCTCTAAACACTCTCAGGGCTATGTGGGCTATGTACCCAATATGGCATTGGCGCGCGGCGGTAGCGAGCCAACCCACCAGATTAGCGCCATTCGAGCTCCAGTGTTTATCAAGCCGGATTTAAAAACCGCCATCCGAACCATTTTGCCGCTCAATGCTAAGGTATTGGTGGATGAGCAAGAGGGTGATTACTTGCGCGTTCCCGATACGGGGTATGTTCATGTCAATCACATTGCCAAAATAGAGAACGCATCTGGCGATTTTGTCATCGCGGCTGAATTGCATCTCGGGCTACCTTATGTGTGGGGCGGGATTAGCCCTGACGGTGTTGATTGTTCCGGCCTTGTGCAGACCGCACTTCGTGCGGTTGGCAAGAACGCTCTACGCGATGCGGATATGCAAGAAGCAAGCCTCGGCAAAGAGATAGCTAAAGACGCAGAGTTAAAGCGCGGTGATCTGATTTTCTGGAAAGGTCATGTAGGCATATTGCGCGACGCAAATACATTATTACATGCCAACGCACATCATATGCTTGTAGTGAGTGAGCCACTCAAAAAAGCGATTGCCCGCATAGAAAAATCTGCGGGGCCAGTTACATCCATAAGGCGGATATAATTTGGGTCTTAGTGCCCGCCTTCGACAGGGGTAACTTCTTCAACAACGTCTTCGATGATTTCTTCAACCACATCGCCAGCCATTTCTAAAGCTGTGTCTGCGGTGTCTTGTAGCGTCTCCACAACGGCTTCTGTTGGCGCTTCAACCATAGCAACCAATTGTTCTTGCGGTACGTCTGCGGCCAGGCGCAAATATTCGATCAATGCAGCGCGGTCCGTTTCTTTTTTCAGACCATTGAAAGCCATTTTTGTTTTCGGAATATAATCTTTAGGCTTTGCCAGAAATTCATCTAGTTCTGCGTAACCCCATACCCCACCTTTGGCTTTCATGCCATCGGAATAAGAAAAGCCGGGGACAGAACCAATTGGCCGATCAAGGATGTTCCATAACGCCGTTCCTGTGCCGTCTTTGCCACCCGGCTCCACCGTATGGCAGGACTTACATTTTTTAAATACTTTTGCACCTTTTTCAGCGTCGCGCGCTCCCAACCAAGTAGGACTTGGGAAAGCAATTTCGACAATTTCTTCAGGTGCTGTGCTGGTTTCTACAGCCAGGCTATAAGCAAATTTTTCAGGCTCAGGCACGTCAGGATGCATGACCACATTTGAAAACTTGTTAATCATTATAGCCCCTAGGCCGGACGCCAACAATGCACCCAATACCTTATTAACAAACAAACCGCTCATGAAATACTCCTTAAACCCGTCTTAAGCCCGCATTGGGCATCATAATCTGCCCCTGTATTATAATTTATCTGTCCATTTGCAAATGTTTTTATGCTGAAGGCGGGTTTAAATTCTTGCCCCGTGCCCTGCAAACTGGCTAAACGGGGCTATGAGCAATAATGAAAGCCATAAATTAACTCCGCTCGTGGTGATTCCAGCGCGAATGGCATCCGCGAGATTACCCGGCAAGCCGCTTGCGGACATTGGCGGTGTACCGATGGTTGTCCATGTAATGCAAAGGGCGCTGGCGGCCAATGTCGGACCGGTAGTTGTCGCTTGTGCTGAAACCGAAATTATGGACGCAGTGCGGGCTTTCGGCGGCACGGCTGTCTTAACTGATCCAGGCCTACCTTCCGGCACGGACCGCGTTAGAGCGGCGGCAGAAATTATCGACCCAAATGCAGCATTTAATTGTGTAATAAATGTGCAGGGCGATTTACCCACGCTGGACCCTTTAGCCATAAGCGCTGCCGTAGATATTTTAGCCCAAGTGCCAGAATGCGACATTTCAACGCTTGTGGTCGCGACTGAAGACCCGAGGGAAATAGCCGACCAAAATGTAGTCAAGGCGGTGCTGTCTATGGAAACCGAAAAACGCGCACACAAACGCGGAAGAGCGTTATATTTTACACGCGCCAGCGCTCCGGCTGGTGATGGGCTGGCCCTACACCCTATTTGGCACCATGTGGGCATATATGCTTATCGCCGCCGTGTTCTCGATGTTTTTTGTTCCTTACCGCCCTCACCATTGGAAATTCGTGAAAAATTGGAACAGCTACGTGCCCTTGAGGCCGGCATGCGTATAGACGCTGCCGTCATAGATAGTGAGCCTCACGGTGTGGATACACCGGAAGATTTGCGCAGGGCTATTGATATTATTACCGGGAAATCAATAGGACAAAAACCATGAGTGACATAATCGTTTATCAAGGCGAAGAAGGCGCCTTTTCCCATCTCGCGTGCTCGACATATTATCCAGACGCAGAGGCCGTGCCGTGCCGCAGTTTTGCCCATGCCTTTGATATTGTAAGGGGCGGTAATGCTCATATGGCCATGATCCCGGTGGAAAATTCATTGGCGGGACGGGTATCTGATATTTATCATCTTTTACCAGAGGGCGGTCTGCATATTATTGCCGAACACTATTTGCCTGTACACCATAATTTACTAGCTTTGCCGGGCGTAAAGAGAGAGCAAATTAAGGCTGCGTATTCCCATCCTATGGCCTTATCGCAAGTGCGGCACCGCCTTAAGGAATGGGGTATATTAGCAAGGGGTGATCTGGATACAGCAGGCGCGGCCAAACGGATTGCTGAAAGCGCTGACACATCTATTGCGGCTATAGCCTCCAGCTTAGCTGCAAAAATATATGGGTTAGACATTGTGGACGCCAATATTGAGGATGCGAGCCATAACACGACGCGGTTTTTAACACTGGCAAGCGCACCGAATATTCCAAAGCAAAACGGTGAAAAAGTGGTCACCAGCTTTGTGTTCAAAGTTCGCAATATTCCTGCGGCCCTGTACAAAGCCATGGGCGGGTTTGCGACCAACGGCATCAATATGACCAAGCTGGAAAGCTATATGATTGACGGGTCTTTCACTGCAACTCAGTTCTACGCTGATGTAGAGGGGCACCCAGAAGACCCAGCAATGAAACACGCTATGGAAGAATTACAGTTTTTTACGGATTATGTCTATATGCTTGGGACTTATCTTGCGGACACATCACGACAATCTTAAGAGCGGTCACGAGAAGTTTAGTTTTGGTGATTTTCATCTTGCTTAAACCTAAGCTAAGCGGAGCACGAGTTTTACGGAGGAAAACATGCCCAGTTGGATTAAGGTGTTGTTTGTAGCAATAGTTTTGTGTGTTGGTACAGCGGCTACAGCTCAGTCGGCACACGCTAAATCGGACGAAATTTACACAAGCTGGCGCAATAATTTGGCCGTAGGCGGTTATGACGCGGTCAGTTTCCATCAAGGAAGCCCCGTAGAGGGCAAGCCAAAACTCTCAACCCGTTGGCGCGGCGCTAATTGGCTGTTTGCCAATCAAGCCAATCTTGATGTATTTTTAGTGGAACCCGAAAAATATGCGCCAGCTTACGGCGGTTATTGCGCCTGGGCTTTGGCCCAAAACAAACTTGCCAAAGGCAAGCCCAAGCACTGGACCATTAAGGACGGCGTATTGTACCTAAATTTTAATAAAAAAATCAAAGACCGATGGCTCACTGATGTTGAAGGTTTCATTGTCAAAGGCGATGCAAATTGGCCTTCAATTTTAGAGGATTAGGTTGCCGCCGTGCTTGAGGCCTAATCCTCTAACCATGTTTTAATCAGTTGATGGGCAATTGTGAATTCTGGCGGGCAAATAAACGCTTTGTCCGTGCCTGCAAAAACACCCCTTACAGTCTCTTTGGTAAACCATTTTGCGGCAGCGAGTTCTTTGGTATCCAATGTGATCTTGGTGTTTTTGGCAGTACAAAACATGCCTAACATTAATTGTCCTGGAAAGGGCCATGGCTGGGAGAATTTATATGTGGGGTTTTCCACGTCAACATTAACCTCCTCTTTGACCTCGCGAATGCAGGCTTCGGATAGGTTTTCACCTGAAGAGACAAAGCCGGCTAATGCCGAATATGCGCCCTCTGGCCACTCTGGCCCGCGCCCAAGTAGGCACTTATCCCCCGAATCGTCATTGGCTAACACCAACATTATCACAACCGGATTGACGCGCGGGAAATGATCAGTTTCGCAAGTAGGACACTTTCGAGTGACGCCGCCTGCTTGCGGCTTGCTTTCAACGCCACAATTTGAACAAAACCGGTGTGAACGATGCCAGTCAAACAATGATTTGGCTCGTCCGGCCAAAGACAGTTGACGAGGGTCCATCAAATACGCCAAATTCCTTAAATGGTCTAGCGCCCCATCTTTGACCAAATTTAAGGCCTCGTCTTCTTTGGCAAGGGAAAAGGTAAATTGCGGTATTGTGCCGTCCAGCCCCAAAAACAATGGCCCAGGATCATACAGATGCACACCTTTTATCTGCGACGGATGCATTTGTACCAGATCGCCATTCTTAACCAAAAAGCGGCCATGAAACATGACGAAGGCTCTTGCATTTGTAGCCGTGAGGAATGCATTTAATTCACTGCTAGAGCGCTGGTTCTCAGCTAGATCGAGCGGTGCGCCAGCAAAGGCAATTGGTGTATTTGAGGTCATAAATATCCTTTAACGGTAGAACGTTGGCAGCTTACCTAGCGGTGTTTGCTTCTTGTGACCAGATGAAAAACGCTCTTGAATACAATGTGAGAAAGGTTCATAAGCCCGCTTGGAAGGTTGGCTGTGGACGGACGTCTCGCCAACCCGGTCAGATCGGGAACGAAGCAGCCGTAACGAGTTTTGTTCGGGTCACTGTTCAGCCTTCCACATTATGTTTCCCCGTCCGTCGCTCCGCTCCTCCCACGCCTCTTGTATTTCCTGATAAAACCAATTGTTTACACGGCGGCAAAACATCTTCTGGCGCTGGGTGGGTTTTGCTCTATAAAGACCTTATGAACGACAAAACCACATCCAAAAACTATCAGGTATTGGCGCGCAAATACCGCCCTATGACTTTTGAAGATATGATCGGGCAGGAGCCTTTAGTCAAAACTTTGACAAATGCGTTTAAAACTGGGCGGGTGGCACATGCATTTATGCTCACGGGTGTGCGCGGTATTGGTAAAACGACGACGGCACGGCTGCTGGCACGGGCACTGAATTATGAGAGCGACAATCATGAAGGGCCAAGCGTTAAGTTGGAGCCTGCGGGCGTGCACTGTGATGCTATCAACCGCTCGTCCCACCTTGATGTTATGGAAATGGATGCGGCGTCGCGTACAGGCGTTGGCGATATTCGCGAGATTTTAGACAGCGTCCGGTACGGCCCCGTAGAAGCACGCTATAAGGTCTATATTATTGACGAAGTACATATGTTGTCCCAACAGGCCTTTAATGCTCTCCTAAAAACATTGGAAGAGCCACCAGACCACGCCAAATTTATTTTTGCGACCACAGAAATTCGTAAAATCCCTATCACGGTATTATCCCGTTGTCAGCGGTTCGATTTACGCCGTGTTGAGGCGGATGAACTTTGCAAGCACTTGGCTAATATTTGCAAACAAGAAAAAGCCAATATATCACAAGACGGGTTAATGCTCATCGCGCGTGCCGCCGAAGGCTCTGTCCGAGACGGTTTGTCCTTGCTTGATCAAGCCATTGTACAGGCGGAGGGGGCCGGCGAAGTTAGTGCCGAAGACATCCGCATTATGCTCGGTCTTGCAGACAGAACCCGTGTGTTGGCGTTATTTGCGCTGGCCGTTGGCGGTGATGCAAAAGGTGCGCTGAACGAGGTGCGCTCCCAATATACGGACGGTGCAGACCCTGCAATTATTGTCCGCGATTTGCTCGATATTTGCCATGAGGTTTCTCGGGCCAAGGCTTTGGGCTTGGATGCAGAATTTGACATGGCGCCTGACCAGGTAAAGCGATTACACGAATTGGCGGGCTCGCTGACCATGGGACAAATAACCCGTGCTTGGCAAATGCTGCTTAGTGCTCACGGCGATGTCCGCGCTGCACCTGACCCATTGGCGGCCGCCGAAATGGCTTTGCTTCGCCTTGCTGTGGCTGGCGATTTGCCGCCGCCAGAATTGGCGTCACAATTGCTGGCAAGCCTCAAGGATGTTAAGGGTATATCAACAACTTCGAGCGGCGGTAGCCTAGGCGGGCCGCGCACGGAGACATCAAGTCCGCCCCCATTAGCGCGAGGCAATACGACACCTCAACCTGCGCCAACACTCCAACCGCAAGCTACGGCATCGACTGCGCCCAAGCTAGAGATCAATACTCTAGAAGAGTTGGTTGCTGCAATTCCCAAAAACCAAACCGGTTTACGCTATGATGTAGAAAAATACATTCGCCCTATTAGGTTTGAGCCTGGAACATTTGTGTTTTCCTTGGCGCCGGGCGCGCCCGTCAAAGTGGAAAAGGACCTGGAATACCAATTGAGAGCTTGGGTGACAGACGCTACATCCCGTCCGTGGCATATTGAAGTCGACACAAAAACTCAAGGCAAGTCTAGCCTGCTAGAGCGCCGCCGCTCCGCACAGGCCAAGAGGAAAGACGCAGAAGACAATCATCCAGTCGTTTTGTCTGCACAGGCATTGTTTCCCGGCGTAGGCATTGAATTTAGAGAAAGGCCCTCCATATCGAATATCATAGAAGCAGATTTTTCTGCGAAGAAAGATGAATAAGGAAACACAATACCAAAGGATAGGCAATGAAAGACATTATGGGCCTGATGAAGCAGGCAAAAGAAATGCAAGAAAAAATGGAAGCAGCCAAAAGCAAGGTCGCCGATTTGCGGGCCGAAGGTGTCAGCGGCGGCGGTATGGTGCGCGTTACATTGTCCGGCGAGGGGCATATGCAGAGCCTCAATATTGACCCGTCTATGATTATTGCGGACGAGGCCGAAATCCTGGAAGACCTGATCATAGCCGCCTACCACGACGCCAAGATTAAAATAGATCAAAAACAAGCCGAGACCATGCAGTCCGCCCTAGGGGAATTTGGGGGCGACATGCAATTACCAGAAGGTATGAAACTGCCGTTTTAGCCTAAACCGGAATACCTTCCTTTTCACAAAACTCTATGATGGTTTGTCGTAGGCTGTCTGCATCTGAGCCTGAGGCTGTTTGTGGTTTTAGTAATGTGGCTAATTTGCCCGCGTCTAATGCCAGCAGAGCGCTTTTAACCGGGCCAATACCTGTGACCGGCATGGATAAATTTTCGAATCCGAGCGCAGTTAGGCAGATAGCTTCTAGGGGCTTCCCCGCAACTTCCCCGCAAACCGTCACTTGGGTTTTGTTGGCCTTACAGCGTTTTGCAATATGGGAAAACAACGACAAAGCTGCAGGATGTAAGCCGTCATAACGTCCGGCGACACGCGGGTTGTCACGGTCGGCAGCAAAGAAAAACTGCAATAGATCATTAGCACCGACAGAAACAAAATCGGCATGCTTGCAAATGGCGTCTATTTGCCAAGCCAGAGCCGGGGTTTCCAACATTACCCCAACTTCCAGTTTTTTGGGTAAGGCGGCACCCAATTTTTTGAGGCGCGCAATTTCTTTGTCAAGAAATGCTCGCGCCGCCTGAAATTCTGATACAACTGCCACCATAGGAAACATAATACGCAAGTCCTGCCCTGCACCAGCCTGTAGCAAGGCCCGAAGTTGATAACGAAGCATGCCAGGGCGATCGAGACCTATGCGAATGGCGCGCCAGCCAATAGCCGGGTTTTCTTCCGGCACAAGGTCGCCGTAGGGCAAGATTTTATCTCCGCCGAGATCAAGGGTACGAAAAGTCACTGGCCGGTCTTTGGCGGCGAAAAGCGCACGTTTATATAGATCAACCTGTTCGCTAAGATGTGGCATGCGCTGGGATACCATGAATTGAAACTCGGTCCGAAACAGACCTATTCCGTCCGCCCCAGATGCATCTAGCCCAGGCAGATCTACCAAGAGGCCTGCATTAAGTAAAAGGGATACAGGTATTCCGTCCTTGGTGACGGCCTTTAATTGTCTTTGTTTTTCGAACGCTAAGTCAAGTTGCGCGCGGATGCCAACCCGCACAATAAATTCATTTATATCTTCAGAAGTTGGACGTATCGTGACCTCACCAAGCTCCCCGTCGACCAAGACCTCGTCGTTTGGCTCAACCCTATCAAGCACCCTGTCGGCCATACCAACCAAAGGGATGCCCAAGGTTCGGCAAATAATTGTGGCATGGGCAGTTGCAGCACCATCCTCAAGCACTATACCTTTTAATTTGTCGCGGTCGTAATCAAGGATTTCTGCGGGGCCAAGATTGCGGGCAAAGACGACGGCATTTTCAGGTAGCTGTCTTTGACCCGCATCCAAATTTTCGCCGCCTAATGAACGCAACATGCGGTTCGCAAGGTCTTCGAGGTCGTGTAGGCGTGCCCGTAAATACGGGTCCCTTGCTTTTATCATGCGGGCTCGATGCTCATTACGCACGCGCTCTACGGCGGCTTCGGCTGTGAGGCCGCTGTGTACGGCTTCATGGAGGCGGTCGAGCCATTGCCGGTCATAAGCAAACATACGGTAACTTTCAAAAATTTCTTTTGAAGGTGCGCTCATCCCAGCAATTTGGCCGCCCATTTCGCCGTCTACCATAGCATCGACCGAGCGGCGCATTTTCCTGATAGCTTTTGAAAGCCGCGCTTGCTCTTGCCCTGTATTGGCGGCGATCATGTGCCCTGCAGTAACGGGCGGTAAATGCAAAACTGCACGCCCTTGTGCAAGCCCATCAGCAAAGCCGCGACCACTAATCGTTTCTGCGCCTGTTGGTGTAAGGCGGATGCCTTTTAGCCTAGCATCTGCACCACCCGCACGTTCTTCTTCGACGGCAATTTCTGCAAGCAATGTCGCGGCGGTTAGCAGGTTTTCTACCTCTGCTTCGCTAAACACCCGCGCACGTTTTCCCTGCACTACCAATACACCCAAATTACGCCCACCGCGTAAAAGGGGCACGCCAAGAAAGGAATGGAATCGCTGCTCGCCTGTTTCTTCTCTAAAGGAGAAATCAGGATGCTCGGAAGCTTCTGCTAAATTTAACAATTTGGCGCGTCTAGCTACATTGCCGACCAAGCCTTCGTTTATGCCGAGACGTGTGGTGTGCACGGCTGTTTGTTTCAAGCCCTTGGTGGCACAAAGCTCAAGATCGTCTCCTGCCCGCAAATAGATAGAAGCAACATTGACCTTCATCGCCGAGCTAATCACTTTCACGAAACTGTCCAGCCGTGCCTGTATCCCGTCTTCCGTCGCGTATTCTTGGGCCATCAACGCACGAATGCGTTTGAGCAAAACCACGCCCGGATCTGACTTGATGCTTATGGGTCCAGGTATCTTCAACTAGTTGGCTCCCAACTGAAAGGCACTGTGCAAGGCCCGCACGGCCAGTTCAGTCATGTCGGAATCGATCAAGACACTGATCTTGATTTCTGATGTAGCAATCACTTCTATATTGATATTACGTTCGGCGAGGGCTGAAAACATGGTATGCGCCACGCCCGCATGTGAGCGCATGCCGATACCGACTACGGAAACCTTGCTAACTTTGTCATTGACCAACAAACCATCAAACCCAATTTTTTCTTTATTTGTCTCTAGTGCTGCCAAAGTTTTATCAAGGTCGCGCCGCCCAATAGTGAACACTAAATTGGCGCTATCTTCGCGGCGTGATGTACCCTGGACAATCATATCTACGCTAATATTGGCATCGGCCATGACACCGCACACACGTGCGACTACACCTGGTACGTCATTTAGTCGTAATAGTGAAATTTGCGCTTCGTCGCGGGAATATGCGACGCCGCTTACAACACGTTCTTCCATAGTTTTTTCCTCCGAACATACGAGAGTTCCTGGGTTGTTTTCATCGGCGCCCAGAAAACTGGTCAGCACCCTGATAGGTAAATTATTATTCATGGCCAGTTCAACGGATCTAGTCTGCAACACTTTGGCGCCTTGAGAGGCTAATTCCAGCATTTCCTCAAATGCGATGCGGTTTAGCCTACGTGCTTTCGGTACAATTCGCGGGTCTGCCGTATAGACCCCGTCCACATCCGTATAAATGTCGCAGCGATCGGCTTTAAGTGCCACCGCTAAAGCAACGGCCGAAGTATCAGAGCCGCCGCGTCCCAAGGTAGAAACCCGTCCTTGCGGGCTAATGCCTTGAAATCCAGCGACCACACCAACAACTCCGTCTTTCAAAGATTGGTTAAACGCAAGCGTTTCAATGCCTTTTATTCGAGCCGCCGCATGTGCTGCGTCAGTTTGTAGTGGGATTTGCCACCCCTGCCAAGACCTCGCCTTTACGCCGCACCTTCTAAGGGCAATGGATAAAAGGCCGCTCGTGACTTGTTCGCCAGATGCAACAATGGCGTCATATTCATCGTCTATGGCGCCGCCCGCATTAGAATCAGAGGATAGTTCGTCTACATAGCCAACCAAGCGGTTGGTTTCACCTGACATAGCAGATACGACCACGGCAATTTCGTTGCCATTTGCGTGCTCAGCCGCCACAAGCGACGTCACATGACGAATCTTGTCTAGGTCTGCCACTGATGTGCCGCCAAATTTCATGACAATACGCGCCATAATGCCTCTTTGTTTATTTGCTTCTTTGTCTATAAGGGTTTTTCAAGATTGGAAAGACCGATTATGTCTAGTGCTGCTCACAATACTGCGAACCACAAAACAGAAACAAGCGTAGATCCGGCTGAAATGGCGCATTTTGCTAAAATGGCTGAAGATTGGTGGAACCCGAACGGCAAATTTAAACCCCTGCATATAATGAACGGCCTTAGGGTACAATTCATCAAGGACGAAATTTGTGTACATTTTCTCCGTGACCCAGAGTGCAAGCTGCCACTGAAGGGCTTGCGCATTTTGGATGTGGGCTGTGGCGGTGGCCTGTTGTGTGAGCCTATGGCCCGGTTGGGCGCTGATGTTACAGGTGTTGATGCGCTGGAAAAAAACATCAAAACCGCCATGGTTCATGCGCAAAGCTCTGGTCTTGATATAGATTACCGCTACACAACCGTTGAGGCTCTGATAGAGAGCAGCGAAAAGCCATTTGATGTTGTACTCAACATGGAAGTTTTAGAGCATGTCACCGATCCTGGCATATTCATTAAACACTGTGCAAGCATGGTGCGAAGCGGCGGCCTCATGTTTTGCTCAACCATAAACCGGACAGCCAAAGCATTTGCGCTGGCCATTTTTGGTGCTGAATATATAATGAACTGGCTTCCGAAAGGTACACATCAATACGCAAAATTCATCAAGCCAATCGAAATGCTGCGGATGCTCAAAGACGCAGGCCTTGAACCAGACCCACCACTTGGCATGACCTATAGCCCTTTAGGTGGTACATGGAAAATTACCGATGATGCCAGTGTAAATTATTTGGTGCGGTCGGTTTATGTATAAGATTGACCCTATAGATTTTGCACGAAAACTTATTCGCTGTGCATCGGTAACGCCTGCTGACGCGGGCGCGCTCGGGGTTTTACAAGACGCTCTCGAGGCAATGGGGTTTTCTTGCACCCGTTACCCATTTGAAGACGTAGATAATCTGTATGCGCGGCTCGGATCGGACGCACCGAATTTTTGTTATGCTGGCCATGTGGATGTTGTGCCGGTGGGCGATGCGGCGCGGTGGCGACATAATCCGTTCGGCGGCGAGGTAGAAGACGGCAAGATTTGGGGGCGTGGGGCTGCAGATATGAAGGGCGGCATAGCCGCATTCATGGCTGCGGTTTCAGAGTTCCTTGCGCAGGGCAAGCCGTTTGCCGGCTCTATTAGCTTTCTGATTACGGGAGATGAAGAGGGCCTAGCGCTGAACGGCACAAAAAAAGTGCTAGAAGCCATTACTGCAAAAGGAGAGGTTCTTGACCACTGTCTTGTCGGGGAGCCAACCAATCCAAATACACTTGGCGAAATGATAAAAATCGGGCGGCGTGGTTCGCTGAACGGTGTCGTGCGCACCGTAGGCACTCAAGGACATGTAGCTTATCCGGATTTAGCTGGAAACCCGGTGCCTACTTTGCTGAAGCTCTTGACGGCTCTTTCCAGTAAAAAACTGGACGACGGCAATGACAGCTTTCAGCCGTCTAACTTAGAGATAACCTCAGTTGATGTCGATAATCCTGCTCATAATGTTATAGCGGGTTCGGCATCGGCAAAGTTTAATATTCGTTTTAACACTGAACATACGGGCGACGATTTGTTGGATTGGATTCACGAGGAGATCAAGATTGCCGGCGCTGGTTTTGAAGGGCATATTGAGGCCGACCTTTCAGTGCCGGGGCATCCTTTCCTCACCAAACCTTGTGTACTTACGGAAAAACTTTCTGCGGCGGTTAAGGATATAACCGGGCATACGCCCGCATTATCAACAAGCGGCGGCACCTCAGATGCACGCTTTATCACCAATTATGCACCGGTGGTTGAGTTTGGCTTGATAGGTAAAACCATCCATAAAACAAATGAATATGCCGAAGTTGACGATATAAAAAACTTGATGGAAATTTACAAAGCGTTTTTAGTGCGCTACTTTAAAATATGAGTTTGTTTAAAATATTTACAGGGGCGCTAAATGCCCTTCTAGGTAAACCATGGGAGGCAAGTTTTGAGTTGTCCGCAGCAGCATTACCTCGATCTTTTATTGCGGTTGCAGCATATATTCCTCTTGGCTTGGTAGCGGCCAGAGCGGCGGTTAAATATAATGATAATACTAGCAATGTTCCTTACGGTCCTATTGCAATTACGCTGGGTTTAATTGCGTTGACATTTCCATTAATTGCCTATGTGCTGTGTATGGTATTTGATAAAATGGACAGGTTTAGACCATGGGTAATCGTCCGTAATTGGACAATATTATTTGTCCTGATTTTGATAGCTTCAGCTCTCGGGCTTTATCTCGTTGATTTGATGTCTTTCTTTCCGGCCTATGTGATAGCTCTTACCCTGTATATTTGCACGCTTGCAATCGATATTCGGCTTGCTTGGCGTGTGGCCGGGTTTGATTGGACAGGGGCAGTATTTGTTGGAATTTTAATCAGCGCTGCGACCATGATTGTTCTGTCACTTGCCATCAGTCAAAACATCGTCTAAATTTTATGTCGGCCAAAAAATCAGATTTGTTCGACCTGTTTATAAAAACACCTTTTTCGTTTCTTCGCGATGTCTACCGCCGGTTTGTAGAGGACGACGGGTTTGCGCTTTCGGGGAATATAGCCTTTTCGTCGTTGTTGGCGTTTTTTCCATTTTTAATTTTCCTTACGGCTCTTGCAGGGTTTTTAGGCAATGAACCTTTGGCGCGTACTGTAATTAGTTATTTGTTGTCGGTGGCCCCTGCGGAAATCGTTAGCCCTGTATCTGACGACATCCGCTCAATTCTAACAGAATCCAACAGCCGGGTGTTGACGTTGTCCATTGTTTTTACTTTGTATATTGCTGCGGGGGGCGTTGAGAGCTTGCGCATTGGATTTAACAGGGCTTACGGACTGGGTGCAGCCGAACGACGACCTTGGTGGATGCGTTTTTTGCAGAACCTAGCATTTGTCATCGGCGGAGCGGTCGTGTTGCTGGTTTTGGCAGTTTTGATTGTGTTTGCGCCGTTATGGTGGGGTGCAGCGGAAGCACGCATTGGCTTTTTGGATAATTTTTCAAATTGGTTTCATTTACTGCGCATACCCATTGGCCTCTTCGTCATGTTTTTAGCGCTTTGCTTTGGACATTTGTATTTGCCGCGCAAGCGCCTACGCTTTCGCCAAGTCCTACCGGGTATTCTGGCGACCATAGTGTTGTGGTTGTTTGCCGCGCAGGCCTACGCTAAATATACAGCAGAGTTTTCCCGTGCGCAAATTATGTATGCAGGGCTGGGGAGCGTTGTCATTGCGCTGTTATTCGTTTATATTTCTGCGGCATTGGTCATTCTTGGGGGCGAATTTAACAAGATATTGATTTTACGAAGTCAAGAAACAGAGAGAAACAAGGGAAAATAATATGGAATCGATTGTAGCGTATCATTTAACGGGGCTTGCTATGGGAGCTGCAGGGGGGTTGTTGTTTCTCCAACTGTTGGTGGCTGACATTGCAGGTATGAAAGTAAAACGTATTCCTGGTGCGCCCATAGAGCCAGACCATGACAGTTTCTTATTTAGAGCCAGCCGTACTCTTGGAAATATGAATGAGAGTGTATCTATATTTATCATCTTTACTCTAGTCGGGATTTTGTCTGGCGCAGACCCGGTTTGGTTAGGGCGTCTAGCTTGGTTATATATTATGGCCCGCGCCGCTTATATGTTATGTTACTGGCTTAATATAAAGCTTATGCGCTCCGTGTTTTTTGGGGTTAGCGTGTTGGCTTTGCTAGGGCTTGGTGTGGTGATGGCTGGCGGATTGTTATAGCGCCGCCGTCACAATGCTCTCTTGACTAAATGCGACATACGTCACATGGTGGTGTATGCCGAATATACCAAACCCACCGGAATTAGTTCTGCTCAAAGCACTTTGGGCTAAAGGCTCGTTGCCCATACGCAGCCTACACGAAATCTGTGCGGCTGATTTGATGTGGTCGTTCTCATCTACACGCAAAACTTTGGAGCGTATGGCGAGTAAAGGGTTGGTAAAAAATTCCAAACCTGAAGGCAAGGCGTCTGCACTAACTCAGGTTGAGGCGCGTGTATCCAAAACCACAACCCTGGCCCATTTGGCCCGCGACTTTTTTGGCCGCGTACTTGAAATTGATGGTGCGCTTCCAACGTCTGCATTCACGGGTAGCACGCTGTTGTCTGATGAAGAGCTTGACGAGTTAGAGGGGCTTTTGGGCGGTGGTAGAAACTGAGTCTTGTTAGTTGGCAGACTGACAACACATATACAGGCCAGTGTTTGACGAGTGCTTGACGAATGCTTGGTGGCAACCTACATCACAATCATGACTATTCGCCCTATATTGACCGTACCCAACCCAATGCTGAAACAGCGCTCTAAACCTGTTGCTCAGGTGACGGACGAGACGCGTAAGCTGATGGATGATATGCTGGAAACCATGTATGCTGCACCGGGTATCGGTTTGGCGGCCGTGCAAATTGGTGTTCCGCTCAATATAATCGTTATGGACTTGGCTAAAGAAGACGCCGAGCCAAATCCACAATACTTTATCAATCCAGAAATTCTGGAAGTTGTAGAGGAGCAAAAACCTTACGAAGAGGGTTGTTTGTCAGTGCCCGATGTATTTGACGAAATTGAACGGCCTGAACGGGTGAAGCTACGCTATCTGGATTATGACGGCGAAGAGGTGGTCGAGTGGGCCGAAGATTTATATGCCGTCTGCATCCAGCACGAAATGGATCACCTTAAGGGTGTTTTATTTATTGATTATTTATCGCGCCTCAAACGCAACCGCGCCGTCAAGAAAGTACAAAAAGCGGAGAAGTTGCACAAGGCAGAGAAGTTGAAAGAGGTGGGGTAGTGGGCTTACGGGTTGTTTTTATGGGCACCCCAGATTTCGCCGTACCGTCGCTTTCTGAAATTTTGGCTGCGGGTTATGACGTTGTGCGGGTATATACACAGCCGCCGCGCCGAGCGGGTCGAGGGAAGTCATTAACCAAAAGCCCCGTACATCAATTTGCGGAAATTATGGGTATTCCGGTAGAGACACCGGAAAGCTTTCGCAAGCCGCGCGTGATTGACGCGCTGGAAAATTTGCGCGCGGATATAGCGTGTGTCGTGGCGTATGGGCAAATTCTACCAAAACGCGCTTTGGCGGCGCCCCTTTATGGGTGCTTAAATTTACACGGTTCAAAGCTACCGCGTTGGCGCGGCGCAGCACCTGTACAGCGGGCAATAATGGCGGGCGATACGGAAACTGCCGTGCAGATAATGCAGATGGAGTCTGGGTTGGATACAGGGCCAATATTACTCTCCGAGATCATTCCAATACAAAATACTGATAATGCCGCCAGTCTGTCGGAGCGCATGGCGCGCATCGGTGCGAGCTTATGGCCACGCGCCTTGGCGGCACTGGAACGCGGTGCATTAACGCCGAGCGAGCAAATGGGTGCGCCAACATATGCAGCCAAAATTGACAAGGCCGAAACACGCTTGAATTGGAATAAGCCTGCACAGGAATTAGAATATCAAATCCGAGGCTTGTCCCCCTTTCCAGGAGCTTGGTGCGAACTACCGGGCCACAAGGGTAGTGAGCGGGTCAAGATACATCTAGCAAAGATTGAAAACGGCATAGGAATGCCAGGCATTACGCTGGACAATCATTTGCTAATTGCGACAGGAGGCGGTAGCGCTTTGCGATTGCTTCGCCTGCAACCAGCTGGAAAATCTACCATGGATGCAGCAAGTTATTTACGCGGTCGGCCAGTGAAAGCCGGTATACAGTTAACATGACTCGTTATAGGTTAACGATAGAATATGACGGCGGCTCGTATTTTGGCTGGCAACGCCAGAAAGATAAGCCCAGCGTGCAGCAAACCATCGAAGAGGCTTGTAAAGCCCTTGACGGCAAATTGCCGACATTGTTTGGCGCGGGCCGCACGGATAGCGGTGTGCATGCGCTCGGGCAAGTGGCACATGTGGACCTCACCAAGGACATCCGCGAAGACAAAGTTCGCGATGGGCTGAATTTTCATCTAGCCGCTCACCCCATAACAATATTGGACGCGCAGATGGTTAGCGATGAGTTCCACGCCCGCTTCGATGCAATATCGCGTACATATCTATATCGGGTCATAGATCGCCGCCCAAAGCTGGCGCTGGATAAAGGTCGTATTTGGCGACTACCCGTCAAACTTGATGCCGACATGATGCACCATGCGGCAGGCGGCCTGCTTGGCCAACACGACTTCACCACATTCCGCGATAAGCGCTGTCAGTCAAAATCCCCAATTAAAACTCTGGACGAGTTGACCGTCACAAGAGTGGGCGCAGAAATTCATATCCATGCCAAGGCACGTTCATTTCTACACAGGCAAATTCGTTCTATTACGGGTACATTGGTTGAAGTCGGTATGGGGAAACTGACGGCACAGGACGTAACCAATGCACTTGTCTCTCGTGATCGTACGGCGTGTAGTCCCGTAGCGCCGCCGGATGGCCTGTATCTGACGGCGGTTGGTTACGGCTAGCGCGGTCTATCAGGGCGCTCCGGTCTTTCTGGTCGTTCAGGCCTTTGGGGGCGCACAGGTCTGTCGGCACGCTCTGGTCTATCTGTACGTTCAGTGCGTTCTGGGCGCGTTGGGGGTTCTGGTCTGGAATCCCGCTCAGGTGTAACCGCACCCCGTTCGGGTATATCTGGCTCTTCCGTCCGCTCAACCATATCAGGCTCGTCCGCGGACTGCTCGCGAAGTTCTGGGTCTGGTGATGGTTCATCGGGTTCGGGATCTGGTTGTCTTAAACCCTCTGTCTCGCGCTGTTGCGGTAAGGGGTCTGGCAATTGATTTTCCGGTTCGTCTAGTGGACGCGAAGGCGTCTGGGCGTCTTGGCGCTCGACAGGCTGGATAGGCACAATAGGGGAGGGGCGTATTTCTGGTTTGTCTATTGTGGGTGTTTGCCTACGTATAGGTTGCGGCTTGTTTGGCGGTGTAACGGCTGGTTTTTCAGGCACTTCTTGCTTGGAAAGCGGTATAGGTGATTGCAAGCGGTTTTGTATCGGCGCATCTTGCGGCACGATTTTGGGCTTTGGCATCGATGGTTGCGGCATTTTTGGTGTTGCCATCTGGTGGATAGTTACATCTTGTAATGTATTGCTTTCGGTTTTAGCGGTAACTTTTATGAAGCTGTGCGGCGAAAATGTTTCTGCTCCATTACTAATTCGGTAACCGTAAAGCGAATACCCGTCAGTTTCCCAGCGCACATAACCGCTTAGGGACAGGGCTTCCACTTGTCCGGCAAATGGCCGCAACAGTTCATGTGTTTTGCTGGGTTGGTCATCAGAAATCATATCAATCCGGCTGGCCATAATTATACCGTCGCTACGCCGAAATCCGCTGACAGCAACTTTATCTCCAAGTGCAAGCTTAGTATCTCTGTCTAAGGGGAAAACAACGGTGTCTGTAAATACGGTTGCCGTGTTTTGGGCTAAGCTCTTAACCTCGCCGACAACCTCATAGCGTATGTCAAGGCTTGTAGCGAAAAGTGCGCCGTTCTTGTCCGGTCTAGCAACGAGCTGTACCACATGCCCGACTTTAATATCTGATAGCAGGCCTGCGCGGCCATTAAACCTGACGGGTATATCTTCACTATAGAAAATTTCCGAACCATTGACCCAGATACTGCCAAAGCGGTCTATGCGGCCGACAAAACCAGTGCCAATCCCTGTGCCGCCAATACCGCCATTGCCTTCACCGTCGCCAATGCCCGTCCCGCCAATACCGCCGGGTTTTACCAGCAATATTCCCAGCAAAACAAACAAGCCGAATACCCCTATCGCAAGAGACTGCCTTATGTTGATGGTTTTGGTGTTATTCGTCATCAGAGCCACTATAGAAATAAGTGCCAAATGTTATGCGTTGGTCCGCAGTCTTGCGGTTCTTGTCACGTGTGTTCAGGTCTTTGGCCGCAAGCTTTTGGGCGGCGGCGTTGACTTCGAGCAAAGCCTTCATTGCCAATTTGCGCGAAAGATTATCCAGCTGCGCCACAGAATCTGGGCTAAGGTTCGAATAATGCACGGAGCGATCTAAAAACGCAGATGTGCTTGGGTTGTTTGCATTCGTAATATTATGAGTGCTGGCCGCAATATGATCATGTAGGTTTAAAGCGTAGTACCAGGCAAGGTTTTCAAAATCCGCACTGGGAACAAATGCATTTGCATCAAGATATATAAGGTGGTCTTTGCCAATACTGACCGCCCCCCCGCGCTCTAATTCGTCTAAAATCGCTCTTGGGTGCGTATCTTTTGAAACGCTGCGCGCCAGTTGCTCAAAGCTGCCATCCCCAGTTCGCATTAAAGGCTTTGGGTTTTTCTGACCGCCTTGATATTTTTTATCACCTAACCAGCACGCAATAATTTGCGCACCCACCGAACTATCAGCCAGATCAAGCCTGGGCGCTTCGGTTTCCAAGCGAAACCGCCTTATGTCTTTTCGGTGAACGCGGGTTAACAGGCTGATGCGGCTATCGGTAGGAATTTGATCTGGGCTTAGGCCAAATTCATTGCGCGCAATATCTACATAAGTACGTTTTAAAATGTCAGATAATATCGGCCAAGTTAAACCAAACCCGATAAATCCGCGCACCAATGGCCGCAATATGCGGCGTACAGCAGAGACCAGTGCATCTGGCGGTGTAGCGTTATTTATAGGTTTAGCCATAAGGCAGTATAGGGACTTAAGAGATGGGAAACAATCCCATTTGTGGGGTTTTGTACAATTAATGGCCATCTCTGTCGAGGGTCTGTTTTGCAGAGATGGCCAAATGACCGGAGTGCGGCAAGAGGGAGGGGAAGGCCATTGCCTCATCTCCGGTTAAGGTTGAAAACTGATTTGTATACCGGCTCCTCCGTCTGGGCTACCATTGGAGAATCCGACAATGCCATAAGCTTGCAAGCGGAGTTTTTTTGCCAATTTCCAACTAACAAAACCGGTTAACTCCGATGGGTTGGCAGAGTTTATCGAGGCACTTTGGCGGTAATCATATATCAAACCAATACTGGCACGGTTTGAAACGTCAACGCTTGCACCTAATGATCCCAAGAACCCATTTTGCAACGGTAAGGTATCTGAACTGCCCATAAATCTATAACCAGCAGTAGCAAACAGGTTTAGGTCACCGGTTTTTTTAGTCATGTCAATCTGGGTCGTGAAATCGGCTTTTCCCGTACCGAGATTTTTAGCGCTTGAGGCTGTTGGCAATTTAACTTTGCCCGTAAAATCCACAAACATGGTGTTGTTCTGCATATACGCAGTATAGGTCATACTCGCTGTGACATCCCCGAGCCCGCCTTGTGTGGTGATGTTGGCCGGGACGCGGTTGCGGGTAATTGGCCCAATTTCGCCGCCGCCCACTACCGTGCCCGGCCCTTTGATGCGGATATATGGCACCGTTGCCTTAAATGTAAAATCACCGAGCAGTGCCGTGCCTGTAAAAGGAACGTATAAAATTTCCGTAGTTAAATCATCTGAATATTCACCACTGGTATAATCAAGGCCTGTGGCCCAACGAAATTCCGGTTCATTTGCATTGGCCGGGCTGTGCATTGATATTGACGTTAAAAATAGCGCACTACCAATAAGTCCAAATATAGATTTTTTCATTATCTTCCCCTTTTGATGTGGCGGCGGTATGTTACCGCCGCCGATATACGAATAGGTTAACCCCGTGTGCGACTTGGGCGTGCAGGCCGCACAGGTGTTGGCGGACGATTGACGCGTTGGATCCGCACCGAACGCACTGGTCGTCGCACACGGTCTACACGTGCCGGGCGAGAACGTGGCCCGGTCGCAACTTTGTCCGCAACTCTGCCTATAGTTCTGGCTCGGTCTGTAGTTCTGACAATTTGCCTATCGGGAGAGCGATCCCGTACCCGTTCGACGGCTCGATCTGTAGCGCGGCCCACATCGCGAGCGGTAACCACCGGTCTATCACCTCCGCCAGAATGGGCATCGAGACTAGCATTTATCCACCGCTTTATTTGCTGACGATTTAGGCCAAGGCCGTGTAAAGCGCTGACAACTCTCTTGTAGTTTTTCCGTGTGACCTTGATGCGATTTGGATTTGGAATATTACCAAAGTCCGGCCCATCATGGGCATTTATCGAAGCTTGTATCCAGCGCTTTATCTCAGCCCTGTTCAGTCCAGCATTGTGCAATACATTGACAATGCGTTGGTAATTGTCACGGGTGACTTCGACATCGGCTGGTCTGGGAATATCCGCTGCAAAAGAATTTTGTGCTGCTAAGCCTCCGCTAAATGTTGCCAGAGCCAATAAGCTTATCATATGTTTTTTCATAGTGTCCTCCAAGGGTTAGTTGCCCCACATTGGGCGATTTCAACAAAAACTATATAAATGGGAAATATTCCCATGTCAACCAATTTGTAGAAATACCTATTTCAAGGTTAATAATTCCCTGCAAAGTTCAGCAATAAATTCTATTTGACGTTGGCCGCAAAACACCGCATTTTACGGTATGGGAAAAGGCTTGCGGAACAGATTAGTATTGCTCTGCACGGTGTTGGTGTTGGTGTTGGGAGGTTGTGCCAGTGTTGTAACCCGCCTTCCTATCCCAGACACGGCTCAAATAGATGTCGAAACGGAAGCTCAAGAAAGACTAGCCTTTGCCAGGTATTTAAAAATGCGCAAACGACTTGATAAGGTCAGCGCCCCGATCTTGACTACCAATGCTGATCTGTGCACAAAAACCAGAGATGATTTTGGCATTACCACTCACACGGAAAAGTCTTACCCCAAACATTTGCGGGCTGCTGCAAAACGGCGAGTGGCGGCGGGCGACACTCACACTGTATTATTTGTGCGTGACGGAAGGTCATCTCATGGCAACGGGATAAAGAGCGGCGATATTTTAATCGGCAACACCGGCAAACCAATTTCTACCCGTGATAAAAGCTTACAGGATACCAATATACTCCATGTTCGCCGCGCAGGTGAAGACATATATATTCAAGCGCAAGCCAATAGGGTTTGTGATTACGGAATTATACTTAAAATGTCTGGCGTGGTTAATGCATATGCCAATGGCAAGTCTATCATTGTCACTACCGCCATGATGGATTTTGCTGGCACGGACGAAGAGCTTGCCTTGGTGGTAGGGCATGAGCTTGCACATAATACAATGAAACATGTCCGCAAAGCCATTTGGAATACGGTTATTTCCGGCTTTGCTACGCGCACGACAAGACCTTTTGAATCCGAGGCTGATTATGTTGGTCTGTACTATATGGCCCGGGCTGGATACACTTTGGACAATGTAGAAGTGTTTTGGAAAAAGCTCGGGGTGCAGCACCCCAAAAGCATAGTACGCGCAAAAACACACCCAGTGACACCCGAAAGACTATTGGCCATTCGTATGGCCATAGAAGAAATCAAAACCAAACGGGCGGCGGGCAAAAAACTAGTTCCAAATTTCAAACCGGGACAAACACCAAATTATGCGCAATAGCTTGGCAAAAATTTTTGGAGCCTTGTTTTTGATTGGATGTGTCAAACACATCTGCGAACACAGACGACGGCCTCTCAAACCGCCAATATTTAGACATCCATAAAGGCATGAAAATTCGGACACCCATAGACACCCAAAAACGCTCCTAGCATTTTACACCGTCGCTTTGGAAATAGAAATTTTGCAACTGAAAAGAGAGGCCTTGGCGCTTTAAGCTTCGATCTCAGCAAAAATAGTAATTGTGTAGATTTTTGGCATATTTATTTTTTTGCCATCTGTATCCTTTTGTGCCTCCGCGTGAACGGGCGGGCGGGCAAAGGTTAAGGTGAGCGGCACCTCGTTTAATCCTTCAGGAATTTCAACATTGAAAATCATAACATGCAGACCCATACGTTTAAACTGGGTGGTTTGCTTGGGTAAGATTTTCACGCTGTTGACCATACGCATTTTCATCATGCCGTCTGCGTGTAGATGGGTGTGAAGCTCCACTTGCGAGCTAATCGGCGTGGCTACAAATAGCAGTTCATTTGCCCCACCGTCGTTGATCACGTCAAAATATGCCGAAGCAGTCGTTTGTCCCGGCGCAGGTGGGCGCAAGAGTGCGTTTTCTACACGGATATCCGAATAGGCCGTGCTTTTGTCAGAAAATATAAGATACGCCGAAGCAATAGCCGCCAACAACACCAAACCAATGGCCGGATAGCCCAAAATTTTACCCATACTCATATTATACCTTTAATGCCACTTCTAGGCTCCCCAAAAACCCATCACCTTACGAACCTCATCCATGATAGGAGTTGAAATTGCGGTCGCTTTCTCTGCGCCGCGTTTAAGCACTTTGTCGACTTCGCTAGGGTTGGCAAGATAATCATTGAGCCGTGTGCTGATAGGTCGCAGATGTTCTACGGCCAAATCCGCAAGCGCCGGCTTGAAGACGCCAAACCCTTGTCCGCCGTACTCGGACAATACGTGTTGTACGGGCATACCGGACAAAGCAGCGTAAATACCGACAAGGTTTTTAACTTCTGGCCGCTCTTCTAGCTCGTCCACATTGTCTGGTACCATGCCTGCATCGGTGCGTGCTTTGCGGAATTTCTTGGCGATAGTATCTGGAGTGTCGGTCAGGTTGATGCGCGCATTGTCGGACGGATCGGATTTGGACATTTTTTTGCTGCCATCGCGCAAGGACATGATCCGTGCGCCAGGACCCTTAATCAACGGTTCCGGTAATGGGAAAAACCCGGGTACTCCAAAGTCATTATTAAACTTTTGGGCAATATCGCGAGATAGCTCCAAATGTTGCTTCTGGTCTTCCCCGACCGGAACATGGGTTGCTTTAAACGCTAGAATATCTGCGGCTTGCAATACGGGATAGGCGTAAAGGCCAACAGATACCCGCTCAGAGTTTTTACCAGCCTTGTCCTTGAATTGGGTCATACGAGATAGCCAGCCAACCCGTGCGACACAATTAAAATACCAGGCGAGCTCGGTATGTGCGGCTACCTGAGACTGCGGATAAATCACGGCTTTATCAGGGTCAACTCCCGCCGCCAAATACGCGGCGGCGATTTCACGGGTCTGACCCGCGAGAGATTTAGGGTCTTGAAAAACTGTAACGGCATGTAAATCAACAATACAAAATACACATTCACGCTCATCTTGCAGATCGACAAATTTTGTCAGTGCCCCGAGGTAATTCCCCAGATGCAAAGCGCCAGTTGGCTGCATGCCAGAGAACACTCTGCTTGGCCCTTGATAATCCGAGCCACTATTATCTCGATCTTGTTGCATCAATTTTTCCAACTTTATTTTCTAAGTGCGTCGCGTAGGTCTGAAAATCCGTACGCTTTAAACACGAAAGCCGCCGCAGCGTAAAGGACAAATCCAAGTGCCGACACCAATATAAGCAGCATATAATCTTTTAAAATACCTCCCGCCAACATTGGTGTAAAATACTCTGCCAAGTACCATGTGGCTATACCCATAACAACACTTGCCAGTGCAATACGTGGTAACCGGTCTAGCAAGCGGGCATCAGGTGTAAAATTACCATTGCGTAGGAGTGTGCGGGTCAAGAAAAATACATTTACCCAACCTGCAAATGAAGTTGCTACAGCCAGCCCCCAAAACCCAACCTTTAAGAAAAGAAAATAGCCAAACACCAGATTAATCACCGCAGATACAGCCGCATAAACCATTGGTGTTTTGGTGTTCTCGCGCGCAAAAAATGCTGGTGTTAAAACCTTAATGAGAACGAATGCAGGTAATCCAAATGCAAACATACGCAAAGCCGTACCTGTTGCTCGCGTGTCCCCCGCATCAAATGCCCCGCGCTCGAACAGGCCGCCAACCAAAAACTCCGGCATGACCGCCAGAGCGGCTGCGGCGGGCAAGGTCAGGAATGCGGCGATTTCCATGGCGCGGTTTAAAGACGTTTTGGCTCCCTGCTCATCGCCGCTACGCAACCGCCTGGAGAGCGCAGGCAATAAGGCAACACCCATAGCAATACCGATCATGCCGAGCGGTAACTGATACAACCGGTCTGCATAATTCAGCCATGATGCCCCACCTTCCTGCAGAGTGGAAATATTGTGGCTGACCATAATGTTGATGTGGGTGATACCCGCAGCGAGCATGCCGGGGATGCCCAAAGTTAGAAGCCGCTTGACGCCTGGTGTCATGCGTGGCCGCTGCAGTTTAATCCTAACTCCGGCTTTACGGCATGCCCAGACAATCATAGACAATTGTAATATGCCAGACATGCTCATGCCGACACATAGATATATAACCAATTGCGCCTTGCTCCAATCAGCCTCCATCATGACTATAAATATTGATATTAAGACTATATTCAAAAGTACAGGCACAAATGCCGCCGTAGCAAAGCGGTGGCGGGTGTTAAGGATGCCTGAAAACATTGCCGTTAAAGAAATCAACAATAAATACGGCATAGTAATTTGTGCGCCAATGACCGCCAAGCCATAGGTAGACAATGCGCCGCCAAACCCCGTTTCAATATTGGCTTCGCGGCCAAGGCCAGCTCCAAATAAATTCAGGGTCCACGGCATCGTGATCTCAAACAGCACGACTATAATAGCAACTACGAACAAAAGCCCTGCGAAAGCCTCACTTGCAAATTGGTCTGCCTTTTCTTCACCCTCTTCTTCAATTTTTCGGGCGTAAAGTGGCACGAAGGCCGAATTAAAGGCACCTTCGGCAAATATTCGGCGAAAAGTATTGGGAATTTTATAGGCTGTTACCAGTGCGTCATTAATAGGCCCTGCACCCAAATAAGTCGCGGACAAAGTGTCACGAACCAAGCCAAGAACACGACTGAGTAAAGTCAAAATACCAATTATAGCTGTGGATTTAATTAACTTCATGCGCTAACCCTGTTCCTCTGGCCTTGTTTCTTTGGCTTTGCTTTGCGGCGTGTGTTCAGATGCAAACACAGCAAGCAATTTAGACCGTAAACCATTTTCGTCCGGCATTTTATCGGCTACATAAGTGACGTAAAAGACATCTATAGCTTTCGGGCCCACAACTTCGATATGTGCGGAGCGTACTGAAAGTCCGTGATCCGCTAAGACTTGCGCTAGAGCATGCAAGAGACCAGCGCGGTCACGACCTTCAATCTCAATTATAGCTTCCTGGTTATTTTTTTGCAAAATAGCTACGCGTGGATGTACGGGGATAGCGCGTGCGCGGCTAGAAGTGAGCACTACAGATTGAGCAAAGTCGTCTAGCTTACCTTTGGCCGCTAACAGAGTGTTTGCCTCTAAAGTTCGCAACCTATTTTCATTTTTGCGGCCAAAAGCAAAACTTTCAGAATTCTGTAGATAGAAACGGTTAAACACCCGACCATCATCAGAAGTGTGTAGTTTAGCGCCTATAATAGCAGCACCACAGGCGGATATTGCTCCGGCTAAATCAGCAAATAAGTGTGGGCGATCGCGGGTCATTACCCACAGTTCGGTAATATCTTTGGGACGGTCAAGCTTGGTGCGGACATAGTGCGTTTTTTGGCGGGCCTTTTTCGGTAAGCGTGCCAAAAGAACATTTTGTTCGTTTGCAGCACTGTCTTCACTTGGTTTCACACCCATCAATACTTTGCGTGCCCCGTAATAAAGCTGTCGCAACAACTCGCCTTTCCAATCATTCCAAATGCCCGGCCCAACGGCACGAATATCAACGACAGTTAACGCCGTTAGCATTTGTAAGCGTTTCAGAGAACCAGTCGTGCGGGCGAAAATTGCAACAGTTGCGCTGTCCGTAATATCTCGGCGTTGCGCCGTCTCACTCATCAGCAAATGATTGCGCACTAGCCAAGCAATGGTTTCTACATCTGCATCGGGCAGACCGAGCCTTAGCCCGGCTTCTGCAGTTAACCGCGCACCATCTTCACACTGATCACCTTCGGCTTTGCCGACGTCATGAAACAGACATGCTAGATAGACCAACAGACGTGTACGGGTGTCCCACTCCTTCACAAACCCGCTGGCCAGAGGATGTTCTCGCTCACATTTTCCGTTTTCAATATCGTGCAAATATTGTATCAAAGAGATAGTATGCTCATCTACCGTATAGGCGTGGTGCATATTAAATTGTGTGCGGCCAACAATTTCTCCGAATTCAGGTAAATAGGCACCTAATATACCGGCCTCATTCATAGTGCGTAAAATCGCGGCAGGAGCCTTGCTGTCCAATAGAATTTTGTAAAACACTTTAGCAATATCAGCATTACTCCGAAATTTATCATTTATACGGTGGCTATTGGCAAGGAGTGCTTGAAATGCACTTGGGTGAATGTCTAAATTGCGGTCTCCGGCGATACGAAACAAGTGCATCATCAATATGGGTCTGGTTTTTAGCTGCGCCGCTGCAACAAAATTAAGCCTGCCATGTTCCAATACGAACCCTGGTTCTTTCAGACCTCGTCTTGAGGTCGGTAACAATCTGTCCAAACCTTGCGGCAAAAGCAATTGGCTATCCGCCTCCAATTTAGCGCAGGCCATGCGGGTTAAGGCGCCAACTTCTCGCGCCGTATTAAAATAGGCATGCATGAACGTCCCAACCCGTGCTTCGCTTGTGTTGCCCGCAAAACCCATACGCTCCGCCATGTCCGCTTGTTTATCAAAGCTTAGAACCTCGGTGCTCCTGCCGCCTAAAATATGAAGATGTATCCGCGTCGCCCACAGAAATTCTGCCGCTTCGCTAAACCGTTTTGCAGCTTGTTTGTTAAGGAGACCTAACTGCATATAGGCGGCTACCCCGTGCGGGTTAACTGGTACCGCCTCTATTTTTTGTCGGCTTTTGCCGCCGTAAATAAACAGGGATATCCAGTAAAGCTCGTGTAAATCCCTTAGCCCCCCCTTGCCTTCTTTGACATTAGGCTCGATTACATAACGCGAGTTTCCGGCGCGTTCATGGCGGTTGTCACGTGCTGTCAATTTAACTGAAATATATCTACGCTTGCGGGCGCGACTACGTTCCTTGGCAAGCAATGCCGCAAGCTTTGTTGCCGGCTCTTTCGCACCAGATAAATACCGCAAATCCAACATGGCGGTTAAAACGGTTTCGTCTTTACGGCCCAGCTCTATACATTGGGCAGCAGAACGTGTTGCGTGGCCAACTTTTAGCCCCATATCCCACAGCATATAAAGAATATATTCGGTTATATTTGTGCACATTTCCTTGTCAGCTTTTGGTGCGGTTAGAAATAATAAATCCAAATCAGAGTAAGGCGCCATTTCGCCGCGCCCATAACCACCAACTGCGCACAAAGACATTTGCGTTTGAATAGCTGAACCCAAACTTTGTGTAGTGTGCTCAAACAAAGCGATGAGGATTTCGTCGTGCGCCGCGCTTAAGGCGGCGGCCGTATCAAGTCCGTTTAATTGCCCCGCTTCAAATTTGCTCAGGACTGTCCTTGTGCTGGCGGCGAGATGGTTTTTCAACAAGGCAAGTTTTTTTAGTTTGTCATCACCAAGTTCACTGAGCTTTGCCAACAATGCCATTAGCGTTTCTCAGATATGGTTTTAAGTTCATACAGGAGGTCCAAAGCTTCGCGCGGAGACAGCTCGTCAACATCAAGATTAGACACGGCTTTATCCACGGCTGACGGTTTTGCTCTGGGCGGTGGCTTCGGTGCGGAGAACAATGGCAGGCCGCCGAGTGTATCCTTGCTATCGGCGTCGGCTTCAAGACGTGCTAAAACATCTTTGGCGCGTTCAATAGCGGCAGCAGGAAGCCCCGCTAACTTTGCTACCTGCACGCCGTATGATTTATCGGCGGCACCTTCTGCTACATCATGTAAGAAGACCAGTTCCACTTCCTTCTGTCCTTCTTTGGCCCACTCTTTCGCCCGCAGACAGGCATTGCCCGCATGAGGGAGTTTTTCCATGAGGTCGGTTAACTCATGATAGTGTGTCGCAAATAAGGCTCTGGATTTATTGGCCGCGTAAAGATGCTCTGCTGCCGCCCAAGCAATCGACAGGCCGTCAAAAGTTGCCGTACCGCGTCCGATCTCGTCTAAGATAACAAATGTTCGCTCGCTTGCCTGATTAAGGATGGCCGCAGTTTCGATCATTTCCAACATAAATGTTGAGCGCCCGCGCGATAAATCATCCGATGCCCCGACCCTCGAAAACAATGCATCGGCAACACCGATAGTCGCTTCGGTCGCTGGCACAAAACTACCCGACTGCGCCAGAACAAACATCAATGCATTTTGCCGCAAATAAGTTGATTTACCTGCCATATTTGGGCCAGTGATAAGGGTCAAGCGGTTTGCGTGCTTACCTGAAGCATCAAGATGACAGGCATTGGCCGTAAAGCCGTGCGCACCGTCGCGTTTGAGCGCCGCTTCGACCACCGGATGCCGGCCGTTTTCAATATGGAACTCTAAGCTATTATTTATAGTTGGGCGCACGGCTTTGGCATCTTCGGCCCATTGCGATAACGCGCTCATCACGTCAATATTGGCCAGTGCATTCGCTGCCGAGCGAATGAGCTCTGCTTGTTCGTGTATGCGACCGCACAGATTTTCAAATACTTCCAGTTCAAGTGCCAAGGTTTTATCTGCGGCCTGAGCTATTTGTGCGTCCAGATCAACAAGTTCCGTCGTGGTAAAACGCACACCACTAACCAAAGTTTGGCGGTGGATGAAACCGTCTTTTTGTGCACCATTGAGTATTGTGTCACCGTGGCGCGGTGTGACCTCAATGAAATAACCTAACACATTATTGTGCTTGATTTTTAGGGAAGTGACACCGGTTTTTTTGGCATAACCTGCTTGTAGTCCGGCAATGATACGGCGGGATTCGTCGCGTAGCTTTAACAGCTTATCAAGTTCAGGCCGCCAACCTTTATTGACGAAATTGCCGTCCCGTGCGGCCATAGGCGCTTCTGGCTTAATGGCTTTGCCAATATCGCGGATTAGCTTGGCCAGTTCGGGTTTGTCGGCCAGGCTAAAACCGGACAGTGCACCTACTACGTTTTGGGGCAATTCTAAATCTGGTCTTTTGGCGAAATCTGCGTTGATTTGCTCGCCTTGCAATAGTCCTGCTGCAACCGCCAAAAGGTCTCTTGGGCCGCCGCGCCTTAATACGAGCCGTGATGCAGACCGGGCTGGGTCACCAGCGATTTTTAGATGGGCTTGAACATGGCTACGTAAATCCCTGTGCCGGGCGAAAAATGACACCGCATCCAGCCGCGCATTGATGGCGTCTGTATCCACTAAGGGGCGCGATAGTCGTGCCGCGAGTGCCCGCGCTCCGGGGCCACTGACTGTTCGGTCAATAACTGAGAGCAAAGAGCCTTTACGGGCGCCTGTTTGCGTGCGTTCAATTTCAAGGCTGACCCGCGTAGCTGGGTCAATGGCAAGAAACCCTGATGTGCGACGTCTGTTGGGCGGGCTTAATTCTGTCTGTCCGCCGGCTTGGGTCAGTTCCAGGTAATCGAGCAAAACACCTGCTGCGATAAGCTCAGCTTTTGAATAAGCTCCAAACCCGTCGAGGGCCCCAACACCGTAGCGCTCTTTGAGCCGCCGCTCGCCAGCACGGGCATCAAATTTTGTGTTTGCGATTGGGGTTAAGCTTGCGCGGCTAGCACCAAGTGCTTGTTTGTATTCTGGTGAGCGGTAAAGATTTTCCGAAAGCACAATTTCGCGCGGAGCAAGCGCGGATAGCTCTGCTTCCAAGCGCTCAGCTTCCAGTTCGCAAACTTCAAAACTACCAACGGAAACATCCGCCCAAGCCATTGCCATTGCCCCCGCGCGTGTGGTTGCGATGGACAAAATGAAATTCGACGTCCGCGCATCCAGTAATGTGTCTTCGGTCAAGGTCCCGGGCGTGACCACACGAACGATTTCGCGCCGCACTACGGCTTTATAGCCGCGTTTCTTTGCTTCCTTGGGGTCTTCAGTTTGCTCACAGACGGCGACACGAAACCCCTTTTTAATCAGGCGCTGTAAATAGGTTTCCGATGCATGTACGGGTACGCCGCACATAGGGATGTCCACACCTTCGTGCTTGCCGCGCTTGGTTAGCGCAATATCCAAAGCCGCTGCCGCTTTGACAGCGTCGTCAAAAAACATCTCGTAAAAATCACCCATGCGGTAAAATAGGATAACATCTTCACCGGCCTGTTGTTTAATGCCAAGAAATTGCGCCATCATCGGCGTCGGTTTTGCATGGGCAGATGTATTTACGGGCTTGTTCATTGTAACACATTCGCAAGGCTAAGCCCATGTTGCAAGAGAAAGTGGTTGGAGTTTTGTAAATCTATCGCCTATGGTCATGAAAATTCGGGGAATTAATACATATGACTTCACAAACAAAAAAAACAATAGGTCAGACATTCCGGCTAGCCTTTAAAGGCCGCCAAGAATTTGCCATGCTCTTACTTGGGTTTGCTTCTGGGTTGCCTTATGTGGTGGTTGTCGGCGTACTTAACGCGTGGCTGACCACTACTGGCGTCAAGCCTACTGCGATTGGTTTGTTGTCATGGGTCATTCTAGCATATACTTTCAAATATATGTGGGCGGCAGCTCTGCAAAGCCACCGCACACCATTTAAGTTGAAAATTGGGCCAAGACGATTTTGGATGTTCGTTTTTTTGGCGCTCAATGTTTTTGGTTTGATTGTGTTGTCTTTCTCCAAACCACCGGACGGACTGGCTTTTATTGGCTTGGTTGGCATTATTATTGCCGTATTCTCAGCTAGTTTTGACATTGTTCAGGCCGCCTGGAAAATCGAAAGTGCAAAAAGCGAGCAACAACTTGATTTATTTTGCACTATCGAACAACTTGGCTACCGCATGTCTTCCTTCATAGTCGGAGCAGGGGCGTTAATTTTTGCAGATCGTTTTAGTTGGCAGCCAACATTTTTGGCAACCGCAATTGTTCTGGCCCTATGTTCCTTCGGCATAATTTTGGCAAAACCTTCGCCTGTTGCTGATGAAAATATATCCGGTCAGCAACATGAATTTTCTCTTGCGCCAAAACATAAATTAATGGGCGTATTGGTGGTGTTGGCATCTTGGGGGCTAGCTTTTTACATATTAGGCTCTTTCATGTTCGGAGCTTTGGCCGATCCTGAAGCTCACAGTCCGCGGGCATTTTTAAGGGATATGGACAAGGCGCCTGCCGTAGTATTCCTAACGGTTATTGTTTTGGGTGTTGTCGCTGCATTGTTATTGCGCTTTCAAACCAAGGAAAAACATATTACGGGCGAAATGCAGGCTGGCATTTCTGATATTTTATTCAGTGCTATTCTCGTGCCCATGATGGATTTAATTGCTAGACTGCGTTGGGCTGCATTACTGATTTTATTCCTTGTCCTTTCATACCGGTTTACGGATTTAATTTGGGGTGGTTTTGCCTACCCATTTTATATGGGGACAAATTATGGCGCACTTGGTCACAGCTTGACCGAAGTTGGGCTCGCCTCAAAAACTGTTGGCGTTTTTGCTACGATGTTCGGCATTGGTCTTGGTGGTTTGGCCATGCTTAAATTTGGGCGGATGCCCGTCATGTTTGTGGGTGGTGTATTTGCGGCGGTGACAAATTTGCTATTTGCAGATTTGGCGCTTGGCGCACATTTTATCGATGGATTTTTATATTTGACACAACTGGACCATTTTTTCGCACTGCTTAAAATCGACTTGCCATTAGCCCGGCTTATAACGGCGATATTTGCAGAGAATGTTGCTGTCGGCGTAGCCAGCGCCGCTTCAGTTGCTTTTTTGTCGTCCATAGTCAGTAAGAAATATGCAGCAACTCAATATGCACTTTTGGCATCTTTGACATTTTTAATTGGTGTTTTGGGCCGACCGGCAATAGGTCAAATTATCGAAACAGACGGTTTTGCTAAGGCGTTTATCATTTGTGCCTGGTTAGGGCTCGTGGCCGTGGTGTTGACTGCACTTGAATGGTATAGACAATCCCGTGCAAAACATCCTGAAAAAATTAACTAGCCAGTTTTTTTTCTTCTTCTGGCTTTGTCCAGGTTTCGACCATTTCCGATAGTTCTTCGGCACTGACGGGCTTGGTCATAAAGTCGTTCATTCCAGAATCAAAACAGGCATTACGGTCGTCATCAAATGCATTTGCCGTCAGGGCAATGATGGGTCTATCAAATCCAAAGGCCCTGATTTTCCGTGTGGATTCAAGACCGTCCATATTGGGCATGCGCATATCCATGAAGATCAAATCGTATTTTTTCTTACCAACCGCATCCAGAGCCAATGCGCCGTCTTCAACCGTGTCAACTTCGGCGCCTTCAGCCTCGAGCAGAGTTCGGGTCAGCAATGCATTGATCGCGTTATCTTCGGCTAACAAAATCTGAAGGCCGGCAGCGGGCTTTGACGTTATCTGTTCTTCAGGTAAATTGTCACCTGCTGCTTCGTCAGAGGCGTCGCCCCCCCCAACAGCTTTAGCAATCACATCGTCGCGCCAGTTAGAGCCAAGAACATTGGCGGTGTCCTCAATAGGCAAAGCCCGGCGCTCCATCATGCGCGTGTCTTTTTGTGGTTCTGGCTGCGGTGCTGGTTCTGAAGGTGCCTGAGCTTGAGTTTGAACTTGAGTCTCTTGACTAATTTGGTCAGCAACAGGCGGAGCGACAACGGCACTTTGTTGTGCAGTGGGTGCTGCCTGGTTGTCTGTATAAGCATATTCATCTGCGCGCTTGCTAAGAGTATTTTCAAGTTCACAAGCAAGCTCCGGTGCTGCGGGCTGGGCTGGAGTGGGAGGTTGCTCAATCGGTGCAGGTTGTGCTTGTACGGGCTCAGGAGCCGGCGGCGCTATGGCCTGTGTCGGTTCTGCGCTTTGCACTTGAATTTGTGGTTCAGGCATAGAAGGGGCGACTTCGGGAATTTGAGGCGTAGGCGCGGTCATAAAGATTGTCACATTACGCGCAATAGCGAGGGCATTGCCGTCTGCCATTGTGCTTTCTACCCAGTCATAGACGTTTTCATTTGGAGCGGCGCCTATGCGTGTTTCAAACCGTTGTGCGCCAGCATTTACTGGCACGGGCCATCCGGCTAGTGGTTTTCCGCACCAATCGTGGATTTGCCCGCCATATAATTGCAAGAAAGCAGCATTAACAAACAAAACCAAACCGGATTGATCGCGCTTAAGAAGCGGATCTGGCCAAGGCCATAAACTTGATGCTAAAACTTCATCTGCAGACATGTTCAGTTCCCTTAAGTCCCACATGAGTCCCATATGGGCATAATTGCGGATAATTTAGACGTGACTTCCTAAAAATAGTCTTACTAAAATGATGTTTTTTGTAAAATAACGATTATGAGGATTTGAAGCTGATTAAATCGCGCCGAATTGCTGGCCAAGCAGGCAGCATAGTTAGCCCTCTGGCTAAGTAATAGATCAAAAATGCAACCCAAACGCCCGCTCCGCCGTATTTAGGCTCGAGCACATAATGAGCCGCTAAATAAATCCCCACAGCTACTACACCTGCGTTGCGCATAGCGGCGGTACGGGTAATCCCAATATAAATCCCGTCCAATTGCCAGGCTGCAAAGCCGAGAACCGGAGCCAAAGCACAAAATGGTAGGTAAGTCCGTGCGCTGGCCCGCACGGCCGCATCTGTTGTTAATTGATCAATGATAAACGGCCCAAACAAAATAGCGGCAACGCCGCACACCAGTGCAAAGACAAAAGAAAACTCCGATGTCAAGCGCACGGCTCTATCAAACTTTTTGATGTCGCGTGCTCCGTAGGCCGCGCCCACTCTTGCTTCGGCCACATGGGCAAAACTATCAAGCACCAAGGCAATCATGGTAATGAATTGTAATAAAACGGTGTGTCCAGCAAGGAACGTCGTGCCTTGTTCAGTCGCAGCACGGGAGAAAAACGTAAAACCGAAGGTTAAAGCTACGGTGCGGATAAAAATATTACTGTTAGCGGTGCCGAGTTTCTTCAATGCGGGCACGTCAAGCAATGTGGTGAACTTGGCTGCAATTTTATCAAACCCGCCGCGCGATTTTATTTCAAATGCCGCTAAAATTAGTCCAGCGAGTAGCCCGCCCCATTCGGCTATGGCGGAAGCAATCCCGACCCCGTAAAGACCCCAGCCAAATTTGGCGACAAACAACAATGATAATGGCGCGTTAATGAGATTGAGTACGATTTGCATATAAAGTGCGCGCGCTGGTCGCGCTAAACCAATAAACCAACCCATAAGGGCAATAGACGATAAAGTTGCAGGCAAGCCCCAAAGCCGCGCATGAAGATAGCTCCGTGCCCCATTATCGACGGCCGCCTCAGCCGGGAAAAATTGCATGATGCCGCCTATTAAAAACCCTTGTAGCGCAAATATTACAAGCCCGATAGCAAACCCCATCGGTACGGCGCGAAACAAATGCGCCTGTACCGCACGTTGATCATTAGCACCGTCGGCTTGGGCCGAAAGCCCGCCAGTGCTCATGCGCAAAAAACCAAACCCCCAATAAAAAATTCCGAAAATTACCGCACCGAGACCAATGCTCGCGAGCGCTTCACGACCGACGAAATTACCAATTACCCAAGTGTCGACAAAGCCTACTATGGGTGCGGCGGCATTGGCCAACATGATCGGGAAAGCGCCGTAAAGTACGGCTTTACGGGTTAATACTTTACGCGGAGAACTGGCCGTAGACATCATTCCTTATCAGACATGGTATCAGGGTTTGCATCTGGATTGGGGGCCAACAAAAAATGCCCATGCAAAATAGAAATCGGCTCATCATACCTCTCTTGCCAAGCACGCACCCTTACATTGGCAACACGCGATCCTTGTTTGGCGACGACGGCACGGGCAAAGGCATCCTTGGGGTTTCCGCGGCGTAAATAATCCAGGTTGATGCCGATAGGTTTGGGTAGTGGTTTAGGCTCACCCATTAACCAGAGCTGTACAATTGCGGTTGTCTCCAAAAACGCCCCAACCGCACCGCCGTGTAGGGCTTTTAGCATTGGATTACCAATAATTGTCGGTGCATACGGGAGTATCAATGTCAGTTCATCGCCCATCAATAATGGGCGTATGCCGAGCTCCCTAGCATATGGGATACGGGACAAAGCTTCGGCGATACCATTTTCTGTTAAGTGCGCTTCGCTCATTTTTTTGCCCCAATTTCAGCGTCAGTTTCAACACGCGTTGCTGGCGGCAAGTCTGCCACCGCTTTGGTACGCGCTAAGGGGCTGACGGCACTTTTCATATTACGCGCCGTCGTCATAAAACTGGCTTGGGACGTTGCCACTGGGTCGTCCACATCCCCGTCGTGGGCAATAGCCCGTACAAAAGCAATGTGACGCGTGGTTTTATAAGCGTGGGCTTCGGCGATGAGGGTTTTGCCTGGTTTGCTGGCTCTCATATAATCAATGCGCAAATCAAGTGTTGCCACGGGCATAGCGGCTTCAAATGACGACACTGCCGCTAGCCCAGAAGCTTGATCCAGCAAGGCTGTTAGTACACCACCGTGCAATATACCCGTATCAATATTGCCAACCAGTTTTTTGTCATAGGGTAAGCTTAACGTCGCCCGACCGATATCTATGGCAACAAATTTAATGCCTAGAAATTTAGCATGAGGAGTGCCCTCTACAAACATAGGCGCCAAATCCCATAACCGCTTTAATCTCTCTGATTTTTGGTCTACACGCATATATTAATTCCTGATTTGCCCATATCATAAACCGCGTACCAAGAAATACTACAAGCATATTTGACATTCCTAAATATAATTAAAGGGCAGTGTCGCCGTAGCTGAAAGCCCACATTGCAGGAAGTATTGGTGAAACCACCTAGCGTCCAAACGAAAAACTAATCTACAGGTTTGTCAGTACCATAATAGTAAGTTTTGCCGGACTTGGTCGTAACGGTACGGTGTGATGAGGGGCTTTTATATGTTGCCCCAGAGCGACTGGTTGTTGATGCAGAACTTGAGGTAAAACGGCTTGTTTGCTGCGACGAGCTTGTCTGAGATGATTTTATCATGGAAGAGCTAGACTGCGAAAACCTTGCATTAGACTGCCTAAGGGTTCCCGGCGCACAAACTGCACGTCGCCATTCATAGCGTTCCGGTTTTACCAGTGTGCGTTTGTCAACACTGCCATATTTTGCGGGTATGTCGACCATATGTTGTCCGCCTTGGTCGACAACTTTTTCGACGGTCACGCTTTTATATTCGGCCTCAACAGGTATTTCGCGCACACCACCCGGGTCAACGACTACTTGCTTGCTGATGGTCGTGTATTTTGCCGGTACGGGAATGTACTTAACTTCGCCGGGCGTCGTCATAACTTTACGGTTAAAACTAACGCTCTCGCCGGGCTCTTCAACTAGGCACCAGATTTCGCATGTTGGGCCACAGTGGGTTGCCGGAAATTGGCTCTTAAATTGTGATATATTGCTCGCGGAACCACGGCCTCGCACCCGGTCGTCGGCTGTACTGTGTACGACAAAGCCCTGGGCCCGAAGCTTGGTCGGATTACCCCGCTTCCATACCAGTCGTGGTGCAGTTGTCTGAATGGTTTCTGTTACTCTGCGAAACTCTGGCTCGGTCACGGATAATTTATTATAGGACGGCCTGATCATGAGCTTTTCAGTGACCGTTTCATAGACGGGTTGGCGGACTTCGTAACGAACACTGGCCTCTTTAGTCAAAACTTGTTTTTGGTGAGCATCCAATTTTGGTTGTCTTACCGCTAGGCGGGAATAACTGTCTTCGACTATAACACTCTGTGCCGTAGTGGAATATTGGGCCGGTATGCGTACCCGTGCATAACACTCGCCAGCCGTCGCCCCCGACGGCACCAAGTCTGGTTCCCATATGGCTATACCAGATTTATTGTCGCCAATTTGTCCGGCTAATGCGGTAGAGGCAATACTCGCGCTAAACAATAATATGCTTACATAGGTAGCAGGTCTTGAAAACAACATCATTTCCCACTCCTTATGTTTAAGTCCAAATGAGTGTTAACCATAAGGACAGGCCTTAGGTGCGGTCAAACAAATACTTCAGTCCGAAATGGCAAAACAGCCCTACTATCGGCTGTTTTCGCTCAAAAAGAGAGTGAAAAATTTCTGTTACACCACAGATATAGCGGTTTATGTGAATTTTTTGGCAAGCCAAGTCAATATTCTCCAACCGAGTACAGCAAGTAATGCCCCGTAAGCATTGGCTATGCCGTCCAAAAAATCAAAGCTTCTGCCTGTGCTCAACAACCCTTGTGTAATTTCAATACTTGCCCCAAATACGCACAGCCCACACCAGACAATAAGAGGTTTTATATGTGCAAAAGCGGGGAGCGTCACTGCCCCTAAAGCACAATAGGCAAGCATATGCGCGACTTTGTCTATGTTGGAAATAGATAGGATTGGGACAGCTGGGGCCAAAGATTTTACAATAATGAAGAGCGCAAATAAAACGGAAACCCCCAAAAACAAACGCCGTAAATTTGCGCTAAACCCGACATAAATCATTGGTGTTTGTTTCACAATATTACCCTTTTATTTTGCCATACCAAGTGCTCTATTACCCATAGCATTTCAATCATAAATATGTCATATTTATGACCATAATTCATGTTGCAAAAGGAATAAAAATGCATCTTCTAGACCCTAAACAAATTGCCGAAGACTTGCCGGGTTGGAGCGGCGGCGACGATTTTATCACCAAGGTTTTCACCTTCAAAGACTTCGCCGAAGCCTTCGGTTTCATGAGCGAAATCGCCATTGTCGCCGAAGCGTTAAACCATCACCCGGCGTGGTATAACGTTTACAACCGGGTTGATGTCACACTGACGACGCATGATGCAGGCGGCTTGACCGAAAAAGATGTGACCCTTGCAAAGCGCATGGAACAGGCGGCGGGTTAAACCGGAACGTGAACGATTTCGTCACTAGATTTGCACCTTCTCCGAGCGGTTATTTACATCTTGGTCATGCCGCGAGTGCTGCTAGAGCATTCGGATATGCAGATAAACACGCAGGCATTTGTTTGCTACGCATAGAAGATATCGATGCCACAAGATGTAAACCAGAGTTCGAACAAGCTATATATGAGGATTTATTTTGGCTTGGTTTTAGGTGGCCGAGCCCGGTACGCCGCCAAACGGATCACCTCAAAGATTATGATAAGGTGCTAGATAAATTGCGCGATATGGAATTGGTTTACCGCTGCTTTAAAACCCGAAAAGAAATTATAAACGATATTTCCCGCGCCCCCCATTATACGGGGGAGCCTTATACGGGCCCGCGCGTACCTATGGACACAAGACTGGAGCAAGAACTGGTTGCGGAGGGGAAACCTTATGCGTGGCGTTTGTCGCTTTACCGCGCTCAAGAATATTTAGGTCGCCAATATAACCGTTTGTCATTTACGGACAACGGCGAGAAAATCCGCGCCGTTCCAGCTATGCTGGGGGATGTGGTTTTGGCCCGTAAAGACGTGGGTACAAGTTACCATATTGCCTGTGCGCATGACGATGCTACGCAAGGGGTGACGGATGTTGTGCGCGGTGTTGATTTACTGGAGAGCACGCATATTCACCGCCTGTTACAAGAGTTGATGGGCTGGCCGGTGCCGTTTTATCACCATCATGCTTTGCTGACGGACGAAAGCGGCAAACGCTATGCCAAACGAGATAAATCGATGACATTACGGGCCATGCGGCAATCCGGCACAAGCCCTGAGAATATTCTGGCACAAGCAAACCAGTTAGGATAAGACGCATCATGGCCGCCGCACTAACATTCGTAGAAGACATCTGGTATTTCGCCGGGCTTAAATCCGAGTTCAAAAATGGACAGATGTCCCACAAAACCATTGCAGGGCAGCCCATAGTCATCGGGCGCGGGCAAAATGGCAAGATATTTGCACTGCGCGATATATGCCCACACCGCGCCGCGCCGTTATCTGCGGGCAAAATTTTGGACGACGGCACAGTAGAATGCCCGTATCATGGCTGGCGCTTTGGCCAGGTTGATGGGGGTTGCACCCACATTCCGGCTATTTGTTCAGGCCAGAAAGATCCGTCGGTTGGCATCAAGGTCCGCAGCTTTCCAGTGTGTGAAGACGGACAATTAATCTGGGTTTATATTGCCAAAGATGCTAGGTTTACGGGCGAACCTGGTTTCGACCCGCCGCACTTTGCGATGGCTGAGCGCAAGCAAGTTTTTGTGCAGCGCCTGACATTAAATTGCCATGTTGATCATGCAGTGATCGGCCTGATGGACCCGGCTCATGTATCGTTTTTGCATAGGCAGTGGTGGTGGCGCAGTGGGGCGTCTATGCACGAAAAAGAGAAAAAATTTGAGCCGCGCGAGCGGGGTTTTGCTATGGCGGCCCACACACCGTCGTCTAATTCTTTCGGCTATAAAATCCTTGGCGGTAAACCGGTCACGGAAATAGCGTTTCGATTACCAGGCGTGCGCACCGAAGAGATTACAGTTGGCACTAAAGGCATTTTATCGTTCACCGCCGTCGTCCCTATTGATAATAACAGTACAGAAATCACATCGATATTTTTCTCGGATATGGCGATTGTGAAATTGCTCAAACCAATCATCAGTAAAGGCGCAAACATTTTCTTAAATCAAGACGGCGATATCATCAAGCTACAAGCAGACTGCCTCAAACACGACCCGCGTCTAATGCTCATCGACGATGCCGATAAGCAAGCAAAATGGTACTATGCCATAAAAAAAGAATGGGCCAAGTCGAGAGCAGAAGGCAGGGATTTCGTTAATCCGGTTAAAGCGACAACGCTCAGATGGCGGTCTTAGGAAGAAATATATAGGGAACTAGGTCTTACGGCCCTGCACAGTAACTCCAATTTTAAGCATCAGTAAAACCCACGGTGCGCCATGCATGAGCAGATCAAAAAAAGTCTATTGGCGCACTTAAATTCCCACCCATAAGCATATTCAGCTTTTCCCAAACATGAGGTGGCTTAAACGGCGCTAACCCAAGGGTAAGACAGGCAATGATAATAATGGGCCAGTTTATCTTGTTTAAGGTTTTGAGCATAATGCTTATTAGCCAAATATCTACTGGTTCAAGAAACTCCGTAGCTTCCTTGACCTGCTTGGGTGCTTCAATTTTCTGAGCGCCTTAGCTTCAATCTGCCTGATGCGCTCTCTTGTTACGCTGAACTGTTGGCCGACTTCTTCTAGAGTGTGGTCGGTGTTCATGCCGATGCCGAAGCGCATGCGAAGCACACGTTCTTCGCGCGGGGTTAGGGATGCTAACACACGCGTGGTAGTCTCGCGCAGGTTGGATTGGATGGCGGCGTCGATAGGTAGGATGGCAGAGCTATCCTCAATGAAATCGCCAAGTTGGCTATCTTCCTCGTCGCCGATGGGGGTTTCCAGAGAAATCGGTTCTTTGGCAATTTTCATGACCTTGCGGACTTTGTCCAGCGGCATGGCCAGTTTCTTGGCCAGTTCTTCCGGTGTCGGCTCGCGGCCAATTTCGTGCAAAATTTGACGGCTGGTACGGACGATCTTGTTGATAGTTTCGATCATATGTACAGGAATACGGATGGTGCGGGCTTGGTCTGCAATAGAACGGGTGATGGCTTGGCGGATCCACCATGTCGCATAGGTAGAGAATTTATAACCACGGCGGTATTCAAATTTGTCCACGGCTTTCATCAGACCTATATTGCCCTCTTGAATAAGGTCGAGGAATTGCAGGCCGCGATTTGTGTATTTTTTGGCGATGGAAATCACCAAACGCAAATTGGCTTCGACCATCTCTTTTTTAGCTTGCGCGGCTTCGCGCTCGCCTTTTTGTACAGTCTGAACAATGCGGCGAAATTCGTCAACCGGTACACCTGTTTCTTGTGCTTGCTCGGCGATTTCTACGCGAAGTTTTTCAATGGTCCGCATTTCACGACCAATAAACCGATCCCAAGCATCAGAACGCCCCTTCAAACTTTCAATCCAATCTGGGTTGAGTTCACTGCCAAGATAACAAGCCAGGAAATCCTGACGCGGTACGCCATTCCCATCGGCGAGACGCATCAATTTACCTTCAAGCCCGATTAGGCGTTTGTTGATGGCATAAAGCTGCCCTACCAAAGATTCGATACGGGCGTTGTTAAGCTGTAAAGATTTCAGTTCTTTGATGATCAGTTTTTGCAGGTCGTCAAATTCTTCTTGTTGCGGCTTGCGCAGAGCTTTGCCTTTAAGCCGCGCACGGATTTGCATATCCTGCAAGGTTTGGAAGCGGGCAAAGTCGTGGCCAATGGCATTGAGAATTTCAAAAATTCCTTCGCGCAGTTCAGCTTCCATGGCTGCCATGGACAGATTTATTTTTTCGTCTTCGTCTTCCTCGTCGTCGTCCTCTAGGGTCTTCTCCCCCTCTGCATGGGTTGCTTTTACAAGCACGGGGCCATGTTGTGGCTTCTCGATTTTTTCACCTTTTTCAGGCTCGATCTCGCCGCGTTCGATTTTTTCGCGCCTGACCGCAGCGTCCGACCGGTCTTCTTGGATATTACCGATGGACAGGTTATATGTAGAGTCCAGGTCGATAATATCGCGTAACAAGATACGCTCTTCTTCCAACTCCTCGCGCCAGACCATGATGGCTTCAAAGGTCAAAGCACTTTCGCACAGCCCCTTGATCATGGTGTCGCGGCCCGCCTCAATACGTTTGGCAATAGCAATCTCGCCTTCGCGCGACAGCAATTCAACCGTACCCATTTCGCGTAGATACATGCGCACAGGGTCGTCGGTTCTATCGTGTGCCGGCTTAGAGTTTCCGCCTTTGACAACCCGCGAATCCGCCTTGGTCAATGTGTTGCTGGATGTGTCGCCTTGGTCTTTATCGTCAACAACAGAAATCCCGAGATCCGAAAGCTCTGTCAAAGTAACCTCGATTTGGTCAGGCGTGATCTCGTCGGTGTTTAAGTGTTTGTTGAGTTCGGATGTAGCCAACAGGCCGCTTTTTTTAGCCACGGCGAGCATGCGCTTCACCTCAACATCGTTCATGTCAAGCATAGTAGATTTTTCTTTTGGAGCCGCTTTTGTTGTGTCTATAGCAGTTTCCTCAACAACGGCTTTTGTCGTTGTTTTTTTTGACACAGTTTTCTTAGCCGCTTTTTTAGCGCCCGGTTTTTTTGTGGCTACTTTAGCCATAAATACTCTCCATTACGAGGCACCAAACAAAGCCTTAATCAAGGCTTTTCCAATGCCAAAATAACCCCGCCCCGCCCGAAACATCCTTGTTTCGTGGGCAGGTGGAGCCTTTTCTTTTGACTTTACACCGAAATGTAAAGTTTGATCTCTTGTCACCCTTAAGACCGATTTGGTCCTACGGCGCGCGACAAACGCTGCAAAGCGTCCGCCCTGTCGGAGCGAATGGTGTCGGCCAATCGTCCGCGTGTTTCGTCTCTGGCTACATCAACGCTTTCGCGCTGCATTAATTTTTGTGCCTCGGTTAGCCATATTGCCTGACGTTTGGCCCAATCTGCATCAACACCGCCCATGGCGGCAATAGCTAGATTGCGCTCCCGCACGAAAGGCTTAATGGCGTCAGCCAGTCCTTCGTTCTCTATATGGGCAAGCAAGGCGCGTTTATCAACCGCTATTGTGTCTTGCCAATAGCTTAAAAGTGCATTTTGAAGGTTTTGGCAGGTCGTTGATGTGAATTTCAGGCCAAATAATGTCTGGTCAATAGACTCTAACAGTTCCGGCCACTCTAACACTGCGCCGATTAAGCGTCTCTCTCTAGCTGTTTGCTGGGCCTGCGGCTGCATCTTGTTTTGTTGGGATTTAGTTGGCTTTTGTTTACCGCCCCAAATTTGCCTGCTTTGACCCGGTGCCCATTTTGGTCGTCCAAACTCTTTGTCAAACCGGCCCAGCAAGGCCGTTTTGTATTGGTCGCGCACGCCTGCGTCGCTGATTTCGCGTAAGGCGCTAAAAATCCGGTTTTTCAGCCCCGCCTTGGCTTCGGGACTGTCCAGCACTTCGCGCTCAACCTCGCGCCGCCATAACATATCGACGAGCGGCACGGATTTTTCTAATATCCGCCCCATAGCGGACGGGCCTTTTTCGCGGATAAGATCGTCCGGGTCTTGCCCCTCGGGCATCAAGGCAAAGCGCAAAGTCTGACCGGGCCGTAGCAAAGGTAAAGCACGCTCGACTGAGCGAAATGCAGCGCGAAGACCGGCTTTATCACCGTCAAAACACAATGTTGGCTCCGGCCCGGCTCGCCACAACAGCGCCAGTTGATCTTCGGTTAAAGCCGTGCCGAGCGGCGCGCAGGCATGTTCAAATCCGGCGCGTGCAAGAGCAATAACATCCATATATCCTTCGGCCACAATTAACCCGCGCGCCCCATTGCTCGGATTGTGCAAAGCTTTACGCGCTTCGGGATAACGGTAGAGAACACTACCTTTGTGAAAAATATGTGTTTCCGGCGAATTGAGATATTTGGCTTTTGCACCCGCTTCCATTGCGCGTCCGCCAAATGCAATAAGCCGCCCGCGTGCATCGGTGATCGGGAACATGATGCGGTTGCGAAATCTGTCCCATGGTTTCTTATTCTGGCGATCATCATCCGGCCTAATCACCATGCCGGCCTCAACAAGCCTGTCTATAGATGCGCCCTGCTGAACCATTTCGTCGACCAAGGCAGTAAAGCTATCAGGCGCAAAACCAATGCCAAAGCGTTTGCAATCTTCGCCGGTTAAGCCGCGACCTTTTAGATATGTCCGTGCTTCCTTGCCCATTTCTCGGCGCAGGGATTTTTCGAAAAACTGTTTCGAACGTTCAATCCAGCTAATGGTTTTTTTGTTGGATGCGGCGCGGGCTTCTGCTTGTGGGTCGGCGGCAGGCAGTTCCATGCCAGCCTGCACGGCAAGACGCTCTACGGCTTCGGGGAAGCTCAAGCCCTCAATCTCCATCAGAAACGAAATGATATCACCGTGCTTGCCCGAGGAAAAACAATGGTAAAATCCTTTTTCGTCATTAACAAAAAATGACGGTGTTTTTTCGTTGGTAAAGGGTGAAAGCCCGGCAAATTCACGACCTTGCCGCTTAAGCTTGACATGTTTACCCACCACATCCGAAGGCCGGATGCGGGCTTTAAGCTCCTCAATAAAATGCTCACCAAATTGCATGGGCATAATGTAGGTGGTTTGTAACATGAATGCTAGCTTGTAATTTCAAGCCTGAGTTTACAACACAGATTTGCCACATCCTTTCGGATTGACTTGTTGCATTTTAGTTTCGGCAAATTCCCACATAATGGGACGTCCGTGTGGTTTTGCCCTTCACTGGAATACCAGATTAGAGCGCTTAGTTTTAGTTTCGTGATGGGTTTAACCACACGGCAGTGCCTTTTGTACATAGGGGGCCCGTAGATCAGTCGGGGATACAAGGACCTCTCCCGGAGACGGCCGACCATTTTGCGTTACCAAAATATCTACACCGACAGACACCGTCTTCTTTCCAGCCAACCAACGATCGTTTGCCTGTCCAAAAAGAAGAACAATTTAAGTATAGCACAAGTGTGAGGGGCGGGGATTTATCTCTGTGCATTAGTTATAAGCCATTGAAATAAGTGATATTTTACTTAATGCGAGCGATGATATATTATGACATTGTAAGTTCTATATATTGGCACTGCCGCGAAAGCAGATGATTTCGCCGTGGGTTTTGTGGTTTGGCGATAGGAGGGGGACTATGCGTTTTGCGATTTCTTTTGGTGTCGGTAGTGTATCCGGGTCTTCGCCGGGCATGGCTTTGGCGCGCATTTTTGTACTGACCGGGCCGGGGTTGAGCAGGTTTATGCGCAAGTTTGTTTTTTCGGTTTCGGCAGCCCAGCACTGTACCAGTGCATCCAAAGCCGACTTGCTAGCCGCATATGCACCCCAAAAAGCGTTGCGTGATTGTGCGCCGCGCGAGCTGACAAAAAGGGCGCGACCGGACGGCGATGCCATCAATAGCGGCTCGAAGGATCTTATCAAACGGAAATTTGCCGTGACATTCACCGCCATGGTTTCGTCGAATATTTTAGGCGTAATATGGGGTACGGGTGCGATTTCGCCGAGCACGCCAGCATTGGCCAGCAGCCCGTCGAGCCGACCCCAGCGTTCATAAACGGCTGCGCCCAATTGGTCGATACCGTCCAGCATTTTAAAGTCCATAGGCACGACCGTACACTCGCCGATACCGTCTTCTTTTTTGGCTAAACTGCGGACGGCATCATCCAAGTCTTCCAGACCGCCTTGGGTGCGGCCAGTGGCAATGATGTGAGAGCCCGCTTTGGCCAGTTCGACGGCACTGGCATACCCGATACCGCGCGATGCGCCCGTGACCAATGTCACCCGCCCTGCCAATGGACGGTTTGGCAATGGGCGATTAATTTGTAATGATTTATCTGTCATAGCTTCTTTGGCATAATGTCTTTGGCATAATTCACGCCACGTCTACGAGGAAGGAAAGTTGCGGATTTTCGCCCGCGTTTTTGCGTTCATTGTCCACCAGTAATGTTGGATAGTCTCCGGTAAAGCAGTGGTCGGAAAATTGCGGATATTCGCTATCACGAGATAAATTTCCAAGGGCACCATATAGGCCTTCAATGGAGAGAAAGCCAAGACTGTCCGCGCCGAGCAATCCTCGCATGCCTTCCAGGTCGTAATTGGCGGCCAATAATTTATCGGTGCTCGGCATGTCGACGCCGTAAAAATCTGGATGTTTAATTTGGGGTGAGGCTGAGCGGAAATGAACTTCTGCAGCACCTGCGTTTCTAATCATACGGACGATTTTAGTCGAGGTGGTGCCGCGAACAATACTGTCATCGACCAGCAGGACTTTTTTGCCTTCAATTAAGCTACGGTTGGCAGAGTGTTTGAGGCGCACACCAATATCGCGGATTGCCTGAGTTGGTTGAATGAAGGTACGGCCAACATAATGGTTGCGGATAATACCGAGCTCAAACGGAATCTTACTGGCTTGGGCAAACCCAAGTGCAGCAGGGACGCCGCTGTCGGGGACAGGGATAATAAGATCCACATCCGCCGGGCATTCTTGGGCCAGCCGTTCGCCCATCCGCTTGCGGACTTCATAGACACTTTGTCCGCCGACAATGCTGTCAGGGCGGGCAAAATAGACGAATTCAAACACGCAGGGACGTGTCGGGATTTTCGGAAAAGCACGAATAAACTCGATGCCGTCTTTGGTAATGACAACCACTTCGCCCGGCTCCAGTTCGCGGACCAATTCCGCGTCGATTATATCAAGTGCACAAGTTTCTGATGCGAGAATATATGCACCGCCTTTTTTGCCGATAACAAGCGGGCGTATCCCCAATCTATCCCGCGCCCCAACCAGCTTTTTGTTGGTGACACCAACAAATGCAAACCCGCCGTCTATTTGGCGAAGGGCGTCGATAAAGCGGTCAATAAAAGATGTGCGCCGTGATCGGGATACAAGATGCAAGACCACCTCTGTGTCACTGGTCGACTGAAATATTGCTCCGTCGTGTACCAATTGTTCGCGCAATAAATAAGCATTGGTCAAATGACCGTTATGGGCAATAGCGAGGCCCCCGCTCGCCATTTCGGCAAATAATGGCTGGGTGTTGCGCAGCAGGGTTTTTCCGGCCGTTGAATACCGGTTATGACCAATGGCGGCGTGGCCTGGCAGGCGTTGGCGTAAATCTTTCCCGGTGAAATTTTCACCAACCAAACCAAGATGCCGTTCCGAATGAAACTTACCGTCAAAGCTGGCAATTCCGCACGCTTCTTGCCCGCGGTGTTGAAGTGCATGTAGGCCAAGCGCCGTTAAGGCGGCGGCGTCTTCCGCCCCGTAAACGCCGAAAACTCCGCATTCTTCGCGAATTTTCGGTGACATATTCAAATCTTCGGGCGCTATATTCGTAGACATTTAAGGCGGCTTTCTACTGCTCTCAATTATGGTTCTTCATTGTTCTTCTTGGGGGATATCGGGAAGTCTATCTGCTTCTCTCCCCTTGGTTTTTATGTCTTCGGCGACTTCTTTGGCGCGGGCAAATGGCAAATTGATCAGCACATCAGAAGTTTTGCGCAAAATTGGGTAGGTCTTTGCTTGACTAATCCAGTCGGCTGGCTCTCCGTCTTTGGCCAAGTTAGACACAACAAGCACTAACAAGGACGCCAAAATGGTGCCGCGCACGATGCCAAACCCTAAACCCAATATTCGGTCAAGAAGCCCCGGGCTTCGGTTGCGGATTACTGCGGCCCATCCGCGCATTAAGAAACTTGAAACTATATAAAGAAACCCAAATACACCGAGCAGAAGAATGCCGTCCGCTAGCCACGCCGGTTTAATAAAGCTCTGTACATTGATCTGGTAACGACCAAATAAAAACAAAGCGCCAATTACGCCAATTAACAAGGCAATAATGGAAATAATTTCCCGGGAAATGCCGCGAACAAAGGCCAATATCCCCGAAATGCCAAGAATAATTAAGACAACGGTGTCAAAGCTTCCAAATGTCGTGCCTGCAAATTCCATATCCTACCCCGCGACAAGTAATTATGGTGACGCCAAAATAGAATAGTCACCCGTGAAGAATCTATAGGGCTTCTACACGGGTAATCAAGTCTGGCAAAGTACTGATTTCAATAATTGGCAGTTGATTGGACTGGTTTGCAGGTTTTTTCGTCTGGTTTATAGGGGCAATAGCGCGCTTAAACCCAAGTTTAGCAGCTTCTTTGAGCCGGGCATCACTGCGAGACGCTTGGCGAACATCACCTGATAAACTAATCTCGCCGAAGACAACGCAATCTGCTGGTAGTGGCTTGTCAAATATTGATGATGCCAGCGCTGCGGCAACGGCTAGATCTGCGGCGGGCTCCGCAATTTTTAGGCCGCCGGCTACATTTAGATAAACATCTTTACCGCCAAAGCTGACCCCGCAGCGGGCTTCCAATACAGCTAACACCATAGCAAGGCGTCCGTTGTCCCATCCAACAACGGCTCGGCGCGGCGTGCCAAAAGCGGCGGGGGCAACGAGGGCCTGAATTTCAGTGAGCACTGGGCGCGTACCCTCAAGCCCGGCAAAAACGGCAGCGCCTGACGCCGCCTCGCCGCGCCCGTCAAGGAACAGTGCCGACGGATTAGCAACTTCACTTAAGCCTTTTCCGCCCATTTCAAACACGCCGATTTCGTCTGTTGGCCCAAAACGGTTTTTATGGGCGCGTAATATACGAAATTGATTGGCGCGATCGCCTTCGAAATATAAAACGGCATCGACCATATGTTCGACAACACGCGGCCCAGCAATTTGCCCGTCCTTGGTCACATGGCCAACCAGTAACATAACTGCCCCGCGTTTCTTGGCATAACGGGTCAGTTCCTGGGCGCAAGCCCGCACCTGTGCTACTGTGCCGGGCGCGGCACCCAATTGATCCGTCCACATGGTCTGGATGGAATCTATGATAATTACATTTGGTTTTTCCACCATTAAACCGTCGAGAATTGGCCCGAGGGACGTCTCTGCGGCCAAATAGACAGGCGCATCCGAAAGCCCAAGCCGTTTGGCGCGGCGCTTGACCTGAGCCGTAGATTCTTCGCCTGAAATATAGGCAGTTTTACAGTCTGCTCCTTGCAACCCATTTTGGGCCATAAATCCTGCGACTTGTAAGAGTAGTGTGGATTTACCAATCCCAGGGTCACCGCCTATGAGCAAGGCTGAGCCAGGCACAAACCCGCCGCCCGTAACCCTGTTCAGCTCGTCGATACCCGTACTTAATCTCGGCACATCTTCGGTTTCGCCGTCGAGTTCCACAAATTTGATGGCGCGGCTCTTTCTGCGTTTGCCCGATTTAGGCGCACTTTGTGCGGGCACTTCTTCGACCAGTGCATTCCATTCCCCACAAGCATCACACCGCCCAGCCCACTTGCCGTGCACGCTACCGCAAGATTGACACACAAATATATTGACCGGCTTACCCATATTGACACACTCCAAATATAGAACATAATAAGAACAATAAAATTATTGTCAACAATGTTTATGAAATGTTCTTATGGTGGTGGCACGCCCTTTGCAAAGTCGTCAAGGCTGTGACCTTTTTGGCACAGTATGCACTTTTTTTCATAACCAGCCTGACAAAGCTTTGTGCCTAAGCAAGATACGTGTTAAAAATCGCATAACGTCCATACAAATATTTATAATCAAGCTAAACAAAACCATCAACCTACCAAACAAAAGGGGACCTTTATGTTCAACAAAAAAATAGGATTGTTAGCCTCCACTGCACTCATAGCCAGTGTAGCATTTTCAGGCACGGTCAGTGCACAAGTTCAAGACGAAGTCATCGTTACGGCGACAAAACGTCAGCAAACCTTGCAAGAAACACCTGTTACCGTTTCAGTTACGTCCGCTGACACATTAGAAAAGGCACAGATTTTGGACATAACGGACTTACAGTCGGTGGTGCCTTCCTTGCGTGTTGGACAATTGCAGACATCCACCAACACCAATTTCCGTATTCGCGGTTTTGGTAATGGTGCGAATAATGCAGGTATCGAGCCTTCTGTTGGTGTGTTCATTGATGGTGTTTATCGTTCACGCTCAGCCGCGCAGATTGGCGACCTTCCTAAATTGGAACGTATCGAAGTTCTTTCAGGTCCGCAATCTACGCTCTTTGGTAAAAACGCATCTGCTGGTGTGATCAGTGTTGTTTCTGCAAAACCTTCATTTCAGCAACAAGGCTATCTTGAAGGCGGGTTTGGTAATTATAACCAACGTGTCTTTAGGGGGTATGTGACAGGTGGTCTCTCCGATACTATCGCAGTAAGTGTCGGCGGTTCTGTTAATAGACGAGACGGTTATGCTGACAGCGCAGTCGCGGGTCAGCCAGCCAGTAATGATCGTGACCGTTATAGTATCCGCGGGCAATTTTTGTTTGAACCACGCGATGATATTTCCATCCGTATTATTGCAGACCATAGTGAAGTTGACGAATTTTGCTGCCATGTGACCAATACCGTTAACGGCCCAACGGCTGGTGCCATTGGAGCGTTGGGCGGCACATTGGCGGATGCTAATAATCCATTTGCTTATGTTAACCACCAAGATACGACGACGCACAATGCTGTAAACGACGACGGTATTTCATTGCATGTTGATGTTGATTTTGACAAATTTGCTTTCACATCAATCTCGTCATATAGAAGCAATAAGAGCAATTATAATAATGACGCAGATTTTACTACGGCTGCATTGCTTCTAGTTGATAATGACGCAGACATTAAAACCTTTACCCAAGAAATGCGACTTACCTCTACTGGCGATAACATGATCGACTGGATGGTTGGTGGATTCTATTTCAGTGAAGATATCACACAAATCAGCGGACTAGATTACGGTGCAGATCTTCGAGGCTATATTGATCTTTTGGCTGGCGGCCCAGCGACATTGGGCGTACTCGAAGCATTCAATGGTTTTGCCCCTGGCACATTCTTTAATGGAAACAGTGGTACAGTTGAAAATTTCACTCAAGACAATCAAGCCTACTCTGTATTTGGTACAGTTGATTTCCATGCAACAGATAAGTTGACGATTTCTGGCGGCCTTAACTTTACCAAAGATAAGAAATCTACATCGGGCAATACTGTTAACACCGATGCGTTTTCTAACCTTGACCTGAACACGGCCAACGGCATTAATTTGCTTGCGGGCGGTGCCATTGCTGCGGCGTATGGTGATACCACAAGCCCTATTTATCAAGGATTTCTTGCAACATTTGGGGTTCCTCTTAATGCGGGTACACAGGCGTTTATTGCTGGTGGTGGCGCAGGTTTGGCGGCGCAACAAGGCTATTTATTTGGATTTTTCCCCGCGATCGAAGAGCAGGTGAGAGTTGGCCTTCGTCCTTTGCAATTCCAACCGCAATTTGTTGGTTTTGGAAACTCTGTGGAAAGCGGTCAGTCAGATGACGACCAAGTTACATGGACGGCACGTTTGGCTTATGAAATGAATGATAACTTCAATTTTTATGCCAGTGCGGCCACAGGCTTTAAATCAACATCATGGAACTTGTCACGAGATTCACGCCCATTTGCATCTGATGCAGCTGCTCTAGGCGTAGCCGGCCTCTTACAAAACAACCAAGCATTTGGCACACGATTTGCCGGTCCCGAAGATGCCATGGTTTACGAAATCGGTGTAAAAGCCAGATTTGACAAAGGTGCGTTCAATCTTGCAATCTTTGACCAATCTATTGAAGGTTTCCAGGCCAATACATTTGTCGGTACAGGTTTTGTGTTGTCCAATGCGGGTAAACAAAGTACGAAAGGTGTTGAGTTTGATGCAAGTTACTATCCTGTAGAAGCACTGAAACTAACATTTGCCGGTATCTATCTTGATGCCGTATATGATAGCTTTGTCGCAGCCCCTGGACCGAACGGTACAGTTGTTGACCGTTCAGGTGATAAAGTTGCCGGTGTTCCTGAATTTGGTTTCTCGACTTCGGCCACTTACAGCCATGATTTCGGAAATGGCACTACGGGCTATGTTCGCGGTGATTACCAGTATGAGAGCACTGTGGACATTGTGGAAATTCTCGGCGTTGAGGCTAAATCCAATTATTTTAACGGGTCAGTGGGTGTTAATTTTGACAACGGCTTTGGTGTTCAGGTTTGGGGTCGTAACATTTTTGGTCACGAGACTTATATCAGCGCTTTCCCTGGTGTTGTTCAGGCTGGTACCATCAACGCTTATCCAGTCGCACCAGCAACTTACGGCGTTCTACTCCGCAAAGAGTTTTAATTATAAGCTAAACCAACTTATGGTGTGAACCAATGCCTTGTGCATTGCTCACACCCTAGGGGGAGGAAAAGACGGCTCAGAGGCAACTCGGGGAGCCGTCTTTTTTTGTTTGAAGTTCTATATAAGTTTGAGGGTTTACTCTGAAATATGAAGTGCCAGCAATCGCGGTTATTTGCGGTGTTGTCTTCTGCGCCGTTTTGGAGCTTCTGCAAATAATTCCGCGAGTTTTTCTGTCATAACACCGCCGAGCTCTTCGACGTCCGTAATGGTAACGGCGCGTTTGTACCATCTTGTCACGTCGTGATTGATACCAATAGCGATCAGCTCTACATCTGAGCGGTTTTCTAATTTGTCGATAACCTGGTGTAAATGTTGTTCTAATATACCAGATTTATTGCGAGATTGTGTCGCATCGTCCACAGGCGCACCGTCCGAAATAACCATCAGGATTTTGCGCTGTTCAGGACGCGCTTGCAGGCGCGCCGCTGCCCATTCAAGCGCTTCGCCGTCGATATTTTCCTTGAGCAAACCTTCGCGCATCATCAGGCCGAGATTGTTTTTTGCCCGCCGCCACGGCATGTCGGCACCTTTGTAAATGATATGCCGCAGGTCATTGAGCCGCCCGGGGCCGCTAGGCTTATCACTGGCGATCCAGTCCTGAAACGAAGCCCCGCCTTTCCAGGCCCGTGTGGTAAAGCCGAGGATTTCACATTTGACCGCGCAGCGTTCCAAAGTTCGCGCCAGAATATCTGCGCACACGGCGGCCATCATTATTGGGCGACCGCGCATGGAACCTGAATTATCGAGCAAGATAGAGACCACAGTATCTCTAAATTCCATCTCCTTTTCTTCCTTATAGGTCAGCGGAGAAGTTGGGTCGGTAATGACACGGGTTAGGCGGGCAGTGTCGAGCACACCCTCTTCCAGATCAAAACTCCACGACCTTTGTTGCTGCGCCATGAGGCGGCGCTGTAGACGGTTGGCAAGGCGGGCAATAACCGATGTCAGGGATTTCATATGGCCGTCAAGATATGTCCGTAACCGCTCTAATTCGTCCAGTTCGCACAGGTCTTCTGCACGGATAACTTCGTCGTGCTTGTTGGTAAAATATTTATAGGGCGCGGGCGAATTAATAAGGTCAGGATTTCGCTGGGACGGATCCGGGATTTGGTCGCCTTCAGTGCCCTCGCCCTCAAAATCATCGGCGTCGACCATGTCTTTATTGACATCGTCATCGTCCAGTGCGTCAGCTTGTAGCGTTTGTGCTGCGCCGGGGTCGCTCTCGTCTTGCTGGTCTTGCGCATTATTGGGGTTTTGCTCGTCTTCACGGGAATCAATGTCTTCGTCGTCGCTCCTCTCAATATCAGCCAGTTCGTCGCCCATATCAAAGGCGCGGAGCAGGTCTTGGGATAGCTTTGAAAATGCGGTTTGATCGCTCACGGACTTTGACAGCGCATCAAGCGTTTCGCCGCCAATTTCCGTCATATAACCTCGCCAAGTCGCCATCAATCCTTTGGCACCGTCCGGCGCAGGCCGTCCCGTGAAAATTTCGCGCGCGAGTACACCTACGGCTTCAGCCAGCGGCGCATCTTTTTGCTCTAGGTCTGGATTGTGATAACCACGCCGCCGCGCCCGCGCATCTTGGGCCGCATAGAGATTATCGCCAACACCGTCCATAACTTGTGCACCCAAGGCTTCGACCCTTGCTTGTTCGAGGGCCTCATAAATCGCCAGTGCTGGTCCTGGATTTGGCAAGTTTTTGGCGTAAACATCAATATCGTGCAAAGCAATGCGAAGGGCTAAGGCATCTGCTTCTCCGCGTGATTTGGCGATAACTTCTTGTGTGGGGTGGCTGGGCAGCAAAGGCAAAACAACCTGTTTTTCGGCAATCCCGTCACTGTTAGAGCGTGTAACAATACCGCCAACCTCTCCGCCGAACTGCACATCCAAACCCCGCTCACCAGACAAAGCCCGGGTCGCAGCACTCAGTGCTTGTTTATAAGTGTCAGATGTATTTTGTGGGGGAGTGTTAGTCATTTATAGCGCCAAATGTTTTGGGTGTACTGTACTTCACACAAATACCTTACCCCCTCACCCGCTGTCGCGCACCTCTCCCCATAGGAGAGGTCAAGTTTGCCTGACCTACACAATGCATTTGAAAGTAATATGGTAGTTGTGCCAACGTCTCCTCTCCTATGGGGAGAGGAACAAGGTGGGGGGGTAAGTTGTGAGTTAAGAATATAGTCGCCTAGTACATGTGTATTCTCTGTAACCCCACCCGCCTGTAGGCCGCGGGAGTGAGTGGATTTATGGAGGTCAGGTGTGTTTAGAGCCACTACGCGACCATTACGGTTGTTGCGCTTTCTGGTAAATCTTCGCCGAAAGCACGTTGGTAAAATTCGGCGATGACCGGGCGTTCTAGCTCGTCGCATTTATTGAGGAAAGTCATGCGAAAACCGAGCGCGATATCGCCGCCAAAAATGCGGGCGTTTTCGGCCCAGTTCATGACGGTACGCGGCGACATAAGCGTGGAGATATCCCCTGCCATGAAGGCGTTTCTGGTCATGTCGGCGACCCGCACCATTTTGGCCAAGACATCGCGGCCTTTTGCATTATCATAGCTCGGTGATTTGGCAAGCACGATAGCGGTTTCTTCGTCGTGACCCAGATAGTTCAAAGTGGTGACGATAGACCATCTATCCATTTGACCTTGGTTGATTTGTTGAGTGCCGTGATATAGGCCCGTGGTATCACCAAGCCCGACCGTGTTGGTGGTCGAGAACAGGCGAAACGCACTATGGGGCGTGATGACCCGGTTTTGGTCAAGCAAGGTCAAACGACCTTCGGCCTCTAATATGCGCTGGATAACAAACATAACGTCGGGGCGACCCGCATCATATTCGTCGAATACCAATGCCACAGGATTTTGCAAAGCCCACGGCAGGAGACCTTCGCGGAATTCCGTTACCTGTTTGCCGTCCTTCAGGACAATAGCATCTTTACCGACCAGGTCGATGCGAGACACATGCCCGTCTAGGTTAATTCGCACTACTGGCCAATTGAGCCGTGCGGCCACTTGTTCAATATGGGTTGATTTCCCCGTACCGTGATAACCTTGCACCATGACGCGGCGGTTATAAACAAAGCCGGCCAAAATGGCGCGTGTGGTTTCGGGGTCAAAGCGGTAGGCTTCGTCAATGGGCGGCGTGTATTCGCACGGCTGGCTAAACGCCGGAATAGGTACACCGAAATCAACGCCGAAGACGTCTTTAGCCGAGACCTCAATGTCCGGCTCCATGATAGGGAAATGATCGTTCATGAATGATACCTATATTCTGAGTGCTTATGTCACCTCTAGTGCTCAAGCTTGTTTATATCTTGGTCAATAATAATCCATACACTTATTATGAAGATTTATTGCATTGCAGTCACTGCCGAAGGACAGGTAAATGCATTATGCCAATTTGGTTGTTTTTAAGACCTTGTATGCTTTGACCACGCGCTGGAACGATACTTCTGTGGTGCGATCACCACCATTTGCATCAGGGTGCAATTGTTTGACCAATTGCGTATAGCGCTCGCGCACCATTTTCGGGCCGGAAAATTCGTCAAGACCCAAATCATTGAGTGCTTTGATCTGTAATTTAGATAGACGGATGCGCGGGGCTTCGGTCGGTGCTTCGGCACCATCGCCAAAAATATTGTAATCATCGGCAAAATCAGCCGCACCTGCTTTGGCTTTGCGCCTTGCTTTGGCACGGTCGCCAGTGTTTTTGCGCACATCCCAGGTCGGGCGGTGGCCATGGCGGGCACCTTTTTGCCACGTGACGATATCTTCGTCGCTCATTTCCGAGAAAAAATTCCAGTTTTTGTTATATTCGCGAGCGTGGGGCGCACAAAAATAATAATATTCGCGCAAACGGTCTGGGCTTTTGGGGGCTTTACAGCCGCCTTTGGATAAACAGCCAGCCCATTCGCACGGCATATCTTCCGGCTTTAACTTCTTGCCGGGCGGTTTAATTCTGATATCCATACCTTTCATGCGGTATTTAAATCCGTCGCTCATACTCTAAACTCACTCTTGTTGCCCCAAAAATTAAAATGTGGCACGTTAAAAAAGGCAAACTAAAATGGGACTTATCACTACGATTATCAAGGAAAAACTTGAAAAAGCTTTCAATCCAACACAGTTACAGATCATCGACGAAAGCGCAAAGCACGCCGGTCATGCCGGAATGGCAGGAAGGGAGCCATCCGAAAGTCATTTTCAGGTGATCATCGCCTCGGAAATATTAACGCCGATGAACCGCTTAGCCCGCCACCGCGCTGTCATGGATGTGCTCGCGGACTTAATGAAGGAGCGCGTACATGCGTTAAGGTTGGAGGTTGTTACGGAGTGTAGCTGAAATTCATTTGTCCGTGACACGCTTTCCAGCCACCCAGGTTTGCTGGATTTTTATATCTTTGAGACCGTCTGGATTTGTTTTGAGTGGGTTTTTATCGAGCAGGACAAAATCCGCCCATTTGCCCACGGTCAAAGTCCCAAGCATGTCTTCTTGAAAAGCACTATAAGCGCCGGTTGCGGTCATGGCTTTCAGAGCTTCGCGGGTCGATAGAGCCTGGTCAGCATACCAACCGTCTTTTGGGGTGCCGTCCAGATGTTTTCTGGTTACGGCAAAATACAAAGTCTGCATGGGTTGCCATGGCTCGCCTGGCAAATCGGAATTGATGACCAAGCCCACACCAGCTGCCAAAATCTTTTGCCAAGCATAGGCATTTTTGATGCGCACGGGACCAACACGGTCTTCGGCCCAGCCGCTATCTCCGACGGCGTGGCTTGATTGCATGCTGGCCAGCACGTTCATATTGGCCGTGCGCTCATAAAACGCCGGCAAGACCACTTGCGCATGTTCAATCCGCCAGCGGTGATCCAAATTTGGATGCGGCGCAAGGGCTTTTTCATATATATTAAGCGTGCGGTGGTTACCCTCATCGCCAATGGCGTGGGTTGCAATTTGAAACCCGGTCTTTGCCGCGCGCTCCGCCAATGCGGCAACGGCGGCAGGGGAAATGCGCTCGGTAGGTTTGGCTTCGTCCGGCTTGTCACTATAGGGTGCCCGCAATAAGGCAGTTCGCGAACCGAGCGAGCCGTCATAGAAAACCTTTATGCTACGGATGTCGAGAAAATCCTGCGGGTCGTCCTGTAGCCCTTTGGCAAACCAATTCGCCATCAAAGCTTCGTCATTACCGTCGAGCATGCCGTAAACCCGGATCGGTAATAATCCCTCACTCCTCAAAGCTTGAAACGCGGCTAAGTCTGATGGGGTCATACCTGCCTCATGTACAGAGGTAACGCCGGCGCGGGCCATTGCTAGCAATCCGCTACGAACGGCATGTTTTAACTGTGCTTGATCCGGCGCAGGTACATGTTGGTCAACCATATTACGGGCGAGCGTTAGCAATACTCCGGTTGGACTTCCGTCCGGCCGGCGCAAAATATCACCAACTTTTGGGTTGGGGGTTTTTGCATCAATTCCGGCAATGTCTAAGGCGCGGGCATTATAAAATCCGGCAAAACCGTGCAGGCTTTGCAGTTTAACCGGGTTGTCAGGAAATGCGGCATCGAGAGACGCGCGGTCGGGATACCCGATACTGGCGAAATATCCCTCGTCCCAACCTTGACCAAGAATCCAGGTGCCGGGTTTTGGGTTAGGCGCAAAATTTTTCAGACGCGCGACGATTTCGTCCCCCGTTTTGACCCCGACAAGATCAGCCTTTATGGTCTCCATGCCGAGTTGGCGGACATGAACATGACTGTCGATAAAGCCGGGCAATATGGTAGCGCCCTGGGCGTCAATTTTGGCAACAGATTTAATTTCGGATTTATCTAAAGCCGCATTGACATCTGTAGCCGAACCAATTGCTGCAATGCGCTCACCCCGTACCAACATGGCACTCGCTTCCGGCTTTGCCGTATCCATGGTTATAATTTGCGCGTTATATATAAGGGTTGTAGGCGAAAGCTGGGAGACATCTGGGGTTTTATCTTGAGTGCAACCACCAAGCCAAAAGCTTAAAAGTAAAACTAAAGCATAAAATATTCTCATGTTAATTTCCTTTGCACGGAAGTGAATTTGATGTGCGAAAAACTATTGATATGCGCTCACACACGATCTTCGGTTTTGTGTATTTTGACCGACGTAATCTGGTTTCTTTGTCGCGCCATGATTTCAAATCTGTGGTTATGGAAAGAGAAAACCTGACCCACATCCGGTATGGTTTGGCTTTCATGGATGATGAGGCCCGCAATAGTAACAGCATCCTCATCTGGAAGGTCCCAATCCCGCGCGCGGTTTAGATCGCGCACGGGGACATCTCCGTCCACAATGACAGAACCGTCCTTTTGGATTTTGACGCCTTCAACTTCTTCGTCGAATTCATCTTGGATGTCGCCGACAATTTCTTCGATTATATCTTCCATGGTTACCACACCCATCAGCGCCCCATATTCATCGACCACGAGGGCAAAATGTGTTCGTTTTATCTGAAACGCCTTTAGTTGGCTGAGCACGGAGGTCGTTTCCGGCGTGAACCAAGGCTCGCGTAAAACGGAAGCTATATCCAGCTTGTCCATATCACCATTCGCAGCACTGATGGTAGCAAGCAAATCTTTAGCATGGAGAACGCCCACAACATTATCTATATCGCCGCGCCATAAAGGCAGGCGCGAATGGCCGGAGGACAAAACTTGTTTGATGATTTCTGGTGTCGGTAAATCTGCATCAATCATCACCAGGTTTTTGCGGTGAATCATCACACTTTCGACAACAAGGTCGCCGATATTCAGCACACCAAGAATTTGGTCGCGCTCATGTTTATCAACTCTGCCTTCTTCGGAGTGCAGATTTACCGCACCGCGAATTTCATCAGCTACTGACCAATGGGCCGCGTCTGAGCGTACACCAAACAATCGCAAGAAACCGTTGACCAAAATCTGGATGACATTGACGATAGGGGCAAACAGCCAAACAACGATACGCACCGGACGAACAACCGATATGGCGGCGTCATCCGGTCTGGTTATGGCATAGGTTTTGGGCAGGACTTCGGCGAAGATGAGCACTAAAAGCGTCATGATAATAGTGGCAATAAACACTCCGAGCTCACCGAACAAGGATAGCATCAAACCAGTCATGAGCGCCGAGGCTAATATATTGACCAGATTATTTCCGAGTAACAAAGCACCAATTAGGCGTTCGCGGCTCTCTAATAATTTGCCGACTAAAGACGCATTTTTCTGGCCAGCTTTTGCCCGTGCATGCATGCGGGAGCGAGATGCAGCGGTTAAGGCAGTTTCGGACCCGGAAAAAAACCCAGACATAACTAGTAATGAAGCTATGGCGCAAAATTTGACAATAACCTCTGTAGTGAAAAATTCGCTCATAATGCCTGTTCCTGATTCTCATTGTCCTTATGACTGGCCTGTTGTAAATATTGCAAAACACTATCTTGATCTGCGCAAGGCTCAATAAAAGCCGCACCGATGCCGCGCGTCAAGACAAGCTTCATATTGGCCCCGGTGTTTTTCTTATCCCGACCCATAAAGGCGAACAAGGCTTCGGGGTTGTTTTTAATTGATGCGGTTAAGTCGTTTAAGGTTGGCATGCCATTTGCCTGTAAATGTTGGCGCAATCGCCCAACGTCCTGCCCGGGGCAAAGGCCAAGCGCTTGTGAATATTCAAACGCCATTAACATACCGACGCTCACCGCCTCACCGTGCAAAAGTGTGCCGTCATAACCAGCCTTGGCTTCAAGGGCATGGGCAAAACTATGACCAAGATTGAGCAAGGCCCGCTCGCCGCGCTCGCGTTCGTCGCGCTTTACGATATCGGCTTTGCGCAAGCAGGACGTGAGGACGGCTTTGCGCAATCGGTCTTGGTCTTGGTTTAACAGCGCGTCGGCATTGTCGTCTAGCCAGTCAAAAAATTCCGGGTCGTTAATCAGGGCGTATTTAAGGACTTCGGCGTAACCCGCCCGCATTTGGCGCGCGTCTAATGTGGACAACATACTCGTATCGATAAGAACACATTTTGGTTGATAAAAACTACCGACCAGGTTTTTCCCCGCAAGCGTGTTGATGGCCGTTTTACCGCCAACTGAACTATCGACTTGGGCCAAGAGTGTGGTCGGAATTTGTATAAACCGGCAACCGCGCTTGAGCACACTGGCCACAAACCCGGTCAAATCGCCAATGACCCCGCCGCCGTAAGCGATTAATGTATCGTCTCTGGAGAAATTGGCTTTGAGCAGTGTGTCCAACACATCTTGTAAAACGGAGAAACTCTTAGTGCCCTCGCCCGGCGGCAAGACAATGGTTTCAATATTTTGTCTACCAAGGCTTTGCAGCAAATTTTGTAAATGCAATTTGGCCACGGTCTCGTCGGTAATGACGGCAATGCGGCCACGGCCTATATGTGGTGACAGCAGGTTTTTAGCATTTTTAATCAAATTGCTGCCAATATGGATAGGATATGAACGGTCGCCCAAACCGACTATCAATGTTTCAACATTATTCGTCATAATAGTTTTCTAGTGCTTTTATGACACGCGAGACAGTGCTTGCATGAGAACAATCACCCGCTTTAACACAAAGCTCCGCCTTGGCGTAAACCGGATACCGTTCTTCGGCTAGAGCCCGCATGGCAGCCTCCGGGTTTTCTACGTCTAGTAAGGGTCTTTTATTCACTTTGCGGTTAACCCGTTCCATATTCACGTCAAAATCGGCTTTTAACCAAATTGTGAGGCTGCCGGCGGTAAGGACTGTCCGGGTTTTTTCGGGGATAAACGCGCCGCCGCCCGTACCAAGTACAATTGGTTCTCCGTCTAGCAACCGCGTAATCACCCGCCGTTCGCCCGCGCGAAACTCTGCTTCGCCGTAATCTTTGAAATATCCCTTTACAGTTCGGCCAGAGGCCCTTTCGATCTCGTCGTCCGAGTCGTAAAAAGGCATGCCGAGCCGCTTTGCCAAACGACGACCAATAGTGGTTTTGCCAACACCCATCAGCCCCACAAGGGATATTGATTGCCCCCCTAGGCGGTGTACCCCCAAACTCATTTCAGAACTGTTTACGTTCGGGCTAGTTATTGGGCCCATTTTTACCAATCCTTTATCACTTAGCATTTAGGCTAAAATAAATTACACATAATTCATACTACTATGTCTGGTAATTGCTCATATCTCAATGTAATTTTTATGGCATATAGCAAACCATAAAGAAGGATGAACATGAAAAAGTCCGGATTGATATTAATACTGAGTGTTCTGGCGTTAGCCAGTGCTGGATATTGGCTGTTGCGCGGTACCGACCCAGATAATTTGCAAAGACAAGAAATCATCATTGATGTCGAAGATGTGTTTGAAAAATAACTTATGCCCCTAAGGAAAACAATTTTGGGATTTTGTGCAGGCGTATTTATCAGCGTCTCAACTGCGATGAGTGCATTTGGCCAAATCAATATAGGTGAACTTAATCCAGCCAGCGTTTATGATGCAGGCATATTGCAAGACGGTAGTTTGGATAGTGGACTATGGCAAGGCGTGTCGACCGTACAGGCTAGCAATCTGATTAACAATATTGATATGTCTGCGACAGGTTCCGCGCGCAGTCTAATTCGTGCGGCTTTGTTGTCCGGCGGCGTACCGCCCCAGGCTGGAGATAGTTTTGAGCGTGAAGCCTATGTGGCAGCGCGGTTGTCAGCGGTTCTGGCTTTGGGTAATTTTTCCAGTTTTGACGATTTGGTCAACCGATCTGATATTAACCGTGCCAACCCCGTCTACACCAAAATATTTGTAGAGCGGGCTTTGCTCGGCGGGGACATGAATAGCGCTTGCGCCATGACAGATAACATCATTACTGCGCGAAAATCCCCGTATTGGGCCAAGCTACGTGCGTTTTGCCATGTGGTACGAAATGAAATCCCTGCGGCGGAACTGACAGCAGATTTATTGGTGCGCTCTGGCCATGAAGACAAAGCGTTTTTTGTGCTTTTGGGGAAATTGACGGGGACACGGCCTGAGATAAAATTAGCGAGCATAGACACTCCGCTTCAAATTGCCATGCTTGGGGAAGTTTTGAAGGTCGACAAGATTGATGTAAAAACCACACCTTTAGTTTTCACGGCCACAATGGCTCTTGATGTGGGCCAAGACCCGGCGGACAGGCTTACCGCCTTGCTGGCGGCGGCACATTTGCTGGACGCCCAGCAAATTCGCTCCGTACTGGCAAGCCTTACAGATACGCCGCCAGATACGTTGCCATATCCTGTGATGGAGCCCGCCGAAGTTTTAGCCAAGAAAACCTGGGACGTTACGACATGGGGTGGTGCTTATTTGGCTTTGGGCTCCAGCGTAAATATGGACAGCAGTGCCGCCTTGGTTGGTGCACTCTTGGCACAGGCAGATAAGCACGGACAACTACCCGCCTTTACGCAAGCCCTAAAGATCGAAACCGGGCTTATTCCTGCACAATACCAAGCAAAGTTTAACCTAGGCATTTTTGCCCGCGCTGCCGTGCTTCGCGGCGATAAAGCTGTTTTGCGCGGACTTTTTCAGACATTGGAAGCAAGCGATCCTTTGCGGCAGCGTATCGCTTTGGCCGCAGATGCTCTTAACAATGGTTTTGTATTCGGTAAACTTGGCCGCGATATCGAAACTCGGCTAGCGGGAGACGGAAAAATAAAAGTGCGCGCGGTACGCGATAGTTTTATTGCAGTGGCGATGGGGGCTCATTTGTCTCGGGAGGCCGAAACCGTATTACAACAAACCAAATTGGAAGGCCGCGCTTTAAATCCGGGCGAATTCCTTGCCTTACAAGCGGCGGCGCGGCGCGGCTCCAAAGCCGAAATAGCTTTGCGAACCGCCCACATGATAGACGGCGAACCGCTACGCGCCGATGCATTTGCCGCCCTTCTTGGCGTGCTTACCCGCATAGGGATGCATGAACAGGCGGGCAAATTAGCGGCCCTTGATATATTAACCCATGATTGAGTTGTTTTTGGACATGATGTACGCTGAGCGCGGCGCTTCTGACAATACCATCAATGCGTATCGCCGCGATCTTGAACTGTGCGAAACGGCGCTGAACGGTTTTGGACAAGAATTGTCTAGTGCCGGCGCTGGGCATTTGGAAGCTTTGTTGGCCTTGTGGGCTAAGGACGGGCTGGCTGCTTCAACGGCAGCGCGGCGATTGTCGAGCCTAAAGCAATTTTACAAATATTTACAAATAGAAGGCTTGCGCTCAGACAGTCCTGCCAAAAATTTAACCGGGCCAAAATTAGGGCGGCCATTACCAAAGATAATGAGCGAAGATGATGTGGATGCTTTGTTCGGCATAGCGGAGAGTTTAGCCTTCGGCTCGGACAATCCGCACCATTTTCGTACCTATTGCCAGTTGGAAATCCTCTATGCAGGTGGGCTTAGGGTGAGCGAACTCGTCTCCATACCATTGGCATCTGCGGCGCGGCGCGATCATTGTTTGTTCATTAAGGGCAAAGGCGGCAAAGAACGACTTGTACCGCTTACTGGTAAGGCCGTGCAGTCAATTATTGCTTGGAAAAAAATACGCAAATTAACACTGCCTAAAAATGCTATTTCCAAAGCTCGCTCTGAAAAACATCTCTTTCCGTCTACATCCAAGCTTGGTCATGTCACCCGTGAACATTTTGCAAAAAACCTGAAAACCCTTGCGCTCAAAGCAGGCCTTGACCAAACGAAAATCTCGCCCCATGTGCTGCGCCATGCTTTCGCGACCCATTTATTGGCTCGTGGTGCTGATTTGCGTAGCGTGCAAAAACTTCTTGGTCATGCCGATATTTCCACCACGCAAATTTATACCCATGTACTGGACGAGCGTCTAAAACAACTGGTGAATTCCGCTCACCCTTTGGCTGGATAAAAGGGCTTTGCATTTAATTTGGCATTTAATAAAGGCTCCAGTGCGACACTTTGGCACTCGAATTTCACTGGGTCTCACTTATCTATAAGCAAAGGAGGAATATCTATGTCACATACACACCATAAACTTAAATCCCAATTGCCAGAGCATGCGAATAAAATTAAAATCTTAAAAGAAAAAGACCCGCATTTTGCTAAATTAGCCAAGCGTTATAGTCGCAATAACCGCAAAATTCAGGCCTATGAGAGCGGCGTCAAAGCCACGTCTGATTTTCATATGGAAGAGCTAAAGAAAAAACGGCTGTTTCTCTTGGATATCATCAACCATATTTTGGTGAATACGGACGAGCACGGTAATCAGCTTGCATAAAAAACCGCCCTTGCCGGTTTGAACCGGGGGCGGTTTTTTATTTTAAATATATGCTTTAATTACATACCGTTGCGCTCGGCGTTGGCTTTGCAGTCGCCTTTAGATTTATAGCTCTCGGAACTGGCACCAGTTACTTCACCGTTCACTGCTTTGCGGCGCCAGCGGTGCTCACCGCGCTTGTCTGTATATAATTCCCACTTGTCTTTACTGCCTAAGTCTTTTGGGTTGCCGTTATAGCCGTGCCGTTCAGCGTTGGCTGTGCAGCTAGATTTCCCCGTATATCCTTCGCAAGACGATCCAACAATATTACCGTTACTTGCTTTGCGGCGCCAGCGGTGCTCGCCGCGCTTGTCTTTATAAAATTCCCATTTGTCGTTTTCACCTGCCATGAACTTCCCCTTACAAAAATGTTTCTACCGGATCGTGTACCCAGTGTGGGAACACGCATACACTAATACGCCCCTCTGGGGAAGTCACAAATCTAAAAAACACAGCTATGTGTTTGTTTCTGGTTAATTGGGACCCACCCCTAGGCTTTTGTCGGGCCAGTTGACACGGCAACCATGGCAGCGCGCAACGTTCGGTCACCTAAGGTAAACCCGGTTTGCATAACCTGTGCAACATCGCCTTTTGTCTCATCGGACGGAATTTGTGCGACCGCTTGATGGACATTGGGGTCAAATTTTGAGCCTTGCCCTGGTACCGGTCTGATGCCGTGGCGTGAAAAAACCGCGATCAAATCTTTTTCCGTTAGCTCTAGCCCGTCGAGCAGGTTTTTGGCATTGTCGCCCAAAGCACCGCGCGCTTTTTCGTCAATAGTAGACAAAGCCCGTGAAAGATTATCCGAGACGGACAACATATCGGCGGCAAAGCGTTCCACCGCATAAACACTGGATGCCTTTACTTCACGTTCTGAACGTTTTTTGATGTTCTGTGTTTCTGCCATAGCGCGTAAGGTTTGGTCTTTGGCTGCCGCAAGCTCGGCTTCCAGTTGTTCAATGCGCACAGCTTGTTGTTCCGCCTGGCTCAGTTCTGGTGCGGCTTCTGCGGTGGCTTCATCCTTTTTCTCGGCGCGCTCAGAAACTGCTTTTGCAGCGTCGTCGATTTGAGCTTGTAAAGCATCCAGTTCTGCGTCCGTCGGCATATTATCATTGCCTGTATCAATATCATTGCTCATATTATTATCCTTATTTGTCCATTTGTAACATCTTGCCAATCACCGAGGCCGTATAGTCGACCATGGGAATGACCCGTGCGTAATTTAATCTCGTTGGCCCGATCACACCGAGCGCTCCAATTATGTTTTGATCCGTGTCTTTATAAGGCGCGACGACTACCGATGAACCAGATAGGGAAAACAGAGGGTTCTCTGCCCCAATAAATATCCGTACACCTTCAGCCGTTTCCGCCTTGTCGAGTAGCGCTATCAATTCTTCCTTTCGCTCCAGGTCTTCAAATAAAAGCCTTATACGCTCCAAATCGGATTGCGCACCTGAATTGTCAAGGAGGTGTGCCTGTCCGCGGACAATTAATGTGCGTTTTTGCGATATTTTTTTGCCCCCACCACGGTCAAGGCCACTCCATTCTGCAATACCCTGTTTGACCAACCCTGCAGCGGAAGCTTCAAGCGCGGCCTGTCCGGCTTCAATTTCTGCCAATATATCAGTCCGTGTCTCGGATAAACGCTTGCCTTTAAGCCGCGCTGATAAGAAATTTCCAGCCCGCTCCAAGGCGGCAGGCATTAAACCGGTGGGTACATCCATAATCCGGTTTTCCACATGCCCGTCCGCGTAAACCAGAACGGCCAAAGCCTGACCACCGTCGAGACCGACAAATTCCACATGGCGCAGATACCCGCTTTGTGCACCTGTGATAGAAGGCGCTAAAACCAAGCCGGCGCCACCCGCAAGCCCGGCCAAAGACTGCGAAGCCTTTTCCAAAACGGCCTCAATGCGCATATCGCGTCCAGCCAACTGCGCATCAATAGAACTACGTTCTCCCCTAGTCAGATCACCAATTTCCAATAACCCGTCTACAAATAGCCGCAAGCCTTGGTGGGTCGGCATTTTACCCGCACTAATATGTGCCGATGATAGCAACCCCAAAGCCGCAAGCTCTGCCATAGTGTTACGAATAGACGCAGGTGATAGCCCTGATTGTCCCTGGTTCATTTTAGCCAGAGCCGCAGAGCCAACCGGCACTCCGGTTTCCAAATAGCTCTCGACAATATTTTTAAACACCAGCCGTGCCCGCGCATCCAGATCGGAAAGCGATAATGATGTTGTGGTGAATTTCATGGCAGACTTTTAGCCGATAAATGAGCAATTGCAAAGCTTCTCGGGATAATAATCCTTGGTTATGTTTCGCTGATAAGTTAGTCCTGTGTCCAACTTAAATAAGGAATTTACTATGCGCCCCAATGACCGTGCTCTTGACCAACTTCGCGACATCACTATCGAGACGGGTGTTTCACCCTATGCAGAAGGGTCATGTATTATAAAATGCGGCAATACCCATATTTTGTGTACGGCCAGCGTTGATCCTGGTGTGCCGCGCTGGCTTAAGGGTAAGGGCAGAGGTTGGGTGACGGCGGAATATGGCATGTTACCACGCTCGACCCATACCCGTATGCGCCGCGAGGCCGCGCGCGGCGGACAAGGCGGGCGGACAATGGAAATTCAGCGCTTGATAGGGCGGTCTTTACGGGCGGGCGTTGACCTTAAGAAATTGGGCGAACGACAAATCATTTTAGACTGTGATGTTATTCAGGCTGACGGCGGTACGCGCACTGCATCTATTACTGGTGCGTGGGTTGCCCTGAAACTGGCGATCAATTATTTGACGGAAGAAGGCGTATTAGCGGCTGATCCAATCACGGATCAAATCGCAGCCGTGTCTTGCGGGATTGTTGATAATTCGTGCCGGCTTGATCTTGAATATCTTGAAGACAGCGCCGCGCAAACCGATGCCAATTTTGTCCTCTCTGGCACGGGCGGAATTATAGAAATCCAGGCCAGCGCCGAAGACACGCCATTTGCGGCAGATGAGTTTACCGAACTTATGCGTTTGGCGAATAAAGGTGTTGGAGAATTGTGTGCGGCGCAATTGGCGGCGATTAAAGCCTAATATTTTTTAGCATTTCCTGCTTTAGCGCTTCCTTTTGGCGGCATAACTGGACAAAGCTAACAGCAAACGCCCAAGCAAAGCTTCTGTGGGGGCGCCTGTTGATTTCATGTTTTTTTCGGTTTCCAAACTTTGAGAGATCGCCCGCGCCAAGGCCGTTTCGGGCCAAATCCGAAGTGCGGCACCAAAAGCATTTTTACGCATGACAAATACGGGTGGTCGCAATCCGCGCATAGCTTCGTCGGCGCTGCTTCCAGACGCCATAGATGCGGAGGCTTGATGCAGGCGTACAATATGACGCTGCAAAGCCGCGAGCACAGAATGAGGATTAATTTTCCCTGCCAAAGCCCGGCGTAAAGACGCGTCCATAGTTCGGGGATTGCCTGCCATGGCGTCGAACACAATATCGTCGAGGCCGGCGGAGCCTGCACCGCCTATAAGAATTTTAATATCGGCCACAGTTACTTTAGCGCCGTCTTTTTTGCCGTAGCCTTTATACAAAGCCAGTTTTTCTATTTCGGATCGTGCCATGCGGCGGTCGCCTTCAAGTAGAGGTGTCAACGCATCTAGGGCATCCGTGTCGATCCCTATATTCAATTCCCGTAATGTAGAGCGCACCATGCCAGCAATATCGGCTTGGCTGTCTGCATAACACGCAATGGATACAAAGTGCTTGGCGCCCTCGAAAGCCTTGCGAATAGCCGAGCGCGGGGTCATATCGCCAGCTTCGATGATTAATTTTGCGGCGCAGGTCTCAGGTCTGGCGTCTAAAGCTTTGATGGTTTTGGCAATTGAGGCCGCACCCCTTTCATGGGACAAACGCAACCGGATGAGCCTTGCGTCGCCGAGTAGACTTTGTGCGACCATTTCGTCGGCTAACCGTGCGGGGTCACCAGAGAGATCATCAGCGCTGAGGACAGTTGTTGAAAACGGATCATCAGGATTAGGGCTAAACTTTTTGGCGATAATCTCGGCGCGTTCTGCACATAAGCCAGCGTCCGGGCCAAAGAGTAAGACACCAGGGCAATCCTCCGGCGGGGCGCTTATCCAGCTACGGGCGCGTGCACCCGCCAGCTTCATTTGCTTGCGGATCTGGCTTGATATCCGGCCAGTTTGGCAATGATGCGATCTGCGGTTTCGCGCGAAACCTGTTCTTCGGCGTTGGCTTGTGCCGCTACTGTACCGTAAGGGTCGATCGGTGCGCCGTAGGTCGATATAGCTCTCACTTCACCGCGGTAGACAATATCAGCCGTCTTGGCATCGACCAATTCAAATTCTGTTTTCATGACCAGATCATAACGCGTGGCTACGTCATCCGCGCCGATCCCCAAACTCCTGCGATCGGATTCTGGTGTGATTCGTAAGATATAAGACGTAGCACGGTTGTCACCCATACGGTCACGCAGGGCTTGTGCCAGTAAAAAATCGATTTTTTCATTGGCCTGCATTTGTACGGTAATATTTTTCATACTGACACCATTGCCATTTCCTGGGCCGCCAAATGCGGTTGGTGCGTGCATGGGTTTGAAGCCGCAAGCACTTAATATTATGGCCGCCGCTAAAATAAGTCCGGTACGCAGTGTTTTCATTGGTATCTCCTAATTGGCCACTATATTGATAATTCGGCCTGGGACAACGATGATTTTTCGCACGGTTTTGTCCGCTAGATAATCCACTATACGCGGATGCGCCATGGCTAATTTTTCGACTTCGTCTTTGTCGGCGGCTTTTGCCACATTAATCTCGGCGCGGCGTTTGCCGTTGACCTGTATGGGCATGGTGATTTTGTCTTCCACCAACATGGCTGGGTCGGCCTTTGGCCAAGGGGCATCACACACCAAACCTTCGCCGCCGAGATGCGCCCAGCATTCTTCGGCCAGATGCGGCATGAACGGCGCGATAACCCGCACTAATATGCTCATGGCTTCAATTTTGGCGGCGTCGTTATTCGTATGTTTTTTCAGCGCATTGACCAATTCATATATTTGCGCCACCGAAGTGTTGAAGCGGAAATTATCGATACCGTCCGTGATTTTGATCAGTGCCTTATGGGCCGCGCGGCGTAAGTCGAGTGCTGCACCAGTTAGCTTATCTGTAGAGCCCACAGATTGCATACTATCTGGCGGGGTCTCGGAAATCATGTCCCAAACTTTGTTGGCAAAACGCCAGGCCCCAAGTGCACCAGCGTCCGTCCATTCCACATCACGTTCTGGCGGGCTGTCGGACAACATAAACCAGCGCGCTACATCTGCGCCGTAGCCCTCGATAATGTCGTGGGGGTCGATGACGTTTTTCTTGGACTTGGACATTTTCTCCACGGCACCTATAGTAATGGGCTTACCCGTTTCCATATGAACAAGCTGACCGTCTTTCTCGTCCACATCAGCAGGCATAACAAACTGACCATCTGCATCCGTATAGACCGCATGATTGACCATGCCTTGGGTAAACAGGCCTTTGAACGGTTCCCCGCTCGGCAAATCTAATAGGCCACAATCCCGTAGGGCGCGGGCAAAGAAGCGGGCATAGAGCAAATGTAATATGGCATGTTCGACACCGCCGATATATTGGTCAACGGGCAACCACTGACTTGCGGTCTTGTTATCAAATGGACGGTCATGTGTGCTGCCCCCAGCAAAGCGGGCAAAATACCAAGAGCTATCAACAAATGTATCCAAAGTATCCGTTTCGCGGGTTGCGGGTTGAGCGCAGCTTGGGCAGTCTACATGTTTCCATGTAGCATGACGGTCAAGGGGATTGCCCGGAATATCAAAGCTGACATCATCGGGAAGTTCAACGGGTAGGTCGCCTACAGGCACAGGTACAGCACCGCAAGCTTCACAATGAATAATCGGGATAGGACAACCCCAATAGCGTTGCCGCGATACTCCCCAATCCCGTAGGCGATAGGTAACTTGTCCGTTGCCTGCACCTAATTTTTCCAATTCGGCTATGGCTTCAGAAATACCGTCTTCAACGCCCATACCGTCAAGGAAGCGGGAATTAAACAATTTACCGGAGCCGACATAAGCTTCATTTTCAACTTGATATGTGTCCGCGTTTTCACCTTCTGGTAAAACTACGGCAGGGACAGGCAAGCCGTATTTACGGGCGAAATCCAAATCGCGTTGGTCGTGTGCGGGGCAGCCAAATATTGCGCCCGTACCATAACCCATCAAAACGAAATTTGCCGCATAAACGGGTAGGGTGATGCTTGCGTCAAATGGATGCTTAACCCGTAGTCCCGTATCAACGCCGAGCTTCTCAGCTTTCTCAACCGCTTCCGCCGTACTGCCCATAAGGGTGCAAGCTTTGGCTAATTCTTCCAGTTCGACATTGTCAGGTGTCAAAGATTTTATCAATGGATGATCATAGGCAAGTGCAACAAAGCTGGCTCCGAACAGTGTGTCGGGACGTGTTGTGTAAACTTCAATGTTGTTTATTTCGCTCACGGCAGTTGAGCTCTGCTCAACGCCTCCGCGGGGGCGCGCCATGAGGCGCGACGGGCGGTCGCCCTTGCCTCGCTCACGCTCGGTATTCTGCGGGGCGCCCACAATTGTGAAACTAAACTGCGCACCTTCACTCCGCCCAATCCAGTTTTTTTGCATGGTGCGGACTTTTTCAGGCCACTGATCAAGCGTATCGAGAGCCGCATCCAAATCTTCTGCGTAATGGGTGATTTTAAAAAACCATTGGTTCAGCTCGCGGGTCTCTACCTCGGCACCAGAGCGCCAGCCTTTACCGTCAATCACTTGCTCATTGGCCAGCACGGTCATATCGACCGGATCCCAATTAACCTTGGCGGTCTTGCGGTAAACCAAATCATTTTCCATGAACTTCAGGAAAATAGCCTGCTGCTGTTTATAATAATCCACATCGCAAGTGGCAAATTCGCGGCTCCAATCCAGCGCAAATCCGAGCCTTTGTAAAGGCGCACGCATGGCGTCGATATTGCCGTATGTCCAGTCTTTGGGGTGGCCTCCGATTGCCATAGCCGCGTTCTCGGCAGGCATGCCAAATGCGTCCCAACCCATAGGGTGCAGGACTTCAAACCCGCAAGCTCGTTTATAACGGGCAATCACATCACCCATAGCGTAATTACGCACATGGCCCATATGAATACGACCGCTAGGATAAGGAAACATTTCTAGGGCATAATATTTAGGCTTAGGGGAATTATCATCCGCCTCAAACGCGCGGCCTGCGTCCCATGCGGCCTGCCACCGAGGCTCTACTTCCGCCGCATTATATCTGGACATAAACTTATCCTGTATGAGAAATTATTCGTCGCCTTATTCGTCGACAGTAGCAATATAGAGCTGTCTTGCGCGGGTCAGGATTGAGTTTTCAATCGACCGCGCCGTATCGCCGTCTACGGATGCATCACTCCAGCCAGCTTCGCTACGGACTTGCTTGAAGATCGAAACTTTGAGCGCATCAGCCCGTAGATTGGTGTCGAGAATATAAACATTAGCCTTGAAACGCTCATTGGGTGCTTGCGGGCTAGCATACCAGTCCGTGATGATAACACCGCCGAACGGGTCAATTTCCGAGAGCGGCATAAATTCGAGAGTTTCCAAAGAAGCGCGCCACAAAAACTGATTAACACCCATACGCGGCGCGGCGCGTTTCACCTTGGAATAGCTCGCCGTTTCAGAACTATTTGATGAACCTACACCCGGCAATATGCTTGTGGCTTTTTTTACAGTTTGACAACCAGACAAGCCAACAACAAGGACGGTGCCCAAGACAATTTTATTCAGGGCGATCTTAGTCAAAATAGACGACATATATATTCTCCAATTGGCACGATATTAACCATCAATGCCCAAATTTAGCCCGCGTTATAACACGTAAGTTTCGTAGTGATAGTCCCTTTACGACATAAAATGCACTTCAAGCTATAAATTATTGTAAGGTGTGGGGGTTTCAAATAACGCGCCCAACCACTAGCGGCTTTAAAACCGTTCTAGCAATCTTTCAAGATATTCGCGTTCGGTTTCGCCGCGCTCGCGTTCACCGGAGCGCCGCCGTAGTTCTTCGAGCAGTTCTCGAGCCCGTTGCTGGTCTGACTTTTCGGGGATGTCCGTATCAGCTTCTCCCATGCTCTCGCCTTCTTCGCGGCCAAATGGATCCGTATTATCAAGACTGTTTCCGTTAGCGTTTTGTCCCCCGCCTGCGTCTTGTTCTGCTTGGAGCCGCTCGGCCTCTTGTGCAAGTAAGCCTTCACCGGCCCTTCGCAGGGCGTCTATTGCCTCTGATTGTGCACGGCCAGCACCATAAAATTCGCCGTCTTCAAGCGCTTGTTCGCTCCGCCCCATGGCGGATTTGGCATCTTCTAAAGCTTGTTTAATATCACCACTACCAATGCCGCCGTTTTCTTCTCCCGCTTCTCCGCCGCCGCCATCTTCTTGTTGCTCGCCAATACCCTCTTGGCCGTTGGCGGCATCTTCAAGCGCATCAAGCATATCCGCGATTTGCCCTTGTTGATCTGCGAGAGCGTTGTCTGATGGCTGGTCGCCGCCTTGATTGTTCCCTGCTTCGTCCTGTCCGTCCCACATGTCTGCTTCTGCTCGCCCCGCATCTTGGGTTTCGTCGCGTAGGCGGCGCTGTTCGCCGAGAATATCATTTAATTCTTCTAAGGCATCTTTTAGCTCTTCGCTCATAGAGCCGCCGCTCCCACTGCCGGAGCCACCGCCGCCCTGCGCCAACTGGATTTTCATGTTTTCCAAAAGCTGCGCCAGTTGAGCCAAAGCTCTACGGGCAGCGACCGTATCGCCCATGCGGTTGGCTTCTTCGATAGCATCCAATAATGCCTGAATTTGGTCAGTGTTGAAATCGGCATCACTGCCACCGCTCGCGCCGTCTGCGGTTTGCTCTCGCGCGTTTTTGGCCGCTTCTAGCATTAAGAATTCCATATAGCGGTCAACGGCTTCGTTATAACGGTCAAATAGGGCGTCGACTTCGCGCTGGGGTGCGCGCCTTGCCATGGCGTTGTTGAGAGCCCGCTCGGCGCGCTGCATATCTTCAAGGGCATTGCCGAGGCGACCAAATTCTGCGCGCAGGGCAATGGCCCACAAATCTTCGGTTATACCGCCAAGTTCATCTATTTCCCGTGCCGTTTGTAGGCGGCGATAAATATTGCGAAGCCCCATATAAACGCTTGGGTCTTCAAACACGCCGACCGGTTTATCCGTAATGGCTTCGAGTAATAATGCGGCGCGTTTTACGTCCTTTGGGGCACGGTCAATAGCCAGATCAGGCCTGTCGACTGCAAAGAGAGATTTATCGTCCGGTTTGATTTTTGGTTGTTTGGGAGTGGGCGCATAAGTGCGAATTCCCGCTTCTGTACCCGTTAACATAAGCTGTCGTTGTTCGGCCACCGCCTTTGCCAGTGGCTCGACAAATATTTTATCTGGCACGACGAAATCGTACATAGCGGTCGATCCGACCTGGCGTTTACCGTCTACGGCTAACAAACGACCCTGTACTTTTTTGCCGGCCCATTTATGTTTGGTCAGATCAACACCGCCTGGCTCTTTGGCGGCAGAGCGCACAGACGTGCCGGGTAGTGTAATATTGATTTGCTCGGTGTTGTCCGGGTCGCTTTTCAAGGCCAGTGCTAGGTGTAGGCTTTCAACGCCGTAATCATCTTCTAGGGAATAGCTAAAGATTAAGCGGTCACGTTTACCCGCGTCCGGTGCTTCGTCGAACCTGACCAAGGGGAACCGGTCTTTATTAACGTTAAGGGCCCATATTTTTTCGGCCTGCCCAATGCGGTAACTGGCAATTACGCCTTTATTTACGATGGCTCTGGCCTCGAAGCTTTGCGGCCCGAGACGTTTTGCGGTTATACGTCTTGTGCGGTTGCCTTCGCGTAAGATGAGGCGCGGCGCGGTTTTTACACCGGATATGCGGGCGACAAATTCCGAGCCTTCCGGTGCATCCATGCTCAATTGTTCCTTGAAATAGCTGGGCGGGCGTCCCGTATATTCAGGCGGATCGATCCAGGCTTCGTAGTGGGCATTGTTAGCCGACATGCCGTAAATCCAGCCCGGTGTCAGGCTAGCCCGCAAGCGTTCATAATTATCACCTGCACCGACCATAAAGGCCAGCATCAACAGCGTTGGTGTGGCAATACGCAGAAAATACTTATCCATGGGTGCAAGTGTCGGGCGCAAGGAAGATGTGCCGGCACGCTGTATTTGTATTTGCGCACGTGCCAGATGATTTTGCCATGCAGGATCAGATTTGTCATTGAGCGCAGGAGTGTCGATCAATGTGTCCAGAGGCCTGTGGGATAATCCGCTATCGAGTTCAACCCTGCGCTTTGCTTGTGAGCGCGTGGGCAGTAATTTGCGCCGCGTAGCCAATACGCTTTTAAAGGCGAAATAAACCGCAATGCTGAGACCGATTAAACGCCAAGGATCACCAAATCTTTGCCATACACCAAATGCCGCCAAGGTAGTAAACAGGAGCACAAATAATGCACCAAGTGCCAAAATAGGCGCATAGGTCTCCCACAATAAATGACGGTAGGCGCGCTTGGTCAAGCGGCTAGCGCGTTTTGTCAATATATTGTGTGTCGGGCGTCGGTCCATATTGCCTTTATAAGCCATATTTGCAAATAAGGTGCAATAAAATCATTAAAACTTCGCGAGGTTACGCAAACCCAGTTTAAGCAATTTCTAGCGCAATTGCCGTGGCTTCGCCGCCGCCTATACACAAGCTTGCGATACCCTTTTTCAACCTCCGTTTTTCCATAGCCGCAATCAAGGTTGCCATAATACGGGCACCTGATGCGCCGATAGGGTGACCAAGTACACAAGCGCCGCCGTTTACATTGACCTTGTCGTGGTCGAGCTTCAAGTCGCGCATGGCAATCATGGGGACAACGGCAAAGGCTTCGTTGATTTCCCACAGATCAACATCACCTGTTTCCCAGCCAGCTTTGGCGAGACATTTTTCCATAGCCTTTACAGGTGCGGTCGTGAAATATTGCGGTTCGTGAGCGTGGGCGGCGTGAGCTTTAATCTCGGCCAAAATTTTGACGCCGCGTTTTTCGGCTTCGGATTTGCGCATCAAGACAAGCGCCGCTGCGCCGTCATTGATGGAACTGGCATTAGCGGCCGTAACCGTGCCGTCTTTGCTGAATACGGGGCGCAGGTTCGGAATTTTTTCAGGCCGCGCACCTTCAGGACCCGCATCCGCGCTAACAACTATATCGCCTTTGCGGCCCCTTACAGTGACAGGGGTTATTTCGCGGTCAAAATCTCCGTCCTTTGCGGCGCGTCTGGCTCGCATAACGGATTCGATGGCATAAATATCCTGATCTTCGCGGGTAAATTGGTATTCTTGCGCGATCATGTCGGCGTAAACGCCCATGGGTTTATGGTCATAAGCATCGGTCAATCCGTCGTGCATCATGGTGTCGATCATGACGCCATTGCCCATTCTATATCCTGAACGTGCTTTTGGCAGAACATAAGGCGCGGCCGTCATGTTCTCCATGCCGCCGGCGACAATGATATCAGCAGAGCCAGCCTTAATGGTATCGTGGGCCATGATGGCGGCTTGCATGGCAGAGCCGCACATTTTGTTGATGGTTGTGGCTTCACATGAAAGCTCAAGTCCGGCTTTTATTGCGGCTTGGCGCGCCGGGGCTTGTCCTTGTCCGGCGGGGAGGACACAGCCCATAATGATTTGTTCTACGTCCGCGCTATCCACACCGCTTTCTGCCAGGGCGGCTTTCACGGCGGCGGCACCTAATTCTGGTGCAGACACTGTGCTAAAAGCACCTTGGAATGCAGCCATAGGCGTGCGGGCGAGACCAACAATAACGACTGGGTCAGAAGAAGAGGGCATAATGTTTTCCGTTCAAGTTCAGTTTGGTAAGATTATAGTTCGCGCCAATATATTCCAGTGGGTAAAGATTGCAATGCGGCGTTTAGCCTTAAACCATAATAATCTGCGCGCATAATTTCGTGCATTAGAAATTAGGCAGGGGAATATGCTCGGCCACGGGAGCCGTTTTTCGGGTTTTAAGTTGAAGCTTTTATCGAGGTCTAATTTGGCCGCAAATAGACGATCCATAGCCCTGCGTGCAAACGCGTAATGGGCGCACGCCACCAACCGTGGTCATAGCAGACCAACAGTGCCCGGCGGCGCAACACGGAACCGCTAGCGCGGATACGGTACAAACACACCCGCCCAAGCGTTGATATTCGGCTCATGCGCTCAAGAAATTGCGTAGGTGATAAACCGCGCGGCAAGAGAGTGCGGTAAGGTGTTACATTGCGTGCAGGTGGCACTGGATGTGTTTTCATCCGGCGATATTGGCGACGATATCGCCGATTGATCTTTGACCAATGTAAAGGTTGCGCATCAAAATGGGCTGGGCGTAATTCTGGGCAATAGGCGACAAGCCAGTTTCTCAACAACCATAAAAAAGGTAACAGCATCCAAGGCACATGTGTGGCGCTTTGCTCTGTTTCGGTTAGATGATATGTAGACGCATAAGAATTCATCCCTAAACAATACAAGCAAACCAAAAGCCGTGGAGTAATTGTTGAAAACGTAGGTTTTATTGGGGTTCTGGCTGGGAAATTATAGTGGAAAAGGTTTTGGGGTATTCTCTTCTTTTCTGTTGAGCCTGTTGCCCGTCCTTTGGAGGGGAAAACGGCTCCACCTTTGGGATCTTACAATGGGTACCGTTTTCAACGGTATGAGCGGGTGGGAAAGGAAGCGCGAGTTTACGCCGCCGACACAATCCAGCCGCCGCCTAGAACGCGCGACGGCGTATCTGCATCATAGAACACGCAGGCTTGGCCGGGGGCTATGCCTTCTTCTGGTTCCGCCAAATCTACAACGATTTCATTTGCCCCCGAAACTTTAATGGCAGTGAATTTTGCGGGGACGGGCGGGCGCATGGAGCGGGTTTTTACCAATATTTTCTGCCCGTCCAAGGCCTGTTCGAACAGGCTTGCTCCGAGCCAGTTGACGTCTTTGAAATATATGCGGGTCTTTTCAAGCCGTTTTCTAGGCCCGACAATGACTTGTTTTTTGGCGGCGTCCAACCGTAGCACATAGAGCGGGTCTTGGCCGCTGCCGTCTGGGATGTTCAGGCCGCGTCTTTGCCCAATAGTATAATGCATAATGCCTTCGTGGGTGCCGAGCACCGTACCGTCCACATGCATAACCGCGCCGGCACCGGCAGCATCCGGGCGTAGTTTCTTAATCACGTCGGTATATTTTCCGGTCGGCACGAAACAGATATCCTGACTATCGGGTTTGGCGGCAATGGAGAGGCCAAGTTCGGCCGCTAATTTACGGGTTTCGGCTTTATCATATCCGCCCAAAGGAAAGCGTAGAAAGTCCAACTGCTCCCCAGTGGTGGTGAACAGGAAATATGACTGGTCTTTGGTATTATCGACGGCGCGGTGCAGTTCTGCACCAAACTCTCCATCCAGGCGGCGTACATAATGGCCCGTCGCCATACAATCCGCGCCTAAATCTTTGGCGACCGCTAACAAATCACGAAATTTGACGGTCTGGTTGCAGCGTACACACGGAATAGGGGTTGCACCCTTAAGATAAGTATTGGCGAAGTCGTCCATGACCGCGTCTGAAAATTTGCTTTCATAGTCGAGCACATAATGGGGAAAACCGCACATTTCGGCCACGCGCTTGGCATCATAGATATCCTGACCCGAGCAACAGGCCTTGGCCTTTTGAACTGCGGCGCCGTGATCATAGAGCTGTAATGTGATACCGATGACCTCATAGCCTTGTTTAGCGAGCAGGGCTGCACAAACGGAGCTATCCACGCCGCCGGACATAGCCACAACTACACGTGTATCCGCACAAGGCTTCGCGAACCCTAATGTATTTAAGGCTTGAGTTGTATTTTTATTCTGGGTTTGGCTCACAGTTTTGGTCATGGGCGTCTAAATAGGGGGCATGTGTTCATAAGTCGAGGTGCGAAGGTACATTTCTTTTGGGTAAATGTTAATAATTGGCCACAAAAAAATACAATAGAATCAAAACCTTATAAAAATCGCAAGTATTTCTTAACACTATTTCTTGGTGTTAACCTTTGTAAACATTTGTTTTTATTGTGTTTTTTTGGCGCCTGTTAGGGTGTTTTTAATAAACTGGCGCTACAACGACACCATAAGAAAACACGGGGGCCCACGTAATCACACAAAGGGTCAAAAACAGTGGTGAATAAGAATGATTAGAGAGAATGTTGTAATTGGACCGGAAGGCACCCCGCTGACGCTGGCTGACCTACCTAAACCCGATACAGTACGGTGGGTTATACGGCGTAAAGCCGAAGTGGTTGCTGCGGTACGCGGCGGTTTGTTGACACTGGACGGTGCTTGTGATCGTTATGGTTTGTCATCTGAAGAATTTTTATCCTGGCAGAGGTCTATTGAATCCCACGGGATTTCCGGTCTGCGAACCACGCGGATACAAACTTACCGTTAGTCTGGCTTACCGTTAGTCTGGCTTACCGTTAATCTGGCCGCTAGAACGGCTAGCTCAAACAAATTAGACCACCGCCTAAGCGCAAGCGAGCGGTGGTTTTTTATTGCCTAAATCTTTGATATATTTAACTAATTTTACTCGTTTTAGTATTTATTTAAAGTTTTAGGGCTAGCGTGTTTCCATAATAAAAGCACAAAATGTGCATGATAATTAGGTGGAAATATATGTCCAATATGAACAACCGGCCCGGGGGCCGGCTGATACCCGTATTTGCGGTTGATGATGGTCTGTGGAGTGCGGATATGGTTCTTGCGTTGTCAAAAACGGCAGCTGCGCGCGGGGAAACCGTATTGATGCTCGACCAAATGGGTGGGCGCTTGATGGACAAGGCCGGGATTGTGGTTGGTGCCACTTTGGCAGATGTCTTGGACGGAACCTATAACATGTCTGATGCTAAATATATCAACCATAATGAGCATTTTACCGCGGTCAGTACAGGTGGTGCTGATCTGGATATATTATTGGGCTCTTTGGCGGCAATGTCTCTAAGCTATGACTGGGTCTTTATTGGAGCGAGACCGGGCTGTACGCCGGCGCATGTTAGATTGGCGGGCGCCGCCGATGCAGCGCTTGTCATGTATGACAGTTGCGGGGATAAATTTATGCGGGCTTATTGGATGTTCGATGCTATTCGCACTCGTGTGCCGAGATTTGATCCGTTGATGATTGCGCAGGTTAGCCAGGGAAGTAACGAGTCTGAGGGGTTTGAAACTTTTGACCTTTTGGCGGGTACGGTACGTGATTTTCTGGGCGCAGCCCCGGCGCTCGGCGGTATTTTGGAAAGCCAGCAATCTGCTGTGGACTTGGCTCCGGTATTGCTGGAAGCCTTGCGCTATGACAGCAATGTTCTACAAAAAACGGCCACTGCATAAGCTTACGAACTTGTAATCATAAACAGCGACGGAATTTTCTCCCAAAGGCGTTTAACCTGCATAAACACCAAAAAGGAGACTTGAATGTCAAAATTATTTACCCGGATATTAACTTCAACAGCCATACTTTCTACCATTAGCGTCTCGGCTTTTGCCGGTAGCCCAATGCTGGAAAAAGTGGACACCAATAAAGACGGCCTTATTCAAAAATCGGAATTTACTGCCCACGGCGATCAAAAATTTGCTAAAGCGGATGCGGACGGTAATGGTCTGGTGACCAAGGAAGAGCGTAAAGCTGCTAAAAAACAAAAGCAGGATGCCCGTGCCTTGAAAAAATTTGCCAAAGCCGATAGCAATGGCGACGGCTTGGTTTCCGAAGCAGAATTTATGGCTGCCCGCGCTGCCCGTGCGGAGAAGATGAAACAAAAACTTGACGTAAATGGTGACGGAAAAGTGGACAAAGAAGATAAAAAAGCCCGCAAAGAAAAGCACATGAAAATGCATAAAAAAATGTCTGATAAAAAGTCAGAAGATATGCATAAAAAAATGCATAAAAAGATGAAAGACAAGAAAGAAAAACATGCTGGCAAGCGTCCAAAAATTGATACGAACGGCGATGGCTCTATTGATTTGGCCGAACATCAAGCCGCAGTTTTAGCCCGTTTTGAGCGTATGGATAAAGATGCAGACGGCGTACTGAGTGCAGACGAGCAAAAAGCTTTAAAAGGTAAACGCGGCAAGCGCGGCAAATATGGCAAGTATAAGGGTAAAAAACAGTATGGCCAAAAATAACATGGTATGCGCCAGTAAATAGTGTATCCTTGGGCAATGACAGCAGACCCCTCCCCCTCCCCTTTACGAAAAAGGGAATTGCCCAGCAGGATATATTATGAACGGCACAGATTCTGCAGCCGGATCTCATGATCCCCCAAGCTCTATCAAGACCCTTGATAAGGTTGATCCGGATGCAGATATTTTACTAGACCTAGCGCGCGGGATGCCCTCCGCGCTCGGTGTTTTGATGGAGCGACACTTAAAGGCGGTAAAATCAACGGCCCACTATATGCTAGGGGACGAGATGATGGCTGAAGATATAGCGCAAGACGTGTTTTTAAAAGCATGGAAACACGCCCCCAACTGGCAACCGGGCAAGGCCAAATTCTCGACATGGTTGCACCGGGTCACGCGAAACTTATGTTATGATCGATTGCGCAAGAAAAATGAAATTTATTCAAATGCTGTGCCGGACATGATGGATGGCAACCCCCAGGCGGCGCAGATATTGCAGGAACGCCAGAACCACAGTGCGCAAAAATCAAAGATTGAACACGCGCTGGCAAATCTGCCTGAACGCCAACGCATGGCGATTACTTTGTGCCATTACCGGGAATTATCACAATTTGAAGCGGCAGATATCATGGAAATTGGTGTGCGCGCCTATGAAAGTTTGTTGGCCCGGGCGCGTAAGAATTTAAAAGAACAATTACAAAGCCACAAATCAGAGTTATTGGAGAGCTGATATGTCAAAATTAAATACATCCAGAGTGCGAGAGCTCATCTGCTCTTACGGCGCAAACCCTATGCGCTGGCCAGAAACGGAGCGGCAGGCGGGTCGCGCCTGGCTTGAGGGTAATCCAGCTGTTGCACAAAAATTATTGGCAGGTGCACTTGTGTTGGACCAGGCTTTAGATACGGCGCATGCGCCAACGGGCGATACGGTGTTGTTGCAAGCCCGAATATTGAGAGTAGCAAAAAATACGGTTCAAGACAATACCGGCCATCAGTTAGCCGCGAATGACACTACTCCAACTGTATTGTCTACATGGAAAACGGCTGCCGCAGTTTTGGTGCTGACCGCAGGTATGGGGTTTGGTATCGGACAAGCGGCGGCAGACACATCCTACGCGTCCGCAGAAGCTCTTTTGTCTATGAGCATGCAAAGCGGTTATGTTGAAGCCGATTTATATGGAGACGAGCTATGAGCACGGAACCGGCCACCCATAAAATAAAAAACACCTGGATAGCCCTGCTCGTTTCTATTGTGGTTAACGGCTTATTGCTGGGGCTCCTTTGGTCAAATCATGTTAAGCATCGGTCATATCGTGCTAATTTGCCGCAGCCCCAAAACACAATGAAAGCTTTGCCAAATAACCCGCGTCACCTTGTTCGTTCGCTTTCCCCTGAGAGACACAAACAGGTTATGACCACAGCAATGGAAAATTTGAAACTAAAGGGAGAGAGCCGTCCGCGTAAATTGTTCAAACAGTTGCGACAAGCAAAGTTAAAAACTATTAACCTATTAGGTGCGGAAGAACTCGATATGGCCGCAATAGAAAAATCACTGACAGACATCCGCACAATCAATCAAAAACTGGCTATTTCTGGCGATGCAATCATGATTGAAGTGCTAGGCCAACTCACGCCAGAAGAACGTAAGGCTGCTTCAAAAACCATACAAAAACGCAAAACCATGGGCGAACGCAAACCAAATCGCCATTAGGTTCTTGTTTGTTTTTATGCTCCATACAGGGGGGTGCTACGTATGTTTGTGGGAATAGCTAGACTATTTACTGATGTGGTGAAAAAACAGTGTACGTGCGGTTTCAACTGTTGATACCCATTACATGCGGGCTTATAAGACGAGCTGGTTATAGGCGGAAAGTTCATGAATATACACGAATATCAAGGCAAGGCAGTTCTTAAATCTATCGGCGCTCCGGTGTCTAAGGGTGTAGCCATATTTAGCGCGGGCGAGGCGGAAGCTGCGGCTAAACAATTAGGCGGGCCGCTATGGGTAGTGAAATCACAAATCCATGCTGGTGGGCGCGGCAAGGGAAAATTTATTGAACAAGGCGCCGGCGAAGCGGGCGGCGTGCGTCTCGCCTGGTCTGTTGATGAGGTTGTCGAGAACGCCAAGCAAATGCTCGGCGCACATTTGGTCACCGCGCAAACAGGCCCAGGCGGCAAGCAAGTTAACCGGTTATATATTGAACACGGCTCGGACATTGAGAAAGAGTTTTACCTATCCTTGCTTATTAACCGCGAAACATCTCGCGTGTCTTTTGTGGCATCGACCGAAGGCGGCATGGACATTGAAGCCGTTGCCCATGATACACCTGAAAAAATCATCACATTCGATATTGATCCGGCCACTGGATTTATGCCCCACCACGGGCGAACACTGGCGCGAGCCCTTAAACTATCGGGCGATCTTGCCAAGCAAGCAAATAAACTTGGCCGCACACTTTATAATGGTTTTTTGGCCAAAGACATGGCCATGCTGGAGATAAACCCGCTCATTGTTACCAAAGATGCCAAACTACACTGTCTTGATGCCAAGATCAGTTTTGACGGCAATGCCCTGTTTAGGCATCCCGACATCAAAGATTTACGCGATGTCACCGAAGAAGACGAAAAAGAAGTGGCGGCGGCGGATTTCGGGCTGTCCTATATTGCGCTGGACGGTACCATTGGCTGTATGGTCAACGGTGCAGGTCTGGCGATGTCGACCATGGATATTATTAAACTGTACGGTGAAGAGCCTGCCAATTTCCTTGACGTTGGCGGCGGCGCGACCACGGAAAACATCATTCAGGCCTTTAAAATCATCACGTCGGACGAAAACGTCAAAGGCATACTCGTCAATATTTTTGGCGGCATTATGAAGTGCGATGTCATCGCCCAGGGTATTGTTACGGCGGTCAACGAGGTTGGTCTTAAGGTTCCGCTCGTCGTGCGGCTTGAAGGTACCAATGTCGCCAAAGGCAAAGCCATCATTAATGAGAGCGATGTCGACGTCATCGCTGCAGACGACCTAGACGATGCCGCCCAAAAAATCGTAGCCGCGGTACGGAGGTAAGTGCGTGCGCTTGCTGGTTGGCATATTGGCATTCATCTCGGCTGCACTTTTCAGTGTTAATGTTTCTGCCGATTCGAAGTCTAAACCTGCCGCCTCTGGCGTTTGGCAATTAAGCTGCTTAAACGCCTATCAAAATATTGTCTCGACTATGAACCCAGACTGGATTCCAGAACAGTTGAAAAATGGATTTGAGGTTATGGAGACTACAAAAGAGGTTCGCCTAACAGGCTCTCCAACCGTGCCGTGGCTGACTATTTATAATAAAGACCTAAAGCCTATCTACCACGCCGTTGGTTTTAACAGCCGCTCGGATGCGCTTTGGCAATTGGTAATAGATCAAAACGTGCCGACAGAATTCGCGCCCAAACTTTACGAAACCGAGCCTTATACGGGTGTACGTGCCGTAGATTTGCCGGACGCCGATTTTACCTTTGTCGAGTATTTTGCAAGTTGGTGCACCAATTGTAAATTAGTGCAAGGAGCAATGGCAGACTTCATTGCTGAGCGCCCGAACTTAAATATAAACCACGTCCAGATCGAAGCTGATACGGCTAAAATGCAAAAGAAAAAATACACATCTCAAACCTGCCCCGTCACAATTTAGGAACCGAAAAACTATGTCAATTTTAATCAACAAACACACCAAAGTTATTACCCAAGGCATGACCGGAAAGACCGGGACATTTCACACCGAGCAGGCTTTGGAATACGGCACCCAGATGGTCGCGGGTGTGACACCGGGTAAGGGCGGGACGACCCATTTGGGACTACCGAACTATAACACTGTGGCCGAAGCCAAAGCGGTTACGGGGGCGACGGCGACCGTCGTTTACGTGCCGCCGCCTTTTGCGGCGGACGGAATTTTAGAGGCTATTGACGCAGAAATTGAACTTATTGTTGCTATTACCGAGGGCGTGCCTGTACGCGATATGGTCGCGGTTAAGCGGGCATTGTGCGGTTCTAAATCACGCCTTATTGGCCCAAATTGCCCAGGTGTCTTGACCCCAAATGAATGCAAGATCGGGATTATGCCCGGCAAGATATTTAAAAAAGGTTCTGTCGGTGTTGTCTCGCGCTCGGGGACTTTGACCTATGAGGCCGTCTACCAAACCACACAGGTTGGTCTTGGCCAAACCACTGCAGTTGGTATTGGCGGCGATCCCGTAAACGGCACCAATTTTATAGATGTGCTGGATTTATTCTTGGACGACGACGATACCAAATCCATTATTATGATCGGCGAAATCGGTGGTTCTGCCGAAGAAGAAGCGGCGGAATATCTGGCCCATCAAGCGAAGCAAGGCCGCTTTAAGCCCACGGTCGGGTTTATCGCTGGGCGCACGGCACCACCGGGGCGCACAATGGGTCATGCGGGCGCGATTGTCTCGGGCGGCAAAGGCGGTGCAGAAGACAAGATAGAAGCACTGCAAGCGGCAGGCGTAACGGTTTCCCCGTCTCCTGCCAAGCTCGGTGTGACATTAATGGACGTTTTGAACGGCTAAAATTGAACGGATAGTTATAATGGGTGATAAATCTCGCTCCCAAATTAATCAGGATTTTCTGGATACGGGCTATCTGGACGGTGCCAATGCGGCCTATCTTGAGAAGATGCAGGCCAAATATATGGCTGATCCGAATTCTGTAGATGCAAGTTGGCGCACTTATTTCGGTGCGCTCGGAGAGGATGCGAATAGTGCAATTAAAAATGCCGATGGTCCAAGTTGGGAGAGGGGTGATTGGCCCCAAGAGCCTAAAGGCGATATCACCGAAGCGCTTACCGGTTTTTCGGCTGACCATGCCTTAGAAGCTGACCTCGCTGACAAAATCCAAAAGACGGCCCCTGCTGCCGGTACAGCTGATATAAGGCGTGCGACCAAGGATAGCCTTCGGGCGTTAATGTTGATCCGGGCATACCGGATGCGCGGGCATTTAATCGCTGAGCTTGATCCGCTTGGTATGATGCCGCGTGTGCCCCATCCTGATTTGGAGCCCGCTAGTTACGGCTTTGGGGAAGCTGATTATGACAGACCTATCTTTATTGATGGCGTGTTCGGACTTGAGAGTGCGAATTTACGTGAAATCCTCGCGGTATTAACCCGTACATATTGTTCGACATTTGGTGTGCAATATATGCATGTTTCGGACCCGACGGAAAAATCATGGCTACAAGACCGTATTGAAGGCCCGGATAAGGAGATCAGCTTTTCACCAGAAGGTCGCAAAGCTATTTTACAAAAATTGATCGAAGCCCAAGCCTTTGAAGATATTCTCCAGCGCCGTTACCCCGGCACTAAACGCTTTGGACTGGACGGCGGGGAGAGCCTTATTCCTGCCCTGGAGCAGATCATTAAACGCGGTGGTGCGCTCGGCCTTAAGGACATCAATTTTGGCATGCCGCACCGGGGTCGCCTGAATGTTTTGGCTGCTGTAATGGCAAAACCATATAGAGCGATTTTTTATGAATTTCTCGGCGGGGTTAGCTCCGGCGCGGAAGATTTTGGCTCCGGTGATGTAAAATATCATCTGGGCGCATCCAGTGACCGCGCCTTTGACGGCAATGAAGTGCATCTTTCCCTCGCGCCCAATCCGTCCCATTTAGAAGCCGTGAACCCTGTTGTCATTGGCAAGGCGCGCGCCAAACAACAGCTTTTCTCCGGCAGTTACGAAAACCCCGACCACAAAGCCGTCACCGCCGTACTTTTGCACGGCGATGCCGCCTTTGCCGGCCAAGGCGTGGTGTCGGAATGTCTCGGCATGTCGGCCATTGAGGGTTATACCATCGGTGGCACTATTCATGTGGTGGTCAATAACCAGATCGGCTTTACCACTGCGCCGTACTTTTCGCGCTCTACTCCCTACCCGACTGACGTGGCCATGATGGTGGAAACTCCGATCTTTCACGTTAACGGCGACGACCCCGAAGCTGTGGTATTTGCGGCGCGGGTAGCCACAGAATACCGTCAGAAATTTGGCAAGGATGTGGTGGTCGATCTAATTTGCTATCGCCGTTACGGCCATAATGAGGGCGATGACCCCAGCTTTACCCAACCGCTTATGTATAAAATCATCAAGGGTAAGAAATCCACCCGCGATATTTATGGGCAGCATCTAGTTGACATCGGCACCATTACAGAAGCCGAGTTTGCGGCAATGAAAGATGATTTTGCCGCCTTTATTGAAACCGAGTTCGAGACGGCGGAAAGTTACACCGCTAAAGCCCCTGATTGGCTCGACGGAGTTTGGTCGGGCATTCAATTGCCGGACGATGATGTTAAGCGCCGGGGCAATAAACAGCTGGCAGTTCGCACCTTGAAAATCATTGGCAAAAAGCTAACCGAATATCCGGACGATATTAAAATCCACCGCACCTTGAAAAAATTGATAGCGACCCGGCGCAAAAAGATTGAAACTGGCCAGACTATTGACTGGGCATTGGCAGAACATCTGGCCTTTGCGTCTTTGTTGTTTGAAGGTCATCCGGTAAGATTAAGCGGGCAAGACTGTGGGCGCGGTACTTTTTCCCAGCGCCATTCCCACATTATTGACCAGGAAACCGAAGAACGCTTCACGCCCCTGAACAATATCCGCGACGGCCAGGCCTGTTATCAGGTGCTGGACTCCATGCTTAGCGAATATGCGGTGCTTGGGTTTGATTATGGTTTTTCCCAAACTCGCCCAAACACTCTGACCATATGGGAAGCGCAATTTGGTGATTTTGCCAATGGGGCGCAGATTGTGATGGACCAATTTATCTCGTCGGCCGAGCAAAAATGGTTGCGCATGTCCGGCCTGGTTATGTTGTTGCCCCATGGTTATGAAGGTCAGGGGCCGGAGCATTCATCGGCTCGGTTGGAACGGTATTTGCAAATGTGTGCACAGGACAATATGCAAGTGTGTATCCCGACGACCCCGGCTAATTATTTTCATGTCCTGCGTCGGCAAGTCCACCGCGATTTTCGTAAGCCTTTGATTGTCATGACGCCTAAATCCTTACTACGGCACAAGCGTTGCGTCTCAAATTTGATTGAGATGGGTCACGACACATTTTTCCACCGTGTGCTGTGGGATGATGCTCAGAATAGACCACGGGACGGCGAACTAGTTTTACAAAAGGACGTGGATATCAAGCGGGTGATTTTGTGTTCCGGCAAGGTGTATTACGATTTGTTTGAACACCGCGAAAATTTGAAGCGGGACGACGTTTATATTTTGCGTATCGAGCAATTATTCCCCTATCCCGAAGACGCGTTGATTGAGGAATTAAAACGTTTCAAGAAGTCCGAAATTATCTGGGTGCAAGAAGAACCGCAAAACATGGGGGCCTGGGCCTATATTCGCGGCTTCTTGGAGCAGACATTCGAGAAAATCGGCACCAAAACCAAATTAGTACGCTATGTAGGCCGTCAAGCCAGCGCCTCGACAGCCACCGGCATCGCCGCTAAACACAAGGCCGAACAACAGGCTATTCTCGACGAAGCTTTTGATTAGAGAACGGAGGGTGAAATGAATAAGAGTACCGAGCAAAGCGAGGCAAGGGCGACCGCCCGTCGGCGCACATTTATATTTCCCTGTCGGGCTTTTGGGCCCTCCTCGCCTCTTGTGCCCCGTGCCCGCGCAGGCGTGTGCTCTTGCGCACTGCCGCGAGCGATATAAAAAGGAATAAACCATGATTGATATTAAAATACCAAATGTTGGCGAAAGCGTTGCCGAAGTGACCGTCGCGGTTTGGATGAAGGGGGTCGGTGATGCGGTTAAAAAAGACGAACCGATTGTCGAGCTGGAAACCGATAAAGCCGCCCAGGAATTGGTGGCACCCGAGGACGGTGTGCTCGCGGAAATATTGGTGCAAGAAGGTGAAAATGCTGAAATCGGCGTGATAATAGCAAAATTAAAACCGGGTAAAGTGGAAGTAGGCACGGAGCCTGTTACTACACCATCTGCCAAATCTGAAACGCCAAAAGCAAGTGGTGACAAAGACCCCATTACTAAAGACCCAATGCCGTCCGCGAAACGTGTGATTGCTGAAAAGGGTTTGGACGCTGGTTCTATTACAGGCACGGGCAAGGACGGGCGGATTACCAAGGGCGATGCGCTCAAAGCAAAAAAGCCTGTATCAGTACCAACCCCATCTTCTCCGCGCACTACTGGGCTGGGCCCCACTGAAACAAGAGAAGAACGCGTGCGTATGTCGCGCCTGCGCCAAACCATTGCCCGCCGCCTCAAAGATGCACAAAATACGGCTGCCATGTTGACCACCTATAATGAGGTGGACATGACCGAGATCATGGAGATGCGCAAAAAATATAAGCAGGTGTTTATCGACAAGCACGACGTCAAATTAGGCTTTATGAGTTTCTTTATCAAAGCGTGCTGCACGGCCTTGAAGGATGTGCCCAGCGTCAACGCCGAAATTGATGGCACCGATATTATCTATAAAAATTATTATGATATGTCTGTCGCTGTAGGCACCGACAAAGGCCTTGTGGTTCCTGTGCTTAGGGACGCCGACCAGCTTTCTATGGCCGGCATTGAAAAGGGCCTCGGGGCATTGGCTAAAAAGGCCAGGGACGGCGATTTGTCCATGGATGATATGAGCGGCGGCACATTCACCTTGTCTAATGGTGGTGTCTATGGCTCGCTGATGTCATCGCCAATTTTAAATCCGCCGCAATCCGGTATTCTCGGCATGCATAAAATCGAAAAACGCGCTGTGGTCATTAACGACGAAATCGTCATCCGCCCCATGATGTATCTGGCGCTTTCCTACGACCACCGCATTGTGGACGGCAAGGGTGCGGTGACATTCTTGGTGCGGGTAAAAGAATGCCTAGAAGACCCAGAGAGAATGTTGCTGGATTTGTAGGGTTTTCCTTGCGAAAGGAAAGCATGAAAGAAGAAGTACCTAACCCATCAAAAGCGCCTTAACGGCTGCTCCGGCTTTGCCCATGTCCATACGGCCTGCGTATTCGGACTTGAGCTTGCCCATGATTTTGCCCATGTCTTTGAGGCATGTAGCGTTAATTTCATTGACGGCTTTTTTTACGGCTGCGTCTAATTCTGCGTCGCTTAGAGATGTTGGCATATAGGTTTTGATGATTTCAATTTCGCCGCGTTCCCGCTCGGCCAGCTCTGGGCGACCATTTTCGTCGTATATATTTGCGCTTTCGGTGCGTTGCTTAACCATTTTGGCTAACAATGATAAGATTTCAGCGTCATCAATCCCGTCAGGATTATCAGTAGCCCGTGCCGCAATATCGCGGTCTTTAACCGCCGCATTGACCAGCCGCAAAGTCGACAAAGTCAACTTATCTTGCGCTTTCATAGCCGTCTTGATACCGTCCGTAATGTCTGTTCTTAAGCTCATATCCGTATCCATAATTCTTTGAAGTGGGGCTTATAGCCGTTAATTCACACTTGTGCACCTAAAATTTCTTGACCCTTACCGCGCACCTGCCTAAATCAGGGAAAGCCTAGCTTGTACATAGATTCTATGCGTAGTCTAAGCAGTGGGCCGAAAAAGCAGGTGTGTATGAACGACCAAAGAAAAAATCAAGCGCCAATAATGAAAAAACCCACAGGGGTATTGGTGTTGGCAAGCGGTGAAGTGTTTTACGGCACAGGCGCGGGCATAGTCGGCGACGCGCTCGGCGAGGTTTGTTTTAACACTGCTATGACCGGCTATCAGGAAATTTTGACAGATCCGTCTTACGCCCAGCAAATTATCCTGTTCACCTTCCCCCATATTGGCAATACGGGTACCAATAGTGAAGACGAAGAAGCCGCATGCGAGGCCGCTAGAACGGCCGCTTGTGGGGCTATCTTTCGCGAGAATATAACCAAACCTTCTAATTACCGTGCAGAGGCACATTTACAGGATTGGCTGAAGGCTCGCGGGATTATCGGCCTCAGCGGCATAGATACGCGCGCACTCACATCCCATATCCGCAGGGACGGTATGCCGAGCGGCGTTATAGCTCATGCCCCGGACGGTGTGTTTGATATAGATGCCTTAACCGCCAAAGCCCGCGCATGGAACGGATTGGAAAATACGGATTTGGCCAAAGATGTCGGTACCAAAGACGATTTTGGCTGGAACGAAACTGGGTGGAAATGGCCGGACGGTTTTGGAAAACTGAAAAGGGCAGCAAAACACGTGGTGGTGATAGATTATGGCACCAAGCGTAATATCTTGCGCTGTCTAGCAGACGCCGGCATTCGGTCTACCGTGGTGCCAGCCACTATGTCCGCCGCAGACATTCTAGCCCACCAGCCTGACGGCATTGTCCTGTCCAACGGCCCCGGCGATCCTGCGGCTACGGGTGCATATGCCATCCCCATTGTCCAGGAATTGATCAAAAGCGAAATCCCCGTATTCGGTATTTGTCTGGGGCACCAGATCATGGCTTTGGCGCTCGGGGCTAAAACCATAAAAATGCCGCAAGGCCATCACGGTGCCAACCATCCGGTTATGGACTTCGGAACAGGAAAAGTAGAAATCGTTTCCATGAACCACGGCTTTGCCGTCGACGGCGAGAGCTTACCCGACGGGGTCGTCGAAACCCACAAATCATTGTTCGACGGTAGCAATTGCGGACTAAGCCTCAAAGACCGTCCAGTGTTTTCCGTTCAACATCACCCGGAAGCCAGCCCAGGCCCGAGGGACAGTTTTTATATATTCGAGCGTTTTGCGGACCACCTATAATTGGCAACTATAAATGCCAATTGTAATTGACTACCTTGAAATTTAGTTCTGTGTGATATTGAGTTCTCTGAGTTTGACCACGGCATGGAAAAAGCTGATTTTATAGGTCATTTTCACAGGGATATACAGGCCGACAGCATTATTTTTTGTCAGATAGATAACCACGGGTGCGCTAACCTCTTCTTCGCTGGGTAGGTCTTCCGGATCAAACCCCGATACTGGGACATAGTAGACTTTACATCTAATGGTTTCGCCTTTGAACCCCTTTTGCTTGATTTTTTTGGATCCAGCCAGTTCCATGCGCAACAAATAATGTTGTTTGGAATCGAACACGGGCACACTGCCTGTGCAAGGCTCGTCTGTGAACTTAAAGCCGCGCATGGCCATGTTTAGAACGGCGGTAAGAACATCGTCACTTTCAAACCGTTGTTTTTTGGTTGCGGGCGGTTTGCCTTGAGAGCCAAGCCGCGGTACGATGGAAATATCAAGGTCATTTGCGCTGTAATTCATTTCGACCCTGCGGTTTTTTTTATCAATATTTTGCTGGATGTGCTGGATGGGGCGCAAGCGGTCATCGGATATGCGGCCAGTGGTGGTTGCCCAAATTTGAAATTTCTTAAGAAAAGCGCCGACGCCAGACGTAAATAAATCGGCACGAACCGCATATGTGTCGTCGGTTAAAGTTCCCGTAACATTAACCTTTGCGATGCGCAAACCAAATACATATCCTTTTAGTTTTGCATTAATTTTTGTCGAGCCGGTTGTAGCGATCTCAACCAGTGTACCATTTTGCACTTCGCTTTGTTGGGCGGCAGATGCTATGGGTGTGCCCAGAGACAACAAGCCCAGAGACAACAAGCCCAGAGACAAGCCAAGGGATAAGCAAATTATGCCGGCAGTTGCCGCCTTCGTCCGCACCGTTTTTATATTCATCAATTTCATTTTGGCCTCCTTCAGACCGTATTTATAAGCTGATTATTATGATAGACACCTGAACATGTCAGCAAATTGCATGAATTCTTAGTAAGAAAACACAATAGAAGCGCCCAAAAATTTATGAGTAATTTGTGATTTACCCATGAATCACAAGTGCCGCACAGACATAGTTATTGCCCCATGCGCACCAATCGTCCCGGCCGCGCATCTGTCACTTCATCGTTATGGATAACCGCCTGCCCTGAAACCAAAACCGCTTTGTATCCTGTAACCGGTTGTAATAAACGTTGCCCACCTGCTGGCAAATCCTTGACCATGGTCGGGACTTCCAAATCCAAATTATTGTAATCAATAATATTGATGTCCGCTTTCAGGCCAGTTTTAATCCGGCCCCTATCATTAAGTCCCAAGAAGTCTGCAGCATCCGCGCTGAGCATTTGTACGGCGCGGGCAATGCTGATGTTTTTACTGCTACGGTCCCTTGTCCAATGGGACAACAAATAAGTCGGGAAGCTAGCATCGCAAATATATCCCACATGTGCACCGCCGTCTGTAAGGCCGGGCAGGGCAAGAGGATGGGTCATCATCGTGTGGACGGCATCATAATTCATATCGGTATAATTATAGATAGGGAAATAGATCAAAGCCTTGCCATCTTGTTCAAGCATCCAGTCATAAAGCACAGACCAAACGGACTCGCCATTGCGGGCCGCCTCGGCGGCAGCGGAGCTTTCATATCCTTGCTCATAGTCTACCTTTCCAGAACCACTCGGCGAGAGTTTGAACATTTTGCCGGCAATGTGTTCGGTCATAGCGATCATCGTGTCGGTCATGGGCGGGACGGCGGTGCCGCTACCTGCAAGCTTTACCGGTGTTTCGGCCAGCATTTTTGCTTTCAAATCCGGATCTCGCATTTTCCCTATACGGTCTTCAAACGGCAAATCTGCGATTGCGATATAGCTCGGAAATGCCATTAAAGGGTGGAAGGTAGATTGCAAACCAAGGAACAAACCAATACCGCGCGGCGCGGCTTGCAAGCGCAAATCGACGCCTTCTTTTTGTAAATTCTCGGCGCGGGCAATAATTTTGCGCCAATGATCCGGTACAAGATCGCGCTGCATCAATGTCATGCTGGCTTTGTGACCAGGAGCGGCGCGAAAATAAGTTTCCAGAATATCAAACTCTTGGTCGAATTGATCGCCGGGCCTTTCTTGGTCAAAATCATTGACCGCATGCAAGACGCCGTAATCAAGCCCGTTAAAAGCGCTGGCAATGCCGGCAAGCTCTGAAGGGTGGGCTTCACTGGTCGGGGTCCAGTCACCGTCAGAGCTACGGTGGGCGTCTGAACGTCCGGTGGAAAACCCAACCGCGCCCGCTTCTAAGGCTTCGCGGGTTAGTTTGCGCATCTCGTCAATATCTGCGTCTGTGGCTTGCTGGTCAAAAACGGCACGGTCACCCATAACGAACACACGTAAGGGGTCGTGGGGCATCATGGCCAAAAAATCGATGGTGTGGGGTAGTGCATCAAGCGCATCCATATATTCAGGGAAGCTCTCCCAGTCCCAAGTTAAACCTTCAGCTAATGCTGTGCCGGGAATGTCTTCGACACCTTCCATCAAACGGATAAGTTTGTCATGATCGGCTTTGCGGCACGGCGCAAAGCCGACACCACAATTGCCCATAATAATCGTTGTAACCCCGTGATTAACGGACGGTTTTAATTCTTCGTCCCAAGAAATTTGACCGTCATAATGGGTGTGCAAATCAATATACCCCGGTGTAATAATCATACCGCTCGCATTGATGGTCTCGATTGACCCGCCCAAGTTTTCACCTATGTCCGCAATGATGCCGTCCTTAATGCCAATATCTGCCCTATAAGCTGCGCCACCGTCGCCGTCATAAACAAGTCCGCCTGTAATTTTTACATCAAACATCAATACTTCTCCGATTTTTGTTTTCCTGTTTTTTATCTGCATACCTAAAGGCACTGACCATAGTCCACCCCCCAACCAGATGCCACAAACCCCACATGCCAACCAATACGGCCGCGCCGCCTAATCCGTTTAATTGTGTCACCAAAATCACAAAACCGAGCGCCGAATTTTGGATGCCGACCTCGAAGGTCAATGCCCGCCTTGTCGGCACATCTGCGCGGGTCAATAAACCACTTAAATACCCAAGTGCCAAGGCGCAGGCATTATGTATGACCACCAAGGGGATAACCAAACCAGCCGTAAGCGGGATCAGTTCGTAGTATTTATAAAACCCTATAATTATCATGAGCATCATTATAACGACAGCAACAATAGCAAGTGGTTTGCGTATCTTTGCTGCAAAGAATGGTGCTTTTTGCGCCACGACCATGCCGGTCAAAATGGGCAAGGCCAAAATAAAAAGGGTCTGGAGTAAAAATGCGACAACATCAAAATTGATAGAGGTCAGTAATTCGCGGGTCGGTGGATATAAGGACAGCCAAAATAAAATAGATACAGGTGTGATAAAGGCGGCTGCAAGGCTGGATGTGGCCGTCATTGATACTGATAGAGCCGTATTGGCGCGCCCGAACATGGACATGATGTTTGAGATATTTCCGCCGGGACAACAGGCGACTAAAATCATACCCAAAGCAAGGCTTGGGAGAGGGGTTAGCACATATACCAAACCGAGTGTAAGTAGTGGCAGTCCAATAATTTGCGCAATTACGCCAGCCAAATAATGTTTGGGGTCAGTTTTGAAAAATGCAAATTGCGCAGGTTTCAAACCTAGTGCGACAGCGAACATCATCAATGCCAGCATGGCTGCCAATACGGCTTCCCAAGGCCCGCCCATGTCTATATTGATGTTGTTAAGCGCTTCTGCGTCCATGCTCATCCTTAAAAAGGCTTATCCTAAAAAAGGAAATCATAGAAGCTGAGTATAAAATTGGAAGTCTATTTACTATTATTTACTGAAAGGTTATTTGTTTAATGCTTATTGACGGGCGGCACGTCTTTCGCGGCGATGCGGCTTAGCTTTAGTTTCCGTTTCCAAATTACGCCAGCTTCTGACATGTTCGCGAACCGATTTTGTGTACCTGCTTTTAGGCTTTAATATGCCGACAGGTTTGCCAGTATTAATAGCGATGCGCAGGGTTTCTTCGTCTACACAAATTTGCGCACTGGTTTCGCGCTCCAACACTTTGTGGATATCGCGCAAGCTTAAACCGCCGCTCAAAGACCGCCGCTCATGTTTATTGAGGACAATATCCGGCAGGTCTGTAAGGGACATAGCCTCACGAATATCCTCTGCCATTCTTTTGGCGAGATGTAAGGCAGGTACCCTAGCTTCGGTCACCAATGCAAATTTATCGGCAGCGCCAATAACCGCTTGTGTCCATGCGCGCCACATGGGTGGAACATCAAGAACAACAAAGTCATATTGACCGCTGACAACGTCCAATAGCGACAATAATGCATTGGTCGATAGCAAATCATTGCCCCCCATCTGCGAGACGGCGCTTAATAATGATAAATTCGGGTTCACAGGCCGGATAAAAGTAGCGGCGAGACTTTCGTCCATACGGCCTTCGGTTTCGTTCAGCTCGGCAAGGTTTATGCTGGGTTCTATATCGAGATATGCCGCGCAATCACTGCGCTCAAAATCCAGATCAACCAATAGCACTTTTGTAGGCCTGCCCTGCATTTCCGTTGCGGACAATTCCCAAGCGGTTTGCACGGCAAGACTGGTGACACCCGCGCCGCCAACAACACCTAGATAGGCCCAAATTTTTGCTTCTTTTGGTGGTTCTATCCCGCCTGATTTTGGTTCAGAAGCGGGGGCAGGTATATCCATTTCGCCTTCGACCATTTTGCGCAACTCTAAAACATTACTTTCCATAGTGTCGTCCATTTTAGTCGCCACTTTTTTTCTGGTTGATTGCTATTGGTTCTTCTACGGTGTTTTCTCGGTAATTTTTACGTGCCAAAGCTGCTCGGGTCGGGTCTGCCGGAATATAAGTGTTGGCTTTTTGCGCAGGTGTAGGTGCTACGACATGGGCTTGTGCATTTGACCTTACCGCATCCCCAAGGTTTGCATCAAGACGGCCTTCAAGCGCAGGCTTTGCTGTCGTACATCCTGCCAAAATAAACAGGCTTAACCCTGCACATGCGATGACTTGTTTGTTTAAATACATTGTTTTCCCCTAATTGACGACGTGGCCATAACGTGCGGACAGTCCGCCGGAGGCTTCGGTTTTTACAGGTTTTTTCACCAAGGTTTTGTCGCCGTCTTGTGCGATGAGACCTTGCGTACTGGACGTGCCGCCTACTTGACCGTTCAAGAAAAAACCTGCGTCACCTGGACTGTATTGATGGTCCAGTGGTGTAGAGAGCTGGTTTATATCAGAGACAGGCTGCACCAATTTTGGGGTAACAATAATAACCAGTTCAGTTTCGTTATTTTTGAACCGCGAAGAGCGAAATAGAGTGCCAAGCACAGGTATGTCGCCAAGCCACGGTACTTGCGCTTTACGGTCGGTTTCTGTGTTTTGCAAAAGACCCGCGATAGCGAAGCTTTGTGAATTGCGCAGTTCAACCGTTGTATCCGCGCGGCGAATGGTCAAGCCGGGAACTTCAACACCGCCAACCCTTACGGAATTTGTCGGATCAAGCTGGCTGACTTCGGGCTTGACTTTCAAGTTAATCAGGCCGTCGTCGAGGACGGTTGGTGTAAAGGCCAGACCAACACCAAATTGACGGTAGGAAATGGTAACTTCCCCGTTTTGCCCCGATATGGGGATTGGAAATTCACCGCCGGCCAAGAAACTAGCCGTTTCGCCGGACATGGAGATAAGATTGGGTTCTGCCAGTGTACGGATAACGCCGTTTTCTTCCAACGCATCAATCTTGACATCAATATTTGTCGGCCCGATTGTATCTTGTAGTAAAGCCGATGCAGCAGAGCTACCGCCTATACTGCCAACACCGCTTGCGAAGGAAAACTGGCCTGCCTGTTGTATCAAAAGGCCTACGCCCAGTTCTTTAATAGCTGAACGTGTCGCTTCAACAAAGCGGACTTCCAGCATGACTTGGTGTGAATCGCGAATGACCAAACCGTTCGTGACATCATCTTTGCTAGAGAAAGCTTCGGCGATTTTTTCGGCCTGTTCAGCAATACGAGATGTGGTTACATCCCCGGACAAATATATCTTGCCTGCCAAGCGCCGCACTTCGATCTGCTCTTTTGGGAAGGTCTCAAAAAGGCTTTTCTTTAAGCCTTGTACGTCTAAATTGACCTCCACATTGATCACATCCATGAGGCGTTTGTTGGAATCATAAATCATGACACTGGTTTTGCCGCGTGTTTTTCCCGTGACTAAAAAAGAGCGGTTGGTGAGAATGACCACATCCGCAATACTGCTTTCGGCAACGCGGACTTCTGAAAACGGTATGTCGGATTTAAGGGTTATATTACCATCTTTAACCACTTTAGCCTCGACCGATACTGTATCCACGCTGGCCTCTACCCATGCTTTGGCATTGGCTGGTACAGTGGCCGCCATGCAGACGGCCAACAGCAATGAAGGCAACATAAGTTTACTAGAAGAATTTCTCATTATGGTGTGCCTCCGGCAAGTTTCTGTAATTGAGGTTGCTCACGGTAAACTTTGACCAGTCGCGGTTCGCCGTTACGCACTACGACAACTTGAGCCGTTTGATTTTTCGGTTTTGGCTTAACCGTTCGTACCGAGTGCCGCGGCTTTGGCTTACTGATAATTTTAGCACTCTTGGTCAAATCGCTTTCTTGAATTGCTCTTGTAATCAACATGTCGTTGGTGCCAGCAGAGCGAAGCGCAAGAGAAAGTGTGCCAACAGACTTGCCCAGAGCCAGTTTTTGAGCTTGTTCAGGGCTGACCTCTAATGTGATGGTTTTTGCTATTTTTACTGCATCGCTTGCTGTACCAGAGATTTGGCCAGAGATTTGATCTGCACCAAGAACTTTGATGTCCTGCATTAAAATTTCGGATGAAAAAGCTGCTTTTTTGTCGCCGCTTGATTTTTGTTTATCGTAGCGCTTGATATTCGCTGGTTCTATCTCGCGGGTTAGCAATACGTCAACATAATCGTCGGGTCTGACAAACCCCGCCACACCCGAGACGTCATTGACCCGAATGGATACGGCGCGCTTGTCTTTGCTAAGTTTGGCAGAAAGAGATGCCCGCCCGCCCGGTGCGCTTAGTTTAAAGGCTAAAATTGGCTCACCCTGCGCTATTTGTGTCAGGACAACAGACGGATTATTTGGCTCTAGAAACAAAGCCTCGTAGGATTCGTAACTGCCTTCAGGGACTGATTTGGCGGGAAAATCGACAAGGTCGACAGATTGCTCGGTCAACGGCATTCCGGGCATTAACTGCATATCAGCAACCATTACGGGGATGGTTTTGATGTTTGCAATTTTCTTTGTTGTAGAAACGGCATCAACCCGCGCTTGCTCATATTGTGTATTGACGGCAGTATTGATAAAACCGCGCGCCAATACGATTGCCAATACGCCAAAAGCTGCGGACGCACCTAACGTAATTATTGTACCTTTTCTCACTCTTATCCCCTAAGTTCACGGCGAAGCCAAATATCTAGGCCAAATATCCTAGATACGCCAAAAAAGCACACCGACATGAAAACGCTGTGAAAATATGCTGTTAATAATTGGTCGAAAATAAAGGTTAGCAAAACCCTAATTAGGTGATATTCGGCGCGGAACAAATGGATATAAAAAATGGCACGACGCAGAAAAGGCAATCCGGTACATGGCTGGGTGAATTTTGATAAACCATTGGGTATGACCTCGACCCAGGCGGTGGGGAAAGTACGCTGGATATTTGGCGCACAAAAAGCTGGCCATGGGGGCACACTGGATCCGTTAGCGACGGGGGTATTGCCAATTGCCTTGGGTGACGCCACCAAGACCATGCCCTATTTGGTCGAAGCCAAAAAAATCTATGAGGTCGAAATCAAGTGGGGCGAACGCACCGATACGCTAGACGCAGAAGGTGAAGTAGTCGCTGTGTCTGATGTGCGACCAAGCAAGCGGGCTATAACCGAAATGTTGCCCGAATTCATAGGCAAAATAAGCCAGATACCGCCTGCATATTCTGCCATTAAAATAGACGGTAAACGGGCTTATGATTTGGCGCGCTCTGGGGATGCCCCTAAAATGAAACCACGTTTGGTGCAAATTGATGCTTTGGAAATTTTGGACGCACACATCAATAGCGCAACACTCCGCGCGGATTGCGGCAAGGGCACATATATAAGGTCTTTGGCCCGCGATATGGCTTTGGCGCTCGGTACCGAAGGATCGGTCAAAACCTTACGCCGCACCCGGGTCGGTAGCTTCACAGAAGATACGTCTTTTTCACTAGACGCGCTGGAAGAATTGCGCCATAAGGCGCGCGCAACAGACGGATTACTCCCGCTTGCGACCGCACTGGACGACATCCCGGTGCTGGCCGTGAACGAAAATGAGAGATTTGATCTGATGCAAGGACGAGCAATTGTCCTTACACCTTCAATTTTTGCGTGTCTGAAGGCCACGTTTCGTCCCCGTGTTATCGGAGACGTAGACGCAAGCCGGATGGTGCTAGCAAAATGTGAGGGCGTAGAGATTGCTCTATGTGAGGCGCGGGCCGGGCAGTTAAGTCCGAAACGCGTATTTAATTTGAAACGTTTATAGGAGAAAACGATGTCGATTACCCCAAAGCGCAAAGCTGCGCTTGTTAAAAAATATGCCCAATCAAAGGGCGACACCGGTTCACCAGAAGTACAAGTTGCTATCCTTACGGAGCGTATTGTCAATCTGACCGAACATTTTAAAACTAACAAAAAAGATAATCACTCCCGCCGTGGTTTGCTCGCTATGGTGAGTTTGCGCCGCACGCAACTTGATTATCTGAAGAAAAAAGATCTAGGTCGGTATACTGATCTGATTAAAAGCTTGGGGCTGCGCCGTTAAGCGCATCTCCGATATCCGAAAGGCCGCCATGGGGGTGGCCTTTTCGCGTATTTTGCACAACTGAAATTAGCGAATACGCATTGTAAGAAAAAGGTAAATTTTAGGACAGGCGGCGGTTAGATAAACTTCGCTCCGTGCCAGCGCAAGATTTTGGCAAAGCCAAAATTGTCAGCGCGTGAACGGTCGCTTAGCGTAGCTAAGCGGAAATCAAAAAAGCCTTTATGTGAAAGACGAAAATTATGTTTAATAAACAATCTGTAGAAATTGAATGGGGTGGTAAAACCCTTAAACTCGAAACTGGCGGCATGGCCCGCCAAGCCGACGGCGCAGTTCTAGCGACTTACGGCGAAACTGTATTGCTGGCAACGATTTGTGCGGCGCGTTCAGCCAAGCCGGGACAAAATTTTTTCCCGCTGACCGTTAATTACCAAGAGAGATTCTATGCTTCCGGTAAAATTCCCGGTGGCTATTTCAAACGTGAAGGTCGCCCGACCGAACGCGAAACTTTAATCTCGCGCCTTATTGACCGTCCGTTTCGGCCTTTGTTTGTCAAAGGCTTCATGAGCGAGACCCAGGTTATCATCACCGTGCTACAGCACGATCTTGAAACCGAGCCTGATGTGCTCGGCATGATTGCTGGTTCTGCCGCGATTACTTTGTCCGGTGTTCCGTTTATGGGCCCAATTGGTGCAGCGCGCGTTGGCTTTATTGACGGTGAATATGTTCTGCAGCCAACCATTCAAGAAATGGAAGACAGTTCGCTTGACCTTGTTGTCGCGGGTACGTCCGGCGCCGTTATGATGGTGGAAAGCGAAGCCAAGGAGCTGACTGAAGACGAAATGCTCGGTGCTTTGGAATTTGCCCACGCTGGATATCAGCCTGTGATTGATGCTATTATAGATTTGGCAGAAAAAGCCGCTAAAGAGCCTTGGGACTTTGCAGCGCCTGACCTTGCGGATGAGAAAAAAGCGGTTGCCAAGCTCCTCGAAAAGGACATTGCCAAAGCTTATAAGAAAACCGACAAAATGGAACGTCAAGCGGCCCTCGCTGAGGCGCGGGATAAAGGTGCAAAACTGGTTGCATCCGAAGACAACCCAGACGGCATGGACGACGGCGTATTTTCGGATGCATTTAAATCCGTCGAATCAAAAGTCGTCCGCTCTAGTGTTATCAAAACCAAGAAACGCATTGACGGCCGTGGGCTTGACCAGGTTCGCGCCATTGTTTCCGAAACAGGTATCTTACCGCGCACACATGGTTCAGCCCTGTTCACGCGCGGCGAAACACAAGCACTTTGTGTGACGACTTTGGGAACATCTGACGACGAACAATTTGTTGATCAGCTTACGGGCACGATTAAAAACAAATTCATGCTGCACTATAATTTCCCGCCTTACTCAGTTGGTGAAGCTCGTTTCTTGCGCGGTACATCGCGCAGGGAATATGGTCACGGTAAATTGGCACAGCGGGCATTGACTGCGGTCTTACCAAGCGACGAAGAATTTCCGTACACAATCCGTCTGGTTTCCGAAATTATGGAATCAAATGGTTCCTCGTCCATGGCGACCGTTTGCGGTTGTTCACTGGCTATGATGGACGCAGGCGTTCCGATCTCCAAGCCGGTTTCCGGAATTGCTATGGGTCTGATTAAAGAGGGCGACGATGTTGCCATTCTTTCAGACATTCTTGGTGATGAAGATCATCTCGGCGATATGGACTTTAAAGTCGCAGGCACAATGGACGGTATCACATCTTTGCAGATGGATATCAAAATTGCCGGCATCACAATGGACATTATGAAAAATGCATTGGCGCAAGCCCACGGTGGCCGTACCCATATCCTGGGCGAAATGAACAAAGCCATGGACGAAGCCAACGACGATGTTGGCGAATTTGCACCGCGTATTGTTACGATGAAAATCCCGGTTGATAAAATCCGCGACGTCATTGGTACGGGCGGTAAGGTTATCCGCGAAATTGTTGATACTACCGGCGCTCGCGTCTCAGTTGAAGACGACGGCACTATTAAACTAGCCTCTAACGACGCTGCTTCAATCGAAGCCGCCCGTGAGTGGATTGACGGCCTGACGGCCGAGCCAGAGGTCGGCGTTATCTACAAAGGTAAAGTGGTTAAAGTTATGGACTTCGGTGCATTCGTGAACTTCTTTGGTAAACGCGACGGCTTAGTTCATGTGAGCCAAATTCTCAATGAACGTGTTGACCATCCAAAAGATCACCTTTCCGAAGGCGACGAAGTTTATGTCAAGCTTATGGGCTTTGATAAACGCGGTAAAACCCGCTTGTCCATGAAAGTCGTCGACCAGAAAACCGGCGAACAAACTTCAGACGAAGAGTAAGCTTTAAGGGGCGGCTCTGGAATCAGGCCTGAAATCAGGATTTTTCCAAGACTTTAATATGTAAAAGCCCGCCGTCTCGGCGGGTTTTTTTGTGGCCGATACACAGACCAAATCATAGGTGTCCTATACCCTTAAAGTGGCGCTGAATATATATTTACAACCTAATCTTGACTCTCTCTCTCTATGTGTGTAGGCATGGTTAATACACGTTAACCATGATTTGTGGAGGTATATATGGACGGGTTTTTTGATTTAGAGATAGAGTTGTCAGGTTTGGACCGCGAGTATGATAGTTTGCTAGGGCTGTTTACAGGAGACATCGGGGAAAACTACGAAACTGCCAGCCGGTTTCAGCCCGAAGCATTCTTTGAAAGTGTACCCCAAGATGTAGCCATAGATTCATTCGACAGCATTTATATGGAAATGGCATTAGAGCAAAGTTCAGAGGCCATTGAGCAAACAGTAGGGGAGCAAACAATAGACAAGGCGCTCTTTACTGTTGATGGAACCATTACTACTGGCACGATTTGGCCGGACGCGGGACCGGATATGGCCGAGTTTTTTGAAATTTGGCTATTATTGGCGGCGCTAGGGGGACTAGCTCCGGTACCGGCCAGCACTGGAGACACTGAAGATGATAGTGATGAAGAAGATGAAGGCGATCCCACCACTATAGCCGTCCCAATCCCTACACCACCCGGAGGGGATCCAGATGCAACTTGGGGTACATTGCTTTCCTTAATCCCTGAGTTTGACATGCTAGGGTTTAACCTAGATGCTCTCATAACTCTAATCAATAACCCAGGGGGAACATCCCCAACAACTGAACCTAGTTGTGTTTTACCAGTTACACCGGCTGGAGGAAATGTGCCGTTAGATCAGCTTAGTGAAACGCATGCAAATGCTCTCACAGATTTTTTGTCAGCAATGGGGGCGAGTGCTGCTAGTTCCAGCATCGGGGGAACAATTCCGGGAAATTATCATGCTCATAATGAAAGCACCTCATTCACACTAGGTGATTTATCGAATATTTTAAGCGACATCACTATGGTGTCGGCCGATATCGATTATGATTTTACCGATCCAATTCGCACCGGAGGCCATTTCAACTTCAGTACACATGTGTTAACGATTGGAAACCATATAACTGACTTTTCAGATATTATACAAATTATTGTGCATGAAGCTTTGCATGCCTATATTGACCTGACGCCTAGCTTAACTCATGTAATTGACCACGGGCAATTCGGTGTAACGTCTCAAGAACATCAAGCTTGGTTTGAACAAATTGTTGACGACTTAATTGCACAACTTGAAGCTAATGTGATAGGGGGTATAGAAGGTAATGCTGACTGTTCGTAAAAAAGAAATGTCATAATGCTAAAATTTTCTGAGTTTTGGCATATTATCCGGATATTTTTGGTGTTAACTACAGCATCACTAGTATTTGGCGCATGTACAGACATGCGTGACAACAATCCTGCCGCGCATGCAAATAATATACCTGACCTTCAGTCCAATATAGATTTGAGACAATGTGTAGGCGCATCCTTACTAGATAGCTGGGCTTATTTTGCACCTACGGGCTCTGATTTTCCAATACCTACACATGATGGATATAGGCAGGTTGCAAAATTATATTTTAAAGGCCAATTAGGCGCTGCAAACTTGGCACTAAATGAAACCTCATTTGATTCTGAATTTGAAGCTATTTGGAAAGTGGGTGACGAATTTCATAAACTTTATTTGGATTATGTACCTCAGGCATATTTGAATATGTGTTTGGGCCGAATGGGTGAGCTTGAAGAACTGCTGCCTGAGGTAGTGTCATTGTCCCAAGGTTTAGATAACAAACGTGAGAAAGCACATTACGACCTAAAGGTTAGATATCATGCAAAACTATTAGAATGGGAGATAAAGCTAGCATTGGCTAACCGAAGTCATGATTTACACCAGTTTGAAACGTTAAAAGAAGAAATCGATAAATTTTCATCGCATAATGATATTGAAATTTCAAACACAGCCGGAGTTTTATCAACTGGGCATTTGAGGTTCTTAAATTTAAAAGCACGCATAAATGTTGATTATGCTATTTTAGTAAATGATCCGCTTGTATATAATTTGGCGCTAAAAACATTTGAGCTTATTGAAGATAATTTTGCAATGCGCTCAAATCGTCGGCAGGCCTATTTCAGCCGTACTCACGGTTCGCCGTTCGAAGCGATGCAGTTCACACGTGCAATGAACCTGTTGCATTGGATGGATAGTATTCAGACGCAGATTGAACATCGCCCAAAATGGTTGCAAGATTATTCCGAGCAGCTGGAAGATTATGAAAAGCGTATAGTTAAATCGTTTAACTCATCACGATCGAAAATATGCAAAACCCCGACGCAGAAAGAAATTCAAATAATAGTAAATCGAAAGAAAGAACAACTGCAATGTCAACCCATGGTACAGATCACCTATACCTCTATGGGGCTGAAAACTTTAAAATTTACAGACCTAAGCACCCAATTTTCGAAAGAACTTTTCTTTGAAGATAGTCCGATGCTTTGGGCGCAACATCAATATTTAAGGTACACCTTTTATAGAGTGTATGTGAATGAAAATAGAGATAATTTTCACCCTAAAAGAACAGAAGAACTCTGCCACGCTCGACGTGCATTAGAAAACACACTGCAGGTAATCCCACATTTGAGTTATGACCGCATTGTACTTAACTGGTGTTAGCACTCATCAACTGAGGTGTTCCCAGTTCAAGAGAATATCAATCAACAAAGAAATACGATATCCGGACGAGTTCAAATGGGCGGCTGTGGCGCAATTTCGTAATTATCGATGGCCTTTAGTGCCGGTTTCCAATTTGGGCGTATGGCCAAAGCTTTTTTCAAATCCCGATAAGCTTCGTTATACCGCTTTAAATTATCATAGGCGACGGCACGGTTAAACAGAGCTTCGGGCATTTTTTTGGTGCCGAGATCTATGCCTTTGTTGGAAGCGGTGATCGCATCTTCGAAATCGCCCAGATAAATCAAGTTCGCCGCGTAATTTATATAGGCTTCGGGTAAATTTGGCTGCATTTCTATGGCGCGTTTATAGTGTGTCCGCGAAGCATCATATTGCTGCGCACGCATGAGAAGAATGCCCAAATTAACATGGGTGGCGGCTTCGTCTTTTTTGGATAAATTCGGATCGCGCAGAGCCAGTTTGCAATTCTTTATGGTTGATGTTCTTCCTGGGTCACCATGTTTGACACTATAATAACATTCCTGCGCACCGCCGTCGCCGATCACAAGTGACTGCGCAAATGCTGCGCCTGAAAAACAAAGGGCCAGCCCTGTTCCCAGCGCTAAACCAAGTGTAAATTTACCGAACATATGTGCCTCCGATATATTGAAATCTAATGCTAGCATAAAACGGCTCAAATTTACAGACACAATTAGGTGATGGCGCTGCGTGCAAGTTAATGTGTGCCGTTACCCCGGTATTCCGTCGGTATAAAAGCTTGTTGCGGTTTTTTTTCAACAATAATTTCTGGCGCTGGTTCAGGCTCAGGCTCTGGTATCTCGACCTGCTTTTCTCGCCGTTTAAAACAGCCTGGTGCGATGGCTACAGGGTCGAACCAAAAATTAGTGTCGTCAGGTTTTTCGTGGCAACCCAACATCAGATATCCATTTGTGCTGACTAACCCAGCTAAACTACGCAGAATGCGAGCTTTTGCATGGGATGTGATTTGGCTGATATGCCCGCGAAACATAACAATTTGGTAAGTACCAAGGTCAGAAATATCGGTGAGTAGATTGTGATCAGCAAATGTGATTTTGCTGCGCAGGCTATCATTTACAACCCAATCTTCACCGTTTCTTGTAAAGTATTTTATCAAATGCCGTATGGGTAGGCCGCGCTGAACTTCAAAATGGGTGAACCGCCCCGCTTTGGCCCGCTCCAGGGCTTGTGATGGGTAATCTACACCAGTAAGTTCGATGTCCATATTGGGTAAAATATCAGCTAATTTGTCGGCGAGGATTGCTGCGGAATACACTTCTTGCCCGCTGGAACAGCCATAGGACAATATCCGCACAGTACCGCCCCTATAAAATTGGTGCAAATTTGGCAATAATATATCGCCCATTGCTTCGAAACCTTTTCGGCCTTCGAAAAAACTGGTTGCGCGCTCCAAAAGTGCCGTCACGACATGAATGGCCAACCGGGTCTGACCGCGCGAAAACAATTCCTCGATCATTTGGGGTAGGCTTTCAAATCCTTCTTTGCGAGCAAGGGCTGATAGCCGTGTCTCCACCAAAAACTCATGCTCTTCGCCGAGTTTTACACCGACAAGTTCAATGGTCAGACGCTTAAGCGCCTCGTAATAACTGGGTTTGAGGGAAAGTGCTCCGCTCATAGCGAGCTCTGGCTTAAGCGATCCTGATTAAGCAGCCCAACCTCGGTAAATTTAGAGCCAAGAATATCTGAATCGAACGGTTTCATAATATATTCATCGGCACCCGCATCCAGTGCTTCAGCGATTTTTATGATGTCGCGCTCAGCCGTACAAAAGACAACAACCGGCTTGGTGCCACCCGTAGAGCCGCGCAAGACTTTTAGAAAAGACAGCCCGTCCATAACCGGCATATTCCAATCCAGTAAAATGGCGTCCGGCATGGATATCCTACACATTTCTATGGCCTCACGACCGTCGCCTGCCTCGGAAGGTTCAAATTTGAGCTCGCGCAAAATACGTGTCGCGACCCGGCGTATCATTTTAGAATCGTCAACAATTAAACATGTCTTTGCCGCTGTCATATCACGCCTGCCTTGCTTGTGGTTGCGTGTCCATTTGTAGTAAATCCGAGTTTGTAGATTTATGAGCGGGGCAGGTCAGCTCGAATACATGTATATCGGGCTTTCCTTGCTTTTGGTTCAGGGTATTGGCCGTTAATTTACCTGCCAGATTTTGCAATACTTGCTTAACTTTGCCGCTAGCGCCAAAGTTAAGTAATTGCTGCCCTTGCCAGTTTAGGGAAATTGATAAATTTGCCCCTTGCGTTTCGCCGGTAATAGATATTTGCCAATTACGGTTGAGGCTGGCTGCTAGATCACCATTAATGACCAGGCCGCTGCGTACAATTTCCGTACAGGCTTCTTGCAAAAAATCCTCAAGCTTAGACGATATATTCGTATCAATAGTGTCAAAATCCGCAGCGTAGGAAATGCTGACGTTTTTGGCCTGTGCGCGGGCTTCGCCCAGCACGTTATTTGTGATACGCCGCATCAAATTATCAAACCGAACACTTGAGCGTGAAGTCTGGTGCGGGCTGATTGCAGTTGTCTCTAATTGTTGGTCAATGCCCGCAATAAAGAGAAGCGCATCTGTTTGTTTAGTATCTTTAACCAGATGTAATAACGGCTTGAGCAGATTTGCGGCATTCTCATTGTCTGCTTTTAATTGATCATCAAGCTGATTTAGGGGCGGTTCCACGGAAGCTTCCGGCATGTCAGCTGTGGTTTCAACAACTAAGAAGCTTGGGTCGATTTCATATAGGCCACTTGCATAAAGCTCCACCAAATTTTTCAAGCACTTTAGGGATGCTTGGAATTTAATATTTGCGGCATTGTCACAGCGCTTTAGAACATCTTCACACAACAAAGCTGCCCGATATATGGCGCGGGCTTTCACGGGGCCTGCGGCAGTCTTTATTTGGCTAATAGCATCTTCGAAAATTTGATGTGAGTGATGTTCACCTTGTTCCAACAGGCGTAACTGACTGTGAGCTGTGGAGACAAATTGACGTTCGGTAGCATACATAAATTATCCGGGACTGTAAAACGAACTTCACAGTGCGGGCAATTGGTTAAAAACGGCTAAACAAATCCGCCAGATACCAAACCTTTTTTGCAGGTAAACGGCGTGATGGGGATAGAATTAAGCGCCGGGTATTTCTGCTCTAAAAGCGATGCACTCGCCTTCGGTAATTATACAGGTAGTGATGGTTCCGCCTGCCTCGCGGGCGATCATACCTGTGTAAAACGGCTGTATAGTTCGCCCGCTAAACCCGTCTTCAGGCGCACCGCCTGCCAGTGTTTTAGCGGTAGCAGGGTCGAGCCTTGCTTTGTTACCCGTACAGTTTAGCGATATTTCGGTGTTCTCACCGACCATTGTAGCATTCACGACGACCGCGCCGCCGAGAGGGACGGCTTGGACACTGAGCATAACAAGGTTAAGCAGCACACGCGCTGCCGGCTTGTTTAAGCCGTCGACCGGCATTTGCCAGTCAAATACGACTTTTCCGTCAGGATATACGCCTCTTGCGAGACGTTCAAGCTCTTCGCTGGCCATAATAGTAGGTGCAGAACCGCCTGCACCAAAAGCTATGCGCAAAAATTTTAACTTGGCACTGGCTTGCGCGGCGCCGGTTTTAATCAGCTCAATGGCATCATCGTGCATGTCGAGATTGTCTTCATCGTCCAAAAGGTCCAAACCTGTTTCCAAAGCCCCAACCGGCCCGACCAAATCGTGGCAGATACGGGCGCATAACAATGCGGCGAGATCGGCGGCGGTCAATTTGGCGATATTGGCGGACATAGTAACCCTTTCGTGTGTTAGGTGATTCGGTTTCACAGGCAGATACTAACTGACTAAATGCAGGCTAGCTATAAAATTTATGGAGAGGGCAAACCGATAATTATAGGCCGTTAATAGCCCAGCTTATGAGCCGACAATATGCCATTGGCCGTCAGCCAGCTTCACCATTTCGCCCGGCTTGGCTTTGGCGACAAGTTTCTCGCCGGTCAGGCCAGCTACAACCGACACGCCTACATTTTGCTCACTAGCTAGGTTCGTATAAATGGATTTGCGTTTGATATTAATTTCGTTGACGGCAGCGCGAATTTCGGCGCTGACATCTTGTGTGACAAAGTCCAGATACCCAGTGAGTTTTTCGCCAATGAGTTTATCCGCTTTGGCTTGATCTACAATTGTCTTGGCGCTGACCGCTTGTACCGCAACTTCTTGTGCCCAAACGGGTGTTAAAGATGTTGCTCCAACCATGACTGAGGCGGCAAAGACAGAACTGACAAACCGTGTTGAAAACTTCATATCCATCTCCCTAAAACACATCCGGATTGTCAGCCAGTAACTCTTCAATGTCTTTATCAAGGCGGACACGAATTTCTTGCTGAATATTAAGGTTTATATTGATGACAATCGGTTTATCAGATGGCTCGAACTTGACCGTATGCGTACAGGCCGCCAAAGATGATGTTGCCATCAATCCGGCTAGTATAGATATTTTCCAAACTGTTTTCATGAACACACCATATTGTCTACAAGCTGAACTTGCCATTAACGGGATATTTAATCAACACCCATCCTCAGTGGGGTGTGCAATGTTGGAGTTATTCATCAGATTTGTGCTGTTCTGGCTGTTTGCCGTCTTGAATGTCAATAATCCGCTTTAGGTTTTCTTCGTTGCTAAAGGCTCCAGCCAAATTTCGGGCAATATTGGTTAACTCGCCGGTTACAACCGTGTTAAACAAGAATGTTTGCCCGGATAAAACTTCCGGGTTTTGGCCGTCAAACATAATTTTAAGCGCCATAGTGCCGTCTAAGGGGCCGTCTATATGCGCCTCAAGCTGTTTATAGCGAAAATTTTCCAGAGCCTTGAAAGCGTGGGCTGCCGTTTCGTTCTGGCCCACCGCATTGTCAGTGGCGGCATTTTTGTATTGGATGACCCCGCCGTCTTTAACGGCAAGGATGCCGCCGTCTATTAAAAGCTCGACGCCCTTTACCTTTGCGGGCAATGTGCCGTAAACTTGGCCCGTTGCGCTTAATTTATCTTCGCCTGCGCCCGCCAAAATTGTATCCAGACCAACATTTTCCACGTTGACAGTTACCAAGTTTTCTACATTTCCGAACTGCCAAACCGTAGGGGCTAAGAATATTTTTCCTGGTGTCCCATAAATATTTTCAATCGGCCATTGTACCTGATGCAACCTAATACCGGTCGGGATGATTTCAAAGCGCACATTTCCGCTACTGAGCGGAAAACCCGGGTTAAATCCGGCCATAGTTGTGGTCTGAACGCCGTCCGTTTTTAAGGGAAAGATCGAGGTGAATGTCAGCTGTGAATTCACACCGCTAAAAGGGCCAACCAATGTACCGACATCGAGGTTTTTTAGCTCCGCCCAACCGCTAGATTGCACGGGATTGCCGCCTCCGAAAACGAAATCAAATTCTGCAGAAACCTCGCCGGTGACTTCGGCCAATTTGCCGCGCAGGATCGGTACTAAATATTGAGGTTGCAGACCTTCGGGGGCAAAATTAATTTTCGGAATTAAGATTTTAGCGCTGCCTTGGCCGCCCTTGGAGCGGTAATGGATATCGATGGGCGTGTTGGTGGCAAGCGGTAAATTAGTGATAGCGTGGCCGCTTAATTCGCCAGATTTAAGCCTTGCGGTCCCGTGCATGGGCAAAACCGGAACTGCCCCGCCCACCATAGTGACGCTACCCGCTTGATATGCCAATGCAATATCGTCAGGACTGCCGTTAAGATTAATATGTAAATCTTCAATGACGGCATTATCCGTCGCCGCGCGGGTCATAGGACTTAAAATATCGAAAGTCATGTTTCCGTCCCTGCTTTGTATGACCTCTAAATTTGCGCTCGGGGCAATTATATGCGTGCCGGGTGCTGGGAAATCCTCTGATTTTATGTCAGCGCCGCTCACTTGAATTTGCCAATGTTGGGGAAATTTTGCAAAATCGGTTGTGATGTCCATGCGCTCAAACCTGCCGTCCAAATGGCGCTTGTTTTCAGGCCCGATGATTTGTGTGCTGACATCCTTAAATGTTGTGCGCATGGCGCCGGACTGTGCAGTTTTACGCAACAGGCTTGCCTGCGGCTCTAAAATAAAGTTGACAGATTTGGCTGTCCAGCCTGACGGGTTGGTAAACTCACCAATAAATAGCGGTGTCGATGGGGTAAATCCAAGAGTGAAATCACGGCCAACTAACCGTACATCCATATCTCCACCCGCCTTTAAGCCAAGTACGGACCCACCTGGCACCGGCCCCGCGTAATCAATAGCCCCGTTTAAGTTTACGGTGCGCACGGTATTGCCTTGATCAATGTAGGTGAAATTAAAATCAAAGGGTGCTAAGCGTATATCATCCCCGCCCTTGTGTAGCCGCCAGGTTTTCTGGCTGTACACACGGGCTTTCATGTTTTTTACGGTATCTAGCTTTATACCGTTAGTGCTTTTGGCATTTAAAGCAAAGTTGTTTAGTGTAAGTGCTTGAACGCCCGTCCACTTCATATCGGCGTGCACATTGATTGATTTATCCTCTTTATTAAACCGCACAAACTCACTGGATATTTGCGCGAAAGAAACCGTTTGTTTCGCTGTATTAAAACTGAGGGGCCGCCCTAAACTGATTTCATAACCTTTCGCAGATGTTACAATACTGCCGCTGCCGTCCACTGCAAAACCGTTCAAAAGCCGTTCCGCTTTGCCGTATAATGTCTTCGCGAAATATTGGGCGATAGGCAAATTGGCCATAACACTATGCGCCGTCAGCTTGTCAGCTAAATTAGTGCGCATGTCCTCATTATGTATCCGTGTATTTTCAGTCTTCATCTGCCAATTAGCAGAAATTGGCCCATCTGCATCCACGCGAAGATTTTCAAATTTGAGGTCAACGAGTTTTGCGGCATAATCCTGTGTTGAAATACCGGCTATATGCACCTCATGCCATCCAGTTAGGATCGGAGCCTCTACTTCTTTGGTATTAGCATAGTGTAATTTGAATGCACTTTTTACGGACTGTATCCGTAAATTTTCGAGAGGCAATAAAGTTGTAGTCAATGATTTCCCACTTACTGATCCAAAAACATCAAACGATTTTCCGTCCTTGGTCTCAACAAACACATCATGCTGGATGTCGCCGCGCAAACTATCCGTATTAAAAACGGCTTGATTGCCGACAATATTGGCACTCCAGTCGGTGTCAGAGCTTATGTCTGCCGATATATCTGCTTGCCCCGACCCGAACAGCGTGCCCTCATCCTGCACAAGCCGCCAATCAATCTTGGCGTCCTTTATGGTGACACCGCCTGGTGGCAGGGCTAGTTTTTGTGGGCTAGTTGTGCTCTGCCCTATCCACGAAGACGTAATTTTGCCGCCTGTATCAAATTCGATCTTGAGATAGGGTTTTATCAGTTTAACCCGCAGGACCTTGCGCTCAGCTAGGTCGTAATCAGCGACAATTTTCGCCGATTTGAAAAATACATCCTGGGTTTTGCCGACCACTATATTGGTGGCTGTGATTTGGTTTTTGGATAGTTTATTGACATCTAGTGTAATGTCATACCCGTTATCGGCCATGAATTTCCGGATTTGGGCTTCCGCCAAGTGAGTGCGGTTATGCCAGAGAATAGCCGCGACAATTCCCAATAAAATGAGCAAGCCGAGCAAAAACAAGGCGACTAGGCGCCAAACCTTACCCCTTTCGGGTGGTGTCCATTTGCCTACCTTGCCAGATTGTGACAATTTGGCTTGGCCTGATTTCTTTGTTTGCGCATTCATGTCTAAGTCTATATAAACACATTTTGCGAAATTCATGCGTATTTTGTGCAGTGTTAACAAATAATAAGGCATAAAAGCGGCATACTAAATGCAGAACTAACCAAAGACGGACCCTAAAGACGGGAAATTCTGGTATTGGCACGGGGAAGACGAACACATGAGTGTTATAAAAAACAAATTTCAGTGGCTATTTTCTGCCCTGCGCAATGACGCGAAAACCTTGATTGGTGACAAGTCGAGTAAAACGCAAAGAAATGTTAAAGTAACGCTCATTGCTATTGGTGTATTTTGCGGCGGCGCATTGGCGCTGAGCTCTTTTGCCAGCAATACTGAAACCGAACTTCAAATCCCTGCCATCCAAATAATCCCTGAACCGCCCGTATTAACCGCTGCCGAATTATATGATTTTAGAGCGTCGAGCGAGCAAGAGCTTTTGGGCGGTTCTACCAAGAGTTTAACCTTGAAGTCGGGCCAGTCCCTTGGGCCGATGTTACAAAAAAACGGTATTGCTCCCAATACGGCCTATGCGGTTACGCAGGCATTTTCTAAGGTTTACAATCCGCGCAACCTCCGCGCTGGACAAAAAATTAATTTATATTTTGGTGAAAATGGCGACGATTTTACCGGAATATCTCTAAAGCCAAATGCGCAAAACACGATTTTTGTCAATCGCGCTAGCGACGGTAGTTTTTCTGGCAAGAAAATCGCGGCCGAGTTCACCAAATCTTTGGTACGGGTTGATGCATCCATAGAAAACAGCCTGTATCTGGATGCGCAGAAATTAGGCGCGCCCGATAAAGTTATCGTCCAGTTTTCCCATATTTATGCCCACTCGGTCGATTTTCAGCGCGATATACGGCCTGGCGATAAATTTGAAATGATGTTCGAAGTTTACCGTGATCACCGCGGTAAAACTATTAAAGCTGGCGATTTGGTTTATACCAGTTTCTCGCCGCGCGGCAAGCAATCGGAATTCTATCTGTTTGAAAATGCAAAAGGCCGCGAAGGGTATTATGACGCAGAAGGTAAAGGTGCCAAGCGCATGTTGATGCGGACACCCGTTAATGGGGCGCGGTTGTCGTCACGTTTCGGGAGTAGAAAACATCCTGTTCTTGGTTACCGAAAAAACCATACAGGGGTTGATTTTGCCGCACCGCGCGGTACGCCAATTATGGCGGCGGGCACTGGCACCATTATTCGCGCCAACAGGTTCAGCACTTTCGGAAACTATGTCAGCATCCGCCATTCGGACGGCTATGTTACGGCCTATGCCCATTTGAAAGGCTTTGCCCGCGGCATCAAAAAAGGGCGCCGTGTGGTGCAAGGTCAAACCATTGGTTATGTGGGTACTACGGGTCGCTCAACCGGGCCGCATCTGCATTATGAAGTGCATAAAAAGGGGCGCAAAATAAACCCCATGACCCTGTCTACATTGTCGGGCAAACCGCTGTTGAAAGCTGATCTGCCAGCGTTTAAAGAGCGCATGGCAGAAATCATTGCTGAAAAATCCAAAACTGGTTTGGCTATTTTGCCCGCGCCCTTACAAGTGGTCGAAGTCACCGTTGATACAACACAAGCGCCGGACGCCCAATAATACTTGAACAAAATAACCTTTGAATAAAGTATCCAGGCTGTGACGCCATAACACTTGCGCTTTTTCTCATTGGTCTTATGTTAAAATTGCATAATTCAACAGGAGGCTCTAGTGCTCGATTTATTTAAACAGTTTTTTTCCTTTCAAAAATTGATGAAAGACAGGCTCGTCGCGACGTTCTTCTTTTTAGGGCTCGTTGTCATTGGCTTTAAGTTTTTAGGCACTTTGTGGGCCGCCTTTAGCAATTTGTTTAGCGGTGCGCCGCTCAGCGGGTTTGTTTTGTTTTTTGCGGCATTTTTCCAAATCCTGTTTATGTTCGTACTTTTGCGTTTGGTCAGCGAATTGATGATTGCCGTGTTCCATATCAACGATAATTTATCACCGGACGGCGGTAAAAGCGACACTGCAGACATTGACGTTTTTGAAACCACCCGAGAGGTGGCAAATAAGGCGGCTAAGTCTGCTGGTGAAGTGACCAAATCCGCTTACGAGAAAACCAAAACCAAAATTTCAGAACGCAAAAAAGGTGACGATGATTACCCAGATTATGATGATGTCACCCCGCCCAAAGCGAAACCTAAAACCAAACGGAAACCCGCAGCTAAAAAACCAATTGCAAAGAAAGCACCGGTAAAGAGGGCCGCCACAAAGAAGCCACCTGTTAAAAAACCTGCAGCTAAAAAACCTGTCGTCAAAAAACCGGCACCAAAAAAATCAACCCGTAAGGCGGCACCAAAGAAATAGCTTAAACGCTAAATAGGTGCTGTCAGTAAAATTAAAAACCCCGCCCAGATTAATCTGGGCGGGGTTTTTGTTTGGTTGAAACCCAGTTAGTATTTCGGCCTTAATAGCCTTGCTTGGTCAATTCTGCTTCTAGCTCCGGTACGGCATTGAACAAGTCTGCTACCCAACCGTAATCAGCGATTTGGAAAATTGGTGCGTCTTCATCTTTGTTAATGGCGACGATGACTTTACTGTCTTTCATACCGGCCAGATGTTGAATGGCGCCGGAGATACCCACGGCGATATATAACTCCGGTGCGACAACCTTACCGGTTTGCCCGACTTGGTAATCATTGGGCACATAGCCCGCATCAACGGCAGCACGAGATGCGCCAACGGCGGCGCCAAGTTGATCGGCGACCTTTTCGATAATGGTAAAGTTTTCACCACTGCCCATACCGCGTCCACCAGAGATAACGATCTTGGCGGCGGTCAGTTCTGGGCGGTCTGATTTGGACAGTTCTTCGCCGATGAATTCTGAAGTTTCTGGCGTGGCCGGATCAGCGATTGTCTCTATGGACGCAGAACCACCCTCGCCCGCTGGAGCAAATGCAGTTGGGCGCACAGTGACAACTTTTTTGCCGTCTGACGATTTAACCGTTGCCATTGCATTGCCCGCATAAATTGGGCGTACAAATGTGTCAGCACTTTCCACACCACTGATCGAGCTGATTTGCATGACGTCGAGCGCGGCTGCGATTCGCGGCATGAAATTTTTACCCGTTGTGGTATCCGGTGCTAGTACGGCGTCATAGCTGTCCATCAAAGGCACAATAACCTCTTGCATGGCTTCGGCCAGTTGACGTTTTAATGACACATGGTCACAGGCCAAGACTTTGCGCACGCCAGCAATTTTTGCGGCAGCAGTGGCAACGTCTTTGACGCCTTTACCGGCGACTAAAATATCGACATCGGATCCCTTATCTTTGGCCATTTGGGCAGCCGCCGTAACGGTTTTGTGAGTGGCGTCTTTTAAATTTTCATTATCATGTTCTGCAACAACGAGGATGGCCATTAGATCACTCCTTCGGATTTTAGTTTCGCAACAAGTTCGCCAGCGTCTTCGACCTTAACACCGGCGGTACGACCAGCAGGCTCGGCGACTTTTAAAGTCTCTAAGCGCGGCGAAATATCGACACCGTAATCATCGGTTGTCTTCGCGTCGATAGGTTTGCGCTTGGCCTTCATAATATTTGGTAGGCTTGCATAACGCGGCTCGTTCAGACGTAAATCAACTGTAACCACTGCGGGCAAGGTCACTTTGATGGTTTGGATGCCGCCGTCAACCTCACGGCCAACGGTTAGATGATCGCCGTCTTTATCAATAGAATTGGCAAAGGTGGCTTGCGGCCAGCCCAGAAGTGTGGCTAGCATTTGTCCCGTTTGGTTGCTGTCATCATCAATGGCTTGCTTGCCCAAGATAACCAGGTCCGGTCTTTCTTCTTCTACGATGGCCTTCAAGATTTTGGCAACGGCAAGAGGCTCGACCTCTGCATCGGTGTTGACGTGTATGCCGCGGTCAATACCCATAGCAAGGGATGTGCGAATGGTCTCCCCAGCTTTGTCCGGGCCAATGGATACGGCGATGGTTTCTGTGGCTGTGCCGGCCTCTGCCATTCTCACGGCTTGCTCGACAGATATTTCGTCGAACGGGTTCATGGACATTTTAACATTGGCCAAATCAACGCCGCTCTCATCGGATTTAACCCGAACCTTGACGTTAAAATCAAGCACGCGCTTAACAGGTACTAGGACTTTCATATAGGGATCTCCCAAGATTATTCGTATAGTGGTTATTCAATTCGTTGCGTATGCTATAATTTCGCGAATTGTGCAAGCAATGTTAGAATTTGGCACCTAATAATTCTAGCAGGTTCGCGGCCAATACTCTGTACGTTAAATCGCGCACCCGTGCCTGGCTTGCATTGCGTGATGATTTTTGCTAGCGTTACTCCAATCAATTAGAAAAGGGGACTATTATGGGGTTTTTAGACAAATATAAAGAGCATATATATGCTCTACTGCGGATAATGAGTGGATTGTTATTCATGGGGCACGGCATCCAGAAATTTTTTAATTTTCCCACTGATTTCCCTTGGCCGCTTAACCCTATGTCAACGGCGGCTGCCGGCATAGAAGTTGTGGGCGGGGCTCTGATTGTTCTCGGCCTGTTTACGAGGCCAACCGCGTTTATTTGTAGCGGTATGGCGGCCGTAGGGTATTGGATGGTGCACGGGACAAAGGGGTTTTTCCCAATTGCCAATGGTGGGGAGCTGATTGCTTTATACTGTTTTATCTTCCTGTTCATTGCCGCGCACGGTGCCGGTATCTGGAGCTTGGATAAAAAATAGGCTTTTTTTGGGGCTAAACCCCTTTCCAATTTGTAATGAAAATTCATGTCATACCGTATTGACTACGAGTGTAATCCTACATAAGACTACATTTGTAATCTCAACTGCGTAATTTAACAAGCGCAAGCGACAACTGGTATGAATGTGAACAAGAAAAACTCCGCCCAAAAAATATCTCAAGCTGAACTAAGAGTTATGGAAGTGCTGTGGGTTGATAGCCCATTGCCTGCCAGTGATATTGCGAACGTTTTAGCGGCACAAAAAAATTGGAACATCAAAACCATCAAAACCTTACTGTCACGGCTTGTGGATAAACAAGCCCTTTCGACGACCAAAGACGGACGACGTTATTTGTATATGCCTTTAATCAGTCGTGAAAGCTATGCCGCTCGGGCAGCGCGTACACTATCTGACAGGTTATTCGGTGGTCGGGCGGCACCATTAGTGGCACACTTGGCTGAAGGTGGCGGGTTGAGTGATGAGGATATTGCAGAATTGGAAATCTTGTTGGCGGAGTTAAAAAATGAGCGCTGATATGATGACGAATTGGGTTGGGCACACCGGGTTGGATATCAGCATCCTGATTGTAATCGTCCTATTGTGTAGGCGGCCATTCGTTAAAATGTTCGGGGCGAGGGCCGCCTATGCACTTTGGGCATTGCCGCTATTTAGGCTCGTATTGCCCGAAATACCCATTACCTTGCCAAGACCGGCCTGGATGCAATCCACTTTAGATGCGCCCATAGACATAATGACATATACAAATTTGGAAGCTGTTGTCGCAAATCCGGTATCTGCGCCGTTTAACTGGCAATACCCGGTCATCGTCTTATGGCTTGTCGTTGCAATCATATGGTTTGGTGCGCAATTATTGCGCCAGCATAAATATATCAAAACCGTAAAGTCCGGGGCTTTGCCCGTTTCCCGGGACGTTCAAGAGAAACTTGACAAGGCCTGTAAACTCTTTGCTCTAAACACAACACCGGATATATGTATATCCACGTCAAATCTTGGGCCAATGGTTGCCGGTATATTCAGACCGATTATTGTTTTGCCGCAAAATTTTGAAACTGATTTTAATGGTCGCCAGCAATTTTTTGCTTTGGCCCATGAATTGGCACATGTCAAACGCGGGGATTTGTGGGCAGCGTTTGGTGCACTTTTGTTTCGTGCCCTCAATTGGCCCAATCCTTTGGTGCATTTATGCGCCGTAAAATTTCGCACAGACCAAGAAGCCGCCTGTGATGCTTATGTACTGAATGTTATTGGCAATGGGGCTAGGACTAAACAAAACTATGCCGAAACATTGATCCATTCCGCAAAAGTTGCTGCAAAAGTTGCTGCAAAAATACCTTCTACTTCATCCAAAAACTCGACCCGAACCTCAACCAATCAGTCAGTTCTTGCTAATCCGCTCTGCCTGACCATTTATCACCCTCTAAAGGAGAGACTTATGACACTGAAAACATCTAAAAATAATTCAACTATTTTATCACGAATGGGCGTTGGCGCTTTTGTTATTGCAGCCTTAGCCGCAACCGCCCCTATCACAATTGCTTCTGCGTCTGGCGGCCCGAAGTCCGAAGCGCCCAAAGTAAAAACCGAAACTAAAAAAGTCATGAAATGGGTTGGTAATAAAGACGGTGTGGAAACCAACAAGCATATCGAAGTCACTGTAAAAGACGGCGTGACCACGGCTTACAATATAGATAAGGACGGCAATAAAACCGAAATTGATGCTTCCGAGCTGGAAATTCTGGAAGGCATGGGCGGTACGGAAGACATGAACGTGTTTGTAACGGACGGCAAGCCGGGTGAAAAACATATCAAAATCATGAAAGGGTTACACACGCAGGGCAAAGAGGGTGACCACAAAGTTTTCATAAAAAGATTGAAGAGCATGGACGGTAAACACACGGTAATCACTGAGGATTTAAAAGGCCTAGCTGGGGAGAACTCACAAATTATCGTCAAACGCATGTCTAAAGGTGATGATGGCACCGTAATTGACATCGATAGTGACGTTATGATTATGGGCGCAGAAGGTAATCACGCTGCTGCGATGGTTGGTGCGGCTCAAAGCCTACTTGAACAGGCCGAGACAATGACAGGTGGTAAAGAGCTAAGCGCTAAAGCCCGTAAAAAACTTGATAAAGCCCGTAAGGCTCTGAAAGAAGCGCAAACAGCTATCGAAGCCGAGCAATAAAGCGCACGGTTTACAAAAAAACATAGGTAATCCATTAAAGTTACTGGCTAATACGCAAGCGGGTTTTCATAGAGATATGGAGACCCGCTTGCTTATGCAAGCTGTGCAAACCCTAGTTTTGCGCCCCCACGGCATGCAGTTTATCACCGTGTTTTCGTAGCCACGCTTTGGCCGGTTTTACCGTATCGACGAGTTCATCGCAAAGTCCCCAAAAATTCTTTGAATGATCTGCATGCACTAAATGCGCACATTCATGGGCAGCCACATAATCGAGTACAAAAGGCGGCGCACAGACCAGTCGCCAGGAATAGGAAATATGGTTGCCGGATTTGCGGCTGACACAAGAGCCCCAGCGTGAACTGGTGTCGCGGACACTGATTTTATCCACTCTTTTTCCGAGTGCGCTTGCGTGAACATGAGTGCAATTGGCCAATGCCTCGCGTGCTTCGCGAATGAGAAATCTTTTGGTGCGCCCTGAAAGAGTATCAGGGTGGGCGGGAACAAGAAGATGATTAAGTTCTTTGTCAAAACTGGGGTGGCCACTTAAGGCGGGACTGTAAAGCCGACATAGTTCGCCGCGAAACAGAATCTCACCGCCGTCTATAAAAGGTTGAGCTTTGGGCATGGCTTCTAATTGTACCAAAATCCAGTCATATTTTTCGCGTACAAATTTTTGCGCGTCTTTTAACCGTCTTGCATGGCCAGGCACTGTCACAGAGACCATGCGTCCAGCCGTATCCATCTTAATGCTTATTCTGCGGGCGCGCGGCCTTAAATAATAAACAATGCGCGGGTCATTTTCGTCGACCCAACTGGTATTTCCACTTGTGCTTTTCGCTATAATCCTATTGGATGTATTTATATTTAATTTTGACAGGAAACCAGCCATGCGTAATTTAAGATCCTCAGTTTCAGCCCTGACATTGGGTGCCATATTATCAACCAGCCTTATACTGGGGGGTTGCGGAGAAAAGAACAAGAGCGAGACTGTAAAAATCGAGAAAGTAAAACCGCGTAAAGTGAATACTGAAGAGGCCGAGAAAGCACTTAAGCTTATGGCTTTAAACGAATCCGGTTCAGGTGATGTTGCATGGTCAGCCCGCGCAGGGACGGGCGGCAATTATACGTTTTCAGATTTTGCAAATGATTCAAAAGATGGTGATAAAGGCGCTTTTTCTTCGTTTGAAATTAAGGGCGTTCATATGGAAGATGAAGCCCCGGCATTTGATCAGATGGTTTTCAATGACTTTGCGGGAACAGATGATGATGGCAGCAAGATCACGATTGCAAATATCACCCTGACAGAACCGTCACCAGCATTGGCAGCCGCCATCACGCGTTCTTTTAACGGCGATGATGATGCTTTTGATAATATAGAGGGTGATGTCAGTTTCAAGGCGTTATCGTTCAGTGGTCTTAAGGTTGACGATAAGGACGGCATAGTGTCGTTAGCCACCCTCAAAATGGGTAAAAGCAAAGACGATGCGGGCTATTTTACACTAAGCGACCTGGATATGGACATGCTGAGCGATGACGGTAAAAAAGTTATCATGCAACTGGGCTCAATAGATGTTACAGGTGTTAATTTAGGTAAATATAAAGGTCTGATTTCAGCCGCCATGGATAATGATGGGGAAGTTGACGCAGATAAGATGAAGCAGTTTATGGGCTCTATGAATGCATATGATCCTGACTTTGAAAGCTTCAGCTTGAATAATTTCAATATGGATGTGCTCGGCCTTAAGGTAAATCTAGATTCCTTAACGGGTAAAACGGAGAAAAAAGGCGGAAAAGTCATAATGAGCCAAACTATGTCGCCTCTGACAATCACCCCTCCCGATGAGACTAAAGACAAGGACATGCAAAAGCTTGTCGAAGGTCTGACTTCATTTGGTTATGACAAATTGGAATTTACCATGGAGCAAAACTCTGTGCTCGATGAGGAGAGCGACACCATGGTTGTAAAGGATAGCTATATTCAGATGAAAGACGGGTTTAAATTTTCCTATGATTATGACATCGTCGGGTATAAGGCGGTTGCCGAAAAAGTGCAATCTTTAGACGGCGGTGGTAACGCAAACCCTATGGTAGTTTTAGGCATGATGGACGAGCTAAAATTCAATCATTTGCGCATTGCCCTTAAAGACGATTCTATCATTGACCGAAGTTTCAAATTTGCTGCTGAGCAGCAAGGCGGCACACCAGATGCGCTTCGCTCGCAAGCCAAAATGGGCTTGGCATTCTTGCCTATGATGGCAAAAGATGAAGGCCAGCAAAAACTTGCCAGCGACTTAAGCGCGGCACTTGGCACACTCCTTGACGAGAGCGGCACTCTGGTCATAGATATGCGCCCAGAAGAGGCCGTAGATTTTGGCGCACTCATGCAAGGCGGTATGGGCGGTGAAATAGATATCTCGGCGCTTGGCGTGACGATTGAGACAAAGTAAATTTCTTAGGCTTGTAAAAACAAAACCTATAAAAACGGGGCTTATCGTCCCGTTTTTTTATAGGCGATTAACCGGTCTGCTATTTGGCGCGGTGTCGTAGTGTGGGTAAAAACGTCAACAAATTCACCTTTTGCGTTCATCATATAAATAATACTGGAATGATCATAGGTATATCCAGACACACTATTTGGGTCTTCGACCTTTTGGCCAATGACTTTAAAAACTTTCATAGCGTGTTTAAGTTGTTCGGGCGAACCGGTAAGGCCAATTAGGCCTTCAGGAAAGCCGTTATTGGTGACATATTTTGCCATCATTTCCGGTGTATCGCGCTCAGAGTCTATGGTTATAAATATGGGCTGGTAATAGTCTGCGGCATTGCCTGCGAGTGCCAAGCCAGCCCCCATTTGCTGGAGCGCGGTCGGGCAAACATCAGGGCAATAAGCAAAGCCGAAATAGATCAATTGTGCTTTACCGTGAAAGTCTATGTCGGTCACGGTTTTACCGGTGTGATCAACCAAAGTATAAGCGCCTCCAATTGCGGCTTTGCCTGAAACGGCTGTAACCTGCCCGCTCTCGGCTTTGCGGGCTGTATTGTTGTCAGAGCATGCGACCAGAATCATAGTGGCTATTATCAAATATATAATACGGTGCGACCATGCGGCGATACGCCCAAAAATAATTCGTGACATTGCTGGTTCCTTTATTACCTTAGTGTTTGTAAGTGAGTGTCATAACGGAGAACTTACATGAAAGTTACACGAGGCTTATGGCTGTAAGAAACGGAAAAAGCAATGGAACCTTATAGCTTATTTGATACCCGTATGAAGGGCGACGTTTATAATACCGGGCAATTGCGCCGTTCGACCTTAACATCTTTGCGTTGGATGGCGGTGGCGGGCCAATTAGCCTCCTTATTTGTTGTGTATTTCGTGTTGAATATACACCTGCCGATTTTGGCTTGCCTGGGTGTGATCGCCATGAGTGTAGCTCTAAATGCAGTCATTACTCTATGGGCTCCGCTCGACAGGCGTGTGTCTAATGCTGAAGCTGGAGCACAATTATTCTTTGATGCAGCGGCGCTATCGGGACTACTTTACTTGACGGGCGGTATGCTTAATCCGTTCGCGCTTTTGTTATTGGCGCCTGTGGTTGTCTCTGCCAAAACACTGGATATAGGTGTCTTTGTTTGTATAGCTGCCTCTGTGGCAGTTCTCTCCTTATTCTTATTATTCTTCCATTTGCCATTGCCGTGGTTTGCTGGCGAGACAATTGATTTGCCAAAAATGTACCAATATGGTGCCTGGCTGGCTTTGCAGGTCGGTATGTTGTTCACGTCTTCATATACATGGCGGGCTACAGCTCAGACAAAACGCATAACCCAAGCTTTGGCGGCAACCGACGCCATATTAGCCCACGAGAAAAAACTTTCGGCTTTGGGCGGGCTGGCGGCTGCAGCGGCGCATAAACTCGGCACACCTTTATCAACTATTCAAGTTGTCGCCAAAGAAATTGCTAATGTGGCGGACGCTGACAGCGAGCTTGCCGAAGATGCTAAATTATTATTATCTCAGGCTGAGCATTGCCGCGAAATCTTACAAGAGCTTGCTGCACGTGGTGACAAGGGAGATGCCGTCCATGACAATATAAATTTGACGGCTTTGATACAGGAAATTACAGAACCTTTTATTGGCTTTGGGGCCCAAATCATTACGCAAATCATCCATCCCGAGACGGATGAAGAGCTTCCCGTATTGACGCGCCGACCGGAATTTGTTTACGGCTTGACCAATATAGTGGAAAACGCGGTCGACTTTGCCAACACCGAAGTCTATGTTATCGGCACTTGGAATGATAAAACTATATCTATTGAAGTCGTCGACGATGGCCCCGGGTTTGCGCCGTCTGTCTTGGCCAAAGTCGGGGAACCTTATATTTCCCACAGACCGCACAGACCGGGTAAACAAGATACGGGGGGCGGTATGGGGCTCGGCGTTTTTATTGCCACGACGCTTTTTCACCGCGCAGGCGGCACGATAAGTTTTTCCAACCGCAAGACCACAAAAGGTGCGCGTGTTCAAATGTGCTGGCCTTTAGATAAGTAGGCTGGATATAGAAATTTAAGTATTGTAGCAAAAATTAACCCTTTCTTCGCGGACTAAAGCTTTATACACTAGGCCAACAATGAATATTAAAGGGGAGCACAGTGTCAGTAGTCTACGATATTCCTGAAGATAATATCCTGATGATCTTAGAGGATAATCAAGCCTTTCGCATCCGCCTCGGACGGGCACTAACGGCGCGCGGTTTTGAAGTGGTGCTTGCGCAGAGCGTGGCAGAGGCCACAGCTATTGTAAAATCCAAACCGCCCGCTTTTGCAGTTATTGACATGCGCCTTAATGACGGGAGCGGCTTGGACATTGTGGCTATGCTACACGAAGAACGCCCCGATTGTAAAATGGTGATGTTAACCGGGTACGGCAATCTGACTACGGCTGTTGCTGCGATTAAAAGCGGCGCGGTTGATTATCTGGCCAAGCCTGCGGACGCCGATGATGTTACTAGGGCTTTGCTAGCACAAAAAGACGAAACCCCGTCCCCGCCGGAAAACCCAATGTCCGCAGACCGAGTGCGCTGGGAACATATTCAGCGCGTCTATGAACTGTGCGGTAAAAACGTATCAGAAACCGCCAGACGCCTCAATATGCACAGACGAACACTACAGCGCATCATGGCAAAACGCGCGCCTAAATAGGTGGTCGTTTAAAAACCCAATTCTGGCTCTGCGCCCTCTAATACGGCTTCTCTTGGTAGGTGACAGATTATATGTGTGCCTTTGTCTTCTTCGCTCTCCAGTTCTATCCAACCACCGTGTCTATCTACAAAGCGTTCGACCAAAGCAAGACCAAGCCCTGCACCGCCCCGTGAAGATTGGAAACTTTCAAACACTTGCGGCTGCTTTTCAGGTGGTATGCCAACCCCGTTGTCTTTGACCCATATGGCGATGCCGGTTCCTTCACTAGACGCGCCCAATTCTATACGTCCGCCGGGCTTGGTAAATCTGAGGCCGTTTGACAGCAAATTATATACGATTTGAGAAATACGCGCTTCGTCGGCGCGGATAACCCCGATGTCTTTCGGGCAGGTGAACACCAGTTCAATATTGTTTTCTTCAGCCTTACCTGCAACGAACGCAAGGGCATCTTCCAGTAATTCATAGACTTCGACGTCGCCAAGTTCGAGATCAATAGTGTCGGCTTCAATAGCCGAAAAATCAAGAATATCGCTGATGGTGCGGGTCAAATCCTCGGCGGCACTTTGGATAGCGAAAACATATTCCGCCTGTTTGTCATCAAGTTCCCCTGCGGCACCTGATTGCAACAGCTCGCTATAGCCCGAAATAGTGGTGAGCGGCGTGCGCAATTGATAGCTGACATGGCCGACAAATTCGATTTTTAGGCGGTCTGCCGCCTCCATTGCTTCCGCACGTTCACGCAGTGCAGCTTCGGTGCGTCTTGAACTGGTTACGTCTTCCCAGGCAACCATGGTCGCCCCGTCGGGGAGAGGCCTGGATAAAAAGGTCAGTATAGAATCGTCACTGCGGCTGATTTCGCCTTGAACATGCCTACGCGCTTCGGGTGAAGGGTCTGTGGTGCGCGAATGCATGCTCTGCCAAAACTCGCGGTCGTGATATAGCCCAAAGAACAATGGCGTCAGGTCGCGAAAACGCGGTTCATCCTTGAGAGCATCCTGCGGTAAGTTCCACATATCCTCAAAGGCTGCATTGTGCATTTTCAAGCGGCCATCCGGGCCAAATACGGCGACGCCTTCGGTCAGTTTGTCCAGAGTTGCGGTTTGCACATTGATCTGGGTGTTAAACCGGCTCTGCATAATCATTTGGTCGGTGATGTCGCCGAACAGTAAACTGATACCGCCTTGGGGATCGCGCATGCGGACCAGCCGTAATTCACGACCATCGGGCAGGCTCCAAAGCTCGTCCGGCATTTCGTCGGGCCAATCTGTGTACAGGGCTAGCTCCGCTTCTTGCCATTCGCGGTAATCAGGCTGTTCGGGCAGGCGGCGCTTTTCGCGAAGGTGATCCAGCCATTCTTTATGAGACGGTCGCTCGCGAAACCAGTTTTCGTCCAGTGCAAACATTTTCGCGAAAGCATGATTGTGAAAATTCATCCGCCTGTCGGCACCGAAGATGACGACGGCTTCCCCCATATTATTCAAGGTTTCGTCGTGAGCGCGAATATGCCGCTTGAGAGCGGCGCGCAAATTTTCTGCTTCCGAGGCATCTATTGCCATGCCTGCTACACCACCGGAAACCGGAAACATAGTGATCAAGGAGGAGGTGTGAGTACCGTTTAAAATCAGTGGGCGCACATCTTTGACATTGGCGTTTTTATCAATGGCTTTTTTAGCTTGTTCAGCACATTGATCGTCCAGATAAATTTGCTCATCAATGACTGCGGATAACCCATTCGCGCCAACGGCTTCTATATACGCGGTATTGGCCCAGACAATGCGCCCGCCACCGCTGAGCCTCCACATGGGAAAGGGTGCTTTGCCCATGATTTCAACAATCGCTACCGGGTCAGATAAAGCTGTCAGCTTCTCTTTCTCAAATTTTGAAATGGCGGCCTTTTCATCGCCTGCCCGTATGGAGGCATCTTCTAACCATAAGACAAGCTGTGCACCTGCAACATTGCCGTCTGCCTCGATTAATTTATTGCCCGGCAAGGCAATGGAAACAGAGAACGCTTCGCCGCGTGTGCGTAAATTGCCGACCAATTTACGCAAAGTGCTGCTGACACCGTCGCTAGATATGGTGTTATGATCCCCAAGGCCGCCGAGTAAATTGCGGGCAAATTCTTTGGGTTTGCCCGGCTCGGCAAACCGCACCAATGATGCTAAGGCGGCGGTCGATCCGTAAACAGTAGGTTCCCCCCAGTCTGCGTCTGGGCCAGAATCTGGGCCAGAATCTAGGTCAGAATCCGGGCCAGAAACCGGATTGGGCATTTTTTCTGACCACACCAAGACAAGGCCTGTATAGGCAGCAAAGACGGTTTCCATACGCGCGAGTTTTTGGTCGAGATCTGATGCACGTTTACGCCAATGAGTTATGGCCGTGCGCCGCCCTGCACTGGCGCGCATAAATACGAAGGCAATGATGACGGCAAATGCTACTGCACCGCTAGTTACAATGATCGCGAGCATATCTAAATTAGCAGTATCCAAAATTAGATCCGTTTCCAGGCATAGTTAACTGTGGGGCAAGACATAGCCCGACAAAGCGGGCTTGGCTATCAGAAATGAAGAGGTTTTAAAGCAAATCCACAGACGGCTTACCCGATTTTGCCCATGCCAAGAATGAAACCTGACAAGTAGGAAATCATCCAGACGCTCCAGACGAACAGGGATAGCTTATGGAAATTGACCAAAGCATGTTCTTGCCCGCGCCTGATAACAAGTACGGCCCAACCAAAATGTATAGTCATCAGACCAAGACTGATAAACCCCATTATAGAATGGGGTGTCCATACAAGCCCGCCGACCTCCATAAATGTTACAATGGTTGCAAGTATATCGACCCCAACCCCACAAGCAAACATATATACATGCCAACGCTTTAGCCGCCGCGCCAATTTTTCTGCCCATATACCCCAAGTGTAGAACACCATAGCAATGGTGAACAGAATGACTGCAGTGAGTAAAAGTGGTGTCATAGCCGCATATATAGACAGTTTTAGCCCAGATGCATCTGATAAAACGTCGCATCTGTTAAATGTAGCAGGCCGGCACTTGGTTAGTGAAAAATACCCACGCGCAAGATGGACAAATTGTCCACTTGACCCGGGTTGGCTTTTCTGATTTAGCGAGCGTCATGTTAATGATCCCATCTATTAAAAGCCTGCTAGGCTCGGTTTTAAACTGGGTAATTTTGTGTGCGGTTTTGTTTAATGTTAGTGTGCCTGCCGGTGCCATGCTGGAGCGCACGACTGATGGAAAAGTGCAAATCATAGTCTGCACCACGCAAGGCATACTCAATGCTTGGCTGGATGTGGAAACGGGGCAATTGCTTGAATACAATGATGAGCACCAAGAGGACCAAGATGATTCCAACTTACCGACACAATGCCTGATGGCATCGCCAACACCGATGGCGGACAGTGACGCGGCAGGTGCCACTCAAATATTCATAAGAATTGCTCTGCCTTTCCGTGCTGAAATGACAGGGGTGAAGCTGGTTATTGGCCAAAGCCCGGCACGTTTATCGGCACGCGGCCCCCCGATCTCCGTTTGAATACCCACAGCCTGAATTCAAACACATAATTACCCGCACACAATCTGCGTCTACCTCATAACGAGAGGGCCATAAGGATTGTGCTCGTGGGTCATGGAGATTTACATGAAAACCAAAACACCTGCCCGCATATTATTGACGGGTTTAATGCTTAGTACCAGTACACTGGTGACAACATTCGCTTTTGCCCAATCCCCTAATTCTGGGTCTGATGACGTTTTAAAAGACATTATCACCGTTTACGGACAGCGCGGAAGCACACAAACTCAAAACATGGTTCAGCCGGAGTCCGAACCAGTGGCAAGTCCTGACGCCGCAGCTTTTGTGGCCAGATTGCCCGGAGCGGACATCAACAATAATGGCCAGTTATCTGGCCAGGTGCAATATCGCGGTCTGTTTGGTCCGCGTATCAATGTGCAAATCGACGGCAATAATATATCCCCCGGTGGCCCGGGCTGGATGGATCCGCCTTTGCATTATGCGCCCATGCCTTTGGTGTCGCGCATCGAAGTGGACCGGGGCGTTTCCCCGGTGCGGGGTGGTCCCGGCCTTGCTGGTGGTGTCAATGCTGTGTTCAAAAAGACGGAGTTTACTGGCAGTTCTGACTTCACTCTCAATTATGATGTTAGCGCCGCTTACCGTAGTGTTGATGACAGTATGTCTGTTGGTGGTATTGTCGGCACGGCCAACGAGATGTTTCGCATCAATGCTTTGTATGCTAGGGAAAGTGGAGACAATATTAAGTTCCCAAATGGTGAAATCGCAAGCTCCGAGCATGACCGCTTGGTTTATGGTCTCGCGGCAGGTGTGAAATTTGGTGTTCACGAGTTTGGTTTTGATGTTCGCAAGCAAGAAACGGGAGATAGCGGTAATCCGCCTTTCCCTATGGATATTCGGTTCTTCGATGCAGAATTTGCCAATGCGGTCTATAAAGGCGGTTTTGATATATTCAGGGTTGAAGCCAAAATGGGGGTGGCAGATATTTCCCACGGCATGACCAATTTTCACTTGCGTCCAAATAGTAATCCCATGCGGCTACGCGAAACTTTTGCTGAATCATTTAGGCGCAGCGCAGATATTACGCTGGCATTTGATCTAGCGGACGGAGAGTTGAAAATTGGTGGAGACTATGATTTCGTCAAGCATAAAACCCGTATCACCCATCCCAACAATCCGAACTTTTTTTTGGATAGTGTCCCAACCATGACCGAAGACAGAACAGGTGTTTTCGCAGAATGGACGGGTGTATTTGCGGGTCTAGGTGCAGAAATCGGCGGACGGGTTGATTGGGTCGACAGTGAAATAGAGCAAGCTAGCGTTGGCTCTGCCCTCCCTATGGGGCCAGTGATGTTGGCCAATATGTTTAACGGGTCTGACCGGACATGGAGCGACACCAATTTTGATGGCGTTCTTAGGCTTTGGAAAGATACGGACGGACCGCTGACTTGGCGCGGGACATTAGCCCACAAAACCCGCGCGCCAGGCTATCTCGACCGCTATGCTTGGCTTCCGACAACGGCCAGCGCTGGCCTTGCGGACGGGAATATCTATCTGGGTGATCGCTTGATTAAATCCGAAAGTGCGTGGATCATAAATGGTGGTTTTGATTACAAAACCGACCGCGCCTATGCCCGCCCGACAGTTTTCTATCGCAATGTGGATGATTATATTCAAGGTGTGCCGTTCGACAATACTATTGGTGTTTTGGATAGCACACAAGAAATGGTTGCCGCTATGAACGGCGATCCGACACCACTAAAATTTGGTAATGTTGATGCCGAACTTTACGGCTTTGATATGGACTTTGGTATGAAACTGATGGGCGCACGAGAAACTGGCCTGTGGCGTATGGACGGGGTAGCATCCTATGTGCGCGGCAAGCACAAAGACAAGAGGAGCGACATAGAGGACAATCTCTACCGTGTCTCACCGCCAAATCTCACCCTGTCTGGCAGTTATGAACGCCAAGATTGGTCGGTGAGCTTGGAAGGTAAATTCGTTGCCGAGCAAGACTATGTGTCTGCGGCTAATTCTGAATTGGCGACGGACGGTTTTGCGGTGTTTGCCCTGTACGGCAATTGGAACGTCAACGCTGATGTTATGATTAGCGCCGGGGTGGAGAATTTGTTTGACGCGTTTTATGCCCAGCACCTCTCTGGCTATAACCGCATATCCGGTTCGGACGTGGCGCTCGGTGACCGCTTGCCTGGTGCCGGACGCGGGGTGTTTGTAAAACTATCTGTGCGCAATTAACGGATAAAACGAGCTGCGAAAGCCTTGCTTGCTATCGCGGCTCATTTCCCTAGATTGCGGTCAAATCTTTTTAAGACACAGATATCTTTAAAAATTGGATGCAAGCAATGCAGGATTATGACGTTATCATTTTAGGCGCAGGCGCGGCGGGCATGATGTGCGGGGCAGTGGCTGGGGGGCATGGCCAGTCCGTATTGCTGATTGATAGCGCGGTTTCGGCGGGCGAGAAAATTCGTATCTCGGGGGGTGGGCGTTGCAACTTCACCAATCTGCATTGCGGTCCTGATAATTTCATTTCCACAAACAAACATTTTTGTAAATCGGCTTTGGCAGGATATACCCCGCAAGATTTTATCCAACTGGTTCAGCGCTACAAAATCAAGTTTCACGAAAAAGAAAAAGGCCAGTTGTTTTGTGACGAAAGTGCCAATCAGATTATTGGAATGTTGCGCAGTGAATGTAAAAACGCGGGCAATCAGTTCAAGTTCGAGACCGATGTTTTGGACATTAAAAAAGACGCAGACGGGTTTATTGTCACCACTTCCAAAGCGTCTTGGCGCTGTACAAAACTGGTTATAGCCACAGGTGGCCCCAGTATTCCGAAAATGGGGGCGACAGGATACGGCTATAAAGTGGCAAAGCAGTTCAGGTTGAACATAATTGAACCGGTGCCCGCATTGGTACCGCTCAGCTTTACCGATGGTTTTAAGTCCGCCTTAAAAGGTCTGTCCGGCACCAGTATTGATGTGCAGGTCAGGCACGGTAAAACCATGTTTGAAGATGCGCTCTTGTTTACACACAGAGGAATATCTGGCCCGGCGATATTGCAAATTTCGACCTATTGGCAGGCGGGCGACGAAATTATTATTGACCTGGTTCCCGGCACGGATATCCTTACACACCTTAAGCAAGCCCGAACTGAACACCCAAAACAAAGCCCCGCAGTTTTCTTGTCACAATTTTTGCCTAGAAATTTGGCCGATTATCTCACCAAAGATATTAGCCAAAAACGCCTTGCCGATATGAACGATAATGTTTTGGATAAGCTCAGTCAGAGTATCAACCAGTGGCGGCTCAAGCCGGCGGGCAGCGAGGGGTTTCGCACGGCAGAAGTGACGCGCGGCGGTGTTGACACAAAAGAATTATCATCGAAAACATTTGAGGCGTGCACGGTACCAGGTTTGTATTTTATTGGTGAAGTCGTAGATGTCACAGGTCATCTCGGCGGGCATAATTTTCAATGGGCTTGGGCCAGTGGGTTTGCTTGTGGAAATTCTCTTTAGAACATGACTGTATTTTAACTGTTGCAGTGGTTGCGCTTGTGTTGGCACCGCTCTAAATAGCTTTTGTGAAAAATATATTGATCATAAGTGCGATGTTCGCCGCAAGTTTTGCTCATTCTGCTCATGCAGAGAATCGTGCAGGAAATGTGGATTTTAATGCCAAGCATGAAAAATGTTTGGGGGGAATTTCCGAAGATGCGGACACAGCCTATGAAGATGCATTGGCATGGCAATCCGAAGGCGGCGGTCGGCGGGCACGACACTGTGTCGCAATGGCTTTGTCCGCACTGGGGCACCCGGGTGAGGCGGCGTCTCGCTTAGAGAAAATAGCGACAGCCCCAGACGGCGGTACACCGGAAATGCGGGCGGGATTTTACGCTCAAGCGGCCGAGTTTTGGTTGGATGCAGGTGAGCCGAACAAAGCTCATAATGCCGCCAGTGCTGGACTGGAAAAAGCCCGTAGTCATCTTGACTTGCGCATAGTACGTGCGCGCGCTTACGGAGCGTTGGGACACTGGGATTACGCATTAACCGAACTCACTTCGGCCTTGGCTTTTCATCCCGATAACGCTCATGCGTTTCGCGCCCGCGCCGATGTGTATTTTCGTACAAACGATCTGGAACTGGCAAAAGCGGATATCGAAAACGCGGTAGCAGCGGACGGCACCAATATTGAGACTTTGTTGTTGCGCGGGAAAATCAATGAAGCCATACGCTTAGACGCACCACCCGCCATAGAAATACAAAGATAATCAAGCTCCATTTAACTGCCCAACTGCCCACTGTGCGGCATCTACAATCACAGGGTTTTTGTCAGATAAATGCGCTTGCGCCGTACTGACTAAAGCCGTGTCTGCGGAATTGCCGATGGCATATAATACATTGCGGATAAACTGGTCACGCCCAATGCGTTTGATCGGAGAACCTGCGAACAGTGTGCGAAATTGAGTGTCGTCGAGTGTCGCAAGCTCGGATAAAGCAGGCGCGTTTAAATCATCCCGTGCCTGTAATTTAACGTCACGCGTGGTTTGCGCGAACTTATTCCACGGACAAACGGCCAAACAATCATCACAGCCGTAAATACGGTTACCGAGCTTTGCCCGTAAACCCAGATCGACCTTGCCTTTAAACTCGATGGTTAAATAGGAAATACATTTACGGGCATCTATTTGGTAGGGGCTTGGAAATGCATCTGTCGGGCAGATATCCAGACAGTCCCGACACGTTCCGCAATCCCCGGTTTTTACAGGGGTGGGGGTAAGTTCAGCAGCGCTGAGGATTACCCCTAAAAACAACCAGGAACCAAATTCCCGGCTAACCAGATTGGTGTGCTTGCCTTGCCAGCCCAGCCCCGCTTGTGCTGCCAGCGGTTTTTCCATCAGGGGTGCCGTATCGACAAATACTTTTACGTCCTCGCCTGTGTCGCGGGCCAATAATCCGGCCAATTCCTTGAGCCGCCCTTTGATCAGCCCGTGATAATCTTTGTTTCGTGCATAGACGGAAATTGTGGCTTTATCTTTTTGGCCAAGTGAGACAAGTGGGTCACTATTCGGCCCGTAATTCATACCAAGCACAATTGCAGACTTTGCTTTGGGCCATAAATTATGAGGATGAGAGCGACGCTGCGCCGTCTCTGACATCCAGCCCATTGCTCCGTGATGCTCACGATTTATATATTCAAAAAGCCCGTCTCCGTGACGTGCGTTGATATCATCCATATCAACAATACCGAAGGCGGAAAAACCAAGGGATGAGATACGTGCTTTTATGGATTTTGAAAGTGCGGCCACGCAGTGTCCTAGGTTGATTAAAAGTCTAAATCAGCATAATGGTGTGGTGGGCGCAAGCCTGGAATTTTATCTTTTAACAGTGGTTGGAAAGAAGGGCGGGATTTAAGCTTTTGGTACCATTCTTTCAAAACATCCCATTGACGCCATTTTATTTCGTCCAAATAATCCAGGCAAGAAATATGGGCACCAGCCGCCAAGTCTGCCAAGCTCATCTGGTTACATGCCAACCAGTCGCGGCTTTCTAGCAACCACTCCATATATTCAAGATGATATTTTAAATGCCCTCGCCCAATACGAAGCTCGGACGGATCGGGCGCACCTGTACCGGATATACTTTTTTCCAGCCGTTCAGTTAGGATATAAGCATTAACATCACTGGCGAATTTAACATCAAACCATTGGCATAGCCTTCGTGCCTCAGCGCGGTCAGTAGGGGTGTGCGGCAATAGCGGCATACGGCCACTACCGTCGTCGGCAACATATTCGCAGATAGCACGGGCCGTGCTGATGATAGATTGTCCGCCGTCCGTATCTTCAACCAGGCAAGGCGGCACCCCTTCGACGCAGACACCCAAAAAGCTTTCCGTCGGCGCCCACGGCACAACGGGTATCATTTTGAATGTCAATTTCTTTTCGGCCAATGCGAGGCGCACTTGACGCGAGTCTGGGTCCAATGGCCAATGGTGAAGTGTTCTCATTTTATCTAATTATAACCCAAGCCTTAACTAATGATTATTCTTGGTGGTTCGGTTGGGTGATTATGTTGCGTGGTCATGTTGCATGATTATGGTCTTTGCATTGGTCTTGACGGAACACCGAATTACCGTGCAGCTGGTGGCAACCGCTAGGGTGCGGATGGATCATGATGTCGGCTGCTGGGTAAGCTTCCATCATCCGGCCTTCGGCGGCGATAACTATTTCGTGGGCTTGATGCAAGGATAATTCGTCGTCTAAATCAAGCTGCATCTGGATGTGAACATGTGGGCCACTGGCACGGGTGCGTAAATCATGAACGCCGTTAATACGTTTGTCTTTGAGCGCAAGGTCGCGGATTAAGGCCCGTTCTTTTTCTGGCAGTTCTGCATCCATCAACTGGCTCCAGGCCAACCGCCCGACCTTATAAGCCGTGTAGAACAACCATAAGGCAATGCCGAAACCTACCAAAGCATCAGCCCATAATAAATTCGTATAACTTGCCAGTAAAATACCGACTATCACGGCTACATTAGCAGACATATCCGCGATATAATGAGCCCGATCCCCACGCACGGCGAGAGAACCGGTTGCGCGAATTGCCCAGCTTTGGGCGATTAAAAGCCAGGTGGTTAGGGCAATGGCAAATACCATGACGGCAACAGCATAACCCTCATGGGCAATGGCTTGGGGGTGGGTTAGGCGAGTAAGGGCTTCTTCTAATAAATGAACGGCTCCAAGCACAATAAGGCAAACCTGTAAAAGAGCCGAGAACCCTTCCGCCTTACCGCGCCCAAATCTGAACTTGGCATCTGGCGGACGGGCGGCATAACGAACGGCAATAAAACTGGACAGGGCGGCAACAAAATCCAGCGCAGAATGTACGAGGGATGATAAGATTCCAATAGAACCGGATTCTCGAAACACGATCAATTTGGTGCTGATCAAAATAATGCCGACAACAATAGAAAACGCCGTAATGCGCCGTGTGATGCGCGAGCTATCGCGCGCGGGCAAGCGTCCCGGTCGGCCTCTGCGGTTCGGGTCATTATCTATCTGGATACTGTCGCGGATCTGTTGTGTCATGTAGAGATGTACATCCTGTTTGTTTTGCGTTGTTATAGCATAACTTTGGGGGCGTCTAACGAAAATCAAGGCCAAATATTAAGATAAGGGGTTAAGTTAAGCAGATATATGCCCGACTATTTGGCGTTGCTGGTTGCGGGTGCGGTGCTCAAACAGATACACACCTTGCCAAGTGCCGAGCACGGGGCGACCATTGTTGATAGGTATGGACAGAGACACCGGCGTGAGTGCGGCTTTGATATGGGCGGGCATATCATCCGGCCCCTCACAGATATGACGAAGCCAACCCATATTTGTATCATGGGCATCTGGTACAAGCCGTGCGAAAAATTCGTTCATGTCCAATTTCACATCCGGGTCGGCATTTTCGCTGATTAGCAAGGAACAGGACGTATGGCGTACAAACAATGTTAGAAGCCCGGTCTCGACACCCTTACCAGCAACGAAGCGAACCACGTCACCGGTAAATTCGGTGAGACCAGGGCCGTGAGTGGATATGTTAAAAACCGTCTGTATTTTTACGACCTAATATTTGGTTTAGAAAACAGTAGTTTTTGATACACGCGGCCAATGACAATCAGTACCAGACCGAGCACAACAAAGGACACGGCCCTTAACACGCCCTCCAGCGAGGCCATATCTATCAAGAACGCTTTGAGCACAGTTAAGATGATCACCAAAGCGGATGCCATACGCATGTCTTTTTGCTTAAGTTTGAGACCGGCCACCAAAAGCGCTATGCCGAACGCCAACCAGACGGCGCTAATAGTGTAGAGTTCTGCGTCTATGAACGAATTGCCCCCTAGAGAAATTTCGCGACCTGTGAATACATACCGGACCATGGACGTGAGATACAGCATTATGGCGACAAGGGAGAGGGCAGCTGTGGTTTGAATATAAGCTTTCGGGCGGTGGCCGCGCGATAGCCATGTGATAGCCGCAAGCGCCAATGCAGGCAATAAATAGGCCAAGGAGAGACTGTTGATTATGGCGCCGCCTTTGATAATCACATTGCCCGAGAACAGCGGGTTATACCGCAAACAAACACCAAATACAAACAGGGCTAATGTAGCGGTGGACACGGCCATGGCCAATCCGGGGATGAGCAATTCATAAGGTTTGCGCTGCTCCTGATTTGGTTGGTCGGTTTGTGCTAAGTTTTGCCGTCCCAGCAATGTACCGCCGAGCGTGAAGCTAAGCCCGACCATGACTTGTAGTGCCATTTCGTTGAACCTGAACTCGGTAGACAAAACATTGCCGCCGTTCATAAGATGACGGATTTGGAAAACAAAAAACAAGGCTATGAATGTAAGGGTGAGAGCTTTGAGGCCTTCCGACCAGATGTCTTTGTGTTTGCGCGACAATAGCCAAACTGCCGCCGCACACAACATTGCTGGCAGTACAAAATAAATCCAAAGTTGATTGAAAACTATCTGTTCGCTCAAAGCACCGTCCTCTCCAATGCGCACGAACAAGGTATGGGCGGCACTGAGCAGGGCAAAACCAGCGGCCGCCCAGCGCAAGGCGGGAACAGCAATGCGGCTATATATGGCGGCGCTCATAACAATACCCATCATGAGTAAAATTGTTTCCACAAGGCCTGAAAACCCGATGAGTATTGCTAGCGTATAAGTTGCCGTCGCTGCGATGGTATAGACTTTCACGGCCTCATTTTTAATGGCGGATTTCGTGTGTAACCAGTAGGAGAAAAATGCGTTAATAAATGTGAGGGCGAACAGTGCCAGAGATGTGTGTTTTGCACTAAATTCTGCTAAACTTTCAAAGAGCGCCAGACATAATAAGACGGGTAAAGACACCCCAAACAAACCCCACAAAAATTGATAGTTTTTTTCATTTGCCTGCTTTGCTTTGGTAAAGCTCAGCCCTGTTACAGCCAAGCCTGTGAGTGCGGCTAGAATGACAATCTGGCTTCCTGCAATATCTCGTGGGTCATTTATTCCGTACCAGACACAAAGTGCGGCCAAGCTACCACCGATGAAAATATTGGCGCTTTGACGAGGAATGTACCAACCAACCGCCATCAATACAAACCCGAACCCGAACGCCATATGACCATGGGGGTAACCAAAACCGGCCTGATTGCCTGTCACACCGAGAAATAACAGTGCCGCGAATAATGACCAGATACATGCGGCGATATTGTTGTGGCGGAAGCCTTTCTCCGGTTTGGCATCGCCTTTGTCTACGTTCGGTATTCTGTCATGAATTCGGGCAATATATGTGCTGAGCGCGAACATTAACCCTGTATAGATCAACCATGCGCCGTAGGTGATAGTTTGTCGGTTGCACCCACACTGATCAAACTCCAGCCCAGCGCACCAAACAATGTAAGTACATTTAACCAAGACCAATTGCGTATATGTGCGAGAACGAGAGCGGCGATGGATACTGTAATCAGATAAATATATAGGATATAGTAATTTGGTGTACCTATATCGATAAGCAGTGGTGTGACTAAAGAAGCCACCAACCCGAGCGCCGCCATTTTAGGGCCGTGTAATAAGGATAATGCCAACGCAGCTAAGGATAAGACGGCCAGCAAAGCGAAGGTCATTAGCGGGCCGATAAAATTATATAATTCATAGGCGGTGTAACTTGTGCCGAGCAGGGTAAAAATGCCAACACCCGTTAACACACCGGGTATATAGGCGGTTTGCTTGAGGTTGGTTAAGGTTTTGGGAAATTTAATGTTATCACCATCAGCACGGCGTAAATATTCGCCTGCACCTAACAGGATTATACCCATAAGCGCCGCCAGAGAAATGCGCATGGCGGGAGAAAACACGCCAGCCTCAATCGTATAACGCAACAAGAATATAGCCCCGAAAGCCAGGGCAATGCCCCCGACCCATACCGCCCACCGCGCCCCGATTTCTTCTTCAAAATTACGTTTGGTTTTCTTGGGTTTGGGAGTGCGCACAGGTTTTATCTGTTTGGTGATAGGCTGGTGGATTGCTTTTGCCGCGGCGGGTTTAGGCTTGGGTGCCACTTCTGGCCGCGGTGTGTATTTTATTTCTGGTGTTCCGCGCAGTTGTGCTTGTAGTCGTCTGACTTGCAGTTCCAACTTGCCCACGCGCGTATTGGCAATAATACCCATAATGCCGCCAACGAGCATGAGGCCAAAAATGCCGAGCCCGATTAAAGGTAAAAACTCCATTGCATGCCTTCTACTAATATCGCTAGCATAGCGTTTATTGGTGCGACATTATGCGCATGTATTTTTATAACCGCAAGCCTGTTCCCAAGGCTGAGTTGTGACTATGTATTAGGAAAGGAGAATGTTATGGTTGATGTCAATAAATACGAAGCGCGATTGCGCAAGCGCCTTGCATATTTGGATGGTCGTCTTGATACTATTGAGGACAGGCTTGATGAGCAACCAAATCCCGATTGGGACGAGAACGCTGCGGAGCGCGAAGAAGATGAGGTACTTGAGGATTTAGGCAATATGGGGCTGGACGAAATTCGCGGCATAAAGGCTGCGCTTGAGCGGATTAAGGCAGGGACTTTCGGTGCCTGTACCAAATGCGGCGATAGTATTTCTGCTGAGCGCCTAGACGTTATCCCGCAAACTCCATTTTGTAAGGATTGTGCATAGGAGCAATCCATTAATGTGGTAGAAATACGAACATACCGTCTTTGATTTGCCCCTTGCACTCGTGCGTATTTCACATAGGCTCACACCATGCCTGATTTACGCCCGGTTCTATTTGTTGTTGGTCTAATGCTCGCTGGCTTGGGCGTGACCATGTTTGTCCCTATGGCAGTGGATTTGGCTTACGGTAGCGATAGCTGGCAAGCCTTTGGGGTTTCAGGTTTTGTCACCTCTCTGCTCGGGGCTATTATGGCACTGACCAGCTATTCACCAAAAACTAGATTGCATGCGCGCGGCGCCTTCTTGTTGACAACTTTATCGTGGGTATCTTTGGCCGTATTTGCGGCCATGCCCTTGTTTATGGCCAATATAGGCCTGAGCTTGACCGACGCTTTATTTGAAGCCGTATCGGGGATCACCACCACGGGGTCTACGGTGATGACCGGTCTTGACGATGCCAATAAAGGGATTTTGTTGTGGCGTGCAATTCTGCAATGGATTGGCGGGGTCGGGATTATTGTTACGGCGATGGCGATTTTACCAATGCTCAAAATTGGCGGTATGCAGTTATTTCGCATGGAAAGCTCTGAAATGGGTGAGAAAATTTTACCGAGGACGGGACAGTTGGCCGCCGCTATCGGCGCGATTTATCTGGCCCTGACAATGCTGTGTATGATCGGTTATATGGTGACTGGTATGGGCGGGTTTGACGCCATTGCACATGCAATGACCACAATTGCTACAGGCGGTTATTCTACATCCGACGCCTCACTCGGCGGTTTTATGGATAACGGCGCGGATTTGGTTGCTATCGCCTTTATGCTCGCAGGGGCAATACCATTTGGTGTTTATTTACTTGCGGTACGAGGCTCGTTTAAACCCGCATTATCGGATCCGCAAGTGCGCGGATTTTTATTGATTATTACTCTGCTCATTATATTGGTGACATTTTATTTGTGGGTTAGTGATGTCTATTTGGGCAAACAGGCACTGCGGTTATCGGCGTTCAATGTTATTTCTGTGGTTACCGGCACCGGATATGCTACGGCGGATTATAATGCTTGGGGGCCATTCGCGGTGTCTGCATTTTTTGCCTTTATGTTTATTGGTGGCTGCGCCGGCTCAACGGCTTGTTCTATCAAGATATTTCGCTATCAAGTCGCTTTTGAAGCCATGCGGGCCTATATGTTTAAAATGCCGCGCCGCCATGCAGTGGCACCCATGCGGTACGGTGGCAAGCCATTGCCGGATTCGGTTGTTTATTCGGTTCTTGGGTTTTTCTTTTTGTTTTTTACATGCTTCGCCGTAGTGGCTATTTTACTTTCTATTATCGGCTTAGACCCGATTACGGCTTGGTCAGGTGCGGCCAGTGCCATTGCCAATGTTGGTCCGGGCCTGGGTGATATTATTGGCCCAACAGGCACTTATCAAAGTTTGCCCGGCGCCGCCAAATGGGTGTTGATGATTGGCATGCTTATTGGCCGGTTGGAAATCGTGACGGCATTGGTCTTATTGACGCCGTCATTTTGGCGAGCCTAATCCATCACATCTTGGGGCGTAAACACATAATCCGCCGCACAAAATTCGCAAGAAGCGGTTATTTTGCCGTCTTTGAACATTTCTTCGCGCTGGGCATGTTCAAAGGTTTTTATGCTGGCGAGCAAGCGTTCACGTGAGCATGAGCATTTTGCCAATACATCCATAGGAATGTCCATGCGTACACCTTGTTCGTGGAACAGGCGGTACAGTAAACGTTCACTGCCCAAATCCGGGTCGAGTAATTCTTCATCTTTTACGGTTGCTAATAAAGCTTTGCTCATATCCCAAGCTTCGGTCGCATCACCGCGCATAGCGTCTGCTGCAACGCGCTGCGCCATAATGCCGCCGCCGCGCCATTCCTGTGCGGTACCAGGCAATTGCAACCTGCCGACAGATAATTTTATACGGGTCGGAATTTGTTCGCTTTGTTTAAAGAAATGTTCGGCGCAGTCAGCCAAGGTTGCACCTTCGATGGCGGAGATCCCTTGGTATCTATCTTTGCCTGCACCCGGATCTATAGTCATTGCGAATGAGCCGCCGCCTGTTAGCGTTTTCGCGTCCAGTCTTGCGCCTTGCTTGGTGTTTTCAGCCAAAATGCGTTCAAGAGACGCAGCATCAAACCGTGCATAGGCGCGCATATGACCGTCCGTCGTACATTCTGCCGCAAGCAAGGACACTGCGCCCTCATTTGTACCGTGGGCCTGTACCAAAAAACGGCCCTCGAATTTAAGCGAGCTGGCGACCAAAGCGCTGATCATCACGGCTTCGCCCAATAACATGGCCACGGCTTCAGGATATCGGTCTGCACCTAAAACCTGGTCTAAAGATGTGCCGAGCCTCAAAATGCGCCCGCGTACTTCACCTTTGCCGATTTGTACGGCAGATATTTGATCGTCGATCATTGTAGTTGCTTGAGTAACTGTCTGGGTAGTTGTTGGGTGGCTAATAGTTGTCATTTTGTTCTCTAATTAAGGGGTTGAACCTTAAATGGGGCGCCTACCTCGTAATTTCAAGAGAAGACTTCAAGAGCTAATTTAAACCCTTTATTCACCCTAAATACTAAGCGTTTATTGGCCATTTTTTGTCATATTGAACACTTAATAAAACAGGTGCTTAAGTGGGAAATACGCACAAGGTCATAGGCGAGCAAAATAATTTGCAGACATTACCTCGTTCTGCACAGGCCGCCCGCGCTTGGCTGATTGACAGAGCATTGCCGTTTTGGGCGGAAAATACAGTAGATAGTGCCGGCGGATTTTGTGAAGAGTTGTCACGTTACGCCAAGCCAAACTGGCAATCTATCAGGCGTTTACGGGTTCAGGCACGGCAAATTTATGCTTATGCGCTGGCACAAGAACACGGCTGGTATGCTGGTCTCCCTGTGGCTGAGCGGACTTTGAACTTTATGCTCTCAAAAGGTTTTATGCCAGATGGTAGTCCGGGGTTTATTTCATTACTCAATGCTGACTGCGCCGTTGAAGATGCGCGGCGAGATTTGTATGATCATGCATTTTATTTACTGGCGTTAGCGTGGTACGCAAGGGTCAGCGGCCGGCAAATACCTCTCGCTTTAGCTGATAGCCTGCTTGATTTCCTCGATAGAAATCTAGGTGCCGAAAATGGCGGTTTTTTAGAGGGTTTGCCACACGGCGATCCGCGCAATGCCTTGCGCCGACAAAATCCCCACATGCATTTGTTCGAAGCTTTTATGGCGCTTTATGATGTTGGCGGTGATAAAAAATATCTTCGCCGCGCCGACGAAATATTTGGCTTGTTTAAAGAACATTTCTTTGATGCTGACACACATACCATAACTGAATATTTTCGGCCGGACTGGCGACCAGCAAAAGGCAGACAAGGTCAGAGTGTAGAGCCGGGTCATATGGCCGAATGGGTGTGGCTTTTAGGACAATACCAAGCCCGTTCCGGTGTGAATACCCGGTCGTGGGCAGACAGTCTTTACCAAAAACTATGCAGCTATGACACTTTACTCCTACCAGACGAAATGAATAAAACAGGAGCATCTGTGCGCACGACACGCCGGTTATGGGTACAAACAGAAATGGTGAAAGCACATTTGGCGCAAGCCGAAATGGGGGAAGCCGATAGCTTTCAACTGGCGGCCGTCGGCATTAATATGATTACGGATAAATATTTACGCCCAGATGGGTCATGGGTTGATGTGTTAGGCGAAAATGGTTTGCCAACACTTGGGTCTGTACCTACCAGCACTTTTTATCATATAAGCTGTATGGTCTCCGAAGCTTGTAGGGTTTCGAGACTTGAGGAGGTCGTAAAACCAAAGGTGCATTTGCGTGGTTAAAACCAATATTATTCCAGTGATAATGTCTGGCGGTGCAGGCACGCGGTTGTGGCCTGCATCACGCCAAGCGGCACCCAAACAACTTCTGCCATTGGTCAGCACAAAAACCATGATACAAGAAACGGCCGAGAGGTTGCGCGGCGCGTGGGGTAATTTTAAATTCGGTGCACCAGTGATAGTATGTAACGCGGCACATGAGCGCCCTATTACTGAACAATTGGGCGGTTTGGATCTTAAATTGGGCACTATAATTACGGAACCCGTACCGCGCAATACGGCTCCCTGCGCTGCCATCGCCGCATTGACCGTTCAAGCCGAAGACCCTGATGCGTTGATGTTGCTCGCTCCGGCAGATCACCACATTAGCGATAAAGCCGCTTTCTCGCATGTGGTAGCGAACGGCTTGCAAGCCGCCAAAGCTGGAAATCTGGTTACATTCGGAATAACTGCCAATGGGCCGGAGACGGGCTACGGCTATATTCAAAAGGGCAATCGTATTGACGATCATGCTTTTAAGGTCGTGGCTTTTAAAGAAAAACCGTGCCAAGAAACTGCGCTAAAATATATAGCATCTGGCCAGTATTTTTGGAATGCAGGCATTTTTATGTGCAAGCCGTCTACGCTATTATCAGAAATGAGAAAACACTGCCCGGAGATATTAGCCGCCTGTGAGGTAGCCTTTCGTGCAAGCACGATACAAGATGGGCAACTCCCGCTTAACGAAAAAACTTTCGCGGATTGCCCTGCTGATTCTATCGATTATGCCGTTATGGAACGCACGGATAAAGCGGCAGTCGTCGAAGCCAATATGGGGTGGAGCGATATCGGCTCTTGGTCAGCGCTTTGGCAATTAACCAAAGGCAAGGATAGTAATGCGGTTCGCGGCGATGTACATGTTATCGATACCAAAAACTCTTTAGTCCACACGGACGGCCCATTTGTCGCAACTATTGGGGTTGAAAATATCGCCGTGATTATACACGAGGGCAGCGTGCTCGTCGCCAATATGGACAAAGTTCAGGACGTAAAAAAAATAGTGGACATTTTGAAAGCTCGTGGTGGTACTGACAAATTATAGGTTGTTTGTGTGTGGGCTCTGAGTTGCCGCCATTAAAGTGCTTGCAGGGCAGCTTCCAACTTCAACATATCTTGCGGTAGTTGGCTGTCAAACGACAGGGCCTCTTTGGTGATAGGGTGGATGAACCCGAGGGTTTTTGCATGTAAAGCTTGGCGGTCAAAGCCGTCGAGCGCCGTGCGAAGAATGATTTCGGCTTCGGTGTTAGCGGTTTTGAACGCGCCGGTTTTACCATATGTGCTATCGCCTAATATGGGACAGGCGATATGAGACATATGTACACGGATCTGGTGGGTGCGGCCGGTTTCCAACCTGCATTCTATTATGGATACTAACGGTGTGCTGAGCGAAGCACCTTTCATGCGGCCATATCCTTTGATGAACTTATAATTGGTGATGGCGATTTTACCGTGGGGTTGCTTACCACTTGCAATACTGCGGGCATCTTGTTTTTTGACCACGCCCATTTTCTTGCGGTCATGGGGCGAGCGAGCCAGACGAGTTTCGATACGTCCGCCGCGCGGATTGGGTGCACCGCGGGTCATGCAGACATAAACCCGCTCTACCGTGTGTTTAGCAAATTGCCTGGACAGCCCTTGGTGGGTTTTATCGTCCTTGGCCACAACCAATAAGCCTGTCGTATTTTTGTCGATACGGTGAACAATGCCAGGCCGCAAGACGCCGCCTATGCCCGATAGGCTATCTCCGCAGTGGTACAAAAGTGCATTGACCAAAGTGCCGGACCAATTGCCGACGGCAGGATGTACGGTAAGACCGGCCGGTTTATTGACCACGATCAGATGCGCATCCTCAAAGACAATATCGAGCGGGATGTTTTCCGGTTCTGGCTGGGCGGCGATTGGTGCCGGGACAATAATTTCATAGGGCATGTCTGGGATAATTTTGGCCGTCGGTTTTGTTACGGCATTACCTCCCGCCAAAACTTGTCCGTCCAAGATAAGTGCCTTTATGCGGGAACGCGATAAGTCTGCCCACTCCGCTAGCCATTTATCCAGGCGCTTGCCCGCATCCGTTTCTTCGGCCACTTTTTGCATGGTTTCGATCACAGTATCATTCATGGCGCCTGTCATAAGACCAAAGCACCAAATATGAAACTAATTTGTTGAACCGATTTCCACAATCCGGACATTGAGCGCCCGTGTGTTTCGTACAAACACTGGTGATGCTTTCCCCAATACGTGAATAACGGGCTTACCATGATTTGATAGTTCTGAAAAACTTTTGATGGTGGGCGCGATTTCTTGCGTCCACTTAAGGTAATCAACTGCAAACGGCAATATCAGCGTACCGTCTGTGCCAACGGCTATGGCAGCTGGTAAATCCGCTACAAAGGCTTTGATTTCTCCTCGCTCGGTTAGTTCTGCCAAATATTGATAAACGCGCAAGCGGCTTTCAGCCACAAACCGTGTTTTAGAGCTTGCGGCTTCCGCGATCATTCTGACTTTGTATTCATTGGTGCCAAATGTAGAGATGGCCTGGGTCAATCTTGAGCGGGTTAAATTGGTGAAAGCATTGCTTTTATAAAGCTTGGAGATAACATCTTCGTCCACGCCCCATGTGCGCATTAGTTTCTTTTCACGTTGTTGGTATTTACGGGCATCTTCATAGCTCGCTAAAAATTCACCATTATTATAATACCCAACACCTGTTGCCAGCGGATCAAGGATGCGAACACCAGACCACGTATAGCCAATTTTGACGGCGCTTGAAACATAGGCATCTGTATAAGCAAGGCGGTCGACCTCTCGCTGCAGGACCTTGTTTTGTGTGTACGGATCAGTACCAAGCTCGGCATGAATTTCTTTTGCCGCGATATGTTTGCCAGCTAGAGAATTAACGCCCGACCAAATATCTTCACTGGCTTTGGAGACGCACCCGCCAATACCCTGACACCGCGTACCAGCTGCGCCGGTTGTGATGCGCCAACCTGTAGCGCCCAGTTCTTTTAGGCCGCTGCCTAAATTTCCGACAATTTGAGCCGTGCCAGACGGCACAACCATCAGCGCATCGCCAGTATTTTCCGCCTTACCGAACCGTCCGGCAATGCCGCCCAGAGCCCTTACGGGCGTAGCCACAAGATTGACGGTACGTTCGACCACAGCTTTGCCAGCTTCAGCGCCGGCACTTTTGTGCCGCAGTTCTTCGGTGGCTTCAATTTCGCGGATACGGGTTATGGCAAGTCCGGTGCCCTGCACGACATAAAGATGCTCAGGCGTTTCGATTTTATAGGTGTTGGCATAACCGTCGTTCCATGCTTCTGTATGGACGCGGTGTAGATCGCTGGACATTAAATCCGCACCCAAAAACGTTGCGGCGTTTACGATCCCTGCACTTTCAAACCCGGCTACTGATTTTACGAATTCAGGGCTGTCACCGCCTTCATCCTGCTTTGCGTCCAAAGTCTGGCACGCGCCAAGGCTTGCGGACAGTATCAAACCGCTCGTAAAAACCAAAAATTTCCTACCAATTTGCATTATACCTCTTATGTAAGGTGAAAATGGTAATATCCAATTACTATTTACAGATTAATTACATAATATCTGAAAGAATTGTGCCCTTATTGTGACGGGCGCGAAAGTAAAACGAAAATCAGTACAGAGAAAATTATGGAACTGACATTATACAATTCTCTTAAACGGGAAAAACAACCGTTTAAGCCGATAGACCCTAAGCGGGTGACCATGTATAATTGTGGCCCAACCGTCTATTCCTACGCCCATATCGGCAATGCCAGAGCAGCGGTAGTCGCGGACGTCCTGTTTAGGGTTTTGCGGCATATTTACGGCGAAGACCATGTGCTCTATGCCCGTAATATTACCGACATAGACGATAAAATCATCAAGGCGGCGCAAGAACTGGGCGTGCCGATGGCCGAACTGACCGAAAAATATGCAAAAATTTACAACGAAGATTTGGCGGCGCTCAATTGCCTCCCCCCGACCTATCAACCCAAGGCGACAGATAATATCAACGAGATGGCGGATTTGATTGTCCAGTTATTGGATAAGGATATTGCCTATATTTCCGAAGGCCATGTCTTGTTTGATGTCACCAAGGACGAGGATTACGGTAAATTATCCGGTCGTAAGCTAGAGGACAATTTGGCGGGGGCCCGCGTCGAAGTGGCGAGCTATAAACGCAATGCCGGCGATTTCGTTTTGTGGAAACCGGCCAAAAAAGGTGAGCCGGACTGGAACCCGTCCAACAGGTTTCCACCGGGCCGCCCCGGTTGGCATCTTGAATGCTCCGCCATGATTAAACGCACGCTCGGCGAAACCATAGACATTCACTGCGGCGGCATAGACCTAAAATTCCCCCACCACGAAAACGAAATCGCACAAAGCGAATGCGCCAACGAAAAACCATTGGCCAATTATTGGGTGCATAATGAATTTCTCAATATGGCCAGTAAGGGCGGAAAAAGCGACAAGATGAGTAAGTCTTTGGGTAATATCGTGCTGGTGCATGATTTGCTGAAGGACTGGGACGGCGAAGTGATACGGCTCGCCTTACTCAAAGCCCATTACCGCAGCGAACTGGTTTGGTCTGAGGACTTGTTAAAGGAGAGTAAGAAAAATTTGGACGATTGGTACCGCGTTAAGGACGAAATTGTTGAATGCTCTAATTACATAGTTAAGGTTTCACAATATCATTCTAGGGGTATTAGTGTTGTGACTGAGGCATTTCGAAAAAGTTTGGTGAGCGATCTGAATTTAATTGGAGTAATTTATGAAATTTCTCAGAACGCTAATGAAACTCTGATTGGCGCTAAACGTCTTAAGGAGTTGATACATAATGATGATGAGAATGAAGATATTGATTTAGTGGCTAGTAGAGTTGCGACCTATTGGGATTTAACATGGAAATACGCAAACCTCCTAGGTCTCCTACAAAAAGACCCGGAAGAATGGTTTCGGGGTCGGAGGAAAGAAGGTGGATTGTCTGACACGGAAATCGACAATTTAATCAAAGAACGCACCGAAGTTCGCGCCGCTAAAAATTGGTCCCGCGCCGACGAAATCCGGGATATTTTCGCCGATGAAAACATAATTTTGGAGGACGGTAAAGACGGCACAACATGGCGCAGGGGTTGATGAACACACGAACCTATCCTTCCCCCATTTTTCATGGGGGAAGTGCCGGAGCTCTTGCGCAGGCGATGGGGGCGGCGCGCAGCGCCAAAACAACTACAGGTGTTCTCAAGCGTCAAGGCAGGACTTTACATCGAGGCAGGCCTATGGCCTGCGCCCCCATCCCCCCTCTTAAAAAAGAGGGGTACTTCCCCCATGAAAAATGGGGGAAGGAGACATGAAGAAATTTGCTGCTCGGAAAATTCGCAAGGATGAAGAAAAGTCAGGGAAATTCGCCAAGGAGCTGCGCGCAAATATGCCCGAAGCTGAACATAGGCTTTGGTCTTTTCTGCGCAATAAACAATTAGATGGTTATCGGTTCCGGCGGCAGCATCCGGTTGGGAAATATATCGTTGATTTTGCTTGCGTGCGTGAAAAACTAGTCATCGAAGTTGACGGGGCTACCCATGGGGATGATATGGAAATTACATATGATGTACAGCGTTCCAAATTTCTTGAATCCCAAGGTTGGAAAATTATTTGCTACGGCAATGAAGAAATTTACAAAAATATTGACGATGTACAGGATGATATTTATGCGCATTTGAAAGGCCTGAAATGACCAATCCTTTGATTTGTGTAGCCACCTGCGCTGGTGCTTTTGGTGTTAAGGGCGAGGTGAAGATAAAATCGTTCACGGACGTAGCGGCGGACTGCTTTGCCTACGGGCCTTTGCGCGATGAGAGCGGTGATGTGTTTTTGACCATCACATCAAAGCGCACCGTCAAGAACGGATTTGCCGTACTGTGCGAGCAAGTCCAGACCCGTGAACAGGCGCAAACATTGTCGGGTGCCAAGCTCTATGTGTACCGCGCGGATATGCCTGAGCCGGACGAGGACGAGTTTTACCATGAAGATTTAATCGGGCTAGATGTAAAAACCACGGACGGGAAGCGTATGGGTAAAATCGTGCAGGTCCATAATTTTGGCGCGGGCGATATGCTCGAAATTAGTGGTACCAAAGATATACCCCAGTTCTATCATCCATTTACCAAAATAAACGTACCAAAAATAGACGTTAAGGCTGGACGTGTAGTGATTCTAATTGAAGAGGCCGTAAGTGCCCAAGAAAATGATGAAAAGAGTGAAAGTTAGGAAACCCCGACCATCCGTTTAGCCATTTGCTCTGCAAGCGCCATCAGTCCGCTCATGGGGCGGATCAGGACTTCAAACTCTGTAATTTTTCCGTCCACGCCAAATGTAATAAGGTCCAAACCCTTAAGGTTTTTATCGCCGATATTTGTCGTGAACTCTAAAAACGCAGAGTGGCCATCATCGCTCATTAATTCGCGGTGATAGGTGAATTCTTCGAAAATTTCTATAACTTGGGATAGAACAAACACTAAAGTATCCCGCCCGTGATAAGGCTTGTAGACCATAGGCGAACGAAACACGGCGTCCGGATGAATTATGCTAGGCAGTTTGGAAGCATCTTTGCGGGCAACAATATCGTGCCAGATTTTTAATGTTTCAGTGGACATTTATTCGAGCACACTCATTTTGGAATCTGTATCAATCGCCCATTCCAATTTTGCGATCAGGTCTTTGCGGGATTTAAGCTTGGTGCCTTTGAACGCGCGCATATTGAGCATGGTCATCATTTTAGCGGACGCCTTGGCCGTGTCCATGACGGTTTCTTTAGGCGCTAATACATCATAATATCCGGCTTGCTTGGCATGTTCGGGGCCAAAGATTTCACCGTTTATCATAGAGCGGTTTAAGTAGTTTTTCGGGATAAACTCACGGGCAAGCTCTATACCGAAATGGTGCATAGTCATACCGATTTGGGTCTCATTAAGTCCGGTTTTAGTCCCTGTATCCCCGCCAATGCGGTAATCACAAGCCAGTAAAGTAAAGGCCCCCATGGCAATGGCATGACCACCCGCTGCGGCAATAACCGGAAAGGGGTGTTTAAGGATACGCAAAGCAAAGCGCGAGCCTTGGCAGGTTAAATTTACGGCGGCTTCTGGGCCGGACATCATAATTTTTAAATCGTAACCGCCTGAGAAAATTCCGCCGTCTTCTACGGCGCGTCCCGTTAAAATAACAACGGCTTCATCGGTCTGCGCCTTGTCAAATGCGGCCTCTAACTGGCCCAGCATATCAGGCGAAAGCACATTGGCTTTGCCGTCGTCCATTTGAATGACGGCAACACCGTCTTCGTATGTATAAGAAACTAGATCGGTCATATTAGGTCCCTTTAAATATATTTGCTTGTTTATCGAGTGTGTTGGCGCGTTTTAACTTGTCCAATAAAGGTTGCACAGATTTCATTTTTGTTGCCGCAAAGGCGGTCATATCGAGCTTACGCATTTGCTTTGCCGCGGCCTGCGCGGTGGTTAACAGGTCTTCAGCTGCCACGACCTCGTGCAAAAATCCTGCTGCCATTGCGGCCGCTGGATCTAAAATTTCGGCATTGTTGATAACCCGTCTGTAATAGGGTAGGGCCAAGCGTGCTCTGGCGATTTCGACGCCGGCTTGCGGCATGGTCATACCTATAGCCACTTCGTTCATGCCGGTTTTAATTTCGCCTTCAATACCAATGCAGTAATCGCAGGAGAGTAACACAAGCGCGGCCATAGCCATGGCATGACCGCTAACCGCGCAAATCACAGGGGTCGGGAAGGTCAGGATACGCCTGGAAAACGTACCACCCTTGCCCATTAAAGCCAAAACTTTTTCGGGCCCTTGCATCATGATAGAAAGGTCAAATCCTGCGCAAAACATGCCTGTACGGCCAGTCAAAATCACCACTTCTCCTGCGGCCTGCGCTTTATCAAATGCGCCGTTGAGAGCATCCAACATATCATTTGACAAAGCATTGACCTTGCCGTCGTCCATGGTGATGGTGGCGATACCGTCTTTGGCCGTGTAAGTGACGGGGGATGAATATGTAACGGGATTGGTCAATATATTCCCTTATGTATCGGTTTGGGCAATATGCAGTTTAAAATTTTTGCGGGTTAGGCGCGGCGAGATATCAAGGTCTATCAGAGCGCCTGCGCCGATGGAGGAGAGCAGTTTATTGGCTGAAGTTTTGTCATCGCCGGCTAAGTTATTCAAATGGTCTGTAACTCTTTGCAACATCCAAAGGGAATAGGGGATAACACCGCGATTGTCCGTCGTGCCGCCGATGGTGTATTCGTGCATGCCAATGGCGCGGGGGACTTCGTCTGCATCTGGATTGGCGGCGTGCCATGCTTTCATTTGTTCAAGTGTTGAAAGTAAAACCGGTAACTGCTCACGGGCGAACATTTTCAAAATCGGCATCAAAGTTTCGGGTATTTCGTCGCCTTGTAAAAATTCGCCAGTTCCAAAATGCTGCGGGGCATGGGTATAGCGGCACCAGTTGGCGACACGCGGCGCGGTTTTTTCCATATGGTCGCCGGATGCAGGGTCGCGGTAATTATGGGCATAGAGCGGCCCCAGCAATCCGTAATCACCAATGCTTGGCCGCGAACCAAACAAGAAATCATGCTCGGCTAGATGCGCATCAAAGGCTTTTAAAAATTCTTCATAGCTTGCTTCGATAGCAGGTGCCGTTTTGGGTGTGATTCCGAGCAAAGGCAAGAAAGCTTTGAAGCGGGCACCGTCCTCCCGACCCTTCGCGGCCCGTTCTTCAGCGGGTAATTCTGCGTAAAGTGCGTTGCCAAATTCACCGTAAGCAAATTCTTCGTTAAACGTCCAGCGGTAATACATGGCCGCGATCAGCAAATATTCATCCCCGAACAATTCCAGGATCAGTGCCGCCAATTTTTGCTGGGGGCCGTCTGGATATATAGACGGGCCGGGCTCGTGCATCTCCACGTAATCAATAATGTCCGTAGTGTCTTGCACTGTGCTATGGTCAGGTGCGACCAACACGGGTATAACCGGCCAACCAACACGCGGGAGTATCTCGCTAGCGTAAACCTCGCGCGTAGCCAACACTTCTTTGAAAGCCACATTTTTCCACCGCAAAAAGCCGCGTACCTTGCCCGAATAAAGCGAAAGCGGCGCGGCGTAGAGGGTGTAAGCCGAAGACATTACGCCGCTTTGCTACCAAAGCGACCATAGAGGGTTTCACCTGTATTTGCCATGTCGCGCAAGAGCGTAGGCACTTCAAATTGCTCGCCGTAAGTCGCGCGTAGCTGGTCAGCACGTTTGACGAAAGCGGCAATACCGACCATGTCGATAAAGCTGATGGCACCGCCCGTATAAGGTGCGAAGCCCCAGCCGAATATCGAGCCAAGGTCGGCCTCGCGCGGGTCATGGATGATGCCTTCGGCCATGGTGCGCGCCGCTTCAATGGCTTGGGCGTAAAGGATACGGTCTTTAACCTCCGCCGCACTGGGTTGGGTTTCCAAAATACCGTCCACGGCAAATTGACCGAGCTCTGGCCACAGGGATTTGTCGCGGCCATTATAATTGTAAAAGCCTTTGCCGTTCTTGCGGCCTTTACGGTCATATTTTTCAATCATGGCCGTGATAATCGGGTCCATTTTCCCGGCAACATATCGATTGCCCAAATCGGCTTTGGTTTGCGCTAGAATTTTATAACCCAGATCAATGGCCACTTCATCTTGTAAGGACAATGGCCCCACCGGCATGCCCGCCATACGTGCACCTTGTTCGATCAGGGCAGGTTTGACGCCCTCGGACAACATATTATAACCCTCATTGATATAGCGCATAACGCAACGGTTGGCATAAAATCCGCGCGTGTCCTCGACAACAATCGGGGTTTTCTTAATGCGGGTGGCAAAATCAAGCGCACGGGAAATCGCATAATCGGATGTCTCTTTGCCTTTGATAATTTCTACCAACATCATTTTATGCACGGGGCTAAAAAAGTGGATGCCGATAAAATTTTCAGGGCGTTCGGATGCTTTGGCCAAATCGGTTATTGGTATGGTGGAGGTGTTAGAGCCAAATATGGCCGTCTTGGGTATCACGTCCTCAGCCATTTTTGTAATCGAAGCTTTTAGCTCGGAATTTTCAAATACGGCTTCGACAATAAGGTCGACATCGTTAAGCAAATTGTAATCAGTGGTCGGGATGATCCGCGCCAAAATCGCATCCATTTTCTCTTGGGTTTGCTTGCCGCGTTTGACCCGCTTGGCCTGTTCGGTCTCGGTTAGAGCCTTGCCCTTGTCGGCCCCCTCTTGATCACGGTCGATGAGCACAACTTCTATGCCTGCCATGGCGGAAACATAGGCCACGCCAGCGCCCATAAAACCTGCGCCGATAACGCCGATTTTATTGATCTGTCCGGGCTTTTGGCTCGCCGGACGTGCGCCGCCTTTATCGATGGCTTGCTTGGAGAGAAACAAAGTGCGGATCATGTTTTGAGTTTTAGGGTTAAGGAGAAGCTGGCAAAAATAACGGGTCTCGATACGAAGCGCAGCGTCCATAGGCACTTGCGAGCCTTCGTATACGGCCCGCAAAATATTGGGCATAGCCGGATAATTGCCGTAGCTTTCTTTGCGCACCATAGCTGGCGCACCAGCGAACATGGGAAATCCAGATGCTGTCCACGGGTCGCCGCCCGGGAAGCGGAATTTTGCTTGGTCCCAAGGCTGTGCCGCTTTCGGATTTTCTAAAACCCATGCTTTCGCGGCGTCGATGAGCTCATCTCCGGGCACTGCAGCATTGACCAAACCCATAGAAGCGGCTTCGTCGGCTTTAATTTTTTTGGCTTGCAACAATAGCGGCGCAGAGTTCATCAAACCAATCATACGCGGTACGCGCTGTGTGCCGCCAGCTCCGGGAAGAAGCCCAACCATAACCTCAGGAAAGCCGAGGCGTAATTTGGGGTTATCATTAGCTGCGAAACGGGCATGACAGGCCAGTGCGAGCTCGAAGCCACCACCGAGCGCAAGACCGTTGATGGCCGCAGCCACAGGTTTGCCGCAGGTTTCCAAGTCGCGAAAAACGGAGTTCAAGCGAAATACCATATCAAATAATTGTTTCTTGGCTGCTTGTTCGTCTTTTTTAATCTCGGCAAATACAGTGCCAAATTGCCCGCCGAGCTCTTCAAGGTTAGCCCCTGCACAGAACGCCGCTTTACCAGATGTAACCACCGCACCTTTGATGCTGTCGTCGTCGCTGATTTTGGCGACCCATTCCCCAATTTCCGTTATTACGTCCCCCGACAGCACATTCATAGACCGCCCCGGGCTATCAAATGTAATCAATGCAATACCGTCTTTGTCGATGTCTAAAGTAAAATGTTTCATGTTCGTCTCTATACTCTCTCAATAATTATTGCGCTGCCCATACCGCCGCCTACGCACAGGGTAATCAAGGCGGTGTTCTTGTTCGCTCGTTCCAATTCGTCGACCATGGTGCCGATAATCATGGCGCCTGTGGCACCCAGCGGATGCCCCATAGCAATGGCGCCGCCGTTGACATTCATAACGTCGTGTTCAACATCCAAGGCTTGCATGGCGCGCAGGACAACGGATGCGAATGCTTCGTTGATTTCCCAAAGGTCAATATCGTCTGCGGTCATGCCCGCTTTTTTAAGTGCTTTTGCGGCTACAAATTCAGGGCCCGTGAGCATAATGGTTGGCTCGGAACCGATCTCTGCGAAGGCTCGGATCTTAGCGCGTGGCTTTAGGCCAAGGTCTTTGCCGATTTGAGCGTTTCCGACCAAAACAACCGAAGCCCCGTCAACAATACCGGATGAATTGCCCGCGTGGTGCACATGGTTGATGCTCTCGATTTCAGGATATTTTTGCATGGCGACAAAATCAAAACCCGGCATCATTGTACCCATAGCTGCAAAGCTAGGGTTGAGGGAGCCCAATGATTGCATGTCAGTACCCGGGCGCATGTGCTCGTCTGTGGAGAGAATATGTACGCCCATCTGATCTTTGACGGGCACGATAGATTTTGCGAACCGACCTTCATCCCACGAAGCCGCCGAACGTTTCTGGCTCTCCACTGCATAGGCATCACAATCATCACGCGAGAAGCCGTATTTGGTTGCAATGAGATCAGCGGAAATGCCTTGGGGTATAATATAGTGATCAAAGGCGATAGACGGGTCAACGCCCATGGCGCCGCCGTCGCTGCCCATAGGGATGCGAGACAGGCTCTCGACCCCGCCGCCGACAACCATATCAGACATACCGGACATAACTTTGGCGGCTGCCATATTGACGGCCTCAAGACCGGATGCGCAAAAACGGTTGATAGACACACCCGCACAGGCCTGATCCCAATCAGCGGTAATAACAGCCGAGCGGGCAATGTCCGCACCTTGGCCTTTAACCTGATGCACACAGCCAAGAATAACATCATCAACTTTGGATGTATCGAGGTCGTTGCGGTCTCTGAGGGCTTCAAGCTGCTGCGTCGCTAGCGATAATGCCGTAATCTCGTGCAAACTACCGTTCTTCTTACCCTTACCGCGCGGTGTGCGGATAGCGTCATAAATATATGCTGTTGTCATGTCTTAGTCCTTCTTTCTTTTCCTCACCCCGTTTACGGGGGAGGTGCCTGCTCTTGCAGGCGGAGGGGGGAGATGCAGATAAATATGGTTAATTGTATCTTCCCTGTGTTTATAAATGTCTTCATTGGAAACGCGAATCACAATCCAACCTTGGCTTTCTAAATATTGTGTACGTTTGTCGTCATAACCTCTTTCTTGTTTGGTTCCGTGTGTAGCACCGTCCACTTCAATTATCGTCTTTGCTTTAACACAGGCAAAGTCTGCTATATAATTACCGACCGGATGTTGCCTGCGGAATTTATGACCACCTAATAATTTCTTGCGCAAGTCATACCAAAGAAGTTCTTCTGCCGTTGTTGGGTCTTTGCGCAAAGACTTTGCGTGATGTTTTGATCTCCATTGGTTTTCTCTCATTCTTAACTTTCGCTAGCTTCCGTTTTTGCCGCTCCCCCCTCCGACCGCTTTGCGGCCACCTCCCCCGTAAACGGAGGAGGGAGTGGAATCTTGTTTTCTTTCAAATATTGTATGATTGTCAGGTAGTTGATTGATTGCACTGCGTGTATTTGTTCTTTTTGAAAATTAGATACGGCATTTTCCATTTTTTTAGTTTCCAAATTTTGACGCCTTACCATCCATAAGATGAAAATAATTATATGTACCAATAGCCAACGAAACTTATCATCTCCAAAGTAGTTAACTTTCATCTCAAATATTTGAGCAAAGCCAACGGCAATTAAAAAAGAAATTATTATAGCTATCATTAAGCCTTGCAATATTTCTCCTTTTAGTCCGTAAGATAATGGCCCAAATCTGTGGGAAGCATTTTTCAACCGATCATATTCTTCTTTTTCATGTAGATATACTTCTGTGTATTCTTCAATTGTTTGCGGTCCTCTATAAAGTCCAGATTCATCTCTAAAAATCACTACAAACTCCTTGAAATCACGAGTTTCATGATTTCGTTTGTGCCGCCGTAAATGCGTTGCACGCGGGCGTCGCGCCACATGCGGCCTATGGGGTATTCATTCATATAGCCGTAGCCACCGAACAATTGCAGGCATCTGTCAATGACAATGCATTGCTGGTCTGTGACCCATAGTTTTGCCATGGAGGCTGTCACTGTGTCTAGCTCGCCGCGCAGATGTTTTTCGGCGCAATCATAGGTGAACGTCTTGGCGATGGTGACGATGGTTTTAATTTCGGCCAGCTCGAATTGTGTGTTTTGAAAATCCAAGATGCGCTTGCCAAAGGCTTTGCGTTCTTTGACATATTCAACGGTAATTTCGAGGGCTTTTTCCATACAGGCCGCGGCTTGTACGGCAATGTTGAGGCGCTCTTGGGGTAGTTCTTGCATGAGTTGGATAAAGCCGCCGCCGGGTTCAGGCCCGAGTAAGGCGTCTGCAGGAACTTGCATGTCGTCGAAAAATAACTCGGCGGTGTCTTGGGCATCAAGCCCGACCTTGTCGAGAATACGCCCGCGCCTGAACCCTTCCAGATTGTCGGTTTCAACAACGAACAGGGATTTAGAAAATTTGCCTTCGCCGCCAGTGTCGGCAACAATAATAACCAGATTGGCCGTGCCGCCGTTCGTGATAAAGGTTTTGGAACCGTTAATCATCCAACCATTACCGGATGGTTTGGCAGTTGTTCTGACGGCTTGCAAATCAGAACCTGTGCCAGGTTCACTCATGGCGATGGCGCCGACAAGCTCGCCGCTTGCCATGCGCGGGAGCCACTTCTGTTTTTGTTCTTCCGTGCCGTAGTGCAGGATATAAGGCGCAACGATCGCATTGTGCAAAGATAGGCCAAAGCCTTCTACACCTGCGCGTTCCAACTCCTCCATAATGATCATTTCGTGGCGGTAATCACCATCTCCGCCGCCGTACTCAGCAGGGATTGCGCAGTTAAGCAAGCCCATTGCACCGGCTTCATTCCAATATTTCCGGTCGACTTTTTTGTTCTTACGGAATTTTTCCGAACGGGGAGCCATTTCGCGGGCATAAAACCCGTGCACGGCTTCGCGAAAGATGTTGATATCTTCCTCTTCGTACCAATCGGGGTTTTTGAAATTTAATGCACTCATTGTGTTTCTCTAAAACCGGTCTGCGGCGAGGGCCATGACGGGCTCTGCACCGGTTTGTAATTTAGCAAGATGTGCATCCATATTTGGCAAAATACGCGCGAGGAAATATTTTCCCGTTATGATTTTATCGGCGTAGAACGGATCGTCACTGCCGCCGTCAATGGCCGTTTGTGCGGTTTTAGCCATACGGGCCCACATATATGAAAGCATAGCTATACCCATCATATGCATATAATCGACCGAGCCGGCGCCCGCATTATCCGGATTGCTCATGCCATTTTGCATAAGCCACATCGTGCCTATTTGTAGCTTGTTTTTAGCATCCAAAAGCCCGTCCATAAATGGTTTCAGGTTTTCGTCGCCTTCATTTTCCTTTACAAAAGCATCAATTTCCGCAGAAATACTCATGAGTGCGCGACCGCCTTTGCGGGCTAATTTTCGGCCAACAAGGTCAAGTGCCTGAATACCGTTGGCACCCTCATAGATTTGCGCAATACGGGCATCACGAACGAATTGGCTCATGCCCCACTCTTCGATAAATCCGTGCCCACCGTAAACTTGCTGGGCGTTGACGCAGTTATTAAAACCGATATCGGTGATATAGCCTTTGATCACGGGTGTCATCAGGCCGAGATAATCATCGGCGCGTTCACGGACTTTTTCGTCCGGAGAAACTTTTTCCAAATCTTCTTGTAAGGCAAGCCAATAGATAAATGCCCGCGCACCTTCGTTAAAAGCACGGCTGTCCATCAACATCCGGCGTACATCGGGATGCACTATAATTGGGTCCGCTGGCCCGCCCTCGTTTTTAGCCCCCGTAAGCGAACGGCCTTGAAGGCGGTCATTGGCATAAATGACGGCGTTTTGGTAGGAGACTTCTGATTGGCAAAGTCCCTGCATGCCGACACCGAGGCGCGCTTCATTCATCATAACGAACATGACCTTCAAGCCCTTATGGGCTTCGCCGATCAGCTCGCCGACAGCTTCGTCAAACACCATAACGCAGGTTGAGTTACCGTGAATGCCCATTTTTTCTTCGATAGAGCCACACGACACGCCGTTATTGTCGCCAACATTGCCGTCTTTATCGACCTTGAGTTTTGGTACGATAAATAAGGAAATGCCTTTGACGCCTTCGGGTGCGCCTTCGATCCGCGCCAAAACCAAATGGATAATATTGTCGGACATGCCGTGCTCACCCGCCGAGATAAATATTTTTTCGCCAGTGATTTTATAGGTGCCGTCAGCTTGCGGGACGGCTTTGGTTTTAAGAAGACCCAAATCTGTACCACAATGGCTCTCGGTCAAATTCATCGTGCCCGTCCATTCGCCCGTATACATTTTCGGCAGGTAGAAGTCTTTTTGTGTATCAGACCCACCAATAGAGATGGCCTTGGACGCGCCGCCCGTAAGGCCCGGATACATGGCAAAAGCCATATTGGCAGAGCTGGTCATTTCCCCACAAGCCAAGCCAAGTACACCGGGCAAGCCTTGACCACCATATTTCGGATCAGCCGATAAACCCATCCAGCCATTTTGGCGCAATTGGTCAAAAGCTTCGTGGAAGCCGGGCGGCGTTGTCACGCTGCCGTCTTCACCCCGTACACAACCATGCTCGTCGCCAACGCGGTTGAGCGGCGTTAAGACTTCTTCGGCAAATTTTGCGCTTTCTTCCAGAATGGCATCTATCATTTCCGGGTCGGCATCCCCAAAACTATCAAGCTCTGAGAAGCGTGATAGCTCTAGCACTTCGTGTAGTAAAAATTTCTGGTCCCGTGTGGGTGCTTTGTATGTAGGCATGGTGCCCTCCTCTTCGTTTCGTTTTATATGGGTGTGAAATCTTCATCCAGGTGAGCGCGAAACATGGCATCATATGCTTCGGCGAACTGGAACACACCGCCCTTTTTTGACCCATCTTGGGGTGCATTTTCTATATAGTTGTCAATTACGGCGCATAAATCCTGCATGTCTTTGGCAATGATTTCTATATCTTTGCGTTTGCGGCGTAGGCGGGTAATTACAGCTTCAAAACTGGTTTTTCGGCGCAATAGCTCTTTAGTGTCGGTAACATTTCCGTCTGTAACCTCAAGGAATTGTTTGATGTCTTCTAGGGAGAACCCGATGCGTTTAGCGCACAATATTTTTTCAAGTCGTTCACGGTCTTGGATATTGAACATGCGTCGCCCGCCAGCACGGTGCGGCGTTAATAGGCCTTTGTCTTCATAAAACCGAATAGCCCGCGTTGTGATTTCAAAATGATCAGCCATGTCCGCAATACCCCAAATATCCTGTTGCTTAGGTGGGGATGTTACGGAATTTGTCGTTAAGTTTGAACGCATGCCTGTTTTTTAATTAACGTTAACGTTAACGTCAAGCATAAATATTGCTGTATTAGCATCTTGACCCATGGGGATTTGGCGCACAAAAGCCTGATATGAAATACCTCTCATTATTAGCTTTACTTTTTATTTTGTTTGCGCCGCATGCTTATGCACAGGGCGACGCGTCAAAAACACCAAGAGAGCAAATTGTACATGATTTGATTCTAGATTTAGCCCAAGATTTAGCCCAAGATTTATCTATGGCGGATAAAACTACAGATAAGCCCTTAGAAAAGGCCGCTGCAAAGACTGAAACGATTATAGAATTACGCGGAGCTTCACCAAAGAATACAAGCGGCAAGGCTAGCGGGAAAACGAGTGAGAAAACCAATCTGGATAACCTTCTCGATGTTATTACGGCCGAAATCGTCGCACCGAAAGAGCCAAAAAAAATTGCCAGAGTGATCGCCCCCTTTTATTTAAGTGCGCAAGATTATCTTGATCTGCGGGGCGTGGAAACGAATGCTCAGCTTGTTCTGAATTATGAGGTTGCGCACGGTGCTGCTTCTGGCACGGGGCTTGGTACGAAAAAAGACGTAAAGATTATATTAGGCACAGATTTTGTGGCCATGACAGTCGATAAAAACCTGACTATTTATGATTTTAAATTGAACCGGATTTTGAGTATGAAGCCCGAATATGGTATGGACGGCAAGACAACCGGGAAGATTTTGTTTGAGAACATATCTCTTTACGCCAAAGCTTACCGCGATATTACCGCCGTGCGCCGAGCGACCAATAATGGGCGTATAAAGAAACTGGATATGGGGCAAGGCACGACACTGGACGCTTTTTGGGTTGAAAGTTCTATGAGTTGGGCCGGGAGTTGGGCCGGGAGTTGGGCCGGGAGTTGGGCAGGCAGTCAGTCTGAAAAAGACCTGGTCATTAATGAAACCGGTACTTCCCTTAAAATCAAACGGGACGGCGAGATAATTTTTAGCGCAGAGTTTACAGATGAAGAGTATGGCGAGAAAAGTGCCAAAAACAGTTTATTTGCATTTGCACACCATGAATGGCCGTTACACCCTTCTGTATTGCGTGCCCTTTACGCTTATGATGCGCCGCCAAAGTGGTTCGAAATGTTATCTTATGGTCCCTCGGCGCTAAAGGGGCAAAAACAAGTTTGGACTTTGGTTGAGCGCCAGGACGTTGAAGCAAAATTCCCTCTACCCTCTAAAGCAACCGGAACGGCGCAGGCACAACAGGTTTCGCCGCTCGTATTTTTGATTAATGAAGCCGTCCACAACCGGGCACTTGGGGGTATCCAGTCCGTAAAAAAGCTAACCCAGGATTTCCGTGCTGAAATGGATATGGAGGCATATGGACAGGCATGGATTATCGGGCAAAAATATATGGCTTATTCAGGCGACTGTCAAAATCCATATGACATGACCATATGTAGGGCGGTTGCCAGAATTGAACAGACACGAAAGGACAAATTGTCGAAACGCTTACAAGATTATATGGCGGCTGTTTCTTCTGCGCGTAACAAAGGCAAACAAGGCGAGGCAGCCGCTATAATTATGCCGTATTTGGACAAAAAAGAAACGCCAGCATTTATAGTCCGTACGGCTGCTATGGCACGAGCTAAAATGAAATCATCTCAAGCCAAAACTGCTGGGGTCGTATCGATCAACGCCGAAAATTTGTTGCAAATTGCTCTCGCTAAAGACCCATATGATCCCAATACATATGTGGGTTTGGCGCAAGTGCTGGCGGCTAAGGGCGCGTTTGAGCAGTCTTGGGACATTTATGATGCTCTTCGCGTCGGCATCCCGACGGCGAGCTCCCTTGATATCAAAACCACCCGTCTAGAAGAAAAACTTCGCAATACGGCGCCGGGGTATTTTTTGGAACCATAAGCTCAGTTAAATTTCCAGCAAAACTTGACAATAAAGCTGTTTATTAACCCCATTTTAACTATAATTAACGCAATTCTTATACAAACTGATTTGCTTTGCAGGGGGCTTAACTGCTGCCGCATGTTGCTATAGGGACAAGTTTAAATGGCTACACCATTAAAACCTTCGGTAAAACGGCCAGAGAGAAGTACTAGAGAGAGAAGTACTGGAGGGAAAAATGCTGTAAAACCGTCGCGTGTAGCAAAAAAACCTACAACAAAATCATCTGCTAAAAAACCATCTGGAAAATTGAGCGCACCAAAGCTTAAAGTGGTCGCGAAAAAACCCAATGTGAAGCCCGCTTCTGCAAAGTCGCAGAGCAGAGATACATTGGCTACATTACGAAGCCATGTGGACGATATTGAAAAGCGCTTAAAGCGGGCAAACAGCCTTACCCGAACCTCAGTTCGAGCCCTGAAAACATCTTACGAAGCTTTGGAAGGGGATACGCGGACGGCCGAATTAACGGGACATATTGAAAAGCTTTCAGTCCGGTTGAAGGGCATGATAGAGCAAACCCGTCAAGATGTAGGGCACGATCTGAGGATTGTTCTAAACGACCCCCGCTTAGAGACATTATCAGGGGCCCTAACCAAGGCAAATCAACGTCTGACAGCGGCAGAACACCAGCAAGCTGCAGCCATAAACGGCATCAACGCTCATATTGCAAAGCTTGCATCGGCCGTCGATGCTCGTATGCAACGTGAGGAACGCCAACGGCAAAAGGGCGAAGCCTTATTAACGGTCCGTATGGATAATATCGAACGCGAAAGCGCTAATGCGGTTAAATCCTTAGGGGAAAATATTGTCCGTGTCTCTGAAGATATAACTGAGAAATCTCAAACTCTTAAAGGAGAACTTGCAGAGCAGACTTTAGCCCACCAGCACGATTATGCGGAACACAAACACGAAATTGCCGAGCGCATCGAAGCCATTGAGGATGAACAGCGCAATCAATTGCCTGCTTTCGAACGTAATATTGCTAAATTAAGTACACGTTTGGAGGCCCTAGAGGCTAATATTGAAACAGTTGTCGAAAAGCCGCATGAGCTTGCCAATGACGCACCGGCTTTTGAAGCAGCGCCGCAAATATCTGGGCAAATTTCAAAGGACGCATTTGCCCCGATTGAGCTTACGAATAGGCAGGAAGTTTCTAAGCCTGATCAAAGTTTACAAGCAATAGAACCTCATTTGGCCTGTGAAGCCGTACAGCCTGGCCAGCCCTTTGCGCCCGTCGAATATGTTGCCGCCGCCGTAGACGGACAGAACGAGGACGTGTTTTCGCCGCGTGCCTACATACCTGGTGTCCCGGGTGAAGATAAGCCGGATGCAGATAGAGATGAGCACCAAGCCGAAAGCGTGCCGACCGTGCCGGTTATTGCTAATGAACCACAGCTCTATACGCAGCCAAGCGCTGAAGATATGGCTGTGTCTCCGCAAATTTCCGGTGAACAATCGGCCTATGCGCAAATGCCCCCTCCTATGCCAAATATGGCTAGTTCGGATGAGGTGCCGCACATACAAATGCCAGAAATACAAATGCTAGAACCTTCAATGGAGAGCGTTAGGCCAGGTGCACAGCCCAATACTAAATCCGCTAAGCGTAAGAAACGTAAAAAAAGAAGCGGGGACGGCGGCGGCAGTGCTGGCGGCGGAATTATTGGTGGTGGTCACGGCATGATCCGTAAGGTTGCACTGTTTGGCGGTGTCGCAATCATAGCTTTATTTGCCTACAAAACATTTGCCCCGAAAATCTTTGGGGCGGATGATATTGTACCGCAAGGAACACAAGCTACACAAACCAAGAGGCTACCCCAAGATGTGAACGAAGCACCAATACAGCTGAATGCCAGTGGCCAGGATGCCAGTAAACAGGAAGTAAGTAATCAGGAAGTCAGTAATAGATTAGCTTTTGATACCACCGCGCCTGTTGGCGATTATTCACAGACTATGGCGGCGCCTGATCTGGGTAGAGAAGGCACTCAGGCCCGGGCGGGACAAAGACAGACTTTGGAAGCTGCTGCGGCTGACGGCAATGCTATAGCACAATTTCAACTTGGCTTGTCACATCTGGAAGCAGGGCGCAATGCAGATGCCGTTCGTTTAATCCGCCTTTCGGCCAACCAAGGCCAACCGGCGGCACAATACCGGTTAGCAAAATTATACGAGGCAGGCATTGGCGTTAAAGTCAACGGCAAGACAACCAAAGATTTGCTTTCCCGTTCAGCCAATGCTGGAAACCGAATTGCTATGCATGATTTGGGACATTATTATGCCACGGGCGCGGACGGCGCATCGCCTGATTTACAGCAAGCGGTTAAATGGTTTTCTATGGCCGCAGAACGCGGTGTTCTTGATTCGCAGTTTAATTTGGCCGTTTTGTATCAAGGTGGCTCTGGTGTACCGCTTAGCCTTGAAGATGCTTATGTATGGTATGCAATCGCCGGCGGGCAAGGCGATAAAATTGCGACACAGCGCAGCGAGGCCGTTGCCCGTGAGCTTTCCGAAGAGGGGCTTGCTAATGCAAAATCACGCGTCAAAGCATTTGCCCCCAAGCCCGTCAATAACAGTGCCAATGGCATTTTTAAGAACCTGCCGTGGGCCCTGCAAAAAGAAGCTTCCGCAAGATCAGGTGCAAATACAAGTATAAAGAGAGCACAGCAAATGCTCGCAACCCTTGGCTATGCGGTGGGAACACCAGACGGCAGTCTTGGCCCCAATACCCGCAACGCCATTATCAGCTTTGAGCGGGCCAATGGTCTACCAGAAACCGGTCGTGTTAATGACACTCTGATAGAGCGCTTGCAGATGGCCGTCGGTGTATAACTGGCATTCTTCAAAGCCAGCATGTTATTACCACTTGTGTTAAGAACTGGTTTTGCGTTAGCTAAGCTGTAGTAATTGGCGGGAGACATAACAATTATAAATATTGATGTCATTGCTATGGGGCAGATTATATTGAGCAAAGCTCCTGTGCTTTTGCTTGCCGCTTTGGTATTTTTTGTTGGCCGGTGGTTGTCTGGGCGCATTGGGCGAGGTGTTGAAAACCTATTAAACAAAGCCCCAAATGCTGACCCGACATTGTCTCGATTTTTTGCCAGTATCGTCAGGTTTTTTATACTGTTTGCGGCAATTTTAGGTGCGCTTTCAATCATTGGTATAAACACAAGCGGTATTAGCGGCATGGTGCTCGGCTTTGGGGTTGCGCTGGCCTTCATTTTGAAAGACGCACTGGCTGATGCTGCTGCCGGCGTAATGTTAATGATCTTTCGTCCCTATGCAGTCGGCGACGAAGTTGAGATTGGCGGCATTAAAGGCGTGGTTAGGGCCGTGGAAATCCTCGCAACCCGTATGAAAACCAGAGATAATATCGAAATTATTGTCGCTAACGGCAAAGCTTGGGGCGGGGTGATAAAAAACCATAGTGCTATGGGTAAACGCCGCTTGGATAAAGTATTTGGTATTGGTTATGATGCAGATATTGATCTAGCCATTAAGGTGCTTACGCAAACGGCCGCTTTGGATAATCGTGTTTATAAACACCCGGCACCATGGGCTAAAGTGGTCAAGCTCAACGACAGCTCCGTAGATTTAGAGCTGCGGGTTTGGTGTGATTACAATGATCACCGTGCCATAAAAATGGATATAGCTCAGCCCGTAAAAACCGCATTTGACAAAGCCGGCATAAGTATTCCTTATCCCCACGAAGTGATAATCAGACGTAAACCGAATACTAAAAAACCTAATGTTAAAAAGCCTGCGATGGTTTAAACTTCGCCGCATAAAAATTTGAGGAAAACACCATGGACGGACTATCAGATTACATAACACCGGAGAAGCTCAGCGGATATTGGGAGGCAATACTTCCCTCAATCACCAATATTGTAATTGGCTTGTTGATCCTCTTCGTCGGTATGTGGTTTGCCAAGCGCATTAGCGGCGTGGTCAGGAAAAGCGCGATTAAGGCTCCAAATATTGATGACACATTAGCCAATTTCCTAGGCTCAATTGCCCAGTACACGCTGACGGTTATTGTTGTTGTGGCAGCCGTAACAAAAATGGGCATTGAGGCCTCATCGCTTGTGGCGATGCTGGGTGCGGCAACATTGGCTATTGGCTTGGCCTTACAAGGTACGCTCGGTAATGTAGCGGCGGGTGTTATGCTGATGTTATTTCGGCCTTACAAAATCGGAGATTATGTTTCTGTAACCGGGGAAGAAGGCATTGTTCACGATATCAATATCTTCACGACGGTGCTGACCTCTTTAGATAATATCGAAATTATCATCGCCAACGGCGAGGCATGGGGCTCAACCATTCAAAATTATACATCAATGGGCGTGCGCCGTGTTGATGTAGATTACGGCATTCATTATGACGACGATATAGATAAAGCGATTAAGATAATGAAAGAGGTAACGGCAAGCCATCCCCAAGTGCTTACCAAGCCTGATGGGCCGTGGGCGAAAGTGGTTAAGCTTAATGATAGTTCGGTTGATATTCAAAACAGGGCTTGGTGCAAAGCGGATGATTATTGGGATGTGATGTTTGACCTCAATAAAATGATCAAAGAAGCTTTCGATAAAAACGGCATCACAATTCCTTATCCCCATCAGGTTGAAATCGATGGCTGAAGTGAGCGTATATCAGGTGAAATCCTCCAAGGACATTGAGGCAGTCCGTAGCCTATTTACGGAATATTTAAAAGCATTAGAAAATGATTATAGTAATGAGATCGGATGTGCCGACGGTCATGCAGATATGCAAGATTTCCCGCATAATTATAAAGCTTTATTTTTGGCGAGTCTTGACAATGAGCCGGTCGCCGCTTGCGGGGTCAAACGGGTAAATGATAAGGATTGTGAACTTGTTAGATTGTACTGCCGACCTGAGGGCAGGGGATATAATTTAGGCCGTCAATTAAGTGAAGCCGCCCAATACTATGTAAAGTCTGATGGCTGTTCGCGCTTGGTGTTATCAACAGAACCCATAATGAAGCATGCGGTACGGCTTTATAAGGATATGGGATTTGTGGACATAAAAAACTACGCAGATGCCCCGTCCGCATGTTCTCAATATATGGCTTTGGAATTGTAAAAAGCACGGTTTAGAGTAGTATGCGTTTATCCCGCCGCGCTACCGGATTTGGGATATATTTGATATTGCCTATCACCCTTACCACTATATCCCGAAAATTACTGCACCGCCTTAACCCAATTCGGTTTCGGATTGGCAAGTTGGGCTTCGATCTCGGCGCGGTGCTTGGCGGCGTTTTGTTTCATGCGAACCTCGCGCTTGGCAAATTCTGAGGTACCGCGTAAAGCATCAAACGGCGGAATGATGAAGAAAGATTCGCTCGCAAACCCCAGTTCCAGATAGCGGTCAATCCATTCATAGGCTGCGTCCGCGTCGCCTTTAATCAATTGCAATAATATGCCGGCGCATAAATCATTGTTCAAATTATAGTCCCGGGCCGCTTTACCCTTGCCAAAATAACGTTCCAGCTTACCCACCAATATATCCGCATCCGCATCGCCGTTCTCTTTTAATATATAAGCTAAAAAACCATAATGGACGACGAAAGCTGGAATTACATTGCCCTGCACTAGATTGTTGTCTGTAACAAATTTACGATAGCCGGGATAAGCGCCTTTTACGTCCCCGCTGGCAAATAAAGCATAGCTCATGCCCACATCATCCGGATTACCCCGAACCAGTTTTAGCGCTTCCGCCTTTTGCCCGCGCGAGAATAAAGCAAGCGCAAGATCAGACGGCTGTTTCGACACCGTAGAGACAGCACCGTACATGCCGACCGCAAAATAAACATTGGCAAGCATGTTCTGTGAGGTGCTACCCTCAGGGTTAAGCGCCAGTGCATCCATATACAGACTATGGGCGTCTGCAATATCGCCGTCTTGGAATAATAATTCAGCCAAACCTTCTAAGCCAAATGGGCTATCTCGGTTCCAGCGCATATTGTCGAGCATAGTCTTCTTGGCACCGTCTCTGTCACCCACTTGTAATTGTGCATAGCCAAGATTAGAAAGAATAACGGCGGAAAGCGGATCCAGAGCCTGGGCTTTTTGTATAATGGCCAAGACCGCTTGGCTGTCTTCCCAATTGACGCTTGCATTGAATTTGCGCAAATAGGCGTCCGCATGGTTAGGATTGGCCGCGATGGCGCGGTCGGCGAGGGTTGCCGCCTTTTCATATTCATTTTCATTCATTGCCAAAAGGACAGCAGAAACCAGGCTTTCGGCGGAATGCGGGGCGAGTTGCAAGGCGCGTTCTACATGAGGTTTGGCGAGGCGTGCGCTCTCGTCTGCCTGCATATCCGTAAAAAATGGCATCAATAAATAAGTATCCGCCAAGCCGGAATAAGCCGGGGCAAATTCCGGGTCCAGAGTTATGACTTGTTTAAAGCCTGCTTCTGCGGCGCGTAATGTGTCCGGTGTGCGTTGGTTCATTTGCTGGCGGGCCCGCAAGTAAAGCTCATAGGCCTCCAGTGAATTCGTGCGCGGGGTTTCTGTGGCGACAGGCAGGGACAACTGCCCTTGAAGCGCGGCGACAATAGCGGCGGCGATTTCGTCTTGCACGGCGAATATGTTTTCAGCTGTCAGCGGCCGGTCATAGGTCTCCGACCACATATGCTGGTCATTAGACGTGTCGATAAGCTGCGCCGTAATGCGCAATGTGGTGCCGGATTTGCGGATACTGCCCTCCAGCAAATGTTTTACACCTAGTGCTTCGGCAATCTCGCCGGTGCTGGCCTCGCGCTCTTTAAACGCAAAGGACGATGTCCGCGACGATACTTTAAGCCCATTTATGCGTGCCAATACATTCAGCAGTTCTTCGGATATCCCATTAGCAAAATATTCCTGATCTTCGCCCTGCGAGAAATCCTCAAACGGCATGACGGCAATGGAGGGGTTTTCGTCTGATAGTGGTGCTTGTACTTGTGCGGTAATTTCCAGCACAGCGTCCGGCGCTTGTGTCTGAACGGGCACGGAATCGGGTGTTTGTGTAGTTTGCCACACAACCAACGCCGCCACCAGCACAAGCCCGCCGAGAATTGCAAAGTCTAATTTACGTCCCGTCTTATCGGTAATACTCTCCCCGTCCGCAATATTTTCCGCCCGCTTCACCCCGTCAGGCGTCATCTCAAACGCCCATGCGAGGAGCATGGCGACGGGGAAACCTATGAGCAAAAGCGCAACCGCCAATCCGTCAAACCAGCTCGGCAAGCCGATAGCGGTTTCCAATACAACAGCTGCTTGCGCCAATATCCAGCCCACAACCGCGTACACCCCGGCGACGCGGAAGATATTACGGCGTTTAAGTTCGGTGAAAAGAGTGTTCAAAATGCATTCCCGTATTATTTTTAACGGCTAATTACCACAAGGGCGCAGGAATGTCTTGTTTCAAATAGAAATTTTGATGTGCCTATATGGGCGAAACCAGAAAAGCTTAATAGCGCTTTTTCTTCTTTTTCATTGGTATTAGACCTTCAAGCTGGGCGCGCTTACGGGCTAGTTTGCGGACACGGCGAACGGCTTCGGCCTTTTCACGCACACGCTTTTCAGACGGTTTTTCGTAATGTTTACGGGCTTTCATTTCGCGCAAAACGCCTTCGTTTTGCAATTTCTTCTTTAGAGCCCGGAGTGCCTGATCAACATTGTTCTGGCGTACGTAAATTTCAACCATGTATTCGTCTGCTTTCAAAATTAGTTTTCGTAGTATTAGTTTTCGTAGTATTTGAGCCGCACGTGCATATGTACAGGCAAGCTGCGTAAAATCTGATGTGGCGGGTATGTAGCGGAGCAAAGTGGAGACGTCTAGGAAAAAAGCCATTAAATTACAGGAAAATCTTCCATTTGTGACTGATATGAGACAGTTTACGCACACGGTACAGTAAAAGAGAGGGTATATGGGTTTTCCAAGAGCAAATATTGTGGATGCAGGTGAGGTGAGAATCGCCACCTATGAACGCGGTGCCAAAAATGCCCCGCCGGTGCTTTTGATACATGGTTGGCCGGAAATTGCTTACTCGTGGAAACACCAGATGCAGCCATTGGCGGACGCAGGGTACCGCGCAATTGCCGTGGACGTGCGCGGGTTTGGGCACTCGGATGCCCCGAAAGATGTTAGCGCTTACGGTATAGAAAAGCTGGTCGGAGATATAGAGGGTGTTCTTGGAGCGCTCGGGATTCGCGAAGTTGTGTTGTGCGGTCATGATTGGGGCGGTATACTTGTCTGGCATGCAGCGCGGATGTTGGAAAACCGGGTACGCGGCGTGATATCCGTGTGTACACCGCATATGAAACATCCCCCCGCCGATCCCATAGAAATTTTCAAGCGCCGCCACGGCGACAAGCACTATTTTGTCGCGTTTCAGAAACTAAGTCCTGAAGCGGAAACGGCAGAAGCCATATTTGAGCAAGACCCGCTGGCCGTGTTTAAAATGCTGTTTCGTTCAACGCCGCCGGGCGCAAAACCGACATCGGAAATGTTTTATTTGCTTGAACACTATAAAGACTATCTTGCGGCAGGCGCTCCGACCTTGCCCGGCCAAGTGATGAGCGATGAAGATTTACAGGTCTATGCGGGTGCCTATATCCATTCGGGGTTTCACGGCGGGGTCAATCTTTACCGTAATACCACCCAAAACTGGCATCACGACAAAAACCTCGACGATGACATTTCCCAGCCCAGCTTGATGATCAGCACGGCTGATGATCTGTTTTTACCACCTGAACACACCCAGCCTATGGTTCAAATGGTACCGGATTTGGAGCGGGTTATTGTCCCGGATTGTGGTCACTGGGCCATGTGGGAGCAGCCGGACGCAATCAATAAATATATAATAGAATGGCTAAACCGTAAAATGGGACTTAGGTATTTCTAGGGGGTATTTTTAATTTTTTCTTCCTCCATTTTTTATGGGGGAAGTGGGCGCCTCTTGGCGCTCGATGGGGGCGCGCACCCTTGTGCGCTTCGAAACATGAGTAAACGACGAAAGTTCAGAAGCGTGCAAGAGCACGCGCTCCCATCGCCTACGCAAGAGCTTCGGCACTTCCCCCGTAAAAAACGGGGGAAGGAAGATTACAAACACCCATAAAGCGCGTCTATCAAGCGTAGCGGGCGCTCATCACCCAATAAAGCACTACTTTGTTTGTTCATAACATAGGCGCAGGTAATGCCGGTTTTTCTGTCTGCAAATGCGCAAGATCCGCCCCAGCCGGAATGGCCAAGTGTGTCTGGGTTTGGGCCGTAGAAATAATTTGGCGTGTTACGCATGAGCCCTGCTGCAAAGCTGAGATCAAATGGGAGTACCAGATCAGACCCCGAAATACGTTCTTTTGATAAGGCCGCTAATATAGCGTCAGATAAGTAACGGGTGTCGCCAATATGTCCGTCGAGCGCCAATTGCATCAAGCGGGCTAGAGATTTGGCCGTACCGTGACCATTTGCACCGGCAAATTCTGCCGTGCGCCAAGCCTTTGTGCCGCGTCTGCCCGGTGAAGACCAAGGCTGGAGGAAAGCGGCCTTGGTCGCGGGGTTAATCTCGCCGAAATTCGCCAACGCCTTTGGCTTAAGCAAATCGGCGGTTCGCCCGTGCTCACTTTCGGGCGTGCCGATGAAAAAATCTATATGGTGCTTTTGGCAAAATTCTTCGCGCAATATAGTACCGAGTGTACGGCCCCTAACATCCGCACGTCTTGCAATTTCACCTGCCAAAAACCCGAACGTTAGGGGGTGATAACCACTCTTTGTGCCCGGCGGCCAAAGAGGGTTTTGGGAGGCCAGCCGTGCACATATCCCGTCCCAGTTAAACCAGTCTTCCGGCTGTATCGGTTCGGTAATACCGGATAGTCCAGCCTGATGGGAAAGAATTTGTGCTATGGTCACACTGTCTTTACCATTCTTTATTGTTTTTTGGGCAAATTCTGGCCACAGGCTAGCGACCGTTTGTTCGTAATCCACACGGCCTTGTTCAACCAACCAAGCTATGACAAGTGCCGCTACGGCTTTGGTGGTGGAAAACACCGGCACCAAAGTATCTGTTTCCCACGGCGTTTTGCTACGCCGGTCTTTTGTACCGCCGATTAAATCGACAACAAGTGCGCCGTCTTTATAAACACACAACCCCGCACCGGCCTCAAGGCCTTCCGCAAAGTTAGCTGCAAAAGCATCTCTTACCGGTTCGAAACTGCTGGCAACAGAACCATGGATAGCGGTCGCGGCAGAAGAATTGTTCATTTCAGTTTTCATAACGGGAAATATGCTTATAAGGCGTATTAAATCAATGCGTAAAAAGAGAAAACTTATGCCCAATAACATGAAGCCGAAAATTTATCACAATCCGCGCTGTTCAAAATCGCGCCAAACACTGGCTCTGCTGACAGATAGGGGCATTACGCCGCAAATCATCGAGTATTTGAAAGATGCACCAACCGAAGCAGAGATTCGCGAAGTGGCAGAAATGCTCGGTCTGTCCTCTGTACGCGGCATGATGCGCACTGGTGAAAGCATATATAAGGAATTGAATTTGAAAGACGTCACAGACGAAGGCAAGCTCATTCGCGCCGTGGTAGAAAACCCTAAATTATTAGAGCGCCCTATTGTTATAAAAGACGGCAAAGCAAAAATTGGTCGTCCACCAGAAAGCGTATTGGCGTTATTTTAGCCAAATACCTGTAAAAATATACATTAATCACTGCTGATAAACGAGTTGTTAAGCATAAGCGTCCATCAAGTTATTAACCATAGTGCGATTGTGCACTGATTTCCCGTTTTCGGGTTCCAGTTCTGGGTTGATGACGATGAAAATAGCTATGCGGTCAGTTGCTTGTACCAAAATAACAGTATTATCCAGTGCCGCCGTTTTACTATCTGGCTGCTCTTGGCTCGGTATTGGCGGGGGACAAAATTCTTATCAGACGCAAAACTCTCGTTATGAGGGTAGTGCAAATGTCCAAATGGGCCAGAGAGGTCAAAGGGTATTGGGACGTTGTCAAATTACATCCCCGACACAGCGCATACCGCCAGGTTGCCGTCCAGAAGAGGTAACTTTGGCACTGGGTGCGCCTGCAACCAGCTATGCCCAGCCGGCTCAATATACAAATAACGGCTATGGTTCTCAGGTCGGTGCTGCGCAGATTGGTGCCACGCAGATTGGCACCAGACAGGCGGCGCAAGCAGGTTCTGCACCTCAAATAAGGTCAAAGCGACCAAGATTGCGCGGCCAATTTAGTATGGAAATTGATCATAGTGTTGGCGGTGAACTGTACGCAACCGAAATAACGCCCCTTGTTGCAGCATATAATAGACCCGCCTTTGCAGAAGGTTCGACGTCAGGCAGTGTTGCTGACGGCGAAGTAACAACAATTACATATACCAGCAGTCCTGTGCGTATAGGTGAGATTTACACACCTAAAATTAGCTTTGATGACGTTTATACCGCACCTTTGAGAATAAGCGGCGGATTTGAGTATATATTAGGAGACCACGCGACCGTTTATGCCAATGCGGGCTACACACGTGCAGAAGGTAAAAAGGGCGGAAGTGTTGCGATTAATGAAGAATTGTTAAAAACAACTGAGGTAGAGACGTTTATTACTGACCCGGCTGATGGGATCGTAGGCACGTCTCTTGGCACGACGTCCGGAACGATTTTCCTCCCCAACGAAAATGCGGCGCTGTTTGATTATGATTTCAATGACCTCACTAAGTATGATTTCGAGGTCGGCGGCAGATATTATTTCAGCCCCATTCTTAAAAACGCATTGCAACGACCCTTAACCCCATTTGTAAGTGCTTCAGGTGGTGCGGCGCATTATAATGCAACAACGGTTAGCGAAAACCAACGCCAACGATTTTTGACCAGACCCTTCGAGGATACGCAAGTAAACCCTACCGGTGATTTCTACGATGTTAGTTTTGGTGCTCCGGTGCAAATATATGATGCGCAGTGGGTGCCCTACGGTGCTGTCAGAGCAGGTCTGGAATGGCAAATGACGCCGAAAACCGCCTTGGCTTTTGAGGCTGGTGTAAAATACGAAGGTGCCAGAGACTTTTCCAATGGCACACAAGGAGATGAAATTATTTCAATTCCTGTAACCATTCGCGGAAGTTACAATTTTTAATACTAAGGCATTGAAAAATATACGAAATTAACGTTTTGGTAATACAAAACAAAAGGTTTGTTAAGCATATTAAGGTTAATCATTAGAAAATGATTTTATTGAGGAGACCGTAATGCGTCTTGCAGTTTGCACGCTATCAGCAGTTCTATTGTCCGGATGTTCATGGTTCGGTTATGGCGGCGGCACTAGTAATTTTAATAGCTATAGCAGTGGTGCAAATTGTAACAATGTGGGCGCATATGGCGGCCAATATGTTCAAGGAAGCCAGTATGGCGGCCAATATGCTTATGGCCAATATGGTCAGGCAAATTATGCTGGCGGCGCTCACGCTGCTGATGGTTGCGTTGGTGCCAATGTTTATGGGGCAACTGGATACGGTGTTCAAAGTGTTCAAAATGTCCAAGGTTTTCAGGGTGCCCAAAATGTAATGGGGCTTCGCGGCACACAAGGCATGCAGGGTTACGGTTATAATGCGCAGGTTGGTGGTAATCAGGCAGGCGGTTATTCAGCCAGCGGCGGCCAAATTGTAAATGGTCAGTGGGTTTTCGGAACCACAGGTTCAGGTTCTGGAACAGTCCTCAGCGGCGCAGCACCTTACGGCGCTGCTGTTGGCGGACAATATGCAGGTATGAATAACCAATGGGCGGCAGGAACCACAGCCAATGTTGCTGGTGGATATGGTTATAATACATCTGGAAATGTGACGACAGTTCAAGGTGCGCCAATTTATGTACCGCAACCTTATCCGGCATATTACGGCGGCGGTGCGGCAGGTGGATGTGCCGGCAATGTTACTTATGCATGTGGTGGCTTGCGCGGTGGTTTTACCGCACTTCCTTTTGGTATCGAAGCCGGCATCGGAACTGACATTGCCATTGGCGGCGATATTGTTGGAGACAAACCGGGTGGCCCTGCACTTGGCGGTGCACCGGGTGCGACGCTGAACACTTCAGGGTCTAGCGCGATTAGTTACGGCGATGCTTACAAAAATGCTGTGAATTATGATCTGGGCGCAACTTATGATCTGGACCCATCGACGACAATCTTGGGTCGCCTTGGGTATTCCAAGGCAGAGGGCCAACGTGTAAGAACAGGCACAATTGATGATAGTACATTTGTACCCCCTCCAACAGTTGTGACAACCGAAGACTTATATGCCCAGTGGAGTGATCTGGAGCAATGGACCGTCGAAGGTGGTGTCCGCAAATATATGGGTGGTTGGAACAATACCATGAGCGGTGTCAGGCCATATGTGCAGGCAACAGCAGGTTTTGTTCACAATAATGCCATTAGCTTATCTCAAAGCTCGGCCACGCTTATGCCCGAAGGATCAAATGTTCAGCCTTATGCCAATGCAGGATGGAACCCTACAGCAAGTGGTGCCATTGGCGCAGAAATGCAGGTTGGCCCACGGACGGCAGTGGGCGTTGAAGCCGGCATACGGTGGAAAGACGACTTGAATGCGATAGCACAAACAGGCGATCGTTGGTCAGTGCCCATAAAACTTCGCGGGCGCGTGTCTTTTTAGAATAGGCGCTAATTTTAAGTCTTAATGCAAAGTAAAAAACCGATGGAAAAACATGGGTTTCTCACATTGTGCCGCCTCAAACGCCGAAATTTAACCAAATAAAAACCATGTTCTTTGACCATATTGATACACATGGCTCGTATATTGCAACCCAATCAAGGGTGCAGTGAAGTGTACCGTATTGTTACAAAGGTAATTAAGTAAGGAATTAGGATTATGCGTATTTTGTTATGTGGAGTTGCCGCGGTCGCACTGTCGGGTTGTTCTTGGATGGGTTTTGGCAATAACAGTACTTATTCTAGCAATACCTATTCATCTGCACAGAATAATAGTGATTGTTGTATTGGCGGCAAGAAATTGAGCCGCTGGAATCTTGAAGGCGGCATTGGCGCAGAATATGTTGTCGGGGGCGATGCTATTACGGGTAGTGTGGCACCTGCAGGTTTCATAAACCCAACGACGACTTTGGTTGATGTTAAAATGAAAGACGCTTATGCAGTTGGCTACCGTGCGGAGCTTGGGGGCTCTTATGCGCTGAACCCAAATAGAAAATTGTCACTGCTAGGTAGCTATTCACAAGCTGACGGTAATGAAGTCAGCTGGGGTACACAAGACGCTGCCACACTGCGCGGTACAATGTCTGACTATAAAAGCTACGGAATTGAAGCAGGGGTTAGACAATATATAACGCCTGTACGCGTGCCGCTGCTCAAGTCGGTTCGTCCATATGTAGAAGGCAAAGTAGGCGCTGCATATCAAGATGCTATCAGCCTTGATAATATCAACGAAGTTGGCGGCGCTCATCCGAGTACACCCACAAGTCTTGCTATGTATGAAAGTGGTTGGGTACCTACAGGCGCAGGCACGATCGGCCTTGAAACACCTGTATTTAACCGTTTCACCATGGGTATCGAAACCGGGATTCGTTACACGGGCACACCAAAATCAGATAATTCAGATAAACTACCTGCTACGTTCAACTCGCGTTATAATGGCGCCAATAATGGCGGTGAACGCTGGAGTGTCCCTTTGACAATAAGAGGGCGTTACCGCTTCTAAATTACCCAAATAGTGGGGGGAATGGGGACCTGAAGGACTTAATTGTCCTTCAGGTTTTTTCTTGTCAGTTTCTTGAACAAATTTTTACTGTGCCAGTAATTGCTTTTCAATCCATGCGTCAATACGGTCTTCGAGAATATTGAGCGGGATCCCGCCTGCACCCAAGACCTCGTCGTGAAAACTACGAATATCAAAATCAGCACCGAGCTTATCTTCGGCCCGTTTGCGGAGCTCCAAAATTTTAAGCTCGCCTATCTTGTAGGCAAGGGCTTGTCCCGGCCATGAAATATAACGGTCGACTTCGGTACGAATATTGTGCGGCGCAAGAGCGGAATTTTCTAAAAAACATGCTTCGGCCTGATCGCGGGTCCAGCCTTTCCAGTGCATGCCGGTATCAACAACCAGGCGGCAAGCACGCCACATTTCATAGGTCAACCGGCCAAATTGCTCATAGGGTGTACGGTAAATACCCATCTCCACACCTAGCTTTTCCGAATATAATCCCCACCCTTCACCGAAAGCATTCGGATATAGGTTGCGCCGAAATTCCGGCACGTCTTTCATTTCTTGGGCTAGTGAAATTTGGTGATGATGGCCAGGCACGCCTTCGTGTAATGTCAATGACGGAAGGTTATATAACGGGCGCTGTGATAAATCATAGGTGTTGACCACATAATTTCCTGCCAAACCCTGCGCTGGATTGCCGCCCCAATACCGTCCAGTAGTATAATTGGGTGCCATTTCGTCTGGTACGGCCATCACGCCGTAAGACAGTCTGGCTAATGTACCGAAATATTTTGGCATTTGGCCGTCAATACGCTTGGCTATCCATGCCGCTTCTTTTAGCAAATCTTCTGCAGATTTTGCATAGAACTGTTCATCAGTGCGCAGAAATTTAAGGAAGTCTTTGAAGCTCCCGTCAAATCCCGTTTCCGCAATAATAGCCTCCATTTCGGTGCGAATACGAGCCACTTCCGAAAGACCTATTTCGTGAACCTCATCCGGCGTAATATCAAGTGTGGTGAAATATTTCACCAAAGCTTTGTAATAATTGCGTCCTGCTTCTGATGTACCGATGCCGACGACCTTACGGGCGCTCGGGCCGTATTCATTTTGCAAAAACGAAAGCAATTTATGGTAGGCTGGCAGAACTTCATCGTTCACAGTTTTTAACCCAAGTGCTTTCAACCGGGATTGCTCATCGCTCGTAAAGCTATTTGGAAATTTTGTAAAAGGCTGGAAAAATGCGTGGTCTTTAGCCTCGCTCGAGGCAAGGCTTTTTACCACATCAATTATCCCAGGCATAATTTGCTCTGACGCCGTATATCCTGTGGCCATGCCCCGGCGCATATTGTCCATATGTTGGTCAAAAAACCGTGGCAACTCAGATAATCGCGCTGCATAGGCTTCGTAATCATCAGATGTGTTAAATTTTGTCTGGCGGGAAACATAGCTCATCATGTTAAAAAAGCCGCTATCATTGGTAAATGGTATCCGCGCAGTATCAAAATCCACCAACATCAATCGCTGACCCAGAATATAGCCAAGCAATTGGTGGTTTAACAGGTTTTCCCCCTTAAGAGAAGTATTGTACAACGCGGCGCTATCCAACGCCTTATAACGCGCCATTAATTTACGGATCTCACTGACTTCCACCAATTTTGCAGACGCGCTGACATCTGGTAAATGGCGTAAGGCCTCACGGTCACCTTCGTTTCCGGCTTGAACCGGGTCACGTTTCAGATTACCGCGCTGCATGTCGGCAATAATTTTCTCCGGACTGTCATAGGCGGCAGGCTTGCAGATAAACCCTTTTGCAGTTTTGATGACGACCAAATTCTTGCATTTCTCATTGACGGTCTCCATAGGCGTGCCGCTTGGGAAACTGATTTTACCATTATCTGGATCGCTATTTGGCATAGGTGCTTGATAAATAGTTTGGGAAAATGCCGTCGTGCCAATCATCACAGCAATTGTGACAAGGCTTGTGGTTTTTATAAAATTTTTCATGTGTATGTCTTAATCCCATCGGCGACATTTTGCCAAGCTTAAAAAGCATCTACACTTCGATTATTAAAGATTTCGCGTTGACTTAGCTTTCCTTGGCTTTAGGTTTGCCCGCACGTGCCTGCACGGACTATATATGGAGAGGTTTCATGGCAAAAGGCTGGACAGATAAACGACCAATGTCCCCGCATATTAGCATTTGGAAATGGCACCCAACAATGCTGTCATCAATCTTGCACAGAGCTACAGGTGTTGTTTTGTATTTCGGGTTGATCAAGCTGGCCGTAGTTCTTGCTTTTTTAGCTGGCGGGCCAAAATGGTTCGCTAAGGTCGAACCGCTTGTGTATTCGCCGATTGGTGCATTTTCTTTCTTTTTTGTAATTGGTATTTTGATTTATCATTTTCTCAACGGCATTCGGCATTTGGTTTGGGATATTGGCGCTGGGTTTGATCCTAAATTTGCTAATATGATATCGCTCGTGATCATTTTAGTCTCTGCAGTTTCTGCCGCCTACCTGACATGGCTTCTGACTTGGATCGTGGCGGGAGCAATTGCATGAGTGATTTTAGAACAGATTTGGGTAAAGTTCGGGGTATTGGTGCCGCAAAAGGTGGGGTACATGAATTTATAACCCACCGGGTTAGCGCTCTTGTCTTAGCGCTATTATTACCATTTTTTGTCTACGGACTGATGAAGGCGCTGCCGCACGGTTATGATGGTTTGATGCAGTGGGTTGGCTCACCTATGGGGGCATTTGTTTTGCTCGGGTTTTTGAGCGCCGGGATTTACCACGGCAGGCTTGGGATTAACGAAGTGATTTCCGACTATGTGCAAAGCACAGGCATGCGTTCAGCCGGCATGATTTTAAATGCCCTTGTGTCCGTTTCGGCGTGGCTAATCGGCGTGTTGGCAATATTGAAAATTTGGCTATTAGCCTAAAATGGAGCCTAACATATGCCTAATGTGAAAAATGATGTGAAATGGATTGATCATACTTATGATGTTGTGGTTGTGGGCGCTGGTGGCGCTGGCCTTCGGGCGACGCTGGGCGCTGCGCAAGCTGGCTTGAAAACCGCCTGTGTGACCAAGGTTTTTCCGACCCGTTCCCACACGGTTGCCGCTCAGGGCGGTATAGCCGCATCCCTCGGAAATATGGGCGACGATAATTGGCGCTGGCATATGTATGATACGGTCAAGGGCTCCGATTGGCTTGGCGACCAGGACAGCATTGAATATTTGTGCCGCGAAGCCCCCAAAGCCGTGTACGAGCTGGAGCATTGGGGCATGCCGTTCTCGCGGACTGAAGACGGGAAAATTTACCAGCGGCCTTTTGGCGGTATGATGCAAAACATGGGTAAGGGGCCACCCGCACAGCGCACCTGCGCCGCCGCTGACCGCACCGGCCATGCTATGTTGCATACACTCTACGGACAATCGCTGCGCCGTTCTGCCGAATTTTTTATTGAATATTTTGTCCTTGATTTAATTATGGAAGACGGTGTGTGCCGTGGTATCACGGCATGGAAATTAGACGACGGTACTTTGCACCGTTTCCAGGCCAAGACGGTTATTCTGGCCACAGGCGGTTATGGCCGCACTTATTTTTCTTGTACATCCGCCCATACCTGTACAGGCGACGGCGGCGGCATGGTTCTCCGTGCCGGACTGCCCTTGCAAGATCCTGAATTCGTCCAATTTCACCCGACCGGAATTTACGGTTCAGGCTGTTTGATCACCGAAGGTTCGCGCGGCGAGGGCGGATATTTGAGTAATTCCGAGGGCGAACGCTTTATGGAGCGCTATGCGCCGTCTGCCAAAGACTTGGCATCTCGGGATGTTGTCTCGCGTGCTATGACCATTGAAATACGCGAAGGGCGCGGCGTTGGGCCGAACAAGGATCATATTTATCTGCATCTAGACCATCTTGATCCGGCCATATTGGCCGAGCGCTTACCGGGCATTTCCGAAAGTGCGCGTATATTTGCAGGCGTTGATGTTAGCAAAGAACCGATCCCGGTGCTGCCCACCTGCCATTATAATATGGGTGGTATCCCGACCAATTTCCACGGCGAGGTCGTGACTAAAAAAGCGGGCGACCCGGATGCGGTTGTTCAAGGCCTGATGGCCGTAGGCGAAGCGGCTTGTGTATCCGTGCACGGCGGTAACCGCCTTGGTTCAAACTCTCTAATCGACCTTGTCGTATTTGGTCGTGCGGCGGGACTTCGTTGCGGTGAACTACTGGACGCGAGTGAAAGTCAGCCAGAGTTAGCTGCGGACGCAGGTGCAGACAGTTTTGCGCGTTTGGAGAAATTCCGTACTGCGGACGGGGACAAGAGCACGGCCGCTATTCGTCTTGATATGCAAAAAACCATGCAAGACCATTGCGCGGTATTTCGTACAGACGAGAGCTTGGCCGAAGGTGTAGACAAAATGAGCAAGGTCGCAGCAACCATGAACGATATTGGTGTCACGGACCGGACTTTGGTTTGGAATACGGATTTGGTTGAAACGCTGGAACTTGATAATCTTATGGGGAGTGCACTGGTGACGATGTCAGCTGCCGAAGCCCGCAAAGAGAGCCGAGGTGCCCATGCCACCGAAGACCATCCAGACAGAAATGACAAAACCTGGATGAAACACACGCTGGCATGGGTCAAAAACGACACAGTAAAACTAGGTACCCGCCCCGTGCACAATTACACCATGACAGACGATATAGAATACATAAAACCCGCCAAGCGGGTTTATTAGGGTTGAGCGGCAATTATCCAATATGACGATAATTACACTTTATCCAAATTAAGGATAACTTGACATTATCCAAATAATGTATATTTATAAGTTATGCAAATAACCGATATTGGATAAGATTATGAAGTATACAGTACGCTCAGTTGCCGACCTTGGCCATGCCTTGCGGCAATTTCGTTTGGCGAAAAGCATGACCCAATCTGATTTGGCGCAGGCGAGTGCCGCGAAGCAAAATGCTGTTTCGCGAATTGAGACAGGAGATGCAGGGCGCACACTAAAACTGGTTTTTAAACTCATCAGTTTGCTGGATTTAGAAATAGAAATCAGGCCGCGCCGCAAGGGTTCAGCACAAGATATTGAAGACATATTCTCGTGAGCCGTAAGCGCACATATGCGCCCTTGAAAATCTTACTCAATGGTCGATTTGTTGGTGTATTGAATAAGGCTTTTGGGGGGGATGTTAATTTCAAATATGATCAAGCATGGTTGGATTGGGAGCATGCCATGCCCGTGTCTTTGTCTCTGCCGCTTCAGACTACAACACACCGGGGTGCAAAGGTCAGTGCATATTTTGACAACTTATTACCGGATTCTGATGCTATTTTAAAAGACATAGCAGAGCGGGTCGGTGCTCGGGGAAAAGATGCCTTTAGCTTGTTGTCTGAAATTGGTCGGGATTGTGTAGGTGCTTTGCAATTTGTGCCGCAGAATTATGAGCACCAGCCCGGTGAGGGTCAAAATTTTGAAATCCTGTCCGAGAGGCAGGTATACAATATTCTCGTTGATTTAAAACGAGCGCCACTTGGTATCAGGCAAGAAGGCGGGTTTCGGATTTCTGTAGCGGGCGCACAGGAAAAAGCGGTATTTCTGTACAAGGATGGCAAGTGGTGTCGACCACTTGGCACGACCCCGACGACGCATATTTTTAAACCTCAAATAGGCACCATCGAAACGAGCACTGGCACAATTAATTTGTCGCAAAGTGTCGAAAATGAATATTATTGCCTCAAGCTCCTTAAGGCTTTTGACATAGATGTTGCGAATGCGTGGATGGAAAACTTTAAAACGAAAAAAGTATTGATAGTTGAACGCTTTGATAGATTAAACAGGAAAAACGGTTCCATTCTAAGATTGCCGCAGGAGGATATGTGTCAGGCTCTTGGCGTGCCACCGACATTAAAATATCAGAATGCGGGCGGACCTAGGTTGATTGATATTTTAAAATTACTGGCACGCAGTGACACGCCACACGCAGACCAACAAACGGTATTTAAATGCCAGATACTGTTCTGGCTCATGGGCGCCACGGATGGCCACGCCAAAAATCTCAGTATTTTCCTCCGCCCGAATAAACAGCTTGGGCTTACGCCCATATATGATGTTATCTCGGCGCAACCGGCCTTTGATGATCGCCAAATTCCCCATAAGGATTACCGATTGGCATTATCAGTTGGCCGCAAACCACATTATAAAATTCCAGATATCCACGGACGTTATTTCCTCGAAAGCGCGGTTGCGGCAGGATTAGGCGAAGCCTTTGCCCGTGAAGCTATTGTCAGCATACAGGACTGGTTCGACATGGCATTTAACAAAGTTCTCAATGACCTGCCCGAAGATTTTCCGATGCTTATTCACGGTTCCATTAAAACTGCCGCAACGAGGCGCCTACCGTTGCTTCGATCCGCTTTTGAATAAGCAGATTTAAATTTCCAAACAGTAATTTGTTGTTGGTTTGTAATAATGTAGGTATATATTCGCCGTAAAAGGATACCTTATGACCAATACGACACCTCTTTCACTTAACCGCCGACTTGCACTTGCTGGGCTTTTTGCGTTGCCGCTTTCGGCTTGTAAAACTATGGATATTGGGGCGCTTGAGGATATTCTTGGTAGCGGGGTTCTGTCTCAGGCGGATGCGGCGCGGGGGATACGGGCGGCTTTGGATAATGGTGTCTTGAGTGCGCTTTCGATTGTTGGGCGCACGGGCGGTTTTCTGGACGACGGTAAAATCCGTATTCCGTTGCCAAAAATATTAAACGATGTGCAGTCTGTACTTTCCGCAGTTGGCGCGGGCGGTGTTTTAAGCGAACTTGAAACCCAGCTTAACCGGGGCGCTGAAAAAGCCGCGCCAGTAGCCAAAGACATTTTCTTTGACGCCATTGCAGGGCTGAGCATTTCTGATGCTATTGGCATAGTCCGCGGGCCGCAAAATGCTGCGACGGAATATCTACAAGAAAAAACCACGCCGCGTCTAACGGCGCTGTTTTCCCCGATTATGGAAAATGCTTTAGGACAAACCGGCGCATTACGATTGCTTGACCAAGTTACAGGCGATCTGCGTAATATACCATTTGCGCCATCATTGGGTGCCAATGCGAGAGCCGATCTTATCAGCCACGGCGTTAAATACGGGCTTGATGGTGTTTTTCATTATGTTGCCGTCGAGGAAGCTGCCATTCGCCGCGATCCTGCCAAACGCACTTCAGAAATCTTGCGCCGGGTGTTTGGCTCGACTTAGTCACAAAAACATCCCGACATAGCCTTAGTCCAGCCTGATTACCGCCTAATTTCAAACCTACCCCACGTAATATTATATTTACGAGAGGGTGTATTATGTCGTTTAATAATCAAAATGGTCAACGATCATTTATTGCCAAAGGCTTGGGGCATTCGGTCGGGCTTAAATTATTATTGGTCTGTTTTTTAGTGCTTGTGATGGGTATTCCGACCCTATTTATTTCCGCCATCAGTTTTGAACGTGTTGGGCGCGCCGACGCGGTGACCCAAGAGGTTTCCGAGCGCTACGGTGGGCCGCAGACTTTGCTCGGCCCCGTCTTGCACATTCCTTACGGCGTCAAAGATAAATACGGTGAATTTTCTGCTTACCGCGATTATGTGATTTTCCCCGAAACAGGCACGGTAGATATCAAGGATTTACAAACAACCATTCGTAAGTTGTCCTTATTTAAGGTGCCGACCTATCAGGCGGATGCGCATTTCGCCGCCAAATTTGTATTGCCTGACAGGCATGAGTTGGAGGCTAGCGGCCAGGTTTTTTTCTGGGAAGATGCATTGATCACTATTGGGTTAAGCGATGTGCGCGGCCTTCGTGATGATGTTTTTCTTGTCTACGAGGCAGGTGAGAAACGTAAATTTGGCCCGCGCGGCAGCCCGTCCACAGGCAAATACCATAGCACAACCACGATTGACCGTAACAGCGGCAGAACTATTATAAACAAGTTCAAACCATATGGTCAATTTATCAACACTCAGTCCATGAACGTAAAAGTGGGCGATTTACTCGAAGGTAAATCAGAACTTTCTATATCCGCCTCGCTGAAGGTCAATGGTACGGATAGCTTGTCCATTGCACCTTTTGCACAAACCACGAAAGTAAACATGAAGGCTGACTGGCCGCACCCTGGTTTTAAAGGCAATTACCCGCCTTTGTCGCACGAAATAAACGATAATGGATTTACAGCCAAGTGGGTTGTGCCTTATTTGGCACGCGCGATGGCGGCGAGCGGGGAAGCGGGAGAATTAAACCTGCAAGCCCTATCCAGTAAAGCCGTCAGCGTGAAATTCGTAAACCCGGTCAATCCGTACCAAAATGTCAACCGGGCGCTTAAATACGCTGTGTTATTTATTGGCCTAGTGTTTTTGGCCTATTTTTTGTTCGAGACCTTGGTTGGTGTCAAAGTGCATGCGGCGCAATACGTGTTGGTCGGGTTGGCGCAAAGCGTATTTTATCTGCTGTTATTGGCCTTTTCCGAACATATCGGATTTACATTGGCATTCACATTAGCCTCGGGGGCAACGGTGTGTATCACCTCCGCTTATGCGGGCGTCGTGTTCGGCAAGTCCTATACCCTGAAAGCCGGAGCCGTATTTGTGACCACTTACGGCCTGCTTTATGTGCTTTTGCGTATCCAGGACTTCGCCCTGATGGTTGGTGCTCTGGCTAGCTTTTTGGCTATTGCAGCCACCATGTATTTGACCCGTAATGTCAATTGGTACCAAAATAGCATGGATGGGGATGAAGCCGAGGCAGTGCATACATAAACCATATGTTAATAAGGCTTGCATTTTAGATCAGGTACGCTGTGCAACCTTGTATCTTTAAAAAACTGAAACTCGGATTTCGTGTGTTCACTGCCGCTTTGAGCGCTTGCACCACCATTATTTGCTCTAAAACCTGATAAACCCAGTGCCTTCGCGCCTATTATTTATGGTGAAAATCAAACCGTATTTTTTCAATATTTCTTTAGTTTGAAACTTCTCTTTAAGGGACGTGTGATAGACCCATGCCTAAATAGTAAAAAAATGCCTGAATGGTAAAAAAGGGGCGTGATGGCACTGTCACCACAAATAAAATTAAAACAAGGCCAACAACTGGCTATGACGCCGCAATTGCAGCAGGCGATCAAGCTATTGACGTTGACCAATATAGAACTGGCCGCATTTGTAGAGGAACAGCTTGAAAGCAATCCCTTGCTTGAGCGCGGAACGGGTACCGAAAATAGACGCGAAGATAGTGCGCCCGCCGCACCACAAAACGAAGCTGGCTTTTCGGAACTTGATTTAAATGCACCTTGCGCGGTTGCAGCAGACGCCATGGATGCTTCAGAACGGCAATTGGACGAAGGCGCCACCATTGCTGATATAGCCCCGGGAGCTGCGTCTGTGGGTGGGGACATTGATTGGAGCAAGGCGGGCTCCGGCGGGTCGTTTAACGGTAGCAATGATTATGACCCTGCGGCCAATACGGCGCGGGAAATTTCTCTAAATGAGCATTTAATGGCACAATTAGCCATGACTATTCACGATGACCGTGAACGTATGATCGGTGCTTATCTCATCGACCAAGTTGACGAGAATGGATATTTGCGTGCGGATTTGACAGAGCTATCTAGCAGATTAGGTGTCGAACTAAACCGTGTGCAATCTGTACTTAAGCTGTTGCAATCCTTTGAGCCAACCGGCGTAATGGCGCGGGATTTAAGCGAATGCATGGCTTTGCAACTGCAAGAACGCGGTGAACTGGACGGCCCTATGCTGCTGCTGCTGGATAATCTTGATATGCTGGCCAACCACAATTTACCGGGCCTCGCTAAAGTGTGCGGTATTAGCAATGATGAACTGGGGGCTTATGCCGCGCGCCTACGCGCTCTGTCACCAAAGCCAGGCCTTGCTTACGGCGCAGATACGGCAGGCGTAGTGGAGCCGGATGTGTTTGTACAAGAACGCCCCGACGGTGGTTGGGCGGTTGAACTGAACACGGATACCTTGCCGCGCGTTTTGGTCAATTCTCGTTATTACGCCGAAGTCTGCGACGGCAGTAAAGACGATAAAGTCCAATCTTATATGTCTGAATGTGCGCAAAATGCCAGTTGGCTGGTAAAAAGTCTGGATCAAAGAGCGCGTACTATTTTGAAAGTTTCCAGTGAAATTGTCAAATTACAAGACGGGTTTTTTGCTTACGGTATTGATCATTTGCGTCCCTTAAATCTCAGGACCGTTGCCGATGCAATAGATATGCACGAAAGTACGGTAAGCCGTGTCACATCTAATAAATACATCGCAACAGCACGCGGTACGTTTGAGCTCAAATATTTTTTTACTGCTGCCATTGCATCTATTGACGGCGGAGAAGCGTTTTCTTCCCAGGCCGTTCGTCATAAAATTAAGATATTGATCGACGAAGAACGCAATGCCAAATCTGTGCTCTCGGACGATAAATTGGTCAAACTTCTACAAGATCAAGGCATTGATATTGCTAGGCGGACTGTTGCCAAATATCGTGAGAGCTTAAATATTCCTTCGTCGGTACAAAGACGGCGGATATTGAAAAATAAGCAATAATCATTATTTTTCACCTGACCTTGGTCGCAAACAATGCTATGATTAATCACACTCAAACAGGAGAACCCCCCTATGCAAATCCATATTGTTTCCAAAGGCATCGATGTTTCCGCCGCGCTTTCAGAAAGAATTAAAGATAAACTTGAGGAAATGATGGATAAATATATCCACCGCGATGGGGAAGCGCATATATCCATATCTAAAGAAGGTCCCGGGTTTAACACATCAATTTCCGTGCATTTACCTTCGGGAGCAACTATGGTAGCCCACGGTAATGCGCAGGACGCGTACGGCGCTGCTGATGAAGCCCTCGAACATTTGGAGAAACGCTTGCGACGTTATAAGCGCCGCCTAAGCGATCACCGGGCAGAAGATAAAGCTGAGGCGTTGGCAATGTATGTTTTGCAAAACCCAGTTGATGCAAAAGACGACGGAACCGATGATCAGCCACCTGCAGATCCAATGGTAATCTCTGAGCAAAAGTCCGAAATTCGCACCATGACCGTGAGCATGGCTTCGCTTGAGCTAGGTCTAACAGATTCGTCCGCCGTAATGTTTCGTAATGCTGCCCACGGCGGTTTAAACGTCGTGTTCAAGCGTGCGGATGGCAATGTAGGGTGGATTGACCCGCAACGATAGTTGGGCTAAGAGCCGCCCGCAAACTTAAATCTGTATACCATATCCAGATATTTGCGCCCAAATGTGTTCAAAGAGCATGTGGAAAAGCGAAATAGGAAGCGTATAAAAATGAATGTTGAAAAATTGTTTACGCAAGATGGCGTAGCGCAAAATTTACATGCTGCCAGTAAAAAACAGCTGTTCCAGCAAATGGCTGAACTTGCGTCTAAATCTGGCGCTGTGCCTAGTGATAAGGCTAAAGTCCGTGATATAGTTGCAGCAGTGGCAGAGCGCGAACGGCTTGGGAGTACGGGTGTTGGCTATGGTGTTGCTATTCCCCATGCCAGACTAGAGGGAATAGAAGATGTTTGTGCCGTATTTGCCAGGCTTGAAACGCCGCTAGAATACGAGTCTATTGATGAACGGCCAGTGGATCTGGTTGTGCTCTTGCTGGCACCTGCTAATGCTAATAGTTTGCATTTGAAGGCTTTGGCTCAAATTTCGCGGCTTTTACGGCGCGAAGATTTGCGTGACCGTTTACGCAGTGCGCCGAACAGTGAGGCACTGCATTTGCTTTTAACTGAAGACCGCACAGCCAATGCTGCCTAGGGCACAATTGGGCTTGGGTCGTAATAAATGACGGTATCATCCCAGACAAATTTAGCCAACAACAAGCGGATAGGTGTTATCGATATCGGATCCAATTCCGTCCGCTTTGTTGTTTATTCAATTGCAGGTGCTGCTTTCGCGCCAATTTACGACGAGAAAGTCCTGGCCGGTTTGGGGCGAGATTTACGCAAGACGGGCAGGTTAAACCCCAATGGGCGCATGCAAACGTTGGAAGCGCTAAAGCGGTTTGTTACTCTGGCTAAAGCTCAAAACCTTGATGACGTCCTTGTTGCAGCTACGGCGGCCATGCGGGATGCGAGCGATGCACCAGAATTTATCGACCAGGTTTTGACCCAAACAGGGCTAAATATTTCGCCGCTTAGCGGGGAGGCCGAAGCTCAAATCACAGCTGCTGGCGTTATTGCTGGCGAACCGCGTGCGCAAGGCTTGGCGGCTGACTTGGGTGGTGCAAGTTTGGAGCTGGTGAAAGTAAATGAAGGCCGCACATTTGGCGGCGTTTCCTATCCGCTCGGGCCTTTTTCAATGTTCGGCGGGGCTTTTGATCCCGCAGAATTACGACCGCGAATTGAAAATATGTTAGGGACAGATATTGCTCAAAAATTTCCTCATATTGATACATTGTATTTAATCGGTGGTGCTTGGCGCAATCTGGCGACTATTGACCAAAAACGAAGTGGCTATCCTTTGCGGGTTGCTCACAATTATAGCTTTGGCACTGCTCATGCGCGAAAACTGGCGGGTTGGGCTTGCTCACAGGGAGGAACCGCAGAACTTTTACACTGGCCAAATATATCGAAGCGTCGTGCCGATACATTGCCTTATAGTGGCCTCATGTTGAGTATTCTTCTTGATAAATTAAACCCAAAGCATGTGGTCATTGCGCCGGGCGGATTGCGAGATGGTCTGGTGTATCAATGGCTTGATCCAGGTGTGAAAAAACGCGATGCGCTGTTTGACGCGTGTGCAAGCATAGCAGGTCAGAGTGTTGATGGTGTGAAAATGGGTGGTGCAATTTTTAAATTCTTATCCGGTATTCATGCAGATTTACCCCGTGCGTTTGATCTGGATACTGAAAACCGTATCCGTAAAGCGGCGAGCCTTCTTATTGGCACTGGTGCAGGCTTACATCCAGACCATAGGGCGAAAATTGTCTATGAAATAGCGCTTTACGGCCCCTTACTAGGCCTGACCCATAAAGAGCGAGCGTATTTGGCGCTTATATTGTTTAGGGCATATCGTAGCCGTAAAACGCCGCCGGACAACGCCGTTATTCAATATTTGCTCAGTGAAACCGAACAGGCATCAGCGCAAATTTATGGAGAAGCCATGCGGGCAGCGGCGGTTCTCAGCGGGAGGAGTTCTGCTGCGTTAGGGAAATTTACAATTGCTGTGAATGGTGAGGTTCTTGCTTTAAACATCCCTGAGAATATGGAAGTGCTTATCATAGAGCGTACCCGCGCTCATTTCGAAGGGTTAGCAAATATGATCAACAAGTCTCTGTTGTTGAAATACATTTGTGACTAGGTAGTGTACTCATAAACTCAGGCCGACTTATTGACAGGCAAGGCACTCGTCATAATCGGTTGGTGCGGCGGCTTGCATGGCGGCTTGCATCCCATTTCTCTGATCATTCGCAGGTTTATCACCATCTAGGCTACCCGCAAAAGCG
>Ga0316204_10000296_pt1 | contig 203452 bp, 184 predicted proteins | sample 6monrhotite_MG_2_FD_205661 | JGI IMG/M metagenome (GOLD analysis project Ga0316204, IMG submission 205661) | Microbial mat bacterial communities from mineral coupon in-situ incubated in ocean water Damariscotta River, Maine, United States -... | ecosystem: Environmental > Aquatic > Marine >... | reverse complement strand
ACAAGCCGTCCTCAAATATAACACTTACCGGCCTCACAAAAACTTGGCCGGAAACACGCCAATGGCATATATTCAAAAAACCATCGAAGAGGCCAAGCAGGAGTCTCATATCACCTGAACCCTTACACAGCAAACTCCGGCCTTGACGTTCATGGATTGAACGGGGTAGTGTTCGCAAGATGAACGCGGTGTGTCATTAATGACTTTTGAATGCTCCAGGAGCGAATCGGTGACCAACAAGGAGAGCGAAATCACCCTTGGCATGCTAAATGCGGTCCACGGCAACTCGAATATCACCCAACGTTCAGTGGCCGGCGAACTTGGGATTGCGCTTGGATTAGCCAATTCCTACCTAAAGCGCTGCATCAAAAAAGGGCTGATAAAGGTTAAGCAGGCCCCGGCCAATCGTTATGCCTATTATCTCACACCCCAAGGATTTGCCGAAAAAACCCGGCTGACCTCTGAATATCTTAGCCAGGGCTTTCTCTTCTTTCGCCAGGCTCGGAACCAATGTGGTCAAATTATTCAATTTTGCACCGAACATGGATGGAACCGTATCGCGTTTCACGGCCTTACGGATATGGCCGAAATTGCGACCCTGTGCGCCTCGGAATTTGGGGTTAAGATTGTCGGAATCGTCGACAACTCTTCAAAAATTAAAACTTATGCTGGGGTGCCGATTGTTGGCCAAGTTTCCGAATTGGCTGAAATCGACGTCATTATTATTACTGATATGGGTAACCCCCAATCCAGTTATGACAAGATGATTACCGTTCTTCCGGCTGAGCGGGTGCTTGCCCCGGCGATTCTAAACATCAATAGGAGCGATATTTCTCAGGATGGGGTTAGGTTATGAATTGGTACGCAGTTCATACCCATCCGCAAGGGGAGACACATGCCTACCGGCACCTGAAACGCCAGGGCTTTGAGGTGTATCTGCCGCGTTATCTGAAGAAACGTTCTCATGCGCGCCGTATCGATTGGCGACCATCGCCCCTGTTTCCACGCTACCTGTTTGTTGGAATGGATATCGAGAAAATTCGGTGGCGGGCAATTCAGTCAACTGTTGGTGTCTCTCACCTCGTCTGTCTAGGTGATCGTCCGACTCCGGTTCTTGGCAACATCATAGATACTTTACGAGCCCAAGAGAATGATAAGGGTATGGTTGATCTCGGCACCGACAGTACGTATACGCGTGGTGATGAAATCAAAATCCTCAGCGGCGCCTTTAGTGAGATTACGGGGCTATTCGAGTGTAGGGGCGACCGAGATCGCGTGACTTTACTACTAGATTTGATGGGGCGCCGGATGAGGGTTCAAACTTCCTTGGGAAATATAGCGTCCGTCGCTTGAATCGAGGACCAAGGAGAATAAGTAACAGGCCCTCCGGTGAAGCTATTCACCCGGACTGCGGTAGCTTGAAAAGATGGTACCAATGTCTAATCAATTGAATGGAGAAGAATTTTGCTGAACGGCAAAAGTATACTTGTGACGGGTGGAACGGGCTCTTTCGGGCGGCAATTTATCAAGCTGGTGCTGGAACGGTTCAAGCCGAAGCGGCTGGTCATCTTCAGCCGCGACGAATTGAAACAGTTCGACATGCAACAGGATTTCACGGCCCCCGAGCACCCTTCGGTCCGCTATTTTATCGGCGATGTGCGCGACGCAAATCGTCTGGAAATGGCCCTGCGCGGTATCGATTACGTAATCCACGCCGCCGCCTTGAAACAGGTTCCCGCCGCCGAATACAACCCGTTTGAATGCATTCACACCAACGTGGTGGGCGCCGAAAACGTGGTCAATGCGGCGATCCGGGCCGGAGTCAAAAAAGTTCTCGCGCTTTCCACCGACAAGGCGGCCAGCCCGACCAATTTGTACGGCGCCAGCAAGCTGGCCTCGGACAAGATTTTCGTCGCGGCCAATCACTTGAGCCCACCCGAAGGCCCCCGGTTTTCAATCGTCAGATACGGAAACGTTGTCGGCTCACGCGGTAGCGTCGTTCCTTTCTTCAAGAGGCTTCTTGCCGAAGGGGCTGACTCGCTGCCGATTACCGATCCCCGTATGACCAGGTTCTGGATCACGCTCAATCAAAGCGTCGACTTCGTTCTGTCGTCACTGGATGTCATGCGGGGGGGCGAAATTCTCATCCCGAAAATCCCCAGCATGAAAATAACCGACCTGGCCAATAGCCTGGCGCCGGGACTGCCGACTCATGTCGTCGGCATTCGCCCCGGCGAAAAACTGCACGAGGTCATGGTTACCGAGGACGACGCCCGCACCACCATCGACGTCGGCGACCGCTACATCATCCAGCCGGCCTTCAAGGAATGGACGGCCCAGGAAGATGCCTGGCCCGACGCCGTGCCGGTCGCCGAGGATTTCCGTTATTCCAGCGACAACAATTCGGACTGGTTGAATTCCGGCAGCCTGACCAAAATGATCGAAACCGGTGCGCTGTAGCCATGAACCGTCTGGTGCTCAGAACCGCCCACCCCGAGTGCCCATTCGATGTCATCACCAAGCTGGCGCCGGATGTCGATACCGGGTCGTCCATCGACTGGGCCGCCGCCGTGGCGGCAAGTGCGAAACGACTGGGGCGGGCGCCCGCCGGAATGCTGCTTGACAGTTTCGCCCAGCTCCGCCAATGGGTTGGCGGGCCTGACCGTCCTGAAATGCCACTGCGAAATCGTGGGGGTCTCGGTTTACCAGCCCGACGAATGTCGCCAGGCCATTGGGCACCCGGACAAAGACTGGATTCAGGCACCGTTCAATGTGCTCGACCAACGCTTGAACGATCAGGGCCTAATCGAACAAGCCCGCAGCAATGGCAAACGAGTTTTTTTGCAAAGTATTTTTCTTCAGAGGTGCTGCTGATGGAACCCGAAACCCTGCCCCCGACCATGAACTTTGCCGTATCGGCATTGCAGGAATGGCGGACGCTTTGCCGGCGTCACGACCTGAGCCCCAACGATGCGACGCGGGCCTTCGCCTTGAGCAGCACTTTCGACGCCCTGATCGTCGTCGGTTGCGAAACCAAAGAGCAAATCGAGACAAGCATGGAAGTCATCCGGAGATTGTCACCGAACGCGGCGTTCCTCGCCGAAGCCCGTGATCTTCGGACCGATGAAGCACGCATCACCAACCAGAGCGCTTGGCATTAAGCCGATGGTCGATCTGATCGGGCCCCGTTTACGCCTGCGTCCGGTCGTGCCCGGCGACGCCACCGACACCTATGCTGGCTGGATGAACGATCCTGATGTGGTCCGCTACACGGAAAGCCGATACGTCTCGCATACACCGGAGAGCCTGCGGGCGTTCATCGAAACGGTCATTAAATCACAAAGTGACCTGTTCCTTGCCATAACCCTGAAACAGGACGCCCGGCACATTGGCAATATCAAGCTTGGCAACATGAACATCCGGCACGGCTCGGCGGATACCGGAATCATCATCGGCGAAAAAGATTGCTGGGGGAAAGGATATGCCAGCGAGGCCATCGGCCTGCTGGCCGACCACGCCTTCGAAGCGCTTGGCCTGCACAAGCTGACCGCCGGCTGTTACGCAGTCAACGGCGGTTCGGCCCAGGCCTTCGAATACGCCGGGTTCGAAATTGAAGGCATGTTGAAATCCCAGTGCATCAGCGACGGCGAACGGGTCGATGTCGTGTTGCTGGGCCGAAGTCAGGCAGGCGGCGGATAAATGAAAACCATCGCGATCCTTCAGGCCCGGATGTCATCATCCCGTTTCCCCGGCAAGGTGCTGCTGGAACTTTTTGGGCGTCCCATGCTGGCGCGACAGATCGATCGGGTGCGGCGGGCTGAAATGATTGACCGTCTTGTCATCGCCACCAGCAATCAGGCGGAAGATTCTGCCATCGAAGACTTGTGCCGCGAGATCGGGCTCAAATGTTTTCGCGGGTCGCTTGACGATGTGCTCGACCGCTTCTTTCAATGCGCTCGAAGCCAGGACCCGGATCATGTGGTTCGGTTGACCGGCGATTGCCCGCTCGCCGACCCGGCGATCATCGACCGGGTCGTGCGTTTTCATCTGGGTGGCGATTTCGATTACACCAGCAATGTTCTCGAACCCACCTGGCCGGATGGCCTGGATGTGGAAGTGATGAAATTCCGGTGCCTAGCCGACGCCCACGCCGAAGCCGAACTGCCGTCAGAACGCGAGCATGCGACATCGTTCATTTACAAGCGCCCGGAACGGTATCGCCTGGGCAGCGTGACCCAGGCCGAGGATCAATCTTCGGTCAGGCTTACGGTCGACGAGCCGGAAGATTTCCAAATGGTCAGTGAAATTTATGAAACCCTGTATCCCCGCAATCCGGCTTTTGGCCTGGACGACGTTATGGACCTGCTGACCAAAACACCCGAAATCTTGGGCCTGAACAATAAGTTCGAGCGTAACGAGGGCTTGCGTCGTTCCGAGCAAAACGACAAAGAGTATTTTGTTGCCGATGACTGATACCGACATGCGAAATCATCCGTTCGCCCGGTCCGAGGAATTGCTGCAACGTGCGCTCGGGCATATCCCACTGGGTACGCAGACGTTCTCGAAAAGCCGGACGCAGTATCCGCACGGCGTATCGCCATTCTATGCGGCGCGCGCAAAGGGCAGCCGCCTGTGGGATGTCGATGGCAACGAATACACCGACTTCGTCAATGCGCTGGCCGCCGTGACGCTGGGCTACCAGGACGCGGACGTGGATGGCGCGGTGCGCGCGCAAATGGAAGAGGGTGTGTTGTTCACCCTGCCCCATCCGATCGAAATCGAGGTTTCCGAGAAGCTCTGCGAGATGATCCCCTGCGCCGAGATGGTGCGGTTCGGCAAAAACGGCTCGGACGCCACTTCCGGTGCGGTGCGGCTGTCGCGCGCCTACACCGGCCGCGACCATGTCGCCTGCTGCGGCTATCACGGCTGGCAGGATTGGTTTATCGGCACGACGGCCCGGTCCTTGGGCGTGCCCCAGGCGGTGCGCGACCTGACACACACATTCACCTACAACGACCTGGAATCGCTGGAGGCCCTGTTCAAAAAATGGCCGGACGATATTGCCTGCGTCATCATGGAACCCATGAACGTAGTCTACCCGGCACCCGGGTTCCTGGGGGGCGTTCAGGAGTTGTGCCGTAAACATGATGCCGTGTTCGTGCTCGATGAAATGATTTCCGGCTTCAGGTATGCTAAGGGCGGCGCACAGGAACTGTTCGGCATCACGCCCGACCTGGCCACCTTCGGCAAGGGGCTGGCCAACGGATACCCGCTTTCCACCATCGCCGGCCGGGCCGATATCATGAAGTTGATGGAAGATGTTTTCTTTTCCTTCACCATGGGCAGCGAGGCCTTGTCACTGGCTGCCGCCGGGGCGACACTGGACAAGATCAATCGCGAGCCGGTGATCGAGACAACGCACGAAATGGGTATAAAAATCATCGACGGCGTGACCCAGCGCATCGCTAGCCACGGGGTTGATCATATCTTCGGCATAACCGGGCATCCATCCTGGTCGATCCTGACCATCGCCGACGCCGGGCCTTATTCCAATTGGGACATCCGCACCCTGTTCCTGCAGGAGATGTTCGCCCGCGGCATCCTGACGCTGGCCACCCATAACATGAGTTACGCCCATACCGCCGAGGACGTGGTCAAACTGTTGACCGCCTACGACGAAATTCTGCCGCTGATCGCCGCCGCCGTCGGCGGCGAGACGCTGCAAAAAGAACTCCGTTGCGACCCCCTGGTCCCGCTTTTTAAGGTTCGCTGATGAACAAGACGCCGTCATCTTTTTTGCCTTATGGCCGCCAGTTCATCGACGACGATGATATCGCCGCCGTCGCCGCCGTTCTGCGTTCGGATTTGCTGACCACCGGACCGGCGGTCGTGGCGTTCGAAGATGCGCTGTCGGAGCGCATGGACGGTGCCGAGGTCGTCGCCTGCGCCAACGGCACGGCCGCACTGCATCTGGCGGCAATGGCGCTGGGCCTGGGACCCGGCGACTGGGCCATCGTTCCGGCGATCACCTTTCTCGCCACCGCCAATGCCGTCCGTTACGTTGGCGCCGATGTGATATTTTGTGACGTTGATCCGACGACCGGCCTGATGACGGCGGAAACACTGGAACGGGCCATCGCCGAAAACACCGATAAGAACATCCACGCCATTTTCCCGGTTCATCTGGCCGGACAACCCGCCGATCCGGTCGGTATCGCCGCCGTTGCCAGGCGGCATGGTTTGGCCATTATCGAAGACGCCTGTCACGCGCTCGGCACCCGATTTCCCGGCGGCAGCGGTGACCTTGTCCCGGTCGGCGCCTGCTCCCACGCCGATATGGCCATTTTTTCCTTCCACCCGGTCAAGACCATCGCCTGCGGCGAGGGTGGCGCGGTCTCCACCGCCGACACGGGCCTGGCCGAAAAACTGCGGCTGTTTCGCAGTCACGGAATGACCCGAAACCCGGACGACTTCCGGAACACGGACCTCGCCTTCGGCCCGGACGGCGCGGCCAACCCCTGGTATTATGAAATCGCCGAGCCCGGCTATAACTACCGCCTGAGCGACATCTGCGCCGCCCTCGGCGCGTCGCAATTGCACAAGCTCGACACCTTCATCGAGGCCCGCCAACGCATCGTCGCCCGTTACGATAAGGCGTTGAAGGACCTTGCCCCGACGGCGCAACCGAACGGCAGAGTGCCCGGATGCGACGTCGGCTGGCACCTGTATCCGGTGCGCATCGACTTCAACACGGTCTGCATCGACCGGGCGACCGTCATGAACCGGCTTCGAGAACTCGGTGTCGGCACCCAGGTTCATTACATCCCGGTGCCGAGCCAGCCTTACTACCAAAATCTTTACGGCGGGACAGTGCCGCCGGGGGCGCAAACCTACTATGACCAAACCCTGTCGTTGCCGTTATTTCCGGGCTTGACCGACACAGATGCCGAACGTGTCGTCGCCGCCCTTGATGAGAGTCTGGCCGCTTGAATCGGGCTGTTTTTCGTGTCGACGCCTCGGCCGCCATCGGCGGCGGTCATGTCATGCGTTGTCTGGCACTGGCCGATGCGCTGCAGGATGCCGGCTGGAAGACATCCTTCGCCTGCTCGCAAGAGACCTTGGCGACGGCCACCCGGCTTCGGGAAAGTGACAACGACATCCTTGTCATCGAAGATAGCGACAACGAACCTGCCGCCCTTGCCGCCCATTGGCCCGACGGGGCAGACTTTCTGATCGTTGATCACTATGGCCGTGATATTCGTTTTGAATCAGCCTGCCGGCCTTGGGCAGAAAAAATTCTGGTCATCGATGATCTGGCCAACCGAGATCACGATTGTGATCTGCTGATGGACCAGACCCTTGGCATCGATCTTGCGGATTATGAAAGCCTGGTTCCGGCGACCTGCGGCATTCTGCAGGGACCCGATTATGCCCCGTTGCGATCTGAATTCTTTACGTCCCGGCAAAAATCAATTTCCGGCAGGCAGGGCAAACTTGAAAGATTGATAATCAGCGTCGGATTGACCGACCCCAGCAATATTTCCGCCCGCTTGCTTGAGGGTTTCGTGAAATCGGGACTCAAGCTTGAAGTTGAGGTGATCCTTGGTCGTGCTTCGCCAAAAATTTCAGCGGTCAAGGCTCAGGTCGAAAATATTCCCAGCGCGTCCTTGTCTCTCGACGTCACTGATATGGCAAATCGGTTGACCCGTGGTGATCTTGTCATCGGCGCCGGCGGTTCGAGCGCCTGGGAAAGATGCTGCTTGGGGGTTCCGGCGCTGATGGTTCAGGCCGATGACAACCAAAACCGCGTTGCCAAGGCCCTATCAAAAGCCGGTGCCGCCTATGTGCTCGGCACCGGTGAAAACTTCGATGAAGGTGCGCTTGTCGAAATTCTGCGTCGGCTCAATCGGCATCCGGAAGACGTGTGTGACATGAGCCGGGCGTCGGCGGCCATCTGTGATGGCCGTGGCGCCTTACGTCTCATGATGTTCATTTCTCCGGAAAAATCTCGCGACGGCAGCGATATTACGCTGCGACCGGCAGGCCCTGAAGACGCAGAAAAAATACTCGAGTGGCAGGCCCATCCGGAAACTCGCCGTTACGCGAGAAACCTGCGCACCCCCGAACCGGAAGAGCATCAGGAATGGCTGCACGGCAAGCTGGCCGATCCCGGTTGCCTTTTGAATATCGTGCTGCTGGATGGAAAGCCGGCAGGGTTGCTGCGTCTCGACCTGTTAAAAGAATCCAATCAAAAGAACACGCCGGTCCATGAAGTTTCGATCCTCACCGCACCGGACTGTTATCGTCAGGGCGTCGCCCGCGCGGCCCTTGCCCTGGGCCGCAGGTTGCTTCCCGAGAGCCGCCTGCACGGCGAGGTCCTGGAGGGCAATACCGCCTCCCACGCATTGTTCCAGAGCGCCCAATTCGGCGGCGACGGAACCGGCTATACCGCTGCGCCCCTGTATGCCGAGACGAGAGTCTAACCGATGCTCGATGGGATTAAGCTTTCGGTAGCCGGGCGGCCCATCAGCCCTAGCGATCCGCCTTACGTCATTGCCGAACTTTCCGGCAATCATAACGGCGATATCGAACGCGCCTTCGCCATTATGGAAGCTGCGAAAAACGCTGGTGCGGATGCGATCAAGCTGCAGACCTACACCGCCGACACCATGACCATAGATCACGACGGCCCCGGCTTCGTCATCGAGGGCGGTTTGTGGGACGGTCGAAACCTGTACAAGCTTTACCAGGAAGCGGGCACACCCTGGGACTGGCACCAAGCCCTGTTCGCCAAGGGCCTGGAACTGGGCATCACCGTGTTCAGCTCACCGTTCGACGACACGGCGGTCGATTTCCTGGAGGAACTGGGCGCGCCGGCCTACAAGATCGCCTCGTTCGAGGCGGTCGACCTGCCGCTGATCCGCAGGGTCGCGGCGACCGGCAAGCCGGTTATCATTTCCACCGGACTGGCCAACCGCGAGGAAATAGGCGAGGCGGTCGAAGCGGTGCGTCAGGCCGGTTCTGACCAGCTGATCCTTCTGCATTGCGTCACTAGCTACCCGGCGCCGCCCGAGGACAGCAATTTGATGACCATTCCAGACATGGCCGAGGCCTTCGGCGTTGCCGTTGGGTTGTCCGACCATACGCTGGGGGCGGCGACCGCCATCGCCGCCGTCGCCCTGGGAGCCACGGTGATCGAAAAACACGTTACCCTGAGCCGCGCCGACGGCGGTCCTGATGCCGGATTCTCGTTGGAACCAGAAGAATTGAAATCTCTGTGCGACGACTGCCGCACCGCCTGGGCGGCGCTAGGTCAGGCCGGATATGATCGCAAGCCGAGCGAGGAAGCCCTGGCCAACTATCGTCGGTCGTTGTACGCAATCGCCGATATAGCGGTGGGTGACAAACTGACACCTGCCAACATTCGTGCGATCCGGCCCGGCTACGGTTTACCGCCGAAGCATTTCGATGAAATCCTGGGCTGGGCGGCGAAATCAGACATCGCACGGGGAACGCCGCTTGGATGGGATCTGATCGGCGAATGAACCTGTATTTTCTGTGTCATACGCCGCTGGGCGATGTTGATCGTCTGGATGTCCCGCCGAAAACCGGCGATGTGGTCTGCTTTGTGCGCCGCGCCCAGGACCCGACTGGAGGGGCATGGAGCGCCTTGGCCGAACAGGCTATCGACGTTATTGATTTTGAAGACATCGTCACCCCCGAGATGACCGCTGCCGCCGATGCGCTCGGTGACCGATTCCTGAAGACCTGGTTCATGGATGGTGGCAGGGACTTCAGCGACCTCGGCAATTTATCGTTGGGGACATCTTATGGATACGTGCTGGCCCTCCAGATCAGGCCTCGCTCATTGTTGCGAACTGCCGCCGGTTTTAAAAAACTATCTATGATGTACCCCCTGGCGGGCCGTTTTTTTTCTGATGCCCAAAATGGAATGGGTATATTTGAAACCGCTCGTGGCGTTTGTCCGCTGGCCGGTATCATCGTCCATGTCTCTGCCCACCTGGGTAGGGAAATACGATTTCTGCCGCCGATAAATGCAGTTCCGTCGGCATTCTCTCTCGGTCCAAGAAACGGTTTTTGGAACATTCTAAAAATCTCCCTGGGGCGGTTCAGGCCATCGTGGATACGGGCATATTTTGCCTTTAAAAAGCGACGGCGGAAGTCACCGGACAGGCTCATCTTCTACATGTTCCTGGGCCGCGCCCACGAGTATATCGCCGAGAAAATTGCTAAACGTACAGACATTCACGTTGTATGCAGTCAGCTAGGAATCCCCGGTGCGGATTCCCTGCGCTGCGACCATATTCTTGCCTTGCCATCATGGCGGGATATGAAGATCGTCAGGAAACTGCTTGCCACGATCAATGGTTTTTCCCGGCGCCCGTCCGCAACAGGGCGCTTCATGATGGACGGCATAAATTACGACAAGGTGTTATTCGGCACCGTTGCCGAGGTTCTAAAAATTCAAATATGGGCGTTCCTGATCGTTGTCGCGCAAGCCCGAAAATTTCAGAAAGTTGTTGGTCCATTTGCGTTGCTGATAAACGAAGCCTGTAACGAACCGATGGGCAATCTGGTCATGCTGAACCGCCATACGGATCTGAAAATATATTTGATACCCCATGGCATGAACCAATCGAGATACACTTTTTTGACGCCTGCTATCGACAATCCACACGTCACCTACCTGGCATTCGGCAGCGACAACCAGAATTTTTATCACTCGGGCAACGAGCAATCACGGGTAACGCGTCAGGAGTTGACCGGCAACCCGCTGACAACCCATATGAATGAGCTGCGACTAACCCGCTCTCAACAGCATGAAAAACGGCTACTGGTTCTGAATTATTGCTTTTCCGACTTGTGGAGTTCCGCCAGGGGCCATGCTGGTGACAGATACTATATTGAAATATTCGAGGTTCTGAAAAAGTTAATTGGCGAGGGCTGGACCGTCAGCTTTCGGCCCCATCCGTATCATCACCACAACTTCGAAAGTTGGCTGGCCGATCATTTTGAACTGAACGACGCGATCACTTGGGATTATTCGCCGTCACTGGGTGACGCCCTGAAGGCCCATGACGTGGTCGTCAGCAACATGTCATCGGCCTTGTATCAGTCGTTGTTCGCCGGATGGCCGACGATCTTTTACGAACCGGACTATCTGGACAGTGGCTCCATCGAGGGGTTGGAAAACGATCCCATGTATACCGGCCTGCAAACAGCGAAGGACCTGCAACGCCCGGTGACGAACGACCCCGCGACGCTGGCCAAAATGATTCGCGACAGCCTTAACCCCGACAGCATGGTTTCGACCTTCCCAAAACGCTTCGCTGGTGAATTGGCACCGCGTTTCATCGGCCCCCACCCGGCCAATGCAGACAAGGTCATCGCCGACTTCCTGGAGCATGATTTTGGCGCCAGCCGGGCGAACCTGGCATGAAGTATTGTGTTTTCCTGAACGAATTCACGCTGCTCAGGACCTTGGTGCTGATCTTGCTGGGCAGGCCCGTCTACCTTATTCCGTCGCGGCTGTTCTTCGCGCCGCTGGCCGGACCGTTCGCCCGCATCGGCGCTTGGCTGGAAAAACGCGCGAACGTGGGCAGCGTTTTTGACATCATGCCGGATACCCGAAAGTATTGGGACATTCTGTTTTATCACAACCGCACGGATATCTTCGCCCACACGGAACCTCATATTAATGAACGATTCGGGTTCGTTGGCCTTGAAAATTGGATCGGCAATTTCGCCATGCCGTTCAAGCACGCCACCTGCAAGTATATGTCGGAACAGTTCAATTCGGTCTTCCTGCTCAGGGATATTTCCGACACTTTCCGGGCGGGCGAGGTGGCCATCGTTCATTGTCACGACGACATGCTGTTTGCCTACCAGGCCTATTATGGGGAGCCGCCCCGTGTCCGCTGCATCGGCGCCTGGCAATTTCAACCGCTCGTCAATTTGTTGTCACTGATGCTGGTATTCGCTCATCTGGTGACCTGGCTGGCCCGCGTTCTAAGCTGGCGCAAAGCGGATCCCGAACGCGTGTTCCTGGGCGCTGACTTCACTGGTTCGGATCCGCAGGTGCAAATGGTGCGCGATATCGTCGGCGATCCAGCCCAGTGTTTGATCGTTTACAGGAACCGGGCGCAGCGCGAGGCCAGCGCCGCCGATGTCAGTGGGTTTCAGCATTGCCTGAACAAGGGTGGCCGCGTTGCCCTGTCCCAGCTTCCCGGCTTCCTGGGATCGCTGGTCGGCGACGGCGCGCGGCTGTATCGCCGGGCGCGGAACCTCGCCCCGGACCATTTCCTGACGATTGCCAAGTTGCTGGAAAAGAAGGCTGCCTACCGCGCCCTGATGAACAGATTCCAGTTCAAGTATTTCTGGTGCCGGGATGATTACAACCCGGAACACATATTAAGGAGCCAGGAGCTGCGCGAGGCCGGCGCGGTCTCGTTGGGCATCAATCACGGCCTGACCAGCCCCCTGCGGATTCACCCGAACCTGCGCTACATCGACTACGACATTTATTATGCCTTCGGCAGTCATTTGCATCGCACCTATTACACGGACACCTGGGCCAGGGACATGAAGGTTAAGCCTGTCGGGTCCCTGTGCATGACCCGGGAATATTTAAACCAGGTGAAGCAACCGCGCCCCAGAGACATCGTATATTTCGTGACGCCGGGGGTCGGGGAGGAACGGATGCACGCCGCCGCGCTCGCTCTCGCCGTCGCCTTTCCCGACAAAAAGATCTTTGTGAAAATCAATCCGGGCGAAAAGAAACGCGGCACCTACGATGCGTTTCTGAAATTCTGCGATACCGCGCCTGAGAACTTCATCGAGACGGAAGAGGACTCCTACGACCTGATGCTTAAGGCCACCTATGCGGTTTCCGGACGCTCCACGGTCACCGCCGAGGCCATTCAGTTCGGCGTCAAGGTCCTGTCGTTCGATTTTGCCGGGCTAGAATACCCGTATTATTACAGAGACTTTCCGGAACTTTGTGTGCAATCCGCTGAACAGGCGATCGCCCGGATTTCGGCCATGGAAGCTGGCACCGAGATTTATCCCCGCGAGAAATTTGCAGATTTGATCGATTTGTCCGGAAACTACATCATCGACGTCATTCGCACCGACCTGAACTTGCCGCCGCTGCAGTCGGTTATCGATGACACGCCCCTTGAGAAAGTCGGGCTCGGTTGATAGATCCGGCCCCGCATTTACCCGCCACCCTGCTAATTGAAATTTTCCTGAATTTCCCGAGGTCCCCATGGAAGTCCTGAGCTTTAAAGAAATCGACCCGACAATCACCAAGAACACCCATATCAAGAACATCAAGGGCCACATAAAGGAGCGTGAAAAGCAGTCCGCCGCCCTATTGAGCGAACCTCAGGTGACGTACGAGGCCTGCATCGTTTGCGGATCTTCGAAAAATCAGGAAGAAATATACACCGCGCAGGGGTTCCCCTGGGTCCGCTGCCACGACTGCACCCACACCTATAAAAAGCACATGCCCGATTACGAGCGCGCGCTGGATCAGATCCGCAATCATTCGGTGGAACTGTATCTGGAAGAGCTGGGTTTCGAGTATCGCCTGAAGAACATCACCGAACCGAAATACGATTATATGATGCACTATTATGAAGGCGAACCCGGCCGCTGGCTGGACCTGGCTACCGGCATCGGCGACCTGCCCTACCTGCTGTGCCAGAAAGGCTGGGACGTGACGGCGACGGAAATCAATAAATCCCACGCCGAGGCCGCCGCCTTGCGCCTGCCCTTCGCGCCGCGCGAGCAAACACTGTTCGAATACTACGACGAATTCAAGGAACAGAAGGTCGAGCCCTATGACATCGTCGGCACTTTTGGCTATTACGACATGCTGCCCAATCCGGGTGAACATTCCAAAACCATCAACAAGATGCTGAAAATAGGCGGACTGATGGGCGTTAACCTGCCGCGCGCCGAATCACTGACCGGCGCCATGGCCGAACTTTGGCCCGACACCTCGTTGCGGGCCATCACCCAGATCAACTATTCGCACTTTTCCGAAAAATCCCTGTTCCATATGCTGGAACAGAGCGGCTTCGAACCGGTCAGCATTTTCCGCCACGGCCTCGACATTCACGAACTCGCCATCCGGATGACCGAACACGCGCCAGGATTCGGCGACTCACCCGCATCAAATATTTTGTACGAGCTGTTTAATGATCTTCAGCGCGTCGTCGACGAAGCCGGCTATTCGGACCTGATGATGGTCTGCGCGAAGAAGGTGCGCGAGGTTTAATCGCATGATCAACGGTCACAGGGTCATCGCCGTGATCCCGGCCCGGGCCGGAAGCAAGGGTGTAAAGAACAAGAATCTGAAAGCGCTTGCCGGCAAACCGTTGCTGGCGCGGTCGGTGGAAATCGCCATCGGCAACCCGCTGATCGACCGGGTGATCGTTTCCACCAACGGCGAGGAAATCGCCGGTGTCGCCCGTGATTTAGGAGCCGAGATCTATACCCGACCCGAGCACCTTGCCACCGATACCGCGTTGATCATCGACGGCCTTCGCGATCTGCGCGCTCGCCTGCGCGACGAAGGGGAGACGGCGAAGTATATGATCATGCTGGAACCAACATCGCCGCTGCGTTCCGACGACGATATTTCGCAATGCCTTGAATTGCTGGATCGGGAAAATTTCGATTCCGTCACCACCTTCTGCGAACCGGAACTGAACCCGTGGCGCGCCTGGAAGATTGTCGATGGCGTGCCTTCGCCGTTTATCGACGGCGCCGTCCCGTGGCGGCCTCGCCAGAAACTGCCGGAAGCCTGGCAACTTAACGGCGCCGTTTACGCCTATGTCATCGACCGTCAGCCAGACGAAGGTGTGGCGACGGCATTCGGTAACATCGGCGCGGTCATCATGCCCAAAGAACGATCCTTGGACATTGATGACGAGGCCGATTTCATCGTCGCTGAAGCCATGATAGAGAAACACCATGCCCATTAAACTCCCCCCATCCTTTTCGCTAGCCGGCAAGACCGCACTGGTCACCGGCGGCGCCGGTTACCTGGGCGCCGAGATCGCAGACGCCCTGGCCGAACAAGGCGCCGACATCATCGTCGCCAGTCGCGATATCGAAAAATGCCGGACCAAGGCCGACGATATCATGAAAAATTTTCCCGACCGGAAGGCCTACGCGGTCGAGCTCGAACTGCTTGATAAAGACTCGATCACCGCCGCCATCGACGCCTGTACCGAACTGGCCGGCGGCTTCGACATTCTCGTCATGTGCGCTTGGTCGGGGCGCAAGAACACCTGGGATTCCATAAACGATGAAGACTGGGATTACGACATCGAGGTCTGCCTGAGCGGCGTCTTTCGCACCATCAAGGCGGCAACGTCGATGCTGCGCGAACGCCGCGGTGTGATCCTGAACATCGGGTCCATGTACGGCCATGTGGCGCCGGACTGGAAAATTTACGAAGGCGTACCGCACGCCAATCCGCCTAGCTACGGCGCGGCTAAAGCCGGCATCATCCAGTTCACCAAATACCTGGCGAGTTTCCTGTCGCCCGACGGCATTCGGGTCAACTGCATCAGCCCGGGGCCGTTTCCGTTTCCCAGCGTGATCGAGGCGCATCCCGAATTTATCGAACGGCTGGCGGCGAAGAACCCCATGGGCCGGATCGGCCAGGCCCACGAAATCAAGGGTGCGGCGGCGTTGTTGTGTTCGGATGCTTCAAGTTACATGACCGGCCAGAACATTTGCGTCGACGGCGGCTGGGCAGTCTGGTGATGAAAATTGGCATGATCGGCTTAAGCGAAGGAAACGGCCACCCGTTTTCGTTTTCGGCCATCTTCAACGGATATTCCGATGACGGCTTCGCCCATTCAGACTGGCCGGTCATTCACGATTACCTGAAACTTCGGTCGCCCGAAGATTTCGGCATTGGCGATGCAAAAGTTACCCACGCCTGGACCCAGGACCCGGAAATCACGAAAAAGCTGTGCGCCGCCAGCCTGATCGAAAATCCAGTCGACAATCCACAAGACATGATGGGTCAGGTCGATGTTGTCATCGTTGCCCGTGACGACTACGAAACCCACTACGAATTAGCGATGCCGTTCCTGAAGGCCGGTCTGCCGGTTTTCATAGATAAACCATTGACCGTCGATGAAAGGGAATTGGGAGAGTTCATCCCCTACCTGAAATCGGGAAAGCTGATGACCTGCGGCGGCATGCGCTACGCACCGGAACTGGATGAAGCGCGCGACACCTTCGCCGACTATGGCGAGGTTCCTTTGATCCGCGCCGCCGTTTTGAACGGCTGGGAAAAATACGGCATCCACATGATCGACGCCGCCCTCAACCTGACCGCGGCACGGCCCGTTGCGGTAACGGCCTTGAAGGCACCGCACGAATCCATGGCCATCGAAATGGATGACGGGTCGCTTTTCCAGGTCGATGCTTTGGGCACCGCTCCAAAAACCATCCGTCTGGAAATCTTCGGCCGTAACAAAGTTTCAAGGCATGACCTGTATGATAATTTCACCATGTTCCGGCGCGCTCTGATCCTGTTCATGGAAATGATCGAGACTGGCCAGCCGCCGATCCTGGTCGAAGACACGGTGATCGCCATGAAAACGCTGATCGCCGGACGGCGGACCCTGAAGTCCGGACAAAAGGAAATGCTGCAAGATGTCATCGCTTAAGGAAATGTTCGACCTGACCGGTCGGGTCGCCGTCGTCACCGGCGGCACAGGCATGCTGGGCCGCAAATTCTGTCACGGCCTGGCGCAAATTGGCGCATCGGTCGCCGTGGTCGACCTGGATGAAAAAATCGCCGCCGACGTCGCCGCAGAATTGACCGACTATCACGGCGCACCCATGGTCGGTATCGGTTGCGACATCTCGGATCCGGATTCGGTTTCGGGATCGGTCGATCGCATCGTCGCGGAACTCGGCCGGATTGACATCCTGCTCAACAATGCGGCATGGAAGTCCGATGATCTGGAAGCCTTCTACGCACCGCTTGAATTCTACAGTTTCGAGCAGTGGCGCGATATTTCCGCCGTCAACATGGATGGCATGTTCTTGATCGCCCAGGCGGTCGGACGCCAGATGGTCGAACAAGAGGACGGTGGCAGCATCATCCAGACCAGCTCCATCTACGGCATCCTGGGGCCGGACAACCGGATTTATGAAGGTTCGGAATATCACGGCATGGAAATTAACACCCCGGCCGTCTACTCGACGACCAAGGCCGCCGTTCTGGGTTTGACCCGGCATCTCGCGACCTATTGGGCGAAAGACAACATCCGGGTCAACGCCATCTCGCCGGGCGGCGTCGAAAGCGGTCAGAACGACGTATTCCAGAAACGCTACGGCGACCGCATTCCCTTGGGCCGCATGGCCAATGCCGACGAAATGGTCGGACCGGTCCTGTATCTGGCGTCGGCCGCGTCCAGCTACGTCACCGGCCAGAACATCGCCATCGATGGCGGCCTTAGCGCCTGGTAGGCTTTTTGCACCCTTGAAACAGGATAGAAAAAATTGAACACCGCTGACGATCAAACACCACACTACATACTGGGGGTTCAATGTTACGCAAACCACGACTCGGGTGCGGCACTCATCAAGTTCACCAATGACGGCAAGGTCATGGACTACGTTGCCATTTCCGAAGAGCGGCTGATCCGCAAGAAGCATCCGTATTGCTTCCCGATCCACTCGATCGCCTATTGCATGGACTACTTCGGCTTGGACAAGCTGTCCGACATCGACCTGATGGTGACCGATTTCATTCGCCTGAAGCGCTGGTTCAATTCGGGCCCCGCCTATCTGGCATCGGAATTTGATTACCTTAAAATCAAGTTCGATTTCGACTTGGACAAGATCGTCACCGTCAGCCACCACATGGCGCATGCCGCGACCGCCTATTACACCAGCGGTTTCGACGACGCGGCCGTAATGGTCGTCGATGGCAACGGATCCGGCCTGCAGTCTAATTCGTTTTTCACGGCCAAAGGTACCGACATCACCTATCTGGATTCCTATAAGGCGCGCGGCATCGGCGCCGCCTATACCGCCATTTCAAGCTGGATCTTGGACTTCGGCCAGGGCGGCGAAGGCAAGACCATGGGGCTCGCGCCCTATGGTAGCGACGCACCGCAGGCGCTGAACCTGGATGGACAATTCGATGGTGTCCGCACTGATTTTTCAAATTTCATGCGGCGCATGCCCCATTCCGATATCCTCAATCACATCCCGCCGCATCGACGGAAATATCCGTTCAAACATGACCTGCGATTGTTCGCCGAGGGGGATTCGCATCTCGATCCTTATTTTTCAAGAGTCGCTTTCGATATCCAGGCCGAAACCGAACGCACCCTGACTCATCTGGGCCAGAGCCTGTACGAACAGACCGGTGCAAAAAATGTGTGCCTGGCGGGTGGCGTGGCGCTGAATTCGGTCGCCAACAAGATCATGTTCGACGCCACGGACTTCGAAAATATCTTCGTCTTCCCCGCCTGTTCCGACGCCGGCATCCCGTTCGGCCTAGCCCTTTGGGGGTATTACAAGTCGAAGAAATTCAGCGGTCATGCGAAAAAGCGTTTCACGTTTTCCAACGCCTATACCGGAAAAAACTATTCCGAGTCCTACATCGATGATGTCATGGCCCGCCACGATATCCCCCATAAGAAAACCGAAGTCGCCGAAGTCGCCGGGTTGATCGCCGACGGCAAGATCATCGGCTGGTTTTCCGGCGGCAGTGAATACGGTCCGCGAGCGCTCGGTCACCGCAGCATTCTAGGCGACAGCCGCCGCGCCGAAATGCGCGATACCATCAATATCAAGATCAAGCACCGCGAGGAGTTTCGCCCTTTCGCACCCGCTATTCTGGCCGAACACTGTTCGGAATATTTCGACATCGAAGGCGAATCGCCGTTCATGCTGCTGGTCGCCGATGTCCTGCAGCCCGACAAAATTCCGTCGGTCACTCACGTCGATGGCACCGCCCGCGTACAGACGGTAACCAAGGAAGACAACGGCGCATTCTATGACCTGATTTCAGAATTTAACAAGATCACCGGTGTGCCGGTTATCCTCAATACGTCGTTCAACGACGCCGGCGAACCCATCGTCGAGACCCCCGAAGATGCCTTGTTGTGCCTGCTCAACACGGGCATGGATGTGCTGATGCTGGAAAATACGCTGATCGATACCGCCGCCCTGGACCAGGAAAAACTGGCCGCAGCGCTCGACAAGGAACGGACACAGCGCATCGAAGACAGGAGCAACGAGCTGAAGTCTAGGTTCTTCCCTGGCTTCGATCAGAACGAATGCGATCACTTCATCGCCGAGACCAACAGGATGGCGGAATGGCACGCGCTGTATCGGTCCAAGTATGAACTTGAAAAGAAAATCATGGACTGGCACAAAACCAACGCCCGCATCGTCATCGTCGGAACGCCCGATCATACGGCTTTGCTGAAAAACAAGATCAACGGTTTTCATTACCTGAACATTCAGGGCTTCGTCGATTTCAATGGATCATGCGACGACACTCCCGGAACGGCGGCCCCCTATCCGTCGCTGCAACTGTCGGACCTCGGCAGCATGGACGTCGATGAAATTCTTATTTCTTCGCACGAATACAATTTCGAGATTGTCCACACGGTGAAAAAAGAATTCCCCGGCAAATCGTTTTATCAAATCTACGATGACAGTTCCCGCAGCTTTTTCGATTCGTTGGAACTGTTCCCCGCTTACCGGAACGCCTGAGCTATGCCTGATACCGCCATCACCATCGCCGGACGCAAAATCGGCACCGGCCATCCCTGTTTCATCATCGCCGAAGCCGGGGTCAACCATAACGGCGACATGAAACTGGCCCACCAGTTGATTGACGCCGCCGTCGCCGCGGGTGCCGACGCCATCAAGTTCCAATCTTTCGTCGCCGAAGAATTGGTTACACAAAACACGCCCAAGGCCAACTATCAGGTCGAAACCACGGGCGATGACGGCGGCCAAATGGCGATGTTGAAAGCGCTGGAACTGACCCCGGCGCAACAGGCGGAAATCAAGCAGCACTGCGACGACAGCGGCATCATTTATCTGTGCACGCCTTATGAAAACATCAGCGCCGACATGCTTGATGACCTGGGCGTCGCCGCCTACAAAGTCGCATCCACTGACACCACCAACATCCCGTTCCTGCGCTATCTGGCGGACAAAGGCCGCCCGGTGATTCTATCGACCGGCATGTCAGACGAGGAAGAAGTCGAAGACGCCATGGCGGGACTGTCCGCCGTCAAAGGGAAGACAGCGATCCTGCATTGCACATCGGAATATCCGGCGCCGCCGGAAGAATCGAATTTGCGGGCGATCCGCAACCTTTGCGAAAAGTTCGACTGCCCGGTTGGATATTCCGACCATTCCGCCGGGATCGGCGTTTCGCCTTATGCCGTCGCCGCCGGGGCGAGCATCATCGAAAAGCACTTCTCGCTCGACAAGGATATGCCCGGGCCGGACCATCGGGCATCGATCAACCCACGCGAATTGACCGAACTGGTCAAGACGGTTCGGGAGATCGAGATTATTCTTGGCGACGGAACCAAAACACCGAAGGCCAGCGAATTAAAGAACAAGGACAAAATGCAAAAAAGCCTGGTCGCCCGCCGGGACATCGCCGCCGGGCAGGTCATCACCGAAGAAGACCTGGCGATCAAGCGACCCGGCACCGGCCTGGCGCCCAAACTGTTCGATGAAGTGATCGGCAGGAAAGCCTTGTCGGCGGTAAGTAGCGACAGCGTGTTGACCGAAAGTGATATTGGATGGGATGAAAATGCCTGACGGACGGCCCTGCCCGCGATGAAAAAAGTGCAACTGTTCACCGACAGCCATCGATGGTGCCGGATCGCCATCGAGATTTTGAACCAGCACTTTCCGGATGGCATCGACGTCATCACGGGGGAAAAGGGCGGCAAACTGTCCGACCAGATCGGTGCTCAGGAATATGACCTGACCATTTCGTTCCTGTCGCCCTTCATCATCCCCAGGCGAATTCTGGATAAGTCGAAACTGGCGGTCAATTTTCATCCGGGCAATCGCCACTATCCCGGCGCCGGGTGTTATAACTTTGCCCTCTATCAGGACGCCGCCCAATACGGCGTTGTCTGTCATCATATGGAACCGGCCGTCGACACCGGCCCGATCATCATCGAGGAAAATTTTCCGGTTCTTGAAGACGATACGGTCGAGACCTTGCAGTTCAGGTCCTACGTCGCCCTGCTGGATGTCTTGCAGAAATTTCTCGGGGGCTATCTGTCAGGAAAAAATTTCTTCGACAATAACATTTCCTGGCCGGCAAAACCGTTCACCAAGCGCCAAATTAACGAGATGCAGGTCATTGGCCCGGACCTGACGGAAGACGAAATTGAAAAACGCGCCAGGGCCTTCGCCTATCCGGGCTATCCGTTGCTCGACGCGTCGGGCAAGGAAATACCGTCAAAGGGTTCGGACCATTCAAGTCCACTGACGGCACGCATATTCGATTGACGACGAAAACAAGGATACACTGACAATTTCTACTGAACGCGAAATTTACCTGTCCAGCGGAGCCTTCACGGAAAGCAGCCTGAACGATGTTCTGGACGTCGCCGGGAAAAACGCGCTTTCGCATATCGAACTGAGTTCCGGCCTGCCGCATGGCGACGACAATGTCGCGCTGGCTCGCCTGAGGGCGCAGGATTTTCGGTTCCTGATCCACAATTATTTTCCGGCCCCGGCCGACCCGTTCGTTTTGAACCTGGCCTCGGCCGATACCGACTCGCTGGCAAAAAGCCGCGCCCATTGCCGCCATGCCCTAGAGTTAACGCTAGAGCTGGGCGCGCCGTTCTATGCCGCCCATGCCGGGTTCGCCGCTTCGGTCAGCGTCGAACACCTGGGCAAGCCGTTCGACGGATCCAGCGTCGTGCCGCGCGATGCCGCCTATTCGATCTTCCGCGATAGCGTTGTCGAACTGTTGGCCTATGCGAAGAAGCTTGGTGTCGCCTTTTATATTGAAAATAACGTCGTCGCCCCGTTCAACGCACCGAACGGGCGTAACGACATGCTGTTGCTGTGCGACCCGGATGAACTGATCGGGTTCTTTGACGACATCGATGATCCGTCGTTCGGTTATCTGATGGATGTGGGGCACCTGAATGTCAGCGCCAGGACTCTGGGTTTCGACCGCGCCGCCGCCATGGACGCCCTGATCCCCTATATCCGGGCGTTTCATCTGAGCGACAACAACGGCCTGGCCGACAGCAACGAGCCCTTCGGCCAAGACGCTTGGTTTTTGCCCTGGTTACGGTTATGTCCAGACGCATCGACCGTCATCGAGGCCTATTCGCTTTCGTTGGATCAGATGAATGAATGCGTGGATGTCGTCAGGAAAGTCAAACAGGTTGTCCCATGATTGAAGAACTGATTGTCAAATCGGACGAAAATGTTCGCCGCGCGCTGAATGTCATCGATCAAAGCTCGAAGGGCATTTGCTTCATCGTCGATGATAACGGCGTGCTAACAGGCCTGCTCGCCGATGGCGATGTCCGCCGCAGCTTCCTCGCCGGGGCCGATCTTGAAACCTGTGTTTCCGACATCATGGTCACCAACTTCCTGGCCTTGCCGGTCGAAACGGATGCCAAAATCATCAACGGCCATCTGGACAAGAAAATCAGAGTCATCCCGCTTTTGGACGACGATGGCCGACCGGTCGATTACGCTACCCTGTTTCGCAACCACGCCATCCCGTCTGCCGAACCGTCGTTGGGCGGTAATGAGTTCGATTATGTGGCGGAATGCATCAACACCAATTGGATTTCCTCGCAAGGACGGTTCGTCAAGCAGTTCGAAACCGGGTTCGCCGACTATATCGGTGTGCCGCACGGCATTGCCGTTTCCAACGGCACCGTCGCCTTGCACCTGGCCTTGGTGGCGCTTGGCGTCGGCCCGGGCGACGAGGTGATTGTCCCGGACCTGACGTTCGCGGCGTCGGCGGCGGCGGTCATTCATGCCGGCGCAACGCCGGTGCTGGTTGATATCAACCTGACCGACTGGTGCCTTGACCCCGCCGCCGTCGAAAACGCCATCACCGAGCGGACCCGGGCCATTATGCCCGTGCATCTGTACGGCCAGATCGCCGACATGGATGCCATACTCAAAATCGCCAAACGCCATGGCCTGCTGGTCGTCGAAGATTGCGCCGAAGCCCTGGGCTCGTCTTATCGCGGACGCAACCCCGGATCCTTCGGCGACGCCGGCACCTTCAGTTTCTTCGGCAACAAGCTGCTGACCACGGGCGAAGGCGGCATGATCGTTTTTCGCGATGATGCCGTCGCCGAACGGGCCCGCCGGTTGCGCGATCACGGGATGAACCCGCAAAAAAGATACTGGCACGACGACGTCGGCTACAACTATCGCCTAACCAACATTCAGGCCGCCATCGGCGTCGCCCAGCTGGAACGCATCGACAGCATCGTCGAACGAAAACTCGGCATGGCGCAGATGTATCACGATGCCCTGAAGGATATTCCGCAACTGGTGTTGCCAAGCAGCCGGGATGGCGTCGTCAACACCTGCTGGATGTATCCCGTGTTGCTGAATGAAAAAGAGGCTTCGATCAGCATGGATGATTTCGAATCCCGCATGAAGCTGCGCGGAATCGATACCCGAAGAGTCTTCTATCCGTTGCACGAGATGCCGCCGTACCAGGAATTTTCGGGTAACCGGGAATTCCCCAACACAAAACGAATATCTTCGACCGGCATCAGCCTGCCGTCGTCAATAAACTTGACCCCTACCGACGTACGCTATATCGCCGATTCCATAATTCAGATTTTGGAAGTCCGCGACCTGATGCAGCAATCGTCCTAAGACCGAACTTCCTTTTTTTCAAGATCAAAACAAACTGTGGAATGCCGAATGAATGTTGACGAACTATTAGCCTGCCCGTCCTGCCACGGCTCGCCCCTGACGAAAAGCGACATTGGATACGCCTGCGATTCGTGTGAGGCCTCTTTCCCGTTGAACGAGGACATCCCGGTCATGTTCCGGCCGCAAACCACCGTCCTGGCCGAAGAAGCCGACCGCGCCGAATTCTGGAATGCCGGTTGGGAAAAACGCAACAGCCAACTTCTGGCGCTGGACCAAGACGGCATCCTGAAAGAGCGTCTGGAGTATCAGGATTACCTGACCAAATCGGGCTATCCGTCGGTCGTGGCCATCGACCCCGAAGACGTCGTCGGCAAGACATTCCTGAATATCGGTTGCGGCGGCGGCTACGAAGGTTTGCTGTTCGCCGGTTACGGAACCCGCTACATCGGCCTCGACTTTACCCACAACGCCGCCAAATACACCCGCCTTTTCGTCGACAAGGCGGGCTTCGAGGGAACCACCTTCCAGGCCGAAGCCGAGGCCCTGCCGTTCAAGGACGAAAGCATCGACTACATCTATTCAAGCGGTGTGTTGCATCACACGCCAAACACCGAAGATACCCTGAAAGAAGTCTACCGGGTATTGAAACCCTGCGGCACGACGATGATCGGCTTGTACGCGACGAATTCGGTGATGTTCAAGTGGTATCGCCTGCACGCGATTATGCGCGGCAACCTGACCAAGCGGGCCATCGACGACTGGATGAACACCAACACCGAAGGCGACTGGCAAACCGGCGACAGCAAGAATCACTGGACCAAGACTTTCACCAAACCTGAATTCACGGCGATGATGCAGCGCGCCGGGTTTGGCCAAGTCGATATGGTCCAATGCCCCCTGCAATTGAAGATCGTGCCGATCATCGGCAAGATCGTCACTGCAGTGCTGCCAGAAGCCGTCGGTGATTTGCGGGTCGGCCCGCTTGGCGGCATGCTGGTCGCCACCTGCAAAAAATAATGACACAAGCCAAATAGGTTCTATGCGTTTCCTGGCCACATTCGGGCAATTGCCCGGCACATGGTTGAATCTTTTCCTCGTCGTTATCAGCGGCTTCGTGGAAGGGCTCGGGATAACTCTGTTTATCCCGCTGTTGCATATCATGTCGACCGGCTCTCCGGCGGATATGGCGAAACCGTTTTCCTATATCGTCGATGGCCTAAGCGGCATCGGCATCCAAGCGACTCCATTGACGCTTCTGGCACTGATCGTGGGCCTCGCCCTCGGCGCCCTGGCGCTCGGCTACTACCAGAAACGACTGCTGATCCGCTCCAAGGAAACATATACGCGCGGGCTTCGCGACAAGCTGTTCGGATCCCACCTGAAAGCCAGCTGGGGGTTTTCGTCACAAAAACCCCACGGCGACATCATCACCCAGATGATCATGGAATGTGGCCGGTCGGGGAATGCGCTCGGCTTCGAATTGATGGCGGTGGCGACGACCATCCAAATCGCCATCTACATCGCGTTCTCCCTGTCGATTTCATGGCCGTTGATGGTATTTGCCATGGGCTTCGGCGTGTTGACTTACCTTCTGGTTCGACCGCTAACGCGGCGGGCGAAAATTCTCGGCGAGCTAACCAGCAAGGCCAACAAGGACCTGACATTCTATTGCCTGGAATATCTGCGTAGCCTGAAAATTCTGAAAGCGACGGCCAGCGACGACCAGGCTGAACAGGATATTTTCGGCAGAAACGAAAACTTTTTCACCGTCGCCTTCGAGTCCGAATTGAATTCAACCCGCGTTCAGGTGTTGGTGCAGGCCGTTCCCGTGTTGTTGATGACGGCGATCATCGGCATCGCCTATGACGTGCTGGACATGCCGGTCACCGTGATTCTGGTTTTTCTGTTGTTCATGATGCGCGTCGCCCCCAGGGTTGGCCAACTGCAACAACAAATCCAGACCTACTACCAGCGCAGCCCCGCACTGCGTGTGGTGCTGGACGCCATCGAGGCCAATGAAGCGGCGCGCGAGAACCTGAATCCCGGCGGCACCGTGTTCAGCCGCCTTAACCGGGATTTGGTGCTGGACACCGTCACCTTTAACTATGCCGATGCCGACACGCCGGCGATTGAAAATGTTTCAATGACCGTTGGCCGTAATCAGATGATCGCCATCGTCGGCGGTTCGGGCGCCGGTAAATCAACGATCATGGATCTCATGACCGGATTGAGGAATCCCAGTGCCGGTGCCGTTAGCGTCGACGGCGTCGATCTTCGGGAATTCAACCTGACACCCTGGCGCAAACGCATCGGTATCGTCACCCAGGACACCACAACGTTTAACGCCAGTTTGCGCGACAATTTGCGGTTCTTCAGCCCCGACGCCAGCGATGACGACTTGGCCGATGCCCTTTCCATCGCCCACCTGGACGATGTCATCGCTGACCTGCCCGACGGCCTCGACACGATCCTGGGCGAAGGCGGGGTTCGGTTTTCCGGCGGCCAGAAGCAGCGCATATCGCTGGCCCGCGCCCTGGTCGGAAAACCCGAACTGCTGTTGCTGGATGAGGCGACCAGCGCGCTGGACAACGAATCCGAACGCTACGTGCAGGACGCCCTGCAAGCCATTACTCATACCATGACCATCGTCATCATCGCCCATCGCCTATCCACCGTACGCCGGGCCGACGTTATTTACGTCATGGAAAAAGGCCGCGTGGTGGAAACCGGAACCTTCGACGAACTGGTCCGTCAGGAGGGTCGTTTCGCCGAACTACGAGAGTTGGAACTTTCATGACGTTAACATCATCAAATATGCTGGAAATCAATCGTGGCATCTGACGACCTTGAATTCCGAATGGCGCGGCGGGCGGATATGCCGTCGCTGCTGGCGTTCATTCAACAGCTTTATCCGGCACTTGGTTGGACCGCGGAATTCATGCAATGGCAGTATTTTGATAATCCTGCCGGAGACGCAAAAGTCTGGATTTGTTTTGACGCAGAAAGAGCCGTCGGTTCGGTGACCGCCCTGCCACATGCGATATGGGCCGACGATCAGTTAAGCACCGGGTATCGGGTTCAAGACGTATTGACCGACCCGGACTATCGTGGTCGATCGATCTACCGAAAGCTTTCCGAAGCCTGTTACGCGTTCCTGGACAGCGACGACAAGGCCGTTCACTTCACTTTTCCCAACGAACATTCAGATAGGGTGTTCCGCACATCCGGCTGGACCCCGGTCGGCGATATCCCGCTTTGGAGCGCTACTCCTTCACACCAAAGCAAGGACAACGGCCTTCCCGATGGGTGTCGTCCGCTGGCCGTATTTTCCGCCGCAGAAGAAGACATCTGGGCATCCTGGCGACGGGCCGGGACACTTGGAATCGACAAGAACATCGACTACCTGAACTGGAAATATTTCGGCAACCCGCGAGCCGATTATCAATGCTTCCGAATGGATCATGCGCAATCGAACATGGTCCTTGTCTTGAAAAAATTTCGTCTTGAATCTGGCCAGACCCTGTTCCATCTTTGCGATCTGTTTTATTCGCAGTTTTGCGAGACAGTCCTGGACGATGTGTTTTCCTTTATCGAAAACAAGGCGGCCCAGGAAAATGCCTCCACCATCACGGCGTGGCTCGCCCCCCGCGATGAACTTTCAGCTTCGGCTTCGGCGGCGGGCTTTTCCTATTCGCCGGTAACGTCCAGATCATATTTTTTACGCAGCACCAACACAAACGCGCACGAATATTTTGCAAAATGGAACATCCGAATGGGAGACTCCGATGTCTACTGAAGCTTGTTCGTTCAGTCTGGGTCATTATCAAGAAATTCTCCAAGCCGCAAAAAACAGTGGCTACGAATTTTTGCTGTTCGACGAAGCGCAAGCAGCATCCGCCGACAGATGCTGTTTGCTCCGGCATGATATTGATTACACTCCTGAAAAAGCGACCGAATTCGGGCGAATAGAAGCCGACGTCGGGATTCGAGCCACGTACTTCTTCCAAGTTGTCGCGAGCACCTACAACATTCGCGAACAAACCGTTTACAAAACCATTCATGAATTGGCCGACATGGGCCACAAAATCGCCCTGCACTTCGATGTGACGTGGCGGGCGGATGCGCGATGGGAAGACTTGCCTGATCTATGTGCGCACGAACGAAAACTGTTGGAACTACTGACTGATCTGGATATCCCCGATATCGTGTCATTTCACAATCCCGGAACTTACGCCAAAAAAGTCGTCGACAAGGATGTCGCGGGAATTCACCACGCTTATGAACCCCGGTATTTTTCGGCGTTCAAGTACCTGTCCGATAGCCAGGGTTGGTATGAGGGATGCGTATGCAAGCTGTTTGAATCCGGTAAATACCCGAAAATTCAACTTCTGACGCATCCCTATATCTGGTCGAACGATCCGCGCGCGGGGTTTGTCGAGGACATGGCTGGCCTCATCAATATGCGGCGTGACCAACTTACGGAATACATGATTACCCACCATCCGGTATGCGCAAAAAATCAGGACCTGCTGCGAAAATTGGTGAAAAAGGCGACTTGACGAAGGCCTCAATGGCGCTAACGACCGTTTCGCCGAGACCAAATTGAACTGGAAATCCAGTGAAACCAAACCCATGTAGTGAAATATTCAATTGCTCTGATTCAGGGCTGGAGCCTTAAAAAATGAACATAATGATGGTCACCATCCCGCTTCGCGACGCCCCCTCGCACGGCGTCCCCTATGGCGTGCTGACGGTGATGAACTACGTCCGGAAACACGGCTACGGCGATATCGAACTGTACCATATTGACGACAACCGCCCGTCCTATGACGATGTGCTGGCCCACATCAAAAGCCAGAAACCCGATGTTCTGGGCATCAGCGCCATCGTCTCGACGGCCTATGACTACACCAAAAAACTTTCCGTCGACGTCAAGGCCATGCTGCCCGATACGCTGATCGTCACCGGCGGCAATATGGCCGCCAGCGCCGAAATTCTGCTGCGCAAGACCGGCACCGACCTCATCGTCATCGGCGAAGGTGAAAAAGCCTTCCTGAATATCCTGAAGCGGGCGGAAACCACTCACGATCCGGTCGATTATGCCGATATCAAGGGTGTCGCGCTGATCGACGGCGACGGCAAATTCGTCAACACCGGGTACGAGTTCGCCATGCCGGTCGATGAAATCTGGGACGTCGATTTCGCCGATCTGGAACGCGCCGCCGACATCAATAAGGTGTTCTTTAAGGCCTTCGATGAGGAAGGCCCGGTTTCGCAATGGATCGCCAACGATCCGCGATCCGCCGAACCGCACCGTCGCGAAAAGACGCTTGGCCATATCGCTTGCGTCAAGGGTTGCGTCGCGCGTTGTACTTTCTGCCACCGCTGGGACAAGGGCATCAAGCATATCGCCATCGCCCGGATCATGGCCGAACTGGATCACCATATCGAAAAATACAACGTCGGCTTCGTGATGATCTTCGCCGAGACCTTCGGCAACGACAAACGCTGGCTGAAGGAATTTTGCGAAGAAATCAAAAAGCGCGACGTGCTGTGGTGGTCGGGTGGCATTCGCGCCAACGCCATGGCGGCGACACCGGAATGGATCGCCACCATGAAGGACGCGGGCTGCGCCTGCCTAACCTACGGCAACGAAACCGGCAGCGAGAAGATGTTGCAGGTCATGGAGAAAAAGGTATCCCTGGAAGACAACTATAATTCCATGAAATGGACGATGGAGGCCGGCATCTACACCGGCATCCAACTGGTCATCGGCATGCCCGGTGAAACCAATGAAACGATTCAGGAAACCATCGAATACTGCAAGTTCGTGACGACCCTGTCGCGGGACAAGGACCCCAACTACATGAGCAGCAACTACGCCCAGGCCCTGCCGGGGACACCGCTGTATGAATTCGGTCGTCACCGCGGCCTCATCGGTCATGACCTGGAATCCGAAGAAGATTATCTGTCGTCGATTTCCGACCGCAATGCCCGCGACGAGACGACGACCCTGAACTTTACCGACGAATCAACCCTGACCTGCCGCACCTGGCGTCCCCGGATCACCATCAATGTCAATTACAACTTCGTGCAAACTTTCGGCGCCGACCAGTACAACCGGGTCGTCACCGACAACAAGAATTTCCGTAACCTTGTCGACGGCCTGCACGGGCTGAGTGCGGAAAAAATTACCGGCGGAGGCTACAAAATCCCAGGTCTGCTGCGCTTGATGAAGCTCCGTTATTACGGTTTGGCGATGATCTGCCATCCGGCTTTCTTCTATCGCATACGCTTCCTGCTGCCCGTGATGGTGCTCATCATCATTCTTCGCAACGAAGGGTCTGAACGCTTTTGGGGCCTGCTTGGCGAACACCTGAAACACGGCCTGACGGGACTCTTCAAACGCAGGCGGTTCCCGTATCAATACAAGACCCTACGCAAACTGGTCGCCGACGACCTGGGCCCGTTGCCTACCGACGTACCGGAAATGCAGCCCCTGCGTGACGGACGCTAATCACCGACCGCCCCTTCATGAAGATTCTTTTTTCTACCGAGAATTCCTACGCCGGAGGGCTTGACCGTGTGATCATCGACCTGGTCGATCACTGGCCGGAGCCGTCGGACGAGCTTGTCCTGTTTTGCAACCGGTCCCACCCGGGCCTCGATTTGATCGCACGCAGCACCGAACGACCGGTCCGGATCATCGCCCATGATATCCCCCTGCTGTGGCAGTTAAAGGCGTGGCTGGACGCCCGCCCGTTTCCCGGCGGCGTCAACAAGGCGCTGTCCGTGCTCGCCCGTTATCCGTTTTTCTGGACCTGGCGGCGGGCCGCAAAAAAGCTTCTGAAGGCGGAAGCACCGGACCGACTGCTGATCATCAACGGCGGCTATCCGGCCGGGGACAGTTGCCGGGCGATGGCCAGCGTTTGGCCGGAAGTGGCCACGAATAAACCCTTGTGCGTTTTCAATTTTCACAACCTTGCGGTTGCGCCGCGCTGGTGGGAACGCTGGTTCGAAACCCGAATCGACCAGCTAGTCGTACGCGCCAGCAAGACCTTCGTCGCCGTATCGGCGGCCTGTGCCGCGTCCATGGCGAATCGGCCAGCCATTGCCGCCAGCGGCAAGGTCGGCCACATCTTGAACGGTATCCGCAAGCCGGACGATCCCGCGCCGCAGGCCGCCCGCACCTTGCGCGCCGACCTGGGCATCGCCGAAGGCGCGCCGCTGTGCCTGATGCTGGGAACCTATGAGCCGCGCAAGGGCCATGCCTTTTTGCTGGATGCCTTTTCGTTGGTCCTGAAAAAACAGCCGACGGCGCGGCTTATCATCTGCGGGCATGGTTATGAAAACGACATTCGCCACGTGCAAGCGCTGATTGCGGATAAAGGCCTGGGCGAGGCGGTACGGCTTGAAAATTTCCGCGAAGACGTTCCCGTCCTGATCGACGCCGCCGATGTCATGCTGGTGTCGTCGCAGGCGTTTGAATCTTTCGGCCTGACCATCGTCGAAGCGATGGCCCGTGCGACCCCCGTGGTCGCCACCGATATCGGCGGCATTCCAGAGGTCATCGGCGACAACGAAGGCGGCTATTGCCTGCCCGCCGACGACATCGCGGGATACGCGGGACGCATCATTTCCCTGCTGGAAGATGAAAGTTTGCGCCACCGCATCGGCGCCGCCGGTCAGGCCCGATACCGGGAACGGTTCACCGCCGAGCGCATGGCGGCCGATTACGCCCGTTTGGTCCGGCAGGAAACCGGCTGACCGATTGCCGCCGCTTCGCCGGTCCTATAGTGTTTCACTCTACAACAAAATGGCAGATTCCCCACTTTCATGATCATCAAAATTAAAACCAAGATACGCGGATGGCTCCGCTCGGCGTTCTATTCCATCTACGAATACCTGCTGAGCCAGCGTCGCGGTGGCCGCGAGACCAGCCAGTATTTCCCGTTGTGTCATGGCAAGAATTATCTTCATGAGCCCCTGCACAACAGCAACGATGACCGCCTGTATTTTGCTAAATATTACCAGGACGGCATCGAAAACCCGCTTGCCGTGGAATTCAGCAAGTTCAGAACCGAAGTCGTCAGCGGCCAGTCCGTGGCCGCCGGGAAACGCCATAAGTCCGACATGAAAATCCCCGGCGCCGTGCCGGTATCGATCAACCTGGAAGGGCCGCGCAAGGTCGATGTGGTCGGCAATTACACGATCTACGTGACCGTTGATGGTGCTTCCTGCTCGTTACGCAATTTGGCCGGAGACCGGTTTTACTATTTGCCGTTTCACCAGGGCGGTTCGGTCGAACTCGAATGTTCCGAAAATTTGATCGTCGGCGATCCGCTGCCGTTCACGCAAAAAAAGCGCCACAAGAAAAAGCTGGTTGTGATGTTGTATGTAGACAGCGTCACCCCGGAAATTTTCGCGTTCATGGACAAGGAAAAAGACCTGCCGAATATTTCGCGGTTTTTTTCGGCGGGTATGCAGTTCGAAAACTGTCACGCCAATTCCGAATGGACCAAATCAAGCGTTCCGACGATTATTTCCGGCAAACATCCTTTGCGTCACGGAATTTTTGCCCCCAGCAACCAGAATCTGGTCGGGCAGGACTACACCCTGATCAGTGAAAGATTTCATGACGCCGGTTATATGACATTCTTGGCCACCCCGTTCTGGGGCACGGCGCCGTCATACGGATACACCAAGGGCTTCGATCGGACGATTTACAAGCGCCACATGAGCCTAGAGGAATCTCTGGGTTCGGCCTACGAAAACATCCGCGCGTTCCCAGATCGCGATCAGTTTCTTCTACTGGGCCTGTCCGAATTCCATAACCACGTCAATTTGCTGCCCGATATCAGCGCCCAGGTGCGGATGCCGATCGAAGGCAACGATTACCGCTTCCAGGTTCGCGGGCCGTTGCGGTCAGAAGATGCCAGCCAGCGGGCGCGGGCGATCGAAGAGTTAAAACGTATCGATTTTTATCTGGGTCTCTTCTTTAGTTTTGTCGAAGAACATTACACTGAGGACGAATTTCTCGTCACGATGTTCGCCGACCACGGCGTCAGATACCTTAGAAACACACCTCATCTTTTGACCACCGACCTCACTCATGTGCCGTTTTACCTGCGAGGCGGCGGGGTGAAGGTTGGGATCAGCGAAGAATTCGTCGAAACCTGCGATATAGCGCCGACCCTTCTCGACCTGGCGGGTCTGCCACCGTTGGATGACATCGAAGGACGTCTCCCGGAAACTTTTGGAGGTGGCCCGGCGAGGGAAATGGTCTTCACGGAATCCTACTACCCCGGTCGCCCCTTTCATGCGACCGTCAAAGACAAGGGCTACGAACTATTCATCACGTCCGAAGGATTGGTCGCGGAATCGGGACACTTCGACATGGGAACGCCGGACTTGAAGCTGTTCCCGTTTGGTGATTATACCAACGACATCGCGGCGGAAAACGAAGATATCGTGACCCGGCTTTATGACGCCCTGACCCGCCGAATGGACGAGATCAAACAAAAAATGGGGGCCTCCTGGGCCCGCACGAGTCAAGGCGAAAGAACGGTCATTTAAAACAATGAAGGCAATACTTCTAGGTGCGGAACGCGGTGTCCGTCGTTTGCAGGCAAACGACAGCTACCCGCTGGCCCTTGTCGAAGACGGCAAGGGGCGGCGCGCCATCGACTGGGTGCTGACCGCGCTGGATGCCGTCGGCGTCGAAAAAATGGTATTCGTCGGCGGCTACCACGTCGAAAAGTTGATCGCCAGCTATCCACATTTCCAGTTTTACTACAATACCGACTGGCATCGCACTGAAAGCCTGTATTCCCTGTATCAGGCCCGCGAAGAACTGGTCGAAGACTGCATCATTTCGCACACCAACGTGCTGTATCACAAGGAGGCGCTGAGCCCCCTGCTCGACGCGCCGGGGGACATCGTGCTCGGCACCTTTACCAGCGCGACGGCTTCGCCGGCAAATGCCTTTTCCAGCCTGGTAAGGGTGTCCGAAAAAGGCGCCCGGCAGGTTGCCGATTTTTTTGATACGCTGGTCGGCAACGATGAAGAAAGCTACCTGCGCGAAACCGGATTGGTCGATTTCTTTCACCGCTTGCACGACACCGGCGTGACGGTCAACACAGTCGATATATCGGACTACTGGGTGCCCATCGACGCCAATTTGAACATGGCGAAGTTCATCCTGAGCGGCAAATCCGAGACCCTGGAAAGGCTTCAGCAACGGGTCAGCCATTCGGAAATTCTCGACCAGATCCGTTTTTCAGTCGCCGACTGGCGGGCTGATGAGGCGTCGGTCATCAAATCCATACAGTCGAAATTTTCCGGCGCGCCCATCGTCGCGCGCAGCAGTGCCCGCAGTGAAGACAGCTGGAAGGAATCCCAAGCCGGGAAATACCACAGCGAACTGAACATCGATATCGATGACGAAGCGGCCATCACCGCCGCCATCGACAAGGTCATCGCCAGCTTCGGTGAAGTTGGCAACGAGACCCTCGACAACGTGTTCGTGCAAAGATTTCTGACCGGGCTTAAATCCAGCGGCGTGCTGTTCACCCGCGATATCGAAACCCAGGCGCCTTATCTTGTGATCAACTTCGATGACGTATCGGGTCGGTCGGATTCGGTGACCGGCGGCGACGGCCAGTCGCTCGCCACCAGCTACGCCTTTCGCGGACACGAAAATCAATTGGACGAAGCGGTTCGCCCGATGGCCGCCGTGGTCAGGGAAATCGAAGACCTGGTCGACCACGATTCTCTGGATATTGAATTTGCCATCGACGAACAAGACCGCTGCTACATCCTTCAAGTCCGGCCACTGACGCCGAAGCCCGGCTTTTCCGAACAACCCGACCAGCGCGACATCGAAGCCGAACTGGAAAGTGCGGCGGACTTCCTGACCGAATCCCTGGGCACGCACCCATTATTGCAGGGCGCGACCACCGTTTATTCCAACATGACCGACTGGAATCCAGCGGAAATCATCGGCACCACGCCCCGGCCGCTGGCCGCCACCCTGTACCGGCATCTGGTCACCGACGATGTCTGGGCCAAAAGCCGCCGGGCCATGGGGGGCCGGGATGCCCGCTCGGTGCCGCTGATGTACATGATCGGTGGCCATCCCTACATCGATGTCAGGGCGTCTCTCAATTCATTCATTCCGGCGTCCGTCTCCGACGGCCTGACCGCCCGGCTGGTCGATCACTTCATCGCCCGCCTGAGCGCCGAACCCCGGCTGCATGACAAGGTCGAATTCGACGTCGCGCTGACCTGCATGGATTTCGATTTTGAGAACAAGTCAGGTGGGCTGAAACAAAACGGTTTCAGCGCCGATGATTGTGCCGAATTACGCACCGCCCTGACCAACCAGACGGCGGCCATCGTCAAAGGCGACATCCAGCCGTTTTCCAAATCTCGCGATAGCTTGGCGCGATTGGCGGCACGCCGCGACGCCATTCTTCAATCGGTGAGCGCCCGACCGGCATCGCTGTCCCGGGCCATTGGCATGCTGCTGGATGACTGCCGCAAACTGGGCACGTTTACATTTGCCGATCTGGCGCGTCAGGGGTTCGTCGCCTCGACGCTGCTGCAAACCCTGAACCGGATCGGCGAGATCGACGACACCGCACTGGCGGAATTGCAGGCCTCGCTGCCCACCGTCGCCACCGATCTGGCCGACAAGCTGACGCTTCTTGTCGAAGGTAAGATTAGTCGGGACAACTACCTGGCGGAATTCGGGCATCTTCGGCCCGGAACCTACGACATCCTGTCGCCTAGTTATGGCGAGGAGCCGGACCTGTACCTGTCGCATCTGTCGCCCATCGATCATCACGATACATCGTCCGAAGGCGCCAGCACATTCGATGACCTGATGGCGAAACTGCCGCTGGATTGTCTTTGCGAAAGTCACAAAATGGGCTTTACCGGCGCCGAGATGACCGCCTTCATTCGCCAGGCCATCCCCGGTCGGGAATGGGGCAAATTTGAGTTTTCGAAAAGCCTGAGCGCCGCCCTGGTCCTGATCAAACGCCTGGGCGCAGGCATGGGCTTCACGCCCGACGACCTGTCCATGCTGCCGATCGGAAAAATTCTCGATGCCCGCACCGAATCCAGTCCCGGTTCGTGGCAGGGCGACCTGAACCGGGAAATCCAGTGGAACCGCAAGGCCTTCCGAATCGCTAAGACCCTGCGATTCCCAAGCGTCATTACCCGCACGGAAGAGCTGTTCGGCTTCACCGAACGCGAAGACTGGCCCAATTTCATCACCAACAAGACGATCACCGCGCCGATCCTGCACCTGCGGCGCGATAACATCCGCCAGCCGAATTACGATGGCCGCATCATCGCCATCGAACATTCCGATCCCGGCTACGACTGGATTTTCGGCCACAAGATCGCCGGACTGGTCACCAAGTACGGCGGCGTCGCCTCGCACATGGCGATCCGCTGCGCCGAATTCGGCCTGCCCGCCGCCATCGGTTGCGGCGAACGGGTTTTCGATTCCGTCTGTGCGTCGTCCGTCATCGAGCTCAACTGTGCCAACCGCAGAATCAGCCTGGTGAAATAATGAAACGCCTTGCCGTCTCGACCCGGATTGTCAACGCCACCGGATACAGCGAACCGCGTGACGCCCTGGCCCAGGACTGGGTCGCGTTCTTCGACGCGCGTGGCGTGTTGCCGATCCTGGTTCCCAATACGCTGTCTTCGCCGGAAACCTTTGCCCAGGAAATGTCGGTCGACGGCGTGCTGCTGACCGGCGGCAACATGGTCGGCCTGGAGGGCGAAACGGCACCGCCCGCCGACGTCAAGCCGGAACGGGACCGCACCGAAAACGCCCTGATCGAATTCGCCATCGAAAAGTCGCTGCCGGTACTGGGTGTCTGTCGGGGCATGCAGATGCTGAACCGTTATTTTGGCGGCTCCGTGACACGAAATATTTCGGCCCTTGAAGGCGTCTCGGAAGACCACGTCGCCACCGAACACGACATCCGGCTGACCGCCGGGGACTGGCGCACGCTAGCCGGGGCCGAGACGGTCCGGGTTAATTCCTTCCACGACGACGGTATTTTGAAGAGCGACCTGGCCGAAATTCTGAACGTCGCCGCCGAAAGCATGGACGGGCAATTGATCGAAGGCTTCGCGCATCCGGATTTGCCGTTGTTCGGCATCGAATGGCATGTGGAAAGACCCTCGCCGTCATCGGCCTTCGACAGGGCATTGTTCGCGCGAATTTTCGGGGATTCATAAGAAAATGAAATTGATCATACTGGCGGCGGGTTCGGGCACTCGGCTGCGCCCCTACACCGACAGTCTTCCCAAGTGCATGGTGCCGGTCCTGGGCCGTCCCCTGATCGACCGGCTGATGGACAGCATCCGGGCGGCGGGGATCGACAACGTGGTCATCGTTCGTGGCTATCAGGCGGATCGGCTCGAACTTTCCGGCGATGATCTCCCGGCCAATTTTTCCTTCGTGCTCAACCCGGAATTCGCCACCACCAATATGATTTATTCGCTGTGGACCGCCCGCCACGAAATTACCGACCCGGTGATCATCAGTTACGCCGACATCCTGTATGAACCTCAGGTGCTGAAGGCGTTGATCGCCGTGCCGGACGACATTTCCGTGGTCGTCGATAGAGACTGGCGCGCGTATTGGGAGCGGCGTTTCGACGACCCGTTGTCCGACGCCGAAAGCCTGTCCGTCGATGGCGCCGGAAATATCGAAAGCATCGGGCAAAAGGCTTCCGACGCGAATGACATCAGGGGCCAGTATATCGGCCTGATGAAGTTTTCGGGTGGCGGCGTCGATGCCTTGACGGCGGCGATGGAGGCCCATCACCGGGGCGAGGGCACCTCAACCAGAAACTTCCACCAGATGTACATGACCGACCTGCTGCAGGGCATGATCGACGGCGGAACCCGGATTCGGCCGGTGTGGATCGACGGCGGCTGGGTCGAAGTCGATTCGGTGAAAGACCTGAAAATCGCCGAGGCCTGCATCCCGGCGGGTCAGGCGACTGCGACCGGCGGCCTGAAAATCGTCCGAGACGCAAAAGGACCGGAGGCAAAAACATGATCATCTGGCTTATCGGGCTATCCGGTGCCGGTAAAACCGCGATTGGCCGCACCCTGGCCGAAAAACTGAAACCCCAACACGACAATCTGGTTTACCTGGACGGCGACATCCTGCGCGAGGTCTGGGGTGACCAACTGGGCCACACGGTGGAAGCCCGCGCCGTCAACGCCAAACGTATTTCAAATTTGTGCCGCATGCTGGATCGTCAGGGCATCCACGCGGTTGCCACGGTGCTGTCGATTTTCCCCGACCGGCAGGACTGGAACCGCCAAAACTTCAACCAATATTTCGAGGTTTTCGTCGATGTCGATCTCGATACCCTGAAGGCCCGTGACAGCAAGGGCCTGTACGCCAAGGCCGCCGCCGGTGAGATCGACAACGTCGTCGGCATCGACATCCCGTTTCCCCGGCCCGCTAACCCGGATCTGGTACTGCCCAATTCGCAACCGCTGGACGATCCGGGCGTTTTGGCTGACGACATTATCCGGGCGCTGCCGCCGTTCAGCGCGCCGACAGAGGTTTTCGAATAGTGGTCCGAATGACCTACCGAACCCACGGCGGCAACAGCGAGTATTGGGATTTGCGATGGGCGAATACAACCGTCGATTCCAGTGAATTGAACGTCGAAAAATATCCGGGAAAATACACTACCGAAATCGTCAACCGGACCGAGGGACCGCTGCTTGATGCGGGGTGCGGTGCCGGTCGTGCGTTAATTTTTTGCCATGACCTGGGGCGGGAAGTTGTCGGCATCGAATATTCGCAAACGGCGGTCAACAAGATCAAGACCCATCGCCCCGAAGTAGATGCGCAGCAAGGTGATATTATGAACCTGGCCTTTCCAGACCAGGCTTTTGCCGGCGTCATGGCGTTTGGCCTGTACCACAATCTTGAGACCGGCTGCGACAAGGCGTTGGCCGAAACCTTTCGGGTTATGAAGCCGGGCGGGCTGCTGGTCGCCAGCATGCGCCTGAACAACCTGGAAAACAGAATCAACGACTGGATCGAGGACAAGAAGTACAAGATGTCCACCGAACAGGCATTCCACAAGGCCAATTACACCGTTTCCGAATTCCACAAGTTATTGACCAACGCTGAGTTTGTAGTCGAACGGATCGACTACATGGAAAACATGCCGCTGTTTTACAAATTCAGAATTTTCCGCCATGCCGATCACAAGGAATTCGACGAACGCAAAGGGCGGGCGGAAGGATACAAACTGAACTGGCTGGCCGATAAGGCGCAACGCTTTTTGTCCGCCGGTTTTCCTCGATCATTTTGCAATATCATGGTAGCAATCGCCCGTCGGCCTGAAGGCTGGGGTCGCTAATGTTATTTTCAGGAGCACACCAAAAATAATGTCTGACGAACAAAATAAGGCCGTCCAGGATGCGGTCATGTCCGTGTATCAAAGGGTTAATCCGTCCGCCAAGGATATCGACGCGGACGAAAAACTTTTCAACTATCTGGCCGATTTTCGCCTGCATCTGTTCCGCGATGGATTGAAGTTCCCGACCCAAATGTTCAAGGGCGCGAAACTTCTGGAATTCGGCGCCGGTACCGGCGAACACGCTGTTTTCTACAGTCGCTACGGGGCGGAATGTACGCTGGTTGAAGTCAACGAACTTGCAGTCGAACGGCTGCGCAAGGTGTTCGCGCAGTTCGCTCCGCAAGATGCCGTTTACGACGTTATCGAAAGCAGCCTGTTTGACGTTCACCTTGACGAAAAATTCGACATCGTTTCGTCCGAAGGCGTCCTTCATCATACGGCGGACAAGGAAGTCGGTTTCGCAAATCTCGTGTCGCACCTGAAAGTAGGCGGTTTTGTTATTCTGGGCATCGCCACCAAGGCGGGCCAACTGCAACGCAACCTGCAGCGGATGATCCTGTATCGCTTCGCCGACAAAGAAGAAGACATGGAGGCCCTGGCCGAACGGTTGTTCAAGGAACACATTGACCGCGCCGTAAGCTTTTCCGGGCGGTCCCGCAAGGCGACCATTTTCGATACCTACATCAATCCGAAGTACGACACCCCGTCGATCGCTGAAATTCAAAAATGGTTCGCCGATAACAACATCGCGTTTTATTCTGGCTCGCCGTGTTTCTTCCCGCCCAACCTGGGGGATTCGCCGGGCCGTCTTGCCGTCGCCGATGTGCGCATGAACCGCGCCGCCGGGGTTTTCTCGGAGCTGTTCTCGCTTACTCACGACAAGGACGATTCTGTCGCCATGGCGGATTATTTCGATGCCTGCGAAGACCTGAAAACATCGCTGCATCCGGTTCTCGACGCCATGAACGACGTTACTCCGGAATCGCAATACGACCTGGAGAAACTGGGCCGACAATGCGACGTGCTAAAAGACAAGGTCGGCGCGGCCAATCCGTTTGTCGTCGACTATGACCGGATTTCGGAAACAATCGGCGAAATATCGGCAGTCATCGATGCCATGAACGGCGGCGACGTGGAGAATGTCATCTCCACCGTGACCGGATGCTGTTATCTGTTCCACGGAACGTCCGGACTCGGCATGAACTATTTCATCGGCTACAAGGAATAAGCCGCCGCGTCACCCGCCGGCAACTTTTCTCAGTGCAAGGTGTTTCAGAATGGGGTGTATGACGTGATAAGTCGTGCCGTCTTCGTTTCCGGTGGATGTCTGCAGAATTTTCCCTCTGGAAATATCACCGAGCACATCGACCAGCAGCGACCCTCTGATCAGCGGATCCAGAATCCGGTCGATATCGACACCGCTTTCCGGAACGTAAGTCTTGTGCCGCAGGATCGGTCCGGTATCGATGCCGTTATCGAGAAACAGCGCAGTTGCCCCGATTGTACCTTCGCGCAACAAGCTGTAATAAAATGCTGTGCTGCCCCGATAATGGGGAGCGACTCCGCCGTGGACATGGAGAAATTTTTTCCCGGTGGCCAGGATTGGTTCCCTGAGCAACGCGCCCGACGGGCCCGAAAATATAATGATCGAAGGCCCCAGCCGGGATACGGCCTCGACGATGGCGGTCGAATTGATGTCGCTTTCACCGGTTTCGACAATGGTGGCTGTCGCCGCGCCAAGCGTCTCGCGGGCTGTTTCGCCGGGCCGGAAAACAAACGGATCGATGCCGGTGCGCACGGTTTGCGGGCCATCCCACGCGGCGTCTTCCCCGCCAAGGGCGAGCCCAATTTTGGGCATTAGGTCGTGGGCCCGCATTAACTGCGCATAGGACCGCGAACGCATCGTCGGAGCAAACAGGAATGCGACGTCTTCAAGCATCGGCCACCAGCCTCGCCTCTACCTCTAAAAGATCGACGAGCCTTGCCGAAAGCGATGCCGGGACTTCGGCCGTGCACAGCGCATCGCACAGTTTCAGCAGCGTCGATAAGTGTTTGAGACTTTCAGTTTCGACGCAGGCTCTCGCCAGACATTCGCCGAACACCAGATAGTCGGGAACCCCCGCGGGTGCCGCCCCATCGACCCGCCGCTTTTCCGCATCGTAATGTGAATACAGCCGCTTGTTGACTTCGTATTTGACGACATATCGCTCGATCTCGCCGATCAGTCGATGGGCGTCCTTCAAGGTGTATAATTCGGCAAATGTCCGGCCCGTGTGGGTGTAATCGGCCCCCCCTGTCACGCTTGAATCGGTTGCTTGGCGCAATTGAGCCATCGCTTCGCGCCGACTCGTCTTCCAGGCGTCAAGAAACTCCGGCGCCGCGCAGTCCGCAAAGAAATAGTTTTCCGGATCACGAAAAAGATCGCGTCCTTGATAGGGGTATTCCATATTCTGCGATCTCAAAACAATTCCGATCGAATTCAGATTTGTCTCATATCTCGGCTCCGCTTCCAACAGGTTAATTGTCTGGTCACCGCCCCCCCCCAACAAAACCCGTAAAACATTATGGGTTTAACGTTCTTTACAGCCAATATTGCAAACAATATAAATGACCATACTAAGTTTTTGCATCGAAATTACTTCTTCGGCTAAGCTTCTACGGCAACCCCCCGGTATTTGGAGACCGCTTCATGCAGGCACAGGAAATCGATACTGGTGACGCCTTATCTGGCCCGGTGCTGGCCACCGTCGCCGAAGATGATCGCCTAGATATCCTGCTGGTCGTTTCGCCGACCAACGCCCGCAGCCCACATATGCCGTTCTATTACTTGTACTTAGCGGGCTACATGGAAGAACGCGGCTACAAGGTCAGGATCGCCGACCCCAAAAGCAAATCGATGCAGGAAAACCTGGATCATATCTATCAGCAAATCCGGGAAACCCGGCCCAGGTTCGTCGGCTTGGCCGCCTTCGTCACCGATTTTGGGGTGATGTGTGACCTGGCCAAGTCGATCAAGAAAATTTCAGACGCGGTGGTTGTCGTCGGCAATGCCCATCCATCCACCAATCCGGAAGATTTCATTCATCCTGGCAGCGATTTTGACATCGCCGTCAGGGGCGAAGGGGAAGAAACCCTCGAAGACATCCTGGAGCTGTACAAGTCGCCCGAAGACCTGAACAAGATCAAGGGCATCGCCTTCCTCGAGGATGGCAAAATGATCAGCACGCCAGTCCGCAAATTCCTGGAAGGCGAAAAATGGGGCAGGCCCGCCTATCACATGCTTGACATGGCGTTCTACGCCCGCCCCAGCAAGTATCTGATCCGCACCCTTTATGCCAGCTGCGCCATCATTTACACGGCCCGCGGCTGTCCCTTCAAGTGTGGTTTTTGCGCCGCCAACGCCGTCTGGGACGCCAATGAGCAGAAGGGCACGCCCATCGTCCGAAATCGCCCCATGGACGTGGTCATGGAAGAACTGCGCGTCCTGCAGGACGTCTATCACTTCGATTTTTTCTACATCCTGGACGACACCTTCGGCCTGCGCGAGCGAGACGTCAAAGCGTTCTGCGAGGCCTACAAGAAAAGCGGCCTAAAAATGTTATGGGCGGCGGAAACCCGGGTCGCTTGCATCAAGAACAAGGAAATCCTGGAAATCCTGATCGACGCCGGCTGCATCCAACTCGATTTTGGTGTCGAGACCGGCGCCCCGCATTTGCTCGACACCATCAACAAGAAAATTTCCGTCGCGCAGATCAAGAACGCCTTTACCCTATGCCATGAAACTGGCATGCGCAGTTTCGCCAACATGCTGATCAATCTGCCCGGCGAGACCGAAGAAGATCTGGACCTGACCGAAGATCTGCTCGACGAAATTCGGCCGACCTACACATCCATCGGGGTGACCCAGCCTTACCCAGGAACGCCGTTTTATTCGCTCGCCGGTTTCGATATCCCGAAAGAGGACTACGGCCTGCTCGACCGCGAGGTCCCGCCGGAAAATCTGCGCATGGCCCAACATGGGCTCAATCTTCGCAAGAAGCTTTTCGAGTGGCAGTTCAAGTACGGCGTATACAGCGCCTTCCCGCACAGCACTTACTGGCCGAACTGGCGTTTCTGGAAACAGATTTTCCGTTCCAAACGGAAAATGCAGTACCTGCGGTATCACATCAAAACGGGAATCACGTCCTTCATCATCTACTTGATCCGCAGGAAGGAATATTTCGTGATCGCCCGAAATCCCGAGAAGACGGTCATTCGCAAACGGGCCTCGTGGCAATTGTCCCACGGCAAGGCCCCCGAACAATAGGCACCCCCGACTTGGGTCTGGATCGGCGATCTTCGGGACAGCGGAATGTATTTTGCCGCCCCTCGGGAAAGTCGTGTATTCTCTCGCCGAATTCTGGAATTTCTTAGGGAAAACAGGCAAGATGCTGGTTAATGAAGAAGCGATCAAGGAAATCGCGCGGCAGTCTTCCGTCCTCGATGCGACGGCGTCGTCTCACTGGGACGGCAAAGAGGCCAAGGGACAGAAATACGGCCTGGCGGAAGACCCGCTGAATTTTTCCAAGGCCCTGTCCAATTTCAGCGTTATCGGACCCATCGGGGCGATCTCCCTGAAGAAATCCTTTCCCTACAATCTGGCTCATTGGTTGTTGCAAATTCCGTTTCGCCGCATGGGCGTGAAACTAAAGGAATTCGGGAAATTTGACAGGATTGCGGCGTCCATCGCCCGGCGGCAGGGCCGCGCTTACGATGGCGATTTGATGCGCCACACCCTGACCATGGCCCTGTTCAACACCCACCTGGACATGGAAAAAGACCTACGCCTGGTAGCGGTGATCGGTGATGGTTTCGCCAACATGTCGTCGCTGCTGCTGGAAGGCGCACCCAACAGCCGCATCATCCTGGTCAACCTGACCAAGACGCTGCTGCTCGACCTGGCCTTCCTGCGACAGACCTTGCCGAGTGAAACCATTGCCCTGGTGCAAAGCGCCGAGGACATGTCCCAAGTCCTAACCGACCAAAGCACCCGGATCATCGCCCTGCAGGCCGATAACGCCGATTTACTGGCCGTCGCCCCGGTGACGCTGGGCATCAATATCCTGTCGATGATCGAGATGGAACCGCAGGTGACCGCCGCCTATTTCGACATTCTGCGCCGCTGCCCGTCTGAGCGCACGGCGTTCTACTGCGCCAACCATTTTGAGAAATTCTGGGCCGACGGCACCATCATCCGGTTCTATGAATATCCGTGGGATGATGAGGACACCTATCTGGTCGATGAACCGTGCCCGTGGGACCAGTACGGCTACCGCGCGCGACCGCCTTTTTATTACGCGCGGCCATCGCAGTCCCTGCACCGCTTGCTCTACCTGAAAAAACACGATGCAAAAACAGGCGCATAAAAATACCGACGGCGCGTCCTACAAGGGGATCCCCGTTCACGCCGCCCCCGGGCTGCACGAAGCGGTTATCGAACATATCGCCGCCTCGGCTTCCGAAAAGCGGATTCTCGAACTCGGCTGCGGGTCCGGGGCGCTGACGCTCAGGCTGGTGGAAAACGGTTTTCAGGTGCGCGCCGTCGATCTGTCGCTGGACAGCTTTGCTGCCGAAGTCGAAGCCCTTGAACTTGACCTGAATGGTGATTTCGCCGAAATCCTGAGCGATCAGGACACCGACTTGGTCGTCGCCGTCGAGGTCATCGAACACCTGGAAAACCCACAACATTTCCTGCGCCAGATCGCCCGGCTGATGAAGCCCGAGACGCGGTTGTGGCTGTCGTTTCCCAATATGTTGCTGTACCTGAATGGCTGGTTATTTCCCAAGGACGGCACCTTCGCCTTCTGGAACGAGCAGCAATACTGGGAGATGGGACACCAGACCCTGCTGCCCGCCTGGCTGTTCGAACAACACCTAAAAAAGGCCGGACTGCGCCCTTTGGCGCGTCATTTCGTCGCCCCCGCCGATCTTAAGGAATCCCACGGCAATCCACTGAAGCGCCTGATCAGCCGGGGGATTCTGGAAATCATGCTGCTGCTTTTCCGATCCGTGTCACGGCAACAGCGACTGGCCAGTTGTGTGCTGTACCAGATCGCGCTGGACGATCGATCACCATCGAATTCCTGAGTGCTATAGAGAGCCCCTGATGTCCCCCCTGTTACGTTCCGACCGGTTTTTGTTGCTGGCCCTGATCCTGTGGCTGGCGGCGCAGTATTTCGTGCTGGGCCGGTTTTCGATCATCCTGATGGCGGACGAGGGCGATTCGACCTTGTCCGGGGTCCTGTCGCTGCCCAATGCCGACGAGGCTTTCCCCCTGTGGTCGCCGTTCCCGGCTTCCGGAACGGACCGCCTGGCCCTGGGCTACACTCCGCCCCTGCTGGGCCTGTTGTTCCAGTTGTTCTCCAGTTGGATCGCCTACGCCATCGCCCACACGTCGATGATCGCTCTCGGTGTGGTCGGAACCTTCATGCTGGGCCGTCAGCGTCTGGCCATGACTGTGCCCGGGGCGTTTTTCGCCGCCCTGATGATGGGCTCGGCATTTTCCTTCACTAATTTATCGTATTTCCCGGTTGCCGCCACGCCGCTGGCGCTTCTGGCCTTGTCGAATTTGCTCGACGACATGGCCTCGGCCCGGCGCTGGCTCTGGGCCGGACTCGCCGCCGCACTGTTTTCACTCCCAGCTAGCATGACCGTGCTGGTGCTGTTTCCGGGAATTTTCTTCGGCGCCTGGTACCTTGTTTACGAGCGCCGATTGGGCTGGCGAGATTGGGCGGTCATCGCCCTGTTTTTCATTTTCGTCTATGTGCTGCGCGCCCAGGATATTCTGGCCATGGGGCTGAACGCCGGGATGTCGCAAAGAATCAACTGGGCGCACCAGAACCAGACCCTTTTTGAAGCGGCCAAAAGCGGCCTCATCGCCATCGCCGCCGTGCTCGAACCCGCCCCCATGGTGCCGTCGCTGCCATCGCTGGGACCAAGCTACACGACAATCTCGATCTACCTGTTCTTCGCCGCCGTCATCCTGACCAAAGGTAAGAACCTGATCCAGCGCCGCCTATTGCTGTTGCTGCTGGCCTGCCTGGCGCTATCCATCGTGGCGCCGCTGGTAAAATCCCTGCTCTATGACCTGGTGCCTGTGTTGCGCGGCTTTTCCGTCAACAAGGTGTGGGCCTATGCGCGCGTCATCGCCTATATCGGTGCCGGGTTCGCGGTGCAAAACGCTTATGCCTGGATAGAAAATAACCGGCACGGTATGTCGAACCGCAAGGCCCGCGCCCTGATGGCGGCGCCCTTCGTTATCGTGCTCGGCCTGGGCCTGGTGGAAAAAATCGCGTCTTCGGCCTGGAACTGGGTCAGCCACGGCAGCCACACGTTAATGTACAAAAGCCCGATCCTCATGGACCTTGCCGAACGCATCCGCGACAGTGGCCAGCCGTCCCGGGTGGCATCCTTCCAGATGTATGACGTGACCGCCAATGCCTATGGCCTGGAAAGCGTCGGCGGCAAGCTCGACCTGTATTCCGGACGCTACAAGCAATTCTGGTTGAAAATGGTCGAGCCCTCGGTGAAAAAATTCCCGGACGACGCCTACCACCTGAAAACCTACAATTATATGGAACTGGGGCTGACCTATAATATTCCCGACAAGAAGCCGGTGCGGGCAATCGGTGACCTGTATCACATGAATATGTTTTCCTTGCTGAACGCCCGGTATTTCCTGTCGCGCGACCAACTGACCGACGCCCAGTTCCGCGAGGCCGGTTTCACCCAGCCGCCGCAGCCCTGGAGCGCCCTGAGCCAGAACGAAAAAGTCCGGGCCAATATCGCGGACAACTTCAGGGGCCGCACCAACGTCTACGTTTATGAAAACACCGATGCGCTGCCACGCTTCTTCCTGGCCGAAAGACTGGTGCCGCTGCCGGATCGCGACGCAACGCTTGATGCCACCGCGGCGACCGCCATCGATGATTTGCGAAAAAATGTCTTCGCCGATAAAGGCGACCTGCCCGAAGGCCTGGATGGGACGACCGCCTATTCGGCGAACGGGAAAATTTCCATCCGCCGCTACAGTGCCGACGAAATCGATCTCGATGTGGAACTGACCGACACGTCCCTGTTGGTCGTCGGCAATTCCTATTCGCCTTATTGGAAGGTTTTTATCGACGGCATCGAATCACGGATTTTCCCGGCGTATGTGGCGCTGTGGGGGATCGAGGTGCCGGGCGACGCGAAAACCGTCAGCTTCCGCTATAACCCGCCCTACAGGGTGTTTGCCATCGACTGACTATTTTGGGGTCGCGAAAATCGTGAAAAGACCACTGGACTGCAGCGCCGCCGCGCCGACCTCGAAGGGCGCGCCGAGCAGGTAAAACACCGTACTGAGCGTATTGATGCTGCTGCCGTTTTCCTTGGCCCAGCCATGGGCGCTGCCGACGAAACCCGCCGTTAACGGAATATTTCGAACGCAAGTCGGTCGGAAATCCGATTTATCCAAAATCTGCTTGATGCTGTCGATGGAGAAAAGCGAGCAGTGTTCCGGTGCCGCCAGGTGGTGCCAGTATCTTCCGAACAAGCGGGCCTCGATCGAGCCGATATTGCACGTTGAAATCGCCAGCGTGCCGCCTGGGTTCAGAATTTTTCGAATGTTCTGCAGCTCTTCAAGTGGGTTCTGATAGTGTTCGATGATCCACCACATGGTCACCGCATCAAAAGAGTTTTCCTCGAAGCCCGCGTCTTTTACGCTGACGTTCATGACTGCCGGATGGCGTTCCTGATTGGAATAGTTATCGGCCCAGGGGTCGACTCCAGTGACGTCCCAGCCCAGGTTTTCGGCGTAGGATAAATAGGCGCCGCTGCCGCACCCCACATCAAGCAGCTTGCCCGGGGGATCAACCGGCAGCCGTTTCGCCAGAAAATGTTCGACCCGTTGTTTCAGGGATCGTGAATCGCCCCATTCTTCTTCATAAGACGAATCATAAACCTCGGCCAGTTGCTGATCAGTCAGCGGTGGGTCCAGATAGACCATGTTGCAATCGGAACATTTGTAATAGGAATATTCGGTCGTCACTCCGCGCCTCGGGCAGGCGGCGTCCATGTAATGGGTTTTCGACCCGGACTGGCAGACCGGACACAATCCGGTCGGGTTGGTATCCGATTTTGGCGTGGCGTCCGGTTGGGCAGTGTTCATAAAATTCAGTCCTAGAGCCCGAGCGAGCGGGAATTCCGCGACCGAGGCCTCATGTGTATATGAAAAATAGACCGCCAGGGCAAGGTTCCGCTGGCCGCGCTGTTTCTGCGCGCCGCCGAATTACGGACAATCTGATTCAACAACCCTATACAGGCTCATTGTAAATTTGCTTTCTCCCAGCGACGGCATTGTCCTGGATGTCAGATTCGTCGTCGCAAATTCTTTTTCGGGAACGATGCAGCCCAAAGACAGCGCCTTGCCAAGCAGTGATGTCGGCACCGCAGTCCCGGCGTCTTCGGCTTTGGGGAACAACAGGTGCGTGACCCCAAGCGCCCGCACCTGGCGGACAAACAGCATGGGGTCTCGGGCATCGGGCAGCAGGTTAACCTGCGCTTGCTGAACGGGGTGGGCATAAAAATACGGCACATCCAGATAATACAGATAATACCGATACGGGGTCAGGAGCCTTGAATTCCCCGTCAGATTTTCGTTAATCCAGGGGACGGGGACGGAGTTTGTCACCGTTCGCAGCATGAATTCTTGTCGGGTTTCCCGGCTGAAAACGAACTTCGCCGCGTTCAGGTTATAGAGCGCTTGCCCGCCCAGCTGGACCCCGATGGAAAAACAAAAAGCCAGGATCAGGGGATACAAAACGTATCGTTGCCCGGCTATTTTGCTCGCCGCGACGCTCATCACGATTAACAACAAGGGGTATATGGGCAGCAGAAACCGGACCCTTTGCGGAGAGCCGCTGAAGAACCAGATCACATAAAACAAGGCGGCGACCAGGGCGTAGGTCAGCAAGGGTCCCCGCCGAATGGATTTCCGGAAGGCCCAGACGCCACCCGCGGCAAACGGCAACAGCAATAACACAAGCGGGCCCAGGCCCGTCCGGCCCGATGAAAATGCCTGCTCCCCGGCCAGGGTCGCCTTGAACGGATAGGCGATCAGCCAGAACAAATCCGACGGCACGGCCCGGTAGGACGGCAAGAACACCTCTCGCAGGAATTTCTGGTGTTCGGCATCCCAGTATCCCGTTCCGGTTTTCCCCAGCCACTCGTAAAACATGGGGAACAACGGATCACCGATATGGATGGCGTTCCAGGCGTACCATTGAGAGCCCGCGACCAGAACGGCAATCCCGAAAACGATGCCGTCGGTCAGGCGACGCCTATCCCACAGCACGGCAAGCCCGCAAACGGCGGCGAACAACAATCCAAGGTACTTGCCGCCGACAAAAAATCCCGCGAACAGGCCGACCAGCAAGATATAGGAAAAGCCCTTCCTGCCTTCAACCGCCGTCAACGCCAGCAGGGCGGCAACGACAAAAAGCAGGTTCCTGATTTCGACCAGCCCGGCCCCGGCGCCATAGACCACGGCGGGTGTCGTCGCCAGGGCCAGGGCGACGGCCAGCGACCAGTTCCGCCTCAGGTGACGGCGGGCCATCACGTAAACGGCGTAAACGGCGATCCAGCCGCTGGCGAACGTCCACAGCAACAACCCCGTTTCTTCGCCAAGGCCAAGCACCGGCAGATACGTCATCTGGACCAACAGGGACACCGCTCCGTCCAGCGCCCGTGGCACGAAATCAATTTGCCCGGCGGCCAGAAATTGCTTCGGCAGGGCGAAGTGATAGGCCAGCGTATCGCCGTCGCCGGGGGGTGTATAGGCCTCCAGAAGGTCGATCGCCCCGACCAACAAAAGCAGCAAGATCAAGCCCGTCGGCACCAGGCCGTCGGGCTTTTTTATGTCGAAAGTCAGATCGGCGCGGCAATAAACGGCGGCGGCGATGCCAATCCCCAGCAGGACCGACAAGACCGTATCATTCAGGCCGCCCGCGATGCCGATGAAAAACACCGCCCAGCCGATCAACCCCATGCCCAGGGCAAACGCATAGACCCGCCGTTCGCCAACGGGAGCGCCGGACCCGATGCCGAGAATTCGTAATCCTGCGGCGCCGAATCCGAGACAGGCGGCAAGCTGTGCGATGGCGACAAGAATGGCCGTCATGTGGCCCCCAGAATCTTCAGGATCGGCGTCAGATACGCCTTGAACTGGTACAGATAGGCGGCGGAAATTCCCGCCACCCAGAGCCAGAGAAATATTGAAACGGGCCAGTTGTTTTTTTGCATAGGGGCTTTCATCTTATTTGGGCGCAAACGTCAACTTCAGGATCGTCACAGGAAAACGAAGCGCGACGCCAAGGGCGGCAAGATAGCGTCCCTGCGAGGCGTATGCCATCAGGGCTTCGTAGTGGACAGACAGGATTCTGAACCAGAGACTGAACAAAGGAATACCGGGCCGGTTGGAAAGTGCCGGGTAAAAGTCTTTCGCGACCCTCAGTGCACAGTGCAGGCGGCGTTCGGTGTGGCTGGTGATGCTGCCCGCCGTCACGTGATAGCGGATCAGGACATCGGCGAAAATGTGAAACGGCGTTTCCAGTTTTTCCAGCATGGACAACCACAACGCATAATCCTGCGCCGTCGGCAGGCTTTCATCGAAGCCACCGGCCGCAATTACGGCATCCCGCCGGGCGACCACGGCGGATGTGGCGATGTAGCCTTTGCAGTACAAATTGACATACGCATCACCCGGCGCCAGGAAGTTCTTGTCGCATTTCAAGACGGTGGTCTCGCGGCCCGCCGAGTCGCGCATAATATAGTTGTGGGAAACTAGGACGCTGCCCGTTTTCGCGATTTCTTGCAGGCTGCGTTCGAGCTTTTCGGGCAGCCATTCATCGTCGGCGTCGAGAAACGCCACGTAAGTCGAGGTCGCTTCCTGCACCCCCTTGTTGCGGGCCGCCCCGGCACCCTTGTGATCCTGCCGGAAGGTTTTAAGGCCGACACCGGGCAGCACCGAGCTCATCTTTTCCGCCGCCTCGATCGCGCCATCGTCCGAGCCATCGTCGATGATAATGATCTCGGCCGGTAAAACGGTCTGTGCCGCGATGCTTTGAAGCGCCCGCGCGATGGTCCGAGCGGCCCGGTATGCCGGGATGATAACACTGACGCTGGCGATTTCTTCAGGCAAGGGTCGTGTCCCCGTCATAGGCCGTGACATACCAGGCATCGGCCACTTGCAGCGCCGTCGCCAACTCGCCGTCCGCCGCCTTGAAATAAAGCGGCCAGGTCGGCAAGGCCCGCGTCCGGGGGTGATGGGCCAACGCCAGGGTTCGCAGGTTGGTCGGCATACCGACCCATTCCAGCACGTGGCAGCCCTGCGCCCGCGCCATCCGGTGGGCCGCCGCCAGCACATCGTCGACCACGGCGGGGTCGTCGTTTTCGACAAACAAATCCACGATACGCAGGCGCTTGAGGCCGATGTCGGCGGCGTCTTCGCGCATGACCACGCCATATCCCCGCAACCGCCCGTCCCGCCGGTGGGCCAGGACACGCGCGCCCTTGCCATTATCGCCGTCGCCGAAATGCCAGCGCAGGCTGTCGGCGGAACGGCAGGCGAGCAGCCTGTCGGCCTCGTCTTGCTTGGCGCGCCACAACTCGTCGAACGCGCCATCGATTTCGCCGATGGCCATGTCATCGACGGCCTCGGCGTTGCCCTTCGGTCGCGATTGAACGGCCCCGAACAAGGGGCCGGCGAGCGCCGACAGGATCGCGCCCAGCGGTGACGGCAGGCCTTTTCGTTTTAGCCCGGCGGCGATAAATCCCGCGCCATCGACGATCCAGTACAGCGCCCAGTCGTAATCGGGTTGAGGAATCGGCCAGGCCCCGTAATGCCGGAAAATGCGCCCCGCCGATGTGTTGGCGGTCGTCGCCATCAGGATGTCGGCGTTGTCCTGTTCAAAATAGGCCCCGGCCAACTGATGAATTTTTCTGCGGTGCGACTTATCCAGGCCCCACTGGCTGGCGACCGAGACAATCACCCGGCGCGTTCCGAAATAGTACAGGCGCGGCACATTGCAGAAAAACCCGACCATCCTGCCCTTTTTTTCCAGCACCCAGCCGAGCGGCGGCTTCGGGCCGTCGCCGGTCATCGCCGGATTATCGACCCACAGCCGTTTCCAATGGGCGTCGATAGCATCCCGCGATTCCGGGTTCGCAAGCGCCAGGCTCCGCACCAGTTCGCTGGCCGCCGGGCCGTCTTCCAGGGTGGCTTGCCGCAATGTGCCGGAGGAGCCTGCCGTCATCTTGTTATCCCCGACCCAGGAAATAGCGGAGCTGATGCACGCCCCAGTTGGCCAGCGTATGATCGCGGCGAATCCGGAACGCATCGCCACCGGACCGCATGGCGCCGCGTTCGGTGGTTAGCATAGATCGGTATCCGGCGGCGCGAACCAGGCCGGGGTCGCGGTCGGGCCGGAAATCCCGAACGGGAATTCCGAATGGCGAACAGAAATGCTCGCAGGGTTGCTCCAGGTTGGACTCGATAACCTGCTTCGACGTCGCCAGTTCGGCGCCGGCTTCTGCTTCTTCAAGAAGAGACAGCCGGGCGTGATGAACGGTGTGGGAGCCGATTTCCATGCCCGCGTCGAGCATCTTCCGGCAATCATCCCAATCGAGGAATTCCATCAGCGTCGAGCCGTGATCGAAAAATCCCATAAGCCGGTCGCGGTCCGCCTCGATGTCGCTGCCGATGTAATCGGTCGTCAGGAAAAAGGCCGCCGTCGCACCTTTGTCCACAAGGATCGGCACGGCGTTGGTCAGGTTGTTCTTGAAACCGTCATCGAAGGTCACGCAGAAATACCGTCCCTTAACGGGATCGCCGGATTCCAGCATCCCGACGGCATCGCTTAAGGAGATGAAATCGCCAAACCGTTTCAGGTAATCCAGCTGCCGGGAAAACCCATCGCGTTCGTCGTCGAAAACATGGTGATAGTAGGGAAACCTGATCCAGTCCGAAGAGCCGCCGATGGAGCGCCTAAGCGAAAGCGCGAAAACGGCGGCGTCCCGCGCGACATCCCGCCATCGCGCGACAAGCGAACGATGGGCGACAAAATCACTGTAATTCCTGACCGGTGACGCCATTACATCTGGCCCTATATTTCCGGTGGACCATCAAACGACGGTTTGTCCGGGGAATGCCATTTAGCCTCGGCGGCCTGCACATGGCTGCGGACCGCATCGGGCCAATTGGCCGTATCGGGTCCGTGCTGGGCGATGAAGGCGAAGGCCAGCCGTTCGCAACCGAAGCCGACGCATCCCGTTTCCGCCGGAGTGCCGTCGGCCTGGCGAATATCCAGGGTGCGCCCGAAAAAATCACGATGACGGTTATAGGATCCCGCCGCCACGGTATCGTTCTTGTAGGGCAGCCGGGCGCGGACCTCGAACTTAAGTTCAAACGCGCTTTGATACGCCGCCTGATCGCGGTAGTTGCCGATGAAAAAGGGGTCGTTCGCCGTTTCGATCCGATAGGCCAGCCCCATTTCGTCGAGAATTCCATTCATCGCGACCTGCGCCCGGTCCAGGCCATCCTGAACGAAATCGCCCGCGCCGACAAAAATGATTTCGCGCATGGTGAAATTCCACAGCCGTTCGAGCGACGCCATGTTGGATGATTCATAGCGGAAACAGTTGCCGAACGCCGTCGCGACGATGCCGTCTTCGAGGATCGTCGAATCGGCCAGCGACATATACAGGTGATGGCAGACCGTCGGCGACAGCATGGCCTGGGCCTTGGCGAACGCGTCATCCCCGGTTTCGACGCAGCCATCATGGACATGCGCCTGTTCGGAGAATTTGGCGATTACATCCAGGTCTTCGCGGAGGTGGGTGACGAAGGATAGCGAATGCGGGAAGTTGTCGAAATATTTGACCCGTTGCAAGTAGGCCGGGGAAATCAGCGCTGGAAACCGGTATGGGCGCGCGCCCATGTCGATGGCGACCGAGTGATAGCGTTCCTCGAAATAATCCAGCAACCCGGCCATCAGCGGGCCCAGCAGGTAATAGCCGCTACCTTCGACGATGACTTCCCGGCTTGGCACCAGTGCCTCCATGGGGTCTTTGTCGTAAGTGACAGGCCGATCCATCTTGTCCAGCACGACCCGAAGACGCGGCTCGAACGCGCCCTTGGCCATCGACACGACCACCTGATTGACCTGTTTCGTCAACCGAGCGGCCTTGGCTTTGCCGGGCGCTTTGGAAAGATGCAGGGTGATTCCGTTTTGGCCGTCCAGGACCTCGGCCCCGGTGATGGTGTCGTCCACATAGGCCAGCTTGGCGCCGATTTCCTTGGCCAGGAAATCCGGGATGTCCATTTCGGGGACAATATTCAAAGTTGAATTCGACATAACAAGAAGCCTAATGCAGCGAACGGCCCGCCTTATGACAGAAAGGCCAGGAGCGACCCGATAACATCGCCGACCGAATTATTCAGGAAAAGAAAGGTCGCACAGGTGAAGCTAAAGCACAAACTGATTGCAAGCCACCGCAGTCCTTGATGGGCTTCAATCGCCTTATGGGTGGTTTTGCCGACCCGGCGCTTCAACCACCGCCCGAAGCTCGCCGAAACCACGACACCGGCCCCTTGCAGCAAGCCGAAGACGACGAAATTCGACGTCGGCCCATGCCACAGGCCGACCAGATAAAACGTCACCATCACGGTGATCGCCATCATCAGTCCCCCGAAACGGGGAGGCGCGCGCTTGATCAGAAATGTGCTGAGCGGTGTGAAGACATAATGGCGCACCCAGATGCCGAACGACATATGCCACCGAGTCCAGAACTCCGCCGGGTTCCGGGCCAGGTAGGGGCGGTTGAAGTTTTCCGGCAGGGTGGTGAAGCCACACAGCCGCGCCGCGCCGATGACGATATCCACGTAGCCGGAAAAATTCAGGAACAGGTAGACCGGATAGCCATACAGCACGATGAAGAAGTCGATCCAGTCGGATTCAGGCAGGGCGAGAGTGCCGACGCTTGAGGGCGCCAGAAACAGCGGCGCAAAAACGAATGCCTTGATCAGGCCATTGACGACCCGGTTGGCGGCCTTACGAACGTCTTCTGTTTGCGGCCGCCCGATAAGGTCCAGCCCCTTGCAAAAAGCATCATAGCGCTGGATTGGGCCGGCGATCAGGGTCCACGGCGATGATGTGTAAGACAGGTATCGCAGGGCGCTGAATGGCAGATGCCCGATGTATGGCGCATCGACGACCAGGTGGATTTGCCGGAACAGAATATACGACGCGCCGATAATCGACACCGGGTGTCCCAGGCCTCCCAGAAGGTCAAACCCGCCGTACCGCTTGACCACCAGGAACAGCGCGATTTGCCAGACCAGTACGATCCACGAAACCGCGCCGCCACCGAGATCCTTGCGTCCCCACAAAATCTCGGCCGCCAGGTAAGGTCCGGCCAGAAACAGCCCCAGGGCCAGGGCATCGAGAGGCCTCAACCACGAAGCCAGCATCACCACGGCGGCTAGGGCGAGTCCTACGATGAAGCGCCCGCGCCACGGTGACCAGGCCAGCAATACCAGGGCTCCGCTCAGGGCGAGGAAGCTAACCGCGCCCGGCGTCATGGGGACAAGGCCCGGAATCACAGGTCCGGCTCCAGGCCAAGTTCATGGGCCAGGAATTTGGCGACTTCGCCTGCAACGATGGCATGGGCCGTGGCGTTCATGTGGCCATCATCCGGGAACCTGAGGAATTCATCGCTGGCCAGCAGCGCCGGGGCGGTATCCAGCACCGGGACGCCGTTGGCGATCAGGCCTTGCTTGAGCAGCCGGAACGGTCGCGTCGCATCCATCTCGTTTTCATCCAGCCCCAGGTGGCGCATGTAGCGGCTGAAGTCCTTGGGGTTCAGGTGATGCGGGCCCGGCACCAGGATAATGGCGAAGGGCACGTTCAGGGTTTGCCCGACCCAATCCTTGACGGCGACGGACAAATCGACCGCCGATTGTATCAGCACGTCGTTGGGCGTTTCGGGGACATCGCGCAACAGGCCCGGCGGCGTCGGGTCAACAAGGGTGACATCGGCCCGCAGGCCGACCTTCAGTGTCCAGTCCCGCAGCGCCGGGATGCCGTTGATGCCGACCTTCAGCCAGGTATAGAAGGCGCTGTTGTTGATCAGCCGCCCCTTGATCGCCAGCCAGCTGATCCGGGCTGCTTTTTTGAGCCGGGTCACTTGCCTTTTCAGCAACGCCGAGGCCGTGCCGTCCTGCCGGGCCGATGGGGCGTCCGTCTGAATTTTCAGCGGCTTCATCAAATCGGCAATGTCCTGGCCGTACTCGCCGAGCGCGTTGTTGAGCGTCATCTCGAACAGCACGGCGCGGGGGCGGTAGCCCTGGGAAACAAGATGCCGGACCACCCTGATCTGGGCGCCCAGCCGATGCCCCTCGGAGCTCAGGTTCGCGACCTTGTAGCCCCGCTGCTGAAGGCGCGCGGAAAAAATTTCGTCGTCTTCCATGAACGCGCCATAGGAATTCGATGCCCCGGCGGCCCAGATGCCCGCCAGATCGTCATCAAACCCTTCGTCCCTGTCCCTGAACCCCCGCGAATTGGTGCGATTGATAACGTCGTAATTCGGCGGATTAAATCGCCGGATCACCATGTTGGGTTTTTGAAAGGTACCGTAGATGGGATGGCGTTCGAAATTCGCCTGTGACACATCCCTCCAGTCCGGGAAAATTACCACCCGGAAAAGAAGCTCCACGAACGCGGCACCGATGATCAAAGCGAAGCAAAGGGGAAGCACCCATCCCTTTGGCTTGGTCGGGGCCTGGTCCATCAAATTCAGAACTGCTGATAGGCGACGACGACGATGTCAACGGAACTCAGCGACAACAACAGGAAGGCGGTCGCCTTCGCGATAAGCCACGCCCAGGGGACCACATGTGGAATGACGTCATTCATTGATTGCTGACCTTTTCCGACACCAGGTCGGCGAGCTGGCCCAGGTTTTCAAACTGGGCGATTTCCGGTGTCGCGAACCGAACCCCGAAAGTCTGTTCGACGCCAAGAACGATCCGGATATGGCTAAAACTGTCCCATTCATCCACATCATCAGCGGACATTTCCGGCCCCGCTACTATGGTGTCATTTTCCAGCACGTCGCGCAGCACAGCGGTAAGTTTATCGAAAATTTCAGCTTTATTCATGAATTATGCCTGAATGGAATATCCTTAAGTAAGGTGGCCGCAAATTATCAGAGTTCCTTGGCCCGAACAAGCGCGAACCTCGGTGGGAATCTGCCTGGCGGAGACTCGAAATTCCGCTAAGTTGACACGAAAAACGGGAACACCCATATTTGCCGTCGCACGGCTGCTATCGCCGCGCCTGCTTTTTCTTCTCCTAGCTAAAGGCCCCTCGTATGACATCGTATACCCTGGAGCCCGTATCGAGCGAAACAGGCTTCCTTGCAGCGGCGTTGATCTACGAGGCCTTCAACGAATACTACGATATCTTTGGTTTGTCCGAACCCACAATCAAATCCCTGATTTCAGAACAACTCGCCCTTGAAGGGACCGAAATCAGCGGCACTTCCGTGCTGTCGGAAAACGGCCACGCGCTGCCCGCCGTCCTTTCGGCGCTTCCCGCCAACGACCTGGGCCCGGCCCGAATGCAGGGTACTTTTCATTTACTGGGGTTGCTGGACAACGATCAAAAGGCCGTCGCATTGAGGGAGTTGAAGTCCTTTGCCGCCGGATTTCACGACGTTCCCGATGACTGTTTCTATCTGTCGCGGATTGCCGTTTCATCGACCCATCGCCGCAAGAACCTGGGATCCGTTTTGCTGCAGGAATTTACCGCCCTCGGCAAAGATTACCCAGCGCTGGGGCTGCACGTTAGCGCCGCGCGATCAGGCACCGTGCAGTTTTATCAAAACAACGGCTACGAAATATGGGGCCCCGACGACGCGCCGTTTTTGGCCATGGTCAAACAAAACCGGCCCTGAAACGGTAACCGTTCCGGCGCCGCGACGCGGATGAATGTGGCCGGTTGTCCCTCGCCATAGGCGGTCCAGCGCACGCCATTTTCAAGCTGGGCGATGGCTCCGTCGTCGAATCGAAGACTGAAGCAAACGTCACCGTCTTTCAGGATCAGGGCGTCGCCGTCCGGTGTCACCTCAAGGGTCGTACACAATATGCGTTCCACCATTCGCGTGCCCGACCCTTCGATTTGGTCGGTGACGGCCATCGAATTTTCGTCGAACGACCATTCCCGGCGAACGGCACCGACGCTGCCGAGACGAGAAAACCCTCGGTGAACCAGCCTGACCCCGCCGTCGGTTCGGGACAATTCCGGAGGCGGGCCGGAAATCCGTCGTCTGAAGACGTCGTCAAAATAGGGCTTGTTGGGTGGGAACGGATCCTGGCTATCGACAATCAGGGTGTTGTGAACCCGGGCAGAGCGATAAAACGCGGCATCACCGGTCTCGCCATAGGTCCCCCGGCCGGGATCGACAAAAACCGGTCGCCCCGCATGGTGCAACTCGAACGCCCCGCAATCCTGATGGCCATGACCCGGCATATGTGACCATCCTGAAGGGGCAGCGTGCCACAATCCAGCCCAAGACTTTGTGTCAAACCGCAGCCAACCATCTGCGCTAAGCTCTGACAAATTGCACGGATCAGTAGGTTCAGTACTTAGGCCGAGTCTGCTCATCAAAACTGATGGCGGGATGTCTGGAGATATATCCCCGATTAAGGGCATGCCGCCGGGAAGGCATAAATAGGGCAAGACTGAGTTTACGTGCAGGACAATATTATCCAGTTGAGCTGCGATCGGGTGCGAATATTTTTTTGCGATTCGCAAGGTGGTTGAATAATTATACGCTAATAGAGCGTGGTAATGACTCGATCCCTCTCTGAGGAAACCAGACTTAAGGAAAAGTCTTTTTGATTCTTCAATTAAAATAAGTGCACCGATTTCGGTGGTCTCAGGTAAGCCCAGGTAGAGCCCAAGCGTAAATAGTCCCCGACCGTTATTTGCCAGGTGGTTTGATGTGTGGTGTTCGCCAAAATATTCTAGTGCTTTGGCGATGGCCGGCCCGTGCTCAGAAAGGACTTGCAAGGTACGGACAATGGGCTGTGGCAAGCCATGGCTTTCGGCAAACGTAAGTATGTTGATGGCACGTTCGGATGCCGTATAAGGGTGCCAGGCCCAACTATTGTCCACCACTCCATGACAGGTCCACCAAGCGGACCAGATTGCGTTGACCCAAGCCGGGTCCACTTTGTCACCCAAGGTACGTAACCATGCAAACCGATGTAACGATAGGAGGGTCTCAATGTCATCGAAGGGTCTCGCAAAAAGGCCCCTTTCCTGACCAGGGTCAAGGGTAATTGTCAAGCCGGCCAGAGGAAGATCGATACTTGTTTTCGGCGTGTTCTGGGTAATTTCAAATAAATCGGTAGATGGGTGCTCCAGACCCAATGGCAACTGTCTAGTCAAATACTCTGGACGGTGAGCACGGAAGGCCAGCCTTCGTGGGTGTCGTCTCAGTAGGCGATCAATAAAATAGGCCCTAAATATCGGTTCCTGAATGACCTGACGTACTTTTCTGAGAATTGCATTGATCACTAGATTGGTCACTTCTGGAAGGTCATCTTGGTATGCATGTCGCCCAAACCTCTATTGTACGTATATTTGTGAATGTGTGTCTTTAGTCTCTGTATTTTGCATGCATGCTGTTTCGCTGGATCGCTTTTGTATTTTGTGACGCAACCTGTTGAGTTGACCTATTCATTTATGATATAGGCTTCGTCAGAATGCTAAACCTTTTTTCCATTACAGTGATCCTGCTTATTCGGAAATGTATCGTCTGCCAGCCAGGAACAATGAACGCGGTTCTGTGGCATACATGGCGGATGCTTGATAGAGAAGAAAATGACTGAGGTATCCATTATTCTGCCAACGTATAATGAGGCGGATAACATTTTACAGATGATCCAGTCCGTAAATGGTGCTGTAGGCGGATATGATGCCGAAATTTTGGTCGTCGATGACGATTCCCCAGATGGAACATCGGATGTGGTGAGGGAGGTTCTCAATCATTTCTCAAAACTCAGGTTGATTACACGGACGTCTAACAAGGGATTAGTCAGGGCGATTCAGGAGGGCGTTAAGGAAAGCCAAGGCGATATCTGTGTTTGGATGGATGCGGATTTGTCTATGCCCGCAACAACGATACCAAAATTGATCGATGAAATTTACAGAGGGGCAGATTTGGCTCTTGGGTCTCGGTATATAAAGGGAGGTGGAATCAAGGGATCTTGCCCTAACGGCAATAAGATTGGCCCGATACAAATCTGGCGGAACCTGAAGGAAACGGAAGACACTTTTCTCGCTGTGGCCATATCGAAAATCGGGAATGTATTTGCCCAGACTATCCTAGATTCCCGATATCACGATTACACCAGCGGTTTTTATGCGGTCAGGAAGCAAGTCATTGATGATGTCGGGCTCGAAGGCGCGTATCTGGATTACTGTATATCCTTGCTCTACAAGACGATTCGAAGAGGTTACAATGTGTCGGAAGTTCCGGTTGTGATAGTGCCCAGACTCAAGGGGGAATCAAAAACCTCGAATAACGTACTCAGCATAATCTCGGTCACCTTTGATTGCGTGGTTAGGGTCTTTTGGCTTCGGCTGACAGAAAAGCAAAGGAAATTTTAAAAAGATGAATTGCAGACTTTGCGATTGTGGGAATTTGAGGAAATTTTTAGATCTTGGTCAAACGCCGCCGGCCGACGCCTTCCTAACGAAGCAGCGCATGCAGGATCCCGAGCCATCCTTTCCACTTGCTGTCGTTCAATGTCATTCGTGCGGCTTCGTCCAGCTTGACCATGTCGTTGACCCATCCGTCCTTTATCAGAACGATTACCCCTACGAAGCGTCAATGACGCTAACCGGCAGGGATCATTTTTCCCAGTTTGCTGATCATGTTGTGCGGGCCCATGGTGATGTGGAGGGGAGACTGGCTATCGATATTGGAAGCAATGTCGGGGTTCTGCTTAGCGCGTTCAAGAACGAAGGAATGCGCGTACTGGGCATCGATCCGGCGGAAAACATTGCCAAAAAAGCGCATGCGAATGGGGTTGAGACAATTACTGATTTTATCAGCCCCGATCTAGCCCGCACGGTCGTCGCTAAATACGGCAAGGCCAGCATCGTCACCGGGTCGAACGTGTTCGCCCATATCGACGATTTGAACGCCCTGATGGGATCCGTCGAGGAACTGCTCGACGACGACGGCATTTTCGTGATCGAGGTTCCGCACTTGATGACGCTGCTGGAGAACCTGGAATACGACACCATCTACCACGAACACCTGTCCTATGTTTCGGCGACGCCGCTGGTGCCGTTCTTTCGGCGATTCGGCATGGAAATTTTTGACATCGTCCCGGTCTATATTCACGGTGGGTCGATTCGTATTTTCATCGCCAGGGAAGGATCCCACCAGGTTGCCGACGGCGTCGGCGAGATGCTTGAAACCGAAGAAGAAAACCAGATTCATGATTTCAACCGCTTGCGGGATTTCGCCCGACACGTTGAAAAGCATCGCAGCGACCTAACGGCGCTGCTGCAATCGCTAAAACGGGACGGCAAGCGTATCGCCGGTGTCAGCGCCCCCGCCAAGGGTATGACCCTTCTAAATTATTGCGGTATCGGCACCGAAACGCTTGAGTTTCTGACGGAAAAATCAGCCCTGAAGATTGGCAAATACGCGCCGGGAACCCGTCTGCCGATCCTGCCCGACGAGGCGCTGACCCGAGAAAACATAGATTACGCCCTTGTGCTGGCCTGGAATTTCAAGGATGAGATCATGCGCAACCAGTCGGAATTCATAAAAAAGGGTGGAAAATTTATTATCCCGATCCCGGAACCTGTTATCGTCGGCTGACACTTGATTCTTATTAATATATGTAACGGAACCCCACGCGATGCTGTTTAACAAACCGACCAATGCCTTCGAAGATGACCGGGGCGCCATCAAGGACCTACTGGTCCACGAACCCATAGATTCGATCACCGTTATCACCTCGAAAAAAGGCGTCGCGCGCGGCAACCATTATCACAAGGACACAGCCCAGTGGGTCTATGTCCAGTCTGGCCGCCTAAAGGCGCTGACCCAAAACGAAGGCGAGGATGTGGTCATCACGATCCTGGAAACCGGCGATGTGCAAAAAGCCGAACCCCTGGAACGTCACGCCTTGATCGCCCTTGAAGACACCGAATTTTTCGTCTTCACTAAAGGACCGCGCGGTGGCGAATCCTACGAAGACGATACCTACCGCCTGAGAGAGCCCCTGCGGGATCCCAACGACGATTAATTACAAAGGCGCCCCGCCATGGACCAGTCAATCCCCGTTAATGAACCGCTGCTGGAAGGCAATGAACGCTCCTATCTGAACGAATGTATCGATACCGGGTGGATTTCCTCGGAAGGACCGTTTGTCGAACGTTTTGAACAGGCCTTCGCCAGGGCCGTCGGACGCCGGGAATGCATCAGCGTTTCAAATGGCACCGACGCCCTTGAACTGGCCGTGCGGGTGCTTGATATTGGCCCCGGCGACGAAGTCATCCTGCCGACCTTCACCATCATTTCCTGCGCGTCGGCCATTGTCCGCGCCGGCGCCTCGCCGGTGCTGATTGATTGCGAGCCGGTGACCTGGAACATGGACGTGTCGCAAATCGCCGAAAAAATAACCCCCCGCACGAAAGCGATCATGGTCGTCCATATTTACGGGTTGCCGGTTGACCTGGACCCGGTGCTCGAACTTTGCGAAAAGCACGACCTGAACCTGATCGAAGATTCCGCTGAATCCATCGGTCTCGACTACAAAGGCCGACCTTGCGGCGGTTTCGGCGATATCAGCGTCTTCAGTTTTTATGCCAATAAGCATGTCACCACCGGCGAAGGCGGCATGGTCGCGACCAACGACGCGGCCCTGGCCGAACGCGGCCGGTATTTTCGAAACCTGAGTTTCAAGGATCCCCGTTTCGTCCACGATGATCTCGGCTGGAACATGCGGATCACCAATATCCAGGCCGCCGTCGGGCTGGCCCAGACGGAGCGGCTGGATCACTTCATGGAGCTGAAGAAGGCCATGGGGGTGCGCTACGACCGTTTGCTGAAAGACCTGCCCGGCGTTTATCTGCCACCCCTGTCCATGCCCTATGCCGATAACATTTTCTGGGTCTACGCTCTGGTGCTGGACGACGACGTGCCCTTCGACGCTGTCGAAATGATACGGCGCATGGCGGAACGAAGAATCGGCATGCGACCGTTTTTCTGGCCCATGCACGAACAGCCGGTGTTGCAGAAGATGGGGCTGTTCGAAGGCGAAGCCTACCCAGTTTCCGAACGCATTGCCCGGCGGGGCTTTTACATACCCAGCGGGCTGGCACTAACGGAAGCCCAACAAGACCGGGTCACCGAAGCCCTGTTTGACGTACTTTCTTGAAAAACTAAGCGGTGCGCTTGTTGGTCCGCAGTAGCTTCAGGGCGCCGCTGGCTTTCGACTTGAATTCATAAAGAGACGCGGTCTTGAGCGCGCTGCGCAAGATGTACTTGGGCCGGAAATAGAACCGCCGATAAGCATTTTTTTGCAGCTTGGCGATGGTCGAATGGGGCATGAATTCTTCCCAGTGATCGACGATGAAGCCAGGCTGGGGGTCCAGCGCCCATTGCTGCCAGCGGTTGGCCTCGACCAGTCCCTTCTCGACGGCCTGATCGAAAATCGCCGTGTTCGGATACAGAGTCAGGATCGAAATCTGTCCGTAATCGGGGTCGAGCCCGATTAGGAAGTCAATATTTTTCTTGACGTCGATGGGTGAGCGTTCCGTCGGTAGGCCGATGATGAAATCGGCGACGGTCAGGATGCCCAACTCGCGGCACCAGCGGAAGGCGTTGGAGATCTTTTCCGTCGTCGTCGCTTTTTTCAGGTGCTTCAGGCCCTCGTCGCTGCCCGTTTCGACGCCAAACGCGATCATCCGCAGGCCGACCGCCTTCGCCCGTTCCAGGGAGTTGCGCGTCACCGCATTGACCCGACCGCGAAAATCCCAGGTGAATTTCAGGCCTCGGCGTTCGATGGACTCGCAGAAATCCAGCACCTTCTTCTCGTTGACGTTGAACAGGTCGTCGTAAAAGCGGAATTCCGTATAGCCAAGGGCGATGCATTCTTCCACTTCGTTCAGCACATCATCGTCGGTACGTTGCCGATAGCTCTTGATCGGCACGTCGCAGAACGTGCACAGGTACGGGCAGCCCCGCGAACTGAGGATGGTTGCCAGATCGGCGGTTACGCCTAGGATATTCTGGTACTTGATGTGGCGAATGTATTTTCGATCCGGGAACGGAATGGAATCAATTTCCTCGACATAGGCCGACGGCACCCGAACGCGGGCTAGGAACCGCTTGTCGCGGTGCGGTTTGTCGCGGTATTCCTCGATCGACGGGGCGGTGTAAACGCCCTTGATGTGGGTGAAATCCTCGCCTTTTTCCAGGCACTTGACCAGATCGGTGAAGGCGATTTCACCCTCGCCGACGACGATCGAATCAAATTGCGGCAACTGCGCGGCTTCGAACGGATAGGCGATAGGATGATGCCCACCCAGGCATAGATGCACATTCGGAACGATCTTGCGGATGGATTCCGCCGCCATGCAGATATCGACCAGGGAAATCGTGAAGCTGGTGATGCCGACCACATCAGGGCGGATCTCCTCGATCACCTGTGGCAGCTTCTTGTGCGAGATGCGTTCGCCGACACAGTCATGGAAGAAAAATTCATGGCCGATGGTGTGTTTTTCGCAGTGGGTCAGCACGTAGAGAGCGCCCAGCGGCGGGAAATCGCCGAAGTCGTCGCCTTCGAGAAAATCCTCGCCGTCCTCGTTTGGGTTTTCAATAACCGTGTTTTCCGAGGGAGGATTCAGGATCAGGATTTTCATTTTACTACCGTATGATCTGCGATGTTGAACTTTAAGGATGCGAAATCCGCATGTTGGGTCTTCAAAGACGCTGTGATAACAACCTTCACTAGCCTCAAGGAGTATCGTTCGGTAATACCGAACATTTTGCAAATAGGACTTCGAGCAGCACAATGCAACCCAAAACGATTGCCGGCGGATGAAAACGAAATATTCGACAGGCAGGGAAATTACCGAAGGCTGTTGGATATAGGAGAAATATGGTGACCCCCGCTTTACGCACGGACTGCCGGCGCGTAAATTCGCGCGACCGAAACTCGGATGTGCCAATGCATTGTGTTATATACTGCCTGAAGTTGATTGTTGCGGGCGGCCTGATTTATTGGCGGGTTGATCGCGGCCTACTTGATCCGCCACTTTTACTCCCGACGGCAGCGGCGTGATGGCGCGTGCTTATTACGTTTTTAGAAACACCGAAGAAGGCAGGATTGCCACCTTTTCGAAGATGGCGCCTGATCAGGGAATGGGGCTTTATTCGCTCTCTTTCAGGCGGCCATTTCTTTTTTGTTGTTTCAGCTCAGGGGGGGGAAGGAGTTGGCGAATACCTGGATCTGGTCGGTATCGCCGTGTTTTCCCTGGCATTCTATTTTGCTCCGGGCTGGGCGCTCAGTCTGAAATTGGTGCCGAGGCGCATCAAACAATCTGTCGCGGCGATGAGTGACGCTCACTTGGCCAGGTTAAGTGCCTTTGTCCAAAGTTTTTTCCTGTCATTCGCCAGCCAGGTTTTCTTGCTAGGGTCGTCCGTTCTCGTCGGACTCCATCTGAACAGACTGCCGGATATGCTGGCCGTACCGCAAGTTTTTTTCGCCAAATCAGCACCCCTGTCGCCGGGGGAACTTGGTTTCGGTGAAGCTGTGGCGTCTATCCTGTTTCTGCAATTTGGAATGCTGGACGGTGCCGTTATAATGTTAGTCGTGCGACTGTGGCTGGTTCTGGCCCAGCTGCCCGGCGGGGAGGTGTTTCGTTTGCAAGGGAGTTAGACCAAGGAAGATCAAAAGACCATTTAAATTAAAACTGGGGTTCTGCCACATGGAACATAATGAATACATAAAGATTGCCGAAGTCGGGGAAGAGATGTGGTGGTTCCGCGCCCTGCATCGCAACATGCTGATGCTGATTGACCGCTATCTGGAAAACCGAAACGGGCGGCTTCTCGACGACGGATGTGGTGCCGGTGGATTTTTACGCAAATTCATTATGGCCCATCCGTCTAGGTCTGTATATGGAATCGATATTGAGCCCCGGGCGATCAGCGTTGCCGCAACGCGAAGCGCGGCCCATCTTGCCGTCAGCAGTGCAAACCAGTTGCCGTTCGGTGACAGCTCCTTTGCCGCCTGCATTTCGGCCGATATCGTCTATCACTGCGCCGCCCAGCCTAAAGACGTTATCGCCGAGGCCCACCGGTGCCTGCAGCCGGGTGGCATCCTGGTCATCGGCAGCCCGGCCTACGAATGGATGTTTAGCGCTCATGATGATCGGGTCGCCGGGGTACGGCGCTACACCCGGAAATCCCTTTCGGATCCCCTGATCGAAGCCGGATTCAGGATCGAATACGCAACCTACTGGAACACGTTGCTTTTTCCCTTGATGGTCGTTCGGCGGAAGATCATGCTGCCGCCCGACGGCGAAAGCGATCTGAAATTTATGCCGGTCCCGGTCGAATTGCTGTTCAATATCATAATGGGCGTTGAGTCACTCCTGCTCGGCGCGCTAATGGCCGCCGGCCTGCCGCTGCCGTTCGGCGGTTCGGTTCTGGTCGTCGCACGGCGACTTTAGGGCTTCAATGCAACGCCGCCGTTGCATTGGCTTTGATTTTTGGTAAAAGGGTGCAAACAAAAGGCCTACTGGCCTTTTCGCCAGGGTTTAGTCAGGAATTTTCATGTCCAACAAAGTCGCGTTGATTACGGGTATCACCGGTCAGGATGGTGCCTATCTGGCAGAATTGCTGCTGAATAAGGGCTATACGGTTCACGGTATCAAGAGGCGGGCCTCGATCTTCAATACTGAACGGGTAGATCACTTGTATGACGACCCGCACCATCAAGGCCTGAAGTTCTATTTGCATTACGGCGATCTCACGGATGCCACCAACCTTCTCAGGATCATTCAGAGTACGCAACCTGATGAGATATATAATCTGGCGGCGCAGAGCCACGTGCAGGTCAGCTTTGAGACGCCGGAATACACGGGTAACGCCGACGCCCTGGGGACTCTGCGGCTGCTGGAGGCGGTGCGTATCCTGAACCTGCAGGACAAAGTCAGATTCTACCAGGCCTCAACGTCCGAGCTTTATGGTAATGCCGATGAAAGCCCACAGAACGAGGAAACGCCCTTTCGCCCCTCAAGCCCGTATGCGGCAGCCAAGCTTTACGCTTACTGGATCGTCAAAAACTATCGGGAAGCTTACGGCATCCACGCGTCGAACGGCATCCTGTTCAACCACGAGGGGCCGACGCGTGGCGAAACGTTTGTGACGCGGAAAATTACCCGTGGAGTTGCTGCTATCGAACTGGGTCTGGAGCAGAAGCTGTTCATGGGCAACCTGGACGCGATGCGTGACTGGGGCCATGCCCGTGATTTCGTCGAGGGCATGTGGTTGATGATGCAGCACTCCGAACCCGTCGATCTTGTCCTGGCCACCGGCGAGAGCCATTCGGTTCGGGAGTTTGTTGAGCGAGCTTTTGCGGAAGTGGGGCGAACCATTCGTTGGGAAGGTTCGGGGGTTGATGAAAAAGGCATAGACGAGGCATCTGGTGATGTGTTGATAGAAATTGATCCCGGTTATTTCCGCCCGACGGAGGTTCACAGGCTTCTCGGCGATTATACCAAGGCGAAAAAAATTCTTGGTTGGGAGCCCAAAATTAAATTTCCCGAGTTGGTCAAGGAAATGGTTCAGGCCGATTTGAAGCGCACGAAAATCAAGGTAGGGTTCGCTTCAGGGATATGATCCGTGCTTGTTATCTTGAATACATCTCCTATATACATGGGGCGTTTCTCGTAGGGGCAATGATATCATGCATGTATTATTGATTTTCAAAGATTCCGTCGCCGTCGAGCGAATGGCTGTTATGCAGATCAGTGCGGCGTTGAAAAAGGCTGGGCACGAGGTTCGGTTGTGGATTGCGTCGGTCAACGACCCGGCGGCCCTGCATAAGATCATGCGTGAATTCAAGCCCGCTGTTCTGGGCTACAGCGCCATGACGGGCGAGCATATTCCCTTGGTATCCCTCAATAGCGAGCTTCGGAAACAGTATGAATTTTATACGGTTTTCGGTGGCCCTCACGCCACCTTCTGCCATGACTTCATCGAAGAAGAGGGTGTTGATGCCATCTGTACCGGCGAGGGCGATGTCGTTTTCCCGGAATTTTGCAACAAGATGGAACGCGGCGAAGATTACTGGACGACAGCGACTTTCCACATCAAACACGAAGGTAAGCTATATAAGAATCCCTTGAATACCCTTGTTCCGGAATTGTCAGAACTGGACCCTCCAGATCGTAAGCTGCTGTATGATCTTGATCCGAACATGGCCAAAATGGGAACTAAATACTTTATGGCCGCCCGCGGCTGTCCGTACAAATGCTCCTACTGCTTCAACGTCAAGTACAATGAAAATTACAAAGACAAGGGTAAGGTCGTTCGAAGCCGGACTCCGCTTCAGGTGATTGAAGAAATTGAGTGGGTGCGGGAAAGGTATCCGCTCGACCATGTCTCATTCCTTGATGACCTGTTCATCCTCAAGCCTCGTGAATGGTTGCTAGAGTTTGCCGAAATCTACAAAGAACGGATCGGTCTGCCATGGTCCTGTACGGTTCGGGCGAATACCGTCAAGAATGACATGATCGCCATTCTCAAGGATTGCGGTCTGACCTGGGTCTGGATGGGTGTCGAATGCGGTGACGAAGAAATCGCCGACAAGGTTCTTGCACGCGGTCTCAACAACCGGGAAATTATCGCCGCTGGCCGCGTTCTAGAGGTGCACGGCGTTGGCCTTATTGCGCAAAACCTGATCGGTCTTCCGGTGCCGGACCCGATCAGGGCGGATTTGAAAACGCTAGATCTGAATATAGAGCTTCGCCCGAGCCTCGGCTGGTCTTCTATTCTTTATCCATATCCCGGTTCGCCAGTGGAAAGGTACGCCCGGATGTCAGGGCACCTGAAGGGTGAGCCCGCCTACATGGAGACCAATAAGCGGTCTTCCATGCTCGACTTCGGGTCGGAAACGAAGCGGCGGAAAATCGAAAACATCCACAAGCTGTTCGGTGTCGTCGTCCGCTTCCCCTGGCTGCGGCCCTATACCGAGTTTCTCGCCGGATTGCCGCTAACCGGTCTATACAGGTTCATCTGGTATGCCTGGTATGGATACTGTATTAAAATCAAGTTGACCCGAATCAAATCATACCGTCGGGAACTGCCATATTTCATAGGCCTGTTTTTTCGTATGCTTGTTAAAAGCTAAAGGGCCTTCACTCGTCGCCCTGAAAGCCAAGCAACGAAATGACAACGATTTCAATTATTGTCCCTGCTTACAACGAAAGCAGTAGCATCCTAGGCGTTCTGGAACGGATCAGGGAGCAATCCATCGACGGGTTCAGGCACGAAGTCATCGTCGTCGATGACGGATCGAGCGATGGCACCGGCAACCTACTTGCCGACAACCCTGACCTGTACGACAAATTTATCCGGCTCGAGGTCAACGGCGGCAAGGGTGCGGCCGTCAAGGCCGGACTGAAGGAGGCCACAGGCGAGTACATCCTGTTCCAGGATGCCGACCTGGAGTACGACCCCGCCGACTATGGCAAGCTTTTCCTGCCCATCGCCCGCTTTGAGGCCGACCTGGTCATGGGCAGCCGCATGGTTGCCCCGGAATATACCCGTGTATCCTATTTCTGGAACAAGGTCGGCAACTGGGTCATCACGCTGACCTTCAATATTCTCAACAACACCACGTTCACCGACATCTATTCCTGCTACCTGATGTATCGCCGCGACCTAGTCGATCCCGATACCCTGGTGTCCGAAGGCTGGGAGCAGCACGCCGAAATCCTGTCGATCGCGGCCGCCAATGCCAGGAATATGTATGAGGTGCCGATCAGCTATCATGGCCGGACCCTTGAAGAAGGCAAAAAAATCCGCGCCCATCACGCCGTCGCCGTCATCTGGATGATCATCAAGAAACGGCTTTTCTCGTAGGGTTCGCCAGGACGAACGATTAAAAATGACACCATCCATATCCCAACCCAGTGCGGGCGGCGAAATCGAATATGAAGGCCGGGACCTGGAGGTTCTGGCCGACCTGCCCAATTATTACGACTGGATCGTCGATACGTTTCGGCCCTGGCTCACCGGCTATACGATGGAAATCGGCGCCGGGATCGGGACGATTTCCAAACGGCTGGCTAAACACGTCGAACATCTTGATATCGTCGAGCCCTCCGCCCATCTGGCCCCGATGTTTCCCAAGGCGCTGGCCGACAACCCGGATATTTCCTTTTATTTTGAGACTCTGGAAAAGCGCCTGCCACAATTGGCCAACGACACCTGTGACACAGTGGTCATGGTCAATGTACTCGAACACATCGAAGACGACGGCGCCGCCGTTGACGAACTGGCCAGGGTCCTGAAGCCTGGCGGTCATCTTCTACTGTTCGTTCCTGCCCTGCAGTTCCTGTTTAGCGACCTGGACGCCCTGCACGGGCATTACCGCCGTTACCACTTGGGGCAGCTGACCCGGTTGTTGAGACGGCGGGGGTTCAGAATCCGGATCAACCGGTATTTTGATCTGGCCGGAATTTTGCCCTGGTGGCTGATCAATACGATCGGAGGGAAAACCGACTTCGACCCCAAGATGGTGAAAATTTATGACCGGCTCGTGATTCCGATGTCCCGGCTATTTGAAAGGTGGATTAAACCGCCCGTCGGCCGCAACATCATTATTGTAGCCGAGCGCCTGACCGGCTGAAGCGGCTCTGAGCGGCGGCGAGCCAGATCAGCGGGGCCATGACCAAGAAGAATTTCACTGCATTCGCCGTGTACAGCGCGAAATCCTGATCGAAATCGATCAGCCAAGGAAGCAGGGCGGCGATCGAAACCGCCGATAGGCTATCGGGATTGCGGTTAATCCATACCAGCCCGCCCAGGCAAAAAAGCAGGAATCCCCCGTGCAGCAGCAGGCCCGCCCCACCGCCGTGAAGAACCGGCTGGCCGAGCAGCGTGATCGAGGCCGAATGCGGGCCGCCATTCCATAACCCGCAATAATCGAGCGCATAACCCTTACCAAGCGACAGGTTGGGCTTTTTCGGCCACAGCGCTCGCGGCACCAGGCCTTGCAGCCAGAATAATTGTCTTGAGGGCGCAAACGACTGGCCCCGGTGCTTGTCGATCACGGACTGGAAGCAGTACTGGGTTTCCATTTGGCGCATGACCAATTTGGCGGTCAGCACGTCCTTGAACATCCTCATCGTCGATCCCGCCTCGCCTCTCACCATCGACCCATGGGGAACGCGGATCATCTGCATAATCTGCAGCAGGACAATCGCTACCACCACCGTCGTCACGCCAACCGCAACCAGCCTCGCCAGGGAAACGTTTTTGAGTCTGAGCCAAAACAGCAGCGCCGCCAGCAGGATCATGAGGGGTTTCTTCCCTTCTTGGATATAAAACATACCGGCGATCGACAATGCGATGATCACGACGATCAGTATTTTCAGGGACACGCTCGTCCGGACCGACTGGTGAACAAGGAACAGCAGGCAAAACGCAATGGCTGGTGCCGCTACGGACCGGATCGCGCCGATATGCGGTCCGCCGAATTCCATCGACAGGTAATTGCCGACGTTGACCATCGAGATGATCACCGCGATGGTCGCGAACAGATAGATGGCGAACGTCCCCTGATCCGGCCCCGTTCCGGCCTTGGCTTTTGCCGTTTCCGGATTTTGCGCGGCGATGGCGTGCATAGCGATACACGCCAGCCCGAAGACGACAATCGCCCGTTCGGCATCGCTGCCGAAAAGGGTGTCGATATCTTCGATGTTGGTGGAAGAGACGGGAATGTCGGAAACGCCGACGATCAATGAATAGAAAACAAGCGCCACCGCCCCAAGCAGGAACAGCGGCGACGTCAGGAAATTGCTGCTTCCCGCGCGGCGTTCCAGCAATACCTGAACCACCAAGACAAGAACAGCACCAGCCCTAGCTACGGCAATGGGGAGCAATTGAAAACCAATTCCGACAACGATGACGCTTGCAATAACAAGGGTTGGCCATCGATTCAATATAGAATTTGTGCTCACCATCGTGTTTTCCGTCGCCATGATCAGTCGGCCGCCATACACGGCCATGGTTTTCAACTGCGTTTCACAGTGGATGATTGCCGGAAAGTATGAATGTCATCAATCCTACCACCACTACACTAAATTTTGGGCTGGAAATTCTTAAATTACCTAATAGTTTGTCAGTTATCATATCCTTAATTTTCCTCCGCTGTCTCATCATGTAAATCCCGGAGCAATACTGGTCCACGACCTGACGGAAGCAAATGATGAAAGGCGTCTGTTGCGTCTGCAAAAACAACTGGCCAGCCAGCATCTGCTGATTATCGATGAGCTCGGCTTTGTCCCTCTGTCGAAAACCGGTGCCGAGCAGCTGTTTGAGACCATCTCGCAATGCCACGAACGCGGACCGGTGATTATAACTTCAAACCTACCGTTCAACCAGCGGACGGAAATTTTTGGATTTGAACGTCTGACCCATTATGTTCATATCCTGAAAATGAATGGCGAAAGCTTTCGCGTCAAGGAAAGTTAAAAACGGCGGAAATCCTCAAAATCTAACCACCCAAATCACGACTGACCCGGTGGGCCCACAGGCACCTCCCGCGCTGCGGCCACTCGAAACAGCGCGGGGCCCTCCTGTGGACTGCCGGGGCAACCTGCAACACCATGTGCAGGTTCATAGAAAATGGTCCCTTTTTATTCCGGCGTCGACACTATGCGAATTCTAAAGCTTCTCAGCGATCTGATGAGATTCAATGTCTTTGCTTTTTTCACCATTTTACTCATCGCCTTGGCCGTGGATAACGCATAGAGGAACGGTGAATTCATCACTTAACTTTGCGCCCAAGAGCACATATCTGTACATCCCGTAGATGGTGTGCGTGCTATATCTGTTCTCTCAGATTCTGCGGATGTTTCGAGGGGCGTGACTTTTTCTCGGTGAGAAACTTTGAGGGCGCTCCATTTGATGTCAGTTTCTATAGCCGAAAGCAGCACAGGGCTTCAAGTGCGTCACCATAGTGTTTGTCCTCATCAGTCTTCAGCTCCGCCAGAGTCTGGTGATCGTTTGCCGGTTGCGATTCCAAAAGGCGGCGATGTCTTTGCGGTTCGTGATGCTCTTCTGAGTAGTTCTCACAGATGAGCAAAATGCGACGGGGTCACGATGATCTTCCTCTGCGGCATTTGTGCCACAGATAATAGTCCATACGGCGGTCGTTTTTCAGGAGTTGACGGAAGGCCGCGAACAACGTGCTTTTTCTTATCATATAACGCCAAGCCAAATAGATTTCCAAAAGTCTTTAGGGCTCTTTTCGTTGCACCCGTGTCAGCCCCTTTCAAGGCTTCTTCATGAGCAACGCCTAGGTCTTCGCCTCGTCCGCTGCTGAGCCGCTCGCTTCACGACAAACAATACGGTCTCCGGCTCGTACTTTAATGCGGACTTGAGCGATGTAGCAGCATCGGCTTTGGTGTGCTTGGTTTTGCTCCCAGACGCACCGAGCCGATACCGTCGCCCGCTCCCAGCCGTCAAACCCAAAAACTCGGTTTGCCTCTGCAATGGGATGCCGGCCTTCAATGTAAGACCCTTCGAAGCCATTGTGGACGCGTGTTCGAACATGCTTGGCGTTAAGTTTGCGGGCGAGCTTCTTTTGCTGCATATCTGAAAACCCCATTATTTGACCCTCACCGATACAGTGACTCCACTGTTTCCAAGGCTTGCGCCTGGGACGGTCTGCCGTGCCGAAAGGCTTGCTATCAGCTTTTTCTTGTCCAATTTCAGGACCTGTTCGTTCCAGTAGGCACTCGGAATGGAGTTTTTACCCGAAATCACCAATGGGCGAGCTGTCGCAGGCAAAGAGTTGGTGAAATCTGGTTTTGAGATATTGGTTAGGTAAGTCCTGTCCATGACTGTTACCACCAGGTCTCGTTTTTTGACTACCTGTTCTTGGATTCGGGCCTGTCGGTCCTGCATTTCCCTAATTCGGTCTATGAGGGCCGTAGAAATAACACGATCTTCTTGCTGTGACCGTATAATTGCGGCTAGTTTATTGTGAAGGTTCTTGAGGCCTTAAAGAGTGTGGGCGAGTGTTTCCTCATCGGTATCCGGAAAATCCTCAAGTATTTTTGACGGAGGTGTTGGTGTAAGTGAGGTTCTAGATATAGAGGGTCACTCACGACCGTCTCCTGAAGATAGTCTTGTTGATCGATATATGTAAATTGCAATATTTTGGAGGGCCTAAGCACAACCAGCAAAGCTTGGCTTTCAACCGTGACGCGGTAGAGGTGCAAGTGATAGTCCTGTGCGTCGGAGAAGCTAGGCGACGAGCATGGGCGGAGGCAAAGCAGCATCAGTCGATCAAAAAAAGGGGAGCGGTTTTTGGCATTGCCAATAAAGATGTGATGGGGGACTCTCCAGATTATTTGCGATCAGGAATGGCGATGATTGAGCGACGATCCCCGTGGCGTTTCGGCGAACCCTCTGGAGATGAGGTGGAGCTTGACGCTGCCGCAATTTAGGTCGTGGCGGTTAAATTAGCAAAGTTGAGTCGGTATTAACGTGTCTGGAACAATAAACGCAACAAAGCACTTCGTAAGCTAGTTGTGTAGTCCATCAGTACAGCTAATTTCTGCAACTTTAGTTAAAAGCGCTGTGCCCACATAATCAATAATTTGAGAAATGTCCTAATGTCGAGACCTAAATGACAAAACGAACCCAAATTGAATTGTTTGTCATGATGCTGGACAACAGGTCTCTAATCCCTAAATTCCTTCTGAGCATTTTTTAGGACTTCACATGGTAGAATCTACTCACGTCAACATTCAGCGTCTCACCAGCGAAGAAATGGCCGCCTGGCCCGCCCACGGCGTGGTCAAATTGGAAAAGCCTTTTGTCGACGTGCGGGGCAAGATCCAGCCGCTGGTCGATGAAATGATGCGCAGCGCGGTAATGATCGAATCGAAAGCAGGATCTCTGCGCGCCAACCATTATCACAAGACGGACTGGCACTATTGCTATGTAATATCGGGGGCCATCGAATACTTGCACCGACCCACCGGCAGCGATGCCGAACCGGAAGTAATTATGGTCAATGAGGGGGAGATGGTATTTACACCGCCGATGATCGATCACGGCATGAAATTTCCTGTCGATACAGTTTTTCTGACCCTGTCGCGAAACCCTCGCGATCAGGCTACTTATGAAGCCGATGTCGTGCGCGTCGACTTTGTACCGACGGAAGGCCTAAAATCGTGGACCCCGGAAGACAATGATACGTGAACAATGATCTTTGTCATCGGCGCTCTACCTGTCGTTTGTGCGGGGGAGCAAACTTGGTATTGGTTCTGGGTCTGACGCCGACGCCGCCGGCTAATGCTTTTGTCACCGAAGAACAAATCAACGAGCACCAAGAGACTTTCCCGCTTGACGTGTTTTTTTGTGAAGACTGCGTCCACGTGCAGTTGCTAGATGTGGTCGACCCAGCACATCTTTTTGAAAATTATGTCTATGTTTCCGGAACTTCTCCTGTTTTTGTCAAACATTTCGAAGGCTATGCCAAGACAGTCGCCGAACGTTATATCGGCGAGACGGCAAACAAACTGGTTGTCGATATAGGCTCAAACGATGGCACCTTGCTAGGCAAGTTTAAGGGTCTAGGCTTAAGGGTTTTGGGTATTGACCCAGCACGAGATATTGCGGCTGAAGCCTCGGCCCGCGGAATTGAAACAAAAACCGCGTTCTTTACGTCGATGTTGGCAGAAGAAATCCGTCAGTCCCATGGTCCCGCAAAAGTTATCTGCGCTAACAATGTTTATGCCCATGCAGACGACTTGATTGATATTACCAGAGGCATACGCACCCTTTTGGCCCCAGATGGTGTTTTTGTTTTTGAGGTTTCTTATCTTGTCGACGTTTTTGAGAAAACTCTGTTCGACACCATTTATCACGAGCACGTCGCCTATCATTCCGTTAGGCCGCTGAAGCGATTTTTTGCTGAACAGGGCATGGAGTTGATTGCGGCAGATCGCATTAGTTCACACGGCGGTAGTTTGCGGGGAGTGGTTCAGTTGGCTGGTGGGCCTTACGATATCGAACCTTCAGTAAATGAATTGATATTGCTGGAGGAGAGGTTGGGCCTGAACAAGACTGAAACTCTCCGCCAATTCGCGGCCAAAATTGATGCCTGTAAGAGCCAGTTGATTTCTTTGCTCGAAGAACTGAAGGCATCCGGAAAAACTGTCGCAGCATTTGGCGCGCCGGCGAAGGCAACCACCTTGATGTATCATTTCGGTATCGGCCCGGACATAATTGACTTTATTGTTGATGATAGCCCATTGAAACAGAATATGTATTCCCCCGGAATGCACATTCCGGTCTTGCCTTCGGCGGCCATATACGAGAAAAAACCGGATGCTGTAGTGATTTTGGCATGGAATTTTGCCGAACCAATTATGAAAAATCATTCAAGGTACCTGGAAGAGGGCGGCCAATTCATTGTGCCGCTACCAACAGTTAAGGTGTATTAGCTCATGAGTAGTTTTCTTTTACAGTCCGACATCGATGAAATCGTTACCCGATTGAGTGATGAGGCCCAGGAATTTTCCGGGAAAACAGTCCTTTTGACTGGAGGGCGCGGGTTTCTCGGGCGTTATTTTATGGAGGTTTTTGGCGCCCTTAACGAGGGTATCCTTGATGAGCCTGTAAAACTTGTCGCCATGGACAATATGATTACCGCAGGCAAAGAAGGGGCGGAAATCCCGAGTTTCGAGAATGTCGAATTTATTGAACATGACGTTACCAAAGATTTCGATTGGGAGGGTCCGCTTGATTATGTAATCCATGCCGCAGGAATCGCATCTCCTTATTATTACCGAGCATATCCTCTGGAAACCTTAGAGGTGGCGATTACCGGCACGCGTAAAATGCTGGAACTGGCCGATCAGCATAATGCGCGATTTGTATTCTTTTCATCTAGTGAAATCTATGGCGATCCTGATTCCAAACATGTGCCTATGGCTGAGAGCTACCGAGGGAATGTGTCCTGCCAGGGCCCGCGAGCGTGTTACGATGAAAGCAAGCGAGTTGGCGAAACGCTTTGTTATATCTTCCATAATTCTCACGGGACGCATACCAATACAATTCGGCCCTTCAATGTTTTTGGCCCGGGTATGCAGGAAACTGATTACCGGGTGCTGCCGAACTTCGCCAGCCGCATTAAGGGTGGCAAGCCGCTCCATGTATATGGTACCGGGAATCAGACACGGACCTTCTGCTATATTACAGACGCCATTGTTGGGTTTTTACAGGTCGTTCTGAAGGGGGTTGCGGGAGAAGCCTATAATATTGGCAATCCGGACCCGGAAATCTCCATGATTGATCTTGTGAAGCGTATTGAAAAGGTCTCGAGCGTAAAGACATCTTATGATGTGGTCGAATACCCTGACAGTTATCCAGCCGACGAGCCAAACCGTCGCGCGCCAGATATCAGGAAAGCCCGGCTGCAACTGGATTACAGCCCTGAGGTTGAGCTGGACGAAGGTTTGCGGCGATTTCTTGACTGGTCAGACCAAAAATATATTGGTGAACAGTAAGGACAAACAGCGATCTCCTGTAATGCTTTCTGATAGGGGGCGTGCCTGACCTATAAGGAGAGAAGGCAGGCCGTCGTAACAAGCGGTGAGCGGGCTCTTGTTTTGAATCCAAATCAGCTGACGTTTGCTCCGCTCCGGATGATCGAGGTTCAATCGGGGAGATAAATCAGCGAAGGCCATTTCAAGCGCACCGACTAAACCGGCGCTCATTTTTCAAATTCCCGCGTTTCCCCTTCCGCCCCAATCGGATATAACCCCAGTCATGACTTGGGGACTGTCCGCGGGGCTTTTTTTTGCCGTTTTTTTCGCCACAATTGGGGCGACAAAAGTTGTGCTCAACCAGCTGCGACGGCGTTCTGTTCTGGACCTTCCCAACGACCGCTCTAGCCATAGCGTTCCAACCCCTCGGGGTGGGGGGCTGGCTGTGCTGTTTGTCTTCCTCACATCCCTCATGCTTCTGGCAGCCTTCGGCGATGTTCCGAAGCCGCGGGCGACTTGGCTGTTCGCCTTGACATTTGCCCTTGGGGCCCTGTCTTGGGCAGACGATCTTCGCGGGCTTAGCCCGTTTTTGCGTTTGGGGGGGCATATTGTCGGCATCGGCATAGCGATGGCTCTGGGGCTGATTGATGGCCCGGTGTTTGGCGGGATACTGCCGCCACTGTTAGATAAGATTGCGGCGGCCTTTCTATGGGTTTGGTTTGTCAATTTGTTCAATTTCATGGATGGAATTGACGGCATTGCCGGGATTGAGACCGCATCAGTTGGTTTTGGCGTTGCGGTATTGGTGGCGCTGTCAGGGATTGGTGACGGGCTGCACTACACGGCCTTGGCACTTGCTGGGGTGGCGATGGGCTTTCTTGTGTGGAATTGGCACCCCGCTAAAATTTTCCTAGGCGACGTTGGCAGCGTGCCGATCGGTTTTCTTCTGGGGTGGATGCTGTTGTCCATCGCTGCCAAGGGATATTGGGCGGCGGCCCTGATACTGCCGGGCTATTTTCTGGTCGATGCAACGCTCACCCTAATGAAACGTGCATTACGTGGAGATAAGATCTGGCAGGCTCACAGAGAACATTTCTACCAATATGCCGTCTTGCGCGGAAAATCGCATGCTGAGGTCTCAAGCGCCATCGCCGTGGCAAATGTTTTGCTGATTGCACTTGCTGTGACAGTGACACCGGGTCAGGAGCACTGGGCAATTATCGGAGCGGTCTGCGTGGTTACGGTTTTGATTTTGTGGATGCTTAGACCCTCTAAGACCGCGCTAACCGAAGGCCGCGGAGAATGAAAATCCTGTTCCTGACAGAAAATTTTCCGCCGGAAACCAACGCTGCCGCCACCCGGGTGTTCGAACGGGCTTGTTACTGGGCGAAATGGGGACATGAGGTGACGGTGTTGACATCGGCACCTAATTTTCCACAAGGTAAACTTCATGAAGGATATAAAAACCGCTGGCGGCAGGTGGAGGAAATGGACGACCTTCGTATCGTTCGGGTCAAAACCTATATCGCAGCCAATCAGGGGGCGGCCCGCCGTACTCTGGATTTTCTGAGCTTCATGGCCAGCGCTTTTATCGCCGGGCTGTTTGAGACTCGCCCGGACGTTGTTGTCGCGACGTCGCCGCAGTTTTTTGCTGCCGTTGGCGGTTGGGCACTGGCCGTGGTTCGGCGGGTGCCTTTTGTGTTCGAGCTGGGCGACCTGTGGCCGGCCTCTATCGTCGCCGTTGGCGCTATGCGACCAAACCTGCCAATTCGTATGATTGAAAAGCTGGAATTGTTTCTGTATCGCCGATCAGCCTCTGTCGTCGCCCTGACCAATGCCTTCAAAGCTAATTTGATCGCCCGCGGAATTTCATCTGAAAAGATTGCCGTCGTTATAAACGGTGTCGATCTCTGGCGGTATGGGCCGCGTCCGAAGGATGCCGCTTTGCTGCAAGAATGGCAGTTGAGGAACAAATTTGTGATCGGTTATGTCGGCACGCATGGCATGGCGCACGCCCTGATGAACGTTGTGGATGCGGCTGAAACCCTTAAAGACCAGCCACAAATCTGTTTTGTACTGGCCGGCGCCGGGGCAGAACGCGAGATGCTCATTGAAAATGCCGCCCGCCGCAACCTCGACAACGTTATCTTTATGCCAGCCCAACCCAAAAGCCGCATGCCCGCCGTGTGGAGCTTGTGCGATGTGGCGCTGGTGCATTTGAAAAATTCACCGGTGTTCAAAGACGTCATCCCGTCGAAAATATTCGAAGCGATGGCCATGGGGTTGCCACTGTTGCTGGCCTCGCCGGAGGGTGAGGCAAGTGATATTGTTGACAGACATAACGCAGGACTTCATGTGCCGGCAGAAGACCCCAAGGCTTTGGCGGATGCGGCTCGACGACTTCATCAGGATGAGGGATTAAGACAGCAACTTGCAAAGCAAAGCCTCCACGCCGCTCCGTCGCACAGCCGGGAACACCAGGCACGCCATATGATTGAGGTTCTTGAGCGCGTGGTGGCGGGTGATGGCGCGAATGTTGCCAACCTGGAACCTGCGATTGAGGAGAAAGCCTGATGCGGGTGCTGGTTACCGGCGCGACTGGATTTGTCGGCAGATTCCTGTGCCCGTTACTGGCCAAGCGGGGGCACCAAGTTACTGCTGCCGTGCGCACGATGCCGGATAAGGCCGTTGAAGGCGCCGTTAGGACCATCGCAATTGGAACGATCAATACTGATACCGATTGGTCAGATGCCCTGGACAACATAGAGGCCGTTATCCATCTTGCGGCCCGTACTCATGTTATGAATGACAGGGCGGTGGACCCAGAAGCGCTTTATCATGAGGTTAATGTCGGTGGCACGACACGGCTTGCCCAGGCGGCTCTTGATCGCGGTGTTCAGCGCCTTCTGTATTTGAGCAGCGTCAAGGCGTTGGCCGAACGTTCCGGGGGGCAGGCACTAAATGAAACCCTAACCCCGGCCCCAGAAGACGCCTATGGGCGCACCAAGCTTGCGGCGGAAAAAGTGTTGCTGGATATTGCAGACGGAACTGACATGAGGGTCACTATCCTTCGCCCGCCACTTATTTATGGGCCTGGTGCGAAAGCCAATCTTCTCAGTCTGATCAAAGCCTGCGATAAGCGCCTGCCGTTGCCACTCGGGTTGGTTAGCAATAAACGCAGCCTCGTTTTTCTTGGCAATCTCACCGACGCCATGACCTGTGTTCTGGAAGCGGAAAGCCTGCCCGCAGAAACATTTCTGGTCAGCGATGGGGAGGCCATATCCACTCCAGAACTGGTGCGACGGATCAGTCATGCCCTCGGCAGGTCGCCGAGACTGCTTCCCGTTCCGGTCTGGATGTTGAGATTGGCAGGCAGCCTGACCGGGAAATCAGACACCATCGACCGCCTGACGGGGTCGTTAGAAATTGATGACAGCAAGATTCATCAACAGCTGGACTGGACCCCTCCGTTCAGCATGCTACAAGGACTTGAACAGACTGCCGCTTGGTTTAACGATCAGGAAAACCGTTAGCTCAAACCTCATGCTCTATAGAATTACCCGCCGCGGACTGGTTGCTTATGGTCATGATATCTTCATGGCGGCCATTTCCTTCTGGCTGTCGTTTTATCTGCGTGTCGGTGATGCCTGGTTTTTCTATGAAGATGAAGGACTAATCACGGCTGGTGTGCTGCTGATCGTCATTTCGGCAATCGTCTTCTGGTTTTCAGGGTTGTATCGCGGTGTCTGGCGGTATGCGTCGATAACCGATCTCTGGGCGATTACAAAGGCCGTCACCCTCATCTTCCTGTTGTTTGCGTTCGTTATGTTCCAGTGGACGCGGCTGGAGGCTTTGCCCAGGTCTATATTGATCATCAACTGGTTTGTCCTCATGGCCCTTTTGGGCGGACCCCGGTTTTTGTACCGATTGGCCAAGGACAAGCGGTTCGATCTGAGCGCCGGTACGATTAACGCAAAACAGATTCCCGTTTTGTTGATTGGGGCGGGGGACGAGGCCGAGCTGTTCATCCGCGCTGTGCGCCAAACCAGCGATGCGACATACAGAATCGTTGGTATTGTCTCTGAAAACAAACGGCGTGTCGGCCGGCAAATTCATGGTATTGAGGTCATTGGCACAACCCAAGATCTTGCGGAACTGATCACACCCCTGAAGGACCCGGACCGGCCCCGCCGACTGATTCTGACGAAAGACGATCTTGACGGGGCGATGGTTCGCTCGTTGCTGGACCAGGCGGAGAGTCTTGGCATGACCTTGGCCCGAGTGCCGCAGGTTACCGACCTCAAGGCTGGCGTTTCCGATAGGCTGGAGGTGCGCCCGGTCGCCATTGAGGACTTGTTGGGGCGGGCACAGACGCCTCTTGATCGCGACGCGATGCGCGATTTGGTGGAAGGACGCCGGGTTCTGATTACCGGGGCCGGAGGCAGTATTGGTACCGAACTTGTTCGCCAGGTTTCCGCCTTTGGTCCGGTCGAGCTGGTGCTTGTCGATCAGTCTGAGTATGCGCTTTACACGATTGATCTGGAGGTCGCGATGGCGTGGCCCGATCTCAAGCGTGATGCGGTGATTGCCGATGTTCGTAACGTCGGTCGGATTACGCAGGTTATCAATGAGGCCCAGCCGGAGCTTGTTTTCCATGCGGCGGCTCTCAAGCATGTGCCCCTGGTCGAGGCCAATGTGTTCGAAGGCATGAGCACCAATGTCATTGGTACGGCCAATGTGGCAAACGCCTGCGCAAAGGCGAAGGTCGAGACCATGGTCATGGTTTCGACAGATAAGGCGATCAACCCGAGCAGCATCATGGGGGCATCAAAGCGATTGGCGGAGATTTACTGCCAGGCGCTTGATCTTGATCGCGTCAGAGCGCCGGTGACCCGTTATGTAACGGTGCGCTTTGGTAATGTTCTGGGGTCCACCGGTTCCGTGGTGCCTTTATTCCAACGTCAATTAGCGGAAGGGGGGCCACTGACGGTGACGCACCCAGATATGACCCGCTACTTCATGACGATTAGAGAGGCCGTAGAGCTAATTCTTCAGGCCTCGGCCCTTGGTCACTCGGATCGGGAGGGTAAGATATTCGTCCTCGATATGGGGGAACCGGTCAAGATCATGGATCTCGCGACCCAGATGATCCGCCTGGCCGGACTGACACCTGGTAAAGACATCGATATTGAAATCACCGGCCCGCGCCCAGGAGAGAAGCTGTTCGAAGAAGTCCTGCATGATGGCGAAAACCTGATCTCGACAAATGCGCAGGGGATTCTCCTTGCGGACCCAAGGACCGCTGATCTAACCGCCATGTCAAACGTCATCGAAGAGTTACGGTCAGCCTGCCGGGATGCTGATTTCGATGTTGTCATGAACGCCATTCGCACCTTCGTTCCAGAATTTCGTGAAGTCGGTGTGGCGACAAAGGATGAATTGCCAAACTGACTTTTCCTTCAACCCCAAACGAACGAGACACCGCCATGCCCTCACCCATTAAACGTGCCCTGATATCCGTTTCCGACAAGACCGGCTTGGTTGAGTTCGGTCGTTTCCTGAGCGAGCAAGGGGTGGAAATCCTCTCAACCGGTGGATCAGCGAAAGCCCTTCGCGACGCCGGGGTCGATGTAACTGAGGTCTCCGACTTTACCGGGTTCCCGGAAATTATGGACGGCCGTGTCAAGACTCTGCAGCCGACCATTCATGGTGGATTGCTGGCGGTGCGTGGAAATGCGGATCATGAACAGGCGATGACAGATCATAACATCAAACCCATCGATCTGCTGGCGGTTAATCTGTACCCCTTTGAATCCACGGTCGCCGGCGGCGGTGACTTCGCAACCTGCATCGAAAATATCGATATTGGCGGTCCGGCACTGATCCGCGCCGCCGCCAAAAACCATGCCTTTGTTACGGTGGTGGTTGATCCGGGCGACTATGACCGGGTGGTGAGCGAAATGAAATCGGCTGACGGCGCGACAAGCGACGAATTTCGCACGCGCCTGGCGGCCAAGGCATATTCTCGTACCGGCGCCTATGACGCAGCCATTTCGGGCTGGTTTAATGCGCAGGTTGGAGAGACATTTCCGCCACGCATTGCCTTCGGTGGGACGCTTAAGCAGACCCTTCGCTACGGAGAGAACCCTCATCAGAAGGCGGCATTCTATAGCAATAGTGAAAACCGCCTGGGTGTGGCGACAGCCGAACAGCTTCAGGGCAAGGAGCTCAGCTTCAACAATTTCAACGATACGGACGCGGCATTCGAACTGGTTGCGGAATTCTCTGATCAACCCGCCTGCGTTATTGTCAAACACGCCAATCCCTGCGGTGTTGCGTTGGCCGATGACCTGACCACAGCTTATCAACGCGCGCTGGCTTGTGATACGGAAAGCGCCTTTGGCGGCATCATTGCGTTTAACCGCGCACTTGATGCGAAGACAGCCACAGAATGCGCAGACCTGTTTGCCGAGGTCATCATCGCACCGGAGATCGATGCCGGGGCCCGTGATGTTCTGACAGCCAAGAAGAACCTACGTGTTCTGGTCACGGGAGGCATGCCGGATCCGACAGACAGTGCACCGATGATCAGAACTCTGGCTGGGGGTTACTTGCTGCAGGGCCGGGACAATCAGGTTCTTGATGAGTTGCGGGTGGTGACCAAACGTGTGCCGACGGATGCAGAAATGGCTGATCTAAAATTCGCCTTCAGGGTCGCCAAACACGTCAAATCAAACGCCATTATCTATGTGAAGAACGCCGCTACAGTCGGCGTTGGGGCGGGGCAGATGAGTCGCGTCAACTCATCCAGGATCGCCGCCTGGAAGGCTGCAGATGCGGCAAAGGTCGCGGGGGATGTGGAAAGCTGGTCGATTGGCTCTGTTGTCGCCTCTGACGCTTTCTTTCCCTTTGCGGACGGCTTACTGGCGGCAGCAGAGGCGGGAGCGACGGCGGTCATTCAGCCCGGTGGCTCAATGCGTGACGATGAGGTCATTGCGGCGGCGGATGAAGCGGGCCTCGCCATGGTCTTCACCGGCATGCGTCATTTCCGGCACTGAGAATTCAATCCAAAATGCGGAACGTTGTGTTTCTGCCGGGGTTCATGTGCGATGAAGACCTGTGGGCAGATATCAAACCCGGATTTGCCGGGCTTGGCCGGCCCTATTTCGGCGACTACGGAACGGGTGAAACATTTACAGAAATGGCGACCAATGTCCTCAAATCTGCACCGGCGCATTTTTCACTGATTGGATTTTCCATGGGCGGATATGTCGCCCGGGAAATGGCACTTCAGGCAGCGGAACGTATTGAGGCGCTGGTTCTGATTGGGATCTCAGCCCGGGGCGACGATCCAGATAAGACCTTACAAAAAGAGGGTCTGGTCAAGCTCACTCGCCGGTCCTCATTCAGGGGCCTGTCCAGGCTGGCCTGCAAAACATCCCTGCATCCCGAACGGATGGATAATGATGATTTGCTTGATCGAGTTCAGGCGATGGCATTGCGGGTTGGTAAAGAAGCATTTATGCGTCAGCTCCTGCTCTTCCGCAGCGACAGTCATGATAAATTGAAAGATATTCAGACCCCGACATTGGTTATTGCGGCCCGGCAGGATCAATTGAGATCAATTGAAGAGGCGAATGAGCTGGCCTCAGGGATCCCCGACGCGAAATTAGCAATCATAGAAAACTGTGGTCACATGATACCCATGGAACAGCCGGGTCCGCTCCTGGACGTGATTACAGAATGGCTCGATCGCGAAAGAGATTAGAATTTTCGTTCGGCAACCAGGTTACGATCCATACGTTCCAGACGGATGTATTGGGCGAGGATGTGCATGAGAGATTGGTGCACGTCTTCGACGATGCCGTAATTATCGCCGTTGACATGAAGATTAACATCCGCCAGTTCGGCTGATCGCCCACCATCAAAACCGGTCATGGAAACGACGTGGATGCCGTTTTCTTTCGCCCACTGGCAGGCCCGGACAATATTTTCGGAATCTCCGGATGAGCTGACCGTGATTAGGACATCGCCGGTATCGGCCATGGAGCGGAGTTGGAAGGCGAAGACATCATCGTAGGAAATGTCGTTGGCAATGGCGGTGATGGTTTCGATGGTGGAACTCAACGAGACGACGCGGGGTCGTAGTTTCGTATCCGTCTGACAGCCCTTCATATGATCGCAATGGAGATGATTCGAAATGGCTGCCGAGCCGCCATTGCCACAGGAGAATACAGTGGCGCGACGTTCATAGGCCTCGCCCATAATGCGTGCCGCTTCCGCCATTTTTGCGCTGTCGACGGAGGCTGAGGCCTCCGCCAGATGACGAAAATAGGCCTCAGTAAAGCTGCCTGCCGTTGAAAATTTCTGGTCCGGAAATGTCATGGCCCGCACTATTGCCCAAACGCCCGACAGCTTCAACACCTGCGTTCAGGGCCCTCTCAATTCGTCCCGACACATCGTTCGCGTGAAATTTTATCCACTGCTGGTCATGGTCCGGATCTGGCGGCTGGCGACAGCGATCATGGAGAGATCGTTGACATCAGTTGACCACAGTTCGGCCAGCAGGAGTTCTGTCGGCGCGACGGCACTCTGGTTGGCGGCGATCCAACTTTCGACACCCTTTTTGGTCTCAATTTTTGTGCCGGAATGATCGAGAACGAGATTGGTCAGCGCCAGCTGGTGAGCGTAGATTTCCTCGACCAGCGCGGCGATGGCAAGCTGTGCCCAGTGGCTTTCGGTGTCCATTGTGTCGGTTGCGGCCCGCAATCGGCCCAGTCTGAACCTCGTGCCGACGGCGAAGTAAGTTCGTGCCACATCCAGAACAGGAAGTTTGCGTCGGGCAGCCAGTCGAACGACATCACACCCGGAATAAAGGTTGACCAGCCCAGCGACCCTGAGCGCCAGTGCTTCCGGCACGCCCTTATCCATGTAGGGTTTTGCCCGTTTGTGCGCGTCCGAGACATAGTGAGCCGGCAGGGCCTTACTAATGCCTTCCGCCATTTCGGAAATTCCGGCCTGAAATTCCATAACATGACTGCCGATATCAAGACCGGCTCTGCCGTTATGCAAGAACCAAAGAACCACCCAGTCAACCAGGTGATTGATATCGTTTCTCAAGGCGACCTGGGTCGCGGCTGGGACCTTGTTGTCCAGCGCCTCGACCTCTGCCCAAAGTTTGGTGAGCTGGAAAACGTCAACAGCAATAGTGTAGGCACGTGCAATTGCTGCAGCCCCGAGCCCAGTCTTTTCGACAAAAGAACTGACGAATGTGTCACCGGCTCGGTCGACCAGGGCGTTGGTTACCCGGGTTGCTATAATTTCCCGGCGAAGGCGATGGTTCCGAATCTCTTTTACGTATTTTTTGCGAAGCGGTGTTGGGAAGTAATTAATCAGATCTTCTTCCAGATAGGGGTCATCGGGCATATCGGATGCAATTAGCTCATCATAGAGCCAGATTTTGGCATAACTGATCAGCACTGAAATTTCAGGTCGGCATAAGCCGCTTTTGATCAGGTGCCGTTCGGCGATGGTCTCGTCATCTGGCAGAAATTCCACGGAGCGGTTCAGTCGATCTTTGCGTTCCAGCATCTTCATGAGGCGCTGCTGACTGTCCAGTGCCAGGACGCTGTGGGACTGGATCTGGGTTATTGCCTGGGACTGCCGGTAGTTGTGGACCAGCACCAGATGGCCAACTTCGTCTGTCATGCTTGCCAACAATACGTTCCGTTGCTTTTCGTTAAGGCCGCCGGACTCCGTCACGGCGCCCAATAGGATCTTGATGTTGACTTCGTGATCCGACGAATCGACGCCAGCGGAATTGTCGATAGCATCTGTATTCATGCGCCCGCCATGCATGGCAAATTCAATACGTCCCAATTGCGTGCAGCCCAAATTGGCGCCTTCGCCAATGACCTGGCAACCGAGTTCGTTTCCATTAACCCTGACGGCATCATTGGCCCGGTCGCCTGCGTCAAGGTGAGATTCCGCTGATGATTTAACATAGGTCCCGATGCCGCCAAACCACATCAACTCGACCTGAGCGCGTAAAATGGTACCCACCAATTCAGTTGGTGTGACGGTCGCTTTGGATATGCCAAACCGCTCCCGGATTTCCTTCGTCAGCGTCAGGGATTTGGCATTTTTGTCAAAAATGGCTCCGCCTTTGGAGAGCACCTTGGTGTTATAGTCCGCCCAGGACGTGCCGGGGGTATCGAACAGCCGTTTGCGCTCGACCCAGCTTTTCGCCGAATCCGGATTGGGATCGACAAAAATATGCATGTGGTTAAAGGCCGCCAGCAGTTGAATATGCTTGGATAGCAACATGCCATTGCCGAACACATCGCCTGCCATATCGCCAACGCCAACGACGGTGAAATCTTCCGACTGGATATTCTTACCCATTTCCCGGAAATGTCGTTTCACCGACTCCCATCCCCCGCGGGCCGTGATCCCCATTTTCTTGTGATCGTACCCTTGCGAGCCGCCGGATGCGAAGGCATCCCCCAGCCAGTGACCGTACTCAATGGAAACGCCATTGGCGATATCGGAGAAGGTCGCCGTTCCCTTGTCGGCGGCCACGACCAAATAGGGGTCGTCATCATCATGACGAACAACGGATTTGGCTGGAATAATTTTCGGGCCTTTGATGTTGTCTGTCAGATCGAGAAGCCCGGCAATAAGTATTTTATAGCAGGCAATTCCTTCGGCCAGAAATGCATCACGCCCGCCTTCCGTGGGTGGCCGTTTGACCACAAACCCGCCCTTGGAGCCAACCGGCACGATAACCGCATTTTTTACCTGCTGGGCTTTCACCAGCCCGAGAATTTCTGTGCGGAAATCTTCGCGTCGGTCCGACCAACGCAACCCGCCGCGGGCAACATAGCCGAAGCGCAGATGGATGCCCTCGACGCGCGGGCTAAAGACAAATATTTCGCGGAACGGTTTGGGCAGCGGCAATTCGTCAATCATCTGTGAGTTCAGTTTGAATGACAGATAGGCCTTGTTGCTGCCGTCTTCCGCAGGCTGGAAATAGTTTGTCCGTGTCGTGTTTTCGATAAGATTGAGATAGCGGCGCAGAATGCGATCTTCATCTGCGCTGGCGATCGCATCAAGGGCACGGGCAATTTTTCGGCGTATTCGCCCGGCACGCTGATCGGCACCTTTGACCGTTGCCGGGTCCATGCGACACATGAAGAGTGCAACGAGATCTTTTGCCACTCCGGCATTCGCGGACATGGTTCGTTCCATATAATCTTGCGAAAACGCAATGCCAGCCTGACGAAGGTATTTACAGTAAGCCCGTAATACGACGACCTCGCGCCATGTCAAACCAGAGCGCGCGACAAGTGCATTAAAGCCGTCGCTTTCGGTATCGCCCCGCCAGACACGGCGAAACGTATCATGAAAATTATTGCGAATTGCAGCCAGGTTGACCTGACTGCCATCTCGGGTTTCCAACCCGAAGTTATGCATGACCATTTTTCCGCCACCCGCGTCTTTCAAATCGACCGGATGAGGACCCATTTCGTCAATGACTTTGAAGCCCATATCTTCAAAGATTGGCAGCACATCGGACAGGGCCAGCGCACCATCGGGTTGATAAATCTTAAAGCGGAGGGCATTGCCAGTCGATCCTTGCGCCCGGTAGAGATTGAAGCCAATTTCTCCGGAGGTGATGGCGTTTTCCAGAACGCCTATATCCTGAATGATTTCGTCCGGGTTGTAGCGCTCCTGATAGGAGCTGTCGAAAGCATCGGCCCAGCGCCTGAGCACATTGCGGGCCTGCTCCTCGCCGGAACGTTCGGTTAGGGCATCGCCCAGATGGTCCGCCCAAGAGCGCGCCGCCTGGAACAACCTCTCTTCAATTGCCGCATGATCATAATTCGGAATTTTACCATTCAGCATGGGCACAATAATGTGACAGCGTGCCAGGGATGAGTCGCCCAGCTGTGTAAAGAAGGCGGCGATCCGGCCATTAAGTTCCTCGGCCAAAATTTCCTGAATGCGCTGGCGCAGATCCGTGGTGTAGCGATCACGTGGTATATAAACCAGACAGGAACAGTACCGTTCCAGCTCATCCCGGCGGATGAATAGCGTGGTTCGCGGGCGCTCCAGCAAATGCAGAATACCCATGGTGGTCTCGAAAAGGGCGTCATCATCAATCTGGAACAGCTCATCTCTGGGATATGTTTCCAGGATGTTCATGAGGGTCTTGCCGTCGTGGCTGTTGGGCGTGAATCCAGAACGCTCCAGCGTCAATTGAATTCGGCGCCGCAGAAGCGGGATTGAGCTCGGGATACGGTTGTAAGCGACGGACGTAAACAGGCCAACGAATAACCAGTGCCCGATCAGTTTACCTTTTTCATCGAGACGCTTGATGCCGATCGCATCCATATGTACCGGCCGATGAATGGAAGAGCGGTGATTTGTCTTGGTGACCAGCAGGATATCGCGGTGCCGGGCGAAGGCCCGGACTTCCGGGGCTTGACTGCCATCGCCGCCCCACTCTTCAAAGACCGACAACTCCGGGTCTCGCAAAATACCCAAACCCGTAGTTGAATCCAGCATCAACCCGGTGGACCTGCCCTTGCCTTTTGGCCTGTATTCGCGAAATCCCAGGAACGTAAAATTGTTGTCGTGAATCCAGCGCAAGAACTCGCGGGCTTCGGAAACCTCGTCCAGGTGGTAACCTTTTGGCGATGTGTGCATGTCTTCGATTATCTGTGCCATGCGTTCACGCATGGGCAACCAGTCTTCGACCGATGCCCTGACATCGCGCAGAATCTGCTCCAAGCGTGCCTTGATTTCAGACAAGCGTTTGCCTGATTGGTGGGTAATTTCGATATGCATGATGGATTCTTTGCGAGAATCCGCATCCGCCATTCCAGGCTCGATGACCTCACCCATTTTGCCGGCCTTGTTGCGCCTTATTTTAATCATGGGGTGGATCAGGAGGCGGGTTTCGAGCCCCTGCCAGCCGAATTCAGAGGTGATAGAGTCAACGAGAAATGGCATGTCGTCGTTGATGATATCGACTACCGTGTGGTCACTTTCATATCCGTGCTCGCGAAGCGTCGGATTAAATACATGCACCAGCGCCTTTTTATTGGCCCGGCTTTCGCCAAATTTCCAAATCCGGTAAGCCCGATGGAACAGTTCATTGGGTTTGCGTCCGGCCAAATCTTGCTCAGGAATGTTCGCATAAAAATGACGAACAAACGGCTCAATTTTGGCAGCCAGCTCTTTTTTGAGTGTTTTGCGCGCGGCTCCAACAACCTTGTTCAGAATATCGGCTCTGCGTTTATCTTCGGCTTTTGGCATATGCTGATCCTCTTATTTGTCCACTGGTTCGCAGATTTCTGAAAGGCTATCCGATTCTTGAACAAATTCAAAGAGTTCGTGCAAATCGTTGGAATATTTCGAAGGCCATCGTCGGCCCACGACATCTGTGGGCAAATCTAATATGGCTAAACGAATGATACCGAGCGGTGTGTGAATCAGGGCGCGATGAAATTTTCTATGCGCATGATTATCAGGCAGAGCCGAAAATCGATATAATTACCATGGCCTGTGGCACTGTCTTGAAGAGCACCGGGAAGACCATTCCTGAGTCCGAAAAAATCTCTAAATATAGTGTCAGTCGGACGACATCGTCACGGCAAGGTAGAGGGCAAAACCGGCAGCCCCAAGCGCAACGACGATAAACATCCAGCCAAAAATATCCTCATCGCCCGAAAAATCGAGCTGCATGATGACCAGTCCGGTAGTGGCGAAAAACTTGAAAGCTAGCGCCAGAGAGCCAGCGGCAACGACCAGAGACAACACGCCAAATCGCGAGCGCGCCATATCCGAAACACTTTGCCCTTTCTTGGCCATGACCTGTCTCCACCCAAAATCAAATTTACATGACTCTAGTCTATTTTCAGGAAGCTGCCGAGTCACTCTATATTTGTATACGCGGTGACGGTAAGGGACCGTGATGGAAAACAGGAGAGGGGCGGGGGAATTGGAGCGGGCGATGGGATTCGAACCCACGACTTCAACCTTGGCAAGGTTGCGCTCTACCCCTGAGCTACGCCCGCGTTGACGATTTTCGTCAAAAGCCGGTGGATAATACGCAATGACGCTCTCTTTGCAAGCGCCAACTTGACTGTTGTGGCCGCCTTTTATGTGGGGCTTGTTTGGGGCCTGTGGCAACGTTAATATCCGCCCCGTCATGAAGACTGAAAAAGACCTGTTCCAGCGCTTTAATGAACTTGGGGTGAAGACCGTCACCATCGAGCATATGGCTGTATTTACGGTCGAAGAGGCGAAGGCGGGGCGTGGCGATTTGGCCGGGGCTCATTCAAAAAATCTTTTTTTGAAAGACAAGAAGCAGCAGCTTTGGCTGGTTATTTGCCTGGAAGACCGAGAAATCGACATGAAAGCGCTTCGCCATAAAATCGGGGCGGGGAATCTGTCGTTTGGTAAACCGGATTTACTCGCCCGGGTGCTTGGCGTTGAGCCAGGCTCGGTTACGCCGTTTTCTCTGATCAATGATGCTGAGACCCTGGTTCGTGTCATTCTGGATCAGGAAATGATGGAAGATGATTTTCTGAATTTTCATCCACTGACCAATACCAAGACAACGCAAATTTCGCCGGATGACCTGCTCAGGTTCATCCGATCCTGTGGGCATGAGCCGGATGTGGTTAGCCTGTGATGGATAAAATCTGATATATTCGAGCGACCTGACAGTCACGTTGAGAGACGCTGTGGACTTGCGAAAAGACCATAAAGACGCCATGTAAGGGGCGCAACAAAAGGGAAAAAACGATGGAATTCAAACTTAATCCCGACGGCTCCATGGCACCGAGTGACGGTGCCGGAGGCGCGTCTGGAGCGACAGGAAAGCAACCTGCCGGCGCTCAGGGTGGTCTTTATGTCGAACCCAGTCTGGATGATGGTCATGCTTCCGCTCCGGCACCTGCGGGCGAGTTGATCAAAGACAGCGACACCGCATCGTTTATGAAAGATGTCATTGAGGAGTCAGCGAAGGTTCCGGTAATCGTTGATTTCTGGGCACCGTGGTGCGGTCCGTGCAAACAGTTGGGCCCGGCCTTGGAGAAATTGGTCAAACATGCCGGTGGACTGGTCAAGCTGGTCAAGGTTAACGTTGACGAAAATCAGGACCTTGCAGCGCAGATGCGTGTCCAGTCCATACCTGCCGTTTATGCGTTCAAAAACGGTCAGCCGGTTGACGGATTTACGGGGGCAGTGCCGGAAAGTCAGCTTAAAACGTTTTTTGACAAGCTGCTTGATGGTGCAAAAGCCCCGCTTGACGCCGCTCTTGATCAGGCGCAAGAGGCTCTGGATGCGGGCGATGGTGTTACGGCCGGTACCATTTTTAAGGAAATTCAAACTCAGGATCCCGGCAACCCGAAGGCCATTGCAGGAATGATCCGGGCTGCCATGATGATGGGGGAAACGGATTTGGCTCATGAAATGGCCACCAGCCTGCCCGATGACCTGAAGGCAAAACAGGAAATTGCCGCCGCGATTTCCGCCCTGGAATTGGCGGAACTTGGAGATGGCGTCGACAACAGAGAGCTGGATGTGCTGAAATCCGCTTCAGAGGCGGCACCGGCGGATCATCAGGCGCGTTTTGATTATGCCAACGCCCTTATTGGCGCGGGACGTAATGAGGAGGGGCTGGAAGAATTGTTTGAGATCATTCGCCAGAACCGGGCGTGGAACGATGAAGCAGCCCGCCAGCAAGTATTAAAGGTGTTTGAGGCACTCGGCCCAACCGACCCTGCAACGCTGGACGGGCGACGCACATTGTCCACAATACTCTTTTCATGAGAAGACCGACTTACGATTTGACAGGGGACGATCTTCCCCGTGAGATCGCAATCTTCCCCTTAAGTGGGGCCGTACTGCTGGCGAACGGGCGATTGCCTCTGAATATTTTCGAACCCCGTTATCTGATGATGGTTGAAGATTCGATGGGCGAAGACCGTTTTTTGGGGATGGTTCAACCGCGTCAGTCGGAGGTCGAGACGGTCAGCGACGGTGAGCCCATCTACGATGTCGGATGCCTCGGGCGCATTACGGCTTTTGCTGAAACGGACGATGGCCGTTATCTGGTAACACTTTCAGGGCTGTCTAGGTTCCGAATCGTGGAAGAACTGGGGCTGCGCAACGGATATCGACGGGTGCAGGTGGATTATAAGGAATTTGCCCAGGATTTTGAACATGATCAGGTGCAGGGGTTCATTCGCCAACCTTTTATCGACGCCTTGCAGACCTATTTTGCCCTCTACGAAATCAAAGGATCGTGGGAAGCGTTGGAAAAAGCGGACGAGGCGACGTTGATCACGACGGTGGCCATGGCGGTTCCCTTCACACCGGAGGAAAAACAGGCACTTTTAGAGTGTGGAACGCTTGCCGATCAGGGCGAGTTGCTCCGCTCCCTCATGGAAATGGCCGTGTATGAAAAAGGGGGTGCATTGGCACCCGTTCGTCACTAAATATGCGAAGGACAGGACAATGACGACACAGGAAGTTGACCCGAAACTACTGGAAATACTGGTTTGTCCCTTGACCAAGGGGCAGCTTGAATATGACCGGGACAAACAAGAGCTGATCAGCACCAAAGCCGGGCTGGCGTTTCCCATCCGTGACGGCATCCCAATCATGCTGGTGGATGAGGCCCGTCAGCTTGATGATGGCCCCATTGGTGATGCCGGCACATGAAATATTCGATGTATCGGATATACAGGAAAGGTAAAAATATCTATGAGCGGTAATTTAGGATCCACACATATTCCTACTGAAATTCGCGTCAAGCGTGAAGAAAAGCTGCTGGAAGTGGATTTTGATGACGGAAAATCCTTCAGCCTAACGGCAGAGCTGTTGCGTGTGGAGAGCCCTTCGGCTGATGTGCAGGGCCATGGTCCCGATCAGAAAAAGACCATCGCCGGGCGCCGTCACGTCGGCATTATGGAGGTTGAGCCCGTTGGCAACTACGCTGTCAAAATCAAGTTTGACGATATGCATGATACCGGCATTTATTCGTGGCAGACGCTTTATGACTACGGTTTGCGTCAGGACGAAATGTGGCAGAACTATTTGAACGCACTGGAAGCTCAAGGTCTGAGCCGTGACCCCTAATTTATAGCGCCTCGCCGCGCATCAGCCCACTTATAGCGCCTCGCCGCGCATCAGGCGGGGCAAATCACCAGCCAGCCCCATGGCGTGGCGCATAAGAGTTTTCTTGAGCGGCGGGATTTTGTTGACGACGGCCATCCCCAGATCACGGGCCAGCCTGATCGGGGCGATGTCGTTGGAGAACAGCCGGTTCAGCCCGTCGGTGGCGGCCAGCATCAGGGTGTTGTCAAACCGCCGCCATTGTTCATAACGTTCGAGCACGTCGCCACCACCGATATCCAGCCCCAGCCTCTTTGCGTCGGTTATCACTTCCGCCAGTACGGCGATATCACGCAGCCCCATATTCAGGCCCTGCCCGGCGATTGGATGCATGCCATGACTGGCATCCCCGACCAGGGCGAGGCGCGTATCTGTTGACCGATGGGCAAACTGCAGGCTTAGAGGGTAGGAAAACCGCGGGCCAACAATCTCTGTACGACCCAGAAAATCACCAAATCGCTGGTCGAACTCAGATTTAAAGGCCACCTCATCAAGCTCAAGAATATGCGGTGCCAAGGCGCTTGTTTCCGTCCAGACGATGGAAGACATGTTGCCGGGAACATCACCGTCACCATTGAGAGGCAAAATGGCAAACGGTCCGGCAGGCAGGAAATGTTCGTGGGCGATGAAATCATGGCTTACGTCATGACGGACGGAACAGACGATCGCGGTCTGCTTATAAGACCAGCTGGTTATTCCGATTCCGGCACGTTCGCGCGTCGGCGAGCGCCGTCCTTCGGCACCGATACACAGACGGGCCATAATCTGACGGCCATCATCCAGCGTAGCGGTTACACCCGATGATGATCTGTCCAGGTCTTTAACGCCCGCCGGTGCCAGAAAAGTGATGTTGTCGAAATCGGAAAGCCGATCCATGAGGGCGCGGCGCATGTGCCGATTTTCTACCATATACCCGAACGGCTCATCACCGAGATCACGATGATCATAATGTAAAAACAACAAGGAGGGCCCATCGGAGACGCGAATATCATTAATAGGAGCCGGGTCGTTGCCCAGATGCTGCCACACGCCAATCCCAGCGAGGACCCGTTCTGTCGCTAGGGCAATCGCCGAAGCTCGCCCGTCAAATTTAACGTCCAGCCCCTCACCTGGCGGCATCCTGTCGACCACGCAGACGCGATTGCCGGTACTGGCCAGGGCGATCGCTTGGGCGGCGCCAACAAGACCGCCGCCAACGATCAGGATATCCGTATTGATTGGGGACTCGATATTCATGGGCTCAGAATTATCGGATTTGGGAAAGATGTCCAGCACAAGGCAATGGCTAAAAATTAATCAAAAAAGAAAAATGATTAATAAATATGCATATTTATATTGAAATGATCCAACTTGTGTATCAGAAATTCATAATAACTCATTGATATCATACAATTTAATATCTGACGTCAAGTTTGGCACAGTCCTTGTAAGGTGCAGTGCAACAATGAACTTTGAATCAGAGGATCATATTCATGAAGCTGATAATGGCAGTCATTAAACCACATAAACTCGACGAGGTGCGTGAATCGCTGACCCCGTTGGGTGTCGAGGGCATGACCGTAAGTGAGGTCAAGGGATTTGGTCGCCAAAAAGGCCAGTCGGAAATTTACCGGGGCGCTGAATACACCGTCAATTTCCTGCCCAAAGTCAAAATTGAAATCGCCGTTCAGGAAGACGTCGCCGACCAGGTTGTGGAAACGGTCGTCAAGGCGGCGCAAACCGGAAAGATCGGTGATGGCAAAGTCTTCGTCTATCAAATTGATAAAGCCGTGCGCATTCGCACCGGTGAAACCGATAACGACGCGCTTTAAGCAGGAGAACATTCAATGTTGACCAACAAAATTTTTAATAAGGCCCTGCCGGTTATCGCTGGTGCGGGGGTTATGATCGCCCTGTCGGGCACAGAGGCTGCTGCCGCCGTCGATGGCGAAGTCGCTTATATCCTCAATACATTTTCCTTTCTGGTGCATGGATTCCTGGTGATGTTAATGGCCGCTGGTTTCGCCATGCTGGAATCCGGGCTTGTGCGCTCAAAAAACACGACGACGATCTGTCTGAAAAATATTGCACTCTATGCCATCGCCGGGCTGATGTTCTATCTGGTCGGCTATAACATCATGTATACCGGCGTCGCTGAAGGCGGCTTTATCGGCACGTTCTCGTTGTTCTATAACTCGTCCGACGCTGAAGTTGCTTTATTGGGCGCAGATGAAGCTACTGCCGAACAGGTGGCCGCGGTTGTTAGCAATGGTTATTCTGTGGCGTCTGACTGGTTCTTCCAGATGGTATTTGTCGCCACGGCGGCATCCGTCGTTTCCGGAACTGTAGCCGAGCGCATCAAGGTCTGGCCGTTTCTGATCTTTGTTGTTGTTCTGAGTGCGATTATCTATCCGATCCAGGCCTCATGGGTTTGGGGCGAGGGCTGGTTGTACGCCATGGGTTTTTCCGATTTTGCCGGATCAACCCTGGTTCACTCCGTCGGTGGCTGGTGTGCTCTTACTGGCGCGCTGATCCTGGGGCCACGTAAAGGCAAATACGGGCCAAATGGGCGTGTAAACCCGCTGCCGGGTGCCAATATGCCGCTCGCGACACTGGGTACGTTTATCTTGTGGTTCGGCTGGTTTGGTTTTAACGGTGGATCACAATTAGCTCTGGGCTCGGCTGCCGATGCAACGGCCATGGCGATTGTCTACGTCAACACCAACATGGGTGCTGCCGCCGGTGTTGTTGCGGCGATGATCCTCACCCAGATCCTGTACAAGAAGATCGATCTGTCGATGGCGCTGAATGGGGCGCTTGCCGGGTTGGTTGCCATTACGGCCGGACCGGACCTGCAGAATCACCTGATGACCGCGATTGTCGGCGCAATTGGCGGGCTGTTGGTCGTGATCTTTGTGCCGCTGCTCGACAAGCTGAAGATTGATGACGTGGTTGGTGCGATCTCGGTTCACCTTGTGGCCGGGATTTGGGGGACATTGGCTGTCGGGATCTTCGGCTCCGGGTCACTTGCCACCCAGGCGATCGGCATTGTAGCGATTGGTGCCTTTGTCGTCGCCACCAGTGCAATCACTTGGTTTGTACTTAAAGCCACCACGGGCATCCGGGTCAGTGAGGAAGATGAGGCCCTGGGTCTCGATATGGCAGAATGTGGTATGGAAGCCTACCCCGAATTCGGGCGCGGTACTCAGACCATGTAACCTCTCCCCCTATAGAAATAGAAACGACTTTACAAACTTACTGGAAGGCCTTGGCCTTCCAGTTTTTTTTGTCAAAAAATTGGTGATTTGCATCAACGCGCGGGCAAAAATCGAGATCTAGAAAATTGCCCTACAAGGGGACGCCAAAAAAATCGTAGGTGTATACAAATACCGCCCGGTTATACGATCTTCTTGACCTGTCGTTTGAATATCGCCGATTTCGGTCGCTGCGCCAGATGATCAGGGGCGGCGATCAGGGACGGCGATCTGGGGCGCATCCTGGATGCTGGCATTGATACCGGGCGCAATATGGCCTTTTACCCCATCACCAGTCAGATCATCGGTATTGATCTCAGCCCTAATATGTTGGCGCGAGTTTTGGCTCGGCGTCGGCGGCGGAAGTGTCACGTGGATCTTTTTGAAATGGACGTCCGGGCGACCAGCTTCCCGCACTGACGGAGCTTCGCCGCATCACTAACCCAAATGGCGAGGTGCGCTTTCTCGAATACGCCTATTCAACGCGACCACTCAAACGCCTGATCGTGCTCCTCTGGGCAGCTTGGCAGCAAAATATCTTGACCATTGCAGACCGTTAGATTTCGGAAGTTGGTCGCGCCTTTATTTCGAAGGCAGTTTATCGGCCCTTTCAATAACTGAACCCAGAAGACCATACTCAAGCGCTTGCTTGGTGTTTAACCAGAAATCCCGCCGCGTGTCTTGGTGGATTTGTTCTGGTGTCTGTCCTGTGGCGGCCGCAAACAGTTGCTCAAAACGCTCACGCATTTTCTCCAGTTGCTCTGCCTGAATTTTGATATCGGAGGCACTGCCTGCAACCCCGCCACTTGGTTGATGAAGTAAAAATCGAGTATTTGGTAGGCAGAAACGGTTTTCCAGCTTCGCGCCAACAAAAATCAAGGCCCCCGCGCTGGCAACCCACCCACTTCCAATTGTACGCACGATTGGGCGGATAAACTTGATAACATCGTGGACCATATCACCGGATTCCACATGGCCGCCGGGTGAGCTGATGAACAGGTTGATGGGTTCGTCACCAACTTCGGACAGGGCCAGAAGTCGTGAAACCGCTGTATGGGCAAGCTTGTCACTAATCTCGCCGGTAATGATCACCGCCCGGCTTTTAAAAAGGGTTTCTTCGACCAAGTCGTTGGTCGCATATTTTGAGTGTTTATCTTGCTCTTTAGTCATCATTAATCCCAAGGCAGTTAAATCAAGTTATTCCACGATATCTAGGGCACAGTTTACAGGGTGGTATCGTCCATCAACGGTCCTTATCCCGTGTGCTTTCCGGTTTAAAGATTTCTACGTTTCGGATCAAGGCGGGGCTAGAGCCCCGCCGTTGTCTATTTAGACGCCAATCCCTAATTGATTCGATTTTGGCGGTTTTCAATTAGATCATCGACGACGGCCGGGTCGGCCAGAGTCGAGGTATCTCCGAGGCTGCCAAAATCATCTTCGCCAATTTTCCGCAAGATCCGGCGCATGATTTTGCCGGACCGGGTTTTTGGCAGGCCAGGCGCCCATTGCAGCCAGTCTGGGCTGGCGATCGGGCCGATTTCCTTTCGAACCCATTGAACCAGTTCTTTTTTGAGATCATCGGTTGAGGCAACACCAGCGTTCAGCGTTACATAGGCGTAAATGCCCTGCCCTTTGATGTCATGCGGGGCGCCGACGACGGCAGCTTCAGCCACATCGTGATGAGCGACCAGGGCGCTTTCCACTTCTGCGGTTCCCATCCGGTGCCCGGAAACGTTAATCACATCATCGACCCGCCCGGTAATCCAGTAATAACCATCTTCGTCGCGCTTGCAGCCGTCGCCGGTAAAGTACCGGCCCTGATAGGTGGAGAAGTAGGTTTGCACAAACCGTTCGTGATCACCGAACACCGTACGCATCTGCCCCGGCCAACTCTCGGCAATGCAGAGGTTGCCTTCGCAGGCCCCTTCATGGGGGGCACCGTCTGCATCAACAATCTGTGGCTGAATGCCAAAGAACGGACGCGTTGCGGACCCTGGTTTCAGCTCCGTTGCACCGGGAAGAGGGGTGATCAGGATGCCACCGGTTTCCGTTTGCCACCAGGTATCAACGATTGGGCAACGACCGTCGCCGACCACATTGTAATACCACATCCAGGCTTCCGGATTGATCGGTTCGCCGACCGTGCCCAGCAGGCGCAGTGATTTGCGGCTGGTTTTTAGGACCGGTTCATCACCATCGCGCATCAGGGCGCGAATCGCCGTTGGGGCGGTGTAGAAGATGGAGATATTGTGTTTGTCGCAGACCTGCCAGAACCGTGACGTATCGGGATAATTGGGAACCCCTTCGAACATCACGGTGATGGCGCCATTGGCGAGCGGTCCGTAGACGATGTAACTGTGTCCAGTAACCCAGCCGACATCTGCCGTGCACCAGTAAACCTCGCCATCCTGATAATCGAACACATATTTATGTGTCATCGAGGCGTAAACCATATAGCCACCGGTGGTATGCAGGACTCCTTTGGGTTGACCGGTCGAGCCTGAGGTATAGAGGATGAACATCGGGTCTTCGGCATTCATTTCTTCGGGCGGGCAGTCGACTGACGCTTCTTTGCACGCCTTGAAATAACGAACATCGCGGCCTTCAACCCAGTTGATCTCGGCTCCCGTGCGGTTGACAACAAAAACCGTCTCGACGCCGGGACAGGTTTCCAGTGCCTTGTCGGTGTTGACCTTGAGCGGGATCGGTTTGCCGCCCCGAAGGCCTTCATCGGCTGTAATGACGCAGTTTGACCCGCAGTCATTGATGCGTTGCGCCAGGGCTTCCGGCGAAAATCCACCAAACACGATGGAATGGATGGCGCCGATACGGGTGCAGGCCAGCATGGCGACGGCGGCTTCGGGGACCATCGGCATGTAAATGGTGACGACGTCACCTTTCTTAATGCCTCGCGCTTTCATGGCGTTGGAAAAACGACAAACCTGTTCGTATAATTCGTTATAGGTGATGGTCTTGGAAACGTCTGGGTCATCGCCTTCCCAGATAATTGCGGTCTGGTCGCCACGGGTGGCAAGATGCCGGTCAACGCAATTGGCCGACGCGTTCAAGGTTCCGTCGGCATACCATTTAATGGATACGTCAGGCGCGTTGAAGTTGACGTCCTTGACCTGGGTGTAGGGTTTGATCCAGTCGATACGTTTGCCGTGTTCACCCCAGAAGCCGTCCGGGTCATCGACGGATTGTTTGTACATCTCGAGATACTTGTCATTGTCGCAATGCGACGCTGCGGCGATATCCGCCGGTACCGGAAATACGTGATGTTCACTCATGTTGCCGACCTTCCCTCTGTGAAAATTCCGTCTTTTCTGCCCGCTATTGTCGCAGGCGGCAGGCCCACCCTGCCTGGATTATGAAAGGAATTATGGCTGAATTTCAGAGTTATTCAAGGGATTGGCGACGGATTAGACGGCTGTGATGAGACCGTCAGAAGACAAGTTGAATATTCCTGCCGACAATCTGTGTTCTGGCCTTTTCCAGGCCTTTGCCGGCGCAGGGGCCGGAAATGCAATGCCCGTCGTCGATATTGAACAGGGCCCCATGGGTCGAACACATGATGTGGGTTTTTTCAAGGTTCAGAAATTTGCCCGGCTCGAAATCCAGCGGGCTGCCGATATGCGGACAGGAATTGATGTAGACAGAGGCCGTGTCGCCCCGACGGACAACCAGAAACCCGCGCCTCCCATCGGGTGTTTCGGCGATGAATCCGCCAGACTCCCCATCCGAAATATCATCCAGCGCGCAGAGAATTGTGGGTTCGCTCACGGGTCAGCTCGGAATGACTTTTTTCCAGGGCAGGATCGTCGTCGACTCAAACAGTCCCGCCTTTGCATAGGGATCGTCTGCAGCCCAGCTTTGTGCTGCAGCCAGATCGTCAAATTCCAAAATCAACAGGCTTCCGGTCATCTGTTCCGGCGTGTCGCCCAGGGTTGGCCCGGCGGCAACAATTTTGTCACTGTGGGCCTTCAGATACGCCACATGATCGGGGCGATTTTCCATCCGCAGGCCCATGGAATCAGGTTTGTCGGTGCAGGAAATGACGAAGTGCATGGATTAGATCTCCCCTAGAAACTTTCGCTGGTAAACGGCCGGTTCAGCAATTCCGAAATGGCTTTATCGATGTCGGCCCCAGTGTTCAGGATATCGTTCACGGCAGCGCAGATGGGGACGTCGACACCAAGCTCGGCGGCAAGACCGGTGACGGATGCCGCGGTGAACACGCCCTCTGCTATGGAATTACGTTCCCCCAGAATATCGTTGAGTGCCTGTCCTTCGCCAAGGGCGACACCCAGAGAATAATTTCGGGACTGCAGGGCCGTGCAGGTCAGGGTCAAGTCGCCAATGCCCGCCAGTCCCATCAATGATTGCGCTTTCGCTCCTTTGGCGACGCCGAGCCGGACGACTTCCGCCAGTCCGCGGGTAATCAGGGCGGCTCTGGTGTTGTCGCCCATATTACGTCCTTCGACGATGCCGCAGGCGATGGCCAGTACATTTTTTACCGCGCCACCAATTTCCGCCCCAATCAAATCGTCGGATCGATAGATTCTGAAATGTGGTGTCGCCAGGGCTGCGGTCAGCTGTTCGCAGAGGTCGCTGTCTTTGCAGGCCAGGGTTACGGCGGTTGGCATATCAGAGGCCACTTCGGCGGCAAAGGTCGGCCCGGAGAGAACGGCCAGCGGTGCTCCGGGAAGAATGGCGTTGATGATTTCAGTCATCAACGCCGATGTTTTCTGTTCAATTCCTTTGGCGCAAATGACCACGGGCGTGTTGCGCGCGAGTGTGCCCGATAGTGTTTTCGCCATGGCCCGCACATGCTGGGCCGGCGTCACCAGCAGGACTGCATCGGCGCCCGAAACGGCTTCCGCCGGGTCCGTTACAGCCCGGATGCTCGGGTTCAATTTAAATCCTGGCAGATATACAGTGTTTTCAAGAGAATCGTTAATGCTGGTGACGACCTCAACTTCCCTAGCCTGCAAAACCACATCGCGACCGGCCCGTACGCCAACCATCGCCAACGCCGTCCCCCAGGCACCCGCGCCTATGACTGAAATTTTTTCCATATGTATGTATTAACGTGGGGTAGGGCGGAGCGCAATTGTAGAGACCAGAATATGTCGGGAATTGACTTACAGGCTCTAAGGCACCGCCCTGTCTCAGTCTTCGGCCCGCACAATTGTCAGCAGTTCCGTCTCATGTTCGCGGCCACGCAGCAGGACGGAACCCTTAGAAAGTGCCCGGAATTCAGGAGAAAGAGTGATCCGCTCAAGTAATTCTGCAGAAATCAGGAGAGCACAGTCCAGCGCCTTGCATTGCTGTTCAATGCGCGCTGCCGTATTGACCGTATCGCCAAAGTAGGAAATTTCCTGTTTCTGGTCACCACACTGACTAATCACAACAGGACCTCCGTGCAGGCCAACCCGGTAGGCTGGGATGGCGCCAAATTGACGCTGGTATTCTGAGGCCTTGGCGTTGAGCAGTCGCTCGATGGCAAAGCAACACCGCACAGCGCGCATGTTGGCGGCACCTGCCCTTAAGGGCCAGATCACGACGACCTGATCGCCAACATAACGGTGGATTTCTCCGTGATGTTCGACGATCGGTTCTGTGATGTCGAAAAAAAACCTGGTGATCATGGCTTGTACACCCACGTCACCTAATTTTTCGGCTAATGCCGTTGATCCGACCAAGTCCAGGAACAAGAAAATAGTGTCTTCTCGAACTGGCTGATGGTATTTGCCGAGGACAAAATTGACCAGGGTGCGTCCACCGATGATGCGGATGATCTGGACGACCGTATGCAGTACGATGATAATTATAAAGACGAGGATCAGAATACGGTAAAATTGGGGTTTGGTGAGAAAACTAAGATCCAGCACCCTCTCGAAAACCATCTGACCCAACAGAAACACCAAGATGACAATGGTGATGGTGATCATTGATTTGACCGCGATCGCAGAAAGGAAGTGAAGGCGTCGAAGACTGACACCATATCGGCTGGGAACGACAAAAATTTCAAACCCCCAGAAGAGCACGCTGCCAGCGAGCCAATGAGCACCGCTTCTGAACAGGTGCTGGGCCAGACTATGACGTTCGTCGTAGTGCGTCAGGCCGCCTTCCAGCAGGCCGACGACGGTTGCTATCGCCACTAATGTGGCGAATAGCCAGATCCTGGATATCGTCAATCTGGACAACCGATGTTGCTCCTGCTCCTACGCGAGGCGCAGTATAGACCCGAATTAAGACAGGACCCACAGCGTCGTCCGAAATAAATCTTAGCCTGAAACTACGCTTTGATCCCCGCCCCTGTCGCAGGTGGTGCGTCCGGGTCAAGCGGCCATCTCGGGCGGGGACGGAACGTCATGGGGTCACTGTGACCCAGGCCCAGCCGTTCAATCCCGGCCCAGGCGATCATGGCGGCATTGTCGGTGCATAACTGCACGGGTGGGGCGACGAAATTTAGGTCGTGCTCTCGGGCAAGGGTCGTCAGACGTTGACGCAGTTCCTGGTTGGCGGCGACACCACCGGCGACAACCAAGGTCCTGCCCTGCGGATAAAGGTCCTTGAACATGTCGATGGCATTGGTGCAGCGGTCGACCAAAACATCTCCCGCGGCTTTCTGGAACGATGCGCAGAGATCGCTTTTATCCTGCTCCGACACGGGACCGGGGGGAAAGTTTTCTATTTGCTGACGGACCTTGGTTTTGAGGCCGGAAAAGGAAAAATCACAGCCGGCGCGCTTTCTCAACGGACGCGGCAAATCAAAACGCTCGGGGTCTCCGCCCTGAGCATACCGTTCCACTGCGGGGCCTCCCGGGTAACCCAGCCCCATCATCTTGGCCGACTTGTCGAACGCTTCGCCCAAGGCGTCGTCGATTGTGGTGCCCAGGCGTTTGTAGCAACTCGGGCCTTCGACGATGAGAAGCTGGCAATGTCCGCCGGAAACCAGCAGCAGCAGATAAGGAAAAGCGACCATTTTGCCATCGGTATCACCGGTCAGACGTACGGTCAGGGCGTGTCCTTCCAGATGGTTGACGGCGATAAAGGGGATTTTGTGGACACTGGCGATGGCTTTTGCTGTCATGACACCAACCAGCACGCCGCCGATCAGGCCGGGGCCACCGGTTGCCGCGATGCCATCCAGATCACCATAATCCAGGCCTGCTTTTTTCATGGCGTTGTCGATGATGGTGCCGATGGCATCAAGGTGGGCGCGTGCTGCGACTTCCGGGACGACCCCGCCATAGGGGCGGTGCTCATCCAGTTGAGACAGCACTTCGTTGGACAAAATTTCCCGTGCGTCAGTGACAACAGCTGCCGCTGTTTCATCGCAACTGGTCTCAATCCCTAAAACTTTCATCAAAAAACCTTTATCCGTCCCGCCCGCGACTTTACTCTCCGGGAACCTGACACTCACTATTTGGCGCACCTGAACGACAATGGCAACACCACACCCCTTACGTATTGGCACCAGAGGCAGCCTTCTGGCCATGGCGCAGGCTCATGAAACCCGGCGCCTGCTTGCCGCCGCTCACCCCGAACTGGCGGAAGACGGCGCGTTGGAGATCGTTGAGATCAACACCACAGGTGACATGGTGCAAGACCGGGCGCTTTCGGAAGTCGGCGGCAAAGGTCTGTTTTCAAAAGAGATTGATGCGGCATTGCTGGACAAGCGAGTGGATATAGCCGTGCACTCCATGAAAGACCTGGAAACCTGGATGCCGGACGGTATTTCGCTGCTGTCGGCGCTTGAACGCGAAGATCCGCGCGATGTCCTGATTACCAACAAGGCGGACAGTTTTGACAACCTGCCGGCGGGCAGCCTGATCGGCACATCATCGCTTCGCCGTCAGGCGCAAATCCTGAAACGTCGGCCGGACCTTAAGGTTGGCCTGTTCCGGGGCAACGTGCAGACCCGACTGCGCAAGTTGGCAGAAGGTGAAGCCGACGCCACGCTGCTGGCGCTTGCTGGATTAAATCGCTTGGGCAATACCGACGTGATTACCGAAATACTGGAACCCGATGTTGTGCTGCCCGCCGTTGCCCAGGGCGCCATCGGGATTACCTGTCGCACCGATGATGAGCGTTGCTCTGACTTTATCCGCGCCATCAACCACGACCAGACCCTGACCCGCGTGACTTGTGAGCGGGCCATGCTGGAAGCGCTGGATGGATCATGCCGGACGCCGGTCGGTGGGTTGGCGGAGTTGAATGCAGACGGATCGCTGACGCTGCGCGGGTTGGTCTCCAAGTCAGATGGTAGTGAGGTGTTCGAGACCAGTCGTCGGGGACCGGCGTCTGACGGGGTTGCGATGGGCAAGGATGCGGGCGAAGAGCTTCGCGGACGGGCCGGCCCGGATATCTTCAAGTAAATTTCATGCAAGTCCTGATCACCCGAGCGCGCGAGGATGCCGAACCACTGGCTGATGCGCTGGACCGCTCAGGCGTTCAATCGATCATTAATCCGCTGCTGGAAATTGTTTTAGTTCCAGGTCCGCCCCTTGATCTGACTGCCGTACAGGGTTTGTTGATGACCAGCGCCAACGGCGTGCGCACGTTTGGTCAGCGATCCGATAACCGATCCTTACCCGTCTACGCCGTTGGTGATGCGACGGCACGCGAGGCAAAAAAAACGGGGTTCACGACGGTCTTCAGCGCATCCGGCGATGTTGAGGCGTTGGCCGATCTGGTCCGGGGTCAGGGGGATCGGATTGTCGGGAGTCTACTGCATTGCACCGGGGCAAAAATCGCTGGTGATCTTGGGGGTTTACTGGAGTCCTACGGCTATACCTACAGGCGCGAGCGTCTTTACGAGGCTGTGAGTGCGCGCCGTTTTAACCCGCAGACAATAGCTGAGTTTGAGGCCGGGCAGATTGACGGTGTTCTTCTGTATTCTCCACGCACGGCGGCGATTTTCGTCGATTTGGTTCGACACGCTAAGCTGGAACCTTTGATGAAACATGTTACGGCCTACTGTCTGAGTCACAATGTGGAGGTAAAGATTTCTGAGCTTGTCTGGAAATCCTGTCGCGTTGCGACAGTTCCCGAACAAGACGCTCTGATCTCGCTGATTGCCGAAGACAATTAACGTCAAGCTGTAGGAGTTATTTAAATTCCAGTCTGGGCGGGTCCGGGCTGTTCTGTTATATGGCGAATTGGTATAATCACTCGGGTCATCTGGCTGCATTGGGCAATCGCCTGCAAATGAGGAAATCAGGGAATGGCGGAGAGCCGTAAAACATCCACTAAATCTGAAAAACCAAAACCCGCGAGCAAACCCGCGGCGGCAAAAAAAAGTGCGCCTACGGCGGCCAAGACAATGGACACAAAAAAAGAAAGTGCTGGAAAGCCTGCTGCTGACACTGCGGCTCCTGCGAAGCCAGGTATTACGTCTCCGCCAAAAACGGAAGTCGATAGAAATCCGGATCAGAACAGTTACGAAGTGGTCAGCCCACCGACACCGATTGACCGCTCCCACAAAGGTAATGGTATCGTCGGGTTTCTGTTGAGCCTTATTATTATTGCCGTGCTGATGGGCGGGATATACGTCACCTGGCCCAGCTGGTCGCCTTATGTGGCTGATCGGTTCCCCATGCTGGAATATAAACCGAACCCTGATCCACTGTTGAGCAAATTGACTGACCGGATTAATGCCCTGGAAGCGGAAGCTCAGGGGCGCTCTGCTGCCGAGCAGACCATCGCTGAAATGGAAAAGGAGCGTGCACGCCTTCAGGACGGCGTCAAATCACTGTTGGCGCGGTTGAATGAAGTTGAGAGTGCCGTCGGTAACGTTAAGCAGATGATCGCGGCGACTGGGGTTGGGGCCGAAAGTGAGGAGGCCAGACAATCGTTCCAGCGCATTGCGGAGCGGCTTGCCGACCTTGAAAAACGGGGCGGTGCGGTCGCCGACCTGACCCAGCGGCTGAGTAACATGGAAGCCGTAGGGACCGGCGATGCCGATCTGGCCATCAAGCGGGCAGAAGAAGCCAACCAGCGCCTGAACGAAGCCGTTTCCAATATTGAATCCCGCCTAACTGAATTTGAAAACGAACGCGGCCAGCCAGCAACTGAGGTCGCCGGTGCGACGGCAGCAGCGACAGCAACAGCGATGGTACTGGCCATTAGTCAGCTGCGCAAAACAATTTTGTCGGGCCAGCCGTTCGACAAGGACTTGGAAGCCATTGAGGCCGTATCCGATGACGATCATGGTATGAAGGCGGCGCTGCTGGTCTTGGGTAAACATGCAACATCGGGGGTCGCCACGTTGGCCGACCTGCGTGAGCGGTTTTCGCAAACAGCCGGCTCAATTGTCGCGGCGGCCGGAAAAACCCAAGGCGGCAGCTGGATTGAAAATGCTGCCAACCGCTTGCGGTCGTTTATCGCGATCCGACAGATCGACGGGAATGCACCCGAGAGTTCCGTTGACAGCTATGTGCTTCGCGCGGAATCCAGCCTTAAGGCAAGCGATCTGCAAGGGGCCGTCAAGGCGCTCGAGGGCTTGGAAAAAGCCTCGCCGCTATCGGCCAAGGCGGCAAGTGACTGGATTGCCGCCGCCCGGGCGCGTCTGTCGGCAGAGCGCGCTGTCTCAAGTCTGCACGTTTATGCCGTTAGCCTGATCGCGGCTGCCAAGGAATAGGAAACGTTATAATATGTTGCGTGCTCTTTGGTTTTTGGCTGTCGTCGCGGCGATCATTTTTAGCTTGCTCTGGTTAACCGACAATCCTGGGCAAGTGGCTCTCGACTGGCGCGGATACCGAATCGAAACAAGCTTTGCCGTCCTCTTGGGGGTGGTTATCGCCATTGCCGTACTGGTCGCCCTGTTCTATCGGGTGTGGTTGTTCCTGCGCCGTGCGCCTGGTCAGGTCAGTGGGGTCTGGCGTAACCGTCGGCGCACTCAGGGATATCGCGCTTTAACTCAGGGCATGGTTGCCGTTGCCGCCGGTGACGGAGGGGAAGCACAACGTCAGTCAAAACGGGCAGAGGTTTTGTTAAACGAACCTCCATTAACCATGCTGTTGTCTGCCCAGACGGCCCAGTTGAACGGTGATGAGCAGGCGGCAGAAGGTTTTTTCACGGCGATGACGGAAAACCCGGAGACCGAGTTTCTTGGGCTCCGAGGCCTGATCGGGCAATCCATGAAAAAAGGTGATCATGATCAGGCACTCAAACTGACGCGCCGTGCCTATGGCCTGAAGCCCAAAAGCGAATGGGTTGCGCAAAACCTGTTTGAGTTGCAGATTCAGGAAAGCCAGTGGCTGGATGCGGGCGTTACAGGCGACGATCTGGTGCGCATCGGTGCCGTTGATAAGAAGGATAATCTTCATCGCAAGGCCGTACTTGCCTGTCAGCAGGGTTTGGATGCGCTGGCCAAAGGTGAGGCGGCGGAAGCGCAGGAACACTTTAAACGCGCTGTTGGTTTTGACGGTAAATTCGTCCCTGCTCTCAGCGCCTTTGCCGACACCCTGATCAGGCAGGGCCGTCAGCGCAAAGCCGTGCAACTGATCGAAAAAGCCTGGATCACGACTCCGCACCCCGATCTCGTCGCGCCCTATTGGCGGGCATCGCAGGCCGATGATGCAATGACCCGCATGAAAGCTTCGGAGCGGCTGGCGAAAACCAACGTCGGCCATGAAGAAAGTCATGTGGCAGTTGTTATCGCCGCCCTTGAGGCTCGATTGTGGGGTGAGGCCAGGGACCATTTGAAACGGATTACCGGCGACAGGCCGGATCAACTGGATTCGCGTATATGCCGGTTGTGGGCTGACCTGGAAGAGGCGGAACACGGCGATATGGACAAGGTCCATGAGTGGCTAACGCGAGCATCCCAAGCGGTTCAAGCTGCGACTTGGACCTGCACATCATGTGGCAACGCGGCGACAGCCTGGAGTGCCATTTGTGGAAATTGTCAGGGGTTTGATCAATTTTCCTGGCATCGTCCACCACATGTCAGCCGCCTGTCGGAAGGTGCATCATCCTTGCCTGCAGTCATCGCTCCTGAGGGAGGTCACATCGAGATTGCCTGAGCGGATGTTTGTGTTTAGATGCAGAGATGATGATCGTGGCCGTTGATATCGATATCCTGATCAGCGAAGTCGGTCCGCGTGACGGATTACAAAACGCCAATGGAATCATGGCGACTGCCGCAAAAAAAGCCTGGATTTCAGCCCAGGCGCGGGCGGGTTGTCGAGAGGTAGAGGTCTGCTCCTTTGTCCCTCCGAAGCTGGTTAAGGGTATGGCTGATGCAACAGATATCGTCGCCCATGGACTTACCCTCCCCGGACTGACCGTCGCCGTACTTGCGCCCAATCTACGCGGTGCCGTTGATGCTATGGCAGCCGGGGCCCACAAAATCACCCTTCCCGTTTCTGTCAGTGAAAGTCACTCTCAGGCCAATGTCCGCAAGTCCCGCGCTCAGATGGTCGAAGAGGTGCGTGCTGTCTGCGCCCATCGGGATCAGTTGGAAGCAGGGCAGCGCCCGGTCATCGAAGCGGGCATGACAACGGCGTTTGGCTGCACGATCGAAGGCAACGTTCCGGAACGTGATGTGCTGGAAACGGCGGTGGCCTGTGTTGAGGCCGGGGCTGACGAAGTCGGTTTGGCGGATACGTCCGGCATGGCCAGCCCCCAGCAGGTTAAGCGATTGTTTAAGCTGACGAAGGCAGAGGTCGATGACGCGCTGCAAGGCGTGCATCTTCATAATACCTATGGCCTCGGTCTTGCCAATGCCATGGCCGCGGTCGAGGCGGGTGCAACAGCGCTCGACAGTTCGCTGGGTGGCCTGGGAGGGTGCCCTTTTGCGCCCGGCGCCAGCGGCAATATCGTCACCGAAGACCTGGTCTTCATGCTGGAATCGCAAGGATTGCGCACGGGAATCGATTTGGCCGGTCTGATCGAATGCCGAGAAATCATTCAGGCTGCCTTACCCGATGATGTGCTTTATGGTTACGTTGCCGAGGTCGGCTTACCGAAAACCTTCAAATAATCGAGTGGCGAATTTTCGCTGACACCCACTCGCTGACGATTACTGTCGCCAAGATAACCAGCAGAATCACTGAAACCTGAGTCCATGTTACCGTGTCGATTGAGGCACTGAGTTGCAGTCCGATGCCGCCGGCGCCAACCAGCCCAAGAACTGCGGATTCGCGGATATTGATGTCCCAGCGGAAAACGGAAATACCGGCGAAAGCCGGTAGAATTTGTGGAACAATGCCAAAATTAAGGATTTGCGGACCGGAAGCGCCGGTGGCTGTGATGGCCTCAACCTGGGTCTCATCAATTTCTTCAATGGCCTCATAAAGCAGTTTGGCGCAAAAGCCGATGGACCTGAATCCGATGGCCAGCATTCCGGCAAATACGCCCGGCCCCAAAATGGTGACCAGCATCAGGGCCCATAGCAGGGAATTGATGGACCGTGATGCGACAATCACGAACAACGCGATAGGGCGCACGAAGGCGGTTGATGGTGTCGTGTTGCGTGCGGCCAGAAAAGCAATGGGAAAAGCCATGACCACGGCCATCAAGGTTCCAAGCGTGGCGATGGCGACCGTATCCCAAACCGGGCGCCAAAGCGTTTCCATGTAACCCCATTTTGGTGGCACCATGCGCTCCACCATGTCAATGGTGATGCGGGGCGCATCGAGTACAAAAAACCAGGTGGTTTTGTCTGATACCAGCTGCCAGCAATACATGAAGATTGCGACGGCAATAAATTGTGCCGCCCAGATACCGATCTGGCGGTTGCGATCCCGCCGTTGCCAGATTTTATTCGTTCCGGATGATTTGATCGGCATTACTGGACCCACTTTCTGACATAGCCTGAGCTGTATTCAACCGCCATGACAATGGCGATAATGATCAAAAGAATGGCCGCGGACGTGTCATATTCGTAGCGATCAAAAGAGGTCAGCAGGGTCGCGCCGATGCCGCCCGCGCCGACGATGCCGACAACAGCCGATTCACGGAAATTGATGTCAAAGCGGTACATGGCGAGACCGATCATCCGCGGCATGACCTGCGGCTGAATGGCATAATTCAGCCACTGAAACCAGGAAGCGCCCGTGGATTTGACGGCTTCCGCCTGAACGACATCCATGTCTTCGATATCCTCCGCCAGTAACTTTCCATAAAAACCGACGGTGCCGACGGACAGAGCGATGATTCCGGCGAAGGGGCCAAAGCTGAAAATCTTCACGGCAAACAGGGCGATGATAATTTCGGGGAAGGTTCTGGAAAGGGCAAGGATTCCGCGTGAAAACAGATAAACCGGGCGTGGCGCCAGATTGCGCGCCGCCCCCAGTCCGACCGGAATCGACAGCCCGATCCCGATCACTGTTGAGACGACTGTCATCCATAAACTTTCATAGATACCGTCGAGAATATCTCCTGACTTGGACACAAAATCTGGAGGAAAAAAGGCTGAAACAAACCGTTCAGCTCGTGGCAGACCATCGGCAACCCGGCCCCAGTTGATTTCCATGGTGCCGAGCGCCAGCGCCAAATAAATAGCACCACCTACCGCGATGCCCCAGCGCAGCATGGGACTTTTGATGAAAGGTGGGCGTTTCCAGATACGGCTTATGGACATGGTCGTGCCCCCTCAATCGGCGGCGGCGGAATCGACCGCGCCATCCTCATCGTCTTCACCTTCGACTTTTTCGATGGTCGCCTCCCAATCCTCTTCACCGTAAATCTGGGTTAGAACATCAGGTGTCATACCATCAGGTGGGCCGTCGTAAACGATTTCGCCCAGTTGCAGTCCGACGATCCGTTCGGCAAACATCTGTGCCAGCAAGACATCGTGAATGTTGATGATGGCAGACAGGTTGCGCTCCTGACAAAGCTCACGGATCAGACGCATGATCTGGCGCGATGTTTTTGGATCAAGAGACGCAGTCGGTTCATCAACCAGCAACAGTTCCGGGTTTTGAATGAGGGCGCGGCAGATACCCACTCTCTGTCGTTGACCACCGGACAGTTCGTCGGCCCGCTTGTCGGCCATATGATCCAGACCGACCCGTTCGAGCAGCCGGAAGGCCTCATCAATATCGGACTGTGGGAATTTTCTGAAATAACTGCGCCAGAAACTGACATAGCCCAATCGCCCGGACAGCACGTTTTCCATCACCGTCAGGCGTTCAACCAGCGCATATTCCTGAAAAATCATACCGATGCGGCGACGTACTTTTCGAAGTTGGCCCTGTGACAGGCCGGTCAATTCCACCTCACCCAGATGAGCGGTGCCGGATGTCGGTTCGACCAGACGGTTGACGCAGCGAATCAGGGTGGATTTCCCGGCACCTGACGGTCCGATCAATGCCAGTACCTGACCGTTCGGAATTTCGAGATCGACGTCCTTTAGAGCAAGATCGCCGGTTTTATATTGTTTTGTAAGTTTAGTGAGGCGCAGCATTAAATTTCCGCCGTGTCGATTGAGATAAAGTGACTAAAAAATACCCTGTAAGAGGAGACATCAAATCAGGGGAGACACCTAAAATGATGCCTCCCCTGCCTGATGTCGTGTTGCTTACTTGCAATTGTATTTGATGTTGTTACCAGCGTCGATTTTGCGAATAACGGCCCAATCGGTTTTATGCTGAATGCCGATGAAACGATCTTCTTTCTTGAACTCTTTTTTGAGCTCGGAGCCCTCCCACGGGAAGGTAAAGAACGCCTGTTTGATTTTCGCAACCAGAGTCGGGTCAAGGTTGTGGGCATGACCGTAACCGGTTGTCGGGAAGGTCTGCGACTTGTAGATGGTGCGGATTTTGGTCGGGTCGACCACTTTGCGATCGATCATCCGGTTCATCACGGAGTTGGCGACGGAAGCCACTTCATAGTCTTTATTGGCGACTCCAAGAACGGAGTTGTCATGTTTACCCGAAAACGTGGTCTTGAAATCTACTTCCTTGACCAGCCCGAACTCACCCTTCAGCAGAGCGGACGGTGCCTTGTTGCCGGAGTTGGATGTTGGTGAGGTAAAGGCCATGGTTTTGCCTTTGATGTCGGCGGGCGACATGATTTTGGAGTCAGTCGGAACAATGATTTCCATCTCGTAGCCAAACGAACCATCGGCTTTAGCCATCATGGCAAACGGCACGAGGCCGGCGCAGCTTACTGCAATCGGGTTGGAGCCCGTGTTGAACCCAGCCACATGAAGGCGACCGGAGCGCATGGCTTCCAGCTGAGCCGCGTTCGACTGAACCGGGAAAAAAGCGACTTTTTTACCGGTCGTATTTTCCATGTGTTTGATGAAACCATCCCAGACCTTGGCATAGACGGCGGGGTCTTCAACCGGCGTGTAGGAAAAAATAATCGTGTCGGGATTCGCCCATTTGCTGGGATCGAGCGGCAGATCCGCCGTTTGATCGCGGTTGCGGTCGCAATACTGTTTGTCGAGCGTGCCACGATAGCATTCTGCGGCGTTAGCCGGGGATGATGCATTGGCGAAAACGCCCAATGACGCACTGAAGACGGTGGCGGCCAGCAAGATTTTTGATAGTTTCATTATAGTCTCCCTCCGTTATAGGTCCGACCGGACGTGCTTATGTTTAAGTGTCGATTGTCTCCCGTGGCATCGACATTGACTTCAAGCACTCCAGTTCTCAATTGTGACAGTTTTTTTACAGTAATGTTACAAACCTACTGAGATCGCCATAAGTTGGCAATGTGAAAAAGTTCATTTTATCTTTCGTTTTTTTCGGTAATGAAAATTTGAACGGCCATGGACAATTTAAATCATGACAAACACTGGAATGTGAAGCTTGACAGGGCCATCACGCTTGTTAACTTGCGCCCAGTAAACGCCTAATGCCGCCTTAGCTCAGCTGGTAGAGCATCGCATTCGTAATGCGGGGGTCGGGTGTTCAAGTCACCCAGGCGGCACCATCCTTTCCAATGACTTAAGCCGATTTTCCGCATAGTGCTCAATGGGCACTGTGCCCAAAATGTGTCCATTTTCTTCGGACGCACCTTTCGATTTATGCGGGCGCTGGTTCAGCACCGCAATTGCGGCCTCCTGAAACTCAGGGGCCAAGTGGGAATAGCGCTGAACCATCTCCAGTGATTTATGCCCGGTCAGATGCATCACGTTATAAAGCGGAACTCCGCCCTGAACCAAACGGGATGCAAAGGTGTGGCGAAGATCATGAAAACGAAAGTCTTCGACCCCCGCATGTTCACGCGCCTTATCGAATGACGATTTAAATCCCTTCAGAGCCTTGCCGCCATACGTGAACACAGGGCCGCTATCTTTTGGCCCCAAGGCCGCCAAAGTCTCATAGGCGCGTTCACAGAGCCGTAACGTACGATCATCACCATTCTTGGTCTGAACGAATGTAACTCTGCGGTTCATCAGGTCCACATACCGCCAATCAAGCTTTAAAAGCTCAGATCGTCTGCCGCCTGTATCGGCAGCGAAACGAATGATCGGTTTTAAATGCGATGCCGCCGCCTGAACCAGACGGTCTTCTTCCTCATGTGTTAACCACCTGTTGCGCGGGCGTGATGGTTTAATGCGGGGAAAGTTTGGGACAAAATCCGTCAACTCCTCGCGTCGCGCCCGATTGATGGCCGCTTTGATATACGCCACGTCTTTAAGCGCCATGCCGGACGATACGGTCTCAAGCCGTTCATCGACAAAATCCTGAATCGCCCGATAGGTCAGCTCGGAAATCTTAAAGTCTCCAAACCTATCGTTCAGGAATTTGATGCGGTAACGGGTCTTATCCATAAAATGATCCGGACTGTCGCGCTTTAAAGCCTTGGCATATCTCAACAGGATTTCTGAAAACAATAGGTCGGGTTTCTTCCCGAAGTGAACTTTCATAAAATCGTCTTTAACCAACTGGCGGCCAGCGCTTCAGCTAACTACCGGTCGGTAGTCCCAGAACTTCTGCGAAATCGCTTTCCGTCCTTGTCCCTCCACGTAATCCACCATTTGGCAGAGTTTTCTCGTTTGTAGAGTTGCATTTTTGCCTTCTCCTCGATGCCTGTGAAGTTCGGGCGCTGTCGCAGGATTTATTATCATTGAGATAGTCTTCGATATCAACAATGTCCCACCGCTTACAGCGCGGCCCGAGGTCGTTGTAGGGAATGCCAAAGGTCATAAACGTGTCCACGGAGACCCCAATCCACGCCGCTGCTTCCTCACGATTGTGGTAACGCCGGAGCGGGATATTTGCCTTAAGAGTCTTTTCCGTGGTCATAGGTCTAGATGCTGTCCTGTCCGTCGTTCGATTTGTTCACTCTGCCGTATCTCATCGCCACTTGTCCCAAAGCCTAGAGTCCGTAGTCTCGAGTCTGCCCTCTAGGATTCTTTCCTCTTTCGAAGAATATGGGGACGTCCGTGACCATGATTGAGAAGCACTATGGGCATTTGAAGCCGGAGATGGCACCTTAACGGACTGGCTGACAAGGGTGTTGCCGCAGTCCCTAGCCACGTCTATATGACGAGGGGTATATTATTGGGACTATTGATGACCGCTGATAGCGACAACAACACCAGCGCAATACGCCTTATGGGACAATACATCCTCTGGGGTTTTATGGTGAATTGAAAGACACATAGATAGAAAAATGGAAAACGAGATACTCACCGTGGAATACAGGGAAGTGAACAGCAACATGCGTCATTGTGGGAAACTGCGATTCACTCAGCTCATACTTTATTTTGCCTTCAGTGCAGGCTTGATATTTACTGTTTTCATGATGAGCCCACCTCTTGGTGACGATGTACGCCTCACATTTAAAATTCTTGGCGTCATTGGAGCGGGGGCCTTCGGTGTTATGGAAGAACGCGCTGGTGACTATTGGCACCACCTCCGTCGTCGAGCCGTTCAAATAGAAGAGATTCTTGGCTACAGGCAATTTTCTGAACGCCCCACAGCCAACATGTTCAACGCTACCAATGCTTCACGTCTTCTCGTGTGGGGTGGTATGCCTATATGGCTCCTTGCTGCAATTATCAGAGTGTAATCGCGAACTTAAGAATCAGGGCAGCAAATCATCAATACAACAAGCCGGGTCGTGCCTCTATAATCTCTTCAATCTGAACAATCACCTACCGCCCCGATCTCCCTTCCCATTCAGAGCAAAATCAAAGAGCGGCTTGGCACTGACGCAATAGTTCATTTAATGCCTTAATCATGGCTTTGGATTCAGTAATCGCTAAATTCACAAACGAAGTGCAACGCTGGTATAGCTCCGGGGGAAATCGCGATGATGATGGGTCGTTCGGCTTTGACGATCAGTCGCGAATTGAAGCGCAATGCCTTACCGAAGGGCGGCTACAGGCCGGGATCGGCGGACCGGATTGCCCTACCGCGGCGCTCAAGGATTGAGCGCCTGAGCCCGCTGGGTCAGCATGTCCGCGACCGCCTTGCTATGGGATGGTCGCCAGAACAGATCGCCAGCAGGCTCATGCTTGAAGGATCAGAGCACAGGATCAGCGTTGAGTCGATCTATCGGTTCATTTACCGGGCGAAGGTGAAGCCTGAAAAGCTGTATCGTTATCTACCACGGGCCAAGGCCAGCCGGGGGCGGCGTTACTTCAAGCGCCGCCGACATCCGCTTGAAGGGCGGCGCTCAATTCACGAACGCCCGCTGGCCGTGGCCTTGCGGGATGAATTTGGCCATTGGGAGGGGGATCTCATGCAGTTCCGGACCCAGCGCGGCAACCTGCTGACCCTGTCGGAAAGGAAAACCCGGTTTATCCTGACAGCCCCATTGATGACTAAAGCAGCCAAGAAAACAGGGCGGGTGCTGATCGATATTCTTGATGCCTTGCCGCGCCAGGCGCGACGAACCACCACTTTCGACAACGGCGGCGAATTCGCCAATCACAGCCAATTGGAAGACCAACTCGGCATCAACGCCTATTTCTGTGATCCCCATGCGCCGTGGCAACGCGGGCTGATCGAAAACACCAACAGTATCCTCCGCAGGGACATGCCGAGGAAAACAGATATCACAAACTACAGCCCGCGCGACATCGATGAGATAACCTGGGCCGTTAACTCAACGCCTCGAAAATGCCTCGGCTTCAAAACACCCGCTGAGGCCTTCCTTCAAAATCTCAACGTTGCACTTGAAATGTGAATCCAGCGGCTAAGAGGCATCAAAGTCACTGTCCCCTAGACTATTTCAATTACTTCCGGTGGTTTTGGCGTTTGCGTTGGGGAGCATTTATTTTAGTACATTCGGGATTGAATTTCTTGACGCATTTGTTGAGTGGAAATTCGAATGGTCGGATCAAATAGGTGGAGGATAAGTGCACAGGGCTTTTACTACTTAGTAGTCGCCTGTGATGGCAGAACGCGACAATTACCCGTTCCTGAAACATTTGCTCCTTTCTCAAGGACTCTTTTTAACTATTGTCTCTACGATTAAGTGCCTAGGGAAAAATAGTTGTCATTGGCACTGAGAAGTGTGACCACTTTAGGTGTTTTAATCCCCAATAACTGACCTAAATTTTGATAGCTTGATATTGAAAGACAATTTTAATAGACCGTGTCCAAATCGTGCCCCCCTTATTCCCCCTTATTCGGTTTTCTGCGGTTTTAAACGATATAAGCTTGCGACAGCGTCCGAATAACTCATTGATTAGTAACAGTTTTTATTCATTTAATGCGCATTCGTAATGCGGGGGTCGGGTGTTCAAGTCACCCAGGCGGCACCATTTTCTTTCAACGTTTAGCGCCATTTTGTGACATTGCCGAAACCGGCAACATGACCAGATCGTGACGTTTTGTGTCACAATCTATTTCCAATGCGGGGGTGGTCATTGACTACTCCGCTGTTGGACGAAACGTAATCTCCACAAGATCGCCTGCGTTTTCCCGCAAAAAAGCCTTAATCGGAATGAGAATTCGGCGTTCCGGCAATGCGGATATTTGTTTCGACCATGTGATGTCCGGACCCTGTCGGACAAACAGCGTCCCTTTGGCCCGGCGGGTAAATCGAAGTTGAAAATTCTGCATCCCGGACGGGCTCAACGGCAAACTGATCCGTTGCGGAACAACAAACTTGAGTGGTCCGGTTAAGGATACGGGCAGTTCTTTCTCTGATGTCGGCAGCCGTCCGTCCAGATCGTCTGCAACCATGTCGCCGACCAGCTTGCCCTCTTGCCAACTCCAGCCAGCGGTTTCGACAGGGCGAAGGAGATTTCCGGTGGCAAAATAGACCGGATCAGAGCACCGGCCATATTGATCGACGACGGGGCCGCCGGTGGCGGGGTCGACCGTCAAATGTCCGCAAATCGCAAGGCTTGCCTCCGGGATGAACCGGCCCGTCAGAACAACCCCATCACAATCAATGGTGCGGCGGTTTCCGCTCGCGTTTTCAATCACAACGGCACGAACCTGGTTGGTGCCTTCAATTGCAACCACGCGGGCCCCCAGATGAGTTGGAATTCCCATGAGACGTGGATAGAGCGATGACGGCCAGCGGGCGGTTACCTGACAGCTTTCTTCAAGCATGGCCACTGGGCGTATTTTGGCGTGACGGCAGGTCATGATCGCTGAAAACGATACCAGCTCGGTTCCGACAATCACCGGCCGCTCGAACGGTTTTTGACCTTTCAGGTAGATCATCGACTGGAGTGCACCGGTGTTGATGACACCGTCCGGTCGACTACCTGGTATCAGTCTTGCCGACCGCGGTGTTTCACGTACGCCTGTCGCATAGATGATCCTGCGGGCGTTGATTTCCTCTACACCTCGGTCTGTCGTGATAAGCAACACGCCGTTTGGGCGCGCCTCGACCACCGTCGTTGATGTGTGAATTTCAACGCCGGCATTGCGCGCCGCAAGAACCAGATTTTTAGCGTATTTTGGGCCGGTCAAGATACGTTTGAACTCGCGCATACCAAAAGCAATGTGCCCGCAATGACGGGGAATGCCGCCGGCTTCGGGCTCCCGGTCAAGTACAACAACACGTGAAACGCCGCGATGTTTCAACTTGGTTGCCGCCGCTAAACCGGCCGGCCCGCCGCCAATGACAGCAACATCGATTTGCTTTCCCCCGCCAAGGATGAGGTCATCCATGACTGATCTCATCCGATGGCGGTGTTTTAAAGTGGCCTTCAGTCAGTTCAGTCAGGCGGGCCGAGCAATAAAACCCCTGACAGCGCCCCATGGTGGCCCGGGTCTGTCGTTTTAGACCCGACAATGAACGCGCGCCGAGTGGTCCCGTCAGCGCCTGATTGATTTCGCGGCTGGTCACGAGCTCACAGTGGCACACGATTTCGCCGTGGTCTTTACAACGCCAGTCACGATCGCCTTTTTGCGCCAGGACCACAGCCTGCGGCACGCTCGGTTTGGCAATCGCGGAATGTTTCGGCCCCTGTTCAGTATATAGTTCGTATACGTGCCGGGCGATGCCCAGTGCGCTACTCAGGCCGGTCGAACGAATACCGCCAACGGTTATCCATCCCAAGTCCGGTTTGGCTTCAATTTGATAGTCCTTGTATTCGCTCGCTGGCCGCAAACCCGCATAGACCGCGGTAATGGGCATGCCTTCCAGGTCGGGGAACTTCTCCACACCAGAGGAAATCAACGCGTTAAGCGCCGCCTCGTCGGTCGATGTATCGGATCGGCTTTCCTGATCCTCTGCTGTCGGGCCCACCAGAACATTGCCAAATACTGTCCGGCACACCACCACACCCTTGGTGCGCGACGTCGGTACCGGAAGAATGATCGAATTGACCAGCGCCGATGCGGCTTTGTCGAATATGATAAATTGGCCTTTGCGCGGGGTAATGTTGAACTCCGTGGTTCCTAACAGGGCAGTGTCCAGTCTGTCTCCATAAAGACCCGCACAATTAATGACATGCCTGGATTTCAACGTGCCTCCTGATGTTTCTAAGTGCCACTCACTGCCATCAAAATCGCCCCCCGTGACCTCACAGGACAGAAAAATTTGCCCACCATTCATAAGTGCCTGACGCAAATAGGCGTAGGGTGCAGACCAAGGGTCGATAATGCTTTCACCCGGAACAAAGATTGCCGCCGCAGCATTTTTCGACAATCTGGGCTCTCTGCGGAAAAGCCCCTTAACCTCAATACGTTTTACATCTTCAACGCCATTGGCGTGCGCTTGTTTTACAATTGCCTCTAGCTTTGCGGCTTCTTCATCGTTCCAGGCAACCATATGGGCGCCAGTATTTTCGAGAGGTAGGCCCATTTCGGTATGGATTTCCGTGTATTCCCGGTAACCATCGCGAATACAGGATAACTCCAATGACTCCGGTGGAGCGTCGAACCCGGTGTGTAAAATGGCACTGTTGGCCTTGCTCGCACCATCGAGTATGTCGGTTGCTTTTTCAACAACTGCCACAGTTGCGCCTTCCAACACGAAACGCCGCGCAACCGCACACCCGACGACGCCAGCGCCAACAACAACAATGTCGAAAACCTGATCATTTATGGCAGTTTGCGTCGGACTGGGTGGCAGTTGCCGGGAGCTCTTCACAATTGCTACCTCGTTTCAAACATATGGCGAATGGTATATTTTCAAGATCAATACGAACCGATATCAGGCACAGGTCGCTATGTGGGTTGAGTCGCATGATGGTCTTCAAACGGATATGGGCCATCGACGTCACGGACGTAGACTGTGTGCGTTACCAGGTTCTGTTGGGGGGTCCAATAATGTAACTGATAACCGGGCGCTTCCAGATTAAATTCAGAAGGGTGCTTCAGGGTCAGGTCGAGTCCCAACTGCATCCCCATGCTTGGGGCCGTGCTAACAACCGTACCGCGCCACCGGACATGAATTGGCAGATGTATATGGCCACAAAATATACCCTCGATGTTCGTATATTTTTCAACAACGCCCCCCAGTCGGTCCGCTCCCGAAAACCCATCCATGTCGGTCTCCAGCACGCCACACTTGACCGGTGGATGATGCATGAAAATGATTGTTGGCCGCTCTTTGTCCTCAGACAGACGCGCGTCAAGCCATGCGGCTCTTGTTTGGCATATCTCGCCCCCGGGGGCGCCCGGTACAGTGCTGTCCAACGCGATTAAACGGACATCGAAAGTATCGATGGCATAATTACTGAAGCCCCGAAATCCGGACGGGCAGGCCTGTTCAGGAAATGCCGCTTCAAGGCTCTCTTGGGTATCGTGATTTCCGGGGATGATGTAAATTGGGCTCTGGAGATTACTCAAAAGGCTTGCAGCCTGTTCGGCTTCTTCCATCTTGCCCGAACTGGTGATGTCCCCGGTGACGAGTACGACATCGGGTTTTGGGTCGCACTGATTAATGTGATCAACACAGCGCGCCAAGTTCTCTGACATTGGCGCGATGCCGTATGTTTTTTTGCCCGACCCGGCGATGTGTGTATCACTGATTTGTACAATAAGCATGTGATCCTCGCGTCAATTCACCGTGTCTGCTGATGATCTTGGTAAACAGGTATCCTGTGCGGCCAATGCGTTGGCCTTATGGGTTTGTTCCGAAGGGTTTGTCTCGGCAATACAGAGCTGGTCCATGGCCCAAATCCACGGAACCAACCCTGATCACCATCTTCCTAAAAGCCACCAAAGAGGCAAAGGGCTTTTTTAGTCGGAAGATTCTTAGCCCTGACCACAGGCGGCATGAAAGCCGCCTGTGGTGTTTCCCAGGGACAAGTGGAAGGTTATTCGTCCAACCACCATTGCGGGCCCCGGTACGGGAGGGCCCAGTAGTACTCATAGGAGTGGGTTTTGAACTCGGTGACGTTTTTGAGGGCAGTCCGGTTGTAGATTACCCCCGGTGCCTGCACCGTGCCGATAAACAAGGTGTTGCTGACCATGGTTTCCACCAATTTTGCACCCAGTGCATCCGATTCAGGCGTACCGTTCGGTATGGATTGGAATGCATTGATATCCTTCATGAGCTGTTTCACATACTCGGGCGGCTCGACACCAGCGGCGCCCTTGCTATCCACCCACTCGGCCCACAGCATACCAGTGCGAAGGAAAAAGTAAGTATCGAATGGGGGCACCCACAGAGCGTTACTGCCCATCACGATGGCGAGGGGTTGGCCTTTCCGCCACATGCCTACATCCAGGTCGTTCGAGGATTGTGACGAACGGTACTCATCCGGAGTCACTTCCTTCAACTGTGTTTGAACGCCCACAGCAGACCAGTGTTGAGCGACAAGTTCCACAACTTCACCGGCAATACCCTGAGTCGCGAATTGCAGGTTCAGCACCAGCTTTTCACCATTGGGCAACTCACGGAAACCATCACCATCGATGTCCTTCATGCCAACTTGGTCCAGCAGGGCTTTCGCCTTGTCCGGAGCATATTCGGCCATGTAGGTCGACCATTTCGGATCCACGAAATTCGGCGCTGGTGAGAACCCGATATATTGTTGCGGCTTGCCCAGACCGAAGAATGCAACTTCGTTGATTTCTTCTCGGTTCATCGCAATTGACATTGCCTGACGGAACCGCACATCGCCGAAAACTTTGCGTTTTTCGAGATTTTTCGACGTTACATTGAAGGCGAAGGTTGGCGCCGAGATTTCCGGCTTAATCTGGATTCTGTATTTACCGGCCTCTTGTTTATCCAGCAGTACCGGAGATGACGCGAGTTGCAGCGACTGTGACTTGAAATCTACCTCACCGTTGATCAGCTTCAAGATACGGACTTCGTTTTCGTTGATGTAGATCTCGTCCTGCTCGCTGATATAGGGCAGCTGATTGCCAGCCGTATCAACCATGAAGAAGTAGGGGTTTGCCACCAGATGGCGGCCATTTGGGGTATCCGTCACATAGATATGGGATTCCAGTGTTGGCACCACGTCCGCCGGCAGATTGCCCGCTTTGGTCGGGGTCTTCAGCAGTGGTGACGGAGTATCCGTCCAGTCCGAATTGCCGAAATAGGCCGAAAGCACATCAAGGCCGTCTTTATAGCCAGCAGCCTTCGCCATTTCATTAGCTTTCGAGTTCAACTTTGGATCCCATTTGCTCAAGAAATGCTTGGGCTGAAAACCCTGGGCGAAAGACGATGCGAAGTGGGCCAGCAGACCAGGCTTCGGTGCCGGAAGGTTGAAGATCACGGTTTGAGCGTCCGGCGTTTCGACAGTCATGCGCTCGCCTGCGACCAAAACATAATCTTTCGGTTTGGCGATAACGTCCGGGTTCAGCGCCAGATTGTCATACCAGTATTTCACATCCGCTGACGTGAACGGCGCACCGTCAGACCATTTGTGGCCTTTGCGGAGCTGGAAGGTCAACTGGGTGAAGTCGTCATTCCATTTCCAGCTTTTGGCAACCATCGGAACAATGGTCTGTAGGTCATCAGAATAGCGTACCAGGTTAACGTGGCGCACAGACAGGAAACCAGCCGTCCCCGCCTCAGGTGCATTTGAGATGACATCAAATATTCCGCCATATTTGCCGATCGAGGTGTACGGTGCCACGACCAGCGGCTCTTCGGGGATACGCTCAGCGAGCGATGGCAGTTTTGAGTTGCCACGGATGCGACCGTTCAGTTTCGCAGCGTCCGGGTTGCCTTGGAAAGTTAGTGTGCAGTTGGCGGCGGACTGGAATTCAGCCAGTTCGTACTGTTGCGGGAACGCCCCGCCTGCAACATTCATTGGATTGCTTACCGTAATGGCAGGACAAGCAGCAGCTTGAACCTGCGGGGCCGCCGTGAGTGCTAACATTGCAACACTGGCTAACATCAAACGTTTCATTATATCTCCTCCTAAAGTTAATGTTGATTGCCGAAATCGCCGGCAGGTTCATTTCGTTTCGTGTCGAGAAATTTCATCCAGGCATGATCCCGCCACTTCTGATTTTATCTTTACAGATGGAAAAATCAGTCTGATAGGGCAACGCGGTCTTGGTGTTTTGTAGAATGACGACGATTAAACAGATTGCCGTCAAGGTAGTATCCACCCCTGCGCCCAAATCAATTTTGCTTGAGAGCAAGTAGCTTATGACCGGTACTTAAATACCCTTAACAGATCGCGCAGTTTTCTTCTCCCTGTTGTCTGCTTCTCTTCTCGTATGTCCCCGTTACTTCAACATTTAGAACTCATATGCTTGGGGTGCTTTATGTTGGCATATAGGTATGTTGTTGGCGTATCGTCATATTCATAAGCTGAATATGGAATAATTTGTAGTATTAAATGACCATACGGTCAATTTAATATAGGATATGGTCACAAAAGTTTAATTTAGGAAATGGTCATGAAGGTTAGGCGACGCCAGAACAAGATTGTTGATATTGTCCGCACAAAAGAAAGCGCGACGGTAGAGGAATTGGCCTCACAACTGGATATTTCGCGTGAGACCATTCGACGGGATCTGTCTGATTTGGCCGGAACAGGCAAAATTCATAAAGTGCATGGCGGCGCAACAATTCCACGAGATTTTGGCGAGAATACATTTCAGCAACGCATGTTGGACCACGCCGAAGCCAAGATGCGAATTGCACAAAAGGCGATCTCATTGTTTGAGGCTGGAGAAGCGCTGTTTGTCGATACGGGATCGACAACGTTGTATTTTGCCGAAAAACTGTCCGAAATTTCGGGGCTGACCATCATCACAAATTCAGCCGAGATCGCCAGGACGGTTTCATCAAGCCCCGTGCGTGGCCGGTCAGAATCTGACGTCGACCAGCGGACCTATTTGCTTGGAGGTGAATACAAACTCGGCAACCGCCAGACCGTCGGAACAATGGTCGCTTCTCAGATTAGATTGTTCCGCGCTCATCATGCGGTGCTGACCATTGGGGCGTTGGACGGCCAAACGGGCGCAATGGATTTCAATATGGAAGAAGCGCAGGTTGCTCGCGCCATGATCGAGCAGTCACAATCCCTGACGGTTCTGATGGATGCGACAAAATTCAATAAGCTGGGCTCTTTCGAAGTCTGTCCGCTTGCCAAAATCGACCGCTTGGTTGTTGACCGAGTGCCCCCAGATGCGCTCGCTGAATCTCTTGAGGCGGCCGGTGTGAAGGTCATACTGGCGCAGTGATTAAGAGGGCTATGTGGAAAGCAAGGTTCAGCTTTATTGCTGAGTATGGGTCATCTGTGGCGCTAGGCGCGGGTAGCGGCTTCTTCGGTGACAATTTCGACAATGTCTCTGCAATCTTGCTCGGTGAAGGTCAGTGGAACGCGCAAGTCGCAGGTCGTCGACAGAACTCGGATTGTATTTGGCAGGGGACTAATATCGCCAAGATAATGCCAGCTGTCGTAACGGCTGGTAAAGGCGACCGGCTCTTCGCCACCAAACCACTTGATCTCGACCCCGCGTGCCGCACAACGGTTTAGGAAGTCCGGGATATTTTTTGCCCCGACCCCCGGGGCCTTGAACTGAATTGAGGACCCGACAAATTCTTCGTGTTGCTTGCGCGCGACGACCTCCAGGCCAGGTGCGGAACGAAAACCGGTTTCCAGAATGTGGTAGCGCAGGTTCCAGCGGTGTGCATTTTCTTCAAGAAGGGGCAACTGTGCGCGCAGGATCGCCGCGCGCAAATTGTCCATTCGGGCCGAACAGTTAGGGCTTTCGAGCCGGACCTTGCGGAAAACCTCTTCCGGTGGAATTGCGCCGTGGGTCCCATAGAGCATGTAAGAACCGGAACCGACCACTGCACGGGCCGCCAGTTCAGGGTTGTTGGTCGTGATAAAACCCCCTTCCCCCGAATTCAGGTGTTTGTAGGTTTGCGTCGAGAAACAGGCGACATTGCCAAAATTCCCTGACCGGATACCCTTCCACCGGGCCCCCATGGTATGGGCACAATCTTCAATTAGCGTAATGCCAAATTCTTCGCAAATGGCCAAAATACCGTCCATGTCGGCAATGTGGCCGCGCATGTGCGACAGCATGAAGTACTTAGCCTGACTTTCTTTGGCTTTGGCATGCAGGTCGGTTAGGTCCGTATGCCAGTTTTCATCAATTTCAACCAGAACCGGTACCCCACCAACGGCAAAAATGGCGCCGGGAACGGGCGCCAGAGTATAGGCGTTGGCCAGTACTTTGGTGCCGTGGTCGACGCCTGAGGCACGCAAGGCAATCTGCATTGCCTGACCGCCAGATGTCGTGGCGAGGCAGTAGTTCACGCCCTGCCATTGGGCAAATTCCTGCTCAAGAAGCGACGCTTCCGAGATTTCATCCGGCACGGTATTGTACCTGTGCAATCGACCTCCGCGCAGAATTTCGCTGACCCGTGAAATGGCCGATTCCGGAATTGGTTCTTGCTGGGTGAAAGGTTTGTCAAATCGCTTTTGCATTGTCAGTCATACCGCTGCTGGTTGGCGACCTCGAAGCCCCAGTCTCTGTCCGGGAAGTATTTTTTCAGCCGCCAGTCACAGGCCCGCGCGTGCCCGTCCATGCCTTCAAGCCGACTGATGCGCGATGCAACGGCACTGAACGTTAAGTTGGCTTCCTCATTAATTTTCTGCCACGTCAGAACCTTCAGAAACTTCATGACATTAAGCCCGCCGGTGTAGCGGGCGGCACCTTTGGTCGGCAGAATATGATTGGTGCCTGAGCATTTGTCTCCATGGGTGACATTGGCACCTTCCCCCAAAAATAGAGAACCATAATTTTTCAACCGCTGTTTCCACCAATCCAGGTCGTCCGCAATAACCTGTAAATGCTCGCTTGCATAGCGATCTGAAACTTCGCAAACCTCCTCGCGGCTCTCACAGAATATGATCTCTCCATGGTCTCGCCATGCTGTTGCAATCACGTCTCCGCTCGGAAAGTCATTGGCAATTTTTGGCAGTATGCGATTAACGGTCTCAGCAAGATCACGTGATGTCGTGAATAACCAGACGGGGGAATCAGGGCCGTGTTCGGCCTGACCGGCAAGGTCGATGGCGACGGTCATCGGATCGGCCGTATGATCAGCAATAACCGCGCTTTCTGTCGGCCCGGCGAAAACATCAATGCCGACTTCGCCGAAAAGCAAACGCTTTGCTTCGGCAACATAAGCATTGCCGGGACCGACCAACATATCTGCAGGGGGCGCTCCGAACAGGCCAAAGGCCATGGATGCAATGGCCTGAACGCCACCCATCTCAAGAATTATATCGGCACCAGCCAAATCCATGGCATAGGCCACCTGCGGAGCGATCGATGCCCCTCTTGGTGGAGACGCGGCAACTACGAATGGCACGCCGGCGACCTTGGCCGTGGCAATGCTCATGATCGCTGAAGCGGCATGGGCATACCGTCCACCCGGCACGTAACAACCCGCACAATTAATCGGAACAATCCGCTGACCCAATTGTACGCCGGGCTCAGTTTCAATCTCAAACTCTGTCAGGCTGGCCTTTTGGGCTTCGGCGAATCGTTTGACCTGGGTATGAGCGAAGCCGATGTCCTGTTTTTCCTGATCGGTGACCTCGCCAATAAGGCGGGCCTTTTTTTCTTCGGACAATACGAAGGAGTCGCTCCAGCTATCCAGAGACTGTGCATAGTCGATAACGGCAGGTTCACCTTCTGAGCGAATGCGCGATAACATCGTCTCAACGGTTTCGCGGATCCTGTTGCTTTCGGTCTCTTTCTCGACCTGAGAACGTTTTATGTATTCCATGCCTTAATTCCAAATGTCAGTTTTTCATTCTTGAAAATGAGCCCAACGCCGAACTGCGCATCCTCATCAGTTCACCCTCAGGCGCGACACCTTTCCAGACCCAATCGTGATGTTTAGTTTTTTTAAAATTTTGATTTAAAAAATGTGGAACAATGATGTGCTACTCGGAAATGACCTCTATGGCCCCAGCCATATGGGGGACGATACTGGCAAGCCGTGTGACGACCTGATTCTTGACCAGTTGCCGGCAGTCTTGGGCGAGTTGATCCGGCAGGTCTCCAAGCTCTCCGGTTCGGGCAATCAGATATATTTGACGCGAGAAAGCCGGAAATGGAACATGGGAGACATCGATCTGGGGGATAAAACGTTCGGCGTCGAGCAGGTTCAGCGGCGTTGTTAGGGTCCAGCCTCCGGCCTGCACGACCATCGCGATCACAGAGCGCGTTGCCTCCAGCGCAAATCTGCGTGGCATATCGAAACGCACACGTTTCAGGTGTTGGGTTATTGTTCGACCGATCGGGATGGCTTCGGAATACTGTATGAAGGGTGCATGGGACAATTGCTCAATCGTGTCCTCGCCATCACGCAATAGACCCGCGGCTGTCACCAGGATGAACGGTTCGCGTACGATCGGGATCGAGTGAAAACCGTTGACGTCGGCAGGAACAGTCGCCGAGACGCAAATATCAACTTCACGCTGTTGTAGCATATCGATCAAATGATCAGACCGTCCCGAGTATGCGTTGACAAAACAGTCACGGAAACGTTGCTGTAAACTGGCAACAAGAACAGGTGTTAGTGAGGCATCAAGATCATCAATGATGGCAAGGTTAAGCTTTGGCAGGTCAACGAGTCCATGCTCGGAAAGTTGGGCTTGAGCATCTGCCACGGCTTCAAGAACTTTATATGCATGAGCCCGCAGCATTTGTCCGGCAGGTGTTAATTTTAGCGGGCGTGTCCTGCGGTCAAACAGCTTTGCACCAACCGCTTGTTCAAGGGCTGTAATTTGTTGCGATACCCCCGATGAGCTGCCCCCAATCAGCATCGCCCCATCGCTGACGGAGCCGGTTTCTTCAACACTGACAAAAGCGCGCAATCCGCGCAATGTTAACTCAGGACTGTTCTTATTCACCATAATGCGTAACTACCCCGATTAAATATCTGGTTTTGCCAGCGTGATGACGTGCCTTCCCGTCATTCCTGAAGTCCAGATGCTACCATCAGATTCTGCACACCTGTCCCACTAAAACAGGAAGTGTAAAATATTTAAAATTTATGGAAAGGGTATTCAATTTATCTAAAACCAAGCCGTTTTTCTTGACATGTAAGCCCAATCCAACCGCCATAAGGCATCAAAAACGGATCATCGGGAATCAACCAGCCTTTGATCGCAAAAAATTTAATTGCTGACACAGGAGGAGATAGACATGAATTCTTTTAAAACTCTGCTTTGTACAGCAAGCGCGGTAACGCTGCTTGCCACAACTTCAATTGTAGCCACCATGGCCCCCACAACAGCGGCAAACGCTGAAGAACTCACAGTCGCCTATTTTCTGGAATGGCCAACACCAAATCAGTTTGCGCAAGCCAAGAAAATGTATGCGAAAGAGCTTGGTATGGATATCAAGTGGGTTTCATTTGATGCGGGAACGGCAATGTCGGCGGCAATGGCGTCCGGGGATGTCCAGATCTCGTTCTCTCAAGGCATTCCGCCGTTTGTGGTTGCAGCATCCGCCGGGCAGGACCTTCAGGTCGTTGATGTTGCGGTGTCATATTCCGAAAACGACAATTGTGTTGTCCGTGCCAGCCACGAAATTACTAAAGACAACGTCAAGGAGCTGGAAGGCAAACAGGTTGGTGTGCCTCTCGGAACTGCAGCTCACTACGGGTTCCTGAAACAGATGGCACATTTTGGCGTCAACACATCAACCATGAAAATTGTCGATATGGCTCCGGCTGATGGTGCCGCGGCATTTGCATCCGGCAATCTCGATATGGTCTGTGGTTGGGGCGGCGCGCTGCGTCGGATGAAAGAGCACGGTAATGTGCTGATGACAGGTGCCGAAAAAGAAAAACTCGGCATTCAGGTTTTTGATGCCACCACTGTCTCGACCCAATGGGCCAGTGAGAACGCTGAGCTGCTGGCAAAATTCCTGAAAGTCACAGCGGACATGAACGCTAAATTTGCTGGTGGAGGATCAACCGACATGCTTCCTGCCATCGCTAAGGCCGCAGGCATGGACCCGAAGGCGACCAAAGAAACGATGGCTGGCTTCGCGTTCCCGACAATTGAAGAGCAGCTTAGCGCTAAATGGCTAGGGGGCGGAACGCAGAAATTTCTTAAAGAGGTGGGAGATTTCTTTGTCGAACAGGGCACAATTCCAAAAGCCCGTGGCAGTTATGATAGCGCAGTCGACGCCAGTTACCTCAAGGCTGCTTCAAAAATGTAGCTAATGAAACGGTTGAGCGCGGCACGTCGAAAAACCTAATGTGTCGCGCTCAATCCCTATATCATGTCGAGGGTTGAAAAACCGTGGGGAGGACGTTTTGACGGAGGCCAACCAGTCATCTTTACATCTTGATGACCAGTCATCGTTGCATATCGATGATATATCCATGACGTTTAGCCTCCCTAACGGTAGTGCCGTAGAGGCTTTAAAAAGTGTTTCCCTCAGGCTCGCCGCTGGCGAGCTTCTTTCTGTTTTGGGGCCTTCGGGCTGCGGAAAAACAACGCTTTTAAACATTCTCGCCGGGTTTCTTGCACCAACGGGTGGGCAGGTAGTTCTTAACGGCCATCAGGTCACCGGACCGGACCCTGAACGCGGCATGGTATTTCAGCGTGGCGCTTTGTTTGAGTGGATGTCGGTTCGAAAAAACATCGGATTTGGGCCCGCCATGAAAGGCGTTCCTGAAAAACAAATCAGACAGCGTGTAGATGAATTGCTGGAGATTGTCGGGTTACACGATTTCGGCGATAAGGCGATTTATGAACTTTCCGGAGGCATGCAGCAGCGGGTTGCCCTGGCAAGGTGTCTCGCCAATGATCCGGACGTGATTTTGATGGATGAACCGCTCGGTGCCCTTGATGCTTTAACGCGAGAGAAGATGCAGGGGCTGGTCCTGAAGCTTTGGAAGGAAACCGGCAAAACGATCATCCTGATCACTCACTCGGTAGAGGAGGCGCTGCTTCTCGGAGAACGGTTGTTGGTTATGGCCCCGAGACCGGGTCGCATCCACAGGGAATATCATTTGCCATTTGCTGAACTTGGCGTCGATGCGGATTTACGCGAAGTTAAAAAACATCAGGATTACGGAAACAAACGAGAAGAAATTCTGTCCATGATCTGGGAGATGGAAGAAGAAATTATGGGCAGAAAGGAATAAAACCATGTTGGTGCTGGCGATCTACGTCGCAATATTTGTTCTGGCCTATGTCATCTACCATCTGATTGTCGGCAGATCTGCGTCTAAGTTGGGTTTTAACGCACGAAAGACGGTCACATTTGGTGATGAAAGTGCTGTAACGGCCAATCGGTCAGCCTCAGTAATTTCAGTTGTTGCCATTTTCCTTATTTGGGGGGCGTTTACGGGCTCAAGCGTGTCACCCGTTCACGTGCCCGGCCCATTTGTCGGCGATACGTCTTTTTCATACACGGCCACCAACCCTCAAAACCAAACAGATGAGGCAACGGTCTATGTGCGGGTAGGGTTTATTGGGGAGGAGTTTGGAAAGCCAGAAATTCCTGATAATAAGCAGTCCGCTTTCGCCAAAGATGATGCGATGAAAGTTGGCGCCTGGCGCAGTGGCCTCATTCGCGCGCAGAACAATGATGATGGTGGGAAGAAAAAAGGTTACCGGATCACGGCCATCGATGGTCAACCAATCGCACCAAAACAATCCGTTGAAGTTTCAGATGGTATTGTCAACATGACGGCAAAAGGTAGCTTGTCGTTTGTCCCTGATAAGGGATGGCAAATGGAACCGATCTGGCTTCCGGCACCGGAAACCATCGTTTCACGCCTGATCGAAATCTCACGGGACGGTTACCAAAACGTCGCGCTTTCAGAAAATATTGGCTGGTCGCTTTTCCGTGTGGTTGTGGGGTTTCTACTCGGCAGTATCGTTGGTGTTCCCCTTGGCTACGCAATGGGACTGAACGACTGGTTCCGGGGTTGGTTTGATCCGATCGTCGAATTTATGCGGCCCATTCCGCCTTTGGCGCTTATTCCCTTGGTCATCATCTGGTTTGGGATCTGGGAGCAGGGAAAGATAAGCCTTTTGTTTCTTGCCGCCCTTTGGATCATGACCATATCTGCCCGCGCCGGTGTATCGGGCGTGAATATTTCCAAGGTTCACGCCGCTTATTCGCTCGGCGCGTCGAAGCTTCAGATCCTGCTACATGTTATTATCCCAAACTCATTGCCGGAAATTTTCACCGGAGCCCGGGTCGCCATGGGTGTGTGTTGGGGAACCGTTGTTGCGGCTGAGTTGGTGGCGGCAGAAAAAGGTGCCGGTAAAATGATCATTGCCGCCTCGAAATTTCAGCAAACAGATATTGTGATCATGGGTATCATTTTGATTGGGGTCATCGGATTTGGGATCGATATTCTGATGCGTATGGCAGAAAAAATTCTGGTGCCATGGAAAGGCAAGGGTTAGACGGGCGCTCGCGTCACCAAGCGGTCAGCCAAAATCTCCTAATGCATCGTGCAGGCCTTCAATCCGTTTCAGCCGTTCGCGTCCGGCCTGTCCGGTCTTGGTCAGCAGCGCGCTGCACAGGTGATGAATCAGGCTCATTGCCGCCGTATAGCTATCAAAGACGCCGACACCAGCGACTTCGGCATGGAGTATCCATTTAGCATAATTGACCGTCGGCCCAACCGTCGGGTCGGTGATATATAAAATCGGAACGCCTGCGGAATGAGCCTGCCTCAATGCGTTACGAAACGGCTCTTGGCGGCGGCGAAAGCCAAACGCAATCAGCAAATCCTTCTCTCCCAGACCCGCCAGGTGTTCAGCAAGTGTTTCGCCGCCCTGATCGATCAGGTGAACGTTGTCTCTTAGCTGAAAAAATTGGCGATGGGCATAGGCTGCCAGATAATGGCTGTTTCGAAATCCCATCAGCGAGAGTTTCTGCGCCTGGGCAATGGTGCCGACGATACGCTCCACAGCTTGTTCATTCAGCCCCTCAAACGTTTGCACCATGTTGGCGACGTCGCGCTCCATATGATGTTTCAGAGGCCCCTGAATCCCGGCCTGATCCGAATCCTGACTAAGTAAATACAGGGGTGACCCCCAGTCTTTGGCATCTCGAGCCATGCGGCGCGCTTCTTCAAAATTGCTAAATCCCAGTCGCCGGATCAGTCGCGTAACGGCGGCCTTGGATACGCCGGAGAGTTCAGACAACTCAGTCGCCGAATACCCTGCAATATCGCCCGGGAAATCGAGAATCAGGTCCGCAAGCTTACGTTCGCTTTTTGGTAACTGTTCGTAATGTTTCCGAATCCTGGCGACGATGGAATGGCCCTCTTCAGTCTTTGCCACACTTAGAACCTTTCTGATTACTCTTTTACGTTAGGGCTACCTTAAACCAGTCAATAATTGAAACAATAATTTTAATGTTAGACATTTTAAAAATATTGTAACAATGTGTTGAGCGATAATATGGAGCCGTTGCCAAATGGTAGCAACCGAACACTCATTTGCAAGAATTGCCGGGCGTGCCGCCGCATGGAGCGTTGGCTTAAGCAAGGCGGTTGAAGTCATTGTGGTCGGCCTGACAGTTCTGCTGGTGCTTGATGTCTGGTTGGGCGTTATTGTTCGCTATTTTATCGACCTTCCCCTGACATTTACGGAAGAAGCTGCCAGGTACCTGATGATCTGGATGGCGTTGCTGGCCGTTTCCATAGGCATTTCCCGGCGTGAACATATTGGCGTGCTCATCCTGTTTGACCGGATGGGCAGGGTCGGGCGACATGTTTTGCTGGCAATTTTTGATTTGCTTGGCCTGTTTCTGTTTGGATTTTTGCTGTTTTACGGTGTTGAGTTTGCCATCAGCGGCCTTCACCGGCTGACCATGATTTATGGGTTGCCAAAATTTCTACCTTTTGCCGCAGTTCCGGTCTCGTGTGCCCTCGCCTGTATCCAGCTCATTCTGAGTGGCATCCGCGACCAGGCCAAACTGCATGTTGAGGCCGGACAAGGGAACCTGTCGGTATGATCCTTGTGGCACTCCTGTTTTTTAGTCTCTTGGTGCTTGGTGTGCCGGTCGGTTATGTACTGGGGCTCGCCGGTATCGCGGGCATGGTCCAGATCGGTGGCGAGCAGTTTTTCGCCATGGCGCCTAAGCGGTTTTTTGCAGGGCTCGATCTTTTTCCTTTCCTCGCCATGCCGTTCTTTATCCTGGCCGGCGAAATTATGAACCGTTCGGGCATCACCCATAAGCTGGTCGGTTTTGCCGATGCTCTGGTCGGTTATATGCGCGGCGGTATGGCGCATTCCAATATGGTTGCTTCCGTTTTCTTCGCGGGCATCACCGGAGCCGCGACAGCCGATGCGGCGGCGTTCGGGAATACACTTGTGCCGGCGATGGTCAAGAATGGTTACACCCGACCGTTTGCATGTGCGGTGACGGCAGCGGGCTCGATTATTGGCCCAACCATTCCACCGTCAACACTGATGGTCGTCTATGGGTCTCTCATGGGTGTTTCCATTGCTGGACTGTTTGCGGCTGGAATTCTGCCCGGCATATTGATTTGTCTGCTGTGCATGGCACTCATCGCGGGCTTTGGCAGACGTTGGAATCTACCCAAGGGTGAGGGTCGTCCCAGCCTAATTTCGATTTTCAAGGCCTTTCGGGAAAGTATCCTGGCCCTGGTGATGCCTGTCCTGATCTTGGGTTTTATTCTGGGCGGCGTGACAACACCAACGGAAGCCGCATCAATCGCCGTCGCTTATGCCTTGTTCCTCGGTGGCGTGGTTTATCGTAGCTTAACGTTCCGCGATTTGTACGAAATGCTTGCCCGGACGGCGCTTATTACCGGGGTTATATTCTTGATCATTGCATCTGCCTCAATTCTCGGCTGGTGGATGACGTTTGAGCAAATCCCACAAGCCATTGCCGCCGGCTTCCTGTCTGTCACCGAAAACCCCAATGCAATTATCGGGATGATCCTGCTTCTGCTGCTTGGCATTGGATTGTTTATGGATATCAATGCGGCACTCATCATTCTTGCCCCCGTGCTTGCCCCCCTGACCGTCACCATCGGAATGGACCCGGTGCATGCCGGTGTGATGATTGTATTGGCTCTTAATATATCTCTGATGACACCGCCCGTCGGGGCTTGTCTGTTCGTATTGTCTTCAGTTACGGGCGAGCGGATTGAAGAAATTTCCAAAGCATTGTGGCCATTTTTGGTCGTCGAGGTCGGGGTTCTTATGGCAATTGCTTTTTGGCCCGACCTTACTCTCTTTGTCCCCCGTCTCCTGGGGCTTTGAGACTGCATGAAATAGGAGAAATAATATGAAACGAGCAACAGGAGGTTAACATTATGAAGTCTTTACGCACGATAACAACGGGCGTCGCCGCAGCGGCTATTGCGGTTGGTTTGGCCATCTCGCCAGCGCTAGCAGAAAAAGTCTTGAAGTTGTCGCACCTGAACCCTGCGGACCCTTTTAACAATAATTCCGGGGCGATGACGGCAGTGTTTAAATCTCTGGTCGAAGCCGGAACCAATGGTTCCGTCACGGTTCAGTTGTTTTCTGACGGACAGCTTGGCAAAGATAACGAAGTTATTGAGCAAACCAAAAACGGCGTTATCCAGTCAAATATCTCGTCGTCCGGCGGTGTCGCTCAGCACTATCCGTTGATTGGCGTATTTGACCTGCCGTTTGCATTCCCCAATATTTCCGTTGTTCATGACGTCATGGACGTCAATAGCAGCTTTGGCAAAAAACTCGCCGCCGACATCCAGAAAAAGACCGGCCTTAAAGTTTTGGGTCTTTTGGATAGCGGGGGGTACTTCGCAATTTCCAATTCCAAGCGCCCGATTAAAACAATGGCCGACATGAAGGGGCTACGCATCCGGACGATGACACTGCCAACTCACGAAGCCATTATCAGCTCGCTTGGCGGAAAACCCACGCCCCTGCCCTGGCCCGAAGTTTATACGGCTCTGCAAACCGGTGTTGCCGATGGTCAGATGAACCCGGTTCCGATCATTGCGTTTGCCAAGTTTGATGAAGTTCAGAAATACCTGACGCTGACGCAACACATAATCACACCTTATGTGTGGTTCATTAATGCAAAGTTCTATGACGGATTAACGGCGGACGAGAAAGAAGTCGTAGATTACGCCGCCAAAGCAGCGATCGTTGCAGGCCGTGGTATCTCCAGGATCATCGAGGCATCCAGCCGTGGGTTGCCGCATCTTGGTAAAAAAATGAAGGTTAACAGTGTCTCGGCTGGCGAACTTAAAAAATTCGCTGCGGCGTCACAGCCTGCAGTTAAAAAACTGATCGGTGAAAAGTTTGGCGCCGAAGGTGTTGATATGTTGGCCGCGATGGAGGCAGCCATCAAAGCCGCCAACTAGTCGCGAACCAAAAAGTACAGGGCCGGGCAGTTTATGCTCGGCCCGTTTTTTGGATCATCTAATTTTTATCTGGTCTAGTCGTCAATGAAACCATTATCCAGTTCATATTCTTTTGAATTATCGCAAAATCCGCTGGTGCAAAACCGCTCACCTTATGGGGCTGCCCAATCCGCGATCTTAAATGCGGATGGGTTCGCCCATGCCAAACAAACGATTACGGCTTGGCCGGGATACGCGGTAACGCCCTTGCGGAACCTGGCCGGCGTCGCGAAGGCAGCCGGTGTCGCCAATGTATTCTATAAGGATGAAAGCACTCGGTTTAACCTCGGCAGCTTTAAACCCTTGGGGGGTGCCTATGCCGTTAGCCAATGTCTCAACAACGAAATTGCGGCCCGCAATAACGGAATATCACCTGACCCGGCAGATCTCCTGAACGGTAAGTTCAAAAGCATTATTTCCGACATCACCGTCACGGCGGCAACGGATGGAAATCACGGCCGCTCGGTCGCCTGGGGTGCGCAATTATTCGGGTGCCGCTGCGTTATTTTCATTCATGAAACCGTGACGACCGGTAGAGAGGCGGCCATCGCATCCTATGGTGCAGAGGTCCGCCGCAACCCGGGGACGTATGACGATGCCGTTCGCAGTGCACAGGAAACGGCAGAGCGTGAGGGCTGGCACGTTATCCCCGACACGTCTGACGGCTCGATCATCGAGGCGCCACGAAACGTGATGCAGGGTTACACGCTGATGGCGGCAGAAGCCGTTAAACAATTGCCTGACGGAGTTCGGCCATCACACACATTTTTACAGGCAGGAGTTGGCGGAATGGCCGCAGCAACGGCAGCAGAACTCTGGCAAACCTACGGCGCAGATCGCCCAAAATCCGTTCTTGTCGAGCCGAAGACGGCGGCCTGTTGGTATGCAAGCCTGCTGGCGCAAACGCCGGTTGTGGTCGGCGGTGAGTTGGACAGTATTATGGCCGGTCTGGCCTGCGGAGAGATTTCAAAGCTGGCTTGGGAAATTCTGGCGCCCTGTAGCGATGCAATGGTTAAAATTGATGATGAAGCTGCGGTAGATTGTATGCGTCTGCTCGCCGGTGCCCGCTACGGTGATGCGCCCTTTGCCGCCGGCGAATCCGCCGTTGCCGGGCTTGCCGGGTTTTTGGCCGTTGCCGATGATGCTACGGCCCGTGCAGAAGTTGGTCTGGATGCGGACAGCAACGTCTTGCTTTTTGGCACTGAAGGCGCGACCGACCCCGACACCTATGCAGAAATCGTCGGGTATTCGGCGTCAGAAGTGGATTTCGGTGAGGCCGTGCAATGACGGCCTCAGACCTTCGCATAAATCTCGACCGGCTTCTCGGGCGGATTGAGGCGTTGGCAGCAATTGGCGCAATTGAAGGTGATGGCGTTTGCCGAATGGCGCTCTCAGACGAAGATCGTCAAGGGCGAGACCTTGTTGTCGGCTGGATGCGTTATCTTGGGCTGGATGTGAGCATTGACCGGATTGGCAATGTCATCGGAATTCGTGCCGGAGCAGAACCGGGAAACCCGGTCATGACAGGCTCACACATTGATACGGTCGCAACAGGTGGACGTTATGACGGGAACTTAGGCGTTCTTGCAGGATTAGAGGTCATTGAAACGTTGAATGACGCGGGATTTACAACTTGCAGGCCGCTCGGCGTCGGGTTTTTCACGAATGAGGAAGGGGCGCGGTTTGCCCCCGACATGATGGGCAGCGCCGTTCATCAGGGTGCCGAAGATGTTGACGACATGCTGCGCGTTGTCGGCGTAGATGGTAGGACTGTCGGTGAAGAGCTCTCAAAAATTGGCTATGCGGGTGAGGTGCCAACAGGTGAATTTCGCGCCCACTGTTTTGTCGAGTTACATGTCGAGCAGGGGCCTATTCTTGAGATTGAAGCGTTTGAAATTGGTGCCGTCGAAGGTGTTCAGGGGATCTCCTGGAATGAATACCGGTTGAGTGGGACATCTAATCATGCGGGTACGACACCTATGCGGTTGCGCCATGATGCGGGCTACGTTGCTGCTGCGATCTCAGTTGAGGCGCGGCGTATTGCAAACGACATGGGTGAAAATCAGATCGGTACCGTTGGGGTTACGGAACTGAACCCGGGCCTGATTAACGTGATCGCCAAAGAGGCGCTGGTCACGGTTGATATGCGAAATACTGATGAGCAAAAACTGCAGCAAGCGGAACGTTTGATGCGCGAATTTATCGCCAGGACCAGTGAGGCTGAAGGAGTGACTGTCGAGAGCCGGACGCTCGCCCGGTTTGAGCCTGTGGCATTTGATCAAGACATGGTCTCATTGGTTTTCAGCACCGCGCAATCGCTGGGCTATAAAGTTAAAATGATGCCGTCGGGGGCCGGGCATGATGCCCAGATGTTTGCCCCCAACTGTCCAACATCAATGATCTTTGTCCCCAGCCGGGGCGGGATCAGCCATAACGTTGCCGAGCATACGGAACCTGAGCATATTCGCGCCGGGGCGGATGTATTGCTGCAGGTTTTATTGCAAAAGACTGAGTAGTTAAGGATCTAAATCAATGCCAAGAACCCTCACCGTTGCCGCTGCACAGCTTGGCCCAATTGCACGTGACGAATCCCGGTCTTCGGCCGTCCAGCGTATGATCCGGTTGATGGGGCAGGCAAAGGCACAAGATGCTGATCTGGTGGTCTTCCCCGAGTTGGCGCTAACGACATTTTTCCCTCGCTGGTATTTCGAGGACCAGTCTGAAATTGATAAATATTTTGAAACTGAAATGCCAAACGCCGATACACAGCCTCTGTTCGATGAGGCTAAAAATCTGGGGATCGGGTTTACCCTGGGGTTTGCCGAACTTGTTCAGGAGGAGGGTGTCGCTCACCACTTTAACACCTCAATCCTGGTTAGCGACCAAGGTCATATTTTGGGTAAATACCGAAAAGTCCACCTGCCGGGCCACAAAGAAAATGAACCCTGGCGGGCGTTTCAGCATCTGGAAAAACGGTACTTTGAAACAGGTAATCTGGGTTTTCAGGTTCATGAGGCATTTGACGGCAAAATCGGCATGTGCATTTGCAATGATCGGCGATGGCCGGAGACGTTTCGCGTTATGGGGCTACAGGAGGCAGAGCTGATCTTGCTGGGTTACAATACACCTGTTCACTATCCCCCGGCGCCCGAACATGATCATCTTCAGGATTTTCATAATCATCTGGTCATGCAGGCGGCGGCCTACCAGAATGGAACCTGGGTGGTGGGTGTTGCTAAGGCCGGAAATGAAGAAGGCTGCGACCTGATTGGGGGGACGTGTATTATCGCCCCGACGGGAGAAATTGTTGCGGAATGTAATACGTTGGCTGATGAAATTATTGTTGCCGAATGTGATTTAGATCGCTGTAAGGAAATTCAGGAAAATATTTTTAATTTCAAATTGCACCGCGAGCCCGAGACCTATGCATTGATTACGGCACCCAAATCCTCATAGGGTCTTAAACTTATCAATTTTTACGCTCCTATGAGCGACAGCTGGATGGAAGAAAACAATGTACGAAGGACTTGAGAAAGAAATCGTCGACCAGAATGTGTACGACAAGACCATTCAGCGCTTTCGCGAAGCAGGGATCAGATTGCCAAAATTTTCTGAATTGGCAAATCCTGCAACAATCAAAGAGAAGTATGGCGAGGCTCTGGCCAAGGTCGATCCCGATAGCCCAGACCCGATGAACTTGTTCAGGGTCCACTGGCACAACGGGGATGACCGACGTGAGATAACCGATGTGCCGGCACATGTCGTACTGCCACCGGAGCTGACTGGGGTTAAGGCCAAGATTATCGTCGCCCTTGGCAATCGGTTCCCAATGATCCGCACGCACAAGGTGCTGGCGGCCTATGGTTGTCTGGTGCCACAGTTGTTGGCGGGTCGGTTTGATCCCACAAAAAACCGCGCCATATGGCCGTCGACCGGAAACTATTGCCGAGGCGGTGTTGCCATATCCCGCATAATGGGGTGCCGTGGTGTTGCCGTATTGCCGGAGGGTATGAGCCAGGAGCGATTTGACTGGTTGGAAGACTGGATTACGGAAAACAAGGATATTATCCGCACGCCGGGATCTGAAAGCAATGTTAAGGAGATTTATGACGCCTGCCATGAATTGTCGAAAGACGACAACAATGTCATCCTCAATCAGTTCGACCAGTTTGCTAACTACATTTCCCATCGTACGGTTACCGGACCGGCGCTGGAACGGGTATTCAACACGGTAAAGGGCGACGGAGCTTTACGCGCCGCCGCCTATATTGCGGCATCAGGATCAGCGGGGACACTGGCGGCGGGTGATCACCTGAAACAGAAACTGGGGGCCCAGATTGGCGTTGTCGAAGCCCAGGAATGCCCAACACTGCTGTATAATGGATATGGGGAGCACAATATCCAGGGAATTGGCGACAAACACGTTCCATTCATTCACAACGTTTTCAATACGGATTATGCCATCGCTGTCTCAGAGGCAGGCCCCGATGCGTTGAATTTGCTGTTCAACACGGATGTTGGGCGCCAGCTGTTGAGAGACCATAAAGGTATCTCGGATGCTGTGATCGAAAAACTAGCCGATTTTGGTTTGTCCTCAATCGCCAATGTGCTGGCCGCCATCAAGCTCGCCAAATATCTGGATCTGGGGTCAGACGAAGCGATTATTACCGTCGCCACCGATGGCGGTGAAATGTATGGAACAGAGGCCGCCAAAGCAAAAGAGACTTATTTTAGAGGTCAGTTTGACGAATTGGCTGCAGCAGAGACCTTCGGACAGTATTTGAAAGGCGTGGCAACCGATCATTTGATAGAGCTCGACCGCCCAGGCCGTGAACGGATATTTAATCTGGGTTACTACACCTGGGTTGAACAGCAGGGCGTTTCGCTTGAAGCATTTGATGCCCGCCGCGACCCGGAATTTTGGAATAATCTGATGGGCTATGTGCCGGTTTGGGATGAAATGATCGATGCATTTAATCAGGCAGTTGGTCAAAACTGAAGCGAGGAAGACTCCACCAGTAAGCGATTGATCGCGCCGCCTCGAGTCCTCGACGGTTCAGTCAGATCGTTCTGCCCCCGACATTGATGTGTATCCCCAGCCGTCATCCAGGACATTTGTCTGGTCAGCAATTACCATATGTGTCGCAATTTCTATTGGCGACGAGGTTCTGACGGGCCGTATCTTCTCTGTGAACGAAGCCGACCGGAACGCTCCGATTGCCTGCGACAACATCAATGAGCTGGATGGTTTTTCGACGGCTGCGGGCAAAAACAGTAAAGATTTAAAGAAACGAAAACCGGAAATTGAGTTTGTATGGATTATAACCAGTTGAAAATAAACGGTTTATTGTCATTTCGAACCCGAACATTTGGTCTGGGGGTCCGCTATTGGATTTTGTGTCCGAGCTTTAAATGAGTGCCGTTGGTGAAACTATTCCGCCGGTGAGGGGTATGGCGGTTGCCGGATAAGCAGAATGCGAGGAGGACTGGTGCGGAAGAGAAATGACTCATCAATGTATCGCTTTTGTCAGCAGTTCAGATCATGGTCTTTTTGGTGAGATCATTCACTCTCACCGGCAAAGTTGGTTCGTTATGCCAATGGATTTTCGCCACTTTCCAGACTCTCGAGGCGGGTGAAGTGGGGGCCAAATGAATTTGGCGTGGCGGGCGGTTTGTTAACCATTATGAATGGTTGAGATGCGCCGACTCCAGCGAATGTCCTCCAAAATCATCTAATAAATTTTTTATGGTAAACGCTTGGTTAACGCAAAAATACTATAAGAAACAATGCACTGCGGAAATGTTCAGGAATAATCCATAAATCGATCAGAAATTCTTCCAAATTAACTAAAAAAACAACATTAGTAGTTGATTTTTTGACGTTAACTATTTTGACTATTGCTGTCGCGATTCAAACATTGCAGCATTGGTGCTGTACGGCAAATCGGCCAGCTTTCTATTCTGCCGGGATGTGCGACATGTAACAACAAAGCTGGGTGGATTTCCTCGCTTTAAATTTTAAAAAATGTATTAAAACAATAGATTACGGAATTTTTGTGACTCAGAGCCAGAACAAGACTTCTTATACCATCCCCTGTTCGAGTACCTTTCGTGACGCAGTGACGGAGCTGGCCGACAGGCGACGCATAAATGTTGCGGATATGGCGAGATCGGTCGTCTTGACCTTGCCCAAGGATACGATTTCACGATTTCCTGATCCCGGTGCGCCCCTCGCCGACGACCGTGAGATGATTATCCTGAAGTCGGGGACATCCAAGGGCCGCCCCTGGAAGCGCAAACCTCGGCTGCAGGTCCGGTTAGCGCCGGGGTATGAGGAGGGATTTCTGCGTCGCGCCCTGAATATGGCGTTGGCCATGGATGAGGGGGCGGTACAGATTCATGTAGAAGCCCCTGAATTCGGCCTTGAAGTCGAAACTCAAAAAAATGCCCGCGAAACTGAACGCTCCTTACTCGAGATGGAAAAGCTGCAATCCGTGGTGTCCGTTCTGGTTTTTGAGCCGCTGACACACGAGGTGGAAACCCGTGCGGATGCGCTTTATGTGATGGGATATCACGCCATGGCCCGACCAAGCGCCAAAGACCTGCGCAGCCGTTTTCGCCTGGTGGCAACGGTCCATCACCCGGATTCGGGGTATGGGTCCCATGAGCGGATGAGCCAACTGAACAGCGCCATGGAGTATCTGAAAAAACACCGCGATTGATGCCGACCCTTGCCGAAGGGCTTTCGACATCGTAGGAACGACACACATCAAAAAAGGAATTAATCATGCGTCTTGAGAACAAAGTTGCCATCGTCACGGGTGCCGGATCGGGGTTTGGTGAGGGGATCGCCGCCAGATTCGCCGAACAGGGGGCGAAGGTCGTGGTTGCTGATATCGACGCCGAAAATGGTCAACGGGTCGCGGATAACCTTGATCATGCCATTTTCTGCCCTGTCGACGTGACCAACAACGCTCAGGTCCGGGCGATGGTGGAGATGGCGGTCGGCGAATTTGGCGGCCTCGACATCATGGTCAATAACGCCGGTATCGCCCAGCGCAATGGTCCCATGCTTGATGTGGCCGAAGAAGTGTTTGATCGAATTTACGCGGTCAATGTGAAAAGTATCTATCTGTCGGCGCTTCATGCGGTGCCGGTTTTGCGCCAGCGGGGCGCGGGGGTCATCATTAATACGGCCTCGACCGCCGCCGTCAGCCCGCGGCCCGGCCTGACGTGGTACAACGGCTCCAAGGGGGCTGCGGTGACCCTGACCAAATCCATGGCAATCGAGCTGGCCCCTGACAATATCCGGGTCAATGCCATCAATCCAGTGATCGGTATGACCGGACTAACAGCGGATTTTATGGGCGGTGAGGACCGGCCGGAAATTCGTGAAAAATTTATCTCGACCATTCCGCTCGGGCGCATGTCAACGCCGCTCGATATTGCCAATGCCGCGCTGTTCTTTGCCTCGGATGAATCAGAATTTATCACCGGGGTGTGTATGGAGGTCGATGGCGGACGCTGTATCTGAGCATGCCCAAATCAGTCAAGTTGTTGCTGACCCGGCATTTTCCAGATGACGTCATCGCCCGGGCGACACGAGAGTACAGCATCACGCTCAACCCGGTCGATTCAGCCTGGGGCGGTGATCAGCTGATCACCAACGCCGAAGGCATGGATGGTATCTTCTGTAGCTCATCCAACAAGTTCACTTCTGAGGTGATCTCGGGTCTGCCCGACAGCGTTAAAATCCTCGCGACGTTCTCCGTCGGGTATGAGCATATTGACCTTGAAGCGGCACGAGGACGCGGGATTGTGGTGACCAACACGCCTGATGTCCTGACCGAGTCCACGGCTGATACGGCGATGATGCTTCTGCTTAACGCGGCCCGACGGGCGCGCGAGGCTCTGGAAATGGTCGCCCAAGGCGAGTGGACGGGGTGGACACCGACCCAGCTGCTTGGCATTCAACCCGGTGGCCGACGGCTTGCCATCTTAGGCATGGGTCGCATTGGCCGTGCCGTGGCGCAGCGTGCCCGTGCCTTTGGCATGGAGATCCACTACCATAACCGCAGCCGCCTGAGCCTAGAGTTGGAGCTCGGTGCGATCTATCACGCAACACCGCAAGCGCTGTTTCGTCATGCTGATTTTCTATCGATTAATTGCGAGCTGACACCTGAAACGACCAAGCTGATCAACAGGGAATCGCTCGAGCTGTTTCCGCCGTACCCGGTGATTGTCAATACGGCACGGGGCGGCATTATCGATGATGAGGCGTTGATCGCAGCCCTAAAATCAGACCGCGTCGCCGCTGTCGGGCTGGATGTGTATGAGGGTGAGCCAAAGCTTAATCCCAGTTATCTGGGGCTGCCCAACGCCTTCCTGACACCGCATATCGGCAGCGCCACTGTTGATACACGAAACGCCATGGGGTTTCGCGCCCTCGATAACCTGGATGCATTTTTCAGCGGCGTTGAGCCAAAGGACCGTCTGGTCTAAAAACAAAACCGCCCGAAGTTTCCTCCGGGCGGTTTGTCGAAAATGAATTTTTAGGTGTTCTTAGTTGCGGTTGCCGAACAGACGCAACATAAACAGGAACATGTTGAGGAAATCCAGATAGAGCGTCAGGGCGCCCATCACGGCTTTCTTTTCGCCAATTTCATGACCATCAGCGGCGGAATACATGGACTTGATCTTCTGTGTATCCCAGGCTGTCAGGCCGGCAAAAATCAGCACACCCAGAACCGAAATGACGAAGTCCATGGCGGAACTCTGGAGGAAGATGTTAACTACGCTGGCAATGATCAGGCCGATCAGGCCCATGACCATGAACGTGCCCATAGCCGACAGATCGCGTTTGGTGGTGTAGCCATAAAGGCTAAGGCCGGCAAACGCACCTGCCGTGATAAAGAAGACGCGGGTCACACTGGCACCGGTATAAGCCAGGAAGATATAGCTGATCGCCAGACCCATCAGGGCGGAATAGGCCCAGAAGATGGTCTGCGCCGTTGACGCTTTGATGTGATTGATACGCGCGGACAAGAAAAATACGATGCCCAGCGGCGCCAACATGACGACCCATTGGAGCGGCGTGCCGTAAATCGCGGCCATCAGCCCCTGTGAAGTTGACGCAACATAAGCGACAGCGCCGGTCAGGCCGATGCCGATGCACATGTAGTTGTAGACTTTCAGCATATAGGCGCGAAGTCCGACATCGATGTCGGCGTCGCGCGCCTGAGCGCCCGTCATTTGAGCGGTGCGCAACGTAAACTTGTTGTCGGGTCCGAGGGCCATGGGTAACTCCTGAAGTTGCTCGAAACAAAAAAATCACTACTTGTGCTTAAATATGGCAGGAAGTGGTGCAAAATCAATAGCAGCCGGGGTTGGTTTCCGGAAAATCGAAAGCTCAGTCATTTCGCAGATGCTGAGAGGCCTTTTGTCCAAGCGCCCGCCAGGTGCCGAGCAGCCCGGCTGCCATGATGACAACGATACAGGTGAGCAGCGTATAAGTGATGACATTGCCCAGAAATATCCATTCCGCCCGCATCAGAAATCTGATCACGGCCCACCCCGTCAACGTTCCGATGGCCGCTGCTATTAAGCCGGTCAAAAGCCCAAGCAGACCGTATTCCGCCAAATAAACGCCCAAAATTCGTCGCCGTGTTGCCCCCAGCACTTTGAAAACGACGGAATCATAAACCCGGCGCTGGTGTTCAGAGGCGATCACGCCAGCCAGAACCACGGCCCCGGCAACAATGGTCAGTGCCGCTGTTCCTTTGATGGCAGCCCCGATGCCCGCCAGCAGGTTCCCGGCAGCTTCCAGCGCATCGCGCACCCGAATGGCGGAAATGTTGGGAAACGTGTCCGTTGCCGCCTTCTCAACCGCCTGCTCGATGGAGCGATCCGCCTCGATTGCGGCAATATGGGTCAGGGGCGCCCCTTCCAGAGTTCCTGGTGCGAAGATGATGGCGAAATCAAACCGCAGACTGCGCCAGTCGATTTCACGAAGATTGCTGATTTCTGCCGTGATCTCACGACCTAGAATATTCAGTGTCAGCGTATCACCGATATCCACACCAAATCCTTTAGCCAACCCCGCATCGAAGGAAATGATGGGCGGGCCCGCATAATTAGCAGGCCACCACTCGCCTTTGGTGACCTTCGATTCGTTGTTTTTTTCTGCGGCGAAGGTCAATGCCCGGTCGCCACGGATGGCCCAGTGGCTGTCGTGTCCGATTTTAACCTGTTCAACCGGCGTGCCGTTGATTTTGACAATGCGGCCCCTGAGCGTCGGAACGCGCTGGTAACCACTGGTGCCGGTTACGCCCGTCACGGCTGCATCAAAATCCGCCACCTGATGGGGCTGAATATCAATAAAGAAAAAGGCTGGCGCCCGTTCGGGCAGGCGTTCGGAAATCTGGCGGCTCATGTTGCCTTCGATCAGGGCGATGGCGACCAAGACAGATAATCCCAGACCCATGGAAACGATAATGCCGGGTGTTGTTGCACCGGGACGGTGCAGATTGGCCTGGGCCAGCCGCCAAAGCGCATTATCCGGCGATGGTATGCGTGCCGCCAGGCGCATGACAAGTGCCGCGCCGCCACGCAGAAGCAAGAGCGTTATCGCGCTGCCACCGACAAACCAATAGGCGAAAAACTGATCGTTGGCGGACCATATACACAGCAGGGCGAGCAAAATAATACCGACCATCATGGCGATCCGGTATTTTCGTTTCGGTTGAGCACCGATCGGAGAAATCCGTGCCCTGAACAGGCCAGCCGGTTTGACTTCGCAGGCTGCGGCAATGGGCCACAGCGCAAATGTAATTGTACTCAGCAGACCAAACCCGGCAGCCAGCGCCAGTGGTTCCATGAACACACCGATGATAGGCTGAACGGGCAACCGATCGCCAATTAGCTGAAGCAGGCCGATGGGCGCCAGTCCGCCGAATATCAGTCCGGCGCTGACTCCGACCAGACCGAGGACCAGCACCTGAAGCATATAGGTTTTAAATATCAGGTCACCGGAGGCACCCAGACATTTGAACGTCGCGATGGTTGCGATCCTGGCATTCAGATAACTTTTTACCGCCCCGGTAATGCCCAGACCGCCGACCAGCAGAACTGTCAGGCCAACAAACGACAAGAACAGGGTCATGCGTTCAATAAACCGCCTGACGCCGGGGGCCGCCTCTTCTGGTGTCCGCACCCGCCAACCCGCCGTTGGGAAGGTGTCGCCAAGATCTTGTTTCCAGCTCTCAATGTCCGTGCCCGGTTTCAGGGTCAGGCGATGGTGATATCTGATCTGGCTGCCCGGTTGAACGAGTTTGGTGTCGGCCAGTGAGGCTGCGGACACCAGAAACCGAGGCCCAAAAGAAAAGATGTTGGCGACCCGATCGGGTTCACTCAGGACGGTTGCGCGAATTTGGTAGGTCGCGGCGCCTAACCGCACCTTATCGCCGACGGCCAATCCCAAACGTGTCAGCAGGTTGGCGTCAACAACCGTGCCCCAGGCTTCATTGTTCATCTTCAGAAGATCAACCAGCGCTCGTGCCGGTTCGGTTTGCAGGGTTCCAATCAGCGGGTAAGCCTGATCAACAGCTTTCAGCTCGACCATCGCCCGTTTGTCGCGCTGATCGACAGGCCGGGCCATGGCTCGCATCTTTATAATTTCCGAATAGGTTGCGGAATGTGCTTTCAGATACGTGCGATGTTCCGGAGTAGCCGGGCGGTGCAGCAGGCGAAGATCGATATTGCCGCCCAGCAGTTTCGCACCATCCGCAGCTAGCCCACCATTCAGGGCATGGCTCAGGCTGCCGACCGCGGTAATTGTGGCGACACCCAGAAACAGGCAGATCAGAAAGATCCGAAATCCCTGAACTCCGCCTTGAAATTCGGCGCGAAGTTCACGTTTCGCCAGTTTCCAGGCCAGGGCCAGATCAGCCACCGGCAACCCGACCGTCGGCAATTTTAATAATCCGTCCGCAGCGACGGGCCAGTTCCGGCGCATGGGTAACCAAAATCATCGTGGTCCCGACGCTGGCCTGCAATTTGAACAGCAGCTCCATAATTTCCCGGCCCGTTTCCTGGTCAAGGCTGCCTGTTGGTTCGTCGGCCAAGAGAATTTTTGGCTCCGTTGCAAAGGCGCGGGCGAGCGCAACCCGCTGTTGTTCGCCGCCGGAAAGCTGTCCCGGATAATGGTGTATGCGTTCACTCAAACCGACGGCGTTGAGGTGGTGTTGGGCCTTTTCGAAAGCCTGGCCGTGCCCAGCAAATTCCATGGGCAAGGCGACGTTCTCCAGAGCCGACATGGTTGGCACCAGATGAAAACTCTGGAAGACTATGCCGACGTGATCGCGTCGGAACCGGGTCAACTGGTCTTCACCAAGGCCGGTAATCTCGTGGCCATTGGCGATGATCGAGCCACTTGTCGCCGGTTCCAGCCCGGCGATGACCATCAGCAATGAAGTCTTCCCCGATCCGGACGGGCCAATAACCCCGATGGTTTCGCCTCGGTTGATTTTTAGATCGATTCCACGAAGGATGTGCACCGGACCGGCGTCACTGTTAAGCTCCAGGTGTACGTCGTCGAGAGATAGAATAGAATCGGTATCTGTGGAAGGCATCATGACCATCTGGAAAGTTAGAGAAAAGCGGCGAAAACGGTGTTCCTTATGGCAATATGGACTCCTCAGGACGCTTGTCAACGTCACCCTGACACTCGCCTTGATGACATTTGCTTCATCTCTGTCGGCGGGCCAAGGGCAGACGGTACTGATGATTGGCGACAGCCTGACGGCTGGGCTTGGGCTTTCTCACGACCAATCCATCCCGGTCCGCCTGGAGGCCGCCCTGAAAGAACAGGGAATAAACGCCAGAATCATCAATGCCGGCGTTTCTGGTGATACGTCGGCTGGCGGTCGCTCTCGTCTGCAATGGGCATTAAGTGAAAAACCTGATGTGGTGGTTATTGAATTGGGCGCTAATGACGGCCTGCGCGGCCTCGATCCTAAGGCAACCTTTGAAAACCTGGACGCCATGATTGGCGCCGCCAAACGGGCGGGTACCCGCGTGCTGTTGGCCGGCATGATGGCGCCGCCTAATCTGGGAGCGGAATATAGCGGTGAGTTCAATCGCGTTTTTCCGGCCCTGGCACGCAAACACGATGTCACCCTGATGCCATTTTTTCTGGAAGATGTTGCCGCCGTTCCTGAGCTCAATCAGGACGATGCCATTCATCCCAATGAAAAAGGTGTCGTTGTTATCGTTCAAAACCTGCTGCCTTATGTCAGGCAAATGCTGCGGAAGACAGACGGATGAACACAAATTCAACGTTCAGTTCGGCTTATGCTGAGACCGATGCCAGCGTCGGCACAAAGGCGGAGAGATGGGCCACAATCGCTAAAGACCTGGAGGGGCAACTGGCAACCCTGCCGGCCGTTGATCCCGGATACTCCCGTCTTGGCATCATGTATGTTACCGATGATCTGGAGGATGAATATTCCAGCATCCTGACCTACCTTGGGCAGTGTACGGAAATAAAGGACTGGACCGGCTCAGTTGGCCTCGGCATCAGTGTTGGCGGGCGTGAATTTTTTGGCCGCCCGGCGGCGGGGGTAATGATTATGACCCTGCCAACAAGCAGCTATGCGATGCTGCCAACGCTGAGGCAAAATGTTGATGAAATTCCGGAGAATGTCGTGGACTGGATGCGGACGGCAACGCCGCCGTTTGGTGTTGTTCATGGTGACCCGATGAATGCAGAGGTCGTTCGACTGGTTGAGTCGCTTTCAATGGAAATCGAGAACCTGAATCTAGAGATTCCGGGATTTCTGGTCGGGGGCCTTGCCGCTTCCCAAAACATGGGGTTTCAGACGGTGGGTTCTACGCCAAGTGGCGGACTGTCGGGCGTTCTGTTCTCGCCGGAGATTGAGGTCGCCACGGGTCTTTCACAGGGCTGTATGCCCGTCGGTGCAACCCATCAGATCAGTGATTGCCGGGATAACGTGATCATGACACTTGAAGGTCAACCGGCCCTTGAAGTGTTCAAAAGTGACATCGGCGAACTGTTGGCGCGCGATCTGAGGCGGGTGGATGGGTATATTCATGCGGCCTTTCCCGTCGAAGGGTCCGACATGGGCGATTACACGGTGCGTAATTTGCAGGGTATCGATGTTAAGCGCGGCTGGCTCGCCGTCGGACAGCGGGTCCACAATGGGGACAAGGTGCTGTTCGTGCGCCGTGATCCAAAATCCGCTGAACAGGATCTCCGGCGCATGGTGGAGAACCTGCTCAAACGACTGCCCGCTCCCCCCCGGGCGGCGCTTTATTTCTCCTGTGTGGCCCGCGGCCCGTCATTGTTCGGCACCGAAGGTTTCGAGACCAGGCTGATCCAGGAATTGCTGGGCGATATTCCTCTTGTCGGGTTTTTCGGCAATGGCGAAATCTCCAACAACCGCCTATATGGATATACGGGCGTGCTCACGCTCTTCCTCTAATCTCACTAACAGGGCTGCCAACATTATGAAAATGAACAACCTCGGGCGCACCGGTCTGCGTGTCAGCCGCATTTGCCTTGGCACCATGACGTTCGGTCACCAGAATACGGAACTGGACGGTCATACCCAGCTCGATATGGCCCTTGATCACGGGGTCAATTTTATTGATACGGCGGAGATGTATCCCTTTCCAGCCAGCGCGGAAACCGGCGGGCGCAGCGAAGAGATTATCGGATCATGGCTGAAAAAACCCGGCAACCGAGAAAAGGTGCGCGTGGCGACCAAAATCGTCGGCCCAGGAGGGCGGTTCGAACATATCCGAGGCGGTAAACTGGATTTGAGCCGGGACAGTATCAAGCGTGCCGTCGAAGCGTCGCTCAAACGGTTGCAGACGGATGTGATTGATCTTTTTCAGACCCACTGGCCGGAGCGCCCGGTCAACAAATTCGGTCTGCTTGATTTCCCCTATGACGAACCGGAGGGAGACTGGGTCGCCTTTGAAGAGCTGCTGGATGCCATGGATGAGCAGGTCAAGGCCGGCAACATTCGGGCTTACGGGGTGTCCAACGAAACGCCTTGGGGCATTATGAAGATGCTGAATTTGGCGGAATCAAAGGGCCTGCCTCGTATCGCCAGCGTCCAGAATGCCTATAGCCTGATCAATCGTATGTATGAAGTCGGGCTTTCAGAAATTGCGATCCGCGAAGATTGCGGCCTGCTGGCCTATTCGCCGCTGTCTTTTGGTGTTTTGACCGGCAAATACCAGAACGGTCAGTTGCCCGAAGGCTCGCGTCACCAACTGTTCCCGCATTTCATGCGCTATTTTCACGACAACGCCATGCAGGCGGCGGACCGTTATGTGGCCCTGGCCCGCGATCATGGCCTTGACCCGGCGCAAATGGCCATTGCCTACGTCAACACCAGACCGTTTGTGACCTCCAATATCATCGGAGCGACGACGCTGGAGCAGCTGAAATCAAACCTGGATACGGAAAATTTGATACTCAGCGAGGACGTGCTGAACGGCATCGAAGCCATTCACAAGGACAACAGTAACCCAGCGCCTTAAACAAGGCTTTGCGCCGGTAATCTTCAGGCATAGAATTTGGTATGCGTTTATTTGTCGCCATCGCCCTGCCCGTCGATATTCGCCAGATGCTTTGCGCCTTGCAGGGTGGCGTTCAGGGCGCGCGCTGGGTGGATGGGGATAATTTGCATCTGACGTTGCGTTTTATTGGTGAGGCCGACGGGGTACAGTTGCGTGATCTGGACGCGGAGCTGTCAGCCATAGAGTTCCCGGCCTTTGAGACGGCAGTCTGCGGGCTTGGGACCTTCGAACGTCGTCAGCGGGTGCATATGTTATGGGCCGATATTGAGATGCCCCCGGCCTTGACCGCTCTGCGTGAGCGGGTCGAGGCGGCGATCATGCGGGCCGGGTATGGCCCGGAGGGGCGCAAATTCAAGGCGCATGTGACGCTGGCCCGGTTCAGACGGGGCGCCGGGACAGATATCGGTGACTATCTGGAAGCCACCAACATTTTCGCTAGGGGGGATTTCCCGGTGCGCAGTTTCAGTCTGTATCGTTCACACCTCAATCGCGACGGAGCGAAATATGAGACGCTGTTTACCTATGGGCTGCGGGATGTGAGTGCCTGAGGTCCTCAAAATCTAAAGTTTTGCGATATGCCCGGCGAGATCGGCCATCTGTTCGAAAACCAGAAGGGCCCCGGCGTCGAGCAGCCTGTCTGCGTGTCCCTCGGCAATGTGTCCACCGCCAACAAACCCGAAAACTCGCATTCCAGCGGCAACGCCGGCCTGAACCCCAGCCAGGCTGTCTTCGATGACAAGGCTGTCTTGGGGATTGGTGTTCATATTGTGGGCGGCATGAAGAAACAGGTCCGGGGCCGGTTTACCGTTCGCCACGTCAGCGGCGGAATAAATCTTGCCGTCGAAATAAGGGAGCAGGCCGGTCAGAGTAAGAGACGTCCTGATTTTTTCATGCCCCCCCGATGAGGCGACGCATTTGGGCAGCGTCAGGGCCTCGAGGGTTGCAGAAACCCCTGATATTGCTTTCAGGTCCGTGGTGAAGGCCAGTTGGTCCCGACGCAGGACTTCTTCTTCGAAATCATCGGGCAGGTCCAGGGCGTCTTCGCTTAGGATCATTTTGCGCATGGTTGCCAGCGACAACCCGACAAATCTCTCCATGGTCCGTTCGAGTGAGATGGGTAAGCCCAGTTCTGTCAGATATTTTTTCATGACGGCGTTGGCCAAGGGCTCGCTATCGACAAGCACGCCGTCGCAGTCGAAGATAATCAGATGAGGTCGAGCCAAAATTAAAATCCATACCGCTTGAGAGTTTGTTCTATTTGCGAAACGTAATGGCCGCCGAACAGATGGACATGTACCAGCAGAGGATACAGATTGTAAATGCTCAACCGCTCTTCAAAAAAACCCGACGCGATGGGGCGATGTTCCTGATAGCGCCGGAAGAACCGGTCGCCAAATGTTGAGAACAGGGTCGTGAAGGCCAACTCGATTTCTGCATGTGCAAAATAGATGGCAGGATCGATCAGTCCAGTGATCTTGTTATCTGAACACAGAATATTGCCACCCCATAAGTCGCCGTGAATAAGGCTTGGGGCCTTGGGTTCAAGCAGCCAGACTTCAAGTGTTTCTGAAAAATTCTCTAATCTGGTCATGGTATTTAGAGGTAGGCGTTTAATCTTATAGGCTTCGTTCGCCATATACAGGAGCCTGTGGTCTCGAAAAAAATCAATCCACGTCGGAGTGGTTGGATTGGGTTGAGGAAGGCCTCCTATCACCGTTTGAAAATCGAACCCGAAATGAGGTGCTGAAATATCATGAAGCGAGGCGATCAGGTCCGCAGCGTGCTCTTCAGCGGTTCCGCTCAGGCGATCGCCGGAAGGTAGCCACGACATGATCAGCAGATCGTCTTCTGAATGAATGACCTCCGGTACGGGGAGTTTCGTGTGTTCACCCAGATACCGCAGCATCTGTCCTTCCCGTCCCAGGCCGCCTTCTGAATGCCCCGTCTTGACCACTATCGATCTGCCATCTTCCAGATCACCTCGAAATACTTCAGAAATGCAGCCCCCGGACAAGGGGGCCAGGTGATGTACGGGTTGACCCAAAATACCCTGAAGTCGTTTCGAAATCGTCATGGTTTATGGGGCGCCATTGAGGTTACAGGCCGTGGCGTTCTCGAATTTCAGCCAGCAATCCTTTTGATGCGGCGTCGAGCATGTCGAAGACACCATCGAAGCCATCTTCATAATAGGGGTCGGGAACATCAAGGCGGCCATGGTCGGGGGCGAATTTCATGAACATATGCAGGCGATCTTCGTATCCTGGTGGACACATGGCCTGCAGGTTGTCGTAATTGGAAGAATCCATGGCGAGGACATAATCGAAGTTGTGGAAATCTTCAGGCAGGGCCTGGCGGCTTCTTAGGCCACTGAGGTCTATGCCACGGGCCATTGCTGATTGTTGTGAGCGCCGGTCAGGCGGTTCGCCATTATGCCAGCCACTGGTGCCGGACGAATCGGCGGTAATGTGCTCACTTAAACCCTGTTGCTCAACAAGCTGTCGGAAGACACCTTCGGCCGTTGGTGAGCGGCAGATGTTGCCGAGACAGACGAACACGACCCTGATCACGTGACTTCTCCTCTGGTTGAACCCGATCAGGGATTATCATAGGGTTCAGAGGCTTGGGCAAGGCCAATGGGAGAGCGGAGCGATGACGCGAACCATCACTGGAAAGATAGTGATTTTGACGGGAGCGGGAATTTCCAAAGAATCCGGGCTGTCGACATTTCGCGATGAGGACGGCATTTGGGCAACGGTCAAGATTGAAGATGTGGCAACACCCGAGGCCTTCCAACGTGATCCGGTGGGTGTTCACGAGTTTTACAATGCCCGCCGTCAGCGGCTGGCGGACGGCGGCATCAAACCCAATGCTGCCCACGAGGCCTTGGCGCGACTGGAGCGCGACTGGCCCGAAGACGTGCTGATTGTTACCCAGAATATTGATGACCTGCATGAACGTGGTGGATCCACCAAGGTCCTACACATGCATGGCGAACTGCTGAAAGCTCGTTGCGCCGCCTGTGGTGATGTCGCCGACTGGCGCCAAGACCTCGACCTTGACCGGGTCTGCCAAAACTGCCAGATGACCGGACGCTTGCGCCCGCATGTCGTGTGGTTCGGTGAAATGCCGTTTTTTATGGAACGAATTGAGCAAGCCCTGGCCGAATGTGCTTTGTTTGTGTCCATTGGCACGTCAGGCAACGTCTATCCAGCCGCCGGATTTGTCGCCGGTGCCCGCCGCTTGGGCCGCGCCCATACCACCGAATTGAACATGGAGCCTTCTGAAGGGGCAACCCTGTTTGCCGAGACTCATTACGGATATGCAACAAAAATTGTGCCGGCCTATGTTGAAGAGTTGCTGAGGGGCAGATGATGGTTGAAAAACTCGGCACTCTGCTTGATGAAATTTCAGCCTGCCAAATCTGCGCTGAGGAGCTGCCGCTTGGCCCACGACCCGTAGTCCGGGCGTCATCCAGTGCGCGTCTGCTGATTATCGGGCAAGCCCCGGGAACCCGTGTCCATGAATCCGGTATTCCCTGGAATGATGCTTCTGGAGACCGGCTCAGGGACTGGCTTCAGGTTGACCGGGACGTGTTTTATGATGAACGACGAATTGCCATCATGCCCATGGGTTTCTGTTATCCAGGCCGCGCTCCTAAAGGTGGTGACAACCCACCACGACCGGAGTGCGCACCTCAGTGGCACGCACGACTGCTCGGCCATATGACGGGAATCGAATTGACCCTATTGGTTGGCTCATACGCCCAGACCCAGTACCTGGGGAACAGGCGGCAGAAAACCATGACCGACACGGTTCGGGCCTGGCGTGACTATGGACCCGAAATTATTCCGACCCCTCACCCAAGCTGGCGAACAACGGCCTGGTTAAAAAAGAACACCTGGTTTGAAGCAGATGTTTTGTCGGAAATCCGCGACCGGGCCGCGCACCTTCGCTAATTTTTTATATGCCCAATGTTCTGAAGAGGGTGTGAAGATTTGTGGTGGCGAAGACCGGTTTTTTCATTTATACACATTAAGATCACATAAGTGACCTTGGTTAGTCGAGAATTAGGCAGAGCAGTCAGAAACTGATGCACACCATTGCAGATAATGATCTGTTTCACCGGTTAGCCTTTGATAATCCTTGGTGGGAATTCAGGGCTGAGACAAAGATTGAGTTTCGTAATCCACCAAAACGCATTTTTTTCCCGGCCTTTTTTGACCTTGTCTCTGGTAAACCTACCCATGATGTACAAGTTCTGGCCGGACCCCTGAGAGCCGGAAAATCCGTGATGTTGCGCCAGACGGTTGCCGGGCTGGTCGAAAAAGGCGTCAAGCCGACCAGCATATTTTATTGCAACATGACGGTGCCGAGTTATACGGCGGCCAATGTGGCAACGTTGTTTGAGATGTTCTGTCGTCGTTACCGCCATAATCCAAAAGCCGAGCTGTATGTTTTTTTTGATGAAATACAGTATGTTAAAAACTGGGAACAGGAATTGCTGAAATTGGCAGACATGCGGCCGAACGCCCGCATCGTTGCTGCTGTTTCTTCAGGCGCCCCGGCCATCACAACTGGTAAATCGACCCATGACGGGCGTATCTCCACCTTTGTCCTGCCGCCTCTAACGTTCCTCGAGTTTCTGCGTTTCAGAGATTCGGAAGAAAAAATTTTTGGCACGCACGCCAGCGACGGGACACCCTCCATGTCGCTTCGTGCAAATGCCTTGCCTGCGCTCAATATGGAATTTTATCGCTATATCAATTTCGGCGGGTTTCTGGAGGGCATCATCATGTCCAAGGAAGGCACGCCAGCCCCGACTTTTATTCGTGATGGCGTGGCTGACCGTGTCCTTCACAAGGATTTAGCCAGTCTGCACGGGGTCAATGACGCCCAGGAATTGAACCGCCTGTTTTCTGTTCTGGCCTTCAATACGGCGCGCGAAGTGACCATGGATGATCTGGCCAAGTCCGTTGGCATTGCCAAAAATACGCTCAGGAAATATCTGGATTATCTGGAATCAGCTTTCCTGATCCGTCGCCTGACCCGTGTTGACCGGGACGCCAATAAATTCCAGCGCGCCGTCGCCTTCAAGGTCTTCCTGAGCACGCCTTGTCTCTATAGTGCGCTGTTTGCGCCAGTGTCCATGAATGACCAGTTTTTCAAGCGTTTGGCAGAAACAGCGCTGGTCAGCCAGTGGCTCGGATCGCCGCATATGGATAATCTGGCGTATGCCAGCTGGCGGGGCGGCAGTATTGACTTGCTCAGTCTGGACCCCGACTCCGGTCGACCGGATCATGTTTATGAACTGGACTGGGGTAATCGGTATGGCCGCCCGGGCAAGGGGCCGGAAGAGCTGATTAGTTTTGTTGAAGGTACCAACCGCAAGGCGACACCCTATATTTTGACATCGGGCATCGCCCGACCCGCCTCTATGCGCGGCATTGACTTCACGCTGGCTCCTCTGGCTCTTTATGCCTATTGGGTTGAGCGTGGGACCGAGAAATTTACTTCGGACAAACATTAACCATATTTTGAGTTTTCCGTAAGGTTCACTTAAGCCAAATCGAATACATTGGTGGCACGCTAAATCTGCCATCGGGCTCAAAGCCTCAATAATGCGGTATTCGACACCTATGCTCTTGAGAACAAAAACCCTTCTGTCCCTACTTGTAATGACTGTGATATTGGGATTATCCCCCACCACGGCGTCTGCTCAGTGCAAGGAATTTCCCGCCTACCCCATGTGGAAAACATTGAGTCACGATAGTGCCAAAGATTATGTGAGGCGGAAGCTCAAGGGCGACTGGACCCCCTACATTAATCATCTGAAAAAACAACTTGGTAGCATCGAGAAAATCATCGCTAATGGCAAAGGTGCCCGCCTAAAGCACAGGGGTGAGACCATCACCCTGATGGGGGAAAAGCTGAAGCAGTATCAGCGCGCCTCAAGGGACCGTTTCGACGTAGTTCAGTGTCTGGCCGAAGAAATGGAGCTTGCGGCCCTCGACAACTTCGCCACGGCTGCAGGCGACGAGGAGCAGGAAACGGAAATCCCCGTCCAAGCATCCCCGGCATCAGGAACACAAGTCCTGAAACTTGAGGTCAGCACCTCATGTTCCAACGGTGTCTCCAGCTTCAAGATTAAAAATCAAGGCGCGGACTGGCCGAAAGCCGGGTCTTTTTCCATATTCCGAATTGATGGCCAAAACAAATACCCCGTCACTTCCCGGCGGATGCGTCTGAAGCAAGGGCAGATCGCCTCTTTCTCCGTGAAAAGGTCACGTAACCCGACTGGTAATCTGGGGCTTTTCGTTGGTCCTGCTTGGTATAAACGGGCGTTCGCCTACGACGCCACCTTGGTCTGCCTATAACGCTATCATTTTTCCCTCTAGAGTGATGCTAATCACTTCGTTTCGACATCGTATCTGAGATATTCCTCTCAGATTTGCTTCGAACAAGGTCGAAGCCTGCTTCATGAGGAATAACGAGAATGTCGACAATGAGATTAACCAACTGGCTGACCCTTCCCTGGATGCCCCGCCGCGTCTTAAGAAACGTATCGGTGATCATTTTGGTGCCGGTCTCCCTGTTGATTGGCGCGGCTTTTATGGCCCAGGAGTCGACAGAGCCCCGTGATTTGGAAATCGCCGCTTTGGCGCTTGCTGAAGATATGCAAAAATCGCCGCCCCAAGGTGGCTGGAGCGTCACAGATATCCGCGTTAACGATAAAATGCGTGTCGAAATGGATGTTGAAGTCGCCTATCACCATCAGGCTGAATTTATCAAAACCCGTTCCGGGCGGGTAAAGTATTCATATTTGAAATTGGCCTGCCCGGCGCCTGAGGCCAAGGTTTACAAGCTTCTCCCCAAAAATGAGGCGGTCTGGATCCACCTGTATTTCAATAAAGATCTGATCGTTAGTGGAGCCTGCCCCAAAACCGGGGGTCCGTTCGGATAAGGCCCGGTCCTTTTATCCTTTCCAATCTTCTTTAATCATGTCCGCGGCCTTTTCTGCGATCATGATCGTCGGCGCATTGGTATTACCGGATGTCAGACGGGGCATGACAGAGGCGTCGGCGATGCGAAGGTGCGTGAGGCCGTGGACACGGAGCCGGTTGTCGACGACAGCGCCGGATTTCGGATCGGGACCCATTTGGCATGTACTGACCGGATGATACAGGGTCGCTCCCGTGCGCAGCGCATGTTCAAGCAGCCTCTCGTCTGTATCGCACGCCACGCCGGGAACTGTTTCTCCGTCAATATAGGGGGCCAAGGCTGGCGTATTTATCAGATCCCGGGCGATCCGCATCCCGGCAACATGAATGTCTCGGTCCGTCGAGTTGCTGAGGAAATTCGGTCGGATTTTGGGTGCGACGTACGGGTCGGATGATCCAATATGGATGGACCCGCGGCTTTCCGGGCGCAGCTGACAGGGGGCAATGGTCAGCCCCGGAAAGCGGTCAAACACGCGTTTCTTTGGGTCGGCAAAACTGGCGTGGGCGATATGGTACTGTATATCGGGCACTTCCAGGCCTTCGCGGGAGCGCACAAAACCTCCGACAATGCCCGCCGACATGGTCAGGGCACCTTTCCCCATCAAGGCAAATTTTACCGCTTCGCCCAGCAGACGGAGTCCCCTGGTTTTTTCGTTGAGGGTTATCGGCTGGTTAATCCGCCATTGCAGGCGCGAGACATAATGATCCTGATAGTTTTCACCGACGCCCGCTAACTCATGAAGCGGGTCAATGCCGAACGATTTCAGCAGATCGGGTTGGCCGACACCGGAAAGCTCAAGCAGCTGTGGAGATTGTACGGCACCTGCGGCGAGGACTACTTCGCGTCCGGCTCTCGCTTGTTTGATCTGTCCGCCACGACTTTGGTAGGAGATACCGGCCGCGGATTTTTTCTCAAATATAATGCCTGCGGCCTGGGCATGGGTCTCAATATGCAGGTTCGGTCGGCGTCGGACGGGGTCGAGGAAGGCCATTTTTGTGCTGTGGCGACGACCATTTTTCTGGGTCAGCTGAAAATAGGCAAACCCTTCCTGGGTCGCACCGTTGTAGTCAGGATTGGCTGGAAACCCTATTTCCGTGCCAGCCTGGATGACCTGGTCAAGTAATTCATATGTTTCCGTAAGATCGGCCACGTTCAACAATCCGCCCGACCCTCTGTACTCATCAGCTCCAGTTTCACGATTTTCAGATTTCTTGAAGTAGGGCAATACATCATCATAGGACCAGCCCCGGTTACCCATTTGCGCCCATCCATCATAGTCCCGTGCGTTACCGCGCACGTAAAGCATGCCATTGATGGAACTGGACCCGCCCAACACCTTACCTCTGGGAATGGGGATTGGGCGATTACGAGTGGTTTCTTCCGGTTCTGTATCGAACAACCAGTTTATGTTCGGATTGACCATGGTTTTTATGTAGCCAGCCGGGATGTGAATCCACGGATTACTGTCATTGCCCCCGGCCTCCAGCAACAGGACGTTGGAATCAGGGTCTTCGCTCAAGCGATTGGCCAAAACGCAGCCGGCTGAACCGGCCCCGACGATGATATAGTCATAGGTGTCCATACTGATTGCTCCCCCATTCCTCAGCATTTTCATGTTACCGAGAATGACGGGCAAGGCCCAAGTGAAAATTCCAGTCAGTAAGTGGTTAAACCGAATATTGATTGTCCGGACGGTCGCAGACCCCGTTCGAGACCGTTCATCTCTGCGGAAGCAATAATTGTCGGTGATCAACCTGCGGCAACAAAACCCCGCTATCTGCGGTACCAAAACCTTTATGGCGCTTGCCGAGAGAGTCTCGCCAAGAGTAGTCTCATCTTGTGCAAGAACCGCTGAAACAGACATTACAACATCTCGATCCGCTGATTGCCCCCGTCATTGCGGCAATCATGGTTGTGCTTGCGCTTGTCTTGTTGATCAGTTGGTCAGCGCAGCGCCGCCGTACGGCAGCGGCCAACGCAGAAATCGCTCGTCTTCAGGCCGTTGCCACAAAGGGCAAGGAAATCTTAGCGGCCGCCCCGGATGGCCTGTTCCTCTGGGATCACGTTTTGGGCGGCATCACCGTATCGCGGCGGTTGGCAGTTCTGCTCAACCTTGAAGCCGGGACCCATTCGCGGTTTGACGATATTCGCACCCGCTTTGAGGGCGATAGCCTGAAGGCGTTGGAGCGCGGCTGTTCGGCACTGCGCGGCAAAGGAACGCCCTTTGATCTGGTACTTAAATCTCAAGGCCGCCTCATTCAGGCCATAGGGCAGCGTGCGGAAACCGAATCCGGAGAGCAGCTGGCCGATCTGGTGTGGATGCGTGATGTTAGTGACCTGGTCGCGGGAGAGGTGACGGTCAAAGCCGAACCGGCGGCAGCCAATGCGTCCGGGTATGATGACCGTCATCTGACGGCGCTGCTCGACGCCATGCCGGTGCCTATCTGGCTTCGTGATTCAAAGCTCAATTTGGCCTTTGCTAACATCGCTGCGACGGATATTGCGGATCTGACGTCCGATCTGGCGAAGCGGGCAAAGGAAATCAGTGCTCCGGTTTCAGAGCGTCGCCTGATCGATCAGGATGGTACAGCGACATTGATGGATATCACTGAAATCCCATTGGCGTCCATCGGCGGCGGCACATTGGGTTATGCCGTTGACCGCACCGCAGAACATTCGAGTGAGGGAGATACCGCCAAGCCGGATCCGGTGTCTGAGCGAGGGCCTACCTCGCTTAATGATAGCGTTCTCGATGATCTGCCCACGGCCATCGCCATCTTCGCCAGAGATACGCGGCTTGAGTATTTTAATGCAGCCTACGCTAAATTATGGGCTCTTGATCGTGCTTGGTTGCTTGGCGGGCCAAACATGAGTGAACTTCTGGAGAGGCAGCGCGAAGACAGGAGCCTGCCGGAAGTTGCAGATTTCCGGGTCTTTAAAGAACAAGAAGTCGCTCGGTTTAGGGCCCTTGGGGAACCCGTCGATGACATGATGCACCTGCCTGACGGTCGATCTATCCGTCACCGGATCGCTCCCTATGGAGATGGTGGTCTGGCGCATACGTTTGAAGATCAGTCAGAACGGCTTGACCTGCAACGCTCCTATAACGAACAGGGCGCCGTGCAGACGGAAACGCTGGACAACCTGCATGAAGGTGTTGCCGTGTTCGGTAGTGACGGGCGCCTGCAGCTGTTCAACCCGGTTTACGTGCAGCTTTGGGAGCTACATGAAAGCGATTTGAACGAACATCCTCACCTGAGCACAGTTTTGGATAAGTCGCGCCACCTGATCCCACCCCCCGAGGGCACCAACAGCTGGGCAGATGAGGATTGGAACAACCACAAAGCGCTGGTTTCAGCTCGATTGTTGAGCCGAGCACAAAGTGACGGGAAGGTCCGTCTGAGCAATGGTACAGTCGTTGAATACGCCAACGTGCCTTTGCCCGATGGTGCGGTTTTGCTGTCCTATATTGATATCACCGACAGCGCACGTATTGAGCAGGCCTTGCGTGACCGTGCGCAGGCGCTGGAAGACGCGAATCAGATGAAATCGCAGTTCATCGCCGATGTCGCTCGCGAAATCCGCACCCCACTGAATACCGTGATTGGCTTTGCCGATATGCTTGGGCAGGAATATTTTGGCAAACTGAACCCACGTCAGGACGAATATGCACGCGGTATTGCTGGCACATCAAAAAACCTGATGGGCGTGGTCGGAGATATTCTGGACCTGGCAGCCATGGATGCCGGCCAGCTTGACCTCAGCTTGGACAGTGTCGATGTGCATGGCCTGCTGGTATCTGCCCTTCACCTGGTTGAGGATCGTGCCAAACGCAAGGACATCAGACTGACCTTTGAATGCCCACCGGAAATTGGCTGGGTCATTGCCGACAGCGAACGCCTGAAACAGATTATTTACAAGTTGCTGGCGAATGCCGTGTCCTATACGCCGCCCCATGGATCGGTCACTCTTAAGGGTGTGCGCACCAAGTCTGATGTCGAATTGAGAATCAGTGATTCAGGAGTCGGAATTTCACAGGGCGACAAAGAGCGCGTCTTTGCCGCCTTTGACAAGGGAAGTTCAGATGCGCCCGCCAATGTTTCAGATTCCGGAGAGCAGGACCGTGGCGTTGGTCTGGGGCTAACCATTGTCAAACGCTTCATCGAACGCCACGGCGGCACGGTTGAAATCCGTTCCCAGTTAGGGCGCGGAACGACCGTAATTTGCCGATTGCCGGGCAATATTCCCGATGATCTCGCCGACGCTGAGGTCGGCAGACTGCAGACTGACCTGCTCCCTGCCCAAGACGAGCCAAAATTTTGATTTCGAGACGTTCTAGTCAAACAGTGCGTCAATGTCGGCCTGATCGAGGGTGACCGGTTCGGCCTCCTCCTTGGCACCGTAGTCACCATTTATGATGGCGCTGGCCCGATCAAGAATTTCCTGAATATCGCGCGACGCATTTTTAACGGTGTCGCGCAACTGATCGATATTTTCGGTCTTGATCACGGTTTCAATATTTCCGATTGCCACGGCAATCAAATCATCGGTTTCTGCAAGGGCCTCGTCGAACGGGAGACGATGTTCATCGGCGGCATTGTCATAGGCCTGAATGGCGAGTTCCTTGTCGGAAAACGTCGACTCCATAAAGTGTTCGGCGTAGGTTTTGGGTTCCCAAGCTTTGGCGTCGTCCAGCATATCCGGCATATCCGGAATCAGGTCCAGCAGCATTACCAGTTCGTTGTAGTGATTAAGGTAATCCGTCGCCAGCAACGTGGTTTCATTGATATTGGTGCCCTTCACCAGCTTCTGGTAGGTGCGGGTCATTTTAATTTGGGGCTCTGCCATACACTGCCGTCCAATACCTTATTTCATCATCCGGCAGACCCCGGATGACACTCTCAACCTAACATTTCACCCCAGAAAATCAACGGCAGGGATAGGCAATCAGCGTGTAGCCATGACCTGATCAAGGGCGGCCATAAATTGCGTCACCTCAGCTTCTGTATTGTAATAATGAACGGAGGCCCGAACGACTGCGTCAAGATTACGCTCATCCATATCCAGGCGAGTAGAAAACCGGGTGGAGTGGGTGATGTTGATGCTCTTTCTGGCCATTTCTGCCCTGATGTCGCTGGCGTCAAACCCGTCCGCCGTAAATGTCACAATGCCGCAGGTCTCGGCACCGATGTCACGGACGGTAACGCCTTTCACATTGTCCAGCTGTCGGCGCAAAGAGTTGGCCAGTTCCATCAGTCGGGCGTGGGTGTTTTCAACGCCCCATTCCAGTGCGTAATCCAGAGCTGTGGCCAGCCCGATTTTACCTGCGATATAGTTTTCCCAGTTTTCGAACCGTCGGGCATCGGCTTTGATTTCATAGGAGTTCCGGCCTGTCCACGTTGCCGCATGGTTGTCGAGTGTCAGCGGCTCAAACCGATCCAGCATGTCGGGGCGAATATAAAGAAACCCGGTCCCCCGGGGACCCCGCAGATATTTCCGCCCCGTGACGGTTAACATGTCGCAGCCAATATCTTCCACATCGACCGGTATCTGGCCGACGGACTGGCACGCATCAAGTAGATAAGGAACGCCTGCTGCCCGGGCAATCCGGCCGACACCGGCGGCCGGATTGACCAGTCCACCGTTGGTCGGCACATGGGTGATGCTGATCAGCTTGACCCGTTCATCAATCATGTTCTCCAACGCCTCAAGAGACAATTGCCCGGATTCATCATTGGGGACCGTGTCGATGATAATGCCCTTACGTTTGGCGATTTGCAGGTAGGAAATATAATTGCTGCCGTATTCGGCCATGGCTGTCAGAATGCGGTCACCGGGGCGGAAAGTTTCGGCCAACCCATAAAATGCTGCGCACCAGGCAACGGTCGCATTTTCGACAATGGCGATATCGCCCGACGAGCAGTTAATCATCTCCGCCGCAGCCGCATACGCCCGGTTCTGAGCGTCCAAAGTGCGCCCGGCCGCCTCATATCCGCCAATCTCTGCTTCCAGGTCAAGGTGGTTTTTCAAGGCGTCGACAACACATTTCGGCATCAATGCCGCCCCGGCATTATTGAAATGTATTTGGTTGTCGGCTCCCGGTGTATCGGCGCGGGCTTTGTCGATATCAAACATTTTTGCTCTTTCCTGAGAGAGGGTGGGGACGGAGACAACTTTTTATCCGATTGGGCAGCGCAAGACAATCTGGGCTGTTCATCCCCCTCTTGCCGGAACCTGCGGCGACGGATACAACCGTTTAATGATTGATACGCCCTCTCCTCATGTCATCCTGGACCTTGCCGACGAAACTGCGACTGAAGCGCTGGCAATACGACTATCGGGTATGTGCGGACGGGGTGATATGTTTTCTCTAAAAGGTGAGCTTGGCATGGGGAAAACAGTGTTTGCCCGTGCCTTTGTTCGGGCTCAGACAAGCCCCGATGAAGACGTTCCAAGTCCGACCTTTACGCTTCTGCAGGTTTACGAGACCGCGTCAGAACCGATCTACCATTTTGACCTGTATCGCTTGAAATCCGCCGATGAGATTGTCGAGTTGGGATTTGAAGACGCCCTTGATGAGGGGATTGCACTGGTTGAGTGGCCGGACCGGCTGGGGGTTTATCTGCCTCGCGACCGGCTGGAGGTGGAGCTGGTTCCGGGGGCCTCCGAAGGCGCGCGACGCGCCAGGTTGACCGGCTATGGTTACTGGCAGGCACGTATGACCGACGCTTTTCTGGACGGGAAGATCCATGCCTGAACGCGACCATGAGATCATAGATTTTCTTGATGCTAATGGCTGGCAGCAGGCAAGCCGAACCCCGCTTGCCGATGATGCGTCCGCACGTCGGTATCAACGGCTGGTCCATGGGGACCGTCGCGCCATCCTGATGGATGCGCCGCCAGACCAAATGAGTATTGTTCCGTTTCTTAATATTGCCCGGCACTTGACCGGACTGGGGTTCAGCGCGCCGGAAATTTATGCCGAAGATGAAGCCCACGGTCTGATGCTGTTAGAAGATTTCGGCGACGATACCTATAATCGGCTGCTGAGCTCAGACCCGAAATGCGAAATGGAGCTCTATAGCCTTGCCGTCGATGTTTTGAGCTCCCTGCACCGACGCCCTGAAAAAGATACGGTTCTGGCAGGAACCCAGACCCACAGCGAAGCCGTCCTGCTTGAGGGGATAGCGCAGTTCGTCCTGCATTATATTCCACAGGCCATGGGGCAGCCCCTGTCCTCCGCTCTATCGGAGCAGTTCCGAGCGCTTTGGGTCGCTGCCTTAAAGCCAGTTTTTGATCAGCCAAAAGCCTTGGTTCTCCGGGATTTTCACGTCGATAATCTGATTCGCCTGAAGGGCCGGGATGGTATTCGCCGATGCGGCCTGCTCGATTTCCAGGACGCATCAATCGGCGCCGGCGCTTATGACTTGGTGTCGTTACTGGAAGATGCGCGGCGCGATATTAGCACTGACATTGTTGATGGCATGCGTCGGCGGTATGCCCGAGCCATGAACATGACTGTTCCTGAGCAGCACTCATTTGATATGGCCTATGCGGTGCTCGGCGCCCAGCGCCATACCAGAGTTATCGGCATTTTCACAAGATTGTGCGTACGGGATGTAAAGCCTGGGTATTTAGTGCATATTCCACGGGTCTGGAGATTGCTGGAGCGGAGTCTTTGCCACCCGGCCCTGACAGAACTAAAGGCATGGTTTGATATCAATATACCAGAAGAAAATAGAGGATTTCCGCCAGAGTTGGCGGAACATATGACATGAACCCTAAACCGACGATCTCACCCAGTCACGCCATGGTTCTCGCCGCCGGGCTTGGTACCCGCATGCGCCCGATAACTGATAAAACACCAAAACCATTGGTCAAGGTTAACAAGCGCGCCCTCATCGATCACGTTCTCGACCGTCTGGTCGAAGGCGGAGTCAGCCAGGCGACCGTCAACCTTCATTATTTCGGCGACCAGATCGAGCGCTATCTCGGGTCACGCGAAGCGCCCGCCATAAGCTTTTCCTGGGAGCAGGAAGAGCGACTGGAAACCGGAGGCGGCGTCAAAAATGCTTTGGACCAACTGGGTTCGGACCCCTTCTGGGTGGCCAACAGTGATTCCATTTGGCTGAACGGTCCGGTTAATATGATGAGCCGCATGTGTCAGATCTGGGATGACAGCCGCATGGACGGGTTGCTTTTACTGCATTCTACCGTCGACGCGTATGGCTATGACGGAAATGGCGATTTCAACGCAGATGCCGATGGTAAATTGACCCGCCGCGAGGAGAACGAAATCACACCGTGGCTGTTCACCGGCGTCCAGATTCTTCACCCGCGCCTGTTCAAGGATGCGCCGGACGGGGCTTTCTCGCTAAATCTTCTTTATGATCGGGCCCTGGAGAATGAACGTCTGTTCGGCATGGTGCATGATGGAGAGTGGTTCCATGTGGGTACGCCGGAAGGTCTGGGGGATGCTGAAGAGTACATGAAATACCGCTACGCCGGCGTCAAGCGCCGTTAGAACTCGTCCACCAGGCAGGGGGAAACAGGCAGTCGTGACCTCACCTATTGATCCGGCCATCTTTTCTATTCCCGGCCATCAGGCTTTTGTCGATACATTGGCGAAAGGCATTCTGGCCCGCGTCGGGGATGACCCACAGGCGCTGTCCGCTGTCCGGGTCCTGCTGCCGACAAGACGGGCGTGCCGCAGCCTGCGCGAAGCTTTCCTGCGGTTGAGTAACGGCACGCCGACCCTGTTGCCGCGCATGACGCCGTTGGGTGATGTTGATGAAGATGAACTTGTCATTGGCGGCGACTGGGGGGCCGATGAAACGCTAGGCGCTGACGGCGATTTCAGTATTCCGCCCGCCATGTCCGCGACCCGACGGCAACTGGCCCTGGCCCGCCTGATTTTGGCCCGCGGTGAGACCACCGCCGATCAGGCCGTTCATCTAGCCGTAGAGCTGGCGCGGCTGCTCGATCAGATTCATACGGAACGCCGGCCTTTTGATGGCCTCAGTGCTCTGGTGCCTGATGAATATGCTGAACATTGGCAACAGACGCTGAAATTCCTGACCATTCTTACCGAACAGTGGCCGGGTGTTCTGGCTGACGTTGGGGTTTCCGACGCGGCCGAGCGCCGCAACCAGCTGCTCGAATCAAGGGCCCGGCAGTGGCGGGTAAACCCACCGACGACACCGGTCATCGCGGCGGGTTCAACCGGTAGTATTCCGGCCACGGCCGACCTATTGGCCGTCGTTGCCCAGCTGCCGCAAGGTGTCGTTGTGCTTCCAGGATTGGATCAGATCTCCCCCGATGCGGCGTGGCAGGTCCTTGAACCCCATCATCCACAGTTTGGTTTGGCCCGTCTGCTTGAGCATCTGGGGGTCACACGCGACCAAGTGAAAAACTGGACGGATGAGGACGTCGCGTCCGTTTCAGATCGCGAAAAACTGATTGTCCGCGCACTTCTTCCGGCAGCAGCGACGTCTCTCTCAGGTGAAATTGAGCCGGGTGATCTTTCTGATCTCGGGTCGCTTTCCGTGGTTGATTGTCCGACACCCCGGGAAGAGGCAGGTGTGATTGCCCTCGCCATGCGCCAGTCTCTTGAACAGCCGGGCAAAACCGTGGCGCTGGTCACGCCAGACCGCCAGCTTGCCCGCCGCGTCGCTGCAGAACTGAAGCGCTGGCAGATTGATATTGATGATTCGGCCGGACAGCCCCTGGCGCTCAGTCCACCGGGATCATTTTTACGTCTGACGGCGGCGATGTGTGCGGGCAGGTTTGCCCCCGTTCCATTGCTGGCGGCGCTCAAACACCCGCTGGCCGCGGGTGGCATGAACCGGGCCGGATTTCGACGACTGGTGCGGGTCCTGGAGTCGACGACGCTCCGCGGACCCAGACCGGGGCCGGGCCTGCCAGGACTCTATGAAGCAGTTGGCTCTGAGCATCCCGAATTGGCCCCTCTGCTTGATGGACTTGAGGCGGCAGTATCGGCATTCATGGACCTGCTGGGACGCCGCCAGGTGGACATCGTCGAGCTTATCCATGCCCACGTCGTGATGGCAGAGCATCTTGCTCAGACAGATACGGAAAACGGGGCCCGGCATTTATGGTCTGGTGAGGTCGGTGAAGCCCTAGCATCCTTTGTTGGCGAATTGACGGAAGCGGCGCCGCTTTTGGGGCCGATCAACCCTGCTGTCTATCCGGCCCTGCTGGAAAGTCTGATGGCAGGGCGAGCGGTCAGGCCAAAATTCGGACGACACCCACGTGTCTTTATCTGGGGACTGATGGAGGCCCGCCTGCAACGGGCCGATCTGATGGTGTTGGGAGGTCTAAACGAAGGGAGCTGGCCGCCGGATGCGCCGTCCAGTCCGTGGATGAGCCGACCGATGATGGCGGCGCTGGGCCTTGCTTTGCCGGAACGGCGCATTGGCCTGACGGCGCATGATTTTGTTCAGGGATTCCTGGCACCTGAAGTTCTGTTAACCCGGTCCGAGCGGATTGACGGGACTCCTGCCGTCGCATCCCGGTGGCTGCTCCGTCTGGATAACTGCCTTGGCGCTTTGGGGCGCCCGTCAGGATTGCCGCGCCGACGCGACCTGCTTGACTGGTTTGAGGCTCTTGACCAACCCGATAACCGGACGCCGACGCCCATTGCCGCCCCAGCGCCCAGACCTCCCGTCGAGGCCCGGCCCAACCAACTTTCCGTCACCCGTATTGAGACCTGGATCAGGGATCCGTATGCCATCTATGCCGAACGCATTCTGGGTCTCAGGCCGCTCGACCCTTTGGACGCTGACCCCGGCGCTGCGGAACGAGGAAACCTTGTTCACAAGACATTGGAAAAATTCATCAACAGCCAACCTGAGGGCGCGCTGGCAGAGGATGCCGAAGAGCAACTTATCGGGATCGGTCGCGAGGTTTTTGATGACGTACTGGTCCGCCCCGGCATTCGGGCCTTCTGGTGGCCGCGGTTTCTGCGTGTTGCTCACTGGTTTATTGAGTTTGAAAACGCCCGTCGGGTCGACGGAACCCAGCCGCTGATCAGTGAAGCTGACGGGCGAATGGAATTTTCGGCCGCCGGTAAAACGTTCACATTGACCGCCAAGGCAGATCGTATTGATTCCCGGCCTGACGGGTCACTGGCCATTCTCGATTATAAAACCGGTGCACCGCCTACGGGCAAACAGGTAGAATCTGGTTTGACGCCCCAGTTGACTTTGGAAGCGGCCATGGCCGGGGCGGGAGGATTTGGCGAGGTGACGCCAGCACCGGTCGGCGAACTTGCCTATATCAAGTTATCGGGGGGCAGAACGCCCGGTGAGTTTAAACGCCTGAAGCTTGATATCAATGAGGCAACTGACGATGCGATGAGTGGGCTTCGCCGTCTGATTACGTCTTTCCAGAACCCGGCAACACCCTATCGCTCTCGTCCGAGGCCACAGTTCAAGAGCCGGTTCGGAACCTATGATCACCTTGCCCGGGTCCGCGAGTGGGCCAGCGCCGATGGGGAGGAAGGTTGATGAGCGGTGTTATTCAACCAACGGCCCCGCCACTGACCCCATCTCCGATAGAGGTCGCCGGACAAATCACTGCCGCCGACCCGACGCAATCGGTCTGGGTCGGGGCCAATGCAGGGACCGGCAAGACCCGGGTCCTGATCAACCGTATCCTGCGCCTGTTGTTGTCAAATGTGTCGCCATCCAGGATCCTCTGTTTGACGTTCACCAAAGCGGCGGCGGCGGAGATGGCGACGCGGTTGAATGACCGGCTGGGAAGTTGGGCCGTTATAGATGATGCCGCGCTGACAGACGAACTGCGTGTATTGTTGGGCCGGGCCGCCGATGATAGCACGAAGCGCACGGCGCGGAGATTGTTTGCAGAAACCCTTGATACTCCGGGGGGACTGAAAATCCGGACGATTCATTCGTTCTGCGAGTCTCTCCTGGGTCGGTTCCCCATAGAGGCCCGTATCGCTCCTCATTTTAGCGTTATCGATGAACGTACGGCCATGGAGCTGCGTCATGAGGCCCGTGATCGGTTGATGATGGAGGCAATTCGCGAAGACGAAAACCTCCGTCAGGCGTTCGATCACATTGCCGGGCTGGTCGATGAGGACAGCTTTGCCAAGATTATCAGTGAGCTCGATTCCAATCGCCAGCGGTTGGATACCATGCTGGTCCATCACTGTGGTGTTAGCGGTATTATTGATGCCGTTCGTTCCCGCCTCGATGTTGGCCCAGATGATAATGCGGATGATCTGATCATCGGTGCGATTGGTTTGGATGAGTCGAGCCTGCGCCGTGCGGCGACAGCCCTGAGCGAAGGCAGCGCCACGGATCAAAAGCGCGGGCAGCAGATCTGCCAATGGCTGGATGCGGATGAGCAACGCGGATCGATGTTCGCGAATTATGTGTCGATTTTTCTACGCCAGGATGGAGAAGCCAAGGCAGAGCGCAGTCTGATCACCAAGACGTCACAAAAGGCTGACCCCGGCGCGCTGGGTGTTTTACAGGAGGAACAGGGCCGCCTGATAGAACTTAAAGACCGCTTGAAAGCGCTGGCAACGATTGAGGCTACCAACGCATTGTTAATGATCGGCGCGCGCCTGTCGGACACCTATCGTGATCTTAAGGCGGCGCGTGCTCTGCTTGATTATGATGATCTTATCCTCAGGGTCGTGAACCTGTTGAGCAATGATCTGGTCAAGTGGGTACACTTTAAACTGGATGGCGGCATTGACCATATTCTGGTCGATGAAGCCCAGGACACCAGCCCGGAACAATGGCAGGTGATCTTTGCGTTGGCCCAAGATTTCTTCAGTGGCGAAGGCGCCGGCGACGATCAGCGGGCACTGCCCCGAACGGTGTTTGCCGTTGGTGACCAGAAACAGTCCATCTATAGTTTTCAAGGGGCTGATCCTGCCAAGTTTACCGAAATGCAGGCTTTTTTTGCAGATCAGGCAAAAGCCGCCGAACGGCAATGGAAATCGGTTGAGCTATCCCTGTCCTTTCGTTCCGTGTGGACTGTGCTCAATCTGGTCGACCAGGTTTTTGCACCCGAAGCCGCGAAAGACGGATTGGTGCACGATGACAAACCCATCCGACATCAGTCTTCGCGTGACGGGCAGGCCGGGTTGGTCGAATTATGGCCGCCCCTAACTCCCGACGATGGTCCGGATGATGATCCGTGGGATGCGCCGGTAGATCAGTTGTCACAGAAAAGCCCGGTGGTACGCCTTGCCGAGCGGATTGCCCAAACCATCTCGGCATGGCTGGAGCAGGGCGAGGTATTAGCATCTGCGGGCCGTCCAATCACCGAAGGCGATATCATGATCCTGGTCCGTACCCGTGGCCAGTTTGCCGAAGAAATGGTGCGTCAGCTCAAACAACGGAAAATCCCTGTCGCCGGAAGCGACCGTATGGTGCTTTTGAACCAGATTGCGGTTATGGATCTTGTCGCGGCCGGGCGTTTCGCTCTGTTGCCGGAAGATGACCTGAATACGGCAACATTGTTGAAATCACCTTTCATTGGACTTGATGATGGTAATCTATTTGACCTTGCCTATGGTCGCCAGACCACGCTGTGGCGGGCGCTCCGTGATAAACGCGAGGTCAACGCTGAGTATGAACAAGCCGCCATGAGTCTTGAACACTTACTAACCACCGCTGATTTCTCGCCACCCTACGAATTTTTTTCGGCGTTGTTGAGTGGTGGAGAGGGGCGAAAAAAACTGCTGGGCAGATTGGGCCCTGATGCCGCGGATGCTGTGGATGAGTTTATGAACCTCTGTTTGGCCTACGAGCGCGACCATGCCCCGTCGCTGGAAGGCTTTCTCGACTGGCTGGAAGCAGGAGATACTCAGATCAAACGTGACATGGAACATGGCCGCAATCAGGTCCGGGTGATGACCGTTCATGGTGCCAAGGGGCTGCAATCAAACATCGTCTTTCTGCCCGATACCTGTTCAATGCCGCTGACCCGGCAAAGCTCACGCCTGTATTGGGAAAAACAAGAGGAAGCGCCGCTGGTCTTCTGGCCTGTGGTCAAGGACAACGAAGACCGGATCTGCCGGGAACTTGGGGAAGTGACGCGAGCCGAAACCCTGCGTGAATATCGCCGCCTGTTGTATGTGGCGCTGACCCGGGCACAGGACCGGGTCTATGTCTGCGGCTGGGAAAACAAGAAAGGTCGTGATGAGGGATGCTGGTACGATCTTGTTGAACACGCGTTGCGTGACAACGATAGAACGGAAGAGTTTGATATCAAGGGTGAGACCGGCTTTCGCCTGGCAGCTGCCCAGACCGCGCCGCCGGACAATTTGGGTCATGAAGAACAGACAGAACAGAAACTTCATGGACTGCCTGCCTGGGCCAGTACGCTGCCGGGCGATGAACCTGCCCCACCCGATCCGCTGGCCCCATCTCGTCACGAGGAAGATGACCCGCCGGTACAGTCGCCGCTGGTTGGTGAAGATACACGGCGATTCCAGCGTGGATTGTTGATCCACAAGCTACTGGAATCCCTCCCCGGAGTGCCCGTTCCGGACCAACGGCAAGCAGCTCTGCGTTATTTAACCTTGCCGGCTCATGACCTGACATCCGAGGCCATCGAGGAAATTGCCACTGAAACGTTGGCCGTCCTCAATGACCCGGCACTTGCCCCGCTATTCGGCCCCGATTCGCAACCTGAAGTACCATTGGTTGGGGCAATCAGTACTGAAAAGGGCATGCGGGTGATTTCGGCGCAGCTTGACCGACTGGTGGTCAGAGACGATGACGTGATGGTGATCGACTATAAAACCAACCGCCCACCGCCCCTGACCGAAGATATGGTGCCGGTCCCCTATCTCAGGCAAATGGCGGCTTATCGTGCGGCGTTGCGTAAAATTTATCCGGGTAAAGCGGTGCGTGCCGTGCTTCTATGGACGGATGGCCCGCGAGCCATGTCTCTTGACGAGAGCCATTTAGATGCCCACGAACCTTGACGGATGAGGAGGCCGTCCTTAAGTTTCTCGGACATGAATTTTCGGGATCGCGCCGTCAATTCTCCAATTTTGTATAATTCGTCTCGATGTGCTGAGAGACCGATAGATAGGAACGAAGAAATGCCGATGAACGTCACAGACGACTCTTTTGATGCTGATGTGCTGGGTGCGGATGGTCCCGTACTTGTCGATTTTTGGGCCGAATGGTGCGGACCCTGCAAACAAATTGCTCCTGCATTGGAAGAGCTCGATGGTGAATTTGGAGATCGAGTGACCATCGCCAAGGTTAATATTGATGATAATCCCAATACACCCTCGAAATATGGTGTGCGTGGTATTCCAACCCTGATCCTGTTCAAGGGCGGCGAAGTCGCAGCGACCAAAATTGGTGCCCTGGCGAAAAGCCAGCTTAAGGATTGGGTTGAATCTGAAATCTAGGGTTTAGTTCTAGGTCTGCGAAAAACCCGCCAATCTGGCGGGTTTTTTGTTGCCAACGGCTTTGTTTGAATATGTTTTTAAGACTGATTTGGTCTGTTGGAAGGACCGATGGCAGTATAGGCCTTCTCGTTGGGGAATGACACGGTGACGGTAGTCCCTTCACCGATCTTGCTTTGAATGTCGAGGTCCCCGCCGTGGGCTTCAGTGAGCGACTTCACAATAGATAGTCCGAGGCCAGTTCCTTCCTGAGCCCGGTACGGGTCTGAAATTTCCTGAGCAAACGGTTCTGTAATCGTTGGCAGTATATCAGACGAGATTCCGATTCCAGTATCCTTGATCTGGATGACTGACCGTGTGCCAGACTGTCGTGCGGTGACCGATATCATGCCGCCCCTGCCAGTGAACTTAATAGCATTGGAAAGTAGGTTTTGAACGATTTGAGTGACGGACCTTTTGTCGGCATACAGCGGAGACAGGCTGTCCGGGGTTTCCAACACTAACTCGATGCCGTTATCTTTTGCGAGTTTTTCAATAATTTTCAAGCAGCCTGTCAACACCTCATCGATGGCAATCTCTTCCTTCTCCAATTCACGTTTACCGGCCTCAATCGCGGCGATGTCGAGGACATCGTTCACCAATGCCAGCATATGCTCACCGCTGCCATGTATATGGCCCATGTATTCACGGTAGTTGTCAGAACCCAATGGGCCAAAATATTGCGCTTTCATCATTTCGCTAAAACCCAGAATGGCGTTGAGGGGAGTCCGAAACTCATGGCTCATTGTTGCCAGGAATTCTGATTTAGCCCGGTTTGCCTGTTCTGCGTCGACCAAAGCAAGTTGAAGCTCCTGTTCCGCGACCTTGCGGGCCGTGATGTCTGTTGAAATGCCGCAAATCGTATGAACGTCGCCCTGCGCGTTCTTGAGGGGGAACTTTACCGATATATAGGTATGTTCACCATCGTCCAGAAGGACCGTTTCCTCAATTTCGAAAGGCATGCCGGACTCAAGCGCTTTTAAATCGTTGGCGTGAAATACCTCGGCATTCTCCGCCGGTAACAAATCATAATCAGTCCTGCCCCTTATCTCATCGACCGAGATGTGGAACAGCTCCTCATACGTTCGGTTGATGAACTGATACCGCCCATCCGGATCTTTCATATAAATCACTGATGTTGTGTGGTTGAGAAGGTCTCTTTGCTGCTGTTCGCTTTCTTGCAGAGCAAAAACAAAATGCTCCAAAGTTGCGCCAATTTCATTGAATTCGCGGATGGCGGAGGAGCTAAAAGTTGCCGCGTCCTCCCGTCGGGCGACACGGCTTGCGTATGACGACAACGTTGCGATTGCCTTGGTTGACACGCGTTTAAGGCCCCAGGCCGCGACGCCAGCAATAATTAAGATGAACCCGGCCAGAAAATACAGGGCCATCTGATAATTATGCTCAAGTTTGGCAACCGCCTCCAGGGATCGGGCGTTAACAATATGGAGACGGTGTTCCTCGCCGTCAGGCAAGGCCAATCCAGCATCAAGCAGGGCGTAGTCTGTGTTGTCGTCGATCACACCGGCGTGAGGGTGGTTGCCCTTTGATAACAGCTCCTGACTACTTGAAGGGAACGATACGATTAAGTGCGAACCATGGTAGAGTCCGGCGGCTGATGATCCTGTTGACGTTAAAATGTCACGGATAAAAGAGATATTATCATTAAGGACCACCCCTCCATAAACGGTCCCAAGAAGTTTGCCCGTCTGTGGGGCAATGATGTCACGGCGCGTAACGATGGAATAGAGCGGTTGTTCCGCATCTCCGGTTATGAAGATCTGATTGGTGAGATCCAGAGTGTCGTTGGAAACAGCGGCTTGCCGGATTTTTTGTGTGTCATATGCTTTTGTGCTGACATCGACAATACGTTTTGATGTCGCAGATTGAACAAACAGAATATCAAACCGACCCTCTTCCTGGGCGTAGTATACTGCCGATAACCAGTCTGCGATCGCCTCCGAATCCTGTGATTGAATGGCGGTTCGCATGTTTTCATCAAGGGCAGTGAGATCGAGAAGTCGCTGGATATCCTGTAGGCGTGATTGCAGTACCAGATTGGAAATCGCTTCGCTACTTTTGGCAAAGCGGGCGATGTCATGATCAATGGCGCGCCGGGCAACAAGGTAGCCGGTCGCCATTACCAAAACCGAAACCAGGGTCAGGGCAATCAGGAAAACGGTAATGATCAGAAATGAAAATCCGATGCCTGACGGTGGGTTTTTGTTGCTATTTTGAGTATCGAAACGCATTCTTTCTCAACTCGATCAAGTCTTCTTTTGTTGTTTTTTTGTCTACCAGCTTGAACTCACCAGAGTATACAGTAGGCACGACTGCAGCGTTTTTCTCAGCATCCAGGCGGATCGCCTCCGCCATCGCAACCCCGTTGTCATCATTCATGCGCATGACGGTGAAATCCAATTCACCGGCCTCTATGGCCTCCAGTTCTAATTCTCCGCCCCCCCAGCCATTCACCATGACGCGGCCAAGGCGCCCGGTTTCCTTAAGGGCATCGACGATCCCCAGGGCGATATCGGTCGAGCAGGCATAAATGAAATCCAGTTGGTCTTGTTCTGCAAGCAGTTCCATGGCGGCTTTATACGAGCGCGCACGATCAAAATTCACATAATAGGAAGCCACCAACTCTATCTCGGGTCGCTCAGACATTTCTTGGCGGAAGACGCCACCACGCATCGTGCTGACATAACCCTTTGGCCCGTAAAAAATCGCATACCGGCCAGCACCGTTGATCTTGGCCTTGTAACGGTTAGCCAGCATCTTCGCACCGACGCCATGATCAAAACCAACATAAAGAAAAGGTTGGAATTTTCCGAATGCCCGAATAGGAGTGGTGATGTTCTGTAAGATGACCTTCGTCCGCCCTTCGGCCATCATCCTTTCGATCATTCCGCGATGGCGTACGGCGTCGAGGGTGAAGACCAGATAATCCGGAACGTCAGCCATGGCCTTACCGATCAACAGGCTTTGCTGGCGAATGCCCGTGCCAGGTTTGGTGAAATGATCCTCCAAGACGAAATTTAAGTCAATTTCCTGCATGCGGGCGCGGAAAGAGGAGACGCTGCGTCGCCAGTAATCTGACGCCTGCAGCCCAGGGTAAACCATGACAATTTTCAACGGCTTAGGGGGTTTTACTGTTGTCGCAATTCCCGGCCCCTTGACGATTTTTGAAAATGAATTTGACAAGACTTTCTGTTCAGGTTGTTGGCGCAAAAACTCATCAAGCAACCAGTACTCTTTCAGAAATTTCTCGGCCAGCGCACCTTTACCAGGAAACCCGGTTAGCAGTATGGACGTCATGGATAGACAGATGATTTTGGCTATATTTTTCAATTTAATGCACCCCCATCCTGAACGTAAACCCAACCGCCACCGACTTCCGCCGATATAGATAACCGATACCGCATAGTAGACCCCATCTAATTCGATTTAGTGAACGTGATGTTGATAACATGCGAACCGATGTTAAAATCCTTAAATTATTTGCGGTTATTAAATGCTCTGCGACCATGAAAACTGATCCAGATCAATCCCTAGCGGTCCCTACCGACGTTAAATTCAACCGACCCTTAATAATATCATTTCTCATGGGTCAGGGATACTGGAGGCATGGATGATTGACTTGAAAAACCTACCCCGCGAACGCCTGGAGGCGATGGCAAGTGCCGGCGAGAAAATTTTGGAATGTTATCGCGTGTTGCAGAAAGGCCGGACCAATGTTGTTGCGGAGGTGCTTCGCGGACAGGGGGAGTTTATTGAACTCGACCACTACCCGACGGGTGATGTTTACGACCATGAGACCCATTCGCAGTATTATTATCATTCCCACAGAGATGGCGAACATGGCCATTTTCACGCGTTCCTTCGGCAAAAAGGTATGCCGGTTGGCTGCCAACCAGTCGAGCAGTCCGAGGCAGAATTTATGAATGAACGCGATGATACGCTCAGTCATCTCATCGCAATCTCCATGAACAGCGCCGGGTTTCCCATCGGCCTGTTTACCACCAACCGCTGGGTGACAGCAGACAACTGGTACGCGGCAGATGATGTGATCAGTATGCTGGGCCACTACGACATGGATATGTCGTGGCCGTCATGGCCGGTCAACATCTGGATCACCGCCATGCTGAGACTGTTCCGTCCGGAGATCGAGGATCTGATTTGCAAACGCGATTTGGCTATGGCGGACTGGCAGAAAAATCATCCGGAGACGGATGCCTTCGAGGATCGTGACTGTGATGTCACCTCGACGCTGGAAATTTCGGTTTCGGCCCAGATCGGGCGGGTCGCTCAGGCCTTGGCTGCGACGGCCTGATTGGCGGCGTGTGGAGAGCAGCGGAAGGTTCATTGATTTTACTCAGCTGGTGCAGGATAGTTGGGCGGTATCGACACCCACCCTACGAACGGATTGACCGCAATGCAACCACTGCAAAATCATCTGGGACAGCCCATCGGCGAGACCCTGGAGAACTGGCACCCGGCCCCTAGGCCATCGCGCGTTTTAACTGAGGGACGGTTTTGCCGGATCGAACCCATCGACGTGGACCGTCACTCGGCTGATTTGTTTGCCGCTTTTCTGACGGATAAAGAAAATCGCAATTGGACCTATCTGCCCTATGGCCCGTTCGAAACTGAAGCGGATTTCAGAACTTGGATGACGGATACCTGTGTTGGAGACGACCCGCTCTTTCATTGCGTCGTTGATCTCGCCACCGGCAAGGCCGTTGGTGTCGCCAGTTACCTTCGGATTGAACCGGCGGTTGGTGTGATTGAAGTCGGTCATATCAATTTTTCACCACTCGTACAGCGCACTCGTGTTGCTACCGAAGCCATGTATCTGATGATGCGCCGGGTGTTTAATGATCTCGGATACCGACGATACGAATGGAAGTGTGATGCTCTCAACGCACCATCACGTCGTGCCGCTGAGCGCTTGGGGTTTCAGTTCGAAGGCGTGTTCCGTCAGGCGACGATGTACAAAACGCGCAACCGCGATACCGCGTGGTATTCGATTATTGACAGCGAATGGCCAACGCTTGATCGGGCGTTTGCGGCTTGGCTGGATGAAGAGAATTTTGCTTCTGACGGCCAACAGAAAACGAAACTGGGTGCGTTGATTAAAAGGTCCTGATTACGGGTTAGAGATTTGCCAGAGCGTTATTTTCGATGCGAATTCGATAGGCAAGCAGCATCGCATTAACGATTGAAAACCCCAAGGCAATTTCCCACGCTCCGAATATCAGCGGCAACAGGGCGATTTCGCTGACAACCACCAGGTAATTTGGGTGGCGCAGCCACCGATAAGGTCCCGTCGATACTAGCGGGCTACCCGGAAGGACGATAATGCGCGTCGTCCATCGCGCACCCAGACTAATAATCACCCAATAGCGCAGGGCCTGAGTGAATAAAAACAGCGCCAGGAAGTGAAATGCCGGAGGTGTATGGGTCGGCACCAGAATTATCAGGGCGATAATCCAGACTACGTGAAACAAAACGATCAATGGATAGTGACTGCTGCCGACTTCATATCCCCCCGTCACCAGCAGGCGGCGGGTGTTGCGCCGGGCGATGAAAAGTTCCGCCAGGCGGGTAAAGACAACGTAACCGATAAGTAGCATATGTATCGTCACGTCTGCTCCAGAACCGAAAATCCGGCAGTGAATCCAGGGCCGAGGCTCGACACCAAAATCCGGCCACACGGTTTGGGTTCTGCCAGTATGCGTTCCAAGACGAATAGCACAGTCGCCGCAGACATGTTGCCGAAATCCCTGAGAACAGTGCGGGACTCCGTCAAACCCCCAGGGCCGAGGCCCAACCCTTTTTCCAGCGCATCGACGACTTTCGCGCCACCTGGATGCACGGCAAACTTGTTGACATCATCAAGGGACAGGTCGTTGGCGGCCAAAAACCTTTCAACCGCAGCACGGTAATCACGTCGAACAATCGTCGGAATATTTTGCGAAAACAGGACACCCAAACCATCGTCCTCAACATTCCAACCCATGACATCTAGGGTGTTCGCCCACGTATGTTCGCCCCAGGCCCGTAGGGCAGGCGCATCGGCTATATCCGCTGCTGTCGTTAATATGGCCGCCGCCGCGCCGTCACCGAACAGCGCCGTTGCGATGACATTCGACTTCGATTTGTCATTTTTGCGGAAGGTCAACCCGCAAAGCTCGACGACCAGCAACAGGACGTTTGAGCCCGGTCGGCTCATAGCCATTTGGCCGGCGCGGGCGAGGCCGGTTACGCCGCCGACGCACCCCAGTCCAAACACCGGCAAGCGTTCAACATCGCGGCGCAAATTCATTCGCTCGATGATCAGCGCATCGAGACTTGGCGTGGCAATCCCAGATGTTGATATGGCAACAACGGCGTCAACATCACTGGCCTTCAAGTCTGCCTGGACGAGAGCGCGCCCAGCCGCGTCCTCAAGCAAGTTCACTGCGTTCTCTATATAGAGAGCATTGCGCTCCTTCAGATCGTGTGGTTCCGAGTACCAGTCGATGGGCACACACGAATAGCGATTTTTAATGGCGGCGTTTCCATAGACCGGCATCAGTCGTTCGAAATCAGTATAAGAGGCACCGAACAGATTTTCAGTTGCGCGAGCAATATCGCACTGCTCGAGACGAAAAGCCGGAACCGCCGTGGCAATGCCGGTCAGCCGGGGGCGGGGTAAATGCATTTCGTTTGTCACGAAACGCTTCGCCCATCGTCAGTTTGGATCCATTTCATAAGTTTATAGTTAGACCGATTTAAGGTCCGTTCCAGTCACGATTTCTTGAAGGCTAAAAACGACTGATCAGAGACCAACTCACCAGTAGCGGAGCGTCAAGGATTCGTGCCTGGTTTTTTCAGCTACAATTACGGCTGCGTCCAGGAAGTCGGGAGGTCCCAGAAATGCCGGGGCATCATTGCCAAATCCGAAACCTTCCTCAGGAAACCCGATAAAATTTTTATCGAATAAGACATTATCATTTTCATCGTGAAAGGCTGCAAGTCCATAGGTGCCGACGGGCACATCTGTGAAAACGGCTTCGACGTTTCCCTCGCGCGCCGGTATCACGACTTCCTTATACCGCCCTGCCTTGGTCGCAAAATTTTCGGAGTTCTGAAATAGGGCGACCCGCAGTTTCCCGGATTTATTTCTGACGCCATCAACAGAGACCCGCAGCTCCCCAGCCTGCCCCGATACGACCGAGGCCAAAATCAGAACGCTGACCAGTCCTAAGTTCAACAGGCAAGTGCCAAACCCGCGGCTGCTCCAAATGTGGTGCGGGCGGGGTTTTTTCACCAACTGTTCCGGAGTTCTCGCAATTTCAGAAACGCAGTCTTTTCATCGATCACGTCCGGCAGGTCGGTGAAAGTTTCGCGCAGGCGTTTGATGACGCTGGGGTTGCTGAGGCGGAAAAAGGTGTTGATTTCCTTTTCCAGGGCCAGCGTCGACACAAGAGCCTTGTTGGTGTCCTGGTCTTGCACACCGCCAAGAAGTTGCTGCGCTTTGGCATTGTCCGGTTCCCGGTCAAGGGTGAATTCCAGATTGTTGGCAAAATAATCATGGCCGGGGTAAATCAGCGTCATGTCCGGCAAGTTGGTAAGCTGGCTGGCGAAGGTATTGTAGAGCTCGTTCGGATGGCCGCCGTTGTGGCAGTTTCCAGCGCCGGCGTTAAACAGGGTGTCGCCACAAAACAACGCGGGCATGTCGGTTTTCGAGACCAGGCAGACGTGGCTCATGGTATGCCCGGGCGTGTCGAGGCATTCGAGTTCCACAGTCCGTCCGACTTTAACCACGTCACCCGCCCCCAATCCCACGGCCATGTCGGGGATGGTGTTTTTGGCATTGGCATGAGCGATGATTTTTGCCCCGGTGGCGGCGGCCACGGGTCCGTTGCCACCGATGTGGTCGCCGTGTTCGTGGGTATTGAGAATCTGTGTGATCGTCCAGCCCATCTCATCGGCTTTTGCCAGGCATTTTTTGTGGTCCAGCGGATCAATCGCCAGTGCCTCGCCCGTTTCGGGGCAGGCAATCAGATAGTTAAAATTGCGATAGGCGTTTCCGGTCCAGATTTGTTCGACGATCATTCATCATCTCCTGCAAAATTTTCTTATTCTATCGTTCGCTTGCCGGGGTTGCCACCCGTGCTTTATGACGTTTTCGTGTTTCACGTGTCAGCTGTTTTCGGCAAGAACGGTTCCTGCCAGATAAAGTGAGCCGCAAATCAGCACACGGCCTGGGGTTTTCGGGTCTAGCGAAAGGCATGTCAGGGCATCCCTAACTGAAGGTCGTGGTGTTGCGTCCATGCCGACGGTTCGGGCGATATCGGTGAGGTCATCGGCACTGACGGAATTTTCTTCGCCGGGGATGGCGACGGTTGATATCTGAACAGACGGTTCGGCCAGCGGGCGCAGGAAATCATCGCAGTTTTTTGAATTCAGCATGCCGCTGATCAGGTGCAGCGGTTTGTCTGCCCAGGTTTCTTTTGCGTGAGCGGCGAGGGTTTCTCCCGCCGACGCATTGTGTCCGCCATCAAGCCACAGTTCCCAACCTGATGGCATTAAATCGACCAGCGGTCCTTTGGTCAGGTGATGTAAGCGGCCCGGCCACTGGGCGTGAGAAATGCCCGTTCCCAAGTTTTCATCCGAGATAGCAAAGCGGGGCAGGCGGTCGAGGGCGGCAATGGCGAGGCCCGCGTTCCCCACCTGATGGTGACCCGCAAGATTGGGAAGGGGTAACTTGCGGATGCCCTTTGGCCCCTCATATATCAGGTCATTTTTTTCCTGACGTACCGACCAGTCTTCATCCTGAACAAACAGCGCAACTCCCAGATCATCGGCGCGGGCGACAATACTTTCCATGGCTTCCGGATGTTGTCGGGCGACAACACAGGGGTACCCGGGTTTCAGGATCCCTGCTTTCTCGCGGGCTATCTCGGCCAATGTTGTGCCGAGGAACTGGTGATGGTCATGCGAAATCGGAGTGATCACGGTCAGTGCCGGGGTTTTGATCACGTTGGTGGTATCCAGGCGCCCGCCCAACCCTGTTTCCAGCAGCACGATATCTGCGGGAGTACTGGCAAAGGCAACAAAAGCTGCTGCGGTGGTGATTTCGAAAAAAGTAATGGGCTCACCGGCATTTGCCTGCTCACAGGCCTCCAGCAATTCAGTCAGTGCGTCTTCACTGATCAGTTCACCGGCCAGGCGAATCCGTTCGTTAAACCGCACCAGATGGGGCGACGTATAGATATGGGCCGCATATCCCGCCGCTTCCAGCACGGCGCGAAGATAGGCAAGAGTTGATCCTTTGCCGTTGGTGCCGGCGATATGGATTGTGGGGGCCAGACAGTCTTGCGGATCACCTAAAACCTTTAACAGGCGCTCGACACGGGTCAGCGACAGGTCAATCAGTTTAGGATGCAGGCCGCTCAGACGTTCAAGAATGACATCGGTTGTGGCCGTGTCATCGGCCATCATGGTCCTTCAGAAGCAGTGGCGGACGGTTGAGTGTCTTCAGGCGGTAATATCTCGGTGCCGGACATATCCTCGATCTCGGTCACTGGACTTTCTTGGGATTGTGCATCGCCCGATGACGGGCTTTTCATCAACAGGCCAATAATGCGGGCCAGCGTGGTGGGCAGGTCATGGCGATGGACCACCATGTCGATCATGCCGTGATCAAGCAGATACTCCGCCTGCTGGAACCCTTCGGGCAGGGTTTCGCGGATCGTTTGTTCGATAACCCGTTTTCCGGCAAAACCAACGGTACACCCGGGCTCGGCAATCTGGATATCGCCCAGCATGGCAAACGAGGCCGATACCCCGCCCGTGGTCGGGTCGGTCAGAATTACGATGTAAGGCAGCCCCGCTTCCTTGACCTCTTCAACGGCAATGGTCGAACGTGTCATCTGCATCAGGGACAAAATACCTTCCTGCATACGTGCGCCGCCGGACGATGGGATGACGACCAGTGGGGCCTGCTCCGATACGGCGCGTCTGGCAGCCGTTACCAGTCCATCGCCGACAGCCATGCCCATGGAGCCGCCCATAAAGGCAAAATCGAGAACGGCGACGACAGTTTTATGACCGCCAATTTCCCCGAGCCCAACCTTCAGCGCGTCGTCTTCACCCGTCTTGGCACGCGCCTCCTTGATACGGTCCGTGTATTTTTTCAGGTCGCGGAATTTCAGCGGGTCGGCCAGCGGTGTCGCCAGTTCAAGCAGGGCAAAATTCTCATCATCGAACAGCATCTTCAGGCGGTTCTCGGCACGAATACGCAGATGATGGCCGCAGTGCTGACAGACGTGCTGGTTTTTCTCCAGATCGCGATGAAAGATCATTTGCGTGCAGCCGGGGCACTTGTGCCAGAGATTGTCGGGGATCTCTTTTTGCGCGCCGACCAGGCTGCGCAGCTTCGGCGGTACGAAATTTTTGAGCCAGTTCAAACCATGCTCTCCTTTATGGCGCGTATTTGTTTATGACGCCCAGTTGTTCGTGCAGTCAGCTTTTTTCGACGCTTCTGACGCCTTTTGCAAGGTCATTGACCAATGCCAGCACTTTGTCGACCAGTCCCGGCAAGGCCTGATTGTTGTCATCTAAGTTGGCTTTCAGGACATCAACCAGCGCCGATCCGACGACGGCCGCATCAGCGACGCCGGCAGTATTGGCGGCCTGTTCGGGTGTGCGGATACCAAACCCGACGGCGACGGGTAAATCAGTATAACTTTTGATCCGCTTGACCTTGGCCGCAACGTCGTCAATGGCCGCGGCGGCGGTGCCGGTAATGCCGGTAATTGAGGCGTAATAGACAAACCCCGAGGCGTTTTCGAGAACCCGGGGCAGGCGTGCGTCATCGGTTGTTGGGGCGGTTATGTAAATGAAATTGATTCCGGCTTCTAGGCCCGGAAGACATAGTTCGTCCTCTTCTTCCGGTGGCAGATCAACCATGATCAATCCATCGACCAGCCCGGCGGCATCAGCGAGAAACTTGTCGACGCCGTAAATATAGATGGGGTTATAATAACCCATCAGGATGACCGGCATTTCGTTGTCGGATTCCCGGAAGGCCCGGACAATATCAAGGGTTTTGGTCAGCGTCATGCCGGATTTCAGGGCGCGAAGCGAGCTTGCCTGAATGGCCGGGCCATCGGCCATGGGGTCGGAAAACGGCATGCCGATTTCAATCAGGTCGGCCCCGGCCTCGGGCAGGCCCATCATGATTTCCGAAGCCGTATCGAAATCCGGATCACCCGCCGTCAGGAAGGTTACCAGACCGGCTCGGCCTTCGTCTTTGAGTTTGGCAAACCGCCGGGCGATGCGTGTTTCAGGTTCTGTTGTCATTGTTCTTATCCCTGATCCGTGCCTGTGATGTTCATGCCGAGATGTTTGGCCACGGCAAAAATATCCTTATCGCCCCGCCCACAGAGGTTCATCACCATCAGATGGTCTTTGGGGAGGTCACCGGCAATTTTCGACACGTGAGCCAGGGCATGACTGGGCTCCAGTGCCGGGATGATCCCCTCCATTTTGGTGCACAGCTGAAACGCCTCAAGCGCTTCCGTATCGGTTACTGAAACATAGTCAACTCGTCCCGTGTCCTTGAGCCAGGAATGCTCCGGCCCGATGCCCGGATAGTCGAGCCCGGCGGAAATTGAATGGCCATCAATGATCTGGCCGTCGTCGGACTGCAGCAAATATGTGCGGTTGCCGTGCAAAACGCCCGGCCTGCCACCGGTCAGGGATGCGCAATGCTCATCCGTATCCACACCATGTCCGCCGGCTTCAACGCCAATGATTTTGACACTTTCATCATCTAGGAACGGGTGAAACAGGCCCATGGCGTTTGATCCGCCGCCCAAACAGGCAACCAGGGAGTCCGGCAGGCGGCCTTCGGCTTCCTGCATTTGTTCGCGGACTTCGTTGCCGATGATGCATTGGAAATCCCGAACCAAGGTCGGGTAGGGGTGCGGCCCAGCAACGGTGCCGATGATGTAGAAGGTGTCTTCGACATTCGACACCCAATCACGCAGCGCCTCGTTCATGGCGTCCTTCAATGTGCCGGTGCCCGATGTTACGGGATGGACTTCCGCACCCAGCATGTTCATGCGAAACACGTTGGGCGACTGACGTTCAACATCGGTCGCCCCCATATAGACATGACACGGCAAACCAAACAGCGCGCAGACCGTGGCCGTGGCGACACCATGCTGCCCGGCCCCGGTTTCGGCGATAATGCGTTTTTTGCCCATGCGTTTGGCCAGCAAAATCTGGCCGATGGTATTGTTGATCTTGTGGGCGCCTGTGTGGTTGAGCTCGTCGCGCTTGAAATAGATTTTGGCCCCACCGAAATGTTCGGTCAGGCGTTTGGCAAAATACAGCGGGCTCGGACGACCGACGTAGTGTTTCATCAGGTAATGAAATTCAGCCCAGAAATCCGGATCATTATTGGCTTCATCCCAGGCTTTTTCGACCGCCAGAATGAGGGGCATCAGGGTTTCGGCGACGTAACGGCCGCCATAAATACCGAAATGACCGCCTTCGTCGGCACCGGCGCGATAGGTATTGGGTTTGTTCATATCTAAAACCTTAATGGATCACGGTTAGGGCACTCTGTGAGCGCGCGCCAATAAACCACAAGAGACCGGGAAAAACTGCAAAAAAATGCGGAAATTTATCAGCGGAAAAACTGACCTATTGGCCGGCCTTGGCGGCGGCAATAAATGCCCTGATCTTATCCGTATTTTTGACTCCCGGCGCATCCTCGACGCCGGACGAGACATCAACCTCGGTTGCGCCACTTATGCGAACGGCGTCGGCGACATTTTCGACCGTTAATCCACCCGCCAACATCCACGGCAGGGGTGACGTAAAGCCTTGCAGGACCTTCCAGTCAAAGGTCATCGCGTTACCGCCGGGGCGGGTCGCATCTTTGGGGGGTTTGGCATCAAACATCAATTTGTCGGCGACGCTTTCGTAATCCTTTGCCGCGGCCAGATCAGCGATACCGGAAACCGGCAGCATTTTCATCACCGGCAGCCCAAGACGCGCCTTCAGGGCCGTTACATGCTCAGGCGTTTCGGAACCGTGCAATTGCAGCAACTGGGCCGAGGTGTTTTCGACAATATCAGCCAGCAATGCGTCATCTGCATTGACTGTCAGGGCCACTTTGGTCACGCCATCCGGCACACGGGCCATCAGCTCCGCCGCCATGGCCGTATCAATGTTACGCGGCGACGGCCCGAAAAACACGAACCCGACGAAATCGGCTCCCGCATTGACAGCGGCGTCAACAACCTCAGGGGTCTTCAGGCCACAGATTTTGACAGAAATGCTCATGGGTTAACCTAGTCTTCCGGGGTGGGCAGAGACAACACCAGTTTTCGGAAGGTATAGGAAGCCACGATGACTGTGCAGGTTATAATAAGAAAGCTCGAACAGGCTCCAACTGCCGCTGACAGGACATAAGCTGGTGTAATGGTACTGTCCGATGTCAGAGCTGAGGGCACTATAAACTTAAGTCCGATAAAGACGCTTGAGATGGCTAGATAGATAACCACTTCGGCGCAAAACACCCCCGCCACCGAATAGCGCATTGCTGCCCAGGAAAATTTTATGTAGCCCAGAATTTTGCCGGGATAATCAATGGCAATCATAGGAAAAACCAGGACCAACCTGAACACAATATAAATTGCAGGTATGAGGATTATGACTAACACAAAAATGGACACAGTCTGACTGAAGGGAGAGGATTTCAAAGCCACCAGTAAAATGAAAAGTCCCAAAAAAAGCAAAAGATAAAACACGGTCATATAGGCGAGCAGCCGAATTTCTCTATGCTTGAAGGCTAAGGAGGTCTCCAGTTCAAGAAGGTAGCGCCGGTGCAGGGCAATGACAAAAACTGCGTAGGGAACGAGTGAGGCGAAAGCGCCTGTCAGCGAGGTATCTAAAGGAAGGGCCTGCAAAACGAGCTCCAGCGCGAAACTTATCAGTATCGGGATCTTCGCGAGCTTCAGGACAGGTCGCCAGTTCTCTTTTCCGTATGACATGACTTCTCTGAGCAGCTCGCCGGTCTTGACCGGCAGTATCGGTGCCGGACCGCCATCGTTCTGCTGTTCCGCCATAACCTCTCTCTCCTTTGTCTATAATTGTATTATAAACTTCTCCTGATAAGGGTTGAATTACAACTCAGGCTCCGGAAAAACATGGGACATCAGAAACTGGGCCTACAAGTTAGATAACTCCGCTGCAATCTTCTTCGCCGCCTCGACCGGGTCCGATGCCGATGTAATCGGTCTTCCGATGACCAGATAGTCGGCTCCCATTTTGATGGCGTCTGATGGCGTGACGACGCGTTTCTGATCATCTGAAGACGCCCAGGTGGGGCGGATGCCGGGGACCACCAGTTTAAAGTTTTCACCGCAGGCCTTGCGCAAGGCCGTGACTTCGCGGGCTGAACAGACAACACCGTCTAGACCACAGTCCTGCGTCAGTTTGGCCAGGCGAATAACTTGCTCTTCCGCCGATCCGGCGATGCCCATGGCGTTCAGGTCTTCATCACCCAATGACGTCAGCACGGTTACGGCAATCAGCAGCGGTTTATCGTCGCCGGCTTCGGCGGCAGCGCTGGCGGCGGCCCGCATCATTGCCGTACCGCCCATGGCATGGACGTTGACCATGAAAGGTTTCATCTTCGAGGCGGCACGAATGGCACCAGCGACCGTATTGGGAATGTCGTGGTATTTGAGATCAAGGAACACCGGCATGCCGTTTGCCGAGATGCGATTGACCTCCGACGGGCCGTGCGCCGTGAAAAATTCCTTGCCCATTTTAACGCCGCCGACCAGGCCGTTTAGCTTTTCGGCCATGGCAACAGCTTCGTCTGCGTCGGTGGTGTCCAGCGCAACGAAAATCCGGTCTGTTGGTTTCATGATTTCTCCTAACCCTATGCCCCGCACATGCGTTAGAAGCGTGGTTTAACACCCCCCGCCTGCCCTGCCAAGCAGGCACTTGGTTAACCCCTTGAACCCGGCGGAGAAAGACCCTACATAGTTTAGGTTAATTTATGAGGACCCGGGAATGACAAGAGAAGTAGTGCCAGTGGCCTGTCCGGCCTGTGGTGAATATCAGAACATGTTGCCGAGCGGGTTCGATCCCGATGCCGATCCATTCGATGCGGTCATTTGCATGGTCTGTCGTCGTCCATTTTCGCAAATCGAGTACCTGACCGGGCTTAATCAGCGCATTGATGAGCTGGATGCGCTGGATGGCCCGCGCCTGACGTGATTTCCGAAGGTCGACTTTGATTTATGACTGAGCTGTTCGCCGCCGTTGGTCTGTTTTTGTTTTTCCATCTGCTGCCCGCCATTCGTCCACTGCGCACCGGACTAATCAGTCGCATTGGTCGTCCTGCGTATTTCACGATTTTTTCCGCCATCAGCATCGCCGCCACGGTGTGGCTGTTTATGGCCTATATCGAGGCCCCCTATGTCGAGGTCTGGGCCTATCAGCCCTGGGCCCGCTGGGCGGCACTGCTGGTCATGCCCGTATCGTGTATTTTGACGGTTGTTGGCCTCGCGTCAGCCAACCCTTTTTCGTTGACCCTCAATACGAACGCTTTCGATCCGGCCCGCCCAGGCATCATCGGCGTGATCCGCCACCCGGCCGTCTTGGGTCTTGGTTTGTGGAGTGCCGTTCACATGCTCCCCAACGGTGATGCCGCCAGCTTGACCATGTTCGGATTATTGACCCTGCTGTCGGTCAGTGGCCCGCGCACCCTGACCCGTCGCCGCAAGGCAGGCATGGGTGAGGATGCCTGGGGCACCCTCAACGAAAACATACTTAAACCGACGTGGACCGACGTCATTGCTCAGATCGGGGTTCTAAAAATTCTCGGTGGCCTCGTCTTGTATGGCGCACTGTTGTTTTTGCACGAACCTGTCATTGGGATATCACCGCTGGCAGGGTAGGCCTAGGTCGCCATATTCCGGCGTACATTTTGTTCGTGATCAAGCAGATATCTTTTTGTGTCGATCCCGCCGCCAAAGCCGGTTAGTGAACCATTGGCTCCGATCACCCGGTGGCACGGCACGACAATCGGCAATGGATTGGCACCGTTTGCCGCACCGACGGCACGGCAAGCTTTTGGTTTATTGATACGGCCGGCCAAGGCACCATAGGAGGTGGTTTCACCGTAGGGAATGTCTTGTAGCGTTGACCACACGGTGTTCTGGAACGCCGTTCCGGTAAACTTCAGCGTCAGGTCAAAGGTGGTCAATTCGCCGGAGAAATAAGCCAGAAGCTGGGCTGCGGGTTCGGCGACTATCGCATCATCGCGGCGCCAGTCGGCTGGCGGTTGATGCGTCCAGTCCTCGCTAGCAAACCCGATGCGATGCAGGCCGTCCTGATCTCCGGCAAGCAACAATTGCCCGATGGGGCTGTCCATATATCCATAGGCGAAGTTTGCTTCAGGCATGGGGCTGGTTTTTGTTTGTTGTGTGACGTCCAGTTGGCTTCCGCCGAAGTGTCGATGGTGGGCGGTCATGAAGCTCAAGGAACGCCGCATTAAACCGCCGGACACTCCTGAAACCGGCGCGGGTCGCGATCTCGGTCATTGGCAGGTCGGTGTCATTCAGCAATCGTTTGGCCCGCTGAAGGCGCAGCGTTTTTGCCGTTTGTAACGGACTGGCACCTAAGTATTGTTTGAACAGGCGGGACAGGTGTCGTGACCCGACGCCCAATTTTTCTGCCATGTCGGCTACCGTTCCCTGGTCCAGCGCTCCGGCGTCGATCATTTTCAAGGCGCGTTCAACTGTGGTTCTGGTCCCGTTCCAGGCCGGGCAGAACGGTGCGGTTTCCGGGCGACAGCGCAGGCAGGGACGATATCCGGCATGCTCCGCGGCTGCGGCACTTGGATAGTAGGTAACATTTTTACTTAAAGGCTGGCGGGCTGGGCAGACCGGACGGCAGTAGATGCCGGTGGTTCTGACAGCGGTGAAAAATCGTCCGTCGTAGGCGGCATCGCGGGCCAGTCTGGCGGCGTCACAGGTATCGAAATCCAACATGTCATCAGCCTACCAAGACGATGAAACGCGAGCAATCGAACGTAACGAATGAGGTCCGATTCCGGCCAGTGCCTTAACCGGTTTATGCCGTCAGGCCGACTCTGGTGGGTGTGATGGAGCTGATTCTCGAAAGCTGATGTAAAAGGTAGAACCGACGCCGACTTCGGAGTCAAAATTAAGCGTGCCCCCCATGCTTTCCGTCAAGGCTTTGCTGATCGTCAGGCCGAGTCCCGTGCCGCCATGTTTGCGGGTTGATGAGGAATCAACCTGGGTAAATTGATCGTAAATTTGGTTTTTGAAGTCTTCGGGAATGCCCGGCCCGGTGTCCGTCACGCTCACGACGACCGTCCCGTTCTTACTTTTGGTGGTAATAAATACGTCGCTGCCGGGTTTTGAAAATTTGGCGGCGTTTGACAACAGGTTACTCATTACCTGTTGAAATCGATGCTCCTGAACGTCCACATAAATTGGAACGGCGTGTTCTTTATAAACAAAGTTGACAGATTGAGTTTGCGCATACCCCAGGAGATCCTTGACGATATTTGAGGTGAGCGCACAGACATCGTGGAGACTCGTTTCGATGACAAGTGTTCCCGACAGGATTTTTTCGTAGTCCAGCAGTTCGTTGACCAGCCGAAGCAATGCATCATTATTTCGGATGGCAACATCAAGAAGGTCACGCCCATCGTCGGAAAACTCATCCGACATTAGGGCGTTCAGCAGACCAAGACTGCCCAACGACGACGTTAAGGGGGTTCTGAGTTCGTGGCTCATAGAGGCCATAAACTCAGATTTGGCCTGATTCGCCGCCTCGGCCTGATCGCGGGCGCGAACCATTTCATCATTGGCATTCTTGATTTCGGTGACATCCATATTAATGCCGCCGAGGGCAATCATGGTGCCATCCGTACCGAAAACCGGAAATTTACAAACCTCTAACCGTCGTACGATGCCGCCTGCTGTCGGAACGTCGAATTGTCGCGAAGATTCGACGCCGGTGGCCCAAACCTCTTCTTCCTGGTCGATGATGGCGACTGTGTCTTCTTCAGCGAGGAAATCACGCGACGTCTTGCCAATGACTTCTGCCTCAGTCACGCCGAACAGGTGTTCGAAGTGTAGGTTGACGTATTCGTAGCGCCCCATCCGGTCTTTGATAAAAAACGATACCGGCGCATGTCGTGCAAAGGCATTCAGGTGGGCTTTTTGTTCGTCGAGGAGATCGGCGAGTTTTTGTTCAATCTCTTTAAACCCGGTGATATCGGTCCGGGTTCCAACGTAACAGCCGCTCGGCGTACGACGCTCTTCGGTCCTTATCCAATTCCCGCGGCCCTGGAAATATTCGTACGGATCGCCCGGATTATTGTGTTTTTCCATCCGCTCAGCGATGTAGTCTTCCACACGACCCGTCGCCGCCTCAACAAAACCTCGCTTAGCCCCTTCTCGAACAATTTGTTCAAAAGATGTGTCTGGTTTAATCAAACCCAATTCGGTTAATTTTGGGAAGGTTTTGTAATACTGTTGATTGGCGTACACCAAGCGGTCATTTTGATTGAACATCGCGAAACCTGCGTCGATGGTTTCAATCGCCTCGTGCAGGTCGGCAACATTCTGCCGACTTAGCTCGACCTCACGGGTTTTTGCATCGAGTGCCTGTTGGCTGTCAATGAGTTGCTGCTCCAGTTCAGCAACTTTTAGCTGAAGGGCTTCATAATCTTGATCAGTCTGTTTTGGATTCGATGACGTTGCGGTTGAAGCGCCAGTCCTCTTTTGGGTTTTGTTCCGCATCTACACCATTCTCACGTTAAATAGCTTCCCTTCGATCATAAGCGACTTACCCAATATCTCCAAAATCGGCAAGTGATATACGTTATGATGAGCAATAAAAATACACCCTCCGGTTTGTGCCGCCCCAGAGCAGAAACGCACAGAAAGCTATCCTGTGAAAAGGAGGTGTGGAGACCTGTCTTTTTCAGAAAAGCAGCTGACTGTCAGGTGTCCAGTGTCTCCTTACCTTCACCGCCAAACCGGGTGGCGAAGTAACCAATCAGTAAACCGACCAGCGCCCCTTCAAGGACGAACCAGAAGGGCGACGTCAGCAGACCATCAACACCAAAGGTCGAAATCAGCATGTTTTCCATCGCCTCATGGGCGAAAAAAGTGAGCACGAAGTTCATCCAAGCACCGATTACGGGGGCACGGAACCACCAAGGCATCGGCAGGCGTAAAATCGGATGCCAGGTTAATACACCGAACACGCCGATGATGGCGCCCAGCGACGTATACCATAACAGCACACCCCATCGAATCATCCCGCCGGCTTCCGGCCAGAACCAGGGCATCGCGACAAATCCAATCAGCCCGACGATCAGACCGATCAATTTGCCGATGGCAATGCGGGTTATTAGTGAGGGGTTTTTAAACATATCCACCTTCATACATTCACCAAGTCTGGTTTTATACTACCCGATTGGCGGCTGCAGCGCATTGACCCCGGTCGGCCAAGGGCGAAAGCCTATAGGCATTGGTGCCAGATGTGGAGAAGATCAACATCAACACAGTCGCGGCCCATTAAGTCTCCCTGAATAACTGTACAGGGTTGGTCCGGTTCACCCAGGTCTGACAGGACGGCCAATGCATCCATGTGATCGTCGCACGACGTAAAAGCGCTGAGCGTCACCACCGTGTCGATGTTAGCGCGGCGCGCTGATATCAGTCCGCTTTGTGAATCTTCAAACGTAAGGCAGTCTTCGGCAGAGCAATCGAGTTGGTCGAGCACGTCGAAATAAACATCGGGTGCGGGCTTTTTGGCCTCGGCTGAATCGGCAGCTGAGATCGCGGCAAACTGATTCGCACCATTTCCCCCGAGCGTAGCCGTCAGTAAATTTATGACATTGTCCCGGGTCGTCGTCGTAGAAATCGCCAGGCGCAGTCCGTCGCTCAGGGCCTCGTCCATCAACCGTTCGATCCCGGGTCGTAACTTAATGTCGCCGGAACCGACCAGCGCGGCGTAATATTCAGTTTTTGTTTCATGAAGAGATTTGATGCGGCGATCAGCGTCGGGAGACGAGATAAAATCCGTGTCGTGCTGGGTGGCGTAATGGCGGATTCGTTCATTACCGCCAGTAACCAAAAGCAGCTCGAGGTATTGGGTGTGATTCCACTGCCAACCGAGGTTCATATTTTTAAAAGCCAGGTTGAACGCTTGGCGATGCCATTCCTCGGTTTCGGCAAGCGTTCCATCAACGTCAAAGATGAGCGCTGACAGCGGCATGTCAGGAACCCGCTGACATTGCCAGATCACGAAGTTCCTGGATAGAGGCCTGATAATCAGGTGCTCCGAAAACCGCCGAACCGGCAACGAAGCTGTCCGCACCGGCGGCGGCGACGGCGGCAATGGTGTCGCGGTTGACCCCACCATCAACTTCGATGTGAATATTCCGATCCCCAATTTTTTCTTTCAGCCGCCTGACCTTGTCGATTTGTGAGGGGATAAACGACTGACCGCCAAAACCTGGGTTAACAGACATGACCAGAACCAGGTCAATGTTATCGAGAACATAATCGATGGCCGCTTCCGGCGTCGCCGGGTTAAGAGAGACGCCCGCCTTTATGCCAAACGACTTAATCAATTGCACGGTGCGATCGAGGTGTGTGGTCGCCTCTGCGTGGACAGTAATGATGTCGGCCCCGGCCTCGGCGAAATCTTCGATGAACTGATCAACTGGCGAGATCATCAGATGGACATCCATGACTTTTTTGGTATGCGGTCGAATGGCTTTGACCACCAACGGGCCAATGGTAATGTTCGGCACGTAGTGTCCATCCATGACATCAACGTGCACCCAGTCGGCCCCGGCCGCATCAATGGCTTTTATCTCGTCGCCAAGATGGGCGAAGTCTGCAGACAAGATCGAGGGCGCAATGTAAACGGTGTTAACCATGGTTTTGCCTTTCGTTTATTTCTGTTCAGTTTGGTCTGAAGGGATCTACGGCAGGACACTCACGTGTCCTCGGCAACATATTTTTCAGGATCCCAGCCTTCTTTCCGGGCGCGATCTATCGCTGCTTTCTGGATGCGGTCGAAACGTTCGCGAACGTCGGCAGGGAGATTGTTAACCTGAAATCCGTATTCAGACCATCTATCGTTAACCTGATCCCACAATTTTTGGATGCCTTGCACGTTCCAGTTTTCACAGGTTTCGGTTTCCGGAATAATTTCAAAGATCCAGGCGTCCCGGATGATCTTGCCGGTGTCGGTCATGCCGCCATGTAAGTCATTATCAATCCCGACATAGCGTCTCGTTTCTTTAGGGTCTCTCATGTTCATCCATATGTTCTGATTTGTTACGGCGCTTTTGCAGCTCGAATATAATTTGTTAACGCCGTTTCCATGGCATCGAGAATGCGTGCACGCACCGCCGAAGCCGCGAAGTGATAGTAATTCAGTTTGCACGGTATAGGTTTGTGAAGATTATCACGGTCTTCGATTTTGAAATCCACCCAGGCCAGGACCGGACAATCATATTGAATGGCATCTACGCAGACCCAATACTGATCGGTCATCACCATCTCTAACTGTTTAAGGCCAAGCCCTTCCAGGCGAATACAATTTCCAAACCGTTTTTGAGCGCGTTGCCAGACATTAAAATAACGTGCGTCAATCGAATCAGATCGCTGTGCCATGATTGGCATGTCAGCGAGCCGAGTATCCAGATCCATTTGCATTCGCCCTGTTCACTCTAGCCGGTTAGCATAGAAAATACGGCAGGAAGACGTTCTGGGAGTTTTTCGACGTGATCGACAATAGAATATCTGTTCTCCCCAAATATCCTGGATACATATTGATCTGCGTTGGGGTCCAACGTCAGACAGTAGGTGTAGACGCCTTCGCTCGCCAAATCTTCAACGGCTTTTTTGGTGTCATGGCGCAAATATTGTGGATCGCGTTCATCAATATCGGCAGGTTCACCGTCGGTGATCAGCAACACCAATTTTTTTTGTGCCAGCCGCAATTCTAGATGTCCACCGGCATGTCGTAAAGCCGCGCCCATACGTGTCGACAGGCCGCCTTTCATGCCTGCCAGCCTGGCCTTGGCTTTGTCGTCATAGGGCTGATCGAAGTCTTTAAACCGGTAATACTGGACATCGTGGCGGCCATCGGAAGCAAATCCATGGACTGCAAACGGATCCCCGATGGCGTCGATGGCCCAGGCGAGCAAGCCGATTGAGTCGCGGGTCAATGACAAGATTGTCGGGCTGTCTTCGTCACCTTTGTTGATGCGCTCGTTTGTCGATTCCGACAAATCCAACAAGACGACCACCGCCAAGTCGCGGGTGTGGCGGGTGATCCGGAAATTAATACGTGGGTCCGGCATGGCACCACGACGGATATCGATAAAAGCACTGACGGCCGCATTTAAATCAATTTCTTCGCCTTCCTCATAACCCCGCTTACGAACCACGCCTTGCGGCTGTAAGGCGTCGATCAGGTGGCGAATGCGCGACGCAATGGGGCGATGTTTGACAAGGATATTGTCCATTATTTCGGGGTCGTCACTGCCCGGGCGGCGTTCGATCACGGTTGTCCAGTCGGGCCGGTGCAATTGGATGTGATAATCCCATTCGTTGTAATGGTAGGGTTGCGAAACCGGCTCCTTACCTTCCATTTGATTATAGGAAACGCCATGGTCTTCGTATGGGAACAGTTCGGTGTTCAGTACCCAGATCTCCTGGGCGTCATCACCGGCGGTCTCACAATCGACTTCATTGATGAACTCCATCACCCCGACGTTTCTGCGAACTTGCCCCTGGCTGGCGGGAAGATAGTCTGAACCCTGTTCCCTGTAAGTGATTCCATCGAAATCCCAGATGTAGCGATTATCGTCGCGGTAGGGGATCGGAAAATCACTGCAGGAACGCAGCGATGGAACGCCATCTCGGGTGAGGAGGTGATAAAAATCAATCCCGGCGTCCCACGAAATCTGGCTGTTATCAGGATTCTCTGCTAGCCGCCCTTTAAAGGCTGCGGCCTGCCGGTTAAGCTCATCATCGGCATCGACGTAGTCGTCGTCGATCAGAGTACGGGCCATACGGACAAGGACATCCATGGCCGAATGAAGTTTTATCTTTTCCTCATTCTCGCCCCGTTCATTGGTAAAAAAGGACAGCCATAATTTGGCCAGGCCCGGAAAATCCTGGACCGCCAGATATTCAATGCGAGCATCCTCAAAAATGTCGATGCAGCGCATCTGGACAGGTGAGAGTTGCTCGGCCGAAATATTCTGTTTTGTGTAGACCAGATGGGCGGCGCAATGCGCCGTCGCTGCACGGTAGATCTCGACACCCGAGATGCCGTGGTAAGTATCAAAGGCGTCGGGCAAATGTAGAAACCAGTCCTCGATAAACGGTTGCAGGCCTTGGCGGGATTCGAAATCGCCGGAGGTTGGCCGCATGAAAAATGCCCGTCCCCACAGGGCACGCAGGTAAAAATTCAATTTTCTTTGTGTGTCGACGAAAAGCGTGCCGCGCCGTTCTTTTTGTAAGACAGACTTAGACGATTCACTTTTCAAACCAAAAAAAGATATCTGGCCGTCCAGGTCTCGCTGGTGCGCCTGCGCCCCCCACATGGACCACCGGCGCAGCCCACCAAGGGTCAGCTTGCTGAGCAGTTCATCCAGGTTTTCCATCATCGGGCGCAGGCCGCGCGGCGCCTTGCTTGCCAATTGATGGATCAGTTTCAGGTAGGCGCGGAAAACTTCAGCGTCGCCCATGCGCTGGGCGGCAAGCGGCATGTTTTGTAATAACAGGGTCAGTACGGTTCCTGACGTATGCGATGATAACTTCATCAAACTCTGCACCATATCGGGCAGCACGTCCTCGCCGACTTCCTTGGCAACCGCCGGGACTTCCTGAATATAGGTGATGATCAGGTCTTCGCCACGGCCCAGCGAACACATCGCCTTGACGCCCTCAAGGTAGTTGGCGAGGCCCCGTGGGGACAGAACTCGGGCCGCTTCTTCATAGGCGGATTCAATGGCGATAAGATGTGGGTGATCGTCCGACAGGCAGCTCAGGTATTCAGTGAAATCAACCCGGCTCATGGGTGACGATCCTCCGCCTTGTATTCATAATTAGAAATAGGTGCCGACGGCAGCGTCCAGGGTGTCGCGCATGTCGGGGTCATCTGTCAGCGGTCTGACCAGGGCCATTTTGCACGCCGCTTCTGCATCAATTCCCTTGCTGATCAGTTGTCCGGCATAGATCAGCAGGCGCGTCGACATGCCCTCATCCAGGCCGTGGCCTTTCAAGTTGCGAGACCGATGGGCGACCTGAACCAGCTTGTTGGCAAGCTCCAGGTCAACCTTGGCTTCGTGAGCAATGATTTCAGCCTCGGTTTCGGCGTCCGGGTAATCGAAATCCAGGGCGGCGAAACGTTGTTTGGTCGATTGTTTCAAATCCTTCATCAGGCTTTGGTAGCCGGGATTGTAGGAGATGATAATTTGAAAATCCGGATGCGCCTGAACCACTTCGCCCTTCTTTTCCAGAGGCAGGTTGCGTCGATGATCAGTCAACGGGTGAATGATGACAGTGGTGTCCTGACGGGCTTCGACGACTTCATCAAGATAACATAATGCGCCGATGCGTGCAGCGACGGTTAAAGGGCCGTCCTGCCAGATGGTGCCATTGATATCGAGAAGGTATCGGCCGACCAGATCGCTGGCCGTCATGTCTTCATTGCACGCCACCGTAATTAGTGGCTTTTTCAGTTTCCAGGCCATGTGTTCGACAAAGCGCGATTTTCCACACCCGGTTGGGCCTTTTAGCATCACCGGCATGCGCGCACTATAGGCCGCTTCGTACAAGGATACTTCACCTGATACGGGGCGATAATACGGCTCGTCGGTGACCATGTATTGTTTTGTATCGATAGAATCAGACATATCTCATGTTCCCAAAACGGTTCGGTCGTGCCAGCCTAAGTATGTTACAGAATAAAATCACAACGAAGATGCATGGATGACCGGCGGTGCTCAGATCATGATTATCCGAGCACCGCCCATATCAAATCGTCAGGTCGTAATCGGCCCGCGATGGACGACCATCGATGCACCTTGTGATTGGGTGTAGTTGTTGAAACCAATCAGTCGGACGTGATTGCCCGGGTGCGCCTTATGACAGGCTTCGACTTCGGCCAAAATCCGGTCGATGTCCGTTTCACCGAACATCGGCAGCTTCCACATGTACCAATAAGACTGGAATGCATTGTTCGGCTCGACATGTTCAACGGCTGGGTTCCAGCCCTTGGCGACGATGTAAGCCACCTGCTTGCGGATCGCATCGGCATCCATTTCCGGTAAATAAGAGAAGGTTTCGAACTTCCGGCTGTTCACATCCGATAGGCTGGAGGCATAATCTTGTACGTCACTCATTGCATTAATTCCTTTTTCTCAGGTGTTTAAATTCTAACCGCCGGTGCCGAACGGGTGCTATTTATGGGCCACGTCCAACTTGTCAACGGTGTCGAATTCAAACTTGATTTCTTTCCAGGTTTCCATGGCGGCTTTAAGTTCGGGGCTATGCTTGGCTGCAGCGACTAGGATATCCTTACCTTCCTTTTCAAGCTCTCGTCCCTGATTGCGGGCCTCGACACAGGCTTCCAAAGCAACGCGGTTCGCCGCTGCACCCGCAGCGTTACCCCACGGATGACCGAGCGTGCCGCCACCGAACTGCAGAACGGCATCGTCGCCAAAGATGTTGACCAGTGCCGGCATGTGCCAAACATGAATTCCACCAGAAGCGACAGCGAACAAGCCTGGCATGGAACCCCAGTCCTGGTCGAACATGATGCCCCGTGCGCGATCTTCCTTAATGAATGAATCGCGCAACAGATCGATCCAGCCCAGGGTCGCCTGACGGTCACCTTCCAATTTGCCGACGACGGTTCCTGTGTGCAGATGGTCGCCACCGGACAGACGTAAAATTTTGACTAGGACGCGGAAGTGAATGCCGTGCATCGGGTTTCTGTCGATGACAGCGTGCATGGCACGGTGAATGTGCAATAACATTCCGTTGTCCTGACACCACTGGGCCAAACCCGTATTGGCGCAGAAACCGCCAGTGATGTAATCGTGCATGATGATTGGCGCACCGATCTCCTTGGCGTATTCGGCTCGTTTGAACATTTCATCCGGGGTGGGTGCGGTGACGTTCAGGTAGTGACCCTTGCGTTCACCGGTTTCGGCTTCGGCTTTATGAATGGCCTCCATGACAAAATCAAAACGTTGCCGCCAGCGCATGAACGGTTGTGAGTTGACGTTTTCGTCATCCTTGGTGAAATCCAGTCCCCCGCGCAGGCCTTCATAACACGCCCGGCCATAATTCTTCGCCGACAAACCAAGTTTCGGCTTGATGGTGCAGCCCAGCAAGGGACGGCCATATTTATTCATGATGTCACGTTCGACCTGGATACCATGTGGGGGGCCATTGCAGGTCATGACGTAAGCAATCGGGAACTTCACGTCCTCCAGACGCAATGAACGAAGTGCTTTGAAGCCAAAGACGTTGCCGACCAAAGAGGTGAATACGTTGACCACAGAACCTTCTTCAAAAAGGTCAATTGGATAGGCGATGAATGCGTAAAAGGCCTGATCGTCGCCGGGCACATCTTCGATCGAATAGGCGCGGCCTTTATAATAATCCAGGTCGGTCAACAGGTCGGTCCAGACGGTTGTCCAGGTGCCGGTGGATGACTCGGCGGCCACAGCGGCGGCAGCTTCCTCACGCGGAACACCATCCTGCGCGACGATTTTGAAACAGGCGAGAAGGTCTGTTTCCTTTGGTTCGTAGTCAGGCATCCAGTAAGTTTCGCGGTAGTCTTTTACACCTGCGTCATAAGTCTTGGCCATTATCTGTTACTCCTCAAATTATCGGCGACTAGTACATCGAGGCCTTCATCATTCAGGCCCTGTTTGCGGAGATTAAGATCAGTAAAACGATTTGATTGATCCATTTTTTAATCCCCTTGGTTGGGTTTCTCAGTTCAGTCTGTTTCAGTTCACCATTGGATCGAGCGATCCATTGGCATATTGGTTAGCCATTTCCGATAGCGGGATGGCGGTAATTTTGTGAGCCTGTCCGGCACAGTTAAAGCGCTCGAAGCGATCAAGGCAGACCTTTTCCATGGCTGCCATAGACGGCTTGAGGAATGCTCTCGGGTCAAACGCGGTTTTATCTTCGGTTAGAACCTTTCTTACCGCCCCGGTGATCGCCATGCGGTTGTCGGTGTCGATGTTGACCTTGCGCACGCCGTTTTTGATGCCGGTCTCGATCTCTTCCACCGGCACCCCGTAGGTCTGCGGCATTTCACCGCCATTGGCGTTGATGATGTCCTGCAACTCCTGTGGCACGGATGACGAGCCGTGCA